>Ga0208262_1000004_pt1 | contig 178577 bp, 154 predicted proteins | sample LakWasMet15_LOW5_2_FD_183863 | JGI IMG/M metagenome (GOLD analysis project Ga0208262, IMG submission 183863) | Freshwater sediment methanotrophic microbial communities from Lake Washington under simulated oxygen tension - Sediment Metagenome... | ecosystem: Environmental > Aquatic > Freshwater... | reverse complement strand
AGTTAGGAAATCCTTTAAAATTATCAAAGTTGTTAAATAAACAATTGGGATGTTAGCTCAGTTGGTAGAGCAGTGGACTCTTAATCCATGGGTCCAGGGTTCGAATCCCTGACGTCCCACCAATAAAATCAAGGCCTTACGAGCAATCGAAGGCCTTTTTTATTGCCTAAAACACCCTCACGTTGCACTCACGTTGCAGTTCAAAATAAAACGCTACAATAAACCGCAACACTTGCCGATATTTCAAGCACAAAAAAGCCGGTGTTACCCGGCCTTGGTTATTACATTTTGCTAATCATTTTAATTCTTAAGCAAACTATCATCTTGTTGAGTTTAAATATGACTTGATCATCATTGATCACTCTCATGATAAGAAACTCCCAGCCCGCTACGGCGGGTTTTTTTTGGGCGTCAAGTTTCGGTTAAATCTAATGAGAGGCTTCGACTCTGACTCTCGGTTACCTTTTTCTATGAGGCAATGCGATGCGTACAAATTTTTATAGATTACTTTTGGTATCGGAACTGGCAATTATCATTTTATCAACATCCAATAATTCCATAGCCATTTGTTTTTCAATAACATGTCGCATTGCTGCTAATGCCCGTGTTTTTGTCGAATACAGTTCAATACCATTTTTACGCCCATATTTAGGCATATACGGCATATCGCCATGAATATTTGAATGCGACCAAGCTTCGTATGCTTTTTTTGAAACATGATTGTACAGCCATCCGGTTGTTACTCCTTCAGCTGGTATCGGTATGTCAGGGCATTCAGGTACTGTCCATCTCAATGCAAGAAGTATCTCTGCTCGCACTATAGCCTCATCAAGCTCTTCTCTTTCCCTCTTATTCATTACCATAGCCACTACCTTATTACTGAAAAATCGTTTATTTCAGTTAATTCATGTTTTCCATTTACTTTGAAAATTCCATTTTCAATAGTGATGCTTAATGAAATGCTTTGATTTGAAGTAGCGGCGTTTAAAGTCGGCGAGTAAGAGCGAACCATGTGTGATGGCATAATGACATAATCACTTAATTGCCTTTTATGAGCTAATCTACGCAAGACAAACACATAGAATGTTTTGCCGTTGTCATACGCGTTAAAGATTGCTCTATTGATTTTAAAATTAAAACCATTTGTTTGATTTTGATTAGCTGTCTTCACCTGAATATGAAAATAGTTTCCATTCTTTGATGCGACAATATCGATACCATGATCGACCGTCATCATGGCTGGATTGAATCCCCAATACAGTAATTCACTAAAAACACCATACTCGCCAGCCTTGCCAATGAAGCCGGTCGGATTTGGTTTATCTATTGGCTTCGGATGAGCTATAGTGGTTGGTTTCTGCTTTTTTATGGCTAAGGCATAAACACCGGCTTTATAGCTTTGCACTTTTTTTCCGTCTTTATTTTTTAGCTTTCCATTGGGAACCTTGGAAAATAATGAATCTCGTTTCCCTGTATTTCTGGCAAGGAGACTATTAATCTTCTTTGCGCATGATTCCTTATCTTCTGAAATAGATGGGTCAATGATAATAGCCTTATCGGCTATATCCCTAAAGTGAAGGCCATTTTTCTCTTTCTCTAAAATAGTTTTTATTAAATTTATAAGAAACATGGTTTTGCATGATAACTGGTCATTAAAAATCTTTACCATACAGGAAAATTATTCGGCTTACTATCAGCTAAAGCTTACAAGACGACGGTTTACAGTTACTTCTGGCGTAAGCATTGGCTGGTATTTTTTAATCTTTTAATCATCTATAGTATCAGCATTGTTACTTACTTCAATTTATAACCGGCTGCTTACAATGCGAATTTGTAGAATATGCTTAAGAAAAAAGAAACTTCGTTATGCTTCGGGTCGTATCGGTATCTGCACAATATGCGCTAAATCGATAAACGGTTATAAAGAAACAGCGGATAAAGCTTACGAAGAAGCTAAGGCATTATTGATGAATGGAATGATGAAGCGCGAGTATGCCAAATTGTTGTCAGAAGGGTTGCTAGTAGACAGGGAAACTGCTGTCGATGCACTCCTTAAAGACATCAATCGTAGAGCTGATCACGCAATGCCTAGATGGGTTAATAAACTTGTTGCTGATAAGTCAAATACTACCAAAATGTACAAAATGATTCGCGCTTATCGTCGTGGATTAGTGCATTTCGATATACCCAATCGGTGGGGTTATCCGAATAACTGGAAAGAAGTTGCCACTAATATCCGGCATCTTGATAACTTTGCTTGCGTAGCATGCAGCGCAACTGATGTTGAACTGCATGTACACCATATCATTTATGTGTCTAATTATGGAACAAATCAAAAAAATAATCTTGTTACTCTTTGCCGAAAATGCCATGAAAAAGAACACAAAAAAATATTCGATTTTGGTGAGAATATGGATGATACCGATATTATTCCAGAATTCTAAAATAATAATTTTATAAGCTGGCTTCGTTCTTAAGTTTAACCTCGGACCTTTTATTTAACTAAAAATATCAGCAGAAGCTTACAAGCAATACGATTGTTTTAATTGAAGAAATAGGATCATCTAGAACTGCTTAATTAGGTCTTCCATGGTCCACCTGTTAAATCAATTTGATTGGACAGTGTTCAATCTGCGTAACTTTGCCTGTAACCGTGGCTTATGTAGCCATGCGCTCAGTTTCATTGGCAATCTTGATTTTCTGTGTAATTGCTGTTGAAATTTCTTCTCTAACCAGCGCCTCATCTAGTATGAGCTGTTGATTTTGCGCTTCTTTTAAGCGGTTACGTTTCGGTCATCATGAGCCACTAAACCTTGTTTGTACTGCGTTTCAGCAGTCACAATGCCAATTAACGTGAAGCTGCAACTGTCCAGTTCATTTAGCAGTCAGCTGTAGGGTCATTCCACAAATGCGCTGTACGGTTGCGTCAAGCTCCGCTTTCATCCGGTTAAATGTTTTCCAGTGCATCCCCTTGGGCTTTGCTCCATCCGCGAACGCGATTCCAGGCTGCCAGCACCACTATCCTTTGCATATAAACGAACCTTGGCGCGAACCAAGAATGGAAAAAATCCAGCTCTAGCCCGTACCATGCCTATGATTGACTGCGTACTATAAGCGCGAATACATGCGCGGAATGGCTGCCATAAATAGGACTTTAGACCGTGAGCTATTTAGATTTTACTGCGCGGATTGCAGTTCACGACAAGCTCAAAGAATTGTGACCTTCGGCTGTGACACTTAGGCGCTGAGGCTGCGAATATTCGGGCTTTGCTTGTGACATTATGCCATTAGATGCTTTTCCTCCTAACCTTGACCTAACCTTGACCTAACCTTGACATCTCCTTGCCCTAATCTTGCCGTTATTCTTAGTGAAACCTTATGGTTTCGGTTTGCGCCACTCATGATCTTTAGCGCATAACTCCGTCATTCGCTTATTAAGGGATTCAGCTCTTTCAAGCGTCAAGCTATCTAAATCACCAAATGCCTTTGCAGCTTCATTAATCAGCCTGAGGAAGGGTCGCATACCGCCGCGATATGCGTTCCTCGATACGCTTGCCTTACCCTCTGCCGTTTTTGCGCCAGTACTGTGCTGCCAGGGCTGCCATGTGCGAATTGCCGATGATTGTGCCGCTCGCTGTTCCGGTGTCCATTTTCTAGCTGCCATATTTTCCTCTGAGCTAATAGTTAGTTTGGCAGATTGGCTACTTTTTGCCAATTTGCTGTTGCTTTTGCGTCTATGATGACCACCTAAGCCTCGCCAATGCTGGGCTTAAGCGTCTATCAACCGTTGTTTTTGAATGTGAAAAACTACCAGAAAGGTTATGGCTCTAACTCTGAAAACCTCCCCCGTAACCTCCCCGTTACCAATCGACTCATTTTCCTCTATCTGATCTATCGCGCCGAGATTGATACAAGCCACATGGAGATTCTGCCCAGCGTCAGCCAGTAGCTCTAACGCTTTTTGTCGCCGCCTGTCTGATGGTGATTCGATTGCAAGCCACCCCAGCAAAACCGACTCCGTTAAATCCCTCAAGGCTTTTACATCATCAACAATATTCATCATTTAACCTGTCCATCCTCGCCGTAGCCTCGCCGCTTTATGCTCTTTAAACAAACCGACACGCATTAACTGTCTCCATGATTGCATGACAACCTAAACTTTTTTCAACAACTTGTCGCGATAAAATCAGCACACCGACGAGGCACATCATCCACTGGCCTGAACCGCTGCGTGATGCACCGCCCGTTAATCAAACATTGGCATTCACGGCAATAATGCCGATCATCAAACGGGTCTCTGGTGTCATTGGCCGGTTTCGCCTTCATCAGCTCATCGACAATTTCAGATTTATGCTGCTTTAAAAACGCCCGCTGTGAATCGTTCAGCAACGATGCCGGAGCGATAGCCAGCCCCCCGGCATCGGTCAAGGACACCTCAAAACCCGCCTGTTGGATTTTAAGCAATGCGCCCATCAGAACACCTCAATATCTTGAGATAAGGTTATACCTACATGATCTACACTGCCTGCATTTTCGCGGCCTCCAGGGGTGGCGGCTTCTACATGGAGGCTACATTCTTGTGCATTGAGTAAGGTTTTCGTGATCGGTGTTGGAATCGCTATATCTGAAATGGATCTGATTTTTAGCCCTGCTACCCGATTGCCTGAACTATCCCTAGAAAGCTTTTTAACAGGTAATTTGCAATGCTCCGCCACATCGAGCAGGCTGTTGGTGAATCGCTGAACAGCTAGAGTCTGTACGCCATTTTCAGCGCACCACCGCATATAGTTTGGATAGAGCTTTGTACTGGCCTCTCGGTCAATTTCATGGCTATCTTTCAATGCCGCCGAACTTGCGCCGATGTACAAAATAGACGCTTCTTGGGTAATCAGATTGTCGTCCATCCAAGCGGCCAGCTTGTTGGTTTCGACAAAATGCTGACGCTGTGCCATGCTCAGATTGCCGTTAATGCTGCTCAGGGTTGCATGTAGCTCATCCTCCGTCATTGCCAGCACCCAATTCAGCAGGCCGGGTAATTCCGCTTGCATGGCTTTTTCAATGCCGCCCATCGACCGCCATTTGGCCTTGTCCTCATCGGTGACTTTCCTCACAAAAGTGATGGGCATCCGCCGCCGAGCAAGGCCGCTGCTGTAGTCGGTGGATTGAATCGCTTCATTTGAGGCAATCACCACCACCCCCTTATATAAAAATGAGCCTGATTGCTGCTGGTTTTTCCGCTCATGGCGTATCGGGTCGCCGCCGGTAATGGCTTTTAATACTGAGACCTCGCCACCGTAGCGACTGGAATCGGATATAACCGCCAGTCGCTTGCCGTAGAGCGTGGCTGCTTCAAAACGGTTCTGCTCCAGGTTCTTAAGGTCGGTGGCGGCGTGATTCGACTCACCCACAAACATGATCAAAAGCCGGATTAACGTAGATTTTCCCGTCCCGCCGGGGCCGACGATCTCCAAGAACTTTTGCACTTCTCCGCCGGTCAGCGTGATTCTGAAAAAGGCTCGGATGATATTGACCACTTCCATATCATGACCGGACACCTCCCCAAGCCACTGCTGAATAACGGGCGTCTGTGCCGCTGGATCATAAGCATAAGGCAGCTGCCAGTTAAACTTATGCTGGGCGCTGTAGTCGGTCAGGGTTAAGGTTTTGGTGTCCAGTACGCCATTCTTAAGCGGCAGAAGCGTTTTATCGGTCGCCCATTGATGCAGCGACAAATAGAGCTTTAAAAACCCTTCGACGGCGTTTAACTTGCTCATACTGAAACCGAAAGGCAACACATCATGCAAAGCTCGATTGATAATCTTCGTGCCCGCCACTTTGGAGATAGGACTCCAAATTCCGTTAGAACACTTGAACCAGTCGCCGGTCGTTTCGTCCAATACCAGCGTATTTTCCAATTGCGTAGCCAGTGACTTTGATAACAAACTATCCTGCACTGCTTCCTTTTTATCGACACTTTTTGAGGTCAATGCAGGTTCCGATGCAGGTGCGGAACCGCTGGAACCCGCGCCAGTGCAGGCAGTGTAGGTAGTGCAGGTGTTTTTATCACTGTCATAAACTTCATCATTAAGCGTCTCAGGCATGAACATGTGAAGCCCTCCTTTCGTAAATTCGCAGGGTTTCGCGCAACTGCACAAAGCGTTGTGTTGCGATGTCGAAGCCATAAGCCGGAATCGTGTAATCAACCCAAGTGGGATATATCGTCACACTTAACGCGCCAGCCTTCAGCAAACATCTAGCTAACGTCTGAATTAACTCTACCAGCGCGCTGCCATCCCATTCAACAATGACCGGCATACCGTTAACAGGCCAATGCAACGATGATGGGTCTTGTCCATGCGCTAACACCAGCGCGGATTCATCAGATTGTTTGTTGCGCTTTTGTGCTGAGTTGAAAGCATCACCGCCAACACACACATAGATAAAATCAGGCGGATTACCCCAATTCAACCGAGTGACAAGCATCTTGCCGTAAGCCGGAAGTTTTTTAGTGACTTCTTCCATGCAATGCCTCCCTTCTTATTTTGCTAACGTTTGCTCTCTCATCTGTTGTCAAACTAAGCAAAAAAACCAACGCATCAATTTTATGCAGTGCATCTAGTAACCCGGCCTTGGTGCCAGGGTCTGACTCAGCATTATCCAGTGTTTCACCAAGCAATCTTGCAGTACGACTGATTAACGTATCGCGTGATTCATCGGCAAGTTCAACTGATTCCAACAATTCAACTGATTCAATATTTTTGTTTTTCATAAACAATATCCTTTTGCCGGTGCATCTATCCTGATAAGCAAGTACAATAACAGTGTTTATTTAGTTACTTAATACTTAACAGATATAGAAGGCCCCGGCTCATGTGGTAGTGATTCGGGGCTTTTTTATGCGCCAATGGAAAGCAGTACATAACGCGCTACCCGGTGCAACTTGCCGCACTCAGTCGGCTCTTTGCTCCAGTAAGTCGTTATGTTCTCGCCTCGCTCTTTAAGCTCCTGTATGCGCGCCGCTGGGTGCATAATGTCCAGTTCTCGGCGCGCATCAATGGTGCTTAATGGCCGTTGACGTAATTCCTGCAAAAGTCTTTGACGTTGATCTGCTGCACTATTACTCATGCTGACGCCCTCTGGTTTTGAGCGGAAACCCAGCCGAAGAATTTTTCTTCTGAAATAAGCACCTTGCGACCGATTCTTACAACTGCACCAGATTCGGCAAGGCGGTTTTGGCTTTCATTGAAGATTAAAGCACGCATTCCGCCAGCCGTAAAAGCTGGGTGACGTTCGCAGAATTGCTTGACTGTCGAATAAACGGTTGCCGTTTGTACAGCTTCAGTTTGTAGTTGGCTCATATAATGTCTCCCGACAATATGTTAATGAATTATGGTTTATCTCCAGCGATTGCCGCTTTCGATGATTCATCATAACCAACTGATTTTATTTATGTTAGTACTGCACCTTAAATGCTTTTAATGTTTATTAGTGTTCATTTATGTGTAAAAATCGGCAATAAAACAATTTATTGGGCCGACTGTGACTTAAATCTTCGGTTATATGTCCGAGCAAACGTTGCGTAGTCTATTAGATCACCGCCATTCATTTTGATACGAGCCGTCTTTCGTATTCCCTCTATATCTCCTATCAAGTCGCTATGAAATTTTCTGGAATGAATACTACCCCATGCAACTTTTGCTGAATTTTTTCCTTTCAAATCACCGGGCTTTATACCGATATACTCGAAATATTGGTAAATCAAACTCAATAATTCTGTAGTGCTCCGCTCATTTGGTATTAACCTTCTTTCTTCTTTCTTTGCACTTATCTGATTAGTAACGTCATTGCCCTCAACTACTTCGGCTTTCAATTCCGACTCTTCCGCTTTCGGTTCTGCTCCACCGCTCACAGCGTGTTTCATGCCTAATGGTGCAAAATCTTCACCAAGAGCAGCAAATAAATCTTTCAGCGTCCAAAATTGTGACCGCTCACCAAGCCACGCTTCAAGTTGCTCTATTTCACTTCGAACATTTTCCTTTAGGATTCCTTGAGCACATTCATTTCCTTTCCATCTCAACGGGTTAATGCAATAAGCTAGTCTTGATGCTTCAACGTGCGTAAAATTTAGACGGCTCGCCCAATATTTCCAATTTATCGGCTCGCCATTCAGAATGAGTTCGTTGGAATCATTATTTTCTATTTCAAACAAGCTTCCACCATCATTCCCCGTATGATTGGCTATACTCTTTGGCGTTACTGTTTCGTCTAAGTCATCTACAAACAAACATTGACTGATTAGCGGTGGAATCAGCCATCCTTTTTCCCTCGCCCAGTTAATCCACTGTTTTGGAGAAGAACTATCATTAGTTAGTCGCGGTGGATCTGCTTTGATTGCTCGTTGTATTAAATTGATTTCATCTGAGTAATACTTTGGTAATTGATGAAGCCGACACCCATCTGGCAATCTCCCTTTAAGCCAACATAAAGCCTCTTGCCAACTCCATGCGTCTTGTTTAAATGCATCTTGATAGTCTTCTGGTTGGGCGGGTAAGCCAAAACCACCTGAGATTGCTGCATTAGTATGTTCTTCAACATTTAAGCTAACTAGCCCATCATGCCAGCTCAACCAAGGAAACTTTGATTTTCCAGCGCACTCATACGCCTTTGCAACATCATCACGAGAAATGGAATATTTGCTTTCTTTGGCTAATGTTTCCCAAAACTGAAAACTATCGTCATCAAATGACTTATCCGCTTGCTGTTCTCTTTTTCGCAAAGCCCCAAGCAATTCATGGGGTAGTACTACTTGCCCATCTATAACTTTGTCATATACGACCAATCCATATACTTCAACCAAACTATAAAAGACTGGTAATGGGGCGTTGTTTCCAGTGGCCTCAACTAGCAACCGGTCAATGAATTCCCATAATGAAACGGTGGGGGGACCATTTTCGATTATCCACGCATCCTGTAATTCATTAGATTCCTTGTCGAGTTTAGCTAACAGTACTTTGGCTTTTGATTTTTTGAATTCAGTATTCTCAAAATGAAGCGCATGTTCTACAGGCAGCATCGGATTAAGAACAAGTTCAGTATTCTCGTCTTTTTCAGATACATAGTTCCAATGAATAAACCGCTCATACCATTTCTCAAATTCATCAAACCAGACATAGCAAGGTTCATATCTCCAAAACTCTTTTATGGAACGAGTTATCCACTCATTCCGGTCATCATATTCAGGCAGATTCTTATTTTCCAAATCTCGATCAATTTTTATTATCAGATTATTTATTTCGTACCACTGTGCAGGGGGAAGTGAAGAAGGTATGCCGTGAGCATTTAGATTAAAAGCAGTTGGAAAAGTATTATCATAGGTAGGGTCTACTAATCTTGTTGTAAGCATATCAGGGCTAAGCCGCCAAGAAGTGACGTAGGGCAGAGTCCATACCGCCAAAGCGTCACGGTCTGCAATTTTAACCACAACATCCATTACACGCCCCCGAATATCTTTTCATTCATTGAAGCTACAACATTGCTTACATGCCCATCTGATAGGTGTGCGTATCGCTTCACCATTTGTAAGGTTTTGTGTCCTAATACTTCGGCTATTTCGGCTAAGCTCGCGCCATTCATGGCAAGGTAAGAAGCGGTGCAATGTCTCAGGTCATGCCATTTAAAATCAGTTATCTGCGCGCGTTCCATTGCGTGCATAAAAGCCTTGCGTAAATCAATCGGCTTTTGTGAGTTTCTGTCGCTTGGGAATAATAGCTGGGTATCAATCCGCCTAACTTTGGCATGTTCTCGTAGCAACTCCAGGCTATGCCCTGCCAATGTAACGCGCCGCCGCTCACCATTTTTAGTTTCATGCAGAATTAAAAAACCCTCTTTTAAATTAACATCCTGCCAGATAAGATTCATTTGTTCAGCCTGTCTCATGCCGGTGGACAATGCCAGAATAACGCATGGATAAAGCAAGGGGTTTGGCGATTCCTTACAGGCTTTCAATAGTCTGGCGCGTTCCTCGTCATCTAACCAGCGAACCCGTCCTTTAGAGTCCTTTGGCTTTTTGACTTTCCGCATGGGCGAGTCCTCCAGCCATTGCCATTCGTTCACGGCAATAGTGAAGGCATGACTTAACGCCGCCATATATCGAACCACTGTGGCCGGATTTCTTATATTGCCGCGTGGCGCGGGTTCGCTTAGTAGCTTATCCCTGACTTCGACAATTAAGGCCGGTGTTATATCGGATAAGAGATAACTACCCAGCTCTGCTTTCCAGCGTTCCAATTGTGGGTGCTGTGCGGGTGCTTGTTTAGGCTTAGTCGGTAGCACGTCTTTAATATAACGATCTATCAATTCGCCTAAAGTGTGCTTTTTAGCTTCTGCTGTTTTGAAGTGACGGCCTTCGCGTATTGCTGACTCGGTGTCTTGTGCCCAACGTTTAGCATCGGTGAGCCGATTAAAAGTGGCTGTTTGAGCTGGGTAGCCTTTCAACCTAACCTGTACAGTGTAGTAAGGTTTGTTCTCGGACGTTAAACGCTTGGTGATTGTTGCCATAATTGCCTCCTATAGGATAGCAACCGGCATTTTGATATGATGCTGTTAGCCATTGCTTAACCCAGAATTAAGTTATTGGTAAGGCCTTGTTTGGTGTTGGTAGCACCGGCGAGGCCGCTTTGTTTCTAGGGTTTGATTATACTATTACGTTGCACTCACGTTGCAATTGAATATAAAAAAGGGTAATAAATGGCAACAACAGACAACAACACAAACACCATAAGCTATTGATTTATAAATTACTGGTTGTTACGCTTTGTTGTGGTTTTTTGGCTAAACTAGACTCTTAATCCATGGGTCCAGGGTTCGAATCCCTGACGTCCCACCAATAATATCAAGGCCTTACGAGCAATCGAAGGCCTTTTTTATTATTCACGGGGGCAGCTAAGCATCCTGCCTCACCGTTTTGAAACGAGCAGCCGCTCCCAAGAGCCCGACCACAAAGAAAGCCGTGCCGACCAGGGTGAATCGCAGATTCGACTCCTGAATGGTCAAATCGTCGGTAGCGTAAAGCATAATAATGACGGCGACCGATCCCCAGCCAAGAAAACGTAGCGTAGCGGCCATAATGAGCTTACCTAGATCTTCCGATTCGCTTACTGGCGTGTCCATACGATATGCCACAAAACCGCACACGAGCGCCGGCAAGATTCCCCAGCGCATATGTTGCATGAAACTTTCCAGAAAATTGAAGTTATCTTTATAATAAGTTAATTCGAGAATAAGCGCTGATGCGGTGGTGCTAACGATGAAACCCATTATCATCATTGCCAAATAGAATCCATAGTATCGTTCGGATTGCTCCTGTTGGCGCCTGAAGGTGAGCGTTCTTGAAATAAAGACCAGCGCTATCGGAAGGACATAAATCGAAATGGCATAGGCGGTCCACCGAAGCGTAGCGTAATCAAAGTGCGCTAGCGGTTTATCGGGAAATAAGAAAGCATTGTGCAGCGAAACCGAAATTTCCCGTCCCAACATGACCCCAATGGCGGTAGCGGCCGTAAAAACCAGAATATATTTGTAGGTGTGTTTCAGGCGGGCTTCATTGATATTACCGCCGAGCCGCTTCACGGTTGACCATATTTCATGCTCGCTTGCACTCCCGAACACGACCAGAGAAGCCAGTAAGCGACAGAGCAGACCGGTGAGATGGTCCAGTTCTTTTATCAATTTTACCGTCTTGGTGTAGTGCGGTTCAGCTTCTTTCCAGACGGCAACTTTTTCTGACATCGCATTGTAGGAGATACAGATTTCCCCCCACTTCAGGGACGGTTCGTTAAAGAAACGCCGAAAGGACGATTGGTTGGCGTAATTTTGTATCTGGTCAAAAAGAAGGCAATTATGAGCCCATTTATACTCAACCGTGGTGCTGGATTTTTCGAAATCACCGGGATCGATGCTCGGCACCAGCAGGCGGTTGTTGATTTGTGTTTTTAGATTATCGTCGACCGCCGATAATCTCGATGTAACTAATGCGTTATAGACCTCTACCGCCTTGGTCGGAATCGCAAAAGCGTCATGGATGCTGTCCCGCAATATCAGTAAGGGGTTAAACTCGCTTTCCCAGGCAATGGCAAAAAGAAATAGCCCGGCGGCAATCAAAGGTATGATCGTATTTCCGTCCAAGCCATTTAAAAGATTTACCAATTCTCCAGAGCGGAGGTTCCTTACAACGTGCGTGACAAGCGGTTCCAAGGGCAACCACTGCCAAGTCAGTATCCAGTAAAGTGCTGCCATAAATGTGCAATACGATACGGTTCCTATCCAGTAGGTGCTTCTGCGAATAAAATATTGGGGAAGCGTCGGCTCAGCGCCTAATTGAATCCGGCGTTTCTGGAAGGACCGATAGGCTAGAAAGAATGCGGCCCCGGTTCCAAGGACCTGCACCGCAAGGTTAATCAAGAGTTCGACAGTCATCGTGCGGCTGCTCCTACGTACTTTTCATAAGGTTTTGAGTTGGGAAAAACAATTCCCGCCCTGGATTATAAACGCGCTTACTAGATAATTCCGGTTGTTTTACGACAATTCTGCAAGAGCGTGAATATAGCCGATCGCGTGTTGCGGGATCGAATGGTTGTATTATAGTCGAATACAGCGCGTCAAAGTCTCTTCCTGGCTTTGGGTAAGTCGCTCCGGGCGGCTAGAACTTCTATATTTGTCGGTTGAGTGCTCGATCATGCCATCTGGGTGAGAGATTTATGCATGAATTTCAAGCACGGGCGAGCGATGTCATTAACACTCAGGTGCTACAGGCAATCACATGAGTTTAAAAACATTTCAGATAAAAGCTGTTGATGCCACAGGTTCCTATATGGACTCAGAAAAAACTGTTCTTTGGATGAAAACGAAATGCCCCCAATTACAGAGCGCGCTATTCATGACAATTATCGTCGTTTATCCATGGCTTCTGATTTATTAGGACACCCGCGTTTCCTACCTTTATCAGACGCAGATGCGTAAATTGAGAGCCATTGGCTACGTCATGGCATTTTAGATGGAGAGGATTCGCACTGTCGTGTATTTACGCCCCCTTACAGCTCGGTAAATAAGCTAAAAATAGCCTGACAGTTTCTCCCGCCAAGCTATTTACTTGCCCTAAAGTCACAATGATTTATTTCATCATTGATCTTTTGAATTTATTATCCAATTTGCTATTGGCGTCTTGAGATAATTGAGCAGCCCGATTGGCTGCGGCTTCTGCGGCTTCGGCCTTTGCAGCAGCATCATCTGCTGTAGTTTTTGCGTTGGCTGCATCTGCCGATGCTTGCTTAACAGAAGAGCCCAAGCCATCAACTTGCGACTGTAAATTTTCCACATCTGAAGTAGAAGCGCAAGCCGTAACCAGGCTTAGAATCAGGGCAATAGTTGATAGCTTTATTACTTTTTTCATATTTCTTTCCTTAATCAAGATTATTACTATAAATTCATCCGATATTGCCTAAACCGTATTCTGACTGTATTTAATGATGAACGGTAAATCGTTCATGGTTAAAGCCATCGCGACCAGTGTTATGTACAAATCGCTACGATTGCGTATAGATTACAGTGTCAAGATGAAAGGAAACCTGGTGGTTTGATTAAAATTCGATGAAAGATAGAGAATTACGGAGCCAGACTCAATTGAAAAATTTTGCAGGATTTTTTATCTGTTACTAATTACTTGCTTGTACAGTTCAATAAAATCCCTCCAAAAGCACTAATAACTGTAATTCCTACCGTTAGATCCGGCGTCAAAATCGTACTCATCTTTAATATTGGAGATTTGCGATTTCCTACGTTTTAGAAAGAATCTATAGCCTTCAGCCGACTCCAAAATCATTTCAACACTGCCGCCAAAAATAAAGTTATAAGAAAGTATCTTAAAATTATTAGACATACCCTGAACCTTCACATGATTGCCAATCACCCAAATACTGCTCATATCGTTCTTGTAAAAAATGAATATTGTGAAAAAACTTAGTGGCGCTTCAGCTATATAGCGAACTAAGCGGATATTTTTAAAAAAGCATGAAAAACTAACTTTCAGCTAAATGCAGACTAATTATAATACACTTTAATAACTTACAAAGCTTATTTAAAGACATCGGCACATGAAAAACAATTACTTACATCGCCTATTTAAAATATTTTATAAAAATGTGATCTCAATCGATATATCTTTGACGCTTGGAAGGCTGATGAGACCTCCTAAAACCTTCATGATAAACTTCACTACACAAATCCAACCGCAGTCCTGATTTAAAAGCCCCTTATGCCAGAACTACCCGAAGTTGAAACTACCTGCCGAGGCATTGCGCCGTATATTGAAGGACAAATTGTTAAACAGGTCATCATTCGTCAACCACAACTGCGTTGGCCTGTGCCTGAAATACTGAATCAAGTTTTGACAGGGCTCAGTATTCAATCAGTCACCAGAAGAGCGAAGTACCTGCTGTTTTCCACGGCTTCCGGCACAGTGCTCTTGCATTTGGGCATGTCTGGCAATTTGCGGATTATGTCTCCAGGTCAAACCGTCGGTAAACACGACCATATTGATTTTATTTTTACTAATGAAACGGTACTGCGTTTTAATGATCCACGCCGGTTTGGCGCGGTGATGTGGACAACCGAACCCGCTGCCGAACATCAATTACTCAAAAATTTAGGCCCGGAGCCGCTGTTGTCCGGTTTCAACGGCGAGCTACTCTACTCGCTGTCCAGAAACCGCAAAATACCGGTAAAGTCATTCATTATGGACAGTCATATTGTTGTAGGGGTTGGGAACATTTATGCCAATGAAGCCTTGTTTATGGCAGGCATACAGCCTACGCGCCAAGCGGGTAAAATTTCTTTGAAGCGATACCAAAAACTGGCTGAATGTATCCGTGTGGTTTTGCAACAAGCCATCCAGCAAGGGGGCACAACGCTGAGAGATTTTGTTAATGAAGCCGGAAAGCCCGGCTACTTTCAGCAACAGCTTAGAGTTTATGGCCGGGCGGGATTGCCGTGTTTCGACTGCAATCAATCGTTAACAGAAATCAGAATAGCTAATCGCTCATCGGTATTTTGCGGTAATTGTCAGCGGTAAAAACTTAAACCTAGACAAATGCTGCCAACCATTGTCTCGTAACTTAATGGCTATAAGCTTTATATTTAAGGAACTGTGAGACTATTTACCCCAGCAATTTGCAGCCGTATCGGTACCCGTCACGGTTTTTGTTCCCGCTTGATTGATGCCAAAAACATTGCATTTAGCATCGGTAAAATTCGGCGCGGCAGTAAGCGTGTAAGTTGTTGCCGTACCGGCGGTTATCGCCAGCGTATATTTCCCGTTCGGCGAAGAAGTGCCGGAAACCAGATTATGCGTACCTCCCGAAGCGCAAGTGCGTGCCGTGGCATGAATACCATCGGCATACTGGGGGCAATTTGCCCGATATTTCTCTTGTGCCAACTGCAAGTCTAATAAGCCCGCTTTGCCGTCCGCGCGTTTGGCTCGTAGTACATAATCCGTATAAGCAGGATAAGCAATCCCAGCCAAAATTCCGATAATAGCCACTACAATCATTAATTCTATTAAAGTAAAACCGGAAAATCTTTTAAATGTGTACATTGTTTCGCCTTGGTTAAAGTTATTTTATTGAAGCAAATATAGCATAAATAGTAATTATCCAAGATGACTCGAAAAATGCTTAAATTAAATAAGCAAAACGTAGACCAGCTAACAAATCTTAAAACATACTAATCTATAATCTAACAATACAAATACCCGCACACCCTAAAGAGTGTAAAGGGCACTAGAAGGTAGAAAAACATGAATAAACATAAAAACGCCGGTTTTACTTTGCTAGAGCTAATAATAGTCGTTGCCATAATGGGTATTCTCGCGGGAATAGCCATACCTTCTTATCAAGATATGCTTGAGCGTAATCGCCTGAAAGAGGTTGTTGAAGGATTAAAATCCGACATGCAATTTGCGCGTACCGAAGCAATAAAACGCAGCCAAGACATTCACGTTTCAAGGTCACCCGGAAATGCAGGCGGATGGTGCTATGGTTTAAATGTCGGAGCCAACTGTACATGCACAACAGTTGACTCATGCGCAGTCAAGACAATATCAGGAAATAATTTTAGCTCTATTGTCAATATGGATACCCCCAGTGATGGTGTTAATAACGGCACTTTTATTTTTAGACGGGGCACTATCGGCGGCAATGGCGTCACTTTCAGTACGAGCAAATATGCTGCAAGAGTCGTTTTCAGCGCTGTCGGACGAGTCAGAGTCTGTACGCCTACAGTTTCCGGAAAAACCGGTATCTCTAGCTACCCCGCCTGTTAACTTTTTGAGACAAAACAATGAAAAAACAAAAAGGCTATACACTTATAGAAATCATGATTGCCCTTTTGATTGGCTTAGTTATTGTAGCAGCCGCCATAACCATCTATGTCAGCACCATTAAAGGCAGTACGGATACTATTAACTCTGCAAGACTGAATTATGACCTTGAGTCAGTAATGTTATTGATGGTCAATGATATTAGAAGAGCAGGTTATTGGGGAGGGGCGGTTGATGGCTCCGACAGTTCGACCAATCCGTTTACAACAGGTACTGCCAACATACAAACCCCAACCGCAGGATGTATTTTATACACTTATGATGGGGGTAGTGGAGCAACTGGCGGTGTAAATCATGACTCCAACAGACTAGTTGATTCCGATGAACATTATGGCTTTCAGCTTACTGAAGGAGCTATCAGGATGCGGCTTACAGGATCAACAACGGCGGATTGTGCAAATGCAGATAATACGTGGAGCACTCTTACTGTCGAAGAGAGTGTCAACATTACCGCATTAACATTTACTACGACCTATCAATGCTTGAATGTTACAACCGCCCTTTCCTATAACACACCGTGTGCGGCAGTTGCGGCGGCAAACCTAGCTACAGGAAATAAGGCTGTTGAATCCCGTCAGATTGATATTGTTTTGTCTGGGCAACTAGTTAATGACTCAACCGTCACAAAGACACTCAACGGCACCGTAAAAGTAAGAAACGATCGTATTTTTATCCAGTAGTTATTCAACTTTAAGTGGCTCGATGATGAAAACAATAATACAGCCGGATTTAAACAGCCAGCGTGGCGCGGCCACCTTGTTCACCGCCGTAATGATATTGCTCGGTATAACTTTGGTGACACTGACAACCTCAAAAACGGTTTTGGTTGAAACCCAAACCGCCGCTGATAACTACAGAACGGCTCAGGCAGTTGCGGCTGCTAATTATGCGATGGATTACGGAGTTTCTTATTTTGATAACGGCGGATTCGATCAAGTCATTAATGCAAATGGAACCGCTATCGCTGGCTGTACTCCCGATACCGCCAATGGCCATGACTGTATTGTTGATCGTGTTGCAGTGCCTAACCTGACATCAGCCGACAGCAATCAAACAACTACCGCAACGCTGACCTTTAACAATGCTGTGGGCACCCGGTGCATACCGACTGGAACGGCTCCAAGCATGAAAAAAGGGCTGATCACAGCCACGGGCTTGAGTGATGACGGTTTAGCGAGCCGAACCATCAGCCAATGCGTTGGCACTTTAAATTTACTGAAAAATGACGGCCCTAAACAGCCTCTGGTTGCTCAGGGCAATGTTGCACTAACAGGAAACGCCAAAATTATTAACCGGTACACCAATACCACTATATGGTCGGGTGATGATGTTTCTATCGGCAGTTCATCGGCGATGGAAACGTATATTAAAAATCCTGCGGCGGGAACACTAACCCAGGCCCAATTATTGGATACAGACGGTGACAATAACACCCAACTGGTTTCAAACAGAAATCTAGGCAATGGCCTGGATATTATTGATAAAGACCCTTCTTTAGGCACTTTGATCAGTTTGGATTTTTTTAAAAATTTCTTTAATGTCGATTCGCGTGAGCAACTGAAAGCCATGGCTGCCGCTGCCGGCCAATCCTATACCTCTATCAGCGATGCCATTACTACCCCGGTCAAATCAGGGCTTATTTGGGTTGAAGGGAATCAATCAATGAACGGTGGCGCTATCGGCAGTATTACTGCACCAGCCATAGTGATAATTAATGGCGATTTTACCATTGGTGGTGGCGCTACCATATACGGTGTACTGTACGTCACAGGCAAATACACGATAAATGGCACACCCCAGGTTATAGGTACTAATGTTGTAGAAGGAACCAACCTGGCTACAGAATTGCCAGCAACCGCTCCTATTGTTAGTGGTACCGGCACCATAAGTCTGGTTTTCTGGCAAAGTATTGAGTCAGGCACAATCAATCCAATGATCGGCTTAACTACCGTGATTGGAGGTTCATGGCGTGATTGGTAATCTCCATAATTTTTGCTTATATAGAAGGCTTTGGCTATGAATCATTCAATAATAAATCCCCAAAAAGGCATTGGCCTGATTGAGGTGTTAATCACCACCTTTGTAGTTGCCGTAGGCTTGCTTGCGGTCGCTTCTTTACAAGGTACATTTATTTCCAGCAGCGGGGAGAGCAAGACGCGCTCAGAGGCTTTGGTGCTTGCAGAACAAAAGCTGGAGTCGTTGAGAAACAACGTGACCTCTACGGGTTATACCGCCCTTGCTTCAGGTACCGATAGCCCGGTAGGCATCAATGCCAGTTTCACCAGAACCTGGACGATTACCGATGTCACACCGTTTGCAGCAGGCGCTCCCGATAGAAAAAACATATCTGTGCAAGTAGGCTGGGACGGAAACGGCGATGGAGACTCTACCGATACAGACGAGATAGTCAATGTCGTAACCGAACTTGCCTGGAATGATCCAGCAAAAGCATCGATGTATGCAGCGTCAAATGGCAGCGGTGGCACTTCGTCGGTGGCAAGCCCCAGGCAAAATGCTTCAGAAGACGCGGCATCCGAAAATGTAATTGGAACAGGCATGGAAATAATCGACCTTGTTCCTGCAACAACCGGCAGCGCTGGCGTCGATGATAGGGTACAGGTAACTACTCCCGGTGCGGGCGGTCAAACGATAACAATATACCAGGTGGCTCCCGAGTCGCATTATTACACCGCTACCCATAGCACATTAAGCTCTATAGAAGAGGGCGTCATTGCGGTTTTTCTCTGCGGCGACGATAATAAATGCACACATGTCCAGAACCACTTTGGCGGCGTGGTTCACCGCATTAAAGGCACCGTCCATTCAACAAGCTCAAACGGTTTCACCAACATTAGGGTTGCCTGGACGTCAAGCTCGGTTAGTGCTTGCTATAACGGGCCGGTGACGAATATTCATACATCAGGCACCAGCCAATACCGAACCATGCCTTATGAATGTGTTTATGCGGGAAATTGCGATGCAACCGACCCCAATGTCAATGGCTGCACATACGGCGTCACCGATGCTCAGATTCTCGCCAAGAAAGTCGGCCCTGGCGGCGAGTACGGCGATGTGGGGTTACTGGGCGTCGATGACCAAGGCGGCGACAGGGAGCAGGTCTGTTTTCTTGAGGATACCGTGGATCCGGCAAGCAGCCCCTTGTTGGCGGCCAGCGGCGGCGCGGTCCTAAATGAAGCTTATCTGTACTCCGTGACTAAACGCTTTTATTCCGGACGAAGAATAAAACGCAATGGCTCGATTAACGATCAAAAATCAGAAGGTATTAACCATTCCTATACCAACCATAATTTTTTGGTTGTCTCAAGAGGCACTGGCGCTACTGCCAACCAAATATGCAACCTGAAAGCCGCCACTCCTTATACGGGTTATTCCCCTTTACAGCTGGCGCCCAGAGAAATTTTTAAAACACTAAATGAAGGTGTAGATAACACAGTTTTAGCGGAAACAAGCTATGCCGGTGCTGCCGGAACAGCTAAAACACTTACCGGAAATGTAACAGGAAGCAGAACCAACTTAAAATTGATCATTCCGGATCTGGGAAACTGTTACCTTAACAATAACAGCTCTGGAGCCGATGCCACTGCTTATGCGTGCGCCGTACCATCCGGAACTACGAGCATAGATATTAAAGGCGGCAGCAATCAATATCCGACTCTTAGCCCTGCGGTATTCGCGTCATGTACAAAAACGGACGCGAGCACCTGCACTTGGACGCCAAATTTTGCGGCATCCGCCACTCCATCCAATGATTGTACTGCGCCGTGGGGAGCTACTATCACCAACGGAAGCAGTGTAACCGCTTATCTGAGCGAAGCCGAGCCTTTCGGCAATGTTGCTGTTTCGCCTAATACTTGCCATGATGCTGAAACCCGCACCTGTACGACGGGTACTTTGTCCGGCAGTTACACCAATGAAACTTGCAGTATTGCGGCAACGGCTAACTGTACGGCTCCCTGGGGAGATGCAGTTACGAATGGAAACAGTGTAACTGCGTATGACACTGCATCTGTACCCTTTGGATATACCTGCTCTTCCCATACCCGTACTTGCACGAACGGTATCTTGAGTGGCAGCGGCAATTATGGCGCTTGCGCCGCCCAATCTACTCGCGATATAACTATATCGACCACAACAACCGGTACAGGATCCGTTTCGGGCGTTAGTGTCAGCGGAACAGGCGCAACTTGTGTGGGTATGACATGCACGGTAAACAACGCATGGACCGGCTCATTGACCGCAACAGGCACGTGCAGCGGCTCGCCGACAACTGTAACAGCCAGCGTGGCTGTGGCATCACCAACTGCAACCACGGCGATCATAGCGTTCCCAACGTGTACTGGCCCTGTCTGTACAACCCCTTGGTCAACAAGTGTTACGAGTGGCGGATCCGTGTCTGCATATCTGGCATCCAGCGTGCTTTCACCAAGCACTTGCAGTAGTGAAACCCGTTATTGTAATAATGGCGTTTTGTCTGGCACTTACACTAACCAGTCTTGCACCGTGATCCCAACCTACTCAATTACTGTGGCAGCAGCCAATGGTAGTGGGTCTGTTACATCCAGTACTTGTAACGGCGGCTCTTGCTCGGGCTTGATAGCAGGGACCTATACCGTTGCGGTAACGCTTAGTGGAGGCGATACCTGCTCACAAAGTTACGCGGTTTCTGCTAATAAAGCTGTTACCGTTACAAAATCAAACAGCAGTGTTTGTACCATGAGTCCCTAGCTATGTGGGTTGGGTTGTCGAATTTTGGCATCCCAACAAATGTTGATTAGCCATATGGACGCTCGCTGTTCGCGCCCACGTGGCAAACCCTAACTAAATCGCCCTTGGCAAACCGGGGGCAGTTTTTTAATGCGCTGGTTAATACTTATAGCGCATCAAAATTAGCCGCTCCTACAATACTTTTGTTCCACGACAAACCGAATTTTGGAAAGTAAAGAGTATAAAGTGTTGTTGGAAGATGATATCTCGCCCAACACTTACTGGTATGCAACGGGGCTTAAAACACAACCATAACAGCCGATCATGTCGGTAGACAACCCGGTTTCATCCAGAAAAACCAGGTTGGAGACATCACAGTGGTTTTGCCAGATTTGCCATCGCTCACGCACGGCGGCAACATCCTCGCGCTTCTGTTCACTAGCGAAAACGGTTTTTTATAGCGGTGGCCCATTCGTTGGCGAATAAACTTATCAATGGCGGAAATCGAAAGCTCAAACCGTGTCCGCTTTCAACGGCATTCACCACACTCTGCCGCAGATCTTCTGAATAAGGACGTGGCCGGGGAACTTGGTAATTACTTGCGCTGATAATCTAACAATAGGCTTGACCTTGAGTAACAACTAATTGCTCTAGATATTCGTGAGCGCATTGTTCTCGTGTTGAAGAGGAGCCCCACATCAACGCGAGTTGATGATCCCGGGTTTTGAGATGATAGATAAGCGCATCGAGCAAATCGACAAGCGCTCTGAAGAGGTGGAAAAGCATTTAACCACCATTGCCGGTCGTATGGATCGATTCCTGTTCTGATTGTTGGGTTTAACCGTACCGCCATCATTGTTATAGCTAATTTGACTTAACCCGATAGAATTTATCTTATCTCAGATGCCTTCCTTGTGGATATTTATGCACTAAGGCGATGATACGACAGTCGGATCATCATTCCCTGCCTGTCGCTTTACAGTTTGCAGATTTGCAAAAATACCTGAAGCCTTACCTTCCGGCGTTTTATTCACCAACGGTGCCAAAGTAGGCTCCAGAAACTTGATTATTTGCACCGGCAATGAACTGGTGAAGTGATAACGCTCGGCATCCGGTCCTGCCACATAAGCGGTAATGACACCGAAAAACCGATCTCCCAGAAAAAACGTAAAGACCGCAGCCCGGCTAATGAATACCGAATCAATCAACCGCCCTCCAGCGCCCCATATTTCCCGACGATGATCTCCGGTTCCGGTTTTCCCCCCCACTGACAACGGCTTGCCGTCGGCGCTTTTATATATGCCTCGAAGGCGCCCTGCCGTGCCCGCCTCGACTACCCCGATCAATGCACCGCGCGCCGCTTTAGCCACTTCGGGAGCAAGCACCTGCTGGCCTTGCTCAGGCAATTTGTCCAGCACTGTTTCATAAGGCGTTGCTTTGGCGTAGTGCAAGCTGTCAAACCGGACTATCGGCAATCGTAAGCCGTCATTGCGTAATATACCCATTAGTTCGGCTAATGCCGCAGGACGGTCGCCCGACGCGCCGATAGAGGTCGCATAAGAAGGCGTTAACGATCCGAACGGATAACCCAATCGATCCCATGCGGTATGAATTTGCTTAAACGCCTCATCCTCCAGCAAAGTCATAATGCGCCGCTGTTGGGCATTCTTTCTGCTGCTTTTAAACAACCACCGGTAGACATTCTGCCGCTGCTCGGTACTGGCGTCGATCACTTCAGCCCGTGTAGCATTAGGATGCTGAACCAGATAACTGACCAGCCATAATTCTAGGGGATGAACTTTGGTGATATAGCCCTGATCCTGCAGATCGAAATTTGCAGGTGAATATTTCTGGTGAAGCTGCTCAATGTCCTCGGTATCCAAGACAGTGGCCGACAAGTGGGCATTCAGATAAGTGCTCAACGCATGAGTGTCTGCGTCCGGGTAGACTGCCTGATAAAGCATGGTCAAACGTGACGGCTTGGCGTAAACCCTTTGCGTAAGTAACTCCATGATTTCATCGGTCGGCTTACCGTGATACTTGTCGTAGAAGCGTCTTAAATAAACCAGGCCTTCCTTGTCGGCAAAACGTCTCAGATATTCCATGCGCCTCGGGTCATCAGGAATTTCCAGCCATCTTGCGATGCCTTCCGGTTTGTAAAGATGATGGTAAACCAGTTCGCGCATTAAACGAATGAACACCAGATTCACCGAATCGCGCAACGCATCCCGCACCGACATGATTTTGGAGTTTTCATCCGGGGTGAAGTTGCTGAAAGTATGCACGCCTCCCCCCGTATAAAATCCTTCGTAAGGGCTGGCCGAATAACGCCGGTCCAGCGCCTGATTAAGCAAACTCTCCAGATTTATTTGCCGGTTTGCACGTAACTGATCGATAACCCATGCCGACAAATAATCACGCGGGTGCAATTCAATCCGGTTCAGCTCCTGCACCGTCAAGTTTTTATATTGCTGGTAAATCTCGGTTACAAGTTCCAGGTAATGCACCATCGTGCGCAGCTTGGCGGTTGAGCCCAGATCAAGCCGTATGCCTTCGTTAATATCGAGCGGCTGTTCATAATTATCGGTCTGTATCCGCAGCAGATTGCCCTTTTCGCCACGCTCGAACAGCATCAAGCTATAAACTATCGGCGCAAGATCAATATCCTCGTTGAGCATCCTGAAACCTAGTATGCCAGCGGCGCGGGCTTTGTCCGGATTGCTCAGTTCGCGCAATGCGTGAGTGACTGCCTGCTGGGTACGGTAATCAAGCGTGGTTTTAACGGTTAAATCCAGGCGATCCAGCTCATAGTTGGATTTTACGCCCAGCGTCCGGGCAAGACGGGTGCGCAACACGTTCTGGGTTTTTTGTTCGGCCATAAACTTGACCGGCACTTGATCCGATTTAGGATGCCGAACTGTAGAAACCTGCAAGGCGGCATCCCGCAACGACGCCGAAATAACGCCCTGTTCCGCCAAAATACGTAAATAACTGTCGGTAAGCTTTTGCAGCGCGTCATAACCGGGCCCTAAAAGATAGGACGGCCGTCTTTGCGACAACAGGATACTCAACACCTGCCGGTAAGCTAAAGCCTGTTGCGGAGTAACCCGCTCAATTGAACTGCCCGCCCTCGATCCGATCACTCCTTTGCCGGTTGCGACACTGCCGCCCTCCTTCGCAATCGAACTGAGTAGTTGATTAACGGTCTTAAAATCGGCACCGAACCAAGCGAATAGCCCATCTCCCAAACCATGCACTTCGCCTAGTTTTGCCGTTGCCGCAAGCGGCATCGAGTTTAAATAAGTAAGGGCTATTTGCCGTCTCATTGCCCGCGTATCCGGACCCAGCAAATAAGCACGTATCGATGCACTGGCCATTTGACGAAGCTTTTCGACCATTGACTCGGTATAGCCATCCGGAGAATGCCGATACTTTTCCAATTGAGTGGCCAAAGTGCTGCCGCCAGGGACGTTAATATCTGCCCCCAGTTTTCGCGCCATCATTTGCAAGGCGGCAAAGCCCAAACGGTCCCATTCCACCGCGGGGTTAACATTTCTGTGATTTTCGTCTAGCAGTTCCCGGTTTTCTATAAACAGCAAGGTGTTCAACACCAGCGGCGGGATGGCATTAAAATCGGGATAACCGTAGGTGGGGTAAACAGTGCTAAAGATAGTTTGATCGGCTTGGTCAATAATGCGGAGCCCGGTTCGGGTTTTTTCCTGATAAATCGGGAACAAGCCATAATCATCGACCAGTCGGGTCATCATTGGTGAGATAGATGCCTGCGTGGTAACGCTATAACCTGACTTTTCAAGGCGTGCAATCTCGTCCGACAGCAACGTGTAGCCCAAGCGTTGGTCATAAGGGCCGTGATCAGGATAACGTATTGTCGAACTATGCCCCGGCTTGAGCTCGGAACTCAGCTGCTTGCTTATTTCGGATAAGTAACGCGCCTGATATTTGGAAGTCTGTACCTCTCTTTTGACCAGCGTGGTGACCGCTATCCCGACCACGACACATCCGCCCAAAATATAAAGCAGCAATAACCGTGAAAGCGCTTGTTTATGCATTTTCATTACCGGACATTAGCCTCAAAAAGAATCCCCGATTCTTTGCTAACGGGGCAACTCAAGCATTCTGCCTTCAGTATTAATATCAAAATAATTACATCTCTTTATTTAGTTGGAATTTCCAGACTCCACAACGGCTAATATGGCGAGCACTAAATCTGTCTATACTCACAACATATCCGGTCCTCGGCAATGGGGAGCAGCATAGCGATGCCGAGAGTACAAGTCTGGAATTAAAACCCGTCTAAATGACCAACATTATGTGCAGCCAATTATACCCACTCATGAACAACAATGGTAATTGAAAGGAAGCTTGTTGCTTTGGCAATCTATTCCTCTTACTCATGATTAAACTTTTTACATCAAATAATTACAACGCTACAATTAGTGCAATTATCGGACGTTATTTATCCTGAAATCAACTCTTACCATACTGTTCATAGCTCTAAACCATCATGTCCGAATCTTATACCCGCTTTCGCGATATATCCGTCAGTGAACGAATTTTAAACACCGTATTCTTGTTAACCATAGGACTCGGCTATCTCGTTGCCTTGAGCAACCTATATTACACTCATCAGGGTCATGACGGCGTCGCAGGCTTGTCTATTGACGATGTCATCATCAATTATCATGGTTCAAACGATCAGACTCGTTTAGGCTCTGCTATTGTGGGCATCATGGAACCTAATTTGACCTATAAAAACGATAAGGAAGTCATTTTAAAATGGATACAAGACGGTGCCGATGAACCGGATTATGACCAAAAAATTGCCTTTATATTAAACCGCGATTGCATTAAGTGCCATACACCGGCTATCAATCCTTCCCTACCCGATTTAACCAATTATACCGGCGTATCTGAAGTAGCTCATAGCGGCGGCGTATCTTATCCGCGCTTAATCAGGGTGTCTCATATCCATTTATTCGGCATTGCGTTTATTTTATTTTTTATCGGCAAGATTTTTCTACTTTGCGACATCAATGTCGTTGTCAAAAGAGTGGCTGTTGCCATTCCTTTTGTGGCGATGCTATTGGATGTCCTGTCCTGGTTTATTACCAAATCCATTCCTTCGTTCGCCTATATTGTTGTGGCCAGCGGTGCATTAATGGGGCTTTCGATGGGAATGCAAATCCTGCTCAGTATTTATCAAATGTGGTTTTATACACGGAATATAGACTAAACCAATGTAACGAAGCTGTTGCAGGAAATTCAGTCGCCATTACAACTCAACATCAATCGGCTTGATGCACGGGCATAAACGCGCTCCTTACCCGGTACATAAATTATTTTGCCCATGAGTATTATAAAAAAACTTGCATCTCAGACTGCAGTCTACGGCCTCAGCAGTATTTTCGGCCGTTTCCTCAACTATCTGCTGGTACCGCTATACACTTATTACTTCACAGCGGCGGAATACGGCGTAGTTTCGGAATTTTATGCCTATGCCGGATTCTTTTCCGTGCTGCTGCTGTTCGGATTCGAAACCGGCTATTTCCGGTTTCGCGACAAGGAACAACCGGGGCGCGACATTGCTTACTCCACAGCGCTCATGTTCGTAGTGCTGGTCAATCTGGGCTTTTTTGCATTGATAATGGTGATTAACAGACAGCTTTCGACAGCGCTAAACTACGCCAATCATCCTGAATATGTGTTGTGGTTTAGCATGATCTTAATTCTGGATGCTATTGCCGCCATTCCGTTTGCCCGGCTACGGGCGGAAAACAAGGCGCTCCGGTTCGCCGGCATCAAGATAACCGAGATACTGGTAACCGTGCTGCTCAGCTTGTTTTTCATTGTCTATTGCCCCAAAGCCTACGCAGAAAACCCCGGATCGTGGATAGCGCCGATCTACAACCCTGCTGTCGGCGTAGGTTATATTTTTATCGCCAATTTAATAGCCAGCGGCTTTAAGTTTTTGTTGCTGGCACCGCAGTTATCCGGTCTGGCCTGGGGATTTGACCGGGCATTATTCGGCCGCATGGTGCGCTATTCGTTGCCGATGGTGGTCATCGGTTTCGCAGGGATTATCAATGAAATGCTCGACCGCGTCCTGCTAAAGTACCTGCTGCCCTACGATAACCTGACCAATATGAAAATGTTGGGGATTTACAGCGCCTGTTACAAACTATCGATTTTGATGTCATTGTTCATTCAAGCTTTTCGCTATGCCGCCGAGCCGTTTTTCTTCGCTTACGCGGGTAAAAGCGATGCCCGCCAAGTTTATGCGGTGGTGCTCAAGTTTTTTGTCATTTTCTGCGTCTTCATCTTCCTGCTGGTAACCTTATTTATCGATTTCTTTCAATATTTTGTCGGCGACGAGTTCCGCGCCGGCCTTGAAGTCGTGCCGATTCTGTTGCTGGCTAATCTGTGTCTGGGTATTTATGTCAACCTGTCCATCTGGTATAAATTGACCGACCGCACTTTAATGGGCGCCGCGGTATCTCTAGCCGGAGCGGCGCTGACTATCGCTCTCAATGTCTGGTGGATACCGCTGTTCGGTTATGTCGGTTCGGCGTGGGCAACCCTGGTCTGTTACGGCAGTATGGCTATCGTTTCGTATCTGTTGGGAAAAAAATATTATCCGGTGAATTACGCCATTAGGCGCATCATCGGTTATATCGGACTAGGTTTAGGCTTGTATTTTGCGCACCGACACTTATCGCTGATTCTCGACTGGCAGCCGTGGCTATTAGCCAGCGCGTTACTGCTGCTTTATGTGCTGATTACCGCGCTACTTGAAGGGCGCCAGATAACTGGAAAATCAGCAGCGTAAGCAATCGCGTGGCCCGGCCTACACACTCAGGGTTTTCCACAGGCGGGTTCTTCTTTATTTGAGCTTCGGCAATTGCTAAGTTGCATGGAGGTAATGAATGCAGAAAATGCAGGCGCATTTTTCTGCCCTGTATTGCTGAGCCGCAAGGATGTGGAGGCCGCGGCGATTGCTTCAGCGACTAACCGGAAACTGTTTGGCAAAACCAGTGTCCGTTATGCCATTCATGCTATGGGGACGTGCGTGCCACTGTTAACGGCCTAGTGCCGGTCGACCTGGGCGAAGGTTTACTCCTGGGCATGGGCTATGCATTTGCCGGATTGAGCCATCCGGCCATACTGGACGCATTAACCGGTGTTTTTGCGATGATTCCGTTTGCGGCCAAACTGATTTTGTGCGCCTGTGTTCGGGTGCGGGTTGCGGAAGACCGCATGATCGAGGGAAGCTCACTGTTTGTGTTCGGCGTGATCGTTATCTTGCTGGCTGATAATTGTGTCCGTTCCCGATTGATCGGCGGCGCAGTCAAGCTGCCTCATCTGGACCTTGCTCGGCATTTTGGGCGGACTGGAAAACTTCGATTTACTGGGCTTGTTTTTAGGACCTACGCTCATGGCGGTACTGATCTCAATCTGGCGCGACTGGGTTACCGATTTGAACACATCAGAGACAACCGCATGGGTAGAAAAAGCTGCAACCGACATACCGCAGGAAAGAATTATTAATACTGAGCAAATGCCGCTCTCATCGCCAACAGAGTTCGAGGACGGACAATAATTACCCAGCTCCGCCTATGGCTTTTCAACATTGCTGCTTTCACGATGAGACGCGGCTTACCTGGTTCTTATGCCGGATCAGGTCTATCATTACTATCACGTTGCTTCGTGCCAACCTCAAGTTAAACTCGCTCATGGACTTAGAAAGACATGCAGCCAGACCCATGTTTTTGAGCCAGAGTCTTCTTGATGTTTATAGGTATAACCGCTTATAGACTGAATCTTTTAAAGATCTAATAATATTAAATTTTATACTCATTATCTTGGACAACTAATCCCAATTCGCCGGGAGGAAACGAACATGAACCTCTATGATTATCGACGCAAATCGCGCAGGACAGTAATGACTCGACGCATTGATGACAGACGAGAGATTCCTTACCCATTCGGGTCGCCAGAATGGGTGGACAATATAAAAAACCAGTATCTGGCTTGGCCAATATCGGATCGCCGCATCATGAGCAGACGCAGCGATGAAAGACGTGCAGTTGAACGTCGGCAACATCTGCTGTCCGACCAAGACCGTTCCAAGAAAAAATATTCCCCGGTATTACTGACGCAAGAAGAAAGGAAGCTGATTGAAGATTTGTTCCTGTGTGACCAGGATTAACTCAGTGATCCGGACAGGGCTTGTTCAATTAAATCTGATTTTAACCGTGTTACGGCAAAATAGCGGATAGCCCTTTCCTTAGCTAAGAAGGATTAGCCCATGCTGAGCATATAAGGACCGGCAACCCAGTCTTTTGTAATTACTTTTTCAAGTTTCCGGCATGCAGTCCGCATTCTTTTTTAGCCCCAGATTCCCACCACCAGCGACCTGCCCTTTCATGCTGATTAGGCAGCACGGCACGGGTGCAGGGTTCGCAGCCGATGCTGATAAAGCCTTTTTCGTGCAATTCGTTGTAAGGCACCTGATAGGCTTCAATATAATCCCAGACTTGCGCCGAACTCCAGTTGAGCAAAGGATTGAACTTAACCAGTTGATGCTCGGCGGTAGAGAATGCCGTATCGATCTGCACTTCCGGAATATCTTGCCGGGTATCCAGGCTTTGATCTTTGCGCTGACCGGTAATCCACGCATCCAGATGAGCCAGTTTGCGTTTTAGCGGTTCAACCTTACGAATGCCGCAACATTCTTGATGGCCTTCTTCATAGAAGCTGAACAGGCCTTTCTTTTTGACGAAGTTATCCAATACCTCCCGGTCGGGCGTCAGCAACTCAATATCGATTTGATAATGTTTCCTGACTTTTTCTATAAAACGATAGGTTTCAGGATGCAAACGCCCGGTATCCAGGGAAAAAACCTGTATGTCTTTCCTGATGGCCACCGCCATATCGATCAGCACCACGTCCTCGGCACCGCTGAATGAAATGGCAATGTTGTCGAACAGTTCCAGCGCTTTTTTCAGTATGACGCGCGGATTTTTATTAGCCAGGTCGGCTTGCAGTTGTTCTATGTCAAAAGTATTCATAATCTAAAGATCAGCTTTGTGAAAAATAACACTTCAAGTAATCGTCAAAGGACATTTGATCCATACTCTCGATTTCCTGCTGTTTGTCATGGGATTCTGCGGCCATCTCATTAAACTGTTGGGCATGGTCTTCATCCAGTTTATTGCGCTTAAAATATTGCCCGTGTTCAACAGAGGTATTTAATGCGAAACGGGCATACGGCTGCCGAAGCTGAGTCATCTGCTCCAAAGTTCGGGCGGATGCGGTTAAATCAGGATTCTCGACTACCAACCGTTGTTTTTCCAACGCACTAGTATAGGGCTTTTCAGCATCGTCTTGATCAAGAATCTCACACACCGGTTTCATGGACTCAAGGATTTCAGTCGCCCAATCCTTTAACAGAATTTTTTGGTTATTTTTATTAAGCTCCAGCCCCGGTTTTCTGCCGAAATTGGCAACCGCCAATTGGTTGGCATTGTTAATCTGTTGTTCCTGATCTGAAGTTTTCGGACTATCCTGCAACAGACAAGTCAGCAGCAGCGCTTCAATAAAACGAGCCTTATCTTCATCAATACCGATAGGATTAAACAAGTCCAGATCCAATGAGCGCATTTCTATGTAGCGAACACCGCGAAGCTTAAGCGCCAAGGTCGGCTTTTCGCCGGACCGGGCAATTTGCTTAGGCCGTATGGTGCTGTAAAACTCGTTTTCGATCTGCAAAATATTGCTGTTCAGTTGCCGATATTCGCCGTCAACCAGAGTGCCGATTTTTTCATACTCAGGATAAGGCGTGTTAATAGCGGCACTCAAGCTACTAACATAACCATCTATGGAGTTGTAATCGATTTTCAGGTTCGCCTGATTTTTACTCTTGTAGCCGATGTCGCTCATGCGCAGCGAAGTCGCATAGGGATGATAAAGCGTGCCGTTATCGAATTCCTCAAATTGCGCCATCAATTCCGGACGGCTGTTGAAGAAGTTTTTGCAGATGGCTGGCGATGCGCCAAATAAATATAAAATTAACCAGCCCATACGCTGGAAATTCCTGATTAAACCGAAGTAAGCATCGTCTTTGAACTGTTCCAGAGTTAACTGGCTATTTTTTTCTTTGTGTAAGGCAGGCCAAAGAGCTTCAGGTACTGAATAATTAAAATGGATACCGGCAATGGACTGCATGGTCCTGCCGTAACGATGCCATAAACCATGCCGGTAAACATGTTTCATCCGCCCTATATTGGAAGAACCGTATTCAGCAATGGGAATGCTTCCATCTCCATCAATGCCGCAAGGCATGCTTGCACTCAGCAAAATCTCATTATCAAGATGCTGATAAACAAACTGGTGTATGTTACGCAAATAGTCCAGCGTATCTTTGATATCGACAAACGGCGGGGTAATTAACTCGATCAGGGCTTCGGAATAATCCGTGGTGATATACGGATGCGTCAATGCAGATCCTAATGCGTTAGGATGTGGTGTTTGAGCAATGATTCCGTCTTTGGATATACGCAGGCTTTCTTTTTCAATTCCTTTAAGTCCCCCGCAAAGCAGCTGCTCATGGCCGTTGGCATTCAGTCGATCCAACCGTGTTAAAAGCGCGTTATTCAAATTAGTCATAGAATGGGTACATGCCCTATTGTCCTTGTATAATCGATGCATTATAAAGGGTTTGCCCGATTGAAGAAATATTATCGCGGATAGAAGTCGGTTTTGATTGGGCCTGTTATGCTGCGATGATCGGCCGCGCCTCAGCGAGCAAAAACTCGGCATCACCGTAAAAAAGCAACCCGGAGTTTTAGCTTTTATTGCCGACAGAGCTAACATTTATTATTTATAACCCGAGTATTTCTATCTCGGGTAAACCTGCAAAGAGGCCATCATGTTTGAATCGGCAGAACTTGGACATCAAATAGATAAAACCATCTATGATATCGAAGCACCTAAGTTGCGCGAGGCTCTGCTGGAAGCACAAATAAATCTGGCCAAATCATCCAAATTCCCGGTGATTATTTTAATTGGCGGCCTGGATGGTGCAGGCCGTGGAGAAACCGTTAACTTGCTCAATGAATGGATGGACCCGCGCTTTATCCAAACGCACAGCATGGGAAAGCCATCGGACGAGGAACTTGATCGCCCCATGATGTGGCGTTTCTGGCGCGAGCTTCCTCCCAAAGGCAAGATAGGCGTGTTTCTCGGCTCCTGGTATACCTGGCCGATTCTTAACCATGTGACTGGCCGTATCAAAATATCCGAATTTGATCAAAGCATGGAACGAGCTAAATGCCTGGAAAGGATGCTGACCGATGAAGGCGCGCTGATTCTCAAGTTCTGGATGCATTTATCCAAAGATAAACAGAAAAAACGCCTGGAAACACTCGAAGAAAATCCGAAAACTCGCTGGCGTGTCACCCATCGGGATTGGAAGCACTTCAAACAATATGACAAATTGCGCGCCGTGCATGAACGTATGATACGGAACACCAGCACGACTGAAGCCCCGTGGACTATCGTCGAAGGCTACGATGCAAATTACCGCAACTTGACCGTGGGTAAAGTTATTCTCGAAGCCATACGCAGGCATTTGGATGATGCCGATATCAAGATAACGGCGGATCATGCGCCGCCTCCCCCGTTACCGTCGATTGATCAACTTGATATTCTGAGAACACTGGACCTCAACCAGAAGATCGACAAGAAAAAATTTAAGAGCGAACTGGAAAAATATCAGGGCAAACTTGCTTTGCTGACTCGCAAAGTCAAGTTTAAGGATATCACCGTAATAGCCTTGTTCGAAGGCAATGATGCCGCTGGCAAAGGCGGCGCGATTCGCCGTATCACCAGTGCGCTGGATGCGCGTTGCTACAATATCATTCCCGTTGCCGCGCCTACTGAAGAAGAACGAGCCCAGCCCTATTTGTGGCGTTTTTGGCGGCACATTCCAAGGCGTGGACGGATAACGATTTTCGACCGCTCATGGTATGGACGCGTATTGGTTGAACGTGTTGAAGAGTTTTGCTCAAAAACAGATTGGATGCGCGCTTACAGCGAGATTAATGATTTTGAAGCGCAGTTGGCTCGCCATAATATTGTCGTGGTCAAATTCTGGCTTGCGATCAGTAAGGAAGAGCAACTTGAGCGCTTTAAAGAACGCGAAAGAATCAGCTTTAAACGTTTTAAGATTACAGAAGAGGACTGGCGCAACCGCAGCAAATGGGATGAGTATGAACATGCAGTATGCGATATGGGAGATCGCACCAGCACTGAGATTGCACCTTGGACGCTGATAGAAGCCAATGACAAAAACTTTGCCCGCATCAAGATCTTGAAAACATTATGCCGGCAGATTGAAGCGGCAATACGAAAAAAATAGTCCGCAGAGAAAGGCTTACCCTTAATTTAAAATGCGCGCCCTATGCTAGAGTTGTAAGAAATCTGCGATCAATAGATCAATAGAATATCCCAAATTGCTCGGGTTAAAGACCCGCAAACCCAGAACATAAAATAAATACCATTTATTTTATGTTCTTTTAAGTGAGACAATAACTCGTTCTAATCAGTTAGTACCAGGAAAGGCTTACGGATTTCTTAGTCCAAACTTAAGTTTTTGATCAAAATATTTTATCCAGTACTCTCGTTCTCAATTTCAAAATAATGATAAATTCAACACTACCCACTTCATCGACAACCAAAACAGCAGTCACTTGCACTAACTGTAATCTGGATAATTTGTGCATCCCTAAAGGACTGCCCCGGGAGGAAATAGGTGAGCTCGCGTTACTGGTCAATAGGAACAATATACGTCAAAAAGGTGAGACTATTTATCATGCCGGTAGTCCATTCAGAGGAATCATTGCCTTGCGTTCCGGCAGCGCAAAATTACTGAGCTTTGATCAAAATGGCAATGAACTGGTAGTTGACTTCATTTTTCCAGGAGAATTACTTGGATTTGACGGCTTGTCGTCGCAAATCCATAACTGTACCGCCATCGCATTGGAAACAGTGAATTATTGCCATTTGCCGGCCTATAAAATCGAAATATTGGCAATCAACACTCCCGGCTTAAGCCAGGTGCTGCTGCAAAGATCCTGTAATCAATTTGATGCTCAAGTACAGAAGATGATGCTAAGCCGTCGCTCTGCTGAAGAGCGCGTAGCTTGCTTCATTCTTCATATTTCAGATCGGTTGAGATTACGAGGCTACTCCGAGATGGAATTTCGCCTGAGCATGTCACGCGAAGAAATAGGAAATTATCTAGGCATAGCGCATGAAACGGTCAGCCGAATTATTCATCTATTGCAAGCGCGGAAACTGATTGAAGTTAAATCCAAACAATTGAAAATAACCAATAAAAAAGAGCTGCTTAGCTTCCATACTTTTTAGTCGCTAAACAGCCCAGAATAGTGAGGATTTGTCAAAACTGCCGTACCCAGTAAGCCATAAATAGCATCAATGGGTACGGTAAAACGAAAATTCCGGCTAAGAGGAGGAACCTTTATTTTCTATATGCTGAATTAGCTGGATCTTCAGCAATTGCTTTTGCTGTAGATTCATATTTGTCATGTTCACTGTTTTTAATCAATACCACTGTAACGATCACAGATAAAACAGCGCCAATTACGATAGGCCAGAAGTTATCTTTTTCTTGTGCTTCACTCATAGTAATTCTCCAACTAATTGATTAAGGAAAACAATTGATTTGCATCAACGCGTGGCTATTTAAGCAAAGTACGAAATAAAAAAATTGAGCCAGATCAACAAAAGTTTCTTTATGGGTTTCCAAGCAGAATGTAATCCTAAAGTTAGAAGCTGGAGTTAATGCAATCCCGGCTCTAATGATGTGATAACAGCTTGTTGGCGGCTTGCAGATTCCACGGCTGAGGCTCGACAGATGCTTCCAACTGGGCTTCAGTGCGATCATCCAGTCCGGCCAAGAAATCAATACCGGTTTGCGTTTCTATATTGTCGATACTGGTTACGAATTGTGCTAACGGTTCGTGACCATCAACTGTTTGCGGCACTAAAAAAGCCAGCACCATAGGCGGTTTACCGGGCATGGCTTCGGTAATATAGATTTTGAAAAAGGCATCCGGTATTTCCACTGTCCAATCAGAACTTAACCGCTCGACCGTACCGCTAAAAATAGGCCCCGTAATTACCCAAACTTTGCCGAACAGCTTGGCAAAATGCTTGATTTCCGTTTCCTCCAAATGCTGCCACAGTTGCTGATTGAGTTTGGCTTTTTGCGGAGTAACATTGGTCATCAAAAAACTATCCCCCTGTCCTTCTCTGCCGTAAAGATGGCTCATCGCGTAATTGGGTGCCATATGTCCACGGTCGTAACCGCTTTTTTTATAACTGTCGTGACTGACGCGGTTAATACTTCGCCAATCGGTTTCAAAACGGTTGGGACGTTTCAATGAGGGCGTATTTTCCGCAGAGGTTAACGCATATTCGACCCATAATGGATTACCGCGCAAATCCGAGTAGCCCAGAATAAAGCCATGATTGCGTAATATGCGAAACCAGGTGTTAAGGTCTTTGGCGTCACGGGATTGCGGTGCGCCTTGATAAAGTAGAGAGGGGCGGGCAATTTTAACTTCATAGCCATATCCGCCCAAGCTCAGCCCGGCAATCATCAGCAATAACACGGGGTACTTACGACTTAAGCGGAATAATCCCAACAACAAACTAAGCAGGCTTGATAAGGATGATTTTCTGCGCATTAACTGGACTTAAGGAATGAAACTGAAGACAAGAAGACAAAACGATGTGGAATCCAGGCTTTTTTGCCTTGGACTAAACTTATCCGGCCTTTAATTTTAATAATGAGTGGATTAAACCAATACTTCCGTTTGTCCGGCATGGGTGCTGAACAAGTAATTCTTTTTTAAGCAGTGATCCAGCCATTTTTGCAGAAAATAATTTAATCGCCATTTGTAATTCATGATTTCATGGCTTAATCCAGGATCCCTAAAAACCTGTGCGACGCCGGCGCGGGCATGATCGCTTAATACTTCAGCCAACTGCGCATCCAGGTAAACCCTTATTTTTACAGCCGGCTCCAGAAATTCGTCCTGATTCCTGCTGAAGCAATGGCTAAGCTCGACAGTCATGGTATACGGCGTACGCTCGATGATTTCAAGATGCAGCGTGGTTTGATGAGGAGCATGTCCGACGGCGGCTTCCTCAAATGCCATTAAGTCCGGAATTAACTTTAACAATTTTTGGTAATTTGATTCGCAGATTTGTTCGAGACAGATTGATTTGTTGACCGGATTTACAAAACTCATGACCGATATCAATTTTCCCGATAGCAGGCGTGGGCACTAGACGTTTCCCATAACACCACCTGGGCAACGTTAAAGCCGGATTGTTTCAGATGTTGATAGATCATTTTACTCAGGACTTCCGCGGTGGGATGTTCGTCGAGAGCAAGAAAACGCTCCTGATTTGCAGTGAGCATAGGAATAATCGGGTCGTCCTTATGCAGCAGAAAATTATGATCAAGATGTTGATCAATAAATGCGTCGACACAATCTCTGATATCGGAAAAATCGCAGACCATGCCTTGGTCGTTGAGTTGTTCCTGTTCTATGGAAATCGAGGCCTTAACGCTATGTCCGTGCAGATTGCGGCATTTGCCGGGATGATTCATTAGTCGGTGTCCGTAACAAAAATACACCTCTTTGGTAATCGTATACATAATAAAAAATAAGCTGTTCCGGTAATTCAAATAAGGAGGATTGCTACATGGATGCCGACATAAGTGGAGGTTTCAGTCCCCTTTTATGCTTTTAATGGTGGCGGCGATCTCGTAACTGCCATTGCCTTGCGGAGTGCTTCTGATAACCTCAATAAAAGCTGTCATTGAAGGAGTCAGTGTATTCTGGGGAATAACATTGATTTCCATCGCCTTGCCTGGGTCAAAAGCACGGTCGGCAATAAACGCAACACCGGCGCCGCTGATTGATGAACATCGCCCATGGTGTAATTCAGATGAATCAGCAAGCCTGTAAGTAACGTCACAGTCTATTTCCATTCGAATATAATTGCGCTTTTCATCATATTCCAACATGCTATTTCTCCGGTCAAATTTACAATGATTGCGTGCCACATAGCTTTAACGGCAAAGTTTACTATAAAAAGCATAATAATGGGCATGAATTGCAACGGCGCCACCCTTTGAGCTATTCCGCTGGATATTAGCCTGGATTTATGTAATATGACGACAATTTTTCACATCTTAAATAAAAGACTTCCGAGTATTATCTAATGAATAAAGCGATTATTTTAACCGGCATTACAACTACAGGCACTCCGCATTTAGGAAATTATGTCGGCGCTATCAGACCGGCTATTGCAGCCAGCAAAGACGCGAATGTTGCGCCTTTTTATTTTCTGGCCGACTATCATGCGCTGATTAAATGCCAGGAACCGGATAGAGTCAGGCAATCCAGCCTTGAAATTGCTGCAACATGGCTGGCTTTAGGGCTGGATACCTCCAATGCCGTTTTCTACCGGCAATCGGACGTCCCTGAAATTTTGGAATTATCCTGGATGTTGACCTGCGTTGCGGCAAAAGGTTTGATGAATCGTGCCCATGCTTATAAAGCGGCGGTTGCCGAAAATGAGCAGGGCGGCGAGAGCGATGCCGATAAAGGCATCACCATGGGCTTGTTCAGCTACCCGATCTTAATGGCGGCCGATATACTGATGTTTAATGCCAATAAAGTACCGGTGGGCAAGGATCAGATTCAGCATATTGAAATGGCCAGGGATATGGCTGGGCGCTTTAATCATATTTACGGCGAACATTTTGTACTGCCGGAGGCGGTTATTGAAGAACATGCATCAACATTAGCAGGCCTGGACGGACGCAAGATGAGCAAAAGCTATAACAATACCATCCCGTTATTCGAGCCTGAAAAGAAGCTAAGGAAACTCATTAACAAGATTAAAACCAATTCTTTGGAGCCCGGCGAACCCAAAGACCCCGAAGGCTGCACTTTATTCAGCATTTACCAGGCTTTTGCGACCCCGGCAGAAGTGGCTGAAGTACGGCAACGCTACGCAGACGGCATCGCCTGGGGCGAAATGAAACAAGTTTTGTTTGAGCACATTAATGAGCACCTGACTCCGGCAAGGGAACGTTATGAGGCATTGTTACAGGCACCGGAACATATCGAACAGCAATTGCAGGAAGGCGCTGAAAAAGCGCGTGCAGTCAGTGTGCCGTTTATAAAAGAGTTACGCAAAGCTGTCGGGATTTCCCGGATTTCTTTGTAATATCAGCGATGTTCAACAAGTGGTTTGAGCAGATACCAGCATGGCTCAAACCACTTGCTCTGGATAAGCGGCGCCTTATTCTTCGGCCTGCTTTGGGATATCTAACGGTTTTTGCCGGCGCCAAGTATTTTCGTTACCACAGGCTTGTTTGCCATAGAAGCTGCAAAGTTCTTTGATAAGAAATCATCCAGTTTTAACGACCGAGAGCCTACTAATTTGTGGTTGGTGTTTAGAATAACCGGTCCGGCTTGTCTACCGCAGCTATATTAATTGTCCCAGCGCAAACGCGCCAAAATAAGTGACTATAAAGTACACCAAAGACAAAACAATGCTGGCCAAAATATTGATCGATAGAACTTGCTTGATAATGTAGGTTACTAATGTGTAATCCCAGAATAAAAGCAGGCTCAGAAAGTAATAGCTTAAAGGCTCTTCACTGATGGTCAGCCAAACCAAGACTGGCACGATAAACACAGCAACAATATTCCCGCAAAATATGACCGCTGTCGTTACCTGCACATAGGCGTATAACGTTCTGTTAAAAAATAACATAACGCCTATGAACATAAGCGTTAACAATGTCTCCAAACCGACCTCGGTAAATGATTCTATCGGGTCGTCAGTCATATTGGCTTGCAAGAAATATTCAATAACAAAATAAAACAGCAGATTTTGTTTGAAAAAATCGACTGATCTGGGTAGCTCAAGCGGATTATTTTTCAACCAGCATAGCGGCAAGTATTGTTTTAAAACATCCATAGTTACCCAGAGTCTGTTTTACAATCTATTTATAACCGCAGTGACCAATTACTGTGGGCATGAAAATACTATTTATTAAAAATCCGACGAATCAGAAAGACTGGCTGAAGATTTTCCATCATAGGTACTGAAATTGTCATTCAGCATCTGAACCAATTCTTTGGTTTTACTGGAAATCTGAGCCAACCGAAGTTTGGTTTTTTTATTCCAGCCGACGGGTTCGGAAATCGGTAATAACATACGGCTGAAAGTCAGACTTTTTTCGAAATTACCGGCTAAGTTTTCCATTAAATGAAGTTCTTTTTGTCGCGCGTTAAGTTGATTTATTGTTATTTTCGCCTGGAGTTTACTGAAAAGAATATGCAGAGGCATCATAATAATTAACAGCACAACAATGACTATCGGCCCGACAATCGGGTCTATTAAGAGCTCCAGAACGCCGAATTGTATTTCAGCAAAAATGGCAAGAGTAGCAATAAAGCCAAGGACAATCAGGCTCGAAAAAGCTGATCGGTCTTTCCATTGTCCGATAGCTTTTTTCACCTCCGGAATCACCACGTTATGAATTTCACGAACGTTTTTTTCCAGTGAATCCAATACCCGGTAAGTACGGTTATACCCGACATTGGCTATGCGCTGGTCTATCAAGGTAAAGTCCGCCGAAGATTGGGGAGTAACGCTCTCTTCCTGGCTGGATAGGACAATAAATTGACCGGTATTCAACCCCAAGCTAGCAAGTTTTCTTTGCCATGAAGAGATGATCTCGCTATTTGTGGTCGAACTCAGCATTGTTGCCGGCCTATCTATCAGATACACAAATTTATTGGAGTCCTGATGGAGGATAATGCTTTCTATTACCTCATCAACCAGCGGCGATGTTGAATCAAAGATATCGGTAAAAATCAAAGCCAAATCGGAATTCTCAATGGTATGTTTTACCAACAATGACGTGGCCGGATTTGGTGGAGCGGCACTGATATTGGGTGCATCGATAAAAAGCTTGCTTTTCAAGTGATCGCTATTCAGTGTCTTTAATTCCAGATAGGAATTAATGCGATCCCCTTCGCCTTGTTGCTGCTGCTCGATTTTGCGGCTTATCTGGTAAAACGGGAACCGGTGGTCTACATCCAGCGCTGTTCCGGGTAGAGTCGCCGGAACAGACTGATTGTTGTGCAGTAACACGGTAAACTTATGGCTGGATGTTTGAATACCCGACAACAAATTGTCCAAGCCCAGATAATTATTAATAAACCTGGCTTTGGCCGTTGAATTACCACCAATCAAACTGATAATAGGCCACCATGAATTTTTACTGGCAGTCGTTTCATCCATCTCGATAAGTCCCAAATCGAATTCAATCTGATCGAGCTCCTGAAAGGTTCTTGATGCTTTCAATAATACCGGATTATCTGCGGCGAATTGTTTTTCAAGATTAAGCAGGTATTTGCTTGCTGTCTTTTCAGTCATCAGTTTGACACCTTATCCGTTGGATTTTTTCAATAAAAGGGTAACGAAGTATACACCCAGAATGGTGCAGTAATGCAAAAAAACAAAGAATCAAATAACGCTGTTTTATTGCTGCCAAATAAAGAAATGTTGCTTAAATAATGTTCTTTTCATACTCAAATCAAGTCAGTTTATAGTAATATTGAGCGTTAATTAATAAGGCTTGTAAATGTGGTTTAAAAGATAAGATGATGAAGGTGAAGAGTCTGATTGTTCTTCGAAGCTTTGCGGCGCCTGTTATGGCCGTATTAATATCCGGCTGTGCTGTTCCGTTTTTTGGTGGATATGGTGCAAACGGCCAGTCACTTGAAGAGTTTGAACATCATGTAGAAGAAATTTTCCGGCTGCAAAATCAAATGACCAGCGAGGTCATGATGTTGCTGGAAAATGATGAAGCAAAAAAACCTGAGACCTTAATGCAGGCTGAGCAGCATATGCAACGGGTCTGCGCCGATCTTAACGAGTATGTTTCTCGTGATATCGATGGATTAAGCAGCGGGATTTTATTGCGCCGACGGGTTGAACAGTCAGCTATAGACTGTGAGCACGCGGCAATGGCTATCAAGCCATTGCTAAGCCCTTAGCACATCAACGGCGGTCTGACGTCCCGGGCGTCAAAACAGTATTTTGCGCAGGCTTGCTGTTATCGGTTTCAGGATAGTCGAGCGTATAGTGCAAACCACGGCTTTCTTTGCGTAGCTGCGCACAGCGAATGATAAGTTCGGCAGCAATGACCAGATTGCGTAATTCCAGCAAATCGCTGGTAACACGGAAGTTACTGTAATATTCGGCAATTTCTTTTTTAAGCAATTCTACACGGTTCATTGCCCGACTTAAGCGCTTATCGCTTCTAACAATACCTACATAGTCCCACATAAAGCGGCGCAACTCATCCCAGTTATGAGAAACGACCACTTCTTCATCGGAATCACTAACCTGTGATTCATCCCAATCCGGAATTTCCGGTGGCGGCAGAATACCGGGCAATTTCTGCAAAATATCCTCGCTGGCCCGTTCAGCAAATACCAGACATTCCAATAACGAGTTGCTGGCCATGCGGTTTGCGCCATGCAAGCCGGTACAAGCAACCTCGCCTATCGCATAGAGATTGAGAATGTCAGTACGCGCATAACTGTCGGTTAACACGCCGCCGCAAGTATAATGCGCGGCCGGAACGACAGGAATAGGCTGCTTGGTAATGTCTATGTCAAACTCAAGACATTGCTGGTAAATGGTAGGAAAGTGTTCGCGTATAAACTGCTCAGGCTTGTGGCTAATATCGAGATAAACACAATCTAAACCGCGCTTTTTCATTTCATGATCGATGGCTCGGGCAACAATATCCCGAGGCGCCAATTCCTCTCTCGGATCGAAATGATGCATAAAAGGCGAGCCGTCCGGCAAAATGAGCTTGCCGCCCTCGCCTCTTACCGCTTCACTGATCAGGAACGACTGTGCATGCGGATGATAAAGGCAGGTCGGATGGAATTGCATGAATTCCATATTGCTGACGCGGCAACCGGCACGCCAAGCCAACGCTATGCCGTCGCCGGTTGCACTTTGCGGATTGGTACTGTAAAGATAAGCCTTGCTTGCGCCGCCGGTTGCCAGAACCACGACACGAGCCGCCATGGTCTTGACCTGCTGCTTTTTTGAGTCCAGAACATAAGCACCCAAAATCCGTTTTTCCGCGTCCTTGGAACTGGTAATTAACTCCACCACATTATAATGTTCGAACAGCTCGATATTGGCATGTTTCCGAGCGCGTTCAATCAGTGACAAGGACACCGCCTTACCCGTAGCATCGGCGGTATGCACAATACGACGGTGAGAATGACCGCCTTCCTTGTTTAAATGCAGCTTTATTTCCCCGGATTCGGTCTGCTCCTCGGTAAAAACAACCCCCTGCTGCCTTAGCCAATCTATTGAACTTTTGCCGTGCGTTACGGTCAACCTGACTATTTCCGGATCACAAAGTCCGGCACCGGCATCCAGCGTATCTTCAATATGCGACTCAATGGAATCATCGGCACCGAAAACAGCGGATATGCCACCTTGCGCATAATAAGTACTACCTGCCGTCAAGGCGAATTTTGACAGAACGGCAATACGCATTGAATGATCCGCCAGCTTAAGCGCCAAGCTTAAGCCCGCACCGCCGCTGCCAATAATAAGAACATCGTAATTTTGGGAATAAGGCATCAGGTAAAGGTAGTAAGCAGAATAAATAAGATAAAGTTTATAGTGTTAAGACGCTTAATGGTTGTTAATGGATAATATAGCTTTTTAATATGATAGCAATTTTTTTTATATCGCTATCCATATATATTTTGTCTCTGTTACTATCAAGACCAACAAGCGTTGCAACCTTAAAAATAGGCCGGAATTTCTCTGGAAAACTATATCTTTGCCTTGGTTGTTATTTTTAACATAATTTTATTAATGCTATTAAATGGAGGTTTTATGTTCAAAAAAATTAAGTTGTGTTTTTTCCTGATAGTTTTGTTTAATCAAGCCGCATTAGCACAATTACCGGATTTTACTGAAATGGTAAAAACCAACGGCGTTGCTGTGGTCAACATCAGCACCACACAAAAAGCGCCGCCAGAAGCTGAAAACGCCGAAGAACCGCAACTACCTGAAGGAATGCCTCCTGAAATGGAAGAGTTTTTTAAGCGTTTTTTAGAGGATCAGGGCGGGTATGTGCCACGCGATACCACATCCTTAGGCTCGGGTTTTGTTATTTCCTCCGATGGTTACGTGTTAACCAATAGTCATGTAGTCAAAGATGCCGATGAAATCGTCGTCAAATTATCCGACCACCGGGAACTGTTAGCCAAAGTGATCGGCGTCGATGCGCGTACCGATGTTGCGCTGTTAAAAGTCGATGCCAAAGATTTGCCGGCTGTTACTATCGGCGAGCCAAATAAACTACAGGTAGGCGAATGGGTACTGGCAATAGGTTCGCCTTTCGGTTTTGAGCAGTCGGTAACGGCCGGCATCGTCAGCGCCAAAGGGCGCAGTCTTCCCGGCGGGAACTATGTACCGTTTATTCAGACGGACGTCGCCATCAATCCGGGTAATTCCGGAGGGCCGCTGTTCAATATGGAAGGCAAGGTCGTCGGCATAAACTCGCAGATTTACAGCCGCACCGGCGGTTTCATGGGACTGTCATTCGCCATTCCGATGGATGTCGTGATGAATGTCGTCGATCAGATAAAAACTACCGGCAAAGCGGCACATGGCTGGTTAGGCGTCCAGATACAGGATGTAACGCGGGCACTGGCTGAATCATTCGGCATGAAAAAACCGCAAGGCGCATTGGTTTCCAAAGTGTTGCCCAACAGTCCAGCCGAAAAAGCCGGTTTGCAGATTGGCGATATTATTACCGAATTTAATGGCCAACCCATCGAAGCTTCGGGTGACCTGCCGCCGATGGTGGGTATCACGCCTATCAACAACAAGGCTAAATTAAAAGTTATCCGGCAAGGCGAGACTAAAACTATCGATTTTACAGTAGGGCTTTTGCCGGAAGAAGTCGATAAATTGGCGGAGGCTAAAGCACCGGCACCCAAACCTGCCCATAATCGGCTGGGTATTAGCGTCACCGATTTGACCGAACTGCAAAGAGAAACCTTGCAGATCTCTAAAAACGGCGTGTTGGTACAGGATGTTGGCAAAGGCACCGCCAAAGAAGCCGGAATTCAGCGTGGCGATGTGATCTTACGCATTCAAAACGATGTCATCCGCAATGCTGAGGATTTTGAGAAAACCATTAAGAAGCTACCGGCCGGTAAATCAGTCGCCGTTTTAATACAGCGTCAGGGCAATCCGGTATTCCTGGCGATTAAAATAGAGAAATAACCGAGTTACGTAATAGATAAGATTTAATTGCCACTAAAGCTGCGAAGATCCCGAAGTTTTGAATCATCCTTCAGGATCTTCGCAGTTTTTGTGGCTTGCGTGACATCAGCTTAATCAGGGGCAGGAAGTAAGTGCGATGAATCCTGCATTACGACCCGCAACCACTCAGCTAACGAAAAACCTAAAACCAATATTCAGCATTACAAGTTCCCTAATAGATTAAACATTCCGGAATTTAGCGTTCATCAGATTTTTTCTGCATGGGTAGCGTGAAATAAAAAGTGGCGCCTTTTCCAGGTTCGCTATTAAAACCCAAAGTCCCTTCATGAGCGTCGGTCAGCGATCGACAATCGATAAGCCCATGCCCACACTGCCCGCTTTAGTCGTATAAAAAGGGGTTAATATTTTTTGTTGTTCGTCGGCATCCAGTCCGCATCCATTGTCCTTCACCCTGACCTGATCGGTACAAATGTGAGACGCTCGCCCAACGCAATGACACGGCGGTCATATTCCCGCAGGTTTGTTGCCGTAGCCTCATCAAAAAAAGCCTTATTTGATTGACCGATGATATTGTTCAACGTTTTGCCGAACAGTTGCCGCACGGGTTGATTAGCGTACTGGTATTGGTATTGGTAATTACCGCAATTGAGCCAGATAAGACTGAATCCCCTATCCAATTGTCAGGTTTTTTCGTGTAATTCTTTGCCTTATGGAACTGATGATCGGCAGCCTTAGACTTTAATCATGCGCTGCGAGCGGATGATGCTTCACATCTTCCTGAGCAATCACTTCGGAAGGCGTTGGCTCTCCTGCCACAGCACGCTGAATCGCCAACTTGGTGGCTTCATAATTCCAATCCTGGATTTTATCGTTGTCATCGGCATCCCAGTGTATAAACACACCTACACAGATAAAAACATCGTTGGCTTCTTCCATGGGTATAACTCCTTCTTTAACACAATCGACCACCGCCTTGGCCACTCCGCGTTCCGCCGGACCGAACATTTGGTTTACCTGTTTCTCGTCCTTGATTTCGACTTTATTGAACATGACGGTATTAGGCTTGGCCATAAGATTAGGAGCGACTAGCGCCAACAAAGAATTATCGCCTCGTTTTTGGTTAGTCAGCGTAATGCAAAATGCAATTTCCGCGGAGCTGCCTCGCGGCCCCATAATCAGGTCAATATGAGCTAATTCCTTGCCTTCGCCGACCAAGGCTTCGCCTACCAATACTTTATCGATTTTCATATGAGTTTCTCCTCTTGAGTTTTCAAATCAATGCTTGAATTATGGAATCAAGACCACAAAGAGCGTTCTATCGTTTTCGATTTTTCTGCTATCCATCCTTGAACTAAAACCCGCGGTTTGTCCAAAACACAGCCAATAAATCAATAGCTTCACCTGGCCCAAAGTTTCTACTCTTGAGGACAATGATCTATAAAATGGGTTTAAATAGTTCCCCGCCTTTTGTATCGCTAATACCGGCAACTAAATGGTTTTCGTGGACTAACTGCTTTTTCAGGCTGAAAGTTGATGGTTACGTGAATAATTTTTAACGATGACAGCCACCCCATGCTAAGAATCAGCTTCTTAGCCAGCGTGACATAGTTCGATCTGTGGATTCGACTATGATCGACTCATCCCCAAGCTTAAGTGCTAAATCACACCCTTGATGATATATCCGCGCGGATAATTTATAACACACTAATAAAATCAGTAATATACGCATTACTACCCATATCGGCATGGCTATTGGCTTACAAGTTGACAGTTAAGCCAGGGATTTCTGCGGATTATGTTTTTTAAGCTGCCGTAGCCTTCTTTGATCCCCAGATCTTGATTTTCAACGTAAGGATAAAACACAAGATAAACCTGATTGATCACAACTATGAGCAACAGTTGCTAAGGCCGTTCTATCAAGACACAGGCTTGCCAGATACCGCAAGACATTAAGAACCACAAATTGAAAACTATCGGTAATGACAGCTCGTTCGCAGCCTGCCGGACGGCTGCTGTCTGAGCCGGTATTGGAGTACTGATTGGCAGCATTTTTGCTCCGGCGATTACAATGACCTAAAACCTTAACCACAAAATATTGAGTTATAGAGTGCCGAGACCGACACTCTATGTGACACATCCTGCATAGATTTGCAGGAACACAGGAAAGCCCGGATGCCCATAGTTAGCACCGCCATTCCCAACACTTGGCTTGTTAAAAACCCGCCAGCCTTTTCAAACGGCGACTCTGCCGTGCTTTTAAAATCAGAGCCAGGCTTTTTACCTTTATCCTGCGTCAGCCGGATAAAGGCTTACTCCGGAGAACGGGGGGCGCCACCGGTTCCAGTCCCGGATCCGGTTCCAGATCTCGTACCGGAGCCATTACCCGAACCGCTTTTGCCTTTGGTGCCCGTACCTCCGTTATATCCTGGTTTTCGGGTACCGCGTTCAGTGCCGGTCATACCGGGATCACTGGTAGTCCCCCGGCTTCGAGTACCACTCTCAGTATCTGTCGTATCAGGGGGAGTAGTCCTGCCCCGCATGTCGCGTTCAGTGCCTGGTGAGCCAACATCTTCCCGGCTTCGGGTACCGCTTTCAGTGCTTGTCCTGCCGGCAGACTCCGTACTTCCTTCTTCGCTTCCAGTCTGCGCTAGCGCATCCATGTATGGGCTTAGTGCGAGTATTGCAAATACTAAGGCCAGAGACATTAAATATTTCATACTAGTTCCTCTTGAGCGTAATGGGATTGAATACTTCATATCGATTCCTCTTGAGTTTGATCGGATAGAAAAATTCCTAACAGTTTCTGTTAATTGGTACATGCGGCTATAACGCCGCATAGCTCATCCTAAACAGGCATGCATAGCGCGTCTGTCCGCTATCACACATAAAATATAGGTGATTGCAGCAAGCCATACTCAACACCAGTCGCTGCCAGTGCAAATCGAACGCTTTACCAATTATTTAATAATGTCGTTAAAAACTTGCTTCCGAAAAGCTTCAAAACTGACTCTGAGCTATTAAAATAGCTATCAATTTATTTTTATTTGATTAACACGCATGAAGATAGGCATACAAACCTGGGGCTCTAACGGCGACATTCGTCCGATGCTGGCATTGGCCGATGGCCTGCAACGAGCCGGCCACTCGGTAACGCTGGTGGCGAGCAGTATCGATAACCACAGTTATCACGCAATCTGCGAACAGTTAGGGATAAGCTACCGGCAAGTGCCGGAGCATGTTGATTTCGATATGCAGGGTTTTGCCCAGCGCTCGTTTCGAATGAATCCTTTGCAATGGCTGCGGGCATTGCTTGATGAAGCATTCTTTCCCTACGAGCAGACCTTATATCAAGCCGCGCAACAATTGGTCGCGGATAACGACTATGTGATCGGCCATCATTTCTTATACCCTCTAAAACTGGCAGCGCTGCAACAGCAGAAACCTTTTTTCAGCGTAACCTTGTGCCATGCCGCAATACCCAATCCTGCCGTTGCGCCTTTCAGCTTCCCTGACTTGGGCAGCCATATCAATAAGCTCAGCTGGCGGCTACTGGACGCGGTATTCAATTGGGCATTGAAAAAACCGTTGACCCGTTTATGGCTTGAAGCCGGTCAAACGCCGCCCGCTAATGTACTGACTGAACTGCTGACCTCGCAACAGCTTAACTTGATAGCCGTCGACCCGTGGTTTTGCCGGTCCTATGAAAATATCCAGCCCTGCCATCAAGTCTGCGGCTTCCTGAATTTAACGGAAGATAACCGGCATTGGGCCATTCCACCCAGACTGGCTGAATTCCTCGATGAAGGCGATGCGCCGGTCTACATGACTTTCGGCAGCCTGCAACAGGCCGTGCCCGACTGGAGCATGGAACTGTTTTTGGAAGCAGTAAGCTTGGCAGGATGCCGGGCTGTTATACAGACCAGTTCTACGCGTTACCCTGCCGACAGCCATACCGGGCAGGTCTATTTCATCGGCAGACATCCGCATCAGCCGCTGTTTAAGCGATGCGCGGCCATCGTGCATCATGGCGGCGCGGGCACAACCCATGCCGCCACCCTGTCAGGCTGTCCGTCCGTCGTGGTGCCGTTCATGGACGAGCAATTATTCTGGGCCCGGCAATTGCAATGGCTGGGTCTGGCAGGAAGACCTTTACCGGCCACATCAGTCACTGCCGCCGCTTTGGCTAAAGGTATCGGGACCGTATTGAATTCAAAGTCAATGCAAGACAACGCCAGACAAGCGGGCCACGCCATGCAAAGCCACGACGGAGTGGCGCGCGCGGTACAGCTGCTGGAAGCGCAATTTTAAAATCGTCATCGCCTCATTTCGGCTAATTGAACTGACGACATCAGTTTTTTATTGCTTCATGTAAAAGCCAAACGCAAGAGAGGGCGGCAGAGGCGGTGAGAGTATTAGAAACCCGGAGTACAAACCCAGGTTTGTACTCCGGCGCTCCATTAATAATCAATAACTTAAAAATAAGAACAAGCCTTATCTAAGGCAGCTTTTACAATATTTTCACCGTCTTCAAAAGCAAGCACTTAACCCACAGCTTTAAGCTCATTATTTAGCGTCAGTTGTTGAAGCCATTTCTTGATGACTTGCATGTGATGGTCTTCAGTGCGTTTTGCATACTGAAACCTGTCGACATAATCACTAAGGCCGGCTTCATCCACCAGTTCAATAAGCAATTCCCATGCGGCCGCATCCGCCAGCTCAGCCATTAATATGGCTTCCACGCATTGCGGAATAGAACTGCGCGGATCATTAAGAACCTGCATCAAGCCCATCGCGGCCATTCCCGAAGAATCGGCGCACGGGGTTTGTGCAGTCGGGTCCCCGCCCATGGAAGCAATACAATCCCTCACCAGCGAATAATGTTCGGCCTCATCATTGCGGAACTGCTCAAGCGTATTGATGTCCAAAACCGGCTTGGCAGACTTGCATTTTGTGATCAGTGCATCGTACAAGCGAATACCGCTACGCTCAAAAGCCAAGCGCTCGCCAAGCTTATCAATCAATACCGACGGGCTGTTTCCCTGAATAGCTTGTACCCCTGCGCTGACAGCGCCGCGAAGCGTACTGGGAAGAGGCACCCCGCCTAATGGCTCTTCGTTTTGAATATAGCTTCTGCGCATCGTAAAGGCATCGCATGCGGCGTCTTCAGCATGCGGAGGAAATTCTTCATAACCTTCAATCATTGCCTGGGTCATAACCGGATGAAGTTGCGTCGGTGTTTTGTTCATACCAAATTCAGCAGCGTCTTTCATAACAAACTCCTCAGTGTTGAAGGTGACTGACATTCATCGGATGCTGGAGCTTGTTAACCTCGCCTCCCGGCATCCACATATAATTAAGCGCAACGATTTCCGATGGAACCCCGTCGGCATTCAAGCGTTGGCGATAGATTTTCGAAGCTTCGCTTTCTTCGGATATATCGACAAAAGAGGTGCCTTTGGTGCGCAGATTGACTTCCTTGCGCAAGACATCGCGGACGAAATCCCGCTGGCTCTCAAAAGCAATCGGTTCAGGCAACATTGCCGGAACAACGCTTTGCGCATCGCGGTTTTCGGAGCGTTCAAAAATGTCGCGCACAAAATGAAACTGGCCAAGCTCATAGTCCAAAAACTGCTCCCAGATAGCTCTAACGCGAGCGTTCTTTTCCTGCTGGGCACAACCATAGTAGTTATAAACTTCGTTGGCTTTGTGGAGCAGCCACTTTTCCAGCCATGTTTCACTCGGGTCCATGATGCACTGGTACTGAGTCACATGCTGCTCTTCGATATGGGCAATTTCCGCATAGAGTTGCCGGGCCAGCGGGTCGCTAAACAACGGGCCGATATTCATATAGTAATTCCAGGTCTGCTGTTCTGCTGAGGTAATCGTTAGCGCATGCATCTTTGTCAAATGATGAGCTTTGCGTCGATCGTAACATTCCCGCAAATCGTCCTCCGGAGCGCGATGCTCGTAAATAGTCGGCCTGCCCGGCAGCACGTCGGTGTAACTTTGCAGGATATTGTTCGAATCCTTGCCTTCGAGACGGTCCAGCAACGCCGAGTAGCGGTACATATGATCGAAATCTTCCAACAGACCAAAGCGGTAAATCTGGGCCAGATAAGGATCCGGTTCGGTTTGCGCCACAGCCGCAGTGACTTCGATGGCGACCTGCTCATAAGCGATCGTGGTTTCAAGCGGCGAGTGGTCGGCGCCGATCATCCAATTGATCAGGGTGGCCTGGTGTTGGTCAATCCGCCGTAACTGGGCCAGCGGCAGCTGGAGATTCTTATTCATCCGCGCACAGGCCCTGGAAAACTGGATCGATTCAAGCTCGATGCCGTTCATTAAGATAACCATGACCCGAGTAAAAGCATCGTCATCCAGTTTACTGATAGGAACCTGAACCATATCTCGCCACGTTAAATGTTGTTTATCGATCGAGATACCCCTATTTTCATAAATATTAAGTGCCATTGTTAGTCTCCTCTGGATATGAATTGAACTTTATTAAAAAACCGATGGTGCGCTCAATAAAGACAGCGCTAATTGTATGGTTCGCGCTGTCTTCAGATCGCTGTAGTCACGACTGGAAAAGCGGAAGCCGCCATGACCAAAAGCCGACCCGAAATACAGATATGCGATTGTTAGGCAGCCAACTTGGGCTTCAATTAAGGAACCGGTTCCTCTTGAGCTTGATAGAATTGAATATTTCTTAACAGTTTTTTAAGTCATGTATGCGGTTTAGAAAATCGCAAAATTCATCCTAGTCGGATAGGCTTGGCCGGTCTGTCCGGTATCACACTTAAAGAGTCGGAATTCCTGCAAGTTCCCGGATAGAGATTGATGATTAGAGCTATCCGAAGCGTAGCAACAAACTTGATCTTGAATTGAAGTTAACGATGTATAACAAGGTCTCGTATGAATCAGCATAGGTTCTGAAGGTGAAATTATTGCCAATAACAGAAAATTTAAGGCGCGCACGGCACGCCCTACGGCTGGAGATTTTTACATCGATCGGATTGCAATATCCTCAATGGCTGACCGATAAAGCCAAATGACGGCTGTCGGCCAATTCGATCCGCGTCCCCAGCAACCGGCTTTCCCGTTCCATGACGTGATGCAACCACCGGACATCATCGGGATGCGCGTAATTCAACCTAAAGCGTTTGATTTGCATCGGCGTCATCTTCAAATTGACCAGCCGCCCTGTCGTCACATCCAGGGTCACGAAATACATCAGCGTCAAATCGCCCCGGAACTCTTCGTATCCCGAAATGCCTTCGTAATCGTTGAGAAAATCGCCGCAACCGTAGAGAATCGGCTTGCCCTGACACAATTCGATGCCTTTCGGATGATGCGATGAATGGCCATGCACCACATCCACATGAGCCAGGTCTATCAGCCGGTGCGCAAATCCCCGTTGTTCGCTTAAGATTTGATAACCCCAGTTGCCGCCCCAGTGTATCGACGCGATTACGCAATCGCCTTGTTGCTTAACAGCCGAGATCCGCGCAGCGATGCGGCTGACTGTGTGCTCGGATAAATCCGGCAGCAGGTTCACGCCGGCCTTATTGCTGGCCGCGCCCCACAGCCTGGGAATGCCGCTGCTTTCGTGCCCGAAGCCGAACACCAGCACACGCCCTTTCCCGGCCACTTCAATGATCGCCGGCGCTTCGGCTTCGGAAAGATTTCGGCCCGCTCCCGCGGTCTTCAGCTTCGCATCGGCCAAACGGGTCAAAGTTTCCGTCAACCCGGCATAACCCCAATCCAGCACGTGATTGTTGGCCAGCACACAGCAGTCGATCTTAGCCGCTAAAATGCAGGGAATATTGCGCGGCTGCATCCGGTAATGAATGCCTTTCAAGGGCCAAAATTCCGGACTGGTCGTCACTGCCGTCTCAAGGTTAATGATGCGGGCGTCGGGGCCTTGGCACCGGAGTTCTTCAAGCACATCGCCCCAGATATAGCCAAAGTCAACCGGTCTCGGAATGGGCCCGCTGACTTGTTCCGTGAGCTTCACATAGCTCTTGGCGGAGGTCATGTAGGGTTCATAAATCTGCGGATTGCCGGGATACGGCAGAATCTGGTCGATGCCGCGCCCGGTCATCACATCGCCGCACAAAAACAGCGTAATCGTCTGGCCGGCGCGAGAATTCGACTGGCATGAAAGGTCTTGATCTGAATTCACTTCTGCCTCCTGCCAGAGCATCTCGCCATCTCCGGCAAGCGATTGAATTTAGCGTTATTAGCAGTAATGCCGATCGAAAAGCCGCATGTTTATGAAGCTTACTTTATCAGGCCAAGGTAAAACATACGTTCATGAACGTAGGTTTTTGAACGAGTGCCCAGGTGGTATATAAGTATTTATATCTATGTATTATAAAAATAGATCGGCATATGATTTATTTAAATTTAAAGAAAGAGTGCCCGGAGTAAGAACAACAACAACATTTTGGATTAGCTTTGAAAGCTAGTGCAAGCCGGGTGATTGCCGGAATAGCCGTTAACAAAAGTTGTAGAGCATACTGACGAAATTGTCATCGCTCCGCCCGGCTGAATACCGGTGCGATTCGAGGTCGTTCGGATAATCGACACGCTACTGGACGTCATGCCGGTGCGCAAGATTGGCCAAAGCAACCTGACCATTGAGTTTAGAATGATGATGTATCCTAAATCCCTTACTTCTGTCGATGTCAGCATCATGTATAAGGACTTCCATCTTACTGGCCTACTTGCCATTCCTGAGCATGCAAAAGGGCTTGTCGTGTTCGCTCACGCGAGAGGCAGCAGCCGGTTTAGCCGGCGTAATCGTTTTGTGGCCCAAATCCTGAACGAAGCGGGAATTTCCACATTGCTGTTCGATCTGTTGACGCCGGAAGAAGAAGACATCGATCAACGCACCCGTGAATTTCGCTTCGATATCGGTTTGTTGACCGACCGACTGATCGGCGTCATTGACTGGGCCAGCCGTCAAACAGCGATCGCCGCGCTTCCGATAGGGCTGTTCGGAGCCAGCACCTGTGCAGCCGTAGCGCTGAGCGCCGCAGCCGCTCACGCCGATAAAATGGCTGCGGTAGTCTCGCGCGGCAAACGGCCTGACTTGGCCCTGCCGCATCTTGCGAAAATTAAAGCGCCTACGTTGTTAATCATGGGTAGAGAAGACAACGTCGTGCAGAGGCCTAATCGACCAGGGTCCGAGCAGCAGCAGCCGGTTGAGCATCGCCTGGAGATCGTTGCCGGCGCGACTCACCTGTTCGAAGAAGCAAAGCTCGCCTGCGACTGGTTCCTGCGTTATCTTTCGGCTCATGAGTCTCGACGCGTTGCAACAGTTTACGCGGAGTGAAAACCGGACACTTGAAGATTGAGACTGTGAAAGTATTATCCAAATCAGGCTGAAAGGGTTATTTACCACAGAGAACACGAAGGACACGGAGAAAATAACCCTATTAATTCAATCTATTAAAAACTCCGTGTCCTCTGTGTTCTCTGTGGTTAGTCTCTTAAACCGAATACTTTCACAGTCTCGTACGCGATGCGTACCCTACGGTGCTGCTTATAATTTAACCGGCCCTTAAAAATCCCATCCCCTACCCGCCCGGCACTGCTAGGTATTTCTGCATATTGTATGAATCCCTTGTTTTTTCTAACCTGTAGCGGCATTTCCATGCCAATTGTTGGCTAGGATAAAAACCATCATTGAGGCAGAAAATGGCAAAAATTGTTTGCGTACTTTATGACGATCCGATTGACGGCTACCCACAGTCCTACGCTCTCGACTCGATACCCAAGATCAAGTCTTATCCCGACGGGCAAACCGCCCCTACGCCCAAAGCAATCGATTTCATACCCGGCCAGATGCTGGGCAGCGTTTCCGGCGAGCTGGGTTTACGCAGTTTTCTGGAAAACCTGGGCCATACGCTGGTAGTGACCTCCGACAAAGACGGCGAAAATTCACGCTTGGACCAGGAATTGCACGATGCCGAAATCGTCATATCCCAACCGTTCTGGCCTGCCTACCTGACTGCGGAGCGCATCGCCAAAGCACCGAAATTGAAACTGGCATTGACCGCAGGCATCGGCTCCGACCATGTCGATTTGCAGGCCGCGATGGATAACGACATTACCGTTGCCGAAATTACCTACTGCAACAGCATCAGCGTCGCCGAGCACGTGGTGATGATGATCCTGAGTCTGGTACGCAACTACATCCCCTCCTATCAGTGGGTTGTCAAAGGCGGCTGGAACATTGCCGACTGCGTGGCGCGTTCCTACGACCTGGAATGCATGGAAGTCGGCACCGTCGCCGCAGGACGCATAGGCCTAGCGGTGCTGCGCCGCTTAAAACCTTTCGACGTTAAGCTTCACTACACCGACCGCCACCGTTTGCCGAATGAAGTCGAGCAGGAGTTGAACCTGATCTGGCACCCGAGCGTTGAATCGATGGTGCGGGTTTGCGATGTGGTGACGATTAATTGCCCGTTGCACCCGGAAACCGAACACATGTTCGATGACGCCTTGCTGGACAAAATGAAGCGCGGCGCTTATATCGTCAACACCGCCCGCGGCAAAATCTGCGACCGCGACGCGATTGTCCGTGCATTGGAAAGCGGCCGACTGTCAGGTTATGCAGGCGATGTCTGGTTTCCTCAGCCGGCCCCGGAAGACCATCCGTGGCGCAGCATGCCCCATCACGGCATGACGCCGCATATTTCCGGCACCAGCCTGTCCGCACAGGCCCGTTATGCTGCCGGTGTCCGGGAGGTATTGGAATGCTGGTTCGAAGGCCGACCGATCCGCGATGAGTACCTGATAGTCGACGCCGGAAGATTGGCGGGTGTAGGTGCTCACTCCTATAGCGAAGGCAACGCCACCGAAGGCTCCGAAGAAGCGGCCAAGTTTAGGCATTAACGGCTGTTTATCGGTCCGCGCTGATAGGCATGCCTACCCTTTATGCGACAATTAAAATGTTAGCGGTAACGCCGCCATGAATAGTGATAACCGCTCTTTGATGGCTCTATTTAACTTATCGTCAAGCCATCAAAGAGCGCAGTCAGCCTACCTTATTCGGCTCTTCCGGCAGTTTTTCTTACATAAACGCCATAGAAAAAGGAACAAAGCCATGAAACAATTACATCGAATCACCCGTGCCGATCATTCTCATTGGGTAGGGGACGGCTTTCCGGTGCGCACGCTGTTCTCCTACAATACGCCGGATGCCCAAGTGAGTCCGTTTCTGATGCTGGATTATGCCGGTCCCACCGAATTTCCGCCCGCATCGAAACCCAGAGGCGTAGGCTTCCATCCGCATCGGGGCTTTGAAACCGTTACCCTTGTTTATCAAGGTGAAGTCGAGCATCTTGATACCACCGGCAATGGCGGACGGCTCTGCCCCGGCGATGTGCAATGGATGACGGCGGCCAGAGGCCTTTTGCATGAAGAGATGCATTCCACCGCATTCACTCAGCGGGGAGGAATTTTTGAAGCGGTCCAGCTTTGGGTCAACCTGCCGGCCAAATACAAGATGGTCGATCCTCACTATCAAGCCATAGCCAGCAGCCGGATTCCTTCAGTCAAGCTGGACGAGCAAGGCAGCGTGATGCGCATAATTGCAGGCGAATATCGAGATGTTAAAGGCCCGGCAAACACTTATACCCCGGTTAATTTATGGGACCTGCGCTTGCTGTCCGGCCAAACTGTTGAGCTTCATTTTCCCGAGAATTACACAACGATGCTGTTTACGTTGCAAGGCAGCGTAAAGATCAATAATTCCGTAACCATGAATGATGCCGAACTGGCGTTTTTTGAACGGAAAGGCAAAACCGTTACCCTGACAGCGCTCAAAGACAGCACTATGCTGGCCATGAACGGCGAGCCGATTAATGAACCGATAGCCGGTTACGGACCCTACGTCATGAATACCGAGGATGAAATCCGGCAAGCGATTGAAGATTTTGACAGCGGACTTTTTAAGCCATAATCAATCGAAGTTTATTAAGAAAATGCACAAAATAACTTGAACAAGTTGTCAATAGCTGGAGTGCAGACTCCGCCTGCCAGCGCAAACGTCGTAGGAAAATGGTACGCGATGCGTACCCTACCGCTTGGCACTCCCTCTGAAAACTTAGCCGCGAGTTGTTCAAATTGTTTCATGCTCATTCCTAAGTTTGTCAAATGCCTACCGGACTATTCCTAACACGCAGCTTGAAGTTTCTTTGCCTGGCCTTGATATTGGCATTGGTCAGATGCAATCCTGAAAAACAGTGGCAATTAGATATGGCCGGGCATTTGCCGGACCTCTGCGTTACGGTTTCTTTTGCAGAGCATGCCGCAATGACGACACCTCGCGCAAAGTCACCGGAGGCGCTTTATTACCCCAGCTATTCCGAATAAAGCTCAGTACCTCGGCGATTTGCCGGTCCGAAAACTTCTCCGCAAAAACGGGCATTTCCTGAGGCTTTGGGCCTTTTTTTGTTTGCGCGGTCTTGCTTCCTTCCAAGAGCAGATGAATCAGCGAAGCCGCGTTCTCGGCAAGTACGCTTGAATTTCCGGCAAGCCTCGGAAATTTACCGGGTTCGCCATGTCCGCTTTCTTTATGACACTTAATGCAAAAAGATTGATAAAGGCCTGCGCCGGGGCGTTCGACTTCACCGCTTGCCATTGCCGACAATTCCATTGCAACGCTAGGTAAATCCGGCTGGTACTTGGCTCTTTCATCACCGGCGGGAAGAGACTTCAGGTAATGCGCGATCGCATTAAGATCATCCTTATGGAAATATTGAGTGCTGTTTTCAACGACGCTGACCATGCTGCCGAATGCATATATCTGTCCCCCGTGACCTGTCGCCAAAAAGTCGACGATATCGGCTTCAGACCAACGTCCCAATCCGGAAGCGATATCTCCTGTGAGGTTGGATGCAAACCAATTGTCTATCACAGCTCCTTTTAAAAACATCGGGGACTCTTCTGTATATGCCTTTTCCTGAAAAGCAATACCGCGAGGCGTATGGCAAGTGCTGCAATGGCCCAGGGACTGCACCAGATAAGCGCCGCGGTTCCATAACGCATCGCGGTCCTTGCGCGGCTTATAGCGCTCGTTGTCGACAAAAAGCGCATCCCAGAACATCAAATTCCAGCGGATATTGAACGGAAACGGCAGTTTTGTTTCGGGCGGCTTGTCATCGACAGGCCGCACCTCATTCATAAAATAGTCATAAAGGGCGCGTATATCCTCATCGGTCATCTTTGCAAACGACGGATAAGGCATGGCCGGATAGAGTCGGTCGCCGTCATTGTCGACTCCCTCCCTGACGGCGCGGGTAAATGCAGACAACGTGTAGCGGCCTATGCCGTTGACCGGGTCCGGCGTAATGTTTGCCGAGTAGATGACGCCGAAAGGGGAATTGAGCGGCACTCCTCCGGCAAACATCGGAGATTGCGGTCCGGCCGTATGGCAGGCTACGCAATCACCTACCCTGGCCAGATAAGCTCCCCGGCTCATACCGGAGCCGGCAGGCTGCGCCAGAGCCGAACCCAACAAAAATGCCGGGCACATGAGAATTAAAGCTTTAATGACCGTTCTATTGACGATCCTGAATAGCATGACGATTAAAACCATGAACTGCACGGCGGTACCAATAGAACGGCACAGATGTTGAATACAATCGCAACAATGAAGATGAAGCTCGACACCGCACTCAACTTGGCTAAAAACCGGTTTCTATTATCGACAGCACTGGCGGCACGGCCTTGCACAAACTGCCGCCAGGATATCCATGCCGCAAACCCGGACAACAGAGCCACCGCAAAACAGGCGGCACTGATTGTCGTCAGCATGACAGGCAGCCCGTTCCACATCGGCGCAGGCAGAGGAGCCCGGTAGGGATAACAGGCATAAGCCGTAATCGGTTCGCTCAAAAGTAGCTGTGCCGTCCACGCCGACGGTGCGCCGAATAAGCCCAGCCATAGCAGCACCCTACTCATCCGGCTGTGATGAGGAACCGTAGCGAAAATGGATGAATCGCGGTTAGAAGAAAAGTTCATATTCGCGCTAGTAAAGGTAGGGCAGCAGGTAAAAAGTTGTGAATACAAACAGCCAGACCACATCGACAAAATGCCAGTACAACCCGCCAATCGTTACGGCCGCGTAGCGTCTGTGGTCAAAATAACCGAGCGCCATCCAAACTAAAAGCGCCGACAGGATGACCAGCCCTACAATGACATGCAGCATGTGGAATCCGGTGATCGTGAAATACAGCGATCCATACAGATTCGTTGCCATATCGTAGGTAAGTTTGCGCCATTCGTTCAGCTGAATAGCAACGAAACACACACCTAAAACAAGCGCCAACGCCATCGATGCCAGCGCCCAATACAGCTGCCTGAGCCGAATACAGCGCTCGCTGGCCCAAACGCATGCACTGCTGGCGAGCAATATCAGGGTGTTTATGCCCGGCATGAACAGAATAGGCAAGCCCTCAGGCGGCCAGTGTTGTTCGGTTTGAGATGCCAGATAAAAATAGGCAAACAGCAGGTAGGCGAACAAGGAACCTTCGGTGGCAATCAATGCCAGCATGCCCCACCAACCGCCGGAGTGTTTGCTTTCGCTGCCGACTGGCAGCGGTCGTTGCAATGGCATTGCCTCAGCCATGAGCGACGCCTTTATCGTATTCCATATCCGGCACCCGCTGGATCAGTGCTTTTCTCGGCCAAAGCCATACTATCAACGACAGACTGCAAGCCAAAGCCATCAGCACCGTAAAATCCCGCGCATGCAGCAGCAAGCCGACGAAAGCCAAGGCACTGAACAGCCCGAGAAAGAAGGGCGTAAAAGAATCGTCGGGCATTTTCAGAATAACGTCAGGCATCGCATCAAGCGGCGTCGTGCCGATGGTTTCCCGCCCTTCCATCAGCAAATAACCCTGGTCGAGACTGGAGCGGCCTGCGCCTTCATCAAGCCGGTCTTCCCATAACGGATGACGGCTGGCGATAAACGGAATGACCGCAAAATTGTAAACAGGCGCCGGCGAGGCCACTGCCCATTCGAGCGTCGGCGCATCCCAGGGATTGGCCGTGGCCAAAGCTCCGCGCTTTAAGCTGACCAGAATGTTGACCAGAAATATCAAGATACCGACAGCAAAAAGGAACGACCCGATCGTTGTGACCATGTTGACGGTACTCCATCCCATGTGCGGCGCATAGGTATAGATGCGCCTCGGCATGCCCAGCAAGCCCGCCACGTGCATCGGGAAAAAGCCCAGGTTAAAGCCGATGAACATGACCCAAAAACTCCATTTGCCAAGGGTCTCGTTCATCATGCGGCCGAAGAATTTGGGAAACCAGTAATAGATGCCGCCGACCACCGGAAACACATTGATGCCCAGCAACACGTAATGCAAGTGCGCGACAATGAAATAGGTTTCGTTCAGCTGCAAATCCAGGGGCACGGCGGCAACCATCACACCGGAGAATCCGCCGATCACAAACAGGATGACAAATCCGGCGAAAAACAGGAACGGCGTATTGAACACCGGGCGGCCCAGCCAAATAGTCGCTATCCATGCGAACACGGCAACGCCGCTGGGGATGGCAATCACCATGCTGGTTGCGCCGAAAAACGACAGCGCGAGCGGCGGCAAGCCGGTCGCGAACATATGGTGTATCCAGACGCCAAAGCCGAGCAGCATGGTTGCCATGGTCGACAGCGCAACCGCCGAGTATCCGACCAACGGACGCCTGCAAAAAGTGGGCAATGCATCGGAAACAATACCCATGGCCGGAAGCACGACCGCATACACCCAGGGATGCCCGAACATCCAGAACAAGTGCTGCCAAAGCAGCGGCTTGCCGCCATTCAGCACATCGAAGAAATGCGTGCCCATTTGCCGATCCAGCCACAACAGGAAAAAAGCCAAACTCACTGAAGGAACCGCAAAAACATTGGCGACCGATGCGGTCAGCGTACCCCAGACCAGGATCGGCACACGGCCGATCGACATGCCGGGAGCGCGCATCCGAAATAACGTAACAATAAAATTGATGGACCCTACGGTCGTGGAAATCCCCAGCAACACCATGCCAAGCGCGTAGACGTCGATATTGGGACCGGTGTTGTAATTCAGTTCCGCAAACGGCACGTAGTTGAACCAGCCTGCGTTCGGCGCTTGTCCGAGAGGAAAGCTGGCGTATAAAAAGATCCCAGCAAACAGAAAAAGCCAGTACGACAGCGCATTAACACGCGGGAACGCCATATCCCGCGAACCCAGCATCAGCGGCCATAAATAATTGGAAAAACCCGACAGTACCGGCAGCGAGTACAAAAAAATCATGGTAATGCCGTGCATCGTGAACAGTTGGCTGTACTGTTCCGGCGTCAGCAGGGTCTGGTCCGGCCGTGCGAGCTGCACACGCATGATCAGCGCCTCGACTCCACCCATCAGCAAAAAAATGAAGGCGGTGACCAGGTAGCGTATGCCTATGGTTTTATGGTCAACCGTCGATAACCAGCCGCGCCAGCCGGGAGCCGATTCCCACAGTTCGGCAAGACGCGCTTCGGCGGCCGATCCGGCCGGGGCGGAGCCGATCTCCGGTACGCGGGTGAGACTGAGGTCGGGCGTATTTTGATCGGCATCGGTCATGGGCGGCAATCCTAATTAAGTGCCGATAAAAATGCTGACAGCGCGCTAATCTCTGCCGCGGTTAACGCCATGCTCGGCATGCGCGCGCCCGGCTTGAGCTCCTGGGTATGAGTAATCCATTGCACCAAATGATCCGGGGTATTGGTTAATAGCCCGCCGGCAAGCAAGCGACGGGAGCTCAAATGGGTTAAATCGGGACCGTGGACGCCTTTAGCCTCGGTTCCCCGGACTGCATGACAGCCGGCGCACTGATCGAGAAAAATTTTCCATCCTGTATTAACATCGCCTGTCAAAACCGTTGCGGCTGTTTTACGCTGGGCGTCTTGCCATGTCCTGAATTCAACTTCGCTTTGCGCAACAACCTCAAAGCCCATATGAGCATGTTGAAGCCCGCAATATTGCGTGCATTGTCCAAGGTAGACGCCTTCGGCATCGGCTTCGATCCATTGTTGATTGGTCAATCCCGGAATCGCTTGCGTTTTTCCGGCCAGCACCGGCACCCAAAAGGCGTGAATAACATCCGCGCTTTTCAATTTGATCAGGACCGGCTGCCCGATCGGGATATGGATCTCGTTTGCGGTCACAAAGCGGCGCGAAGCATCATCGTCTTCATACTCCACTTTCCACCACCAATCGTAGCCTGTGACCGTCAGCGTTAGCGCCGGAGCATGCGTCGGTTTGGCAGTCTTGTTGAGCGTGATCAACATATAAATAGTCATCGCAAACAAAATACAGGTGGATATACCGGTTCCGATATAAATCCATAGCATGCCTTGATCTTCCCGACCTATTAAACGGGGATCTTCCGGGGAGCGTTTGTGAAAAACAGCTCCGGCCAGGAGTAGGGCGATGACAATAAAAATTAACGCCAAAATCCCGGCAAAAACCCATCCCAATTGCATCGTAAGCGTTGAAGCCGGGCCGTAACTATGCAAAAAATAGTTAAGCGGAGCAATCCGGTTTTCCGCCGATGCGGCAAAGGACGGCGTAACTGCAAGGCCACATAACAACAACGTGCCATTGAAGCGGCATCCGGATGTTGAAGCGCTCATTTAGTTGAGGAAAATCCGTCCAAAATAGGGAGGGAAGCCAATTGCTTGATAGCCACATTTGCCACGTGCGCTCCCTGGAAACGGGCGATTTTTAATTCATTCTCCGACGGTTGACGGCTATTGTCGGTACCGGCAAGCGTGCTGGCTCCATACGGAGATCCGCCGGTGATTTCATTCATGTTCATAATTTCCTGGCAGGAATACGGAACGCCGACAATGATCATGCCGTGATGCAGCAGCGTAGTATGAAACGAGGTGATCGTGGTTTCCTGTCCGCCGTGTTGCGTGGACGTGGATGTGAACACACTGGCGACCTTGCCGATCAAGCTGCCGTTCACCCACAACTTGCCGGTGCGGTCGAGAAAATTGCGCATTTGCGCGCACATGTTGCCAAAGCGTGTCGGCGTGCCGAAGATAATGGCGTCGTATTCCGGCAGCTCTTCCACCGTCGCGATCGGCGCCGGCTGATCGAGCTTGGCGCCTGACTTGCGCGCTACGTCCTCAGGCACCAGATCGGGCACGCGCTTGATAACGACTTCAGTGCCTTCGATGCTTTCCACGCCTTCCGCCACGGCTTTCGCCATAGTTTCGATGTGACCGTACATGCTGTAGTAAAGAACGAGAATTTTTGCCATGTTGTCTCCTACGATGCGTAGAGTTTTTCCAGCGAAAAAAGAACCGGCAATCGCCTTCATCGCTATATTGGGTATCAGCGAGATTAAATGAGCTTCCTGCGCCGGATATGTCCGCTCAAAAATTTATAACATGCGCGAGAAACTGGAAATACTCGTACCACTACCTATCAATTTCAGTGTGTTAAAAAGCAATTGAGGTTGGAAGTGACTTGATTTAAAGGAAGATGAGGTTCTTTAGTAGGGTACGCGGTGCGTACCCTACGTGCTAATTACGGCGGCGCCGCGGATCAAGTCCAGCGTTCTACCTATCAGGAAACCGCTTTAATCAGTCTCTTTTTCATAATTAAACTTGATTCTCTGCGAAGTGCCGGTCTGCGTTTCAACATTAAAGCTCTTGGTTAGCTTACGTTTTAATACCAATACCACCTGCTGATTAAACAAGCCGACTTTGGTGCCCACGTATAATTTAGGTGTCAGGTATTGGCCTACCGAAGCCATGGTATCTTCCAGCGTTTTTCCTTGTTCAACCTCAAATTCGCCTATGCCCAACTTCTCGGCAATCCAGGATGCTTTGCTGGCGCCGTAAGATAATGCGGCTGAGGCAACCCTATCGCCTTCCGCTTGGCTGACCTGATTTAACGGCCCGCCGGTAATCAAATAGGCCAGCACTTCTTCTTCCGGCAACGCGGGTTCTGAAGATAGCTGCGTTTTCGGGGCATCCAGCGGACCGCTCAGATGGAGAATAGCAGTCACGGTTTTATCATTCGAGACGCGTATGGCTTCCACGTCCAGCCAGGGCTTATCGACCGGCCCGTTAAAAAGGATTTTTCCTTTACGGACGGTAAGATCCTGTCCATAACTTTTATAACGCGCCTTGTCCATATTGATATTGCCAAACATGGCCGTTTTTTGTCCGGTGTTGGTCAGCTTCAATTTGCCGGACAGGTCGGTCGTCAGCCCTTGCCCGGAAAAATTGACTTGTTTGCCAAGCTCAATGTCCATGTCGACATCAACAGGGATAACTGCGACTACTTCCTGCTCGGCCTCTTCTTCGCCGAGAATGACTTCATCCTTGCTGACTTTTACGGCATTTTCAGGCAGTTGCTTCATCTGCAAAATGGCTTTGGGGATATTGATTTTACCGGTCACTTTCCGTTCCGTTTCGGTAAAGGTTGCTTTTAATTCCGGTGAAACCGTTATTTGCGCTTCCGGTAGCTTGGCGACTTCAAAATGGGTTCCGATCAACATGAACTCGCCGCTTCCTTGCAAGCTGGCAAAACCGTCGAGCTGGATATAGCCTTGCCCCGATTTTGCCGAACCGCTGAGCTGAATGCGTTCGGCAGAGGAAGACGGCAGCGCCTGAAGCCTGATGTCGCGGATTCCGAGCCCTAACTCGGCAATGTCGACCGAGCCCCCGGTGAAGCGCACCGATCCGTTAACCACAGGGTTGTCGGTGCTCCCTTGTAACGCTAAATCCGCTTTAAGGTCTCCTTTGATGTTCGATAACTGCGGGACAAAAGGGTTTATCCAGGCAAAATTGACCACGGAGCCTGTTATCTGACCGGCCAGGGCTTTGTCTTGGCCGGTATCCAGTTGCACTTGCCCGCGCAGGTAATCCCGGCCGGTCAGGGCCAGGTCAAAATCGGACGAAATTAATGTGTCTTTCAGCGTGCCTGATACCAGCCATGCGCCCAAGACAAATTCCATCGGCCCGTGCTGGGTCTGCAACACAATCTTTGCATTGGCCGGCATGGTCAGCCGGAAGTTGCCGTTCAGCAGGCCTCTTTGCTGCTGCATGTCGGCATCGGCATTGATCAGGCCTTGCAACTGCATGGCTTGGGGCAAGTAGACTTGCAGCAGGCCGGTCGGCAAAGCCGTGGCGTTGGCTTTAAACTGAAAATCGCCGTTGGCAGGATAAAGTCCTTGCACGCACAGAGCGGCGGCTTGCCGGGCTAAACAGGACCTTTCCAAGGTAATATCCATCCCCGCAGGCTTTTGCTCGGCTATGACAATCAGATTATTGGTCAGCTGCCACCGCCCGGCATCCTGGGTATTCAGATCCAGTTTGGAGAATTCGCCCTGCCACGTATCGTCTTTAAAACTGCCGGCCAGTGCGCTTGACAGATCGCCGTAGGAAGAAGCGGCCTCGACGTTAAAGCGGTGTTGCTCCAGCGTGCCCAAGCCGTCAATCCGCAGTTTGCTGATGACCAGATTGCCGGTTTTGGTGGCATTAACGGACAACTGCATGCTGGACGTTTTTTCAGGTTGATAGTCGATAGCGACGGCAAGCTGTTCGACGCTGTTTCCGGCAAAACGCAGGCGCTTGCCGTTGGCCTGGAATTTGACCGACGGGTTTTGCCACGCACCTTGCAAGCGTCCATCGCCTTTCAGGCTGCCGCCCAGCTTCGGCCATAATGATTCCAATGCGGGCGCGTCGATAGCGACAATGAGAGCGGCTTGCTCCTGCCCCAGCGTGCCGTTCACGGCGATTTTATTGCTTCCCGAAACAACCTTGAAATCATCGACCTTGAGCTGCTCGCCGGCCAATGCCAGCTTGCCGCCCGCGCTGACGGGATAGCCGCGCAACTTGCCGGACAGCTGGTTGATGTCGGCATTCAGCTGCATCGTTTTATCGTCCAGCTTGCCTTTGATATGGGTGTCGAAAGTCAGGCTGCCGGGAAGCTCGGGCGACAGAATGACCGGATTAAAATTTTGCCCTGTGGCCGTCAAATCGAAAACGGTAGCGTCTTTCCAGGAAATATCGCCCTCGACCTGAAATTGCCCTTCCGTTGCTTTCAGTTCCAGCATCTTAATAGATAAAGCCTCCGTGCTGCCTTGGCCGTTAAACGTCAACCGGGCTTTTGACAAATACGGCTGGGTTAGTTGCGCATCGAGCCTGATCTGGTAATCGCTGAGCAAACCAGTCACCTCAAACGCGCCCTGCTCACTGCTTAGCTGCGGCTTATCGCCGCTAAGCGGCCAGCTAAGGTTTTGCCAGTCGCCGTGTACATCGATGCGCGGCTGATTCTGCAAATCATCGAGATTGCCTTTTATCGCCGATTTGAACGGCGACGACAGCTGATTATCTAAAGCCAGTTGATTGGCATTGCCGTTGACCTTCGTTGTCGCTTGCCATAAACCATAGTCTTCCGTTGCAACCTGCCAGTCGGCCGCTACACTCAATGGAAAGCCCTTGCCCAAGCCTATCTGCCCTGTGGCTGTCGCCGCCAGGGGTTTGGCGTCAAGCTCCAGCGACACGATATGCACTTGGCCCTGTTCGGTAAATGCCGACAGATGCAGTTTTTGCAGGTGTTGTACTGTTTCATCTTGCTGGTAAGTAAGATCCGTCAACAGCAGATTTTCAATCACGATCTGCACCGGCAAGCGTAACTCCGCATTCAAATCGAAAATGCCGGGTTCCGACGGCGCTGTTTCGGTCACGCTGACATTGACGCCGTTGAGGGTCAGATCAACCATTTTTAAAGTGCCCGAAAACAGTTCGGAGGGTTGCCAAGCGAACACCAGATTTTTGACAGCGACGGCCTCGGTGTCGCTTTTATAGTACAGGTTGGACAGTACCATGCGTTCAAGCAAGCTCCCTTCAATGCTGGCAACTGAAACTTGGGCCGGTAAATGTGAAAAAACCGTCTGCAACAGCCAGCGACTGCCGGCAGCACTGTACATCAGGCCGAGCAAGCCGACCGGTATCATCAGCAGCACGATCAGGATAATCAGAACAGTGCGCTTCATCATTTAAAAACAGCAATGGTCCACGAAAGACACGAAAAGCACGAAAGCCATGAATGAGGATGTGCGCTGGTTCTCAAGCCCAGAAAGCTCTAGCTTTCTGCGCCGCGGGAAGCTGGAGCTTCCCGCACTGAATTCCCAAGCTGGAGCTTGGGAACTAGCGCTCAACACGAAAGGACTGCAATGGTTCGGCCATTTACCCGGATTAAGAACTTCTGACGTAGGGCGTGCCGTGCGCGCCTTGGGAGCTAAGGCGCGCACGGCACGCCCTACACCTATAGCCTTTCGTGCTTTTTGTGTCTTTCGTGGACGATCCGTTTTTCCAATGATCATAACCTCGTCCCCGCTGCAAAATGGATCTGAAACGAAGAATCCGCTTCGCTCAACGGCAAGGCAAAATCCAGCCTGATCGGACCGATAGGCGAATACCACCTGACGCCTAATCCGGCACCGGTTTTGAGCCTGATATTGCCTGGATTATAAGCATTGCCGCCATCGACAAAAGCCGCGACGCCCCAGTTATCGAACAGGTAATGTTCATATTCCGCGCTGACGACGCTTAAGAACTTGCCGCCTATCACATGGCCGGTATTATCCTTGGGCCCAAGTTCCCTATAATCATAACCGCGCACACTGTTCATGCCGCCGGCAAAAAAACGGTACGATGGCGGCAGCTTGTCGAACTGATCAACCAGCGTTGCCCCCTGCTCTGCCCTGGCGATAAATCTGCCGCGCCAGGGCAATGGATGCGTCCATACCGCGGACACCGAACCTTGCGCAAAACTGACCTCGGAAATGGGATTCTCATAACTGCCGGCCAGATTAAGCTCCAGGCGGTAGCCTCGGGTAGGCCGCATCGGATTATCGGCAACAGAGCGCAGCCAACTGCCGCCGGGCACTAATAACAAAACCTGGTTGGATGTGCCGCCGATGGTGAAGTCTTCGTAAAGAGAGTCGATAAACAGCGTCTGCTTCCAACCATTATCGAAAGCGTGCTTTAGGCGCGCGGAAAGCTTGGCCGACAAAGACCGGTAAGCGTCCAGATCTTCCCGCTTGAATCCGCCGCCGAAACTGAAAAAATCGTGGGCCGGATCGTCCAGCGGTATGTTGTATTCAGCATCTGCCGTTGACCGCACCGGAGAAAGATCAAGATTGGCATTTAAAAAATGGCCTCGCCGGTTTAATCGCCGGTTGCTGTAAGCCGCATTGACCAGAGGCCCTAAGTCAGTGTCATAACCCACACCGAAACCGTAATGATGAGTTTTGGCGGGGTAAAGCTTAACGGTGACGGGAACTTGGTTTTGCTCGGTATTTACGGTATCCGGGATTATCTCTACCCTATCGAAGTAGCCGCTTTTCGACAGTGCGGCATGGGTTTTAGCCAGTTGTTCGCTGGAATAAAAATCGCCGCTTTTTATGGCAATGAATTTGCGCACAAACTCGGGATTCAAAAAGTCCTGCTCAATAGAAACCTCGCCAAACACCTTGCGTTCACCGGTATTAAACACCAGCTTGATCAGTGCATTGTTATTGGCTTTATCGATTAACAATTGTTTTTCCGAGAACTCGGCTTGCAGGTAGCCTCGTTCCGCCGCCAATGATTGCAGCCGGCTTTTCATCTTCTCGTAGTGATCGTGGCGCAGAGGTTTGCCTTTTTCAGTCAGCAGCTTATGGCGCAGTTTCTGGAATTCAGTATCGTTACGGGCCTCGCCGTTTAAAGTAATGGAGACATCGCGAATAATAGTCCGCGGGCCGGAATCAATCGTAAAATCCGCCTGCCAACATTTACGATTGAAAGCCAATGATTTTTTAACAACGGGATTGTAATAACCCAAAGCCCGCAAAGCTTGGGAAATTTCTTCATCGGATTTGTCAAACAGGCCGCGTATTTTCCATTCCGTGGCTTCGCAGGGTTCTTTTGCCAACGACAACGTGAGTTGGACATTTTTCTTTGCATCATCCGAAACTCGTCCGTTAATCGAAACATCCGCATTAACAACGGGTGCCGTTATATACAGCAGTGTGAATAACGCAACGAAAAGGTGAAAGGTACGCATAGCGTATTCTATAAGGCTAAAAAAACAGGCCGAAGGCGAAGTTTATATAAGACCTTCGCGCCCGCGTAATGAATAAAAAACAACATCCGGAAATCGCCTTATTCGTCCCCGCCGGATAAGATGGCGAGAGGAAATAATTTTAATGACTCATGAATATACAGCCGAATACAGTCTTCAGCCGGTTCGGTCATAACCCGGCATTGGCTGAACAGTTCCCGGTATTGTCTTGGCCCTTTTTGCGGCAATTCCAGCCAGGTACCGGCCCCGACATCTTCCAGCAATCTGTCGAATGCGTTTAACCGGGGCACGACAATAACGGCAACGTTATCCTGGTCTTGTCTGGCATAAGCCAGCAACCGATCGGCCCCGGCTCCATGTACGTTAACTTTCAGGTAGTCGCCGTTCCTGAACAACGCGGCATTTTGGTGCCGAAAACGCAGGCTCTGCATAACTACAAAAAGCTTGATGCGCCCATCTTCCATCGTTTCCAATAACGAGCTGATGAAATGCATCCGGTCCAAATCCGGTCTTGCCAACATGGCGTCCATGCCGGTCAATAACTGGCTGTTCTTGCTGAAATCGATGCGGCGGCGGTTGTCGGGATCAACCAGGGTAAATTGCCATAATTCATTGCCTTGATAAATATCCGGCACACCCGGCGAAGTTGTATGCAGCACGACCTGGGCAAGAGCGTTATACAAGCCGGGTTTTCTGACTCGTCTTTCAAACTCGGTAAAATCTCTTAAAAACAATGAACTGACATTTGCGTCCAGGCAGCGGCTAACAAATTGGCTGACGGATTGTTCGTATTCTTCATTGGGATTGAGCCACGAGCTATAGTGTTTGGCTTCACGAACGGCCTTAATCATGTAACCCCCGATGCGCTCCTGATAATCGGCCCATTCTGTATCCGTTAAAGTCGTTAACGGCCAAGTGCCGATCAGCACCTGATAAAACAGGTATTCATCATTGCGGGCAATGACGACCTTACTCATTCTGGTTTTCTTGGATCGGTTCAAGCGCTGCCAGCGTAATACCGCATCCTGCCATTGATGAGGTATTTCACTTAATACATTGATTCTTGCCCGTACGTCAGCGCTGTGTTTGGTGTCATGAGTGGATAGACATAACAGGGTATGAGGCCATTTTTTAATCCGCGCCTGGTTAAAATGGTGAAAGGCATTGACCGAGTTTCCGAAGGAGCGCGGGTCGCCGCCCACTTCGTTTAAGGAGATCAGCCGGTGATAGCGATAAAGACCGGTATCTTCATAACCTTTAGCCATAACCTGCGGCGTATATTGTTGAAACTTCATGACAAATCTCAACAAATCCGTATCGGCAACCGCCGAACTGTGTTCCAGAAGCAGAAGCTGTCGAATAAACTCAAACACGGTTTTATCGGCCGCCCAGCTTCGCTGCTTGCTTTGGTCAATCGCCCACTTGATATACTGACTGTCCTCCTTGCTGACGGTCCGGCTGTTGATATAGGTCCGGTAAACAGGAAAACAGGCGATCACTTCCGACAAAGCATTGCGCAATGCATAAAGCGTATAGTCCCGGGTTTTTGAACTGGCGTCGGCAATTTTGCTCAAGCGATTGGCAAGCACATTCAATTCACTGGCCAGAGCGGTCGTCATCACCAGTTTTTTTGCCTGATACACCAGTTCGTCAAAATCCTGCCGGTACTCTATAAACCGTGTATAGCAATGCGTTAATGATTTTTCTGCGAGGCCATTAATAAATACACCGTTAACGATATTGGCAAACTCGTAACCGGTGGTGCCGTGAATAGGCCAGTTGCTGGATAGATACTCATAGTTGGCGACAATTTTTTCGGCAACGATATAGATGGGCGGCGTGTCCTGCTCGGTGCCGGTATTTAAAGCAGCTGAAATTTTTTCATTAAGGTGTTGATAATAACCTACCGGGTCGTACAAGCCGTCGCCATGATCGATGCGCAATCCTTGTATCTTGCCTTGTCCGATCAGCGACAGGACCAATTGATGCGTCGCATCGAATACTTTTTCGTCTTCAATCCTAAGCCCGGCCAGTTCGTTGATATCAAAAAACCGGCGATAATTAATTTCATCACCGGCGACACGCCAAAAAGCCAAGCGATAAACCTGCTGCTCCAGTAAGGCATGCAATTCGCCGGCTTCACCCTCCATCCGGTTAATTTCCATCACACGAAAATTGATAAATTTCACAAGTTGCGGACTGTCCGCGCAAAGTTTGGCAAGATGTTTTTTAAAGACTTCCTTATCCCGTTTGCGTTCTTCTATTTTTTCCTCCGTCCTGTCCGTGCATAGCGGTAATTTGCTGAAACTGTTATCAATCGTCTGATATTCCAGAAATATCGGATCATCCGCCGCAAAGTGATTCGGCAACTGCGGATGTTGCGAGCTCAGGATAAAGGGATAAGTCTGCGGATCAACGGGAAACCGGTGCTGATGGTAATACACGCTGAATTCGCCTTGCCCGGCGTCGAAAGCCAGCTTCAGTTCCTGCTGCTCCAGAATATTGCCGTAATGGTCGCCCAGCACCGGAAGCAGTATTTTATTTTGCAGCGTTTTCTTGACCGGATACCAATCAATATCAAAAAATGAAGCATAGTAGGAAGCTTGGCCATTCTCCAATACATCCAGCCACCAAAGGTTGTCGCTGCCCATAACAGCCATGTGATTGGGGACAATATCCGTTATCAGGCCCATGCCGTTGCACTGCAATGCGTCGATAAAACGCTCGAAATCCTGATAACTGCCGATTTCGGGATTGATCTCGTTATGGTTAACGATATCGTAGCCGTGAGTACTGCCCGGCCGGGCTTTCAGATAAGGAGACGCATAACAATGGCTAATCCCGAGCCGGCGAAGATAAGGAATAAACCGGGTTGCTTCGGCAAATGTGAACTGCTTATTAAATTGCAGACGATAGGTCGAAACGGGAATGTCTGCCTCTCTCTGCCGGTTTGGATCAGTCATAAATCACAATGTCTTGTGAAATCGGCCGTTCTGATTTTTAGTCCACGAAAAACACAAAAAGCACGAAAAGGCTCAATAAGACGCAAAGCCTTAGAGCTTAATTCGCCAATTACCTCGTTCATTGTTTTGTTTCGTGTCTTTCGTGTTTTTCGTGGACCAACTGCTTTTTTCAGAGTCATTTTTCGGCTTCCTTTAAATAGAAAATGACAGACCAAGGGCCTAAACCGCCTTGATGCAGGTCCTTATCCACATCGGGTCCACTGGCAAACAATACGTCTCCGTCACAGGAATAATCAATCCTTGCCGGCTCATTGCCCATATTGGCAACCAGCGTTAAGGTTGACGCATCGTTCAACCGCCATTGCACAACTATTGCCCTGTCATTGAACAGTTGGTAATGGGCTTGTCCGACAACCAATCCTTTTACCCTCGGGGTGATATGGTTCCTGCGAATACGCAATAATTCCTTGTGATAGTCGAGCCATTGTTGATGCGGCTCACGGGCTGATTCAGCCCATGCCAGCTGGGACGCTCGAAAGGTTTTAAGTTCATTCGGCAAAAGCACTTTTGGCAGCGCTTCAACACCGTCAAACTCCGAGGTTTTGATAACATCCTGTAACCGGCTCAAGTTCACTTGTTCGCCCAAGTCGGCAGGAAAATCGACAAAATAGTTGAACGGCTGACGGCTGGCCCATTCCTGCCCCATAAACAATAAAGGCAGCGACGGCGACAGCAATAACAGCGCGGTTGCCGCATGCAAGGCTTCCGGTCTGCAAAGTTTTGAAATGCGCTCGCCCAGTACCCGGTTACCGACTTGGTCATGATTCTGTAAAAAGCAGATAAAAGCCGTCAGCGGCAAATCCGAACAAGATTCGCCTCGCCGTTTGCTGTCCTGGTAAGCGGATGGCTCGCCCTGGTAAGCAAAACCTTCGGTTAAACAGCGGCCCAGATGGCGTAGAGGTTGTTGCGCGTAATCCTGATAATAGCCGGTCATTTCATCGCTTAGCAGAACATGCAAAACATGATGAAAATCGTCGTTCCACTGCGCATTGAAATAACGATTGGGCAAGGAAGGATCGTGTTTTAAATAACGCGCAGCATTATTGTCGTTTTCCAGCACTAAATAGACAGGACGGTCATACCCGGGGCCTAACCGAACGGCTTCGGCCAGCTCTTCGAGAATATCCGGCGATGAGTCATCGAAAATGGCGTGTATCGCATCAAAGCGTAAACCGTCGAAATGATATTCTTCCAGCCAATACAGCGCATTGTGGATAAAAAACCAGCGCACCCAGTGAGGGTCGAAATTAATCGCATCGCCCCACGGCGTATGGAATCGATCGGTAAAAAATGTTGGCGCATACAGATGCAGATAGTTACCTTCCGGGCCGAAATGGCTGTAAACCACATCGTTAAACACCATCAGGCCCTTGGCATGTGCGGTGTCAATCAGGTCTTTAAGTTCATCGGGCGTGCCGTAGCTGCTGTCAGGCGCAAACGGCAAAACGCCGTCATAGCCCCAATTACGTTGCCCCGGAAAGTCGGCAATAGCCATCAGCTGTATGGCGGTCACGCCCAGATCGACCAGATAATCCAGGCGTTTTTTTACGCCGGCAAAAGTGCCTTCTTCAGTGAAAGTGCCGACATGCAGCTCATAAAACACCGCCTCTTCCCAAGGCCGCCCTTGCCAGTCTTTATCCTGCCATTGCCATGCATTAGGATCGATAACCTGGCTGGAACCGTGAACATCCGAAGGCTGATAACGGGAAGCCGGATCGGGAACATAAGTGTTGCCATTGATCAGGTACTGGTAGTAAAAGCCGATACCGGCCAGTTCGGTGGTAATGCCGTGCCAGCCATCGGCTTCGGGAGTCATCAGCAACCTGATTTCCGGCGCGTTGCCTTGCAGGCTTAATTCAACCTTGTCGGCGCCAGGCGCCCACAATTTAAAGGTAACCTTGCCATCGTCCCGCAGATGAGTTCCAAAAGGCATGGCATGGAATGACATAGGCGGCCCTCAACTTAATTCGATACGATCAACCGCACCATGTTGAAGCGATACCATTAAGGTGAGATGCTCTCGTAATTGACGGGTCAGCAGGAAGTTTTCGCGGACGAACTCTTTGGATTTAACGCCCATTTCCTGCATTTTCTGCTTTTGATTAATCAGGTAGCGAATACGCAATGCCGCGCCTTCGGGCGTGTTGACCAAAAAACCGGTATGAAAATTGATGACCTGCAAACGAATGCCGCCGGTATCGCCGCCGATAACCGGCTTACCTTTCCACAGGGCTTCGGTTACCGTCAGGCCGAAGCCCTCTTTAGTGGATTTTTGCAGCACAATATCGGAAAGCCGTTGTAACGCATTAATGGTGCGGTGCGCATCGGGCGGCAACTGTAACAGTTTAATATTGGGATCATCGCCCGCAGCAGCAGCGACTTCATTGAATACCACCTCGCCTTCCGGGTCATCCGTAGCCGTTCCGCCGGCCAGTACCAATTGCAAGTTAGGGATATATTGCTTGGCCAGTTTATACGCTTTTATGACGCCTATCGGATCTTTAAAGCGGTCAAAACGCGAGATCTGCGTGATCAACGGCGCCTCAGGATCAAGGCCAAAGCGGGCTCGCACCGCCTCCAATTCGTCTTGAGGCAAGTCCACGTTTTTGTCGCTTAAGGGGTCGATGCTGGGCGGGATAATATAGACGGGATGCGGCAGTAGCTGAACAAACTGGGATAATGAAAAAATACTGGCATCATAGTCACGAATATACCGGTCTAAAAATCGCCAGGTGCCTCGGTACGGATGACTGGCATCGATGTGGCAGCGCCAGATCCACTTGCCCTTGCGTTTGCTGCAATACTTTAACAGGGCAACGGGTTGCGGATCGTGAATAAAAACAAAATCCGCTTTTTCCAGAACATTGCGCAGGTGGTTGGCATTTTGCTCATTCACCTCCAGAAAATGGTTCAGCAGGGTTTCGGGAATAGCGATCCGGTCGCCCTGTATTGAGTTATGGAAGCTTTTTGTACACTGGTAAAACTCGCTATCGCCGGTAATCACTTCCCAGCGCGTATCGAGCCCTAATTCCCTGGCAAGCGGCACAAGCTTCTCCAATATCTCGGCAACACCGCCGCCAATACGGGTGGAATTGACATGAACCACGGACTTGCCTTTCAAAGGCTCCGCTAATTGCTGCAAATGGCGGATGACATCTTCACCCGTTACCGCTGCATAAGCTTCTAACATGGTGGTCATGACACTTGCTCCGCAAAATGATGTTGGAAGGCGGCTGCGACTTGCTGACGTATTTCGACCAGATTACTGAAATACGGATCGATGCATTTTAGCTGCCCAATCAGATGCTGATGGCTTTCTCCAAAAAAAGTCAGCCATCGGCTGAAGTCATCCATGTTGTCCGGAGCACGCCTGCGGGCGTCAATAAAATGATAGAAAATGCTGCTGGCCGACATTCGGGGAATGAGATCCGCCATATCATGCGGATCGCTTATCCGGGTATGGGTATCGAATACCACAATCTGAGAGCGAGTAAATTCAAACTGTTTCGAGGCTCGGGCCCATTGTAAATATTCACTTTCTTCCAGACGATCATCGATGTATTCCAGTAAATGGTAGCGTAACTCTTCCATATCATCGAACGAGGTGGGGTCAAGTACGGCCAGTTGTTCCGCCAATTTGGTATCGGCAAGGCCATGACGCGCCCAACCGGCAAAATCGTTGATGTACTCGCGCTCCTCAAAATGAGGCAATAATAAATTCGCCCAAAAATGGTAATACAAGCTATCCGGATCCAGGCTGCTGATATGATCGCGGAACTCTTTTAACGTTTTGGCTCGCCGATGAGTGGAAATTGCGATTAATGCACAGTCTTTTAACGCAAAAGACTGTGCTTTCGGATCTTGTTTATTCTGTATCGTATTCATATTTAAAATTCCATGTGCATAGAATATAAGTGAATGACGTTGTAAGCAGATCAAGTCTTTAGGTCAGATTTCCATGCACTGGCCACAATCCGGCGAAAGTCTTCGAAGCCTGGGCATAAATCAAGCGAAAATGTCGGGGATCATAGCTATTCCTCCAAAGCGCCACCCCGTCTGAGCGCTCGTAAAACGGACAACTGAGTCAACTTCGTTTGTACAGCCGCCTGTGTTTAGGACATAACTCTTCGAGCATTACCGATTTATCTGGTATACATCTGCTTGTAATACTCGATTTTGGCGTCCGTTTCCACCTTGTCCGCCTTGTTCTTTATTTCATCAATTTTGCTGTTCCGTTCCCACTGCTGAGCATCGGGTTTATCTTGTTGGCTGTCATTCATGTCCATGCTGTTTATCTCAAGTAATTTATATGGATGGCTTAAACAAATAGTCGATGCCCTGCAAAATTGTCAAAAACGCCGCTGGTTCTCGGATGAGATAAAGGCGGCGTTTTTGTGTCAAAACAAGCAACAACTTAGATTATTGTTCACATGCCTCTGCCAAAAGAAGAAGGCGTCATTGATTGAGGTGACTCGCTTATAAATACTGCGACGCGCCGATTTTGCTGACGTCCTGCAGAGGTTGAGTTCGTTGCGACCGGGGAACCCTCACCCATGCCCTGTGCGCTGATTCGTTGCGGTGAGATGCCGCTGGTAATCAGGAAATCTCTGACAGCCTCGGCCCGCATCTGTGAAAGATTGAGGTTATATTCTGAAGAGCCTCGGCTATCAGTATGCCCCTCAATCTTCACCATGGTTTTGTCATTATTTTTCAGATACTCCACCAAGGGGTACAGTTGCTGAACGCCTCCGGATTTGAGATTGGAGCCCCCTGTGTCGAACAACACATCGCCCAACGTCATGATCTCTTTGAATTTCAGTTTCGCGATTTCAGCGTTGCGGGCTTGCAAGCGAACCTGGTCTTTTTGGGCGCTTAATTCTTCAAAAGTCTTTTTTGCAGCGACTTCGCTGGCGGTGGCTCGTGCCAGATCCACTTTTCGGCTGGCTAAGTAGGAAAGATGATCCACCTCGTCGGAATCGTCATCTTCCTGCCAAGCGTCTTCGGCTCTTTGCAATGTTTTTTCCGCCGCAAACAAATCCGCAGAAGCATTGGCCATCACTGCCGGATCATTGGCCGCTTGCTGATAGTCGGAACGCGCTCGCTCAAGATTCTTATTGGGTGTCGGTGAGCAAGCGGTTATCAACATGCTCAAGAAGACGATAAAAATGCTAATCAACGATGATGGCTGGAAAGAGATTTGTAGTCGCATGATACGCCTCCAAAATGGCTGGTTACTGGTCTTCGCCTTATCGCGAAGTCTCCTGTTTCAAGGCTTCGATCGCCTTTTTCATTTCATCCGCCTGGTTGGCCTCTCTTACAGCTTTGGCTTTGGCATTAGCCAGATTCGCTTCGGCAATAGCTTCTTCCGCCAATCTGGCGCCCTTTTCATTCTCATCATCATCCACTTCCCGATGTGCTTGATCGAGTTTTGTGCGGGCGCTGCTTAGCAGCGCCGGTTCGTACTGAGCAGCTCCATTGCGCTCAGCATTCTGAATAGCTACTTCAGCCTGTGACAGCAATTCTTTCGGTGGTTCCGAAGCGCACCCCACCAGCAACAAACTTATCATTGCTACCGATGGCCCTAATCTCAAGAATGTTTTAATTGTAAACATGGTAGTACCTTCTGATGAGCTACGGATTCGCAAGAACCCAAGTTTACGGAATGGCGCAGAGGTGTTTTCGATGGAAGTCCAGAATATCACTGGCATTTTTGACATTGAGGGAAATCATCTGACCAAACCCAAAACGCCGACGATAATAAGATAAATGGCGATGATGTAGTTCAATAAGGCGGGACGGACAAGTATTAAAATTCCGGCGATAAGCGAGAGAAGTGCTTGTGTATTAACATACATAGGCTCACCTTTCTTCTGTCATGGCTTGAGTCGATAGTGCTCCTGACCGGATGGATCGGAATCAGACTCGGTTGATGCTAAAAATGTGTTTAACCCTTGTCGATCTTACAGATTCTTTTTACGCCCCCAAGTTCGGATTGCTGATTACCATTTTTCATACCAAGAAAAAAAGTTACCCTGAACCAGGCTTCCTCCTAAAGCTGAACCTACTCCTTGCAGGTTAATGAAGCTGTAATCAGACTAAAATCCTATCTATCCTCACTAATCACGTCACCAGAATACAAGGTTACCGGTTATAAACAATAAGCACGAATACTTAGCAACACGCCCGAAAAGCAGCTAGCTCAGGCATTCCAGACCTATTTGCGTTATTAACAGCGCTTCAACCATTCAACAGCCGCTTGGTCTGCTGAGCATCAGGCCGAAGTAATAAGTTAAAAATGGTACGCGATGCGTACCCTACCGGACTGACTGCGTAACATCAGGTAATAAGTAGTTGTACGGATTTATCAGGGTTCGCAAGCAAGAGATACTCCATTATGAGTTTTAGACTTTCTCATAAGATGTTTTCCATTGAGTCTTAAATAAACGAGAAATGCGATTATGAAAAATCACCCCTTAATATTGGTTGGGCTTTTAGTTTTTTCTACGGCGACGGCGGCTTTTGAAAATGACAACCCGGAGCCGGTCAATACAGTTCGTCAACGCTCACAGGAAGTAGCGCCGTATGACTTAGGCCAAGCCTTGCAAACGTTTACCAAAACTGTTCATGGCGGTATTCAGCATGTCGTCGCCAAAACGCCAAACAACAGCCGTGAAATAGAAGCAATTCAGGCACATTTATCCAAAATGGCCAATGACTTCAGGAAAGGTGATTTTTCTGTAACCGAACGTGTACACGGAGCTGACATGCCGGGCCTGACTCAATTGAAAACGGCAAAAACCGACGATATAAAATTTGAATATAAAGCATTGCCCAATGGCGCGCAGATTCATTTCTCGACTGAATATCCCCAGTTTGTGCAAGCGCTCCATGAATGGTTTGACGCGCAGAAGATCGAGCATGGCAACGACGTGATACAGGAACACAGCAAGCACCATTCAACTCCTGCCGAATAAGTCAATCATGGATAACTATTCGACTAGGGGACACGGACGGCTGATTACGCGCTTGAATCGGTAATTGTAACAACCTGGAATCAGACATTATGCCATTACGTAATTTTGAAACATGGATGTGGGCGGAAGCTTGTGAAATATTGAATCGGGCAGACCGGTTGCATCGGCAATTTTTTAGGCCTTCTGTTATGAATGCCAAACGACCGGCCTGGGAGCCACCGATCGATATCTACGAAACTGATTGTGAGTTCAAAATTATGATTGCACTGCCGGGTGTAGCCCCGGAACATTTAAACGTAATACTTGAAGGTGACCATTTGATTGTTGGCGGGAAGCGGCATCTACCGGACAGTTCACAAGCGCAGATTCGACGTCTGGAAATCCCTTATGGACGATTTGAGCGGCGCATTGAACTGCCCGATGGGCGTTTTGAAATCGGCACTAGTGAATTTGTGAACGGTTGTTTGTTAATTTCACTGCAGAAAATATAAGGGCTGCTTATGCAAATCAAGGACCTGAAAAACTTACTTCTGGGATCGACGGCGGATAAGGAAGAAACTTCTTCAGAGATAAATCAGAACGCTGCGCCGCAATTTCCTCCCGTTCCCAATGATGCACTGATCATTGTGCCTATGCGTGGAACTGTGCTTTTCCCGCAAAACGTTTCTCCTTTGGTGATAGGCCGTAAAGCCTCTATCGCTGCTGTGCAGGAAGCGGTGCGTTCCGAGAAACCGATCGGCCTGCTTCTACAATTACGGGATAAGGATGAAGAACCGACTTCGGAAGATCTCTATCAAGTTGGCACTGTGGCGGAAATTTTACGCTATATAACGGCTCCCGACAGCACGCATCATGTCGTTTGCCAAGGTGTGCAACGTTTTCGCGTAAAAGATTTTTTGCCCGGCTATCCGTTTCTTGTCGCCCGGATTGAACGTTTCGAGGAGCCTGAAACGACTTCCAAGGATATCGAAGCACGCGTTATTACACTTCGGCAAAAATCGCTGGAAGTACTGGCCCAGACACGGCAAGCGCCTGAGGAGCTGGTTAACGCCATCCGCTCCATCAATTCAGCCTCCATGCTGGCCGACTTGGTCGTCAGCTATCTGGTGTCAAAACCCGAAGAAAAACAAGAAGTCTTGGCGCTGTTTGACGTACAGAGCCGTATCGATAGGATTTTGGAATTACTCAATTATCAAGCCGAAGTCTTAAAAATCTCTAACGAGATTAACGAACAGACCCAGGAAACGATGGGCCAACGGCAACGCGAATTCGTATTGCGGGAACAAATGAAGGCTATCCAAAAGGAACTGGGCGAAGAAGCCGGCGGCGCCGCCGAGATTGAAGAATTAAGCAACGCCATCACGGCCGCCAAAATGCCTGAGGAGGTCGAAAAGCAGGCGCGTAAGGAACTTTCCCGCTTACAGCATATGCCTGATGCCAGCGGTGAGTATTCGATGATTCGCGCCTACCTTGATTGGCTGACCGAACTGCCTTGGTCGGTCTCAAGTACTGGCGACATCGACATAAAAAGAGCTAGGGAAATTCTTAATGAAGACCATTACGGCCTGGATAAAATCAAGCAGCGCATATTGGAGTTCCTGGCCGTTCGCAAACTGAACCCGGAAGGCAAAAGCCCTATTTTATGTTTTGTCGGCCCTCCGGGAGTTGGCAAAACCTCATTGGGACGCAGCATCGCCCGGGCAACCGGGCGCGAGTTTGTACGCGCCAGCCTGGGCGGCCTGCATGACGAAGCCGAGATACGCGGCCACCGGCGCACTTATATCGGCGCATTGCCGGGCAACATCATTCAATCCATACGCAAGGCCGGCACTAATAATCCGGTGTTTATGCTGGATGAAATGGACAAGATCGGTGCAGGAGGATTTCACGGTGACCCCTCTTCGGCCTTACTCGAAGTTTTGGATCCCGAACAAAATTCGACCTTTCGCGATAATTATCTGGCAGTACAGTTCGACCTTAGCCATGTCATGTTCATCGGCACCGCCAATGTCTTGGACAGCATACCGGGGCCCTTACGCGACCGGATGGAAGTCATTGAACTGACCGGCTATACCTCTGATGAAAAACTGCAGATTGCCAAACGCTACCTGGTGCAGCGGCAGCGGGAAAGCAACGGCTTAACGCCTGAGCAATGCACCATCACCGACGATGCCATATTGACCATTATCCAGGACTATACCCGCGAAGCCGGCTGCAGAAATCTGGAGCGCGAGATCGGCTCTGTGTTTCGCCATGTGGCAATGAATATTGCTGAAGGACTTTCCGTTAATGAACATATCGACAGCGAACAAATTCCGGGCATTCTGGGATCGAAAAGATTCTATAGCGATACCGCCATGCGCACCAGCGTTCCGGGCGTTGCCACAGGCCTTGCCTGGACGCCGGTCGGCGGCGATATTCTTTTTATTGAGGCGACCCGCCTGCCCGGCGACGGCAAACTGATCCTTACCGGCCAATTGGGCGATGTTATGAAAGAAAGCGCCCAGGCCGCGTTGAGCTTGGTGAAATCGCATGCTCTTGACTTGGGTTTAAGCCCGGAAATATTCAAAATAAACGATGTCCATGTCCATGTACCGGCAGGCGCCATCCCAAAAGACGGCCCCAGCGCCGGCGTGGCGATATTTACCGCATTATTTTCCGCCTTTTCCGAGCGTATTGTGCATAACTATGTGGCAATGACCGGAGAAATCAGCCTGCGAGGCTTGGTACTGCCGGTCGGCGGCATTAAAGAAAAAGTCATTGCTGCGGCCAGAGCAGGAGTAAAAACAGTTCTGCTGCCTGCGCTCAACAAAAAAGACTTTGATGAAATACCCGAAGCGGTGAAAAATCAACTCCAGTTTGTTTGGTTGGAAAATGTCGATGATGCGTTAAAAGCTGCAGTGGAAGAGGACACGATGCCTAAGCAATGCATCACCTGAAAGCGGCGGCAATTCCACCGCTACGGGAACGTGGCCGAAGTGCCGTTTACCGATCCGGCAACACTTGCATTTAGCCAGACGCGCCGGGCTAACCCAAATTTGATCGATACTTAAACCCCAGTTACGCCAAAAGCCGCCGAGACACTTCGCCTCCGGTGTACGCACAAACTTATTTACCAGGCTTTTGAATCAAAAATCGTCACGATCTTCCGAGCCATATTCCTTTTGACATTTGATCTTTTCGGCAATGTAACCTTCATTAGTGAAATGCCGTTTTAATCCCTATCATATTCTTCATTTCTTGCCCGACAGTTATGGTTAATCGCTAACTCAACAAAGCATTGATTCTTGGTTCACGAGCCGTTGATTTTCCGTATTATGAGATTTTCTTTTATTAACTGATGTTAAGCACAGACAGTTTTTAATTGCGTCCCACGCAGCGCGTGGGAACGAGCGGAAGGTTAGTGACGATAGCACGGATTGAATCCCGTGCCGCGCCGAGTACCGGAGCTTTTATCGGGAACAGCCGTAGGGGCGCTGCATGGATGCAGCGCGTTGCCAGAGGGCCAGGGATGGCTTCTGGCAACCCTCGGTGAAAGCGAGGAACGCAGGACAAATCGGCAGGATAGCCGATTTGCATGCATCGCACCCGAAGGGCGAGGCACAGGGATGTGCCGAGTGATTCAAGCCGCAACCGGGTCGCCTTTTCTTTGGTTACTTTCTTTTGGCGGCGCAAAAGAAAGTAACTCGCCCTCGGGGGCGAGACCCCGATTCAAATAACTGTCGCACTAGCGATTCCTTCAGCTAACTGCGTAACATCAGTTATGAAAGCCGTAACGAATTGAATCCCATGTTATAAAACAGTCAGCAGGAGCAATTGACCTTACCGAATAATGACTGAAAATTCTTTCAAGGAGTAAATAAACCATGCAACCCGATATAGGACTTATCAAAAAATTAGCGATAGCTTCAGTTTTTGTTGGCGTTATATTGCTCATTAGCCATGCCCTGAAACTTTATCTTCCCGGTCTGGAAGTCCGGATTCAGGATCTGGGCGCTTTTGCGCCGTTAGGTTTTATTCTGTTATTTGTCGTTCTGACGCCCTTTTTTGTATCGGTCGATGCGCTCTGTTTTGCTGCGGGCTTATTATTTTCACTCGGCGCCGGAGTGTTTTACATCATTATTGCTACCTATCTGGCATCGGCGCTTATTTTTTTCCTGGGCCGATATTTATTGCGTGACAGAGTCATGACGCATCTTGCTGAACATAAGCGTTTTTCCGAACTCAACGAGGTAATGAAGGACAATGCATTTAAGCTAATGTTTTTATTGCGTCTGACACCTCTGCCGTTTGCAATGCTGAGCTATGCTTTTTCGGTTACCGAGGTCAGGTTCCGGCCTTATTTGGCCGCCACCAGCGGTATTTTAATTTACAACACCAGCTTGGTTTACTTCGGCTATACCGCAAAACATCTGTCCGGGTTAATCAGTGAAGTTTCGCCGCGAAATACAGTTTCATATCCCTTGCTGGCAGTGGGTTTAGTTATTTTCCTGATGGTATTGATTTATGTGGCAAAAGTTGCTGGTAAAGCAGTAAAACAAATGGGATATAAAGGTTAAGTCATTACAATACAATTACGCCTTTTTACTGAACGTCAACATTAGCCCCCCCGTTACAGAGCATGTGGTTCATAGTAGTAATCAGCCCACTATTGCCAATCGCAGAAGTCTGTTTTCAACCTTTTGCTGTTCATCACTAAGGAATGCTTACGAAATAACGTGAGCAAGATCATAAAGTCCGTTCAAAACGAATTTTCGGATGAATTCTATCCTCATAAAGTGTATGGTTAGAAACTGACTGAAACTATAAAAATAATAAAAAATGGCTATTAAAAAATTACAGTCTAAACTCTTTCGAGCCGGTCAAATTAAGTCCTCGCTACATCTCATCACCTGTTGCCAGCAACTTCATGCCTGCCGGTCTAGCTGTTATAGGGCTGTCCCCATGGCTTGTATATTGCCATTCAATAACAATGAGCCTCAAAAATAACCACCTCGGTCTTTCTAAGAATATCTGGCTGACAGCCTTTATTCTTTGTGTGCTCGCTGTTGCGTTTAGCATCTATGTTGCCGCCGAAAAAAGGATTGATCGTGCTAATGAACAGCGGCAATTGTCGTATTTATTGACAGACCAATTACGTCAGTCATCTGATGATCTAAGCCGTATGGTACGAACCTACGTAGTAACAGGTGACCCTCGCTACAAGAAATACTATCAGTACATACTGGATATTCGTAACGGTAAAATGCCGTGTCCGGAGGAATATTTTTACGCCTACTGGGATAGGGTCGTCGCTAACAAATTACCCGATCCTAGCGAAGATGGGCAGGGTATTGCTTTGTTAGATTTAATGCGTCAGGCAGGTTTCACACAGGAAGAACTTGGCAAACTAACTCAGGCAAAAGAGAACTCTGACTACTTGGCAGCTTTAGAATTCGATGCTATGAGACTGATTGAGTTGGATGGATTGAATGCGGAAGACAATAAGGCCAAGGCGCGACAAATGCTCTACGATGCCAACTATCTTTTGGCTAAGGCCAATATCATGCAACCCATCAACGATGTATTTCGTCTTGCCGACAAGCGCACCCTTGCTGCTGTCCATGAGGCTGAATCCAACGCTATCAGGCTTAAGTGGATATTTATTGCAAGTGCTTTTGGCGTCGTATGGTTGCTGTGGCGCTCTTATAAAGCCTTAAACGAAACACTGGGAAGTTCTTTAACTGAAATACAAGCACATATGCGCCGCATTGCCGGCGGTGATTTAACCACCGCTATAACAATCCGACCGGCACTGAAAAATAGCGTTCTCGCCGGCTTGTCGCAAATGCAGGCGACTTTACGAGCCCATGATATTGAGCGGAAAAGATACGAGGCAATTGTACAGTCTTCTCATGATGCGATTATCTCCGGAACGATGGAAGGCATTGTCACCAGTTGGAATGCCGGCGCTCAAGCCATGTTTGGTTACAGTTTGGGGGAAATGCTCGGGCAATCTTTATTAAAAATAATACCGGCTGAGCGTATTAGCGAAGAAAAAGTAATTCTGGAAACTGTTGCTCAAGGTGAATGGATAAGCCATTTTGAATCGATTAGGCTGTGTAAGGATGGCAGTTTAATCGACATTTCCTCGACCATGTCGCCTATTATCGATAATGATGGAAACATCATCGGCGTATCCAACATCATCCGGGATATTAGCAAACATAAACAGGCAACGTTGGCATCCCGGCGTTACAAAACGGTTATTGATGTTGCTCGCGATGGGTTCTGGGAAGTCGATCTGGAGGGCAATATTTTGGATGTTAATCAGGCTTATGCCGATATGTCGGGTTACTCAATCAATGAATTGTTGAACATGCATATTGACCAGTTGGAGGCGGCGCAAGACGCCGCAGAGATACAAACTCATATCGCCAAAATACTTGCTCAGGGTCATGATTTATTTGAAACGCGTCATCGTAAAAAAGATGGGCAACAGTTTGAAGTTGAAGTATCCGTCAACTATATGGCCGAATCACAGTTGATATATGCGTTTTTCCGGGATATCAGCGAGCGTAAAAGCGCTCAGGCAAAAATTGCACGGCTGCTGTCTCGTCAACGCGCCATCCTGGATGGGGCAAACTATTCCATTATTGCCACTGACTGCAATGGCCTGATTACTGATTTCAATAACGCTGCTGAACGCATGCTTGGCTACCCTGCAGATGAAATGATAGGTAAGCAAACCCCTGAAATCATTCATGATCCGGAAGAAGTGCTTATACAGGCTGAGAAATTATCACTAGAGCTTGGATACCCGGTAAAACCTGGCTTTGAGGTCTTTGTTGCAAAAAGCAAGCAAGGCTGTGTCGAAGAGCACGAGTGGACCTATATTCGTAAAGACGGAACACGTTTCCCGGTTTTGCTTTCCGTAACGGCGATGTTTGATGAGCACCACGCCATTGTTGGATTCATAGCCATAGCGATTGATACTACCGAACGCAGAAAAGCCGAATACGATTTGCGTATTGCGGCAGCCACGTTTGAAACTCATGAAGCGATCATGATTACCGATGCCAATGCCAATATCCTGCGTGTTAATCATGCTTTTGAAACTATCACGGGCTTTTCCGCCAACGAAGTCGTTGGCCAGAATCCCAGAATTTTAAGCTCCGGGCGCCATGACCAAACTTTCTATCGCTCAATGTGGCAATGCCTGCTGACTACAGGAATGTGGGAAGGCGAAATGTGGGATAGACGCAAGAGTGGCCAAATCTATCCAAAATGGTTGACGATTACCGCATTGAAAGACTCACAGAGCAAACCCACAGAATATGTCGCCATTTTTACTGATATAACCGAGCGCAAAAGGGCTGAAGAAGATATTCGTAATTTGGCATTTTATGATCCGCTAACCTCGTTACCCAACCGTAGGCTACTGCTAGATCGATTAAAATTGACTCTCACGGCATCCGAGCGAAGCAAACAATACGGCGCACTGCTGTTTCTTGATATGGACAAGTTCAAATCCTTAAACGATTTACTGGGTCATGAAGTGGGTGATCAGATGTTGATTGAAGTGGCTGACCGCATCAAATTCAATGTTCGTGAAGCGGATACCGTTGCCCGGTTTGGTGGCGATGAATTCGTAGTGCTATTTGAAGATTTAGGTGAAGAACTTGAAGATGCCTCGCAAAAAGTAGCCTTGGTCGGCGAAAAAATTCGCAGCACCCTCGCTTTACCGTATCATTTCAAACACCACATACACAATACTTCACCCAGCATAGGGATTTGCATGTACCGCGGAAACGCAGTTCCAGGCGGTGACCTGATCAAACATGCTGATATCGCCATGTATCAAGCCAAAAACGCAGGGCGAAACAGAGTACAATTTTTTGATCCCGTTTTACAGAAAACGGTGGAAACACGTATCACCCTGGAATCGGATCTACGCCTTGCCATCTCAGAACAGCAACTTCAACTTTATTATCAGGTGCAATGCGATAACGACAATAAGTCGATTGGAGCTGAAACGTTAATACGCTGGATACATCCTGATCGCGGCATAATTTCACCCGCAGAGTTTATTCCCGTCGCCGAGGAAAGTGATCTTATCCTCGATATTGGGCTCTGGGTTATTAACACCGCATGCCGACAACTAGCAATCTGGTCTACTAACGATGCAACCCGGCATTTATTATTGGCGATTAATGTCAGCGCCCATCAATTCATGATGAGCAATTTTGTTGATACTATCCAGACAGCCATTAAAACGCACGATATAGCCCCGTCACGGTTAAAACTGGAGCTGACCGAAAGTGTGATCTTGAATGACGTCGAAGAAATTGTGCAAAAAATGCAAGTCCTTAAAGAACTTGGCATCAGGTTGTCGCTGGATGATTTTGGCACCGGCTATTCCTCACTATCGTATTTGAAAAAACTTCCCATCAACCAGATCAAAATTGATCAGAGTTTTGTTCGTGATATTGTCTCAGATCCGAACGATGCAGTGATGGTAAAAAATATCATAAGTATCGCCAAAAATTTCCATTTGAACGTGATTGCCGAAGGCGTTGAAACACAAGAACAATTCGAATTTTTGCAGCAGAATGGCTGCATGGCCTATCAAGGTTACTTGTTCGGCAAACCGCTGCCACTTGAAGAATTTGAATGTCTATTGAATACAAAATTCAGCGAGACATCTTTAGCTATACCGGAAAAATAAAACCGGACATTGCCGCGGCAATTGAGATTTGCTACACATTGTATTATCAAGTTCCGGCCAAGTGACGCAGTAAATACTGGAAGGCTATCGGGGTATGGATTACAAAAAAATCCTCAGCAACTGAAACTACCAGTGAATTATTTTGATAAAGACCAGTTAAAAATTATGTATATAATTTATTTGGTTTTCCAGGAACGACAGCCTCCTGCTTTTCTGGTGACCGCTCTCTAATTCAAACCAGCTATTCATAACTGAGATTCTTCGACTAATGGGATGCCTCTTAATGGCCGGCAACGGCTATTCACCCCCCCATAAATACAGAAATTGCTCAATTGCTACTCAGATAAATCTAACCCATAGTTTTTTACTGTCAGTATCATACTTTGCAGCGTTGTAGCCGCTTGAGTTGCTGTTCGGCAGGGATATTCCAGAATGCGCCGGGTACTAGCTGCTTCTACAGCCTTGTTCATGATCAACCTGATTCGTGGCGTTTGGCTTTATTGTAGTGCTCAGCTCGCTTTAAGATAGCTTTAATGAATTTCTGTTCTCTTAGTCATTGAATCAGAAACAAGATTCCGACCGGCTATATAGGCAAAAACACCTATTCTCGCCAATATCAACAAAAGGGGGATAATAGGGCCGAAGTTAAAATTAACTCAGCTAAACCATAAATGACCGGCAAATGATTCGTCGTGCTGTTTTTCATCTTTTAACCGGACTAAACAATGACTTCGCTTCGCAAAGCAATAAACCTCATTCCCACCGCCATCGTTGTCACAATTGCGCTATCGCATGTCGCTTGTGCTGAAAAAGAGGCCGGCAATACGCAGACCAAAAAAGCCGTGCCTCCAGTGGCAACGGTGACATCTGATAAGATTGCCCAGTGGCAAAAGGAAGCAAAAGCCGGAGATGCTGACGCGCAATACAACCTCGCTTATATTTATGAGAAGGGACTGGGCGTACCCAAAAACGAAACCAAGGCTCTTGAGCTGTATCAGCAAGCCATAGATCATGGGCATTCTGGGACACAAAATAATATTGGCAGTATGAATTCAAAGAAATGACTATTGCTCTCTATCCTGACGACCATCGAAACTTTAACAATACTCGACCGAACCAGGCTTCCTCGAGCTAAACGCTCGAACGGACTCGATATTAATTAAATGTTGATGTTATGTGCCCTGCCGAACACCTGTGCTTGTGCCGAGACAAATCGGCAGGATAGCCGCTTTTCATGCTCAACACGGTATTGGGGATTTGATCCAGTTAAAAACGGTACGCGATGCGTACCCTACCGGACGACCAGACTGAAGATAAGAAACATGCCTGAATTTAAGCTCTTGCATGTTCTTCTTGAATACGGCCGATGAATCAATAATTCCGACGGGACTGTTCAACCACAGTAGCTACTGTCCTACTTTTGTTTCAAGCAGCCATGCAGGAACAAGTCAATCGCTTGTCGCACCCATGCATCGATTTCCGCTTCGTCGGGCGTCGGTTCCAAACCGAGCTGTAATTTCAGCAAGCGCTCGCCACGCAATGCGCCCAGGAATTGCTCAGCCAGAAAATGCGGATCAGCCTCGGTAAAATAGCTCTCCTGCTGCTGCCGGGCGAAAAACCGGGCAAGATGGGCCAAGGTGCGCTGCGGCCCTTGCTCGTAGAATTGGGTAGCTAAATCCGGGAAACGCGGCGATTCGCCGATCAGTATCGCGCGTATCCGCACCACATCAGGCCGCGTGATGCGATGCAAAAACTGCTTGGCAAATGCAGCCAATGCCTCTTCCGGCGAACGTTCCGAGACAGTTTCCAACGACAGGTCACTGACAAATTGGTCGCTGCAACGCCTGATCAAGGCCCCGAATAATCCGGCTTTTCCGCCAAATTGGCTATAGATGGTTCGCATTGACACGCGCGCTTCCTTGGCGATGTTTTCCAGACTGAGGTTGCCGTAGCCGTATTCCAGGAAAAGACTGTGGGCTGTATCCAGTAACCGGTCGCGGCTTAAAAGCTCCTCGCCTTTACGAGGTCGCCCGCATTTAATCATGTATAGTGCTCGCGAAATTCATTGACTCGGACTGCAATCATACCTTAAATTAAATGATAATATGTCTTATCATTTTTTTACTATTTAAAAATCCAGGTGTAAAAACGATGAAAAAACTAACCTATTTGCGAGCAATCATTCATCGTTTAAGCCCACCCGGACAATCCATGCAGCGCACACAAATTGGCCTTCTGAGCGTCGCCCTGGCAACCCTGATCGGCTGCGGAAATCATGACGATCCGGGGCCTAAACAGGGCCCGTTGCCGAATGTCAAAACCGCACAACCGTTGTCGCAACAAGTCACCGAGTGGGACGAATATACGGGACGCATCGAAGCCGTTAATTCGGTCGATGTGCGCGCACGGGTCAGCGGCTATCTGGAGAAAGTGAACTTCAAAGCCGGAGACAAGGTGCATAAAGGCGATTTGCTGTTCCTGATCGATCCGAAGCCATTTACCGCTCAACTGAACTATGCCGTAGCCGAATTGGAGCGCGCCAAGTCTCGTCACGAACTGGCCAAAAATGACTTGGCGCGAGCCGAGCGCCTGTTTCGCGCCAAAGCAATCTCCGAAGAAGAGCATGATGCCCGCAGTAAGGGGCTACGCGAAGCTGTCGCGTCAGTCCAGTCCGCACAAGCTAATGTTTATACGGCGCGGTTGAACCTGGAATTTACCGAAGTGCGCTCACCGATAGACGGGCGCATCGGCCGCGAACTGATCACCGCCGGCAATTTGGTCAACGGTGGCGGCGGCGATGCCACCCTGCTGACTTTCATTGTGTCCACCGATCCGGTTTATGTTTACGTGGATGCGGACGAACGCTCGGCATTGAAATACCGGCGTCAGGCACGGCAAGCCGGCCGCGGCAGTCTGGAGGATGAAAAAACTCCGGTGGAGTTGGCGGTAGCTGATGAAGCTGATTTTCCGCATCAAGGCCATCTCGATTATCAATCGCCGCGCGAAGATGCCGCGACCGGCACCGTGACGTTGCGGGGTGTTTTCAGCAATCCGGACGAATTGTTAAGCCCCGGTTTTTTTGCCCGCATGCGGGTTCGCGGCAGCGCTCCGTATCCCGCTATTCTGGTGCCTGATCGCGCCATCGGCACGGATCAGGCGCAACGCTTCGTCTGGGTGGTGAACCAAGATAACCAGGTGGAATACCGGCAGGTGGAGCTCGGCGCTCATATCGGCCAGTTCCGGGTCATCGCCAAAGGGCTGAAGCCTGAAGACTGGACGGTTATCGAAGGCATACAGAAACTCAAGCCGGGCGCCAAGGTGAATCCTGAACGCATCTCGCTCACCGTGCGCGATGGCGAGAAATAGACCATGAATCTGGAAAGATTATTTCGTCCACGAAAACCACAAAAAGCACGAAAATTTTCAAAGGAATACCAAACTATAGACGTAGGCCGTCATTTAAAAGGTGAATGGCTAAGTCAACACGACATACTGATTTGTTTTGTGTCTTTCGTGACTTTCGTGGACAAATTGGAATTTTTAAGATGAACCGATTCACGCACTTTTTCATCGACCGACCGATTTTCGCGTCGGTATTGTCGATTGTCATCGTCATCGTCGGCGGCTTGGCGCTGATCGGCCTGCCTATCGCCCAATATCCGGAAATCGCTCCCCCCACCGTGTTAGTGAGTACGTCCTACCCCGGCGCCAACGCCCAAGTGGTGGCGGAAACCGTGGCGACACCTATCGAACAGGAAGTCAACGGCGTCGAGGATATGTTGTACATGTCCTCGCAATCGACCAACAGCGGCAGCATGGCGCTGACCATTACTTTCAAGCCGGGCACAGACCTGGACAAGGCCCAGGTATTGGTGCAAAACCGGGTGGCGCTGGCCGAGCCCAGGCTGCCTGAGGAAGTCAACCGGCAAGGCATCAGCGTCAAAAAACGCAGCCCGGACTTAAGCCTGGTCGTCAACCTGATCTCTCCGGACAAGCGCTATGACAGTGTTTATTTGAGCAATTACGCGCTGCTGCAAATCAAGGATACGCTGGCGCGATTGCCCGGCGTCGGCGATATTGCGATTTTCGGCGCCCGCGACTACAGCATGCGCCTGTGGCTGAACCCTGAGAAAATTGCCGCGCGCAACCTGACCGCCAGCGATGTGGTCAACGCCATCCGTGAACAGAATATTCAGGTTGCCGCCGGCGTGGTCGGCCAGCAACCCACCAAGGAAAACACCGATTTTCAGTACACGGTCACGACCTTGGGACGGCTGATGAAGGCTGAGCAGTTCGCCGACATCGTGATCAAAAAAGGCGCGGACGGCCAAGTGACCCGCCTCAAGGACGTGGCTCGCATCGAGCTGGGCGCCAAGGATTACAATTCCGGGCTATTGCTGGACGGCGAGCCCAGCGTGGGCCTTGCCGTTTTTCAAATGCCCGGCTCCAACGCGCTGGAAACCAGAAAGGCGGTGCTGGAGACAATGGAGAAGCTTAAGCCGCGCTTCCCCGAAGGCTTGGACTACACGCTGGTTTATGACACGGTCGTGTTTGTGCAGCAGTCCATCGATGCGGTGGCAAAAACCCTGTTCGAGGCCACCCTGCTGGTCGTGCTGGTGGTGGTGATTTTTTTACAAAACTGGCGAGCTACGATCATTCCGCTGCTTGCCGTGCCGGTGTCGTTGATCGGCACTTTTGCGGTCATGTCGGCATTGGGCTTGTCGCTTAACACCTTGTCGCTGTTCGGCCTGGTGTTGGCTATCGGTATTGTTGTCGATGACGCCATCGTGGTGGTAGAGAATGTGGAACGCCATATCGCCTTAGGCTTGACGGCCCGGGAAGCGACCCGGAAAGCGATGGGTGAAGTCGTAGGCCCAATCATTGCGACAGCCTTGGTTCTGGTCGCGGTGTTCATACCAACCGCGTTCATTACCGGCGTTTCCGGCGCTTTTTACAAGCAATTCGCGCTGACCATCGCGGTTTCCACGGTGATTTCAGCGTTCAATTCGCTGACCCTGAGTCCCGCTTTGTGCGCGCTGCTGCTGGATCGGGCGCACGGCGATAAGGACTGGTTCTCACGCCTGTTCGACCGCCTGTTCGGCTGGTTTTTCACTCGCTTCAACCGTTTTTTCGATTCGTTCAGCGAAGGCTATGCGCGACTGGTCGGCAGACTGATCCGAATGACGGCGGTGGTGCTGGTGCTCTATGCCGGGTTGAATGGACTTAATTTGCTGGCGTTTGAAAAAGTGCCGACCGGTTTTATTCCTCAGCAAGACCAGGGTTACCTGATCCTGTACGCGCAGCTGCCCGATGCCGCCTCGCTGTCCCGTACCCAGGAAGTGGTGCAACAGGCGAGCAAGATTGTCATGCAAACGGAAGGGGTTAAGCACATCATCGCCTATGCCGGTTATTCGTTTTTGGCCGGCGCCAACCAATCCAATGTCGCGACAATGTTCGCCCGACTGGAGCCTTTCGAGCAACGCGCCGGTCATCCTGAACTTCATGCCGATGCCATTGTTAAAAAGCTCCAGCAGAATCTTGGCCAAATCGAAGGCGCTTTTATTTCCGCGTTTCCGCCGCCTCCGATCCGGGGCATGAGCGTCGTGGGCGGTTTTAAGCTGCAAATCCAGGATCGCACCAATGCCGGTGTTGATGCGCTGCAAAGCACTGTCAACGAGATGCTCGCCAAAGGCAATCAGCAACCGGGCATGGCCGGGCTGTTTACGACTTTCCGCGCCGGCGTGCCGCAACTTTTTCTGGACGTGGACCGTACCCGGGCCAAGTCTATGGACGTTCCTTTAAAAGAAGTGTTCGATACCTTGCAGATCTATCTGGGTTCGCTGTATGTCAATGACTTCAATAGTTTCGGCAGAACCTATCAGGTAGTGGCGCAGGCCGATTCGGAGTTCCGGATGAAACCGGGGGACATTGCCGAACTGAAAACGCGGAATAGGCAAGGCGGCATGGTGCCGCTCGGCTCCCTGATGGCGGTCAAGGAAATTACCGGACCCGATAAAATCACCCGCTACAACATGTATCCGACGGCGGAAATTAACGGCAGCACCCTGCCCGGCGTCAGTTCCGGCCAAGCGATTAACATTATGGACAAACTGATGAATGCGGAATTGCCGCCGGGATTCGGCTTTGAATGGACCGAGCTCAGCCTGCAACAGGTCCTGGCCGGCAACGTCGCTCTGCTGGTTTTTCCGTTGAGCGTGATCTTCGTGTTTTTGGCCTTGGCGGCCCAGTATGAAAGCTGGTCGCTGCCGTTTGCGGTGATCCTGATCGTGCCGATGTGCATTCTGTCCTCTCTGGCCGGCGTGTGGTTGAGCAATATGGACAACAACATCTTCACCCAGATCGGCTTCATCGTATTGGTGGGACTGGCCAGCAAGAACGCGATTCTGATCGTGGAGTTTGCCAAACGCCGGCAGGAGGGCGGGCTTAACCGTTTCGATGCGGCGGTGGAAGCATCTCGGATCCGTCTGCGGCCGATCCTGATGACTTCATTCGCGTTCATCATGGGCGTATTTCCGCTGGTGGTAGCCCAAGGAGCCGGTGCCGAATCGCGGCGATTGCTGGGCACTGCGGTGTTCAGCGGTATGTTGGGTGTGACTTTTTTCGGTCTGTTGTTAACGCCGGTGTTTTATGTCATCGCACAGGCTATGGCGCAACGCTGGCAATCTTCAAGGAAAAAACTGCCTCATGATGCTCATGACTTATAAAAAAAGCTCTGTCATCTAAGCGATAAAAATAACTCATATTGCATTATGGTTAGACATAGCAATCAGCAACATTCCGACAGGAGTGCAAGCTCCGCTTGTATATGCAGGCGGAGCCTGCACTCCGGTAGTCCCATATTTATCGATGACATAACCTATGAAAATCATTCAACTTAGTAGTGTCTTACTCTGCGCCACTTTAATCAGCGCCTGCGCGGTAGGCCCGGATTACAAAGCACCGGCCACCGACGCCGGCCCGGCTTTTGCCAATGCCACTTACCCGGAGTTCTCCACGCAGGGGATTGAAGTGGCTTGGTGGAAACTGTTCGAAGACAAGGATCTGACCGAACTTGTCGATCAAACCGTGCAGCATAACCGCGACCTCCAGGCCGCCCGTGCGAATCTTCGCGAGGCTCGGGCTTTGTATCTGGAATCCGGACTGGATTTGGCGCCTACCATCACTTCACATGCTAACTACACCGATCAGAAACGCAGCTCCGCGGCATTGAACAACCGGTCATTCGCGCCGCGCGAACTGAAACTTTACAACGTCGGTTTCGACGCTTTTTGGGAAGTCGACTTCTTCGGCCGCGTACGCCGCAACGTGGAAGCGAGCAGCGATGAAGTCGATGCGCAGGAAGCCAGCCTTCGAGACCTCGGCGTCAGCCTGATCGCCGAAGTGGCCCGGAACTATTTTGAATTGCGCGGCCTGCAAAACCAGTTGGCAACAACGAAAAAGAATGCCGACAACCAAATCCAGACACTGGACATCACACGCGTCCGGCTCGAAAACGGGCGCGGCACCGAGCTTGATACCTCAAGAGCGGCAGCCCAGCTCGACTCCACCCTGGCTGCCATTCCGCCGCTGGAAAGCGCCATTCAGCAGGCTATGCACCGGCTCAGCGTGCTGACCGGCCAGCTTCCGGGCACCCTGACCCAAAAACTATCGCAGCCCGCGCCGCTGCCCAAGCTTCCCAAAACCATCCATATCGGCCAGCCTGCGGAACTGCTGCGCCGCCGCCCTGACATTCGCATCGCCGAACGGGCTCTGGCCGCGGCTACCGCCCGTATCGGCGTTGCCACCGCAGACCTTTTCCCGCGCGTTACCTTTGTCGGCACTATCGCCCTTGAGGCCAGCACTCTGTCGGGAATCGGCGCGGCGGGCTCAGACACCTATTCTGCCGGCCCACGGATCAGTTGGGCGGCGCTGGATTTGGGGCGTGTCTATGCCCGCATCAAAGCCGCGGATGCCCGTGCCGAGGCCAATCTGGCCCAATACGAGCAGACGGTATTGAATGCCTTGGAAGAAACCGAAAACGCGCTGGTCAATTACAACCGGGTGCGAAGCCGCAGAGAATTGCTGGCCTCGGCAGCCAAGGCCAGTGAAAGGGCCCATGAACTGGCTCACCTGCGTTTTGCAGAAGGCGTAAGCGATTTCTTGACCGTACTGGACACCGAATTGCGCCTGTTGCAGGACCAGGAGCGGCTGGCCCAGAGCGAAACCGCCACCGCGACGGCACTGGCGGCGCTTTACAAAGCTTTGGGCGGTGGTTGGGAAGCGAACATCGATTTAGGCAAACCAGAACAAACTACTCCGTCAATCATGTCCGCTATTCTTCACTGAGAAAAAATGATGCGCCCGACAAAGTACGGCGCATCATTTTTATTCTTCAATGTCCTTCGCTGGATCAGTCACGGATAGCCTTCCCCAAACCCGTAAGCAACGTACAAATCCGTACCGGAAAGTCATGGCTGCTTTTACATACAAATCCGTGTCGAACCCGAAAAACCGAGCCTGACAGCCATATCACAAAGCTACGAAACCATCCTCGAATAACGCCCTGGTAAAAATATCAGCGTCGCTAACAGTGCTCCGAGTACAATATGTGAAAAAACTTATTATTGAGGATTATCTATGGAATCTGTGCAAACATATTTACCCACTATCGAAGCTATGCTTTCCGAATGGTATCTTTTTACCTTGAATAATGCGCTGTACGCTGCGGCCTTAGCGATAACTGTCTGGCTGCTGACGGCAATCATTTACAGCATCAGAATCGCATCTATTAAAAGAAGCAAAGCCGCCAATGAAAAAGCCGCGGCCCAAAATTTCGACGCTATGCAGCAACAGTTGCAGCTCAATCAAGAAGAATTGGCGTCAACTGCGGAACAGATGGAAAAAGCCCACGCTGCCGCTGAAGATGAATCGAAACGCGCTCTAGCGCTTGAACAACTGATTTATCAACGCAACCAGCACATTGCCGGAACCATTCAAACGCTGGCAACAAGTTTTGATCTGGGCGAACGGCCATTGCTGGCAAGCGAAGACGTTAAGTCGGACTCGTTGTGGCAGCAACACGACAAAGTCATTATGCAATTGATAGAGCGCCTGCGTAGCGAACAACAAGCGAAAACCGAGTTGCAGCAAAGCTGTCAGACAGCAACAACCAAGCTGGCCGAAAAAGAATCGCTGCTTAACGCTCTGCAATCGACATTAGCCAATCACACCAACCTGCTTGCCAAGCTGGAACAAGCGCTTGAAGAACAAAAATCGATGCTGCAACAGCAGAACACCAGCCAACAGGCTTTGTCCGACACCCTGAAAAATTTCCAAGCTGCGCCCGTCATGGCGCCTAGCCCCGTAGAATTAAAAGTAGAGCCCAAACCGGAAACGTTCAGGGCGGTTAATGACTGGCAACAACCCATACCAGCGGCCAGCCCAGCGCCCGAAGACACCCAAGCCGCCCAACCTGAGCCGGTCACTCAACCGGCTCCGGCTACACAGGCCGAGCCAATTCATGAACAGCCCCAGGCTGCGGTTAGCCAACCGATTGAGCAAGCGCCAGTTGAAACGCCTGTTGAGTCCGTAAGGGCTATCGAAACTGCAACACCTTCTGAATCAATAAGAGCTATCGAAGAGGAAGAGCTATTGGACCTGGTGCTGGACGAAAATCTGCAACCGGTGCCTAGAAAAAAACCTTCTGCACCATCAGCTACGGAGCAACAAGCAGCTGCTCTCGCTAAAGGATCATTTGGGAAAATTAAAAACCTGTTCGGTAAAAAACAGCCGCCGGTTAAAACAGAACCCCAGTGGACAGACACACAACCGGATGAAAGACTACCGTCAAGCGAAGAGCAACCCGATACGGATCAACAGCCTGATGACCTGAAAGCGCCGGGAAAACTGAAAGGCTTATATAGCAAGTTCAGATCGAAAGATAAATAATTTGTACCGAATCTAAGGCTCCAATCGGTAGGATATGCTCAGCATATTCTACCGATCTGTCGGCGCTACTTAAGCCCCTCTATTATTCGTTAAATCAACAATATTGTCCCGCGCACCAGGCTGACGACCAAGCCCATTGGAAATTGTAGCCGCCCAGCCAGCCGGTTACATCCAGTACTTCACCAATAAAATATAGCCCCGGCACCTGTTTGCTTTCCATGGTTTTGGAGGAAATAGCGTCGCAATCAACGCCGCCGGAAGTTACTTCAGCCGTGCGGTAACCTTCCGTGCCATTGGGTTTGACCGTCCAACTGTTAAGCTGCTTGGCAACTCGCTGAACCTGTTTGTCCGACAAATCCTGCAACGATAAATCCAGTAAATCCTCAGGCAGTAAAGCGCTGATCAGCCGCTTGGGCAGATAGCCTTCCAAAATCGTTTTGAGCTTGCTTTTGAGCTTTTGCTGACGCCTGGATTTTAGCTCTGCTTCCAGATTGACCTGCGGCAGAAGGTCAATCACAACCTCTTCTCCGGCACGCCAATAGGATGATATCTGCAAAATCGCAGGCCCGCTTAAACCGCGATGCGTAAACAGCACATTCTCGCTGAAACTCTGCCTTTTATTGCTGACCACGCAAGGCACGGCAATGCCCGATAATGCCGAGAATCTTTCCTTGTCTTCCGGCTGCAAGGTAAACGGAACCAGCGCCGCACCGGTAGGCAACACCTTAATGCCGAATTGCTCGGCAATCTTGTAGCCCAGCGGCGTTGCGCCCATTTTCGGTATCGACAAGCCCCCGGTCGCAACCACCAGGGATTGACCGGTAAAATTGCCGCTGCCGGTTTTAAGCTGGAACCTGTCAGCCAGCCGTTCAACGGAATCGATGCGGGTATTCAAACGCACAACAATACCGGCCTTGTCGCATTCCGCCAGCAACATGGACAGAATATCCTTGGCGCTTTCATCGCAGAACAACTGGCCGTGATCGCGCTCATGAAAAGGAATCCGGTAGCGCCCGATCAACGCCAGAAAATCCCACTGCGTGTATCGGCTCAGCGCCGATTTGCAAAAATGCGGATTGTGAGAAATATAGTTGTTCGGCTCAATGGAATAATTGGTGAAATTGCAGCGTCCGCCGCCGGACATCAGGATTTTCTTCCCGGCCTTGTTGGCGTGATCCAGAACCAGCACTTTGCGGCCGCGCTTTCCGGCTTCAATCGCGCACATCAGGCCCGATGCGCCCGCGCCGATGATAATGACATCAGTGTCAGTCATGATTTTTCGTTAAAATTTTGTTAAAGATGGATGTAGTGTGTAGAAATAAGGCGGAACGTCGCGAATCAGACCTTCCAGGTTTTTAAAACCTGGAAGGTCTCTATACCGGCCTGTTTCTCACCTAACACTCATAGCCGAAAGGTGCAGGACAAGCTTGGGCCTTATTCTTCCGGCCTGCGCCCATCCAGCCACTGCTTCATGAACACATAGCCCGCCAAAGAGCCCCATGCCAGCATATACAAGCTGTGTAAGAAAACTTCAAAACTGAAACTGTTAACGTTCCGGGTGTAATCCCATATGTCGTCCGCTAAGGACAACGCTAATACAAGACAAACCGCAATTTTGAGCCCGATTTTATGGCCATAAAAAACCCCGATACCGAGAACCAGGAAGCCGGTAAAAAACCTTAGGCCGCTGTGTATCATCATTTCCGCATTAAACGGATTCAGCTTAAATGCCGAATCTATAAAATACAGCAGGATAAGCCCTGCGATGACGACGATGCTGACTAACTTCATGGTTTCCTTCTTCAAGCGCTAGGCTTCATTGATGAGTTTTAATCCCGGCGGCAATGCCTCGCCAAAGATCTGTTTTTCTTCTTTTTCATCGAGCTCTTTCACCTGCTCGACCATGTCGATCCAGGAAACCGGCGCTTTGCTCAATTTTAGCTTTTCAATAACTTGCAAGCGCATAGTTTCATCGATATCACGTGCCCTGTCGCCGCTCATTCGGGCAATCAGCGTAGCGGCAAAGCCTGCCTGCGGGATTTTCTTCCAATCTACCGTCAACATCTGTTGTAACCATAAACCGGCGGTGTCTGCAGGGATGACGTTATGGCTGCTGCCATGGAACGGCATCCTCGCCCCGATACGTCCAATCGCCCACCAGGTTTGGCTGGGCTCGCCGGCTTTTTCCAGACGTTTAAGCAGCCATTCGCCGAGTTGTATTTTCTTGGCAACCGGCAGGCGTTCCAGAACTGCGGCCAGACGCACCATGTCGTCATAGCCGCGATTTTTGATCTGCTTGGCAACGCCGGGTTGTCTTGCGGCAGCCGGGTTTATAAATTTTGCAATGTCGGTGAATATTTTCTCCTGAGCCGCGACATCCAACCCGCCTGCAATCCGGCGCCACAGCGTCCACCATTCGGTCCAGTTTTGGGTTTCGTTAACAAACTGGATGCCTTGCGGATAGCTTTTCCACAACTGTTCGACGCGCCAGTCATCCAGCGGATAACCAAAACCGGGCCGCAAACAAAAACCGGTCAGGCTCAGCCAGATGCGTTCATGATTTTCAGAACGGCGCTGGTATTTCGCACCTTCCAGTAATACGCCGAACATGGCCCTTAGCAATGGCGTCTGCCATTCGGTTCTTGGAGCGCCGATGAGCCGTTCCAAATCGGCGCGCAGGTTTTTGACTGCCTTGGGATCAACCTGTTTGGATTTAGCGCCAAAAATAGTCTGTATCTGTTCGGCGATCTGGTTGAAATTTCCTGGCAACGCGGCATCCGTTGACAAAGCGGCCGCTTTTTTCCTAATTTGAAACTCAACATCCCAACGCCGGCTGCTGTCTTCAACAGCAATACACTGAATTTTAAGCGTGCCGACTTCGGTTTGAGTAACCGACAATTCGACAATAACCTCTGCGTTTTGCTTGTTGTCATCGCCTTCAAAAGCCACGGCCAGCGGCGGCAGGGAATGAAACAGATCGGTAATGTCGGCCACATCGCCCGGCTTGAATTCGCCGTCGCCTGACAGGGAAACCAAGTGAAAACGCACCGGCACTCCCAAGCGCAGCGCAAAACGCCGGTCCTTCAGGATGACTTCGTCGCCTTCTTCGCTGCCTTTGGGCAGGATGCAAATGCCTGTCCTGAGTAAAGTCGATGGGCCTTGCTGTTTGCTGGAATCGTCGGTATCGACCAGCAGGAAATAGCTGCGCGCCGAACCGCCGCCGATCTTGAGTTTTTTATCGCGTCTTGCCATCGCATAGCTGACCGCACCGAACGCGACGGACAATTCCGGATGCTGGTTTTCCAGCAATACCGGCGGACTGGAGCGCCATGAGCCTATCAAATCGACAAGACGTTGGGTGATAGGTCGGCTACGGAACACGCCGCCGTTCAGCAGCAATGCATCGGGGACAGTGCCCTTGCCCTGCAAAGCTTCTTCGGCTGCGGCACTGTGCAATTTTAAAAAAGCCGCAATATGCTTGCTGACCGCCGGTTCTGCGGCATACGGCAAGCCGAACTCGACCACGCCGCTGCGCTTTCTATCCGGCAAATCATCAAGACCTGACAGCGGAAAAAAGCCGTCCAGCGCAATGCTTCTGACCTCATCCCTGGACAGCGCCACAGAACGGGAGCCGCCAATCAGCTTGGAGCCGCCGCCCAGTAAAGTGACATTGATTTGCTCCGGCGCATCGTCTGCCAACAGGCGTTCTTTGGCAATCCGGCATTGTTCGATCAGTTGCGACAAGTCCGCTGCCGACAGGCGTTTTTCGCCGTTACCCAGCCGGCTTTCGGCAAGATGCGCCAGCGCCAGATCGATATTATCGCCGCCGAGCATCAAATGGTCGCCGACCCCGATGCGGGTTAATTTGGGTTCCTGCTCGCCCTGCTCTACTTTAATGAGTGTTAAATCGGTGGTGCCGCCGCCGACATCGCACACCAGCAGCAGATGCACATCAGCCAGCGCCTGTTTGATGGTGCCGGTGTTACGCCTTAACCAATCGTAACAAACCGCTTGGGGTTCTTCCAGCAGCCGCACATTAGGCAGTCCTGCAAGCCGGGCCGCTTCCAATGTCAGCGATCTGGCCGCCTCATCGAACGAGGCGGGCACGGTAATGACAATATCCTGTTTTTCCAGCGGCGCATCGGGAAACCGATGCCCCCAGACCGTACGAATGTGGGACAAATAACTGGCGCTGGCTGCAATGGGCGAAACCTTGGCGACATCGTCGCCGCTGCCCCACGGCAGAATGTCGGCGGCATGATCAACCGACGGATGCGACAACCAGCTTTTGGCGCTGGTCACGAATCGCCCTTTGGTTTTGGCACCCAGCAGACGCGCGGCTTCGCCGATGACGGCGACCTCATCTAAGGATGGAGTTCCGCTAGGGAATGAAAGATCGGCTTCAGATAACTCTCCGCTGGCGGGATGATAACGCACCGACGGCAACAACGGCCTTGGAGCAACTTGGCCGGGGGAAACCAGTTGCTCGATTTGGAAGATTTGTATTTCCTGATGGGCATTATCGGCTTTAGCATAGGCGGCAACGGTATGCGTGGTACCAAGGTCGATGCCGACTAGATAGTTTGCGATGTTTTTTTGCACGGTAACGGTAGTATTTTTATAAGTCTACGTGAAAGCAGTTAACTCCCTATCCGGGTCCGCCATCTTTTATTTCTCCTCGCCTCCGAACAAAATCAAAAGAACAAGGTAAGTATTAAAAAAGGATACACGAAATGTTTTGGATTTACATCTTCGCATATCGATAACCGCCTCTCAGCAAATTCGCCGGTATTGTTGAAAGGCACTTGCTCAAATATCCATATGCTTCATGTAAATTCAAGCGCTCATCATTATTACCGAGACACAAGCAGCACAATAAATTGACTAAACAGGGACTAGTCATAGAAAATAGCCCGTTTGATTCCAACACTTAATCCTGATAACGCATGGAAAACAGCGTCTCCTCTCAAAACAGTCTGGTTTCTGTCCAAAATTTGTCGTTTTACCGCGGCAACAAGAAAATATTTGACGATATTTCCTTGGAATTCGAGCGCGGTAAAGTGACCGCCATCATGGGACCTAGCGGCACCGGCAAAACGACACTGTTAAAACTGATCGGCGGACAATTGCATCCAAAACAAGGAGCTGTCATCGTTGATGGCAACAATGTTCACCGCTTACGTCGGGCTGAGCTGTACAATCTGCGTAAACGCATGGGCATGTTGTTCCAAAGCGGCGCTTTATTAACGGATATGAACGTGTTCGACAACGTCGCATTTCCGTTACGCGAACATACCCATCTGCCTGAATCCATGATCCGTACCCTGGTTCTGATGAAGTTGCAGGCGGTCGGCTTGAGAGGCGCGCGCAACCTGATGCCTAACGAACTTTCCGGCGGTATGGCCAGGCGTATTGCATTAGCCAGGGCTATTGCGCTGGATCCGATGATGATCATGTACGATGAACCTTTTACCGGGCAGGACCCTATTTCAAAAGGGGCGTTGGTCCAACTTATCAAGTCACTGAATAATATCTTGGGGCTCACCAGCATCATCGTTTCCCATGACGTCCAGGAAACGGCGGAGATAGCGGATTACATTTACGTCATTTCAGAAGGCAAAATTGTCGGCCAGGGCACGCCTAAAGAAATTGAACAATCCGAATCCGACTGGGTGCAGCAGTTCATGACCGGCGCTGCTGACGGCCCGGTGCATTTTCATTATCCGGCTAAAGATTATGTTGATGACTTGCTGTCGACAGGAAAACGTTATTAAGCGCCTTGCAAAAAACAACACTAACTGTGTAAAAAACAAACAACAAGATGATTGAATTTCTACAGAATTTGGGCAAAAACACCCGCACCAGCTTTACCAAACTTGGCCGAGGCACGTTTTTCCTGCTACAGACGACTTCCGGCATAGTCAGCGTGTTGCCCCGCCCCAGACTGCTGCTTAACCAGATGCATTCGATCGGTGTGCTGTCCTTTCTGATTATCACCATCTCAGGGCTATTTGTCGGCATGGTTCTGGGCCTTCAAGGCTACTACATACTCTCCGATTTTGGCGCGGAAGAAACGCTGGGCGTCATGGTTGCGGCCTCTCTGGTCAGAGAGCTCGGCCCCGTCGTTACGGCGCTGTTGTTTGCCGGCCGCGCCGGATCCGCGTTAACAGCGGAAATTGGCCTGATGAAAGCGACCGAGCAATTGTCGGGTATGGAAATGATGGCTGTCGATCCGATCAAGCGCATTATTTCACCGCGCTTTTTGGCCGGTTTTTTGTCCATGCCCTTGCTTGCCGCCCTGTTCAGCGCGGTAGGCATTATCGGCGGGCAAATGGTCGGCTCGGGACTGCTAGGCGTTGATGAAGGCGCTTACTGGTCGCAGATGCGAGCCAATATCGATTTTCAGGACGACATTGTTAACGGCGTTATTAAAAGTATCGTGTTCGGTTTTGTCGCCTCCTGGATAGCGTTGTTTGAAGGCTATGACGCGATCCCGACTTCGGAAGGGGTCAGCCGGGCCACCACACGTACCGTAGTCAATTCCGCTTTTAGTATTTTAGGTCTGGATTTTATTCTGACCGCACTCATGTTTGGAGATTAAATAACAATGCAGCACACCAGTACCCAGGATACACTTGTCGGACTCTTTGTCGCATCAGGCATTGCCGGTTTGTTTTTTCTTGCCTTGCAAGTCAGCAATTTAAGCTCTTTCACTGAGCAAGACAGCTATATAGTTACCGCCCGCTTTGAAAATTCCGGCGGCCTGAAAGTTAAATCGGCGGTTTCGTCGGCCGGCGTTAAAATCGGCCAGGTGAAAGCTATCAGCTTCGACCCTAAATCTTACGAATCCGTTGTAGAGATGAGTATTGACAAGCGATACAGCACTCTCCCCGACGACACCACTGCCAGCGTGTATACTGCCGGCTTGTTAGGCGAACAATACGTCAACCTGGACGCAGGCGGCTCGGATGAATATTTAAAAGATGGCGGCAAAATTGATGTCACCAATTCTGCCATTATTCTTGAAAAAGCGCTCGGCCAGTTCTTGTTTAAATCTGCGGCGGAAGAAAAAAAGTGAGCCAACTGAACATTATTAAAGAGAGTGCCGGACATATTGTTATTGATGGCGATTTAACCTTCGCAACCATCGACAAACAAACCCTTAAGTCATTTTCTTTTTTAAATACATCCAAAGAAATCACTATTGACCTGAGCCGCGTATCCAGCACTGACAGTGCGGGGCTCGCGTTGATGATCGAATGGATAAGATATTCCCGGCAAAACAGAACGCAACTCAGCTTCAAAAACATTCCCGAGCAGCTTCTCAACCTTGCCAAGCTCAGCGGCCTGGACCAAACGAGCCATTTTTCAGCTCAAACCGATTAAGTGAAGGTTCAAGGTGAACAAAAATCAGACGCAAGTGTTTGACTTTTTCTTTGGCCTTGAATCTTTAGCCTTTGCATCTTTGTCTTTAAACCTTTGACCCTAAATCTATGGATAAACTAATTATTACCGGCGGCAAGCGACTCTCTGGCGAACTGCGTATCTCCGGCGCCAAAAATGCCGCCTTACCGATCCTGGCCGCTACCTTACTCTCGGAAGCCCCGGTCAGCGTCGGCAACATACCGCATCTCCATGACATCACCACCACCATGGAATTGCTGGGCCGCATGGGTGTGCATCTGACCGTCGATGAAAAAATGAACATCGAAGTCGATTCCAGCACGATCAACAGCTTTGTCGCGCCTTATGAACTGGTCAGAACCATGCGCGCGTCAATACTGGTGTTGGGGCCTTTAGTGGCTCGATTCGGTGAAGCCCATGTTTCCTTGCCCGGCGGTTGCGCAATCGGCTCCCGGCCTGTTGATATTCATATTAACGGCCTGATCAAAATGGGTGCTGATATTACTGTCGAAAATGGTTTTATTCACGCCAAAGCGACTCGCCTGAAAGGCTGCCGACTGGTGCTGGAACAGATCACTGTGACCGGTACCGAGAACTTGCTGATGGCCGCCGTGCTGGCAGAAGGAACCACCATTATTGAAAATGCCGCCAAGGAACCTGAAGTCACCGATTTAGCCCATTTTCTTAACAAAATGGGCGCCAAAATCACCGGCATCGGCACCGATGTGCTGGTCATTGAAGGCGTAGAAAAGCTGGGCGTTAAAAACGTCCACTATGACATCCTTCCCGACCGGATCGAAACCGGTACCTACCTGATTGCCGCAGCCATTACCGGCGGCAGTATCAAACTTAAAAATACCCGTCCCGATATTCTGGACGCCGTGCTGGAAAAACTGGTTGAAGCCGGCGCTGACATCACCACCGGTGAAGACTGGATCAAACTGGATATGCACGGCAAAAAACCCAAAGCCGTTTCGGTTCGAACCTCGCCTTATCCGGCCTTTCCGACCGATATGCAAGCCCAATTCACCGCCATGAATGCCATTGCTGAAGGCGTCGGCACTATTACTGAAACGGTTTTTGAAAACCGCTTCATGCATGTCCAGGAATTGATGCGCATGGGCGCAGACATTAAGCTGGAATCGAATACCGCGATCTGCACCGGTGCCGCAAAACTGACCGGAGCACCGGTTATGGCAACCGATTTGAGGGCTTCGGCAAGTCTTGTGATAGCTGCGCTGGTGGCCGAAGGCGATACTTTGGTTGACCGCATTTATCATATCGACCGGGGTTATGATCACATCGAAGAAAAACTTTCTCAATTGGGCGCGACTATCCGCCGCGTCCCAAGATAAGGTTTGACCATGATAACTATTGCCGTATCTAAAGGTAGAATTTATGAGGACGCCCTGCCCTTATTGGCAGAGGCCGGTATCACGCCGGTTGATGATCCGCTTACTTGCCGTAAACTGATCTTGCGGACCACCCGCGACGACGTTCAGCTGGTCATCATTCGCGCCACCGACGTGCCTACGTTTGTCGAATATGGCGCTGCCGACATGGGTATCGCCGGAAAAGACATCCTGCTGGAGCATGGGGCTGAAAGCCTGTATGAGCCACTGGATTTGAACATTGCCTGCTGCCGGTTAATGACGGCCGCTCACAAAGATGCGCCCCCGATTGCCGGACGCGTCCGCGTTGCGACCAAATATGTAAAAATAACCCAACGTTATTTTGCCAGCTTAGGGATACAGGCAGAGATCATCAAACTGTACGGTTCCATGGAACTGGCGCCGCTGGTCGGTCTTTCCGATTGCATTGTCGACCTTGTCGATACCGGCAATACGCTAAAAGCCAATGATCTGGAGCCTCGGGACCTGATTATGAATATCAGTTCGAGGCTGATCGTCAACAAAGCGGCCATGAAAATGAAGCATCAGGCGATTCAATCGTTGCTTGACCAGTTTGAAAAGACACTTGCGAAAAGGGACCAGTAGTAAAGAGGGGATGTGGTGCATACGAGACTGTGGAAGTATTATCTAAATCAGACTGAATAAATTATTTACCGCAGTGAACACGAAGAAAACAATCCCGTTAATTTAAGGCATTGAAAACTTCGTGCTCTTCGTGTCCTTCGTGGTGAATGCCTTGATTTTGTTCTAACACGAATGCTTTCACAGCCTCATACCCTACAGATTACATCAATTAGAATTTTTATCTTATGTCCGACATAAATATTACCCGACTCGATGCCTCATCTGCCGACTTTGATCGGCAGTTAAAGGATTTGCTGGCTTTTGACGAAACCAACGACCTGGAAATTCACCAACGTGTTTTGTCTATCATTGCCGATGTCCGCAACAACGGCGACAAAGCGGTTGTTGATTACACCAACCGTTTCGATCATCGCGCTATTACGCAAGCTTCAGATCTGGAATTATCTTCGGAAACCCTCAAATCGGCCTGGAACAGCTTACCGCCTGAGCAGGCCCAGGCGCTGCAAATCGCCGCAGACCGTGTCCGCGCTTACGCCGAACACCAGAAAATAGAGTCGTGGCAATATACCGAAGCCGACGGCACCGTGCTCGGCCAGAAAATCACCCCGCTGGACCGCGTAGGGCTTTATGTCCCGGGTGGTAAAGCCGCCTACCCGTCTTCGGTATTGATGAATGCGATACCGGCCAAAGTCGCGGGCGTTGGCGAATTGATCATGGTCGTGCCCGCGCCGCATGGCGAAACCAATCAACTGGTGCTGGCAGCCGCCTTTTTGGCCGGTGTAGACCGCGTATTTACGATGGGCGGAGCACAAGCCGTCGCCGCGCTGGCTTACGGCACGGAAACCGTTCCGGCTGTAGCGAAAATTGTCGGCCCCGGCAATATTTATGTCGCTACCGCTAAAAAACTGGTGTTCGGGCAAGTCGGCATCGATATGATTGCCGGCCCTTCGGAAATCCTGGTTATCTGCGACGGCAAAACCAATCCGGACTGGATTGCGATGGATCTGTTTTCACAAGCCGAACATGACGAAAATGCTCAAGCTATCTTGATCAGTCCTGACGCAGCATACTTGGATGCGGTTGAACAAAGCATCAACAAACTATTGCCGACTATGGAAAGGGCCGAGATCATCAGGACATCGCTGACTACGCGCGGCGCCTTGATCAAGGTCAATGACCTGAACGCAGCCGTCGATGTTGTCAATATCATTGCTCCGGAACATCTGGAGCTCTCTGTTGAAGATCCGGAAACCTTGTGCAAGAGTATTCGTCATGCCGGTGCCATTTTCATGGGCCGATATACCGCAGAAGCATTAGGCGATTACTGCGCAGGTCCTAACCATGTCCTGCCGACCTCCAGCACCGCACGGTTTTCGTCACCGCTGGGCGTTTATGATTTCCAGAAACGTTCCAGTTTGATCAACTGTTCTGAAACAGGTGCGGATACGCTGGGCAAAACCGCGTCCTTATTGGCGCGCGGCGAAAGCCTGACTGCCCATGCGCGGTCTGCGGAATTCAGGATAAAATCAATTTGAAATTTGTCCACGAAAAGCACGAAATACACGAAAGCCAAAAGTAGACGCGGCTTAATAAACCGGCATCTATCTTATTATTTAAACTCTTCATTTTTGGTAAAAGCTTGTGATTCCTTTAAATATTTTCGTGCTTTTTGTGGTTTTCGTGGACAAACTGATTTCCTCTAACTGTTAAAAGCTACCTAACCTTTTACCCATGCCAATTACCTCCATTTTCCGCAAAGAAGTCTTAGCGATGTCCGCCTATAAAGTTGCCGATGCAACTGGCTTGATCAAACTGGATGCCATGGAAAACCCTTACAACTGGCCTGAAGACATTAAGGCAAAATGGCTGGAAACGTTAAAAGATTGTCCTCTGAACCGCTATCCCGACCCTGAAGCGAGACAATTAACGACAACCATTAAACGCCTGAATCACATACCCGACCAGTTCGAGGTGCTGCTGGGCAACGGTTCCGATGAAATCATCCAATTACTGTTAATGGCGCTGCCTGCCAATGCCTCCGTGTTGGCACCCGACCCCGGTTTTGTGATGTATAAACAGTTAAGCCTTTGCCTGGGCCTGGTCTACCACGCCATTCCGTTGCTTGCTGACAGCTTTGACCTGGATTTGCCGGCTATGCTGGAAGCGATAGAAAAGCACCAGCCTTCGGTCATTTTCCTCGCTTATCCGAATAACCCGACCGGAAATTTATTTTCCGAAGCATCAGTCCGGGAAATCATAAAAACCGCCAAGGGTTTGGTGGTCATAGACGAAGCCTATGCGCCTTTTGCCGATGCCAGCTTTATCGACAGTCTGGGACAATATGACAATCTGTTGGTTATGCGCACTGTATCAAAATTAGGACTGGCTGGATTGCGCCTCGGTTACATTGCCGGCACGCCGGACATCATTGAACAACTCCACAAGATCCGCCTGCCTTACAATATTAACAGCCTCACTCAAATCAGCGCGGATTTTGCTTTATCCAACAAGGACTTATTCGATCAGCAAACCCAACAGATATGTGCGGAACGGTCGATCGTTTTTAACCGGTTAAATGCACTAGACGGCATCACTGCCTATCCTAGCGCTGCCAATTTCATTCTGTTTAGAACACCTGAAAACCGGGCAAACGAAATCTTCGCATCGATAAAACAACAAGGCGTGTTAATTAAAAACCTTAGCCCTCAAGGCGGCTTATTAGCTGATTGTTTGCGAGTAACCGTAGGAAAACCGGAAGAAAATGCGGCCTTTCTGGCTGCTTTATCAAGAAGCCTGACCGCTTCATAATAGAAATAATTACCTTATCCAATCTTCAAACATACCATTTATATATAAATATTTAACAGCGCCAGCGCGGTCACATAATAAACAATCTATTGCAATATCATAGACTTGTCTTTCACATGGACATATCAAGCTATTAGCAGTACATAACAAACTCCAAAACCAGCGGCATAAGCACTTCAAATCTTATAAGCTCTAATGGTATATTGGCTAAAGTAAATAATGCGCTCGTAAGAAGCGCAGACTTAATCAGGAGAGTTCTATAATGAATCATAAAGGCGTCGATCAATCCAAGCGCCAGTTTCTAACTACGGCATTGACCGTGGTTGGCGCAGTCGGCACAGGCTATTTAGCTGTTCCTTTTCTTGCCCAGATGCAACCTAGCGCCAAAGCCATGGCGGCCGGTGCGCCTGTCGAAGTTGACCTGAGCAAAATGGAACCTGGACAGTTAATCAGAGTCGCATGGCGAGGCAAACCGGTGTGGATACTTAACAGAACCCCCGAGGTTCTCGCAACGCTACCAACGCTGGACAATGAGCTAAGAGACCCTCTCTCTCAAGAATCGATACAGCCGGAATCCAGTAAGAATCCAGTACGCTCTATCAAGCCGGAAATTTTTGTAGCCGTGGGTTTGTGTACGCACTTGGGCTGCTCGCCCACGTACCGTCCCGAGATTGCTCCCCATGATCTTGGCGAAAAGTGGAAAGGCGGATTTTTCTGTCCGTGTCATGGCTCCTGGTTTGACCTGGCCGGTCGCGTTTATCGCGGCGTACCCGCCCCTACCAACCTGGAAGTTCCACCTTACCGCTATATTACCGATACCCAGTTGATTATTGGTGAAGAGGAAGCAAGCGCATGAAACGTAACCGCATAACCGAATGTAACGAATGGATTCTTGAGCGCTTTCCGCTAGCCAAGCTCTGGAACGAGCACATGACGCATTATTATGCGCCGAAAAACTTCAATTTCTGGTATTTCTTTGGTTCACTGGCTTTGCTAGTGCTGGTTAACCAGATCCTGACCGGTATCTTTTTAACGATGAACTACAAACCGGATGCCAAACTGGCTTTCGATTCCGTAGAGTACATCATGCGCGATGTAAACTGGGGCTGGCTGATCCGCTACATGCACTCGACCGGCTCATCGGCATTTTTTATCGTTGTTTATCTGCACATGTTCAGAGGCTTGCTATACGGCTCGTTCAAGCATCCCCGTGAACTGGTCTGGATTTTCGGCATGCTTTTGTTTGTTGCTTTGATGGCAGAAGCTTTCATGGGCTATCTGTTGCCGTGGGGACAAATGTCCTACTGGGGCGCGCAGGTTATCATCTCGCTGTTCAGCGCCATTCCTGTGATCGGCGACGACTTGTCACTTTGGCTTAGAGGCGATTATGTTGTTTCCGATGCAACCTTGAACCGCTTCTTCGCTTTCCACGTTATTGCAGTACCGCTGGCTTTGGTCATGCTGGTATTCCTGCATATCGTAGCCTTGCATGAAGTGGGTTCCAACAACCCTGACGGCATTGAAATCAAGGACCGTAAGGACCCTTGGGGCCATCCGGTAGACGGCATTCCTTTCCATCCCTACTACACCGTCAAAGATTTGGTCGGTGTGGGCGTGTTTTTATTATTTTTCGCCACGGTTATTTTTTACATGCCGGAAATGGGCGGATACTTTCTTGAACACGCAAACTTCATCCCTGCCGACCCGATGAAAACTCCGGAGCATATCGCTCCAGTCTGGTATTTCACGCCTTTCTACGCCATCTTAAGAGCGATCCCCGACAAATTTGCCGGTGTTATTGCTATGGGCGGCGCGATTGTCGTGCTGTTCCTGCTGCCTTGGCTGGACCGCAGCCCCGTAAAATCAATCCGCTATCGCGGCGGCATTTACAAAAAAGCTTTATGCCTGTTTGTAATCAGCTTTCTGGCCTTGGGTTATTTAGGTACGCAACCTGCAACGCCGACAGCAACCATATTTGCACGAATCTTTACCACAATTTATTTTGGTTTCTTTTTGTTAATGCCTATTTACACTCGGTGGGAAAAAACCAAGCCGGTGCCAACAAGATTGACCAAAGCACATAGTCTTGAGGAACAATTACATACCCTTGAGGAACAATTACCTGCGTTAATTGAAGAAATTACCGAATTGAAACCGGTAGCTACTGAAATTGGTCATCCTGCGTTTAAAAGCTCTGCTTACACCCGAAGACCTAATCCTGCAGGCATAATGAACGTTGCCAGCCGGTTAGCAAGAAAAGTAAAAGGGAGTTTGGATTAATATGAAAAATTTAACAGCATTACTTTTATTGTTATCGTTGTCTTTTGGGGTTGCCGCCGCGGAAAGCGTTGAGCTGCAGGAAGCGAATGTCCATCTTTCCGACAATGCTTCATTGCAACGGGGGGCGAAACACTTCGTCACTTATTGTCTTGGCTGCCATTCAATCAAGCATATTCGTTACTTGCGTATTGCCCTTGACACCGGTGTTGATCAAAAAAAGATGTTGAAAGACATTGCTCCTGAAGGGGCCAGCATCTATGACCAGCTCCACAGCGCCATGAACAAACATGATGCTGAAAAATGGTTTGGTACGCAGCCGCCCGACTTGTCGTTAATTGCCAGATCACGTGGCGCGAACTGGCTGTACAGCTATTTAAAAAGCTACTATATCGATCCTAAAAGCCCTAGAGGAGTGAACAACCTGATTTTCGAGGATACTGCGATGCCTAATCCGCTCTGGCAATTACAAGGGGAACAGTATGCAGAACCTAGGAAAACACTATGGGGCGAATATACCCAGTTAGTTCTTAAAGAACCGGGTACCTTGTCCGAAGGGGAGTTTGATATTTTCGTCAATGACTTGGTTAATTTCCTGGTATACGTCAGTGAGCCAGTGCAGCTTGAAAGACAACGTATGGGAAAATACGTCATATTTTTTATTTTGATGTTTTTAGTTGTGGCGTATATGTTGAAGAAGGAATACTGGAAAGACGTCGACTAATTCCCGACAGCGGCAATAATAAAGTTATAAAAAGCCATACTTGCCGACGGGCGAAGCGCTTCGCCCGTCGGCACATCCTGCGACTAACAACTGCAAATAAAATCCTCGCCAACCTGTTATAATACCTTTTTTTACCGCCATACCTGTCTTAAAGAGGTTGTTTTTCGTGACAAATATTACTCGTAAATCTGTAATGACGCTTTTCTCATCTCCAACCTGCGCGATGAGCCACTGCGCACGCTTTGTTTTGCACGAGAAAGGAGTTGTCGCAGACATAGAATATTATGACCCGACAGTTCCACCTGAAGATTTACTTGAACTAAACCCCACCGGCACATCCCCCACATTGATTGAACGCGACCTGGTTCTCTATGATTCACGCATCATCATGGAATATCTGGACGAACGCTTTCCGCACCCGCCTTTACATCAGATGGATCCGGTATCACGGGCAAATACCAGAATGTTGATCAAACGCATCGACCAGGACTGGTACCAGTTATTGGACGAAATTTTATTTTCCGGAGAGAAAAAATCCGCCCGCTCCAAGAAAATGCTCAGAGAAAGCATATTATCTGCTGCGCCTATTTTTGCCGCCAGACCGTATTTTATGAGCGATGAATTTTCATTGATCGATTGCGTTATCGCACCTTTATTATGGCGTTTGCCGAGCATCGGCATTGACGTATCAACCCCGAATGAAGTGATTACCAATTATGCCCAGCGCATGTTCAACAGAGCTGCATTCAAGCGCAGCCTGAGCGATGCTGAAAAAGAAATGATCGAACCTTTAAAGTAAACCCTAGCAAATGACTTCTCTAAAGCCTTATTTAATTCGTTCAATTTACGAATGGATTATTGATAACGATCTGACTCCGCATCTTCTTGTGGATGCCGAAGATACCAGTGCAATCTTGCCGCGAGATTTTATTGAAGACGGCAAAATTGTTTTAAATATTAGACCTGCCGCGATACAGGGACTTTCTCTCGGCAACGAAGAAATCGAATTTAACGCCCGTTTTAGCGGCAAACCCATGCATATTGTCACGCCGATTACTGCCGTGCTGGCAATCTACGCTAAAGAAAACGGCAAAGGCATGATTTTCGATCAAGAAGAACATGATGACGATGAACCACCTCCGGCAAAAAAACCGGCAGCCAAACCGAATTTACGTATCGTCAAATAATCCTTGATTCGCTATGTCTTAAGAAAGCCAGACCGGACATAGCGAATCACGTAGTCTTATATGTTATCTATATAAGATACACCTCCCTTAGACTGACTCCCTGACGCATCAAAAATGATGCTTGTCATTTTGTTACTTGCGCGCTGCTCTTAACTTTTTGTTATCAGTTAATCTTTTTAGTTGTATAGTGAAGCGCTATCTGAAGGACAGACCAGACGCTCTCAAAAAGTCTGTCCAATAGATAGCCAGATAGTCTAACCCTATCCCAAGAGGTGAATCATGAACTCACTACAACAATCCCTTATTCTATCCTTGTTCTTGTCCGCTTTTTCAGCATTGCCGGTGTCGGCAGCCGATGTAGCAGCAGGCGAACAAAAAGCTGCTCCTTGTGCCAGTTGCCATGGCCCAAAAGGCGTTAGCGGCAATGCGCAATGGCCCAACTTGGCAGGGCAGCAATCGGCTTACCTGGTCACTCAGCTCAAAGCATTCAAAACCGGTAGTCGCGTCAACCCGATGATGCAATCGATGGTCGCTAATCTGACCGATGAAGATATCGATAACCTTGCCGCTTATTTTTCCAGTCAACCGCCTGCTAAGGCTGGCGGAGATCCGGCACTGGCAAAAGCGGGCGAACCCAAAATCGCTATGTGCCAGGGCTGTCATGGAGCCGGCGCTCAAGGTAACGGCCAATTTCCAAGACTGGCAGGGCAACATCCCGACTATACTGCACAACAATTAAAAGCTTTCAAGGATGGTTCACGCAAAAGCGGACCGATGCAAGCCATTGCCGCCAACTTGGCCGAAGATGACTTTAAAGCACTGGCCGCTTATTTTGGATCGTTACAATAACTCAGGAGATAATATGAAAATTAGTAAACACTTCTTAATTCCAGCCGTTGTTATGGCTCTTTCCCTATCCGGAACGGCTATTGCGAAGCAACCGAATAACCACGGCAATCAATCGCATGAAAGATCCGACTCTGATTCCAGTTTACTGAACAGCAATAGACAGTCCGCCGAAGACAGCTTCCGCGGCAGAGAAAGAGCTGATGAAAGACAACAGATTAACGACTCCAGAGATCATGATAATTTTGGTATATCTAATAAACCTGAAAAACAGCCGCATCATAAACGTTAACCTAAGCTGTTGAATCCTGGTTTCTAAAAGGCGGTCATCCCGCCTTTTTTTATACCCGCGCGATTTATCTCCGGCGCTATATACGCCACAGGGATTCACATCACTGATGATAGCTATCCCCATCTAACAGCAAATGCTTTATCATTAGCGCATTAAAAATTAAAGCCCCAAGGGCTACCTATAAATGCAATGAGTCATAATCCAAAAGCTACCGCCGACCGCAATTTATCCCTGATCTTCCTGTTTGCCGCGACTTTATTTACCAGTGCATCGCTGATGTTCGTGCTGCAACCCCTGTTTGGCAAGATTTTGTTACCCCTGTTGGGCGGATCTCCCGCCGTCTGGAACACTTGCATGGTGTTTTACCAGAGCATTCTGTTTTTGGGTTACTTATACGCACATTATTTATCTACGCGCCACACCCAGCATCGCCAAATCCTGATCCATACGTCGCTGATACTGATCAGCTTTTTGGCACTGCCTTTAGCCTTGCCGGCGGACACCGTGCCTCCGACCGACAGCAATCCCACATTCTGGCTGCTCTGGACATTATTTCTCGCTATCGGCCTGCCTTTTTTCGTGGTGTCCACGACCGCGCCGCTGATTCAAAAGTGGTTCGCCAATGTCGGCCACCATACCAGCCATGATCCTTATTACCTGTATGCAGCCAGCAACACCGGCAGCCTGATTGCATTGCTGAGCTATCCGTTCCTGCTTGAACCCAACATCGGCTTGGCTAACCAGAAGAGTTACTGGAGTATCGGTTATCTGCTGCTTTGCCTGCTGATTGCAGGCTGCGCTTTTGCGTTATGGAAAAGCCGGTCAGCATCCGAGCATCAAGACGAAATGGATGCTGCCGATGATAACAATCTCAGCCTTACCACCAAACTGCACTGGCTGGCGCTGGCTTTCGTACCGTCCAGCCTGCTATTGGGTCTGACCAACTTCATCAGCACCGATATTGCCTCCGTGCCGTTGCTGTGGATTATCCCGTTAACGCTGTATTTGCTGTCTTTTGTTGTCGTTTTTTCCAAATGGAACGACAAAATTCATCCGCTAATGGTGAAGCTGCAGCCGATATTCCTGATACCGTTTATCGCCTACGCCTTCATTAACCCGGCGGATTTGCCTTATTGGGCCTACCTGATTTTGCACCTGCTCGCTTTTTTCTTTGCAATCATGGTATGCCACGGCGAGCTGGCCAAATTAAGACCGCATACCCGGCATTTAACCACCTATTACCTGATCATGTCATTTGCAGGGATGTTGGGCGGCATGTTCAATACTTTCGTCGCACCGTTCGTGTTCAATGCCGTGTATGAATACCCGATCATGATTATTGCGGCTCTACTGCTGCGCCCCGGCCTGAAACTATCATGGAATACCGGTTTGTTGTTGCAGATAATCGTACCTGCCCTGCTGGTTATTACCGGAGTTATCCTTCATGCCGCCGTCGATGATCTGCTCCAGTATTTCGACGTTATCGTTATCAGCCTGATAGGCTTAACCTTGCTAACCTTCCTGCTCAGAGCGCGTCCGGTCGGCTTCGCGTTAACGACCGGCGCAATTATCTTCCTGGCGCTCGGCCTGCATGGCCTGTCGTCGCATACGCTGTACCAGGAACGCACTTTTTTTGGCGTGTTGGCCGTACGTGACGCCGTGTTGACGGATGAACAAGGCAAGCCTGAACACTATCATGAATTATTTCATGGTACGACCAAACACGGCGCGCAACGTCTGGCTGCGAACTTAAGCCAAATCCCGTTAACCTATTACAGCCGTCCGGGGCCTATGGGGCAGTTGTTTAAGGAGTTCGACAATAGCAACCAAACCTGGAATATCGGCGTGGTCGGACTAGGTGCAGGCGCATTAGCTTGTTATGCTAAAGACCAACAGAACTGGACGCTGTACGAAATCGACCCGCTGGTGATAGACATTGCCGGCAACCCTATCTATTTCAGTTACCTGAGCCAATGCGCCCATAACGCCGCCATGCGCGTCGGCGACGCCCGTTTATCGCTGGAAAAAGAGCCGGATCAGCATTTTGATTTATTAGTCATGGATGCGTTCAGTTCCGACTCGGTGCCGACCCACCTGTTGACCAAGGAAGCGCTGGAGCTTTATTTCCAAAAACTCAAGCCCGGAGGAATCCTGGCCTTTCATATGACCAACCGTCATTTGTCGCTGAAAAAAGTATTATCGATTAATGCGGAAGCCTTACATCTGGCGTCGTTGATTCAGGAATTCAAACCGCAACAGGAAATTCCGCTGGTGGTCGCGACCGACTGGGTAGTCATGGCAAAGCAGGCCGAAACACTGGAACCGCTACGCCTAAGCCGTCTCGGCAAATGGCAGAAAATGCCTTTATATTTTGATATGAAGCCCTGGACGGATGACTTCACCAATATTGTCAGTATTTGGAAATAAGGCTGTTTCAATGTCTCAGAACTTACCCTGAACGGTTTCTGAGACATTGACTGCGGCTTTTAAGCTTTATGGTCGCTTAATTTTAAACACCTGGTTTTGATATTCAACGACAAAGCCGTCCGGGAGAATGTCTTTAAGCAGCATTGCATCTTTTATTTCCTGTCCCGGCTTATATTTGACCATATCCACCATAACAAAGCGTTCTTCCAGGGACGGCGAATAGACAAATACATTGATAGTAAATTTCGGCACTTTCTGGCGAAATTCAAAAGGCAAATCACTTAAAAATGGGATATCTCTCGTTACCGCTATGGCTTCAGGCATATCCGCTTGAATCTTGGCAGCGGGGGCTATTGCCGGAATGCTTTGTATCTGCGGCTCGAAATTTTTGGCAGCACTCGGTTGATTGATGATCTCGGCAGACGGTTTTTTTACGTTGACCGGTAACGGAGCCGGTTCCGGCTTTTCCTTGTCAATCAATTCCGCAATTGAAATTTCCGGCTCCGTACTTTGTAACGTCCTTTCCGCCTGAATAACATTAACCGCTGCTTTAGGTTCGGGCTTGGTTTCTTGTAGATGGGGTGAAGCAGTTGGCGCTGCCCTGTCAGGCGTCGACATCAGGTTATTTCGTACGAACCAAAAGATGCCGCTAATAACCAACACATTGGCGATAGTCAGAAACACTAATAGTTTCGTTGCCTTGCTACCGCTTTGCGGCGGCTGAGGGAGCAGAATTTTGTCAGTGACATTCTCAGACTGAAGAGCCTGTCTTTCCTGTTCTGATTTACGTAAGGCATTTAGAATAAAAGACATGATTAATCGGTTATTTCTAAGTAAGGAAGATCAAGCGTAAGCGCTATATTTTTAAGATGCGGCATGGTCTTACCACCCACCCTGCCGTCTGCCGGCAATTGGTGCTGACGCTGAAAATCTATAACGCGAGCGACTAACTTATCATCATAAAAGCGCGGCTGCTCTACGGCTTCAGTTTTCCCGTCAATAATATTTAACAGATAGCGCAGCCATAACACATCATCCGATGTTTGACGGGGGCGTATCGTTTTTGCATCCGGAACTGGCGGCGGCTCGATTATTAAATAATAGCCATTCCAATACTTCAATGCCTCCGCTACCGGAAAAGTCGCATCATCCTGAAAATGAACCAGAGACTGATTTTGCCCAAATCCGGTCAGTAAGGCATAAAACTTTTTCCCACTTGCCAGTGAAAACTCCAGAATAGCCGGATGTTTAATTGCCAGCATGTCTTTCCAGTTGGCTTTGCCGAATACGCAGCGCAGCCCTGTTATTTCTACATCATGGCAATCCGCCTGATGGCTCTCGGGGATAGGCTTGTGCCAGAGCTTCAGCACGCTGGTTAATGCAGCATTTAATGAATAAGCCGGATTATTAATCCAGTTGTGAAACGTTTTTGGTTTAGCGACAGGGGCAGTATTAAATTTTTCAATAAGTAGCGGTTCTTTTAGAACCGGCTGCAGCAACTGGCTGATAATCTCAGGCTTTATCTGGATAGCCGCAGGAACCGTTGATACATTGCTTGGGGTTTGATTACTGGTTTTGGGCCAATACCTTTGAAAATAACTGCCGGCGGCAATGCAACCCAAAAACAGCAAAGCTAATGATGCGGCCAGGTAAGGCGGTTTTTTGTCGGCAAGCGCCAGCGTTTCATGGGCGGCAGCGCTAACGATGGCCGGAGTGACCACATGAGTATTGGTTGAGTAGGCGCCAAGCAGAGCGCGATCACAGAGGATGTTAATCATCCTGGGTATGCCGGAGGAAAGCTTGTAAATTTTCCGTATCGCGCTGTCCTTAAAAATGTCCGGACGACCGTTACAGACCTCCAACCGATGCTGGATATAAGCTCGTGTTTCATTGAGCGATAACGGCAACAAATGGTAGCGGGCAGTAATGCGCTGATTTAACTGGCGCAAATCCTGCCGTTTAAGCGATTCTTTCAATTCAGGCTGGCCGACCAGAATAATCTGCAACAATTTTGTTTTGTTGGTTTCCAAATTGGTCAACAAACGAATTTGTTCCAACACTTCCATGCTTAAATTCTGCGCTTCATCGATCAGCAAAACCGTCCGCCTGCCGTTAGCATGACTGGTCAGCAGGTGCTGATTTAACAGATCAATCAGGTTTTTTAACGAGTGCTGGTTTTTGTCATAGATAAGGCTCAGCTCATCGCAGATGCTCGCCAATAACTCGACCGCATTCAGCTTGGGATTCAAAATCAAGGCAATATCAACATCTTCCGGTATGGCTTGTAAAAGACAGTGGCAAAGTGTTGTTTTGCCCGTACCCACTTCTCCGGTTAAAGCAACAAAGCCCCCGCCGAAATTAATGCCGTAAAGAAGATGAGCCAAACCTTCCTGATGACGCGGACTCATATAAATAAAGTGCGGATCAGTCGCGATGGAAAACGGCGATTCGCTGAAATGGAAGTATTGGTTGTACAAGATTATGGGGATCTTCAGTCAAGAAAGTTATAAATTATTGTAGCCTACAACGAAAAACAAGGCCGAAATGTTGAGCGACTTAACAGGGAATATTAAGCTGTTAACTTTTGGGCATCGATCGTTATTACTGCTGCACCTTAAGCATGTGTAGCCAGTGGGCTAGGTCTTAGACTGAGTCAAGTAGAGCAGATAAATCAGACGGTTTATATACGTATAAATACCTGTTTATCCGTAAAAGCATATTAGGTCAATAGGATTACATCTTACTGCATTGATTTAGTGATTAAAACAAGACCTGGATTAAACAGCCGTGCTCAATTTAATCAGCAATGCTGTAATCAGCGCAGTTTGTAACAAACCGACACTGACGATCCAGCGGATAAGTTCGCTTTTAGTTTCTGCCAGTCTGACTTCGCTTTTTAATTCAGACTCTCGTAAACGGCTATCCAGTGAATGGTTAGTGACTAAATTATCAAGATCAAATCATGTCGCGCCTGCTCAAGTGTCGAACTCACAGCCGCCTTTTGTAGCTTGGTGATGATTTCGGCTTGCTCTTCGCTGAACCCCGCATTTTTCAGCTCTTTGATAAATTCGTGGGTATCGAATGTGATTGTTGACATGATTAATCCTCTGTTTGTTACTAGTGCATTTCTTCGTTAGTTAGAAACATACCCCAAGTTGCGTTACGTTGTTATTTTAAAGAGTCGCTACCGCGACGCTTGTTTGAATCGGGTTCTCGCACCCGAGGGCGAGCTACTTTCTTTTGCGCCGCCTCGGCAACTGCTCCTGCGTTGCTCTACCTCCTGCATCCATGCAGTCGAAAAGAAAGTAGCCAAAGAAAAGTCGGCCCGTTGCCGCTCAAATCCTGCGCTCCTCGCTTTTGCCGAGGGTCAGCAGAAGGGGCTCCTGCCCCTCTGCTGACGTGCGGCATCCCTGCCGCACCCCTCACGGGCAACTTCTCGGCAAAAGCTCCGGTGCTCGGCGCGGCAAACGGGATCCCGTCCGTGCCACAACAAGTTCCTACTGCTTAATAGATAGCGTTCAACAGTGGATCTTAACTAACCGCGAATTGCTCTAGTGTAGCAGGGATTGATAAAATGGTTAAATAGGTGATTGCCGGAAACACCGGTTCTTGCTACTGCTTGAACCTGCTTATCCGACCTACAGGACTGCCGCGACGTTTCCATAAAAAACAAAACCCATCTCAAGCAACTCGGTAAAAATCCTTATACCACTCAACAAAATTCCTAACCCCCTCCTCCAGCGAGGTCGCGGGTTTATAGCCCAGATCCTGTACCAAATCCGAAACATCGGCATAGGTATCGGGCACGTCGCCCGGCTGCATCGGCAGCAGGTTTTTGATCGCCTCCTTGCCTAGATATTTTTCCAGCGTTTCTATGAAGGTCAGCAAATGCACGGGATTGTTATTGCCGATGTTATAGATGCGGTATGGGGCAAAGCTGGTTGCCGGGTCGGGGTGTTCGCTTGACCAGCCGGCGTTGGCTTGCGCCGGTTGATCGATAACTCGGATCACGCCTTCAACGATGTCGTCTATATAAGTGAAGTCGCGGCGGTGATTGCCGTAATTAAACACATCGATCGGTTTTCCTTCGCTGATGTTGCGGGCGAACAAAATCGGCGACATGTCCGGCCTGCCCCAAGGGCCGTAAACGGTGAAAAAGCGCAAGCCGGTGGTCGGCAGCTTATAAAGATGGCTGTAGGTATGGGCCATCAATTCATTGGCTTTCTTGCTGGCCGCATACAGGGAAACCGGATGGTCGACATTATCGTGCACAGAGAACGGCATTTTGGTATTCGCGCCATACACCGAGCTGGACGAGGCATAAGCCAAATGCTCGACGGCATGATGCCTGCACCCTTCCAGTATGTTGATGAAGCCGACGATGTTGGAGTCGATATAGGCATGAGGGTTGGTGATGGAATAGCGCACGCCGGCTTGAGCCGCCAAGTGCATGACCCGTTGGAACTGCTCGCGGGCAAACAGCTCTTCTACTGCCGCCCTGTCGGCAATTTCCAGCTTGATGAATTTAAAGCGGTCAAAACCTTGCAGCCGTTCCAGCCGCGCCAGCTTCAGATTGACATCGTAATAATCGTTAAGGTTGTCTATGCCTACGATCTCGTCGCCCCGTTCCAGTAATTTCAGGCTAAGGGCCGAACCTATGAATCCTGCTGCTCCTGTTACTAATATTTTCAAAACTTTTTCTCCATTTCCTGAAATATTCCAAGCTACGTTTTATGTTCCTGATGCATCATCATGAAAAACAACTGGCTCTATGGCCAAAGCAAGTTTTGGACTCCAAGTTGCGCTGATGCCAAAATTCAACGCCTGTAAAATCTGAACTGGTAACAATGCACGAAGACATGCACCCGCATACTATTTAGTCTCGGTTTTAGACTGCCCCTGAACAGTCGCTACAATACGCCGGGGGCCGCCCTGATTGCGATGTTCGCACAGATAGATGCCTTGCCAAATGCCTAAATTAAGCTTGCCATTGGTGATCGGAAGCGTGCAACTGGAACCCAGCAAGCTGTTTTTTATATGGGCGGGCATGTCGTCTTCGCCTTCGTAGCCATGCTTATAATAAGGCGCGCCTTCCGGCACAAACCGGTTAAAGTGGCTTTCCATATCCTGGCGCACGGTCGGGTCGGCATTCTCGTTCACTGTCAACGATGCCGATGTATGCTTGATAAAGAGGTGCAGTAATCCGCAGTCTATGGCGGACAATTCCGGAATGGCGCTCAGGATTTCACCGGTGACCAGATGAAATCCTCTGTTTTTTGCTGATAATGAAAACTCTTTTTGTATCCACATTAACAAAACCTACTATGTGACTTAAAGTGCCGCATCAAACGACATAGTGTAGAGAAGAAAGATCAGAATATACCCTGTGTCCAGTTTCTTTGTTAATCACAAGAGCGAAGGAGATGGGGATCATGTTTTCTTCGTATCTTTCGTGAATAAAAGCTCATGCCTAATGATTCAATGATCTCGCCAACCGATGCAAAGCTTCACTGCCGTGATTGAACAACGGCCAGCCGTCGCCGGTCAAAACCGCTTTAATATCAGGCAAATCGGCAATGCGTTTGACGGACTGAACGGCCTTGCTTTTATCCATCAGTTTATCGTCCGGTAGCATGCACAACTCACCGCCGATATGGCAACGGATTAAGTCGCCGGTTATCAATGTACCGTGTTCCAAAAGCAGCGCCAATTCTCCCAGCGTTTTAGAGCCGTTAAGCTGATAGGCAATCAAGCCTGGAACAATTTCTTCATGATCATGAAGCCAGCGGGCGCACTCCAGCGGAAACGTTTCTTCCTCGGCTGCCGGGCCGTAAATCGCCGCGCCGGTAACCTCGGCGATACGCTCTGCATCACGGCAGTGGTCGCTGTTGGTAATGACGATAAAACCTACTCCACCCAGGCTTTGTAAGTGGCTATGGTCATGTTCGGACATCGGTAAAGGATCGATTAAAACGTTACCGCCGTCACGCACCCAGAGCACGCTATGAAAATCCAGATTGCGGTCCGGATTAAACTCCGACCAGCCAAACAGGTCCCTTCTATGTAATTGTTTCATTGCAAACCTCCCGAATTATTAATTTAACAACCTGTTTAAGATCCTCTGTGCCTATTGCCGCTTTATTGACCTATCCTATCTATCCGGCAGTCTATAGATTGTGTCCATTATTCAAAAATATCAAGCTAAAAGACAAGATCAAGCTGCGCTGCCGTAAAAATATCCGATGAAGCTGCAATACTCGTAGTCTTACTTAGTTTTTTTTGTATAATCGAATTCATTTCAAAATTGTTATCCCATAATGCAGACTTCTTTTAAGACCATCGGCATAATAAGCAAACCCAGCGATCCTAGTATCGCCATATCCTTAAATGCCCTGCATGCTTTTTTAACACAATATCAATATACGGTTATTGTCGCTAAAGACAGCGCTCATTTCATCAACAACCCCTTTGTTAAATCCTGCCCGATAGACACGCTGGCTCAGCATTGCGAACTGGTTATCGCCGTTGGCGGCGACGGTACTTTCCTTGCGGCCGCGCGCGCCATCGTCGAATATGATATTCCGTTGATCGGCATCAATCTGGGGCGATTGGGTTTTCTGGTGGACATCTCGCCCAATGAGCTGACCGATAAACTGCTGCCGATTCTTCAAGGTCATTACACCGAGGAAAAACGCTATTTATTGCGCACCAAGATTATCCGTGACGGCCAAGTTATCCACGAAGAAACCGCCGTCAATGAAGTGGTGGTCCATCGTTGGGTAACGCCCAGCATGATAGAAATCATCACTAAAATCGATAACGTATTTTTAAACTCGCAACGCTCCGACGGCCTGATTATTTCCACGCCAACCGGGTCAACCGCTTATTCCCTGTCTGCCGGCGGACCGATTTTACATCCGGCTTTAAACGCCCTGGTATTGGTGCCGCTTAATCCCCATACTTTGTCGAACCGGCCTATTGTGATCAACGATTCGGTTGAAATTGAAATAAGCTTTTGCCAGACCAAGCAAATTAACGCGCTAGTGACCTGCGATCATATTGAAATTCCTGCGGTATTGATTAGCGACAAGATTTTGATTAAAAAAGAGCCCAAACCGATTAGAATCTTGCACCCGGAAGGCCATGATTTCTTCTATATTCTTAGGAATAAATTAAACTGGAGCAGCGGTTACCACACCGAAAATCATGTTATTGAACCTTAATATTATCGACCTTGCCGTCGTTAAATCATTAGACCTCGACCTGGAAAAAGGCATGTCGGTGCTGACCGGCGAAACCGGAGCCGGCAAGTCTATTTTATTGACCGCCCTGGGGCTGGCGCTGGGCGACCGGGCCGATTCGGGCTATGTACGGCCAAATTGTAAACGCGCCGAAATTAACCTGGAATTCGATTTGGCCGATGCGCCATCAGCGCAACAATGGCTGAAGGACAACGAGCTGGATGCCGAACAGCAATGCCTGATCCGGCGCATCGTAAGTTCTGACGGCCGCTCCAAAGCCTACATCAACAACCGCCCGGTCACCTTGCAGGCCTTGCAGGAACTCAGCGAGAAGCTGGTCGAGATTCACGGCCAACACGCACATTTGAGGCTGCTGAATGCTGACGAGCAACGCCGCTTGCTGGATGCCTATGCAAAAAACCAACCTCTGCTGGACAGCGTCAACGCCTGTTATCGAGAGTGGCACCAGACCACCAAAGAGCTGACTGCCCTGATTAAATCCAGCGTCGACCAAACCGAACGTGAAGAACTGCTTCGCTATCAGCTTGAAGAACTGCAGCAGTTGGACCTGGTCAATTTCAGTTACGACGCTATTTCCGAAGAACACAGTAAGATGGCCAATCTGGGCCAAATTTTAAGCACCGGCCAAGCCCAGGTTGATCTGCTTTATGAAAGCGACCAGCAGTCGATCAACCAAATGCTGAACCACTGCCTGGCCGAATTAAACCACATTGCCCAATTCGCCCCCGAATTGAACGAAATCTGCACCATGCTTTCCGAGGCGCAAATCCAAGTTGAAGAAGCCTCCTTCCAGTTACGCCGTTTCCTTGAGTCGCAAGAAGCCGATCCGCAACGTCTGGAGGCGTTGGAAACCCAGATCGGCATCATCCAAAACCTGAGCCGCAAACATCATGTCACCCCGGATGAATTGCCGGAACTGGTCGGCAAGCTTGAGAGCGAGCTCGACGGGCTGACGCACAGCAGCGAACGTATCGAAGACTTAACCGCAAGCGCTGCCCAATTGCTCGCTCAATACCATGAACTGGCCGAGCAGCTGTCCGGGCAACGCAAACTGAGCGGCAAAAAAATGCAACAGCAGATTTCAGCGATGATCAAGGAACTGGGTATGCCGCAAGGCGAGTTTCTGGTCGATATTGCTGCTCCGGAGAGCGAAACCCCAAAACTGAACGGCAAAGATAAAATCGAATTCCTGGTCAGCGCCAATCCGGGCCTGCCTGCAAAACCCCTGGCTAAAGTGGCTTCAGGCGGCGAATTATCGCGTATCAGCCTGGCGATCCAAGTCACCACGTCCAGTGATAAAACCACCCCGACCATGATTTTTGATGAGGTAGACTCAGGCATAGGTGGAGGCATTGCCGAAATCGTCGGACAAAAACTGCGCAGCTTAAGCCATAACCGGCAAGTCATGTGCGTCACTCACCTTCCACAAGTCGCTGCACAAGCGCATCACCATCTCTACGTAGAAAAAAACAACCGAAGCGATATGACTTCCTCCAGTGTCCGCTTACTGGAAACGGAAGAGCGCGTTGAGGAAATTGCCAGAATGCTGGGCGGTGTCAACATCACTGCCAACACGCTGGCGCATGCCGAAGAAATGTTGCTTCAATCCAATTCCGGCCGATAACCGGAAAACACAACTACACGGAACTAAAAACCATGAACAGATTTCCAGCAGAATGGGAAAAACAATCCGCCGTATTAATCGCATGGCCTCATAAAACCGGCGACTTCCGCAATCTTGACGCCGTAGAACAGTCCTACAGCATCATTGCCGATACTATCAGTCAATACGAAAAACTGCTTATCGTATGCCGGGATGACAGTCACCAACAGCATATCCAGACCTTACTGGGCAAGAGCGATAACATCGACTTTATTCATGCCCCTGTGAATGACATCTGGGTCAGGGATACCGTTTTCCTCACCGTCGAAAAAGACGGTGCCAATATGCACATGAACTTTCTTTTCAATGGCTGGGGCGAGAAATACTCGCATCAAAACGACAACGATCTCAACCATAAGCTGCTAAACGCCAAACCTTTTAAAGGCGCCAGCCACACTGACATAGACTTCATACTGGAAGGCGGCAGCGTCGAAAGCGACGGCATAGACACCATCCTGACTACCAAACAATGCCTGCTGAATCCGAACCGGAACAAAGGCCTGAGCCAGCAGGATATTGAACAACAACTACTGAAGCACTTAGGCGCAAAACGGGTATTCTGGCTGGATCAGGAAAACCTGAGCGGCGACGATACCGATGCCCATATCGACACCTTGGCCCGCTTTTGCTCGGCTAATACCCTCGCCTACACCAGCTGCGACGATGCCGAGGACCCTCACTACAACAGCCTGAAATTCATGGAATCGCAACTCCAGGCGCTTAGAACCCAGGATGGCGATGTCTATCATTTGGTAGCCTTACCATTGCCGCAAGCGATTTATGATGAAGACGGGCAACAACTGCCGGCCAACTACTCCAACTTTTTGATCATCAATCGCGCCGTTCTTGTGCCGGTTTACGGCGACCCGATGGATGCGGTTGCGCTGGAACGCTTAGCCGGTTGTTTCCCGGACCGCAAGGTTATCGGCGTTCCTTGTCAACCCTTGGTGCATCAGTACGGCAGTTTACATTGCATGACGATGCAGTTTCCTGAAGGGGCATTGAGAGCTGTTGGTTAATATCAAAGCTTTGTCAGGGCGCGGTTTCAATCCCGCGTCCTGCTCAAGAGATCGTTATAAAGGTACAGCGTGCAAAATCATGATATTGATGGATTCAACGGTTTAATAATCTAAACAGCTATTATCAAGAATTTGTGGAGCTCCAGAAAGAACTCAACGTATTTATGTCGAGCATTAAGCGTATTGCATTTATGTTGCCCAGCGTCGGTTGCGCAAGGACGGACTAAGCGTTTCTGATATTTAGCTTCTTAATTTAAATTTATAATCTTTTGAATAATCAAATTTATCTCGATTACGCAGCAACAACACCCATGGCACCTGAAGCAGCGGTGGCTATGGCACAATGTTTAACGATAGATAACGTATTCGCCAATCCCGCTTCTTTGCAGCATGAATTTGGCGAACAGGCGAATGACTCGGTCGAGAAGTCGCGAGCCGAAATCGCATCTTTGTTGAACTGCAAATCTAACGATCTGATTTTTACATCAGGCGCAACCGAATCGAACAATCTTGCTATCAAAGGAATTGCCCTTAGCTATCAAAAAAGAGGTAATCACATCATTACATCAGCTAGCGAACACAAAGCCGTGTTAGATACCTGTAAATATCTTGAAAGCATAGGTTTTAAAGTCACTTTCCTAAGGCCCGATCTCAATGGACAGTTGAGCCGTGATTGCATTTTAGACGCCTTGACTGCCGAGACCATCCTTGTTTCCCTAATGCTCGTCAATAATGAAACCGGCGTTATTCAAGATATTGATCTAGTCGCCCAAGCACTCAAAGATAAAGACCTATTCTTTCATGTCGATGCCGCGCAAAGCGCTGGCAAGGTAAAAATTGACTTGGCTAAAACCCCGATAGACTTGTTATCCATCTCAGCACATAAATTTTACGGCCCCAAAGGTATTGGCAGTCTTTATGTACGTAACAGAAAACAAACCAATTTAACGCCATTGCTGCATGGCGGCGGACAAGAGTACGGGCTTCGCTCCGGCACATTACCAACTCACCAGATAGTAGGTATGGCAACCGCTTTTAGAATTGCACATGAGTTAATGCTGAGTGACTATAAACACAGCACACGCCTGGCGCAGCTTTTAGTTGTTCAACTCAATCAACTTGAAGGCGTCCATTTCAACGGCGATCAAGCGCATAAGCTCCCCAGTATAGTCAATGTCAGTTTCAATCAAGTTGGTTCCGATTCTTTAATGATTGCTTTAAAAGATGATATAGCTATTGCCACAGGATCAGCCTGTAAAAGCGGCGCTATTGAAGCATCGCATGTGCTTAGAGCCATGGGGATTGAAAGCGACAGACTCTATGGTGCGATAAGAATCAGTTTTGGCCGTTACACGACTGAAGCTGACATCCAACAGGCGGGGCAACGTATTTGCGAAGAAGTTACCCGTTTAAGGCGGCTTACACTGGAGTAAGGCGGCAGCATATGTTAGGAAAAAAAGTACTCAACAACATCTATTGGCACAGTAGTTTAACCAATGCCCAAACTGAGCAAGTGCAACAGCATATCGCCGAAGCGGAAAATTTAGCCAACCTGCAAGCGGGCATTGATTACAATATTGTCAAATACGATATTAACGGCCAAGCGCTGTCCTTATTATGGTATCCAGGCTTTTTTAACGATCCTTTTCCAGCATTAGAAAAAAGCTACCGTATTGACCTAAGTACTAAACGTGTCGAAAAACGCAGTTATCAAGCCTCATTGAACCCGCCCATTCTACACCGTAAAGAATTATTTCTTAGTCAGGATGATCCGCATAGTGCTCAATTTCAAGAACTGACAGCGACCGCCGAACAACTTGGTCTATTCGAAAATCCGATTCGTATCGGTTTTAAACAAGCTTGGGAAAACCTGATTACCGAAAAAGGCTTTCAACTGGTCGATTATCAATTTGTACCGATTGGTAATTTGGAAGCTAACGATGAACACGCTTTCGAACCAACGCAAAGCACAGAAATTTCCAGACATTTAACGGCGCTCTCTCGCAGCAACTTATCCGCTCCGATGCAATGCCTGGCTCGGCATGGCTTTTTAGATGGAACATTCACTGTATTCGATTACGGTTGCGGTAAAGGTGACGATATTCGCAACTTAACCGCCAACTCAATTCCTGTATCAGGCTGGGATCCTCACTACGCAGCCGATCAACCCAAACAAGCCGCCGATATTGTAAATTTAGGTTTTGTTATCAATGTCATCGAAAATTATCAAGAACGTCTCGAAGCATTACTGGGCGCTTACAACTTAACCCGGCAGGTTTTAGTCGTGTCGGCGATGCTGCTTAACCAAAATGCTTTCAGAGGTCAGACATTTAATGATGGCGTGATCACCCAACGCAATACCTTTCAAAAATACTACACGCAGACAGAGCTAAAAGAATTTTTAAGCGATACTTTAGAATCAGATGCCATTCCAATCGCACCCGGCATCTTTTTTATCTTTAAAGGCCAAAATACCGAACAGCGCTTCTTGCTCAATCGGCAACGCAGCCAGCGTAATGTTTTACGCCTGTCGCAGCGCTCATCGAATCCCGCACTACCCAAGCTGTCGCGTAACGAGAAAAAATACCTTAACTTTAAACATCTGATTGATCCGCTGTGGCAACAAACCTTTGAGTTGGGACGGTTACCGGAAAAAACCGAGATCGATAAACTGATAGAACTGACGCAAAGCTTTGGAACCGTCAATAAAGCCTTGCATTTTATGCTTGATCAGTTTGATGAAGCGATTTTAGAACAAGCCAGACAAAACCGCATTGACGACTTGCTGACCTATTTCGCCTTGCAGACTTTTTCTAAACGTAAGGCTTACAAAAACCTGGAATCAGCGCTGCAAAAAGACATCAAGGCATTTTTTGGCGACTACAAAAACGCCACAGCAACAGCTCAATCGGTTTTATTTCAAATCGGCAAAGCCGAAAACATCGCATCAGCCTGCCAACAAGCCACCGAACAAGGCTTAGGCAATCTCGACGAAGATCAAGCCTTGCATTTACATACCAGCGTTGTGGAACAACTGCCGACACTGCTGAGGATTTACATCGGTTGCGCAACCGTGCTTTATGGCGACATAGAACAAACCGACTTAATCAAAATCCACAGCCAATCCGGCAAACTCAGCTTAATGCGCTACGATGACTTTCAAAATCAAGCATTACCGCGTTTACTCGAACGCGTCAAAATCAACCTGCGCGAACAAACATTTGATCTCTATCAATATGGCGAAGAATACGAACCCACCTATTTGTATTTGAAATCCCGCTATATCAATGAAGAATTCCCCAACTATGCAGAACAGCTGGGTTTTGACGAACAACTGCAAGCCTTAAATTTATTCGACTTAACCGGGTATGGCCCTAAACCTGAAAACTTTTGCGAAACGCTCGCCAATGCGCGTTGGGAGATTGACGGTTTCGAGTTAATACGCAGCCAAAGTATTCCTGAACTCGATAATCATTGCGGTCGCTATCTGACTTACCGGCAACTGATTGAATGCAGTGAAACTAGGCAAGCCACCGGTTTAGCCAATCATCCCCAACAGCCGGACAGCTATACCGCTCTATATGATTTAGCCACGTGCATTATTGACCCAGTGATTGACTATTACGGCATGATTGGACTGACCTATGGATTTTGCTCGCATGAATTGGGTAGACACATTAAAAAACGGGTTGCACCCAAACTCGACCAACATGCCGCACATGAATTGAATAGCAAAAAGAACCTGATCTGCCCGCGTTTAGGGGCTGCGGTTGATTTTATTGTCGAAGATGAAAACATGCGCGGAGTCGCTGATTGGATTGCAGAAAACACCCCATTTGATCGACTGTACTTTTATGGCGAAGACCGGCCGGTTCATGTCAGTTATGGACCGGAACAGAAAGGCGAGTATATTGATTTGGTACTGACGGATAGCGGGCGGCAAGTGCCGAAAAAACGGAAATAAACCGCTTTGCTGCGGGTTGGAGGGATTGCTCGTAAATTATCGCTGACCGTTAAATAGTAAGATTACGCAGGGATTTCACAAATAGGAGACAAGTTAAGACGCTGGGCGCGACGCGCGAATTTACGGTCATCAAATGTTAAAAATGCACTGCAAGTCGCAGAAGCGGCCAAATGCAAGGCATCTGGAAACTCAATACCGGCTCGGCACCATGCGATGGCGGTTCGAAGCGAAACCTCATCCTCAATGACAATATTCGGCAAGCCTTGCAGGTGTTCGAAAACTGACATGACTTGTTCAGGCGGAAAGCGGAATTTGTCGGCTTGAGTCAAAACCCAGAAAAACTCAAGCAAAACCGTTTTCGTCACAAGCAGCTCGGGTTCATCCCTGAAAATGCGCAAGGCAAGGGGCGATTGCAACGGATCGTCTTGCGCATAATAGCGCACCAGGATATTGGTATCGATCGACTTCACAACGATTGCGCCGCCCCTTTGGCTATGGCGTCGTCCATTTCTTCCAAGGTGACTGTCGGCCCGGTATAGCCCAGTATTTGTGGGCCTTCTTCAACCCGTGAGATTTTGTTTTGTTTTTTTACCGGGCGCATAACAATCGCGTCACCTTGACGTTCAAAAGCCAGTTCGGTGCCGGGTTTTAAGCCCAATGCATGAATGAGATTATCGGGTATATGGACATCGCCGTTAATGGATAAAGTAGGCATAGGTTTTTCTCGCAAATAAATTTATAGCACACGAGTATATTATCGGGCTTATCAAGCCGGATGTGTATGCAAATTTCTTGATATAGTACGGATTGCAACTTCGTTTTAAACTCTAAAAACTCACATGAATATTGGCTGAAAACTCATGCGGATTCAACTCAGCTAACTGCGATCTGACCCTTTGCCGCAGCTCTTTTGCAGGATTAAGCACATAGTCTTCATAATCGGCATGGTCAGGATTGATTAACAGCAATTTCGATAAAGCCGAGGCTAAACGGGTGACGGCCTTCACATCCCTGCTATCGCCCTTTAATGCCGGGCATTCGCCGAACGGGAATTCATGATGACTAACGGTGCGTAATTGATGTAAATATTCACCAAAGACATCCGCTTTAATGCCAAAACCTTGCGCGGCGCATTCGGTGGTAAAACGTGGAATTTCCCAGCCAGGAATAATGCCGTGAAACCTGTCCATTAAAGCAGAGTCATGGAACATTTCAGGCAAGTGACGTATGTAATCGGCTTGACGGGGTTGACCTGCGTATAAGTCAATGTTGGCTAAAATAATCAAGCCGCATTCGCTGGTTATTTTTTTGCTGCCAATGCTAAATTGCCCTGACTCTAAATAGTCTTTGAATTTAGCGTGAATATCATCAGCCCCTTTAAAATTAATCGATTGCCCTTCATCCAACACTAATAAGTCATATTTGCCGCCAAGCAAGCCCACCTCATTAGTATTCAAATTCATAAACAATTGCGCTTGCGACAACGCGCCGCCGCTATTTAACCAGACATGACGGCTTAAATTGGCATAAATGAAGGACTTTCCTGTGCCTTTAGGCGCGAGCTCCATTAAGTTGAGTTTATTTTCTATCAAGGGCAATAACCGCAAAATGACATTGACTTGCTGCTCTTCGGTATAAGCCGACGGCTCATAGCCCATAGTCCGTAATAACAAACAAATCCATTCTCGCGTGGTAAATTGTTCTCGAGCTTTAATTAACTGCTCCAGGCGTACTTTACCGGACTGCATGGGATTAAACTCAACTAACTCAATGACGTTGATTTTACCTTCGGCACGTACAAATAGTCGTCCGGCTCCCCATTGCCCGCCTTCCAAAAGCGACTGGTTTTTTTCGAGCACGTCATTTGTAACATAGGCGTTCCGCTCATCTAAGCAGGGAATGGTTAACAGCTTTCTATCCTTGGCAATGTCAATGCGCACATCAAAGCGGTCTAGCAACACAACCGATTCACCGGATTGAAGGCGGTACTTAATGGTTTCTTTTTCGGTTTTAGCCGGTAAATGCTGACTCATAAAACCAGTAATCGCTTGGTAAACTTCAGGTTGGCTCGCATTAGGCTTCTGAAAGCGTGAAATCAGCCATTCTTCAACAAAACTAGGAATAGTCCTTTTTTCACGAATTTTTAATGTTCTGACTAAGGCCTTATCAATGATTAATTCACCAAAAGCGGAAGCGATTTTTTCATTTAATATTTGTGCATTCATACGCTTTAAAACATGTCCTCAAAATTTTGGGTACCTGCATCTTTTTCCAGCAAGGCTACAGGAAATTTAACCGATAGTCGCTTGGTGTTTTTCTCATGAGAATCTGTACAGTCATAGCTAAGTAGCAATTCAATTTCAGTCAACCCTTCCTGATCTTGCGTGGAATTAAAATTTATTTTAATAGTTTGCTGCCTATTAGCCCGAATACTATCAATGCTTTCTTTACCGTTAAAAGGATCGGCAAAGCTAATTTGAATATTATTAATTGTTGTAGTAGCTGTTAATAGCACTTCTATTTGCCAATGTTTATTAGCGATTACGATACAAGGTGCGTCAGTTAATTTCAGGTCTAGCGGTGTAACATTGGGGAGCGGCGGTTTTGACGATAAGGTGATAAAAGGAATTAACACTTCTTCGGGAGTCAAGCCGCCATGGGTTAGCCAGGCATTAGTCGTTAATCGACAGCGTTTTTTTGGAACGGCATAATCGCCGACTAATGCAAACTCATTAGGCATTTGCGCTGATGATCTTAATTTATATACCCTTTCCTTGACCTCGCCTAACGCTTGCCCAGCATACTGCTCCTGTGTAACTGTCATGCCATGGTCTGCGGTGATAAAAAAAACCACTTCTTTATTTAGACGAGCCGCATCTTTACACCAGCCCATAATAGAACGCTTAATTTGTCGAATGATAGGGCGGATATCTTCACGATGCTTGCTAAAACTAGGACACTCGTGCAAGCGCTCATCAAGGCGATTTTCAAACAAGACCATTAATTGCGTTTGCTCTTCAATGCGCTCTGTCCTTTCGGAGCTTTCGGCCCAACTTTGTATGACTTTTAACGATTTTTCTTCAGCCAAATAGTTTTGATAAGCATGTCTTAAAATAGCTTCTTGATTACCAGATTGTTGATCGCTAACCGGTCGTCCGGTTAAAACGGCCATTTTGCATACCTCGGTTAAAGTCGGTAAGGGCGAAAATAGCATCTGTTGACGCAAGGTCAAATAATCCAAGCTATTAAGCTCGTCTAAAAGAATGTCCTGATTCAGTGCGGATAACGCATCAACGATAATAATAACAACGGTATAAGCTTGTTCCAGGTAGGAACAGGCTTGGTCGGAAACAGACCGCCAATCATGTCCGGAGCGGGAAATGCGAGCCTGTTGAGCTAGTAACCATTCACTAAAGCTTAAATTAACCAAGTCATCAAGAGGTTGTTTAGCTAAAAAAGCCTTTCGGCAATAATCGAAATATGCAGAACTCCAGTTTAATGCATCGTCAACAATGGCAGTTGCATCCAACAAGGGATAGCTATCGAGTCTTTGTTGTAATGCCGTTAATAAATCCCGACTTTCCTGACTGGAAAATGTGCGCAATCTATCGAGCAACGCTTGGGTAATCAATGTAGCGTTTTCAGATGTTAGAACAGCTAGTTCACTGAGTAGCTGCGGCCAGTCCACCAGTAAATCGTTTATCGCTTCCGGCTTTATGCCTTGCGCTGGTATTGATCTTTCAGCGGCATGTAACGCCTTGATAAATTTATCGGGCAAATCGTTAGCCTCTTTTTCCGGCAAAGCCAATAGTGGTAGGGCTTGGAGTAGTGAGACAGGATAAATTTTTGGTGGCAATGCTTGATTAAGCTGATGGGTGCTAACAAAGCGACGCAAGCAGTCTAAGTGTTGTTGATAGGCTAACGTGTGTAAAAAACACTTGATGTCATCGGCTTTAACTAATTCTTCCAACAAGAACCGGGCAATTTCTTCAGTCAATGACAATCCTGAAACAATGTACCGGCAAAAGGTTTCTTTAACCGCTGAAACCGCCAACAATTGTATAAATTGCGTATTTTGCCGTGTTAAAGCCACAATAAATTCGTGAATATCTGAACTTAATAAATCAGCATCACAGGCAATTAATAAACTCGTTTCAAAACTTTGGTGCGGAGTTAAAAAATCGCCTTTTTGCAACAAATCCAGCGTAATAATCAATTCATCGCTCAACCAGATAGGCAGTCCGATGTTTAGCGATTGAGCCAATAACACACGCGGGATTAAATGTTGCGTGGGTAAAACGCCATTTTGCCCCTCATAATCGCTAAAACGCTTAAACAATGCATGACTGTTTACACGTATTCTAAGTAGCGCCTCGGACTGTAGTTGTAAATGCCGGTCAATCTGCCGCCTAACCGCAATAATATCGTTTGGCTGAGTTTGAACAATAACGGCCGCCTCGGTATCGACGCCAAAACCATCAAGAATCAATTGCACGGCCATTATTAACCGCCGTATTCGCTTAATACGACAGTAAGTGCTGACTTGATAGTTTCCGGTGCTAACGACTTTGACTTAAGCCAACACTGTAATGCATTAATCAACTCACCCGTAGCCAGAACAACCGTGGGTTCTTGAATAGTGTTATAGGCTGAGGGTTGCTGGTGATAGTTAATAAGTGACTCCAATGTACCTTGGCAGCGCCCGATTTCCAAATCGCTGCATTGCTCAAACGGTTTATCTAAAATAGCTTGGGTCACTTGAGTAATGGCAATGTCATCGACATGAGCATACTGCCCTAGCAATTCGGCGACTGCTTTAGCTTGCGGCGGTGCGGCGGGATGATTCAATCGCTCAAGCAATTGTTGTTTATCGGCCTCGTTCTTAGGAATAACGGTTTGTAAGGTTTGTTTAATTTCATACTGTTTGGCATTCTCGACTTTTGCAAAGTCATCCAGCAAAGTCTTGAGCAACGATTGGCTTTTAATGCCGATGTCTGATGCTGTTTCACGATCAAGCGCTAATAACTCCAGTAAAAATTCAGCAACATCCTGTTGGTTTTTACCCGGTAACGATAAAAACTTTACCAAGTTTTTAGTTTTGTCCTGTAACAGCGCTGATTGCTTAACCGCTTCCGATTGTTTAAGCACAAATTGGCGTAATGTTTGTACGCATTGCCCAGCGTATTCTTCTTGAGTTTGCGTACTGATTTTTTCCAGATTGAAATATTTGCTAAGTCCAAATAACATCGCAAATTGCTTGGCTGTAAACTCAAGCAAACGCAGGGTTATTTTGCTGTCTTGAACAAAGGCGTCCGTTAAATTTTTCGCAAAGTCCTCTTCTTTTGTACTGCCGAAACGTAAACGCTTAATATCATTTCGGACTGCAACCGCCGCGAACATCGCTAAGGTGCAGGAAGGCAAACCATAGGGCGGTGCAATAAGTTTATCGCGCAATTCGGACACCAAATAAGGCTTGTCGCGTTTATGCACCAATGTTTTATGGATTAGCGTTAACACATCCTTGATGCCGCCGTCGGTCTCATCGATTTTTTTAATATCAAGACCATCAGCTCGTTCAATGAATAACTGATTCGCACCTAATACCCCATCAATTAGGGCTGAACGCTCACTACTTTCTTTCGGCTCGCCTAATAAATCGGTTTGATACGCCGGATTGTCGGCAAAATCCAAAATACGCTCTACAACTTTCAACACCTTATCGCTGCCGGTATATTTTTCAGCGTTTAGTTTATTCAAATTCATCGCGCGAACAGGAATTTCCTGCGGATACGTGTTTTGAATATCGACAGCCAATATTCTCTTAAAATCGTGCCAACTATGACACGGAATAGGATCGGCGGAACCGGCCTTGAAAACCTGACTTTTTCCGCTTTCTAAGCCTTCCCGACCAAACAAGAGTTGCAAAACCGATAATAACTGTTGGCGGCATTTTTCCCATTTCGCCATGAGTTGCCGACGTAAATCTTCGCTGGCCGTTTTTTCTTTTAATAATAATTCCAAAGCCAAATAGCGGCACAACAAACCGCTTAGCCTGAATTCCTTACCATCCAGTTCAACCGATTCCGCTCTAATGCCCGCTAACGGCAACCAAAAATAAAGGTTCGCCGGGCTTGTTTCCCAGATTCTGGCCTTAACAATATCAACCTCTTCTTTATCTTTAGCCAGCACTAAAAAAACCTGTCCACTGAGTAGCGGATCGCTGATTTTGACTTGATTACTAAACGGCGGAGTTAGTAGACTGATTTGATAGGAACGCACGATACCGCAAACCGAAGGGTCTAAATCATGTCTACCGATAGGTGGCAATAAGTCCTCTTGCATCTCAGGATGATCATTCAACAACGTTTCAGGGCTGCGCCCTGCAAAATAGCTTAATTTAGGAGTAATCAAAGCTTCTATATCAACGCCCGAGTCGCTAAATAACAGCCATTGCTCGGTCATATCATGTTTCCAGCATAATTCCGCTGTTTTTAACCAAGCCAAATCTGCACTTAAAGCCTGAGCCGCGCCTGTATTCGATTTTGCGTCATATAAGCTACTGGCGAGAAAGCTTTCCGTAGTTTGAAAGTTTTCGCCTAATAATGGCGCAAGAAATAACAACTTTAAAATTGATTGTCTGGACTGAATTTTATCGTTCGGTAAATCGGCGGGTATTTTTGCCGTTGCACGTTGATAACGCTCCCAGTCGGCTGGTTTTTTTTCTTTCAGCCGATCCGCATAATAATCAACCAGTTCCGGCAAGCGAATCAGTTCATCGATGAATAAACCCTGATCGCTCAATTCACGATGCAATACCTTGTCCGCATTATCCCTAAAAAAAGTTAGGGCTGTACGGTTGGACTGCGCGTAATCGGACAGCGCGAACAATCCCGCTGCCATAATCGGATGCAGCGGATAGCATTCGCTTAATACTTGAGAAAAATGTTGCCCCACTTCTTTGAATAATGTCAGATGACTGCAATTTTCAAGCAACTGTTGCCGAGCATCTTGGGCGTCTTGTAAATAACGCTTACCCAGCTCAGTCCAGGATTTTTGCATGCCTAATAAATGATAACCCTCACATTCGATGGCGCTGAGTTCCATTTTAAAAGGCTTATTAAAACGACCGGAAATCGCTTCCAACCGATTTTTTACCGTGTCATTAGCGCCGGTTCTAACCGCATATTCGGGAAAAGACACATGAGTTAACCCGATAAACAAGGTATGACCTTTGCTCGGTTTGCACACTGTTTCGACAAAACGCTGCAACAGCATAATTTCGTCCCCTGCATTGCGATTGGGGTGACCAATTAAATTTTCCAGCGCATCGCCGAATTCATCCCAAATCACGATGATGCCGCCAAATTGGTGTTGTTCCGCCAAATTTTTTCCGGCTTCAAGATAAGCTGTAATGAAATTTTTACCGCCGTTATCCGCTGGATTAAAAGTAGCCACGCCATGGCAAACCGCTTTATACCATTGCCTAAATACATCTAACGCTAAAGATTGATGGTTTTTTAAGCCCGTTAGCATTTCTGCCGTCGTGACATAATCCTGGGCCAGCCGCCACTCCGATAAATCAGTGTCCGCATACTGAGGCGAGTTTTCTACCATTTGTTCAAAAGATTGAACAGCGATTTCATATTCCGTCGTAGGCAAAATCGCTTTCGGGTCTAAATCGGGGTGACGATTTAAGGCATCGTATAGCCCTTCCATCAGTTGGTCGCCCAAAGTCGGCGCTTCAGCGCCATACAGCGACACGAGCAAATAAGGTCTGGCATCCTCGTCATCAGGAAAAGTATTCTTCAAATCTTGCGCTAATTTCGCCTCGTCAAAATTATTCAAACGTTGAAAAAAATCACTAAATTCCGTGCTGCCTGAACCGTCACGGCATAATTGCGCAATCAGCACCGCCAAATGGCTTTTCCCTGAGCCGTAATTCCCGAATAAATTGATCGCCCGCATTTCTTGAGTCGCTTCCGGCAATACCGACTTTTGAATATGCGCTAATACCGCTATTGAAGCTTTAGTCGGGGCATAACTGGCCACTAGATTTTGATTGCATAAACTTCGTTCAACGACAATGGCGGCATCGTTGGCAACTGCATTAATTTCGATAATATCACTTAAAATAGTCATGAGAATCTAGGCTTGTGGTGTTGTTTCTTGCCGGATGTCCAAAGCGTGACTGATAGTCCATCTAAGGGTTCGGGATGGAGAAAGTGACGATTAAGACGTTTAAATTCATGGCTCTCAGGAAAAATGACAATCACTTGATGACCGCCATCTTTAGCGCCTAAGGCTGTCCAAAACACCGCTTTATCGGCATCGCTGAAAGTATGTAGCCAATAACCGGGGCGACTGATAATTAAACCGCGATGGTCGGTTTTAAATGTCGCATCCATCAAGAATTTTCGGCTGCAACCCGCCGCAGGCGGATTGTTGAGAAAGGGCTGATCGCCATCCCAGAAGGTATACTCCGGCAATAGTTGTTTAAGCGCGTCACCAAGCTGACTAACAATAGCCATTTCTTTGCTGGAAAATCCTAAATGCTTATAGCGTGCATTCTCAGCACAATAATGCGTCAGGACGGTTCGTATGGCATCTATCACGCCTTAGCCCCCTTGATAAAATTCATAACCAAGTGTCTTCCCCTTGCTGAAGCAGCAACAGCAGAGTTTTTCCGGGGGCGCAGTCTTCCTCAAAAGCAATAGAATCGATGTTAACGGCTTCGTTAAAACTAAAATAACGTTTCCAATTGTGGCTCTGGTTCATACGGCGTAAATGCTGGCGTAACTGCTCGGATGAGCAGCATAAAAAATGCTCTAAACCGTCTTTGCTTAATTCAGAAAAATCAATGGTGCTACGGCTTTTGTAACGATGAAAACGTATCATTGCCAGGGCGTGGACGATGATTTCATCGGTGATCTTAGGTGAACCTAAACGGATCAAGAGACCTTCGTCACGAATTTTACGCGTCTCAATGAGGCCGAGTTCGGCAAGGGAATTATCTTTTTCAAACATTTTTCTTACTCCTTCTAAATTAGGTGTAAGACTCCCTCTTGCAGCATCTTCAATGGATGAATCAATTCGTACCATTAAAACTTTCCATTGAATCCACTCCTTCATCAAAACATCTAAAGCAATAAAAAATTGATGATAAGGTTCCCCTCGTTCTGAAAAACAAACAGCTAAATGTATAGCCCACCATGAAGCCGATTTCTCAAGCTTAGGATCATTATCCGAAAGAACACGCCCAAAATTTGTTAATTCATATTCACCTGTTTTTACTCTCTCTAACAATTGAGCTGCTTGCATCCATCCGTGTGTACCTTTAATCATATTATCACCAGCAATAAGTGCTTTTCTGATTTCGCGCATCTTTGATTTAGAAAAGATATTCCTATCTGTTTTTACAAGCTGTATTGTTTTACTTGCCCACCATTTTGACAACGCAAAAGTTTGGGTTCCAATTAATGCCATTGATTTCTTCCTTTCATTAATTAAGCTTAATTCATTGACGACATTGGTAGATATACCAAGGAAACTCAACATTTCACCATGCAAATTAGGATTAATATAATCACATAAAATATCGTTAATAATTTTTTCAATCAGAGATTTGTCTAATATAATATTTTCGTATATATCTGGAATAAAACCGCCATAAGTATTTTTAGCCAATAACTCCTTTTTTGATAAATGACCAACACTTGTGCGTTTTAAATATTTACTTTCCGTAACTTCCCAAATACCATCATTTTCTAATTTACCAAATGGGTAGTGTGAGTTAGTTGCCTTGCCCGGCAAAGAAAATACTAAGAAAATCTTATTAAAATCTTTGTCTATAATTCCAAATGAAATAAGTCTTTCTTTATTTTGATAACATTGACTAAGAGCAAAAAGCAATAAGATGGGTTTATGAAGGCTTGGCTTGTTATCCTCATTGAAAACCCTTACATTTTTAAATTTATTTAAAATATCCATTTTCTATAACATACAGATTAAACAACCATCGTCGTTTTCATCGTCATCATCTAAAACAGATTCCATTAAATTCTTAGATTTATTTGTTTTGCTGTTAGCTAATGCGAATTTTTCTTTAATCTCATCTTTACGTGCAAAAACTTCATCTAAAGATTCGCCTTGAGACCATGTATAACGCTTGTCTGTTTTTTCATCCAGTTTCTCATAAGCTTTAGCCGCTTCGAATAAATCTGGATGATTTTCTTGCAAACCGATCCATTCTATTTTTCGCTGATAAAAACAAAAGTAACATCCTGAACGACTGCGCCACTCATAATATTTAGGCAATCCAAGACCTGATTCATTAAGAATATTGATAATATCTTCTCTGACTAACCCATCTTCTTTAAATGGGAAACAAGCTTTTATGGTGGGTTTACTGGATAAATAACCTTCTCTTTGCGGCTCGTCTGCACGAATGCCTACATAACTAATAACCTGATCGTCACCCGCAAAATCTTCGAATGGTTTAAGCTTTAAATTAATCGTACACCAGCGTTGTTGCGCTGAGGGCAAATAGTTTTTATGTAATTTTAAGTAATAATCAAAATCTCGACCCGCATTAATACGAATAATTTCTTTACCTAAATAATCTTCCATTAAGTCAACAAATGCTAACGTCTCCGGCAACTCAGCTCCGGTATCGGCAAAAAAATATTCCATTTCCGGCACTTTATCACGCATATAAATTGCTAAAGCCGCGCTGTCTTTGCCACCGGATATACCTAACAAATGTCTGATCGGTTTCTCGCTGCTCATAATTTTATTTTTGCCCTAATCGGGTATTTTGTTTTTAAATACATTCGTTATCTACATCATTAATTAATCCGGCAATGATGGCTAACTTCAATTGTTTGTCGGCATTTCTGAAATTGTGCGGCATATTCTCAATAATCGCTTTCGCCTGATTTATTAGATGGGCATTCAAATAGACTACCTGGTCTTTTGCCTCTTGCTTGTTAACGACACGGAACAGGGTTACTTCGTCGCCCGCTTTCGCTTGTAATTGATGCGAATGTACTAACGCCAGCTGTAAAAGACGCTCGCTTAAATCAACAAGGCGATACTCAGCATCCAAGCTATTATTTTTCCGCCATTTATTAGGCGGCGCTTTGCCGAGAAACGCGGCTACGGATTCCAGCCAGGCCTCATCCGTTTCTTTGTTGTTTTGCAGCCTTAAGATAAAGGCTTTAAGTCCTTGTAAATCGACTGTGTATTGCTCTAAGCCTGAATATTTTTTGGCTATAGCGGCTCTTAGATCGGCAAAACTTAAATCAATGGGTTCTTTAAGCGCTAGGGCTAACTGGCTTTTAAAGTTATTAAGCAAGCTATCGTAGGCCTTATTTAGGGTATTTAAATGTCTCACTAATTCATTTAAAAAATCGTTGGAGCTATTGTTATTTAAGTCTGTACCTAGATATGAGGGATAACCGCATGCCTGAGGCAGTATTTCAAACAGTAACTTCATCGGACTTTGGGTATTCTGGAAAGCATCGCGGACGGCAATCGTTTGAGGGTCCAAGCTTTTTGTTGACTGCGTATATTCAGGCAGCTGGTCAATAAACTTGGCTAAGGGCTTTACGATGTCGAGTAGTGTGCTTTCTTCCGGGACTTTGCCTATCAGTTTTTCCAGGTAACTGTTGAACAGCTCGGCTCTTATGCCGGTAAAGTCGATGGCTTCAACGCTAAACAGCTCAGGGCGTTTAGATAAAATCTCGAAAATTTCCTGAGTGACTACGGGGCAAAACACTCCGCTTTCATAAAGCGCAAGCGTTCTTTGATTAGCCAGATAGTAGGCAGCAAAAAGCAAGGAACACACGCCTGCTTGTACGCCATAGGGCGGCTTTTCTATTAGTTCATAAATATCGGTCAGTTTTCGGGGGGATGTGTCGACTGCCAGGAAGTCGCTGATTCCCTGCCATACGTTTGCAAACCGGTATTTGTTGTCAGCAGGTGGATTAACCAACTGCCAGACGCCGTTTCTTTGCTCATGGATGCCTGTTTCTTTAAACACGGCGCGGTATATGGTTTTCTCAGGCGGGTATTTTGCGCTGTCAAAACCGAGGTCTTCTAAATGCGTTTTCGTTAGTAATGCTGCAATCAGCTTGTTTTTAGCGCCATTGGCTTGCCCTGAGACTTTATTGCGGTTTATCAACTCGTTTTTAACTAACGGTGCTTGGTCGTAGACTGTTTCCAATACCTTGGACAGTTGGTTTTGTAGTTCGCGCCGTGTGGGCAATGCCAGTTGTTCGCCTCGCCAAATCCATTGGTTCAATTCGGGCTGCTCTAAATAGCGTGTTAAAAAATCCGCTTCGGTTTGTTTGATTGTCATTAGACGATCTTTTAGTTGCCGTTGTGCGACCGGATCGGATTTTATTTCGGCGCGTTCGGATTGAATGCATTCTAAAGCGATAGCCTCTGCGACTATACGCTTGTGCTGTGCCGCTCTGTCGCATAATACGTATATATTTAAAGGCTCAGGATAGGTAAGGACTATGCGGTTAAACACCGCCGTATCGTCTTGCCCCTCCGACAAGAAAAAAATAATTTTCGGATGCGAGGTATTTTGATAAAACTCCTTTCGCGTCGCGGCATCTGCATAAAACGGCTGAAAATAGCGTAGCGTCCCGTTTTGAATAGAGTACTTTCTAGCCACTACGGGCGGCAATTTGTTTCGGCGAGTCAATGTTTCCGCAAGATTAAAGCGTCCTTGTTGTTGCATTGTTTCTTTTACGGCCAGCTCTAAATCGAAGTCGCTACCCTCCCAAATCCGATATTCCGAGCTGAATAGACGGTAGTTGATAATGGATTTTTTTTGTAGGTTGGTCAGCGCTTGAGCGACATCGACCGATGCAGGAAAACACAGTTTTAAACATTCGTTACTCGCTTTGAATCCGGCTTGGCTGCCTATGATGTTGAACAAGCCGATGGTTTTTACCAATTGGCTTTCCAGTTCGCTTGTATCGCCTAAACGCTCTATCGCGGTAATGACCTCCGCCCATCGTCTGTGGGTAATAGGATCGGTACTTGCCGTAGATTGGTTTTCGATGAAGTATTCAAAAATCCCCCAGGGCAATACCCATTCACCTGCTTGTTGTAAGCGCTCAAGGCTGTCTTTAAAGCCGAAATACTCTTGGCTACCGAGGTAACTGAATAAGGTTCTTTCGTTTTGGGCAACTTTTTGACAGAGCGTCGGCAATATCAAGGCCGCCATTGGATGCAAGGGGTAACACTGAGCAAGTATGGCACTGGCGGACTCGACGTTAAGTCCCGGAAATAGTGCGTTTTGCCGGGCTAAAACTTCAACAATGTCGGTGGTTTGACGGTTTACTGTTTGCTGCTGTTCCGGTGTCAGCCGGTTATGCAATGCCGCCGCAATGACGCGTAAGGTTTGCTCCGTGGAATCAAGAAACGGGATGCTCTCAAAGCGGCCTTGCACTTTTAACCATTCGTTTTTCAGCTCTTCGCCGATGCCTTTAGAATATTGTTCAAAAGCTTGGTGCATCAGCACCACTAACAGGATGTTGGCTTCGCCGCCTTGAAAGGCGGCTTCTGCAAGCGCTTGCAGTAAAAAAATATCGTTTGTACCCAAATGACGGGCTTCGTATTCCAAAAACTTGCCCAATTCATCAATGACGATGAGTATGCCTTTGCCTGATTTTTTACTAACAGCCAGCTGCAATTGTTTCAGCAATTCAATGACTTCTGTTGTTGTTAACGTTTGCCCTCTTGCATCCGCTATCTCATGAACGATTGCCGGTGGTCGGCCTTTGTCCCAGTAGCGGACAGACGCTTGATACAGGGATTCGACAACGCGCTTGCTTAAAGATTCGGGACTGCCGGTTAGCAGTACGATGCAATAGGCATTGGTGCCGTCGGTATGTGCGATGAATTTATCGGCGAGCTCAGGACTGTATTGTTGCAACATCTGCTCAGCCATCACATTGGTTGTGCGCTCCTGGTCTTCCAATAAATGCGCCAGAAAAGCTGCAAATGATGATTTGCCGGAACCGTAAGGGCCGACCAGCGACCATGCCCTTGGAACGGATTTTTGGTTGAAGGTTTCGGCAATTTTGTTCAGGGTTTGCAGCGCTCGCGAAGTCGGAATATAGGCGCTGAGGATGTCGCAGGAATCCGCATCCCTTTCAAGATTAATGGAACGTGTGTAATGCGTGTCCAATTGAACAATGGGTTCCATGTCGTTACCTTTCATGCCTGAGTTTGATAATAGTGGCTAAGAAAATCTAGCGATGAAACGCTGTTATTTGTTCTGGATAGCTGATTGATACCGGCTGTTTCGTTGATCTGAAAACTTGCGGGATATGCTTGCACTAGATTTTCCAGTTTTGCCAGCAAAGCGCTTTCTGTCAATCTGAACACACTTCCGATAGCGATTCCGTTTGTATGACCGTACATTAAATCGTTTATGGATAGTATGTCGGCGCGCCGCATGTTAAAAACTTCGTTGGTTGCGTAGCCAATCACGTTGGTCGGCAGATTAGGCTGCCCACTTGAATATGAGCGATAAAGGCGCGAACCTTCATCCGCAGTAACTAATTTTAATGAGCTTAACGGCGTATCCAGACTGTCTTCAAGCTGAGTGTTTGCACTTATCCTGGGTAAGCAATACATCCTTAAAATCATCGCAATTTCATGTTTGACAGTTTTTTCCGAATGCTTACCGGATAAGCTGTTCCTGACAAAATCAGCTAGTGCCTCAGATGCTTCTTCACTAGTAAATTCAGACTTATGAAAACAGTTAAAAAACCAATACCAAGCACTGGCTAATTCGCAATTGGTTGCCAAAAGCCAGTGAATCAGCCAAAGAGTTGCCTCGTCTTCAAGATAGGGATCCCAGCCGCCCTTGGAAAAAATAGCTTTGCCTATTGGCGTTGCAATTAAACCTTCGGCGGTATCATCTTTGAGTATTGTTGTGGCACGCAGCCAATATTTGATGGCGTTAACCATATTTTTGCCAACGCCTAATTCAATGATGGATTTATCTGGAGATGAAAAGATGCTCTTATTGGAATCGAAAGCTCGAAAGCCCTTGGTTAGCCATGAGTAGCGAAGGGCAAAAGTCTCATGACGGCCGAATGATGCTTTCTGTTTATTAAAAAAATTGAGAGTACTGTGCATGTTTTGAATATAGATTAAATAGGTGGTGAAGATTTTTGGCGTCACTTAAAAATTACGTATATATACGTAACTATGAAGCAAAAAGCGACCGATGTATGCAAGCCAAAGCTTACACATCTATAATACTGAGGAACCTTTAGGCAAATAATGCTTAAATTCATTTATTAGGCTTATGATATTTTTAATATTTTAAATACTAAAAACAGATTAAATTATTTTTCAAAATTTCTGCCCGAACCTATAAAGTTTTTTCCCGATTTCGGTGGGTATTTATCATATGGAGTAATTGAAGTTTTTTATGAGCCTCGAAAAGTCAATCCTACCTATACATGCCGATCATTAAGCACATTACAATAATTATCATTGTCTTGCTCAGCGCCGGCTGCGCAAGAACTTATCAGGCCCGGTATGTCGAGACCTCGCATTTTCTGGATGATTACTCCTTGCTTAAAGACGGCGAAGACGGCGACGCTTTATTAAGTTTTTGGAAACCCGGCATTAACTGGGCTACTTATAAAAAGATTATTTTAGAGCCCGTCGTTACCAGCAAGCTGCCTGACTCCGATCTCAATAATATGAGTCACGCCGAAAACCATCGGCTTAAAGAGCTTTTTGAGTACAGGATGCGTGAAGCCCTGAAGAAGAATTTTAAGCTGGTTGCCCATCCCGGCCCCGATACGCTGCGCATTCAATTTGCGCTTACCGATGCGGAATCGTCGATATTGCTGCTGGATTTATATACGTCCCTCTACCCTTCGGCTCGGGCCTTGTCATTGCTTAAACTGCTGGCGACAGGCACTGAATCTTATGTGGGCCAAGCTAGCGTCGAGGGCAAAATCACCGATTCGCAAACCGGCGAATTACTGATGGCTTCAGCGGATTGCCGGGCGGGCGGCAAAACCATAATGGGTTCTTTCGACAGTTGGGATGATGTTGAACAAGCCTACCACTACTGGGCCAGTCAATTAAATTACCAGCTTTGCACCAAGCAGGGGCATACTGATTGCCCGGAACCCGACTAAACTGCGTCACTCAAACCTGCACTTCTAACCAGACCCCATACCATGACTATTCATCCATCGCTGATTCTGTTGTTTGCACTGACCTTCGCGTTACCCGCCCAGGCTAAAATCTATAAATGGACCGATGCCGAGGGAAAGTCGCATTTTTCTGCGGCCAAACCCGATAGTCCGCTATCCGTAGAAAATCGTAAAGACCTTGAAGTAACATCACCGCAACCGGCTCCGGCCGATAACAAGGCTCAAGCAACAGCGCCGCAAGTCGATCTTTACGTCACCAGCTGGTGCCCTTATTGCAAAAAAGCCATGGCTTTTCTGCGCAAAAACAATATTGCTTTTAATACCTACGATATTGAGCAAGACGCCAGTGCCGCAGCGCGTAAAAAAGACCTCGATCCGGGCTATGGCGGAATCCCGTTGGCTGTCATTAACGGTACGACTATCCGCGGCTTTAGCGAAAGCTCATACCAACAAGCTCTGACAAAATAATCATGAGCAAAACGTGGCTGGGGATATTTTCTACGGCGCTGCTTTGGTCGGGCATTAATCCAAAAGATTACCTGACCTGGATGCTTGAAGTAGCGCCGGCGGTGATCGCTTTGATCGTGCTTGTTGCGACTCGCCGGAAGTTCCGTTTAACGGATTTGGCTTATAACTTGATCCTGATCCACAGCCTTATTTTAATGATCGGCGCGCATTACACTTATGCGGAAGTTCCGCTATTCGACTGGCTACAGGACGTCTTTAATCTTGAACGCAATAATTACGATAAAGTCGGCCATTTGGCCCAGGGCTTTATCCCCGCCATTATTGCCAGGGAAATCCTGATCAGGAACCATGTGTTGCTTAACCTCAAATGGCTCAATTTTTTCGTCATCTGTATCTGCCTTGCCATCAGCGCTGTTTATGAGCTGATAGAATGGAGTGTTGCGCTGGTAAGCTCGGAAGCTGCTGAAGCTTTTTTAGGCACTCAAGGCTACATCTGGGATACGCAGTCGGACATGGCTTATGCACTGCTGGGCGCAATGCTGGCTTTGGCCTTGTTAAGCGACACTCATGACCGGCAGATGGCTAAATTAACGGCAGATCAAAATCAGAAGTCATCTTAGCGTACCGGCATAAGATAACTTGTCGCTCGCCTGATGTTCTGAGTGTTGCATTTCTCTTTTGATTTTTGTTGAAGCGGGCGCAGATTTGTTATTTTCGCTGCTTAAATCTTGTAAAATAACGTTCATTAGAAACCACCACGTTACACAGCTATTATGAAATCGACATTAACCATTAGCGCCGTTCAACAGCCCTGCGATGAAGACAGAGAAACCAACCTTGATTTTTCCATAGCAAAAATTCACGAAGCCGCAGCCGCAAATGCCGACTTGGTCGTATTGCCTGAACTGCATCTGGGGCCGTATTTTTGCCAAAATGAAGATTACAATAACTACGCTCTCGCCCAGCCTATTCCGGGCCCGACCACTGCAATTTTATCGGATGTAGCTAGAGAACTCGGCATCGTTATTGTATCGACCATTTTCGAAAAACGGGCGCCGGGGCTTTATCACAACACGGCGGTTGTGTTCGACAGGGATGGCAGTATTGCCGGTAAGTACCGGAAAATGCATATCCCCGATGATCCGGGCTTTTATGAAAAATATTATTTCACACCCGGCGATTTGGGTTTCAAGCCCATCGAAACCTCTATCGGCAAACTGGGCGTCCTGGTTTGTTGGGACCAATGGTATCCCGAAGGCGCGAGGTTGATGGCTTTGGCTGGCGCGGATATGTTGATTTACCCGACCGCGATAGGCTGGGACCCGGAAGATACGCCGGCAGAGCAGCAGCGCCAGCTGGATGCCTGGATTACCATTCAGCGCGCCCATGCTGTCGCCAACGGCATTCCGGTCATTGCCTGCAACCGCATCGGCTTTGAGCAAGCGCCGAATTCATCTACAGGCATTAATTTCTGGGGCAATAGTTTTATAGCCGGGCCGCAAGGGGAAATTCTGACCAGCGCCAATGATTCGGAAACCAAAGTCCTCAGCTGCACCATTGATAGGGCAAGGTCTGAACGGGTCAGACAGGTCTGGCCATTTTTGCGCGACCGCCGGATTGATGAATATGCCGATTTAACCAAGCGTTTTATCGATTGACATAAACCAGGGAATCTATCGTTGAGACACTAATGAATCAGTCAGACAGCTCGGATGTTTTCAATCAAATACACATTGATGTTGCTCGTAATGCAACTGACGATTTCAACTTGTTTCACGATAGAAACCGGTGGCTGCGCATCAACCGCAACCCGTTCAACGGTCCGATTGCGCTCGGCTTTCAAGTGGAATCATTGCTCGAACACAAGGTTTTTCTTCATCGTAAAACACACAATGAAAACAAGCTGATAGAAGATAACAACCTGCGCTTTAGCAACTACCAGTTTTCTTTTGTTAATGCGGTCAAGCCCGGGCAAGCGATATCGGTCAACATAAAAAAATCGCAATTTACAGAAGAACCCGAAACGGCTCTCAGCAACAGGATTACGGTTAAAGCGGGCGGCGCATTGGCCTTGCTGGGCTACAAAAAAGAATCCAAGTTTGCGTTATTCCTGACCAATCCGAACATTCCGCAATTTGGATCCCTCATCCAGCATCCTGATCGATCTTTTATATCCGGCAGCAGTTTTTTTTTGAAAAGGAAATACATCACCATCAGTAATGCCAAGAATTTTTTGTGCGGATCATTGGTCGATCAGGATGCTTTTTTCGACCCCTTCAAAAATAAAGCGGTATTTCCTGAAATATTCCCGTGCAGCCTGATATCCAGTGCTTTGCTGGAAAAAGCGGTCATAGAAAAGCATGATTTCGAGCGCAATCCGTTGGTTTATATGTCCCATAAAATCAGTATTGATCGCACCTATCTTGCTCAACTAAAATCCGGCGAAGCGCTGTATATCATCATCAGGCAAATACCTGCGGATTTAAAAAATGAAGGCATTGGCCATGCCATAAACTCGCCTTATCACTATGAGTGTTACGGCCTGATGGAAGATAAAACCATTCTTTACCGGGCATTGATCTCTCTCGCCCCTCTGGAACAAATACTGAACTCGCTCAAGAAATAAGCCATGCCTGAATTAAAATATCTATCCGGCTATTCTGAAAACGTCACCAGCCAGGTGCGCTCGCTGATCAGTAAAGATAAACTGGGCGAGACGCTGCTGAAAAAATACCCGCTTCCACATACGATCAGGACGGACAAGGCGCTTTATGCTTACACCGTTGATATAAAGAATGCTTTGCTGAAACAATCCCAACCGCTTAGCAAAGTGATTTATGACGACAAGATTAAAGACCTTCATCATGCCTTGGGCTTGCATACTTTTATCTCCAGAGTCCAAGGCAGTAAACACAAGGCAAAAAACGAAATCCGGGTAGCTTCGCTATTCAAAAATGTACCGCTGGAATTTTTAAGGATGATCGTCGTGCACGAACTGGCGCATTTAAAAGAGAAAGATCATAACAAGGCGTTTTACAAGCTGTGCGAATATATGGAACCGTCTTATCACCAGCTCGAGCTGGATATGAGACTGTACCTGACGCATATGGATTTATTCGGCAAGCTCTACTGATGAACTGGCAAGCCATTATCCAACAGATTGAATCGGCAACTGAGCAACCTTTTAAGCTGCTAAAAGCCCAGCCACTGTCCGGCGGTGATATTAATGCAGCTTACCGGTTACAGTCTGAAAATGTCAGTTTTTTCGTCAAGCTGAACACGCCTGAACGGCTTGCAATGTTTGAGGGCGAAGCTGCAGGCTTACAAGCTTTGATGCAAACTCAGGCTATTCGCGTACCGAAGTTTATTGCTTGCGGACAAACACCTGACCATGCTTTTTTGGTACTTGAATATATCGACTTACATAGGCTGAATAAGCGTTCAGAACAGCTGCTGGGACAACAACTGGCGCAATTGCACCTGCAAAAACAGGCTTATTTCGGCTGGCACAGCGACAACACTATCGGCAGCACCGTCCAAGTCAACGGCCACTATCGCGATTGGATACCATTCTGGCAACAGCAACGCCTGGGACATCAATTAGCGCTGGCAGCGGCGAAGGGCTATGGCGGCCGCTTACAAACGCTGGGCGATAAGCTCTGCTCAAATTTACATCCGTTTTTTTGCGGGTACCAACCGCAGCCGGCCTTAGTGCATGGCGATTTATGGGGAGGCAATGCTGCGGCAGATGCGCAAGGCAACCCGGTCATTTACGATCCGGCTTGCTACTTTGGCGACCGGGAAACGGATCTGGCGATGACTGAATTATTCGGGGGGTTCAGCTCAACGTTTTATCAAGCTTATCAAGACGCTTATCCGCTAGCGCCGGGCTATGCACGTAGAAAAACGCTGTACAACTTATACCATATACTCAACCACTTGAACCTGTTCGGACGAAGCTATCTGCATCAGGCAGAAAATATGCTCGATAAGTTATTAGTTGATATATAAAGTGCCGCATAATTAGATCCTGCCGGTACATCAGCTCCTACTTGACAACCGCACAAAGGCATTCCCTTTCAACAAACACATACCCACGAGGAAACGCTCATGGCCGACATAAAATCCCCAACCGTTTTAAATCCAGACGTATTGATTCCAGTCAATCCCGCTATTGAAAATTACATGCATGGTTTAGTGCGACACACAGACCATCCGGTGTTAACAGAAATGGAAGCGCTGGCGCAGAAAAACAACTTTCCTATTATCGGCCGCCTGGTGGGAGTATTCATTGAAGCGCAGGCCCAAATGATCAATGCCGAACGGGTGTTTGAATTCGGCAGCGGTTATGGATATTCGGCCTATTGGTTTGCCAGAGCGGTCGGCCCCAAAGGCCGGGTGATTTGCACCGATGCCGACTTTCTTAATCAAGAAAAAGCCCAGCAATACCTTGGTGCTGCCGGCTTATGGGATCGAGTCGATTTTCGGGCGGGGATGGCTCAGGATGTTTTTGCCCAAACTGAGGGACTTTTCGACATCTGCTATAACGATGTCGATAAAGGCGATTATCCTGAAATATGGCGCATGGCCAAAGACAGGATTCGTCCTGGCGGGCTTTACATTGCCGATAATGTGCTTTGGCGCGGCCGGGTAGCGGTAGAAAACCCCAGCGACATTTTCCCCGGATGGACTGAGGCGATTATTGAACACAATGAACTTATTTTTAATGATCCTGAATTTGACGCCTTCATCAATCCGACCCGTGACGGCGTCATTGTTGCGCGAAAAAAGACAGCATAGAAAAAGATACTTCTTCTTTATAAATAGCATTATGCTATGGCTTTAAATCAATGAATCACGAGGATTTGCTATGCCCTATACCAAAGAGATAGTCGAAGAACTGAACATTCTTGTTCGTTACAACCTAGCCACTACTCAAGAAGGAATCAAGGTTCACAAAACAGCGGCACCGGAAACCATAGAAGCTACGCACCGGCTATTCAAAAAAGGTCTGGTAACACAAGAAGATGGCGGCTATTTGACTAATCTTGGCCTTGAAACCGCAAAACACGCTCAAATGGTTCTGGATATACTCGCGCCGGCATAAAAAAGTCCGTTACGGTTATTAAAACCGTAAGCAATAAAAAAGGCTTAACGAGGACATCGTTAAGCCTTTTTGTTATGCGATTATAAAATTATAACTTAAGCGGCAAGTTCAACCGCTGCCCTCAATTTTTTCATAGCATTTTGTTCCAATTGCCTGATCCTTTCGGCAGAGACGTTGTAACGTTCGGCAAGCTCATGCAGCGTCGCTTTTTTGTCCATCAGCCAGCGGCTTGATAAAATATCCAGGCTGCGTTCATCAAGCTCCGCCATCGCATCCGCCAGCAAGTCCTGTTCATGCCCTTCCCAGTCTGAATTCTCAAGCAGTACCGCAGGATCGGCGCCGTGCTGATGAAGATAGCTGGCTGGAGCAACATAACTTTCTTCGGCGGATTCATCGACAGGCATATCAAATGACATGTCCCGGCTGCCCAGGCGTTTTTCCATTTCGTACACGGCACTGACGTCGACATCAAGGTCTTTGGCAATCGCCACCGCCTCGTCATTGGATAACCAGCCTAAATCGTGTTTGGATTTACGCAGGTTAAAAAACAGTTTGCGCTGCGCCTTAGTGGTGGCAACTTTTACAATGCCCCAATTCTTAATCACATACTCGTGAATCTCGGCTTTAATCCAGTGCACCGCGAAAGAAACCAAACGTACGCCGATATCCGGATCAAAACGCTTGACGGCTTTCATCAAGCCGATATTGCCTTCCTGAATAATATCCGGCATGGACAAGCCATATCCGCTGTATCCTCTGGCAACGTGAACCACAAAGCGTAAATTGGTCATAACCAGTTCGCGCGCGGCATCCAAATCGCCGTTGTCTCTAAATCTTAAAGCTAACTCTCGCTCCTGTTCTACTGTCAACTTAGGCATTTGCCTAACAACATTTAAATAAGAATCAAATGTTCCGACCGATAAATTAATAGGTAAAGCTAGTGCGTTACTCATTGAGACTCCCATGTAAAAAACATTTTTTCGAATTCTAGCACTCTGGAAGAAAGAGTGCTAATAATTTTCTACTCGGGTTTTAATTGCCGCAGTTGGAAATGAAGCACGATCCATGAACCCACAACGCCCAGCACAGATGAGATGAATAATAATGCCAAGGTTTCAGTGAAGCCAAGAAATACCACATGAAATGTGTCGTCGTAAAGCCCGGAAAGCTTTTCGATAGGCTGTTTCAATATCAGCATAATGGTTGTAACAATAAACCATGCGGTCACCCCGGAAAAAAAACCGATCCAAAAACCGCTATACAAAAACGGCCTGTGAATAAAGCCGTTGGTCGCGCCCACCAGTTTTGCGATCACCACTTCATCACGGCGGTTATGCAATTCCAGACGTATGGTATTTGCCGTAATGAACAGCACTCCGGCACCCAGCAACAAACTCAATAAGATGACGCCGCGCCGCGCTATTTCCATAATAGACTGTAAGCGTTTGACCCATTGCATGTCCATCTGGGCAAAATCAACTTCCGCCGAGCGCTTAAAATCATCAAGCATAACTTCAAGCGCTTGCTCGTTTTCCAATGAGTTCTTGGGCAACACCTGAATAACAATCGGTAGCGGATTTTTTTCCAAGGTTTTTACCGCCTCACCGAATCCGCTGTGTTCTTGAAACTCCTGCAACGCCTGCTCCTTGGTTATTAATTTAACTTCCTGGATGTCGGGATTTTGTCTAATAATGTCTGCGAACTTGTTTGCCTTTGCTTCTGAAATTTCGTCTTTCAGAAATAAAGAGATCTGATTGCTGGCTTCCAAATTGCCTGCTAACTGCTGCAGGTTCGCCACCAAAATATAAAAACCGCTGGACAGTGAAATCGCAATAGCCAGAACAACGACTGTCATTGCAAAAGAGAATCGGGACGCGACTAAGCGTCCAAGACTTGAAAACAAGGCATGTGCGTGAAGATTTCGATAAGCGTGGAATTTATCGACAAAATTCCCGCCGGAAATTTTGGTTTGCCAGCGCGGCTCCTGTTTACCCGGTTTTTTATTCACATGTTTCATAACTTAACTCGCAACCAGTTGACCGTGATCCAATTTCAAGATCCGATGGTTCATTTGGGCAATCAACGAAATATCATGTGAAGCTATCAATATAGTGACGCCAACTTGTTGAAACTGCTCAAACAAATGCATGATCTCGGTGGACAGTTCCGGATCGAGATTGCCGGTCGGCTCGTCGGCCAAGATCATCGGGGGCTTATTAACCACGGCTCGTGCAATCCCAACCCGTTGCTGTTCACCACCGGATAGAACTGCCGGATATTTCCTTTCCTTGCCTAATAATCCGACTTTATCCAATGACGCCCTCACCCTGCGAGATACTTCATGGTGGCCGTAACCCGCTATCACTAACGGCAATGCCACATTATCGAAAACCGTCCTGTCCTGCAGCAGCTTGTAATCCTGAAAGATCAAGCCCACCTTCCTGCGAATAAAAGGAACTTGTCTATCCTTAGCCAGATTCAAGTCTTGACCATCCAATAAAACCTGCCCCCGACTGCAACGCTCGATCAGCGCAATCAATTTCAATAATGTGCTTTTTCCAGCCCCTGAATGCCCTGTCAGAAAAGCCATTTCACCGCGTTGCAGGTGAAAACTGACATTACGCAGCACATCGCCCGCCCCTGGATACCTCATACTGACATTATCAAACTTTAACATAAGCGTCTTTAGTCTTTGACAAACAATGCATTAACAAAAGCATCGGCATCGAAATCCTGCAAATCATCAATACCTTCCCCTATTCCTATAAAACGAATGGGGATGCCAAACTGTTTAGCCAACGCAAAAATAACCCCCCCTTTTGCCGTGCCATCAAGTTTAGTCAAAGCCAAACCTGTCAATTCCACTGTTTCGTTAAACAATTTTGCTTGCGATAAGGCATTTTGTCCGGTACCGGCATCGAGAACCAGCAGCACTTCATGAGGCGCCGTTTCATCCAGTCTGCTGATAATCCGTTTTACTTTTTTCAATTCATCCATCAGGTTGGATTTTGTATGCAGGCGCCCAGCGGTATCGGCGATAAGAACATCTATGTGTTTTGCCTGCGCGGATTGTACCGCGTCATAAATAACGGATGCCGAATCGGCTCCGGTATGCTGAGCGACCACATGAATATTATTGCGTTCGCCCCAGGTTTGTAATTGCTCGACAGCTGCGGCTCTAAATGTATCTCCGGCGGCTAACATGACGCTATGACCCTGTGTCTGCAAGCGTTTAGCCAGCTTACCGATGGTTGTGGTTTTACCCGCGCCATTTACGCCAACCACCAAAATCACAAACGGTTTGTCCTGTTTTGGAATATGCAGATTCTTACTGCATGGCCTGAGCATGCTCAGCAGTTCCTGCTTCAAGGCGGCTGTTAACGCTTCACCGTCATTAAGCTGGTGGCGTTCAACACTTTCAGTCAGACGCTTGATGATTTCGGTAGTTGCATCAATACCTATATCAGCCATTAACAAACTGGCTTCAATTTCCTCAAGTAAATCTTTGTCAATCTCTTGACGCCCGATAGGGATATGCGCCAAAACTCCGCTAAGCCCTGAACGAGTCCGTTTAAGCTGAGTTCTAAGACGCAAATATAATGACTCGGGTTCCGTTATCGGATAAGCTTCTTCCGTTGTAGGGACAACTACGCCTTCGCGTTGCGGCTCAACTTCTACAGGACGCTTTAGCTCTTCAACATAACCGTATCGACTGTAATAGCTGATAGCAATCAACGGCAACATCAACAGTGCGGCAAAAGCATTATGAGCAATTGCCACCCATAAAGGCTCGCCGAGCCTGATGCCGACGATGCCCGTCCCGACCTCTACCAAAAGCAGCGCGCCCAACCATAAGCCGGCTCTTTTAACCGGTTTTGAATAATTTGCCGATGTTGAAGTCAACATCAACAGGGTGAGCATAATGAAAGAAACCAGCGCTCCGACCCTGTGCAACCAGTTTGCGGCAACCTGTGCATCGAATGCGATGACACCGGTATAACCCGTTTTTAACCCGTTAAAAAAGTCCAGAGCCGTTTGATAATCGGCCTTAGGCCACCATGAGCCATTGCATTGAGGAAAGCCTGAACAAACCAAGGCCGCATTGTTAGCGCTAACCCATCCACCTAAAACTATCTCTAAAAACAAGGCCCCCATTGCAAGACGGGCAAAAACGACTAAGCCATTGCTGCGCACAGCTAATGCCGAAATGCCTGGTTTAACTCGTAGATATAACCAAAACAACAACCAGAAAGCCATCATCTCCAGCAGCATATGCCCTGTTACCACAATAGGCATCGCATGCATTTTCACGGTCCACATGCTTAAAAACGCCTGTGCGGCTAGCAAAAAAACCAGACCCACTGCAGCTGTAACAATTGCCATGCGACTTTGTTGCTGACGCCATGAAAATAACGCCAACAGCAAGACCATCACGCCCAAGACAGCTGCCATATAACGGTGGCTCATTTCCTTCAAAGCTTTTTCAATATCAGGTGTTTGTCCGGGAAACGCCTCCATTGCATGCGCCATAAAATCGGCTTGCTCGCTGATAATCGCTTGCCCATAGCAGCCAGGCCAATCAGGGCAGGACAACCCTGCTCCGGACAGCCGAATATATGCTCCTACAATGACAACTATTAAAGCTAAAACAATGCTAAAGAGAGTTATTTTTCTAAACATTTTATTTTTCCACTATCCAATTTGTGAGATTCGTAACAGATGCATAAGGTCGCTTTTGACATCGTAAGGATCGAAACCCGGTTCATACTGCATCATTAAATTACCCAATGGATCCATTAATAAAAGCATTCCGTCAGGTATGTTACCTTGCTTGAGTGTAGAGATTTTCTTTGCAAGCGCGTCATTGGGCTTAACTTTTAACAAGGTCTGGTCATCTTTCCACCATGTGCTTGCAGTTTCCGGCGCAACATCTTTTAAAACCATGACGACTCGACGCGTACGGGTCAACTCCTTATTCAACATTAACCGGATTTGCTTGGTTTTATGAATAGCTTCAACACAAGACTCATTACAATCGTTATTTGAGATGACGTTTACCAGCAGCCAGTGCCCGGAAAGCTCGGACATATTGTCCGCTGAAAACTGATCGAAACCGGCTAGATCACTACGATCGGTTGTTAATGGCGGTGTTATTAACTGCCCATGATTGGTTTGTCCTTTTAAAAGCTGCGGATGTTCTTTTAATCCCCAAGCGATCAAAAACGGAATTACAGACATCGCAAAAATAGCCAGAATTAACAGATGATTTTTACTCTTTTGATTGTGCATTGTTCTTTTTAAAGCTGTACCAGATAAATAGTATCGTTAGTGTTAATGCCAATGCAAACCATTGAATTGCATAGGCAGTGTGCTGTTCGGGTTGCATAATGGTTGTTGTATGCCACTCCCGTTTAAAACCGTCAGGCAGCTCTTTAGCGAGTTCAACCTGGAATTGAAATAATGGATAGCCTAGTATTTTAGCCAAAACATTACTGTCAACCACCTGAACTATCGATGGCCAACCCTCGGATGGGATTTCCGCACCGGCTAATTTTATCCCAACGCTTGGAAAATGATTAATTCGTCCGGTAATAACTGCTTCCGTCTTATTAATCTGCAAATCAGGTAGAATCGACCTGTCCTGATTTAACGGAATCCAGCCCCTGTTTACCAGAACAGCCTTGTTTTCTCCGGTCAATATAAAGGGTGTCAAGACAAAATACCCCGCTTTCCCGTCGCTGATTTGGTTATCAACTAAGAACTGATGCGCTACATCATAGCGCCCTGCAACTTCGACATTTCTGTACCTCAGCGCCTCAGTATTGTTTTCAACAGCTGCCGTCAAATGCAGAGTTTCAGTTGCGGCCGCTTGCTCTTGTGCTTTAAGAAATGCCCGTTTCTGTTCTGAGCGATCTAATTGCCACATGCCCAGCGCAATCAACGCCGGTAAAACGCATAAATAAACTAAAGTGGGGATGAGTTTAAACTTCATTGACGAGTATATCCTGGAAATCATGCTTTTTTCTTTGTTCTATTGGCACAGGCAGTTAAATAGCCGAGAATACAAAAACCTTATCCATCAATGAACCTAACTATACTCATGATTATAAAAAGCATCGTTATTATCGCCTTTATTCTGATAATTATCAGCCTGGGCTCAGCATTATTCCATCTGATTAAGAATAAGCCTCAGGAACAATCCGAAAAAACAGTCAAGGCACTGACTTTTCGGATTACTCTTTCAATCATACTATTTATTTTCATTTTCATAGCCCTTGCAACCGGCATGTTCACACCTCACGGTCTGGGTACTCGAGTGCATCAAGCGCCAGTGGCTCCTGCCAAATAAAAGCGGCTCAACCATTCCGACAAAAAAAAAGCGCTGTCTGTTAGGCAGCGCTTTTTTTGGTAGAGCTGTTCAGATTAAATTACATAAACAAATATAAACAATCCTAACCATACCACGTCAACAAAATGCCAATACCAAGCTGCAGCTTCGAAGGCGAAATGATTTTCCGGCTTGAAGTGCCCCTTCCAGCTACGAAACAACACTACGCTCAAGATAATAGCACCCACACAAACGTGAAATCCATGAAAACCGGTTAACATGAAAAAGGTAGACCCATAAATGCCTGAACCTAAAGTTAAACCCATTTCAGTATAAGCTTCATGATATTCGAATGCTTGAAATGATACGAACAAGAGACCTAAACCTACAGTCGCCGCCAATCCTTTAATTAATTGGTCACGGTTTTTCGCAAGCAAGCCGTGATGAGCCCAAGTGCAAGTTACGCCGCTCGTCAACAGAATCAATGTATTCAAGAAAGGCAAACCCCATGCCCCCATTGGCTCGAACTCGCCGCCGACTTTGCCCGGACCATTGGTTGGCCAAACTGCCTCAAAAGAAGGCCACAGTAACTCTTTCGTTGGAGCTCCGGTACCTTCACCGCCCAGCCATGGCACCGATAGATTGCGTGTATACCAAAGCGTACCGAAGAACACAGCAAAAAACATGATTTCAGAAAAGATAAACCACATCATACCCATACGATAGGAAATCCCTACTTGGGTGCTGTACATGCCTGATTCGCTTTCTCCGGCCTGTAAAGTGAACCATCCGGCAAGCATAACAATAAATATAGCTAGCCCCAATAACATCCAAGCCGAACCGGCTGCCGAACCATTTAAATAATTTGCAAATCCAGCCAGCATCATCACCAAACCAGCAGTTCCAACGACTGGCCAAGTTGCTTTATGCGGAATGTAATACTCGTTAGTTGTAGACATGACCTTCCTCTCTCATTTCACTGATGTTTCAGTATTATCAAAAAATGTATATGCGAGTGTAATTGTTTTATATTCCTTGGGAATTTCAGGGTTAACAACAAAGCGCACCGGCATGGTCCTGCCTTCCCGCGCTTTAAAAGTTTGTTCTGAAAAACAGAAACACTCTGTTTTCTTAAAAAATTCAGCTACTAATCCGGGTGAAATGCTTGGAATTGCCCGGGCAACCATTACCTTATCGGTCTTATTTTCCGCATAAAAATTCACCGTATAATATTCGCCAGGGTGGACTTTTATTTTTTTTAGTTCTGAACGAAACACCATCGGCGTTGTCTCATTCAGCGCAGTCATAAATTCTACGGTGATTTCCCTGCTCTTATCAACTTCGTAGCCAACTTCCTTTATTGCAGACGATTCGACTTTTCCATTGAGCCCCGTTATGTCACATAAAACATCGTAAAGCGGAACCAGAGCATAGCCGAAACCAAACATTCCCAATACAACAAACACCAATATCCGAACTAACTTGGCGTTTTTATGAGTCACGCTTTCATTCATTGAGAAACTGCTCTTATTACTGCAAAAACATAAATAGCGATAGCAACTGCAACCAGAATCACTGCCGTCAAAATATTCTTTTGTTTGGTATTCATCATTTCACCTGATACGTTATCCATGCAGGTTGCTTTTGCAAGCAACCTGCATACAACACCTTAGATATGCTCAGTAGGTATTACTGTAGGTGGCGTAGTAAAAGAGTGATAGGGAGGCGGTGATGGCAAAGTCCACTCCAAGCTATGCTTGGCAGCATCTTCCCATACTTCACCAGTTACTTTTTCACCCGTTCCGCCTCTGATTGTATCGATAACGATGTACAAAAACAGCAGTTGGCTAGCGCCAAATATAAAGCCGCCAATACTTGAAATCATATTCCAATCCGAAAATTGCACGGCATAGTCTGGAATTCTGCGCGGCATTCCGGCGAGCCCCAAGAAATGCTGTGGAAAGAACAGGATATTGACTGATATAACAGACAGCCAAAAGTGTAACCGGCCAATTCTTTCATCATACATATGGCCCGTCCATTTAGGCAGCCAGAAGTAACCCGCAGCCATCAATATAAAAACAGAAGCCGGAACCAGTGTGTAATGAAAGTGAGCCACAATAAAATAAGTATCGTGGTATTGAAAATCAACAGGTGCAACAGACATCATCAGACCGGTAAAACCGCCCATCGTAAACAAAACGACGAAAGCAATGCTAAAGAGCATAGGCGTTTCGAAAGTCATCGAGCCTTTCCACATGGTCGCAGTCCAGTTAAAAACTTTAACCCCGGTAGGGATTGCAATTAACATGGTTGCATACATGAAATACAGTTCGCCCGCTATAGGCATGCCCACTGTAAACATGTGGTGAGCCCAAACGATAAATGACAAGAACGCAATTGCAGCCGTCGCATGAACCATTGAGCTATAGCCGAACAAAGGCTTGCGAGCAAAAACCGGAATGATGGTAGAAGCCACGCCGAAAGTAGGCAAAATCATTACATAAACTTCGGGATGCCCAAAAAACCAGAAAATGTGTTGATAAAGAACCGGATCACCGCCACCAGCCGCGTCAAAAAAGCTGGTATTGAAGAACTTGTCTGTCAGCAACATAGTCACCGCACCCGCAAAAACAGGCATGATTGCGATTAACAAAAATGCAGTAATCAGCCAGGTCCAAACAAACATCGGCATTTTCATCAAGGTCATGCCGGGGGCACGCATATTGAAAATAGTAGCAATGATATTAATCGCCCCCATGATTGACGAGATACCCAGCAAATGCACCGAGAAAATCGCAAAAGGCAGTGCCTTACCGGTTTGCAATACTAATGGCGGATACAAAGTCCAGCCACCCGCAGGCGCGCCACCTTCCATGAACAAGGTGCTGGCCAGCAATAAAACACCGGCAACCAATAACCAGAAACTCATGTTATTCATACGCGGCAATGCCATATCGGGCGCGCCAATCATCATTGGAATCATCCAGTTGGCTAGTCCGACGAATGCCGGCATAACCGCACCAAACACCATAACCAAAGCATGCATAGTGGTCATTGAGTTAAAGAACTGGGGATTAACAAACTGCATACCCGGCTCAAATAATTCGGCGCGAATAATCATCGCCATTGTGCCGCCAACAAAAAACATCGCCAGAGCAAACACCAAATACAACGTGCCGATATCTTTATGATTGGTGGTAATAACCCATCTTAAGAGCCCCTTTGCAGGACCATGATCGTGATGATCATCATGTTCAGCGACTACAGCAGACATATTTTATACCTCTTGAATTCATAAAAAAGATTAGATCGATAACAATGCAATGACTTATTCATTTTTATCTGCCACCGGTGTTCCTGATTGCAGAGCCTGAATAGCGGAAGGCTGAATAGAATCTCCTACCGAATTACCCAGACCATTACGGGTATATGTAACGACTGCCGCAAAATCAACTGCGCTTAACATTTTACCAAAAGCCGGCATCATGCCTTTTCCTTCCGAGACTAGCTTAACTTGAGCGTTAATATCGCCTTTTACCAATGGACTTCCCGTTAAAGCAGGGAAAGTACCTGGCAATCCTGCGCCATCCGGCATATGGCAGGATGCACAACTAGTTTCGTAAACAGCTTTACCTTTAGCGACCAGCTCTTCTTTAGTCCACTGTTTGCTGGCGGAACCTGCTTCAGCAGCCACAGCCGCTTTTTGCTGTTCCACCCAAGCATTGTATTCAGGTTCATTCATTGCAATCACAACGATCGGCATAAAGCCATGGTCTTTACCGCAAAGTTCAGTACATTGCCCGCGATAAGTGCCCGGCTCTTCAACAGAAGTCCATGCCTCATTAATAAAACCAGGATTAGTATCTTTCTTCCAACCTAAATCAGGTACCCACCATGAATGGATTACGTCCGCTGAGGTAAACACAAAACGAATTTTTTTCTTAGTTGGGATAACTAACGGCTTATCAACATTCAGCAAATAATTAGGAACTGATCTAGGGTCTAAACCAGAGCCAACTTGGCGTACTTTATTACTACCTTCATCCAAACTGCTGAAAAAATGAATCCCATTATCGAGATATTCATATTCCCATTTCCATTGATGACCTGTTACCTTAATGGACATTTCGGATTCTTGTACATCATCCAATTCCATCATGGCTTTCGTAGCGGGAATAGCCATACCGATCAGAATCAAGGTTGGGATAATGGTCCAAGCGATTTCAACCATTGTATTTTCGTGAAACTGCTCCGCTTTATGTCCTTTTGATTTACGGTGATGGTAAATCGAATAAAACATAGTCCCGAACACACCGATACCTATGAATACGCAAATCCATAGCACCAGCATGTGCAGATCATAAATGTCATTACTGACCTTTGTGACCCCTTTCATCAAATTGAGCGTGTAATCCGCTTGAACTGTCCCTAGGCCCAAAGCCATTAAGATCAGACCTGCGAACAGTTGCTTTGCTTTCTTCACGGAGCAGCCTCCTCGTTAGTAGTTATAAACTCTTGTATGCGTCATATTGTTTCGTAACTTTAGGACATGCCAAGGTCGGCCCCATTCCATGTTACGTAATAATTACCACAAATAATCTTTCTGATTTTAACCTATGAAGGCAATCTATACCAGCTGTCCTTTCCTTGATATTATTTAGTGCAATAAAAAGGCTTGTGAATCAATGCGACTCACAAGCCTTTAGATTTTAATTTTTTAATTCGGATTAGCTGTTTAACGCATCCGCATAAGCCATATCAAAGTTAGGGATGTGGTTGTCTAACCAACCTTTAACCAATTGACCGACTCCTTCGTCAACTTCGGCTTCGCCCGCATGAAATTTTGTTTGCAGACCACCGCAAATGTCTAGCAAAGCGACATGTTCTTCCTTGTGGCGATCGTAGCCTGCATAACCTTTCGCCTGCATTTCTTTTTCTTCATGAGCAAAATGATCAACAACATACGAAATCAAATCATCTAATTGCGCACCAATAGCCGAACGTTCTGCTCCGCCAGTTGCTAAATCATACAATTTATTAAGCTTATCAAACAAAATTTGATGCTCCTGATCTGCAAAACCAACATTTGTACCATATTGACCAGCTGTCCAAGTAATTAAAGCCATAACGTTTCTCCTGATAATGTTTATCATTGATTATTTACCGCACAAACATTATGGGTTATATCCATATCTAAATCCATAATTAATTTATGGTAAAAGCCAACTTATTTTCCGCCTATGTTTTTGTTAATTTCCCAGTTGGCGAAACCCTATCAGAACAACATTTACGCTAGTGTAGTTTTGCCAGAAAAGAAGGATCAATTCGACACCCGCCAATTTCCGGGCGATCCAACAAATCCTGCTCGAAATCCCGGTAAGTGGATAACTGGAACGCAATGCGCGTAATCTTGCCGCTTGAAAACTCAAACTCCATCGCACCGCCTTTAGCACGCGGACTGCCTTCTTTGGTAGTAAACAATAAAATTCCCGCGTTACCTGTAGATTTCCCTGAATTATCAGGAACCGGTCGCGCACAACTCAGCTCGTTAATTAACAATCCCGAAAAGACCTGTGCCAATTGACGAGCGCTGACGATAATTCCTTCGCCAGGAATAGATGCAGTCGCCGCAACAGGCACAACTGGACCAACTGGACCAACTGCCGCATCCGCAGGAGTCGGCGCCGCGGGAGCAGGAGGATTCAGCAATAATTCCAACCCAAAATCACCTAAATGATTTTGCAGCAACACGCTGCCGTCGCCATTTTTGGCCGTATTTAGCAAAGGAAACAACTGACGCTCCATTTCCGCCTTGTTTGGATTATTCAGCACTGAAACGAGCTGCCTCTCAATCGACTTAAGCGGTGTAAATAACTGCTCTTTTTTATGGCTCGCCTCCCCCATTTGATCCCAATCGGACCGCGTATTAACCGGCAAACCCATTGTTTTCATGACCATATAATCATCAGCCGTTAAACAATTACCAAAATCTTTACTGCGATAAGTCTCCAACACTTTAGGACGCATTTCTTCACTCAGCATTCTTTGCCGAGTAATATTGTAATTATTCCAATCTCCGTTTTTAGCCAAGAAATAGTAAATCACCGCATTGCGGTCAAATTTATTAAAACCTAAATCCTTCATCACCAGCTTCAATTTCCGGCAGTTACCCTCCACTTCCTGGTAATTATTCCAGTCAGGCTTTAAATTCGGTTTTGCCGAATGTTTTGATTGCTCAATCAGTTGCTGAAGATTTATTTCTCCAGTCGCTGATTTTATTGGCAAATAGCCTATTTCTTCGAACGACATATCGCGCGCATCGGGGATACCGTCCACCGTCGTCCTTAATAACAAAGTCGACAGAATTTCCGGATAAATCTTCAATTCCCCCAGCTGTTTAGTGTCTGAGCCAAACAGATTAAATCCGCCTTCCGCCACATCAAAAACCTTAAATGTCGTCTGATTAAGTGTTCCTGTCTTGCCCGAGAAAGTCGTCGATGCCGGTAACGAATGCGATTCGGAACTATGCTTGGCTGACTGATGAGATGCTGATACTGGAGCGGCTTGCTGACTACTTTTTACCCATTGCCCAGCAGCCTGTCCGATGATGGCAACCCCCATGCCGACACCGGTTAAAGCCAGCAAATTGCTGGCCGCATTCACATCACCAACCAAACTTGATACATCCACATCGCTATTCGCATTGGTGTAAAAATTATAATCAACCATAGTTTCCTTGCCCGAATCCAAACGGATCCACGGCGTCAGATAAAGCTTTTTGGCATCGAAGGTAAAGTTACATTTGCCAGTTGTCGCCTGATACAAAAAACCAGTGGCTTCACGGCTGAATTTTAGGGTTTCGTTACGCACGTTATAAATAAGCGCTGCAGATAAATCGCCCTTTTCATAGGACGGCGCCATACTGGTACAGCCGCTTTTTAGTACATTGTCCCCTTTAAAATCGAACTCGGATATCAGCCGCACATAATAATCATCGCCATCAATGGATTGAAAACCTTGCAAGGGTTGAAACTGGTTGGCCTGCGTTGCCGGATGATCAACCACAATTTGTCGGGTCGTTGAGCATCCGGACAACAGCGTACCGGCAATTAAAATTAATTTTACTGATGAGATATAACGAATCGACATGCATTAACCTTGTGCCGTAATCAATTAAACGGCGAATTTAACTGCGAAAAGGGAAAATAATAGGGCTTTCTCGGAGACTTTGTCATGTTTTATTTATCAAGCTATCTATGGCAGCATTTGGCAATTGCTTCCTCTATCGCCTGATTTACCTGCTTTTGAAGTGTCATTTTTGGTGTTCATAGAACCTCGTCAATAATCAGTTATAACTTGACTCTCTCTGAGAAAAATTTGAAATCGGCGACTTTTCTGTAAGGCAACACACCCAGCAAAGGCACGTCCAATGTTTTTTTCAAGGTCAGTATATTATCGTCTCGGCTTAACAATTCCGGATCGGTGCAGACTGCAATCCATCCGGCAAAGGCCACACCGGATTGCATTATCGCTTGATAAGTCAATTTTGCATGATTGATGCAACCCAGCCTGATTCCGACAACCATAATAACCGGCAGAGCAAGGGCTTTTGCCAAATCGCTATTATCTTCACGTTCATTTAACGGACTATACCAACCTCCTGCGCCTTCAACGACCACAACGTCAGCCAAAGTTTTCAATAGCTCAAATTTGGCAATCAGCAGATCCAGCTTGACTGGATTATCCACACCCGCAATATGGGGCGAAACCGGTAACTCATAGGCGTAAGGATTGATCAAATCATAATCAACCGATAATGAAGTATTTTCCTGTATCAACAACGCATCTTCATTTCTCAACCGACCATCTTGCACTCGACAACCCGAGGCGACGGGCTTCATTCCTACAACCGATTTCCCCTGGATTTTAAAGTAACGCATCAGCGTAACCGTCGTCCAGGTTTTGCCGATGTTGGTATCGGTGCCTGTTATAAAGTAGCCTTTTTCCATTAGCTTGCAGAAACCATGATAACCTCGAAAGTCGCATCAATCTGGTCACCCGATTGATGTTTCTCATAAGCCGCGATCATGCGCCTCATCTGCGTTTTGGTAGTGACGCTTTTGTTACGCCCGGCTATCACGTTATGCGCGCCGATCTGTTTTAACTCTTTCATCAGTTCCAAAACCGAGCCATAGTTTGATATATATTGTTTAGTTTCAATTTTTATCTCGGCATACTCCGCCAGCCGAAGAAAACGGCTCAGCTGCTGCTCACTGTAAAATTCATTAACATGGTTATAATCGTCAACTTCCGCCCACGCGCTTTTCAATTCCTGTAGTGTTTGCGGGCCGAACGTCGAAAAAACCAGCCGCCCGCCCGGTTTCAATACCCGCTTAATATCCGTAAAGACGGCTTCGAGATTGACGCACCATTGCAACGCCAAATTGGAATACACGCCATCAACGATTTGTCCGGCGAGCGGCAGCTGCTCGGCATCGGCACAGACATAGCAGACATCCGGCGTACCGGTCAGCTTTGTTCGCGTTACCTGTAACATCGGCAATGCAATATCTAAAGCGATCACAGGCCATGCAGTCCTTAATAACCCAGAGGTTAAAAAACCGGTGCCGCAACCCAAGTCCAACAGTGTTCCTGCCTGGCTTCCTGTTGCAATAATACCCAGCAGTTCCTTACCGACAGTACGCTGCAATGCGGCAACGCCATCGTAAGTCACCGAGGCTGCTGCAAACGACTGCCTGATTTTGGCTTTATCTAAATGCATTGTTCATCCATAAACCGGGAAATAATCACTGCTGTTTTAAGACCGTGCGACAAAAACGGCACATGCCCTGCCCTGTCGATGATGTTCAATTCCAGGCTTGGCAATAACTGCTGCATTTTTTGACCTGCGACTACCGGAACCAGAGTATCCAGGCCGCCTAAAATAACCGAAACGGGAATATCCAATCCGGACAAAACCGGCCGCATATCTGCTTGTTTCAATATCTTTAAGCCGCCCTGCAAGGTTTTTGCGTCAGGCGCATCGCATTCAAACACCGAAGTTTTAAGCGCTTTCAAAGAAGCTTTATGGTCGGGCAAGCCTTTTACCTGCAAGGACAAAAAGCGCTGCAGAGTCACCTGACCGCTCTCATGCAATTGCTCGGCAAACTCATCCAGCAAATGAATATCCATGCCGGGCCATTGCGCTGTTTGCGTAAACAAGGGATTCCCCGCCAGCAAAACCAATGAAGATACGCGCTCCGGATAACGCTCGGCAACATCGAGCACTACCGTAGCGCCCAAAGACCAACCCAGCCAGCAACTCCGCTCGGAAACTGCTTTAACCAACTCATCACTAATCCGCTCCAGCGTAAACGGATCGATTTTTCCGCTACGCCCATGCCCCGGCAAATCGATGCAGGTAACCCGGTAGTTTTGCGACAATTGCCTGGCAAATGCTCGCCAGATGCCGGTATGCATCGCCCAGCCGTGCACCAACACGATGGGCTTGCCTTGCCCGAACGTTTCCAGATGAATTTTGCTCACTTGCAGCCTACGGTAATTTTAGCCAGCGCATCCAGCAGCCGGTCGACATGCTGCTCTTCATGCAACGCTGAAAAAGTCACCCGTAACCTTGCGCTACCTTGAGGCACGGTCGGCGGACGTATTGCGCTGACCAGGAAACCGGCATTTAATAAAGCGTTGCTGATATCCACGGCGTTTTGGCTGTCACCGATCAGAATGGGCTGAATAGCCGATAATGACGGCATCACCTGTAACCCGAGCTGTCCGGCGCCCACACTGAAGCGCTCCGACAGGTTTTTGAGCCTGTCCCTGCGCCAGCTTTCTGCGATAGCAATTTTCAAGCTTGCCCGCGTCGCTTCGGCAACTGCTGCCGGCATCGCGGTGGTATAAATATAGGTACGGGCTTTCTGGATCAAGGTTTCAATCAACAACTCCGAACCGGCAACAAATGCGCCGAACGTACCCAGCCCCTTACCTAACGTCCCCATCAGCACCGGCACCTCTTGCTGGCCAAGGCCGTAATGTTCCAAAATTCCTCCTCCACGTTCGCCGATTACGCCCAGTCCGTGCGCATCGTCAACCATCAGCCAAGCGTTATGCTCTTTTGCGACAACTACCAATTCATCCAGCGGCGCAAAATCGCCATCCATGCTGAACACGCCATCGGTAACGACCAGCTTGCGTCCCAAGGTTTTTTCCATATTCACGCCAAGGTCTGCCGCATCGGCATGGGCAAAGCGCTTGAACCGCGCACCGGACAACAAGCCGCCGTCCAACAAAGACGCATGATTCAATCGGTCTTCAAATACCGCATCGCCGCGCCCCAATAATGCCGAAATCACGCCAATGTTGGCCATGTAACCCGTGGAAAACAATAACGCCCTGTCTCGACCGGTAAACTCCGCCAGTTCTTCTTCCAACGCATGATGCGCAGCACTATGCCCGCAAATCAGGTGCGCCGAACCGCTGCCGACACCATATTGATCCGCACCGGCTTTAAACGCGCTGACCACGTCGGGATGATTAGCCAACCCCAAATAATCGTTACTGCAAAAATTAACAATAGTCCTGCCGTCAACTTTCAGGTTGATGCATTGAGGGGATTCAATGACCCGTCTTGATCGATACAAACCCTGCTGGGCAATATCATCTAGGCCGGCTGCTAATTGTAAAAATGAAGGTGTCATAAAATCAGTAATGTTCACCACGAAGACACGAAGAACACGAAGTTCTATATTTCATTCTTCGTGTCTTCGTGGTGAATTATATTTTGTAGCAGTCCCTACGAACGGTTTTATTTATCAAGCGTAACTCGAACCGCCGGAACGCACGCCCAGCCGTTCAAACAATGCCAAATCATGGTTGGTCATCGGGTTATCGGTGGTCAATAATTTATCGCCGTAAAAGATCGAGTTCGCCCCGGCCAGGAAACACAGCGCCTGCATTTCATCGCTCATGTTATTGCGGCCTGCGGACAAGCGCACCCGCGACTTGGGCATCATGATTCGTGCGACTGCAATGGTTCTGATAAAGACGATCGGGTCCAGTGATTCGGTGCCCATCAGCGGCGTGCCTTCCACTTGCACCAACATATTGACCGGCACGCTTTCGGGATGCTTGGGCAGGTTTGCCAGTTCAATTAACAGCTTGGCACGATCGACGTCGCTCTCGCCCATGCCGACAATGCCCCCGCAACAGACGTTAATCCCGGCATCCCTAACCCGCGCCAGCGTATCCAAGCGATCCTGATATGTCCGTGTGGTAATGACTTCGGAATAATAATCTTCCGAGGTATCCAGATTGTGATTGTAATAATCCAGGCCGCCTTCTTTCAGCCTGGCCGTTTGGGCTTCGGTCAGCATCCCCAGGGTTACACAAGTTTCCATACCTAACGCCTTGACGCCCTGAACCATTTCAACCACCCGCTCTACATCGCGGTCTTTAGGCTGACGCCAGGCCGCTCCCATGCAAAAACGCGATGCGCCTTGATCTTTAGCAAGCTGCGCCGCCTGTAAAACCTTCTCGACCGGCATTAATGCCTCGGGCTTTAAATCGGAATCATAGCGCGCGCTTTGCGGGCAATAGCCGCAGTCTTCCGAACAGGAGCCGGTTTTGATACTCAGCAGACTGCTGATCTGAACTTCATTGGGATCGAAATTCTCCCGATGTACGGTTTGCGCCTTAAAAATCAGATCATTAAAAGGCAGCGCATAAAGCGCTTGCACTTCGTCCAATTGCCAGTCATGGCGAATTGCAGGGTTTGCAGACATTCTGTTAAGCTCCAGTTACGGTAATACTCAAACAAAGACAACGGACAATCTTGTCAACTTGTTCAAATGAAAATGGTATACAACTGGATCAATATTATACAGGATTACCTGCTGCCGCCTACCTGCATCTTATGCGGCAACCCTGGATACGACTCCCGCGATATTTGTCATTCGTGCTATAAGCATCTGCCTAGGAATAATCTATGCTGCTACCGTTGCGCCGAAATATTGGAAGCACCCGCCATCTCTGCCCGATATCCTTCGGTAACCGCGCATGCAAATCCATTCCCTCCAGTGTTGTGCGGCCGTTGCCTGAGCAAGCGCCCGGTCTTTGATGAAACTTATGCGCCGTTCATCCATCATGGCGCTATCCGACATTTAATCAGCAACTTAAAATTTGGCGCCAATTACAAGAATGCCCGCTTACTTGGCACGTTACTGGCCGAACATCTTAAACAAACCGCAGAACGGCCGGACTTGATTTTGCCTGTTCCACTGCATAAAGCACGCTACCGCGAGCGCGGCTTCAACCAGGCCATAGAAATCGGCAGAACTGTAGCCAAAGAATTGCTGATTCCGCTGGATATCACCAGCTGCCAACGGTACCGGGACACTCCGCATCAAACTCAATTATCGGCAAAAAAACGCCGTAAAAATATGAAAAACGCTTTCTCCATCATCAAACCCATCCATGCTCGGCATATCGCAATACTTGACGATGTGATGACCACCGGCTCAACAGCCCATGAACTTGCCTATGCGTTGAAAAAAGCGGGCGCTAGCCGGGTTGATGTTTGGGTTTGTGCGAGGGCTTAATTTGTATTAATCGCAAATAATATAGTTTGACGACATAGCTTTGCATTGCTTAGCGTCGTATGACGTGAACATAATCGGCAAGCGGCAAACGATCGAATAACATGTCGGCATAATCGCAAACCTCGCCCTTGCGTATCAGGTAATCTACGAAAAATCCTTCATCTAAAACCTTCGGCCGGCACAGTATCGAATGGAGCTGCACTATCTCATTTTGGCTGGAAACTGTATCGTCCTTAGCAATTTTTCACGGCAAAACTCAGCCAAGGAGCCTTGATAGATAAATAGAAAAAACCTCTAACACAGAAAAAACTGCAAGTGATGGCAAAAGCATTAATTCGCGCTAAGCTGACTTAGCGATACCTGTCAAATTATTGCTCATCGTCGGGCAACGGCTGTGCCGAATCGCTCGTTTCCTGTCCGATGCTGTTGACCACGCGTTTCGTACCATGACCAATTTCCTTAGCAGCATCCCTGGTGCCATGCCCAATTTCCCTGGTGACATTACGCGCGGTATGACCTATTGTTCTGCCCGCTTCTTTAAACTCGGCGCAAGATACTAAGCCCGTAGAAAATATAATGAGCAAGGCAAATAATTTTGTAAATGAAATGATCATTTTCTTCTTAATCAAATTAAGCTGACAGCCATCACAAAAGACTTGGCAAGCTTAGGACTTTTCATGATTTGCAACTTAAGGTTTTTATGTAAAAGTTACTATATAAGCGTTATTGTGAATCTGCTTTTGTGTCAAAAACAGACGCTTAGTAAAAAATCTCACGGCTTTATCCTTCACGTAAACAAGCCTTCAATCGCCGCTTATATCTATTATAAGCTCGGTTCGACAAACGGTGTAACCTCGTTTCCCGTTTGATATTACGTCGCCCTGAATATCCAATTTGGAGCTCAAAATCTTGACGGTTACCACGATTACGATCAAGGTCAAGTTTGATTAATTTTTCATATAAATTCCATGCTTGGATAGTTAATTCTCTTGAAGTTATCAAACGAAGCCTCATCGCAAACGGATTGTTTTAACGAAACAATATTAAGCCAAGTGACAAGAGATCAGTATATCGTTAACTACCTAAAAGATCGGCTTGTGGCGCAGAGACTAGCCAGTATTATTAGCCATAAAACGGCACTGCCTAGCCTAGAATGCAGCATTTTTCGCAGACTTTGATACCCGTAAATGTACGAGCGTAAACATCTTTTTCATATACGGCATACAAACACATTAGCTTTTAAAAATTTTACATATCGATGGACAATAAAAAACCCGCTAAGCCTTGTGACTTGCAGGTTTATTAAGTCTCTCAATCTTTCTGAATTCATTAATGACGCGGACTCTATCACATTTAAAGCCTCAAGCCGCCAATGATAAGGCATTTAAATAGCATCATGCTGACCACCCCGAGCGCCAGCCGGTTCACTCAGCAAAATCCTTTCGTTAATTTTTGCAATAGTTAAGTTTTGACCTATGTTATTACTTATTACAAGGCCATTCTTTTGCAACTGCCGCTTTAACAAGTGACTCGGCACTAGAACTCCGTAATTCCGGATGCTCATTTAGATATTTAGACACAACATTCGCGGCTTGATCTGAGGAGATATTTTGCGGACAAAACAAGCCTGATCCAATGCTTGCGTCAATGACACCCATCACGTAATACATAAACGCTCCGGCATCATAAAGCTCTGCATTGTCTATATCACCGCTTTTATAAGCAGTGGACTTGTCGTAAAGTTTCTGTCCATTGATAAAAGCATTGAAACCTGCATTAGCCGACATTGGCATCATCATTGTAGCGATTAGGATTAACTTTGTTACTTTCATTTTTACGCCCTATAGATTTACATTAGCACATCGAATAGTTTATATGGATATATGCTGAATTACACTGATAGGCAATAACGGCGTCTTGTAGAGTCATGTCTAAAAACAGACCTGCAAGCCTTGCGTGACATAAGTTTGGCTGCGCGTTATTAACCAACTTACTATTGTTATATGTAGTAATTCAAACCCAATCTGACAGTTACTGTTCTGCCAGGTGAAATTCATCGTTTTCCGGTGTATCAGCATTTCCGATCGAATGCGGGCATTTCTAGTGAGATGAGCTTTTCAGTGACAACTGTTTACTTGGTGATTCTCATTTTGCCGTTATGCTGAACGATTTTGAACCTCTCTAATACATTGTTGCCCATCAAAGCATGATTTAAATTGGGCGCAATCACGCACCGCACATCTTTTATTGAGAAATCTCCAAATCTAAGCTTCGAAATTATACCTGTGCAAGCATGGGCTTTACCATTTGCCGTTTCCATGACAGCCTCGTTTTCACATTTTATACCCGCTTGCGATGCAACCTGCTTAGGTAGGGTGACAAACGAGGCACCTGTGTCGATCGCAAAGGCAAGCGGAATATCGTTGACCGCACCATTAACGAAATAATGTCCGTTGTATTGCTGACGAAGAGTCATGCCAGATCCGAATGCATACTCGTCGACAGCCTGTTGCTGCTGCCGTTTCTGCTGCTCAAGCTGGTTCCGTTGCTGTTCAATCTTTTGAAATTGCTGTTCTGGGTTACCATTAGGCCCAAGGTTTATACCATCTGGCCCGTAGATATTGTCATCGCCTCTAACGGACTCTACCAAAGCGCCTAGTAGAATTAATGTTATCAATAAATATCTCACTATTTCACCTCAGTTGTCATGACATCCATTTCCCCAGGAAAATTTTAAATAAAACCCTATTTATATTCCGATCGTATTTTAATTATAAGCTTTAAAATTATGTAATTATTATTCCACTTGCACATCGGTTTTTGTTACGAATAACGCCATTCATTAGCCGCCGAAGTGAAGTGTCGCCGCTCAACCACTCTGCAATTCGATGGGCAATAAAAAACCCGCTAAGCCTTATGACTTGCAGGTTTATGGACTTCTTTGAGTCTGTTTGTAATCACTAATGGAGGCTGCGGGCGGAATCGAACCGCCGTAGATGGCTTTGCAGGCCACTGCATAACCATTTTGCTACGCAGCCCTAAAAGTTAAATAAAAAAGCCGCGATAGTTCGCGGCTTTTTTTAAAATTAATTGGAGCGGGAAACGAGATTCGAACTCGCGACCCCAACCTTGGCAAGGTTGTGCTCTACCACTGAGCTATTCCCGCGCTTCAATTTATTTGGTCATTATAAGCTCTTTTTAGATCGTGTCAACTTTTTATTGAACATCAATTGCCAAAACCCAACCCGAGCTACCTTTACATTCGCCATCTTCAACCTGAACCTTAGCGAATGCATTTTTCTTTCCGGCAAAGTCTTGTAAATCTACGACAGTTACCGCCGTTCCCTGCTTAATACGTCTGCAAGACTCAACCTTGCCTTTGTCTTCATCTTCACTGTCATCAAATGCAGCTATAGCTCCGGGCACTGAGACCAATTGTATGGGTGATTCAACCTCGTAAGTATTCGGGTTTTTCAAAATATAACGTTGCCCGGCAACAAGATTCTTAGGCGCAGGAGTGGAAATAGTACCTGAATCACCACCACTCATCATAATGACAATAAGCAGAAGGACTACGCCTCCTAAAGCGCCAAAAAAAACTTTGGGGTTGTTTTCTTTTAAGCTCATCATTGATGACAACAGCTTGCCAGCCGTTTCTTTTGCTGTATCTACCGGTTTTTTAGCGTTTTCTTCATTACTCATTTCGTATCCTCACAATTGTAATTTTTTTATTATTTTCAGGTCCTTGCCCGAAGCATATTAACTAATCGCTTCGATAACTCATATACATAAACAATCCAGTACGAGTTGGTATCCTGAGTTATATTTAACTGTCCACTTTAAAAGGCCGACAATTCATCACCAACAATCAACTTGATGCATCAACTTACCACGATAAGAAAACTTTTCAAGCGCTAAATACATATAGCATTATATTTCAATAGAGTGCGTTATTTAAATGAAATCGTAACCTTTTTTAGCTTGCGCGGGCATCGGCTTGCTCTTTTCAGCAACCCGCCGACATTCAAACTGCCAATAACCCAAGCCGACATTCTTCCTGTTATTCAATGCCACAGGAAAATCTTCATTATTCATAAACATTCGAACCACATCATCATCTTTCAGCATAAAACTATCGGTAATGATGTAGTTTTTTTCACATTCGAGTTCCCTCGCGCTATAAAACAGCCCTTTTTGCGGAATATCTTTACCCGACGTGTCCAGTGGACCATAAGTGACAGCAATGGATTGATGAGCCAATAGCTGCATACCAAAGTTTATTCGACCGCTTTGTTTATCGACAATAACCTTGTTAACGATCCCTAATGAGCGTTTATGTTCTGGACTATCTGTTTTTCTAAAACTGACTAAGCTTCCTACTGACAGAACGCCTGTTTTATTAAAAATACCCGACAATAACCTGTCAGACGCCGATTGAACAAGAAACTCCATATCTCTTGCGTCGGCGGATTCCAAGGCATTTTGCAGTTCATGAGTTGCTTCCAAACCTACGGCAATATAGCGATCTGTTCTATCGCTAAAAAAAGGCACACCCTGCAAATCAACACCCATCCATCTTTGTTCAAGATAGTCGAGTAATTCCGCCGAGGGTTTTCCGATGTCACTTCTCAACACATGCATCGAACTAAACCTTGCCTCCACAGCATTGATCAATTTTTCTTTCTGCTTAAGCGCTTTAAACAATTTGGTAAAGTCCAGATACAACATCAATGACTCGTTTTTTGCACTTACTTCAAATTGATATTGCGGCGCCTTATCTTCGTCCGTTAAAACAATGCACTGTATTTGCTGACCACTCACCGGCTCTTTCTTTAAAGCAATCAAAGAACCTACCGTTTCTATATAGTTATAAACCAATAAGATTTCCTTTTGCATCAAACCGGTCGGATCGGCAAGACTGAGCAATAGGATCTGCCGATAACATTCTTCAGGACTGCTGGCTTTACTGGGCTGACTGACATCATTGGGGACTTTGGTCGTGCTGTTTTTTATTGTCACACTCAGGCTGTAAAGCGAATGCAAATCTATCCAGACCCAATCAGGGATCGGCATCCCCATAATGAAATGACTGACAACAATACTGCTCAGCCCTTTAATGCAGCGCTGGATGGCTAATGCGGCATTCTTTCCTTGAAACCAGCCGACATCACGCTTGGTTAACTCCTTAAGCACCATCCAATAGCCTAGGGTGAATTCCTTTTCAATGGAAACCAATATACTCAAAATTTTCTTGTCATTATCTTCTTTCGGGAACCCCGCTTTAATCAGACGGGATCGAAGGTAATCTTCAATGTCATGAACGCTTGAACTTAAAAGCTCCAGCGCGTCCAGCCTTAGCTGAATCTTCATTTCAACAGCATTGAAATCTATAAGAAAATCATGAAGCAAGCGTGTGGCCAATCCTGGATTAGCCGTCGGCAATTCAGCTATCCAATGCTGTAGCGCCTTTGCTTCAAATTCTTTTAAGCGCGTGGGATTTTTTTGTTGCGCTGGAATAACCAGAAAAAAAGAGTTCTTCACATCTTCACCGAATTGATTTTAATGCTCTACGTTGTCTAAAAATATTTGGATGCCATTGTCCATCGTATCTTAATCTCTTATCTAAACTATCAAGCTCCACCTTTTCTCATCATCATCCCTTTTGAAGGGTTATAACCAATGATTGCCGCCATCATAAACAGAACAAAGGCAGCCAAGGTATAAATAAATGCCTGACTGTTAAACTGACCGTACAAAGAAAACCGGATCAATTCAACCGCTTGAGAAAATGGATTATATTGCGCCAGATGATAAAGCAGCGCACTGGACTCTTTGATTTTCCATAAAGGATACAGTGCGGTCGACATAAAAAACATCGGGAAAATCACAAAGTTCATTACACCGGCAAAATTTTCCAATTGTTTGATAAACGACGACAATAATAAGCCTAAAGCACCCAGCATTAAGCCTGTCAGTAACAATGCCGGCAGAATCCACACATAACCCAGCCACGGCGCCTGAATATCATAAAGCCAGGCAATCGCTAAAAACACATAGACTTGCAAAACCGATACGCCGGTACCGGCCAATAATTTACTGAGCAATAAAAACCAGCGCGGCAACGGACAAACCATCAATATGCGCATACTGCCCATTTCCCGGTCGTAAACCATCGACAATGAACTCTGCATACCGTTAAACAGCTGAATCATGCCGATCAGGCCGGGAGTAATATAAACTTCGTAAAGAATGTAGGTTTCATAAGGCGGAGTAATCGCAAGCCCTAATGCGGCCCTGAATCCGGCAGCGAATACGAACAGCCAGACCAGGGGTCTGACCAGGGCGGAAATAAACCGCTCGCGCTGGGTAACAAATCGCCATAACTCGCGCCAGATGATGCCCCACATCGCACGCCAGTAATGGAGTAATCTCACGCCGGGCTGTCCTGCCCTGCGCCCTTCGGGTAAATGCGAATCCGCTCCCGGCGGATTGGTCACGCCGGGCTGTCCTGCCCTGCGCCCTTCGGGTAAATGCGAATCCGCTCCCGGCGGATTG
>Ga0208262_1000003_pt1 | contig 227528 bp, 184 predicted proteins | sample LakWasMet15_LOW5_2_FD_183863 | JGI IMG/M metagenome (GOLD analysis project Ga0208262, IMG submission 183863) | Freshwater sediment methanotrophic microbial communities from Lake Washington under simulated oxygen tension - Sediment Metagenome... | ecosystem: Environmental > Aquatic > Freshwater... | reverse complement strand
GTCAAATAAAGGCGGCCAGATGTACTTCATGGTAAACCATACCAGAAGTGCAAAGGTAATCATTTGCCCAATCAGAGTAGCATTGATACTCACGATGCGTTCCTCTTGTTGCTATTAAATTTAAACGGCTTATTGACCCGCTGCAGCTTGTACAGCAGACAGGAATGGGTTAGCAAATGTGAAGAACAATGCCAAACCAACACCGATCATAGTTACCGCGTCCAACAGGCCCGCAACAACAAACATTTTTACTTGCAGCATAGGAACCATTTCCGGTTGACGAGCCGCGCCTTCCAGGAATTTACCACCCAAAAGACCAAAGCCTATCGCTGTTCCTAAAGCGCCCATACCAAGAACCAGACCTACTGCGATAGCAGTCATGCCTTGTACGTCAGCAATTAATTTTGCAATTTCCATGAAACCTCCAAACGGTTAGTTAATTATAAAAGTTAAAAAAGTCTTTAATGATCTTCGTGCGCCATGCTCAGGTAAACAATGGTCAAAACCATAAATATGAATGCCTGTAACGTGATAATTAAAATGTGAAAGATTGCCCAGGGAAAACTCAGCACCGGCTGGAGCTGCCAAGGCAACAAGGCTATCAAGATGAAGATCAACTCGCCCGCATACAGGTTTCCGAATAAACGAAGCGCCAGTGAGATTGGCTTTGCTATTTCTTCTACCAATTTCAACAACAGATTGAACGGTAAAAGCCATGGTCCGAAAGGTTGAAACATCAATTCTTTGGCAAAACCCCAAGGGCCTTTTACTTTAATGCTGTAGAAAATAATCAAACAGAAAACGGAAATCGACATTGCGAATGTTGCATTTAAATCCGTACTTGGAACAACGCGCAGATATTCGATGCCCATCATCGAACCGATCAACGGCAATATGTCGACCGGGAACAAGTCCATAAAGTTCCACAAGAACACCCAGCAAAAGATGGTCAAGGCCAGAGGCGCGATTAAGTTGTTTTTACCGTGAAAACTGTCTTTAACTTGAGTATCGACAAATTCAATCAGCATTTCCACAAAGTTCTGCACCAATCCGGGAACGCCCGCTGTTGCTCTTTCCGCTGCCGTCTTAAAAAACCAGACAAACAGGCCGCCCAGAACAGCTGAGAAAAACAACGTATCCAGGTTCAATGCCCAGAAACCTTCGCCCACGGTCAGCGAAGTTAAATGGTGAATAATATAACCGGTTGCACCTTCGGCGGCGTGAGCTTCGGTAGCCATCGTTCCTCTCTAAAATTAATAATGTCAGCGCATTAACAACGCAAACCAAAAAACCGATAATGCTGCTACATAGACTGAAAGCAGCGGTAATATTTCTATATTAGGAAGTTGAAAAATCATAAAAAACAGAGCAGCTGTTAATAATAACTTGCCAGATTCCCCTGCGTAAAAAGACCTTACAATCTTCCTTGCTTCCTGCCCTGCGGATTTACGCACCCTCAACGCGAAATACAGATTGGGAATAAATGCCGCCGCTCCGCCTAATGCCGCCGACAAGGCGTAAGGCCTAGCTCCTACTAAGGCAAATCCCGCCGTCATTATTATGATCACCAGAATTTGATAGCTTATGACTTTACTGACAGTAGAGCGGTTTGTACCCTTCACACCCAACTCCATACTCAACAGCTCGGGAATTATATATATCGACCCTCATTAAATCAAGGAAGATTAAATTAAACTTATTTTTTTTATTGTTTTTTCACCTGCAAGCCCATTTTGCTATCGCGTTAATTAATCCGCTCAAGAATTCCATCCAGCTCTTCCAGACTGGAATAAGAAATAACTAACCTTCCCGCACCGTTTTCTTTATGATCAATAAGCACCTTTGCGCCCAGTTTTGCGATCAAATCTTCTTGCAAACGCAAGGTGTCTTTGTCTATTATCGCCCGCATTTTAGGTGCTTTAGGCTCCGCCTGACTGTCTTTTACCAGACGCTCTGCCGCTCTTACCGTCAAACCTTCCTTAGCGATCTTGACGGCTGCCGCCACCTGCTTTGGACCATCCAGAGACAGCAGCGCCCTGGCATGCCCCATTTCCAGTTGCCGGCTGACCAATAGTTTTTTCACTTCCGGGTGCAACTCTATCAATCGCAATAAATTAGTCACCGTAACGCGCGACTTGCCGACCGCATCCGCAACTTGCTGATGGGTCATTTCAAACTCTTCCAACAGCCTTTTTAGCGCTTCCGCTTCTTCCAAAGGATTCAGGTCTTCCCGCTGAATGTTTTCAATCAGCGCTATCGCCATTGCGGTACGATCATCTATTTCTTTGATGACTACCGGCACCTGCTGCAACCCAGCTAGTTGGGCCGCCCGCCAACGCCGCTCCCCGGCAATAATCTCGTATTTTTCCGATGCAATCATGCGCACCACAACCGGCTGGATGATGCCTTGCGCCTTGATGGAATCGGCCAACTCCTGCAATTTTTCGGGGTTCATATCCTTTCTTGGCTGATACTTGCCCCGTTGCATGTGCTCGATCGGCAGGGCTTGCAGCTGATGGCCTTCCCCGGTTTCGCCTTGATCGTCTTTCCCGGCAACATTGCCCAGCAAAGCATCCAGCCCTCGATTTAATCCCCGCTTTTTCACAGCCATAACTTTTAATTTTCTCTGTTGGTCACTTCATCGCCATTGCACTCATCCATGCTGGCGCGAACTATTGCTTCAAACTCTTCTATTAGCTTTCTTAAAGCCTCTGCCTCTTCAAGCAGCATACGGTTTTCTTTTTGGATATTTTTAAATAGCGCGACCACCATTGCCGCCTGATCATCCACTTCCTCAATGGCCTGCACTTCTTCCTGAACCATATCTTTAGAGGGCTGATTTTCCTCCGATTGCACAGCTTGCGATTGATGTATTTTCTCTTTAGCTGAATCATCGGCCAACAAGGCTTCAAGCCCCCGACCTAAACCACGTTTTCTAAAAGTCATGTGCCGCTATGTTTCTCTTTTCTAATCATTTCACCCGCTAACGCAATATAGGCCATAGACCCTCGCGAAGATTTGTCGTAGCTAAGCACAGGCAAACCATGACTCGGCGCTTCCGCCAGACGGATATTTCTTGGAACACAGGTTCGAAATACCTTATCGCCGAAATATCGAATCAACTGCTCCGATACATCCTTGGTCAAGCGGTTCCTGTCGTCATACATCGTCCGCAGAATACCCTCCAGATGCAACTCAGGATTAACGGAATCCTGGATGTTTTTCAAAGTGGTCATTAAGGCGGACAATCCCTCCAACGCATAATACTCGCATTGCATCGGTATCAACAGGCTGTTGGCCGCTACCATCGCATTCAAGGTCAGCATATTCAACGAAGGCGGACAATCGATCAGAATAAAATCATAATCCGCTTTGATCGGGATTAAGGCGTCGGACAACCGTCGCTCCTTATGATCGGCATGCATCAATTCGACTTCAGCCGCAGTCAGGTCAGAGTTGCCGGGAATCACCGAAAAACCGATTTCCGGCAGTTGAATGACCGTCTCCGACGCCGGCACTTCTTCCATCAACAAATCGTAGCTGGAATATTTAACTTCCTGCTTATCGATGCCGCAGCCCATCGCCGCATTACCTTGGGGATCAAGATCCACCAGCAACACGCGCCGGTTAGCCGCGGCCAGCGAAGCCGCCAGATTGACGCTGGTCGTAGTTTTTCCTACACCGCCTTTTTGATTGGTTATGGCAATTACTTTTCCCACTAGCTTACCTCGGCCTGTTCAGGCGATTGTATTCGTACCAGACATCGTTCAACATCAGTTCCCGGAACGCTAACCGAGATGACAGATTTTTTTGCAGTAATTTCCGCCAGTTCCGCATCAAGACTTTGCCCCTTCATTGCCAGCAATACACCCTCTTTAGACAGCAAATGCGCGGTCAACTTCACTATATCCGGCAAGCTGGCAAACGCCCGGGTAAGAACGGCATCATACGTTTGTTCAGGATGATAATTTTCCACGCGACTGTGCAAAACTTCGACATTTTTAAGTTTTAATTCCAAAACGACCTGTTGCACAAACCGGGTTTTTTTGGCATTGCTGTCAAGCAAGGTAAAACCGACTTCCGGCAAACAGATCGCCAGCGGAATACCGGGCAAGCCCGCGCCGGTGCCGATATCGATGATCCGCTGGCCTTCGATATACGGAACAATTGCCAGACTGTCCAGTATATGCAACCGCGCCATCTCATCCCGATCCCGTATCGCGGTCAGATTATAGGCTTTATTCCATTTCTCAATCAGCTTTATAAAGTTCAGCAACTGATCAATTTGTTGATCCGTTACCTTTAAATTTAATGAGGCTATCCCGGAAACCAGGATTTTTCGACAGGCTTCCATCAGGCGCTTTTCTTCTTTAAATAAACCAACAACAGGGAAATAGCGGCCGGCGTTATGCCGGGGATACGTGATGCTTGGCCCAAAGTTTCCGGCCGTTGCTTTTTAAGCTTTTCGCTTACTTCATTGGACAGTCCCGGAACGCCGCTGTAATCGATGACCTCAGGCAAGCGCAGGTGATCGTAACGCAAAGCCTTGTCTATCTCGGTTTGCTGACGGTCGATATAACCTGCATATTTGGCCTGAATTTCGACCTGCTCGGCTACCCGCGGATCTATATCCCCGGCATCGTCCATAAACGACAACAGCTGCTGAACATCCACTTCCGGACGACGCAGCAAATCCATTAAGTTAGCTTCGCGTAATAACGGTTTGCCCCAATATTGCTCGACTTGACCGGCCTCTTCCGTTTCCGTTCTGACCCATTTCTTTTTCAGGTCGCCCTGCAATTGCGAAATCGCATCACGTTTAGTCTCGAATGCCTGCCAACGCTCATCATCAACCAAGCCCAATTCCCGGCCTTTTTCGGTCAGGCGCAAATCGGCATTGTCTTCCCGCAGCAGCAAGCGGTATTCCGCCCGGCTGGTAAACATCCGGTACGGCTCTTGGGTACCGCGCGTGATCAGGTCGTCGATCATCACGCCGATATAAGCCTCGTCGCGCCCCGGACACCAGCTGTCCAGCCCTTTAACCAATCGAGCCGCATTCAGCCCTGCGATTAAACCTTGCGCCGCCGCTTCTTCGTAACCGGTCGTGCCGTTGACTTGTCCAGCAAAAAACAGCGCATCCATGTGCTTGGTTTCCAGCGACGATTTCAAATCCCGAGGATCGAAAAAATCGTATTCGATCGCATAACCCGGGCGCACGATTTCGGCGTTCTCAAAGCCCAGCATCGAGCGCACGAACTCATACTGCACATCGAAAGGCAGGCTGGTCGATATGCCGTTCGGGTAAATCTCATGAGTATTCAGGCCTTCCGGCTCAACAAAAATCTGATGCGAATCCCGGTCGGCAAAACGCACGATCTTGTCTTCAATCGACGGACAGTAACGCGGCCCGATGCCCTCGATAATTCCCGAATACAGCGGCGACCTATCCAGGCCGGAGCGGATAATATCGTGAGTTTTATTGTTAGTGCGGGTGATATGACACGGAATCTGCCGAGGATGATGCTCCGGCTTGCCGATGAACGAAAACACCGGCACCGGATCGTCGCCATGCTGCTCTTCCAGCTTGCTGAAATCGATGGTCCGGCCATCGATGCGCGGCGGCGTGCCGGTCTTTAAGCGGTCGATCCGAAACGGCAGTTCCCTTAATCGGTCAGCCAAAGCAATGGAGGCTGGATCACCCGCACGGCCGCCACTGTAATTTTCGAGACCGATATGGATTTTGCCGCCCAGGAAAGTACCGGTGGTCAAAACCACGGCTCTTGCGGTAAAGCTCAAACCCATTTGCGTTTTAACGCCGGCAACCCTGCCGCCCTCGACAATCAAATCGGACACGGTTTGTTGAAACAACGCCAGATTGGGCTGATTTTCCAGCGCCGTTCTGACCGCTTGCTTGTAAAGCTGACGATCCGCTTGGGCGCGGGTCGCCCGAACTGCCGGACCTTTGCTGGCGTTCAGGGTGCGGAACTGAATGCCGCCGCGATCGATGGCTCTCGCCATTATCCCGCCCAAAGCATCGACCTCTTTAACCAGGTGCCCTTTGCCGATCCCGCCGATGGCCGGGTTGCAGCTCATTTGCCCCAAGGTATCGATGTTTTGCGTCAGCAACAATGTATTTGCACCGCACCGGGCCGATGCCAACGCGGCTTCCGTACCCGCATGACCGCCACCAACTACGATGACATCAAAATCTCTTCTAAATTTCACTAGCGCTATGTACTCTTAAAAAATGGTATATTACTACTGTGTGGGTTCACACAAACTTGACATATTATAAGAGGTAAATCATGAAAAAACGTAAAAATCCGAAAGGGCCGCAAATTGCCCCCATTCAAAACCTGGTCGCAAAGCACGCGCATCTGTTTAACAAAGCGCAAACCTTTTGCGATAAAAGCAAATACAGCCGCAAAGCAAAACACCCAAGGCAGGAGGCTAATCCAATGGTTCCAGGCGGAATTATTGGATTAGCCCCTTGTTTTATTCCTCAGGCCTGAGGTATCCAATAAACTCTGCTCGTTATTGTGAAACCCAACAGTCCAAAAACCGCCCGTATCCGAGCGAACCTGCATTTGCATTCCTGAGATGTTGCTTTAGCATGAAACTACTTTTGTAGTATTTTATTTCGGAGTGAAGCTATGGGAATGCCGGTACGCATAAATGATGATTTGTACGAACAGGCACGGGCGCAAGCGCAGGCTGAGCGGCGCACGATTGCCGGGCAAATAGAGTTTTGGGCTTTGGTGGGAAGAACCGCCTTGGACAACCCCGACCTGCCGATTGATTTCGTCCGCGACTTGTTGGTTGCCCGTGCAGAAGGGCCGACGCTTGCCACCCCCTTCGTGGCCGAAGGAAAGCGTAATTGATGGCTGATGCCGTTCAGATACAGCAAAGCGCAATGTTCAAACGGGCTTATAAGCGCTTGCATCCCAATCAGAAAGCCGATGTCGATGATGCCGTAGCTGAAATTGTTCGCGACCCAGCCATCGGCGAAGCCAAGAAAGGCGATCTGGCGGGAGTGTTTGAGCATAAGTTCAAATGCAATGAACAACTGATGTTACTGGCTTACGAATACGATCCCGGCACGCGTCTATTGCTGTTGCTGGGTTCCCATGAAAACTTTTACCGGGACTTGAAGCGATAAGCCTGCAAGCCCTGTCGAACGGGCATGGTGATTATGCCTGACATGCTCATGTTGCGAGGAAACTTTTATTTTACCTGTCGCTACGTCAGGACGCCGTTTTGTTGCCTGACCGGCGAAATATATGATTGCAAGACTTGACTCTAGACTGGCCATTATAAATACAACAGGGCAGGCGAATCAGCCAGAGTAACAAGTAATTGCCCAGTACCAGCTTCATTCCTTATCGCCAAAAAGCCGCTCGATTTCCTTGCTGCCCATGCTGTCGAAATCATCAGGAACAGTGGTCTGTCATTCCATGAAATCTAACTTTCGGATTTGTCCTGTCGATGGAGCATCCAGCCTGGTCACTTTGACCAGCGGCTTTCCGGCTTTGGCGATGATGAAAGACTCACCTTTTACAGCCTGATCTATCAACCAGGACAGTTGGGTTTTGGCTTCGTAGATATTGACTGTCTTCATGGTAAACCTCATCCGCTGGCCCCCAAGCTCCAGCTTGGGAACCCAGTTCAAGAAGCTCCTGCTTCGCGAGACTATGCACAAGGATGAGCAAATCAGGAGCCCTCATTAGCCTGCAAAAAAAAGGCTGGTTACATCATCAGTAAAAGCCGTGTGAGTATGTTGCCTATCTTGCTCATAGCATTTTCCCCTGTATTTCAGCAATCAATGCCGCACAATATGTTTGCTCTGATTCCATAATTCCTGCTGGAGCTCTGATTGTGAAACTCTCGGCATCGGCAACCGCTCCCTGCGTCGCCTAAAGCGCCTACTGTTGGTGCTCTCGATCGCTGTTCCCGACGCGATTCTACCTCCTGCGTCCGTGCAGTCGTCCCCCATTCATGGGGTCGTACCTCCTGCATAACCCACAGGGATGTGGGGAATGCAGAGAAATGACTGGATCATTTCCTGTCCGTAGCCTCGCCTCGATCGTGTTCTTTATGGTGGAAATTGAAAAGTGGATGCGCCGCCGGGGCTGGATTTACCGGAACGGTCAGCAAAGCCATTAGCCTATCTCCATCGCAGCTACCCTGGCTGTTTGGCATCTAGTTGAATATTTTGGTGTTTTTCGTGAATTAAATACTCGTTTAAGGCTCATACTGTTCAAAAGCCGCAACAAGGCGGCTTGAAATGGATAACGGGCTGTGACCGATGTAAGTAGGGCGTGCCGTGCGCGCCTTTGGACCTGAAGTGAAGGCGCGCACGGCACGCCCTACAGCGCATATTCCCAGGCAGGAAACAAGCATATTTCCGGACAATGATTCGGTCTAATCTATGCTCTATCTTTTACGGACGTAATGCACTGTACGTAACATCAGATAATGTCTAAATCATTACGAACCTACTATTGAATGCTAGAATACGATTAAAGGTATGCATTAGACTGAATATCTGTAATTTAAAAAATGCACCAAACGGACACGTTCAAACCATTTTCCAAAGAGGACACTATGCGGAACCTGAAGCTTCTCCCCGCGATAATTGGAGTAACCCTTCTCATCGCTGTCGTTTTATATGTCGCCTTCTACTTCATATTTCTCGATCTGTTTGTCGACTTATGGTGGTTCGAATCATTAAAGCTTGAGGCCTACTTCTGGCTAAGACTGCTCTACAAGTTCTTTCTTTCCGGCGCAGTCACGCTGGCGTTTTTTGTCATTTTCTTTTTTCATTTCTGGATTGCCTCGCGCTATCTGGGCTTAAATCCGCCGGATGAAATTCTCAGCAATATAGATAAGCGTCGACGCTTCCAACGCTTTGCCGACACCTTCTTGAGCGGATCGGCAGCCGTGTACACACCGATATCGCTGATACTAGCCATATTTATTGCCATTCCCTTCTATAATCAGTGGGAAACGACACTGCTGTATTTTTTCGGCAGCGATTCGGGCGTAACCGAATCGGTTTACGGCAAGGATGTCAGCTTTTATATGTTGTATTACCCAACCTACATGATGATTCAGAAAGAGCTGTTGACCACCGCCTCGCTGATCTTCTGCATGGTCGGCATTTTATACTGGCTGGAACATGTTTTTATCCCTAGCCAAAGCTCGGAATTTCCGTTAGGCGCCAAGATTCATCTAACTACCCTGATCGGCTTTGTGGTTGCTTTTGTGGTCTGGGGCTTCATGCTGGACCGCTATACCCTGCTCTATACCGATAAGCACGAACCGGTATTTTACGGTCCCGGCTTTGTTGAATTACGCTATCACTTGCCGCTGATCTGGCTGGAGATCGTTACCTTCGTAGCGACAGCGGTAACGGCAGGATTGTTTATTTTTTCAGAAAAACACCGGGTCAAATCGCCGTTTTTAATCTCGCTGGGCTTATTCCTCTTTGTAGCATTTTTACCGCATGTCCAATTTATCCCCAATTTAATCCAAAAATACATCGTCAACCCGAACCCGGTTAAAACCAATAAGTCGCTTATACAGCACAATATTGATTCAACACTGGCCGCTTACGATTTGAAGAATATCAAAACGGTTGAGTTGAGCATTAAACTGGACGCGGCCAAAGACATTGAAACATGGAGCACACAGAAACATTTTGAGAACATTCCGGTCTGGGACAGGGAATTCATTATTGACAGTTATAAACAGTTACAGGAAATAAGGCCCTATTATAAAATTCTGTCTGTCGATGAAGACCGCTATTTTATTCTTGACCATATCAGGCAGGTCAATCTGGCGGCCAGAGAAGTCAATATTTCGAAGCTGCCGCCTGAAGCGCAAAACTGGGAAAACACCCATTTGCGCTATACTCATGGTTATGGCGCTGTCGTCACCCCCGCTGCGCAGGATGCCGATAACCCTCTAGTCTGGTATCTGCGCGACTTGAACATGCACTCCGATGTCGGTTTCAACGTCACACATCCGGACATCTACTACGGACAGGAGAAATTCCCCTATGCGATCGTTCCCAATAAGCTCAACATTGTGGGCATTGCCAGCTCTGAGCCCGGCACAGAGCAAGCTTACCACGGCGAGGGTGGTATCCCCATTCCATCGCTATTCAGAAAGGCTTTGTTTTCCTTTTATTTCAAAGACGAAAAAATATTTTTTTCACCTAACATTTCCACAGAGAGCAAAGTCAAGATACGCAGAAATATCACCGATCGTATTAACACGCTGACCCCCTTCCTGCATCTGGATAAAGACCCTTATCTGGTTATAACCCAAGACCGGTTCTACTGGATACAGGATGCCTATACCTTGTCTAACAGGTATCCGGTCTCCAAGCCGGCGGATGATGACTTCCTGGAAGGCAAACAAAACTTCAACTACATCCGCAATTCGGTAAAGATTATTATCGATGCCTTCGACGGCGACGTTGATTTTTACGTTTCAGACCCATCGGATTCTATCATCCAGGCATATAGCAATGCATACCCTGGATTATTAAAAAATCTCCAGGAAATGCCGGATGAATTAAAGCGGCATTTGCGTTATCCCCGCGATCTTTATTATCTGCAGATGAAAGTGTTCGCCAAATACCACCAGCAAACCCCGGAGTTATTCTACGAACAGGCAGAAACCTGGCAATTTGCCAATGTCCGCGGAGAACCGGTAATGCCTTATTATCAGACCATGGATTTTGGCAACTGTAATGATATGGAAGAGTTTGTGTCGATTAATCCGATGACGCCGGTTAACAGAAGCAATCTCAGCATGATCGGCATTGCCGGAACACTCGATACCACAGCTTGCAACCTGGATTACAAGCCCGGTATTACCGTTTACAAGTTCGGCAAGGATGTTCAGGTCAATGGACCGGCACAGGTCGAAGCCTTGATTAACCAAAACCCTGAAATCTCCGCCCAATTTACATTATGGGGTCAGGCCGGTTCTGTTGTTGAAATGGGACGGATGATTATCCTGCCGATGGGCAATACCGTTCTGTATGTGCAACCTATTTATCTGGCCTCGACCAAAAACAAAATACCCGAATTAACCCGGGTCATTGTTTCTATCGGCAACGTGGTGGTCATGGATAAAACCTTATGGTCGGCTTTTAACCGATTGAAACAAGTTTATTTGAAAACCGCCGCGGAAAGCAACGGCACGGAAACGCCTAAAGCGATCGTAGAGCCTAAACCCAATAATTAAAATACGAGCCAGGACCGGCGGAGGTTATCCGCCGGTCATTTAATCGGTCAGCTTGATGAGTTAACTGTTATTGTTGCGGCGGCTCCATCAAGGCCAGACAGTGAAGCTTTATGCTGTCGCAGATAGTATGCAAAGGTAAATGGCTTAAGCTCTTGGTATCGAACGGATTTTGCAATTCAATACCAATCCTGTCCAAAGACAACAATGGATAAGCGACTAGCAAGAAGATAAACACTGCGCTGAAACCCAAATTGTCTATTAAAGAAAACGGCAGCAGTACCAAAAAAGTCAGAATGAAGCGCCTGGCTTTGATCGCGTAAACCAGCGGCATTGGCGTTTTTAAGATCCTTTCGCAGCCGCCAAGGTGGTCAACCAGCAAAATTCGCTGCCCCTCCAACTCCCTAAAAGTGAAGCCGTCGATATAACGGCTAACCCTGGCTTGCTGAATTAATGAAGCTATTTTATTGGCGACAAACAGCGGCATATGCACCGCCGATTTCAGCGCTTCCAGTTCCTGTTCGTTCAATAGATCGGTTAAATTTTCAAAATTCTTGCCGTTGCGTAAGGATTCTCTGACCGCAAAAGAAAACGTGACCGTCCACTTCACAATTTCTTTACGCCACACACGCTGCTCAGAACTGCAATTTTGAATCTTAGTGTAGTTCAAAGCTTCAATAACGATGTTCCTGCTTTGGTTAACAATGCCTCCCCATAGCTTTCGAGCCTCCCACCAGCGCTCGTGCCCCGCGTTAGTCCGAAACACCAAAACCAAACCCAGCACTACCCCGGTATATTCAAACGGCGTCACATCAAGATGCGGCAACGGCCGCCAATATTGATCCAATGTAACAATTAACCCGCAATAACAAGTCATTACCAGCAGATTGGGCAAGATACGCGGCGTAACGGAACCATCCCACATTAGAGCGCTACGCAAAAAATCCGGCGATTCATCTTTATTGCTATGTAACGGTATAGATCTTTTCATGCCTGCCCCCCCCTTTTGTAAAATAAAAGTAAGAAATAGCAAAACCACCTCAAAATAATAGTAACACTATCTTTTAAAGTGGCAATACTTCAGTTATTATTTCTCCAATGACGCGCAATGCCCTTTTTAGAATAATCGGGCAACATGCTTTACTATTCGATAATCAAGCCAAACCAAAGCGATGGAAATACAGTTACACATTAAAATGAATGAAAAACTGTTTCTCAGGGATCCGGAGCAATCCGAGCTGGGCAAGAAAATCATTCTGCACAGTATTCAGCTCATCCATAAAAACGGCTTTGAAGCATTTACCTTTAAAAAACTCGCCGAAGCGATCGGCACCACCGAAGCAGGTATTTACCGGTATTTTGAAAACAAGCACCGGTTGTTAATATACATTACCGCCTGGTATTGGAGCTGGCTTGAGTACCGGGTTAGCTTTCAGACTAATAACGTTAAAGACCCTGTTGTTAAGCTCAAAATGGTCATTAAATTGCTGGCTACTACCGTGGAAGACGATATCAGGACCAGCTATGTAGACGAAGGCATTCTTCATCAGATTATTGTGACAGAAGGCTCCAAAGCCTATTTGACTAAACGGGTATCCGAAGATAACAAGGACCACTTGTTTAAACCCTACAAAGACCTTTGCGCCGTTATCGGAAATATGATTTTGGAGTGTAATCCTCATTACAAATACCCGAAATCCTTAGCGTCCACCATTATTGAAATGGCGCATTTCCAGAGTTTTTTTATGAACAATCTGCCGTCGCTGACTGACTTTGGCAAAAACAAAGATGAAGCGGAGATTGTTTTATTCCTGGAAGACTTGGTGTTTTCCAGCTTAAATTCGGCTCAATAGCAAGCTTTTAAGGAATATTCATGTTACGCAAGATTCTAATCGCCAATCGAGGCGAGATTGCAGTGCGCATCATCCGCGCCTGTGCCGAAATGGGCATACGTTCAGTCGCGATTTATTCGGATGCCGACCGCTTTGCCCTGCATGTCAAAAAAGCCGATGAGTCTTATTGTATCGGTAGCGAGCCTGTAGCCGGTTACCTGAATATCTATGGCATCGTCGATTTGGCTGCCGCGACCGGTTGCGATGCGATTCATCCGGGCTACGGCTTTTTGTCCGAAAATGCCCAGTTTGCCAGAGCCTGTAAAGAGCGCGGCATTATTTTCATCGGCCCCGATGCCGAGGTGATTCATCGGATGGGCGATAAGACCGAAGCCAGAAAAGCGATGATTGCCGCAGGCATTCCGGTCACACCCGGCACCGACGGCAACCTGGACTGTGTCGAGCATGCGCTGGACGTGGCCGAAAAAATCGGCTATCCGATCATGCTGAAAGCCACCTCCGGAGGCGGCGGACGCGGTATACGCCGTTGCGACAATGCCGATGATCTGAAAAAAAACTACCAACGAGTTATTTCCGAAGCCACTAAAGCGTTCGGCAGCGCCGACGTGTTTCTGGAAAAATGCATCATTAATCCCCGGCATATTGAAGTTCAGGTGTTGGCCGATAAACACGGCAATACCATTCATCTTTACGAACGCGATTGCTCGATTCAACGGCGCAATCAAAAGCTGATCGAGATAGCCCCGTCTCCGCAACTTGACGAAGCGCAACGCCAGTATATCGGCGGTCTTGCGGTGCTTGCCGCCAAAGCGGTCGGCTATACCAATGCCGGTACCGTGGAATTTCTGCTGGACGATAAAGATCGCTTTTATTTCATGGAAATGAACACCCGCGTTCAGGTCGAACACACCATTACCGAAACCGTGACCGGCGTCGACATCGTCGAGGAACAGATCCGCGTCGCAGCCGGCTTGACGTTGCGCTTCAAGCAACACGAAATTGTCCGGCGCGGTTATGCGATCCAGTTCCGGATTAATGCCGAAGACCCTCAAAACGGCTTCTTGCCCAGTTTCGGCCGGATTACGCGTTACTATGCGCCCGGCGGTCCCGGCGTGCGTACCGATACCGCGATTTATACCGGTTACGAAATCCCGCCGTTTTACGACTCCATGTTGGCTAAAGTGATTGTCAGCGCGATGACTTGGGAAGATGCTATCAAACGCGGCGAACGGGCTTTAAAAGACATGGGCCTGTTCGGCATTAAGACCACCATCCCTTATTACCTGGAAATCCTGCGTCATCCCGAGTTTAGGGCCGCAACCTTTAATACCGGCTTTGTCGATAAATATCCCGAACTGGTTAATTATTCCAACAAACTCCGACCCGAAGAATTGGCCAGCGTGATAGCCGCTGTGTTGGCGGCCCATACCGGCCTGTAACCCAAGGAAAAAACAGATGCAAAAAGTTCATATTACTGACGTTATTCTCCGGGACGCTCATCAATCGTTGATCGCGACCCGCTTGCGCACCGAAGATATGCTGCCCGCCTGCCCGATGCTTGACGATATCGGTTATTGGTCTTTGGAATGCTGGGGCGGTGCGACCTTCGATGCCTGTCTGCGTTTTCTGAAAGAAGATCCGTGGGAGCGCCTGCACAAACTGAAACAGGCTTTGCCAAAAACCCGCTTGCAAATGCTGCTGCGCGGACAAAACCTGCTCGGCTATCGCCATTATTCCGACGATGTAGTGCAAAAATTTATCGCCAAGGCCGCCGAAAACGGCATGGATGTGTTCAGGATTTTCGATGCGCTGAACGATGTGCGCAACCTTAAAACGGCGATTGAAGCGACCAAAGCGACCGGGAAACATGCGCAAGGCACGATTTGCTACACCACCAGTCCGGTGCATAATACAGCCAGCTTTGTTGAATTGGCCAAAGACTTGGCTAACTTGGGTTGCGACTCGATTGCGATTAAAGACATGGCCGGATTGCTGACACCGTATGCGGCCGGCGAACTGGTCAAAGCCCTGAAAGACGCGGTCGACCTGCCGCTGCATTTGCATTGCCATGCCACGTCCGGGTTGGCCGAAATGTGCCAGCTCAAAGCTATCGAAGCCGGCTGTCAGTATATCGATACCGCTATCTCATCCTGGGCGGGCGGCACCAGCCATCCGCCGACTGAAAGCTTGGTCGCGGCATTACGCGGCACGCCTTACGATACCGGCCTGGATTTGGACAAGCTGCAAGCGGTCAACAGCTATTTCGCCGAAGTCCGGAAAAAATATCGCCGTTATGAGAGCGAATTCACCGGCATCGACACCCAAGTGCATGTGTTTCAAGTACCCGGCGGCATGATCTCCAATCTGGCCAACCAACTGAAAGAACGCAATGCATTGGATCGTATCGGCGAAGTCTATAAAGAAATCCCGCTGGTGCGTAAAGACCTTGGCTATCCGCCGCTGGTGACGCCGACTTCGCAAATCGTAGGAACGCAAGCCGTACTGAATGTGTTAACCGGCAAACGCTATGAAACCATTACCAATGAGGTAAAACGTTACCTGCAAGGCGGCTACGGCAAAGCGCCGGCCCCGGTCGACGGCAATCTGCAAAAACGCGCGATCGGCAAAGAAGAAGTCATCGACTGCCGTCCTGCCGATTTGCTGAAACCAGAGTTCGATAATCTTCGCCAGGAAATCGGCGAACTGGCGCTGAATGACGAAGACGTGCTGAGTTATGCGATGTTTCCTGAAGTCGGCCGGACGTTTTTGGAACAGCGCTTGAATCACACCTTGGTACCGGAACCTTTAGAAATTGAATCCAGAGCGGCTGACGCGGTCAAAAAGGCCCCGACCGAATTTAATGTGGCCCTGCATGGCGAGTCCTATCATGTCAAAGTCACCGGTACCGGCCCGAAAAATCAGACTTTGCGGCATTTTTATTTCATGGTGGACGGCGTTCCCGAGGACATCGTTGTTGAAACCTTGGACGAAATAGTCCTGGAGGGCGGCACCCAGGGTGCGGTTAAAAGCGCGATTTCCCGTAAGCGCCCCAAACCTTCGACGGAAGGCGATGTTGTGGTCGGCATGCCGTGCAATATCCTCGATGTATTAGTCAAGGTCGGCCAGCAAGTGACTGCCGGGCAGGCCGTGTTAATCACCGAGGCGATGAAGATGGAAACCGAAGTGACCGCGCCGATAAGCGGCACCGTTAAAGCGGTGCATGTGGTTAAAGGCGAACCGGCCAATCCGGATGAAGTCCTGATCGAAATTACTCCCTCAGCATGATGAATAAAATGAAACCGATTATTGCCGATGCCAAAGCGATTGAACGTGCGGCTGATTTATTGCGCCAAGGCCGGCTGGTGGCGTTCCCGACCGAGACGGTTTACGGCCTTGGCGCGGATGCCGGCAATCCTGATGCGGTCGAGGCTATCTTTAAAGCCAAAGGACGGCCTGCCGATCATCCGTTAATCGTGCATATCGCCGATATTGACAGTCTTTACGATTGGGCCAGCATCGTGCCTGACGCTGCATTAAAGCTGGCGCATCGGTTCTGGCCGGGGCCGTTGGCGATGATCTTGAACAAAAAACCCGAAGTGCCGCCGGCGGTTACCGGAGGCCAGCAAACAGTCGGCTTGCGTATGCCCGATCATCCTGTCGCATTGGCGTTATTAAAAGCTTTTGGCGGCGGCGTTGCGGCGCCGTCGGCTAACCGCTTTTGCCGGATCAGTCCGACTCAAGCCGAGCATGTCTGCGAAGAGCTGGGCGATGCGGTCGATATGATTCTTGATGGCGGCGCCTGTCAGGTCGGCGTGGAATCGACGATTATCGATTTAAGCGGCAGCAAGCCGAGATTGCTCAGGCCGGGACATATCACTCGCCAGGAAATTGAAGCGGTTTTACAAACTGAGCTGATAATGCCGTCAGCATCAAATGCCGCGCCAGCTCAAGAAATGCAGGAAGAAATCCGTGCACCCGGCATGATGGCCGTGCATTATGCGCCAACGACGCCAGCTATGCGTTGCCCGGCAGAACTGCTGCCCGATAAGATCCGGCAATTGCTCGCCGACGGCAAAAAAATCGGCCTATTGAGTTATCAATTGGATATGGCGGAAACCGGTCAGCTCCGTGTTTTGCGTTTGCCCAAACAAGCCGCCAACTACGCGCAAAGCCTTTATGCGGCACTAAGAGAGCTGGATAACTTGCGACTGGATGTGATTTTGATAGAGCAGCCCCCGCAAACAGAGCCATGGCGGGCAATCAACGACCGTTTAAATAAAGCGACTGCTCTGCACTTATAATCCCTATGGATTCGGTATGAATAAATTCGGCTAATAAGTGCGCCGGTTATCCGTGCGGGTTATGATATAGACCAATCTTCTTATTGGCCGATACCGGATCACCTGTCACAGCATCAATTCACAAAGCCGGTCTTCCAGATCGCTTCTTATTGCCAGACTTTCACCTAGGACCGATAAGTCTTGTTTTAGGTTATCAGGAATAATGGCTACCTCACTGTCATATTTATCATTGAACGATACCGCCGCCTCTGTAGAAGCTGACAATGCCAGATCAATTTTTCTCACGAATGGTAATGCCGGGTCTGACTTATCGACAGCGGCGAGCAAATATTCGCAAACCCCAAAATGGCCAAGAGACACATAATCAATGAGTATTTCGGAAAACCGGGCCAACTTTTTTCTTACCGTCCGATTGGCCGAAAAAGGTATGAGTTCAGCAATATGGCAATACAAAGACCAGACTTCCTGTCTTTCATTTTGTAATTCAGCTATCAGCTGATAAGCCTGCTGTTTTTTTTCCGGATTGATATGAACTGCAAGCGGCATGAGCGTACTCCTAGTAGTTTTAGTTAGTGGATTTAATTTATGTCGATTATTAAGAAACCGCAACAATTAATTAAATAATAAGGATATTTTTTATGAAAATATCAGTAGTAGTTCCCACTTATAACCGCCGGGAGTTGTTGAAACGCGCATTATTGTCGGTTTTCTCTCAAACATCGTTGCCGGCCGAAGTCACAGTGATTGATGACGGCTCTACCGATGGCACGGAATTAATGCTCCGCCGGGAATTTCCCCAGGTAAACTATTATTATCAGGAAAATCTCGGCGTCAGTGCGGCGCGCAATCTTGGCATACAACAAGCAACCGGGGATTGGCTGGCTTTTCTGGATTCCGATGATGAATGGCTGCCAGAGAAACTGGCCGTCCAAATAGAGGCGTTAAAGGCCAACCCTGAGTACAGAGTTTGCCACACTGAAGAAAACTGGATACGCAACGGTGACCGGGTTGACGTGCCCAAAAAATACGCCAAAACAGGCGGTTGGATATTCACCGATTGCTTGCCGCTCTGCGCGATATCGCCGTCCACGGTCCTGATACACCGCTCGGTGTTTACAGGCATAGGCCTGTTTGACACCCAACTGCCCGCCTGTGAAGATTATGACCTGTGGCTCAGAATCGCCGCAAATTACCCGGTTTTATTGCTTGAACAGCCGCAAATAAACAAGCATGGCGGCCATGAAGACCAGTTATCGATGGCATTCTGGGGCATGGACCGGTTTCGCATCAACGCTTTGCAAAAAATCATTGATGCCGGTCAATTATCCGAGCAAAACCGGCAAGCGGCGGCAAGGATGCTGGTCAAAAAAGCCTGCATTTACCTCGCCGGCGTTACCAAACGCGGAAAAACCGATGAAGCGGACTATTACCGGCAACTCATTAATCAATATGCAATAGACGCTATTTGACTCTAAAACAACACTTGCAATCGCCCTTGGCCATACAGCTTAACTGCTCAACCTCTTTGTCCAGCAGCGAAGACATCAGCACTAGGTCGAACTCACAGATCTCATGGTGTTTTTGAGCCAAGTCATGGTAAATGCAGTTATAAGCCTGCAGATTCAGGTTGTCAGTTTCGGACTCCCTATCCACTTTTACTTGAAAACCAAGATCGGCCATGACTTTGGCTAACTCATCAATACGTTCAGGTAGACTTTTGCCTTCAAATTTGCCGCGCAGCTTCTCAGCCAGCTTGCTGCCCAGTTTTTGCATATAGGCTTTAAATCGCTCAGGACCTATTTCCTGTTGCAAGTCGCTAAGGACTAATTCTGAAAACCAGGCATACTGCTTGGGGAAATAATTGTTGCCTTTGTCAGTTAAAACGTAAATCGTCACCGGGCGCCCGGCTGTTTTATTAAGCGTGCTTTTCTTAATATAGCCGTCTCGTTCAAGAACAACAAAATGCTGCTGCACGCCCGTTCTGGAAATATCCAGCGCTTTAGCCAACTCATCAACACTCAAGCCATTCCTGCTTTCCAGCAAATGTTCGAGTATTTGATGTTGGCGGGAACTTATCTTCTGAGGCATTAGCGGATTCATCCTATGTTGTTTACGTGTGACTAATAATAACCCATTATGACGCATATAACTTGCAAAAGTTTTATATAGCAAAAAGTCATCTGTTGTTATAAACTTTGATATGAGCAGATTTGCTTAAATAATAATAACGACACTATATAAAACTGGAGACACTGATGAGCGATTCACAAGAAACAACTTCAAACCCATCATTATATGAACAACTTGGCGGCGAAGCGGCTGTTAATGCCGCTGTAGATATTTTCTACCGCAAAGTGCTGGGAGATTACCGCATTAACCGTTTTTTCGACAATTCCGATATGGAAAAGCAAGCTGCCAAACAAAAAGCCTTTTTGACCATGGCATTCGGCGGCCCGAATAATTACAGCGGCAAAGATATGCGTAATGCTCACGCCCATCTTGTCAAAATGGGCTTAAACGCCAGCCATTTTGATATCGTGATGGAACACCTTGGCGCCACGTTAGCCGAACTGAATGTGCCGCAAGAACTGATCGCCCAAGCTGCAGCGATTGCAGAAAGCACACGCAACGACGTATTGGGCAAATAACTGAAACACCAGGTGGAGACTATGCGAAGCATAACTATTGGCGAATCAACATTTTCCTGCCAACCGGATGAAACTGTGCTGGAAACCCTGTTAAGGGAAAACATAAAAGTGCCTAACGGTTGCCGCCAAGGACTCTGCCAAGCCTGCCAGATGCGCAGTCTTGATAACTCTCCACCTGTTTCCGCCCAAGTCGGCCTTAAAGATACTTTACAAAAGCAGAACTATTTTCTGGCTTGCATCTGTCATCCCGAACAGGATATGACGGTTGCCTTGCCCAACCAGCAAGGCGCGTCAATTAATGCCGTCGTTATCAAAAAACAATTGCTAACGCCCGATATGGTACAGCTGGTTTTGCAATATCAAACCCCGTTTACTTTCTTCGCCGGCCAGTTTGTTAATTTAAAACGGTCCGATGGCTTAACCCGCAGCTATTCGATTGCGAATATCCCGACTCATGAAAACATTCTCGAATTTCATATTCGCCGCTTGCCGAACGGCCAATTCAGCAACTGGGTTTATGATGAATTGGAGTTAGGCGCTCAATTAGCCATTTCAGAAGCGCAAGGTTCCTGTCATTATCTGCCCGGACGCGAACAACAGCCCCTGATGCTGATCGGGACCGGCAGCGGCTTGGCTCCGCTTTACGGCATTATTGCCGATGCCTTGGCCCAAGAACACTCGGGGCCGATTCATTTGTTTCATGGCAGCCGCGATCTTAACGGCCTGTATTTCATCGATGAAATGCGCGAACTTGCCGATAAGTTTGATAATTTCCATTACACGCCCTGCCTTTCCGGAGAAGACACTGACTCGGATCATGTCCGGGGCCGCGCTCATGATGTTGCCTTATCATCCACGGAAACGTTAAACGGATGGCGGGTTTTTCTATGCGGACATCCGGAAATGATCAATCAGTCCAAAAAAATGGCGTTTATGAAAGGTGCGTCCATGAGCGACATTTACACCGACGCTTTTCATGTCGCCCAAGTGAAAAAAAAGTTTAGTCGCGCAGCCGATTGAAAATATCCTTACGGTTGGTTGAGAGGCTGGCTCATTAACAGCGTCATAAGCGCTGTTAATCGGCATCAAGATTCAAACAATATTTTTCTCCAGCCTACTCAATAATCGTTTTTTGCTGCTCGATACCCGCCAATAAACGCAAGCTATCCACCACCTGTTGCAATACCAGGGAATCACTATCGCGCGGAAAAACCATATACGCGGGCAACCTGAATTTCAAACTGCCGGGCACATGGAACAATTTTTTGGCCTGGATTAAAGGCTCGGCCATGCGTATAGGCAAAAAGCATGAGCCGCCGTTGCTGAGGATTAACTGCACTCCCAGCCAGCCGATATTGACCACCTGCGGAGGGCGCTCCAAATCCGGATAAGTGCCGGTATGCTGGGCATAAAACGCCGGCCCCCAGTCTACATAAATATAATCCTCGTTCGGCCACGGCTTATCCGGATCGGTGGTCATCAGCACCAGCGTTTCATCAAACAGATGTTCAATCTGGAGGCCGGGGTTGTGCTGCGGCGTATACATCAGACCGACATCCATCCTGCCTTCAATAAGCCCCCGCATCAGATCTTCTTCAAAGCCGATTTCGCTACGGATCGATATATCCGGCGCCTGCTTCCGCAATGCGCCGACCCATCGGGGCAACAGCTCTTCCCATAAGGCAATCCGCGCGCCCACGGTTATGCTGGCCCGGTAACGGCTGGGCAAGCCGATATCATGTCGGGCCTGTTCCAGCGTTAATAACAGGGATTTGGCATGACGCAAAAAACGATGGCCCGACAGCGTTAATACGGCGCCGGAGCGATTGCGTACAAACAGGATAGCGCCAAGATAGGATTCCAGCCGCTGAATGCGCGTGCTTACCGTCGATTGCGTTACATGCAACCGGTTAGCCGCTTCCAGAAAGCTGCCGTTGGCGACTACCGCTAAAAAAGTTCTGATTTGATCTATATCCATCGCATTAATATCGGATATATCGATACTAATGTCCAATAAATATCGTTTGTCTTATACATCTAGAGTTTTTATATTGCTAATTGAAACTTTCTTGTCGCCATATTTAAATCAGCCTGGAGAAGAACATGACACGAAATAATCTAACCGCCCGGCGGAATGAACAAAGCAAGCCAGCCCGTGAACAACCGGCTGTTAACATCCCCTTTTACTGCAAGCGGCTGAATGCAGCATACATCGGCCATTTTTTTGAAAAGATACGGCATGTGCGGCGTTTGTTGCCGACCGGCAAAAACTGTGGCTTATTGCTTCCGGCACTGTTTATATTGAGCGGCTGCGCTGCCGCGCCGATCACACCGCCGTCCGCCAAGATCAGCGAGGTGCGAAAAATTCTGGTGGCCTCGGTCGAATCGCCGCCGCTTGAAGTGATTCCCGACCTGATAGAAAACCGGTATCCGGTGTATAACCAGTTTCACTATCAAGCCATGCCATCGCATCTGTACCTGGACGAAAAAATCTATCAAAGCCCTGGAGGGATACTCATCGCCGGCCTGGTGAGCAAGGATGAAGCTGTGCCGGCAGCCGGCATACAGAAGATCTCGACCTCAATGGAAAAACCCGCGATCCATGAGCCTGCTGAGAACTGGACGCCAACCCTTGTATTGGCGCAGCAAGCGGTCGCGCAATTGAACGGCGACAGGATCAAGGCAAAGCTGAGCAATCAGCCTTCCCGCCTTCCTATGGCCAGCAAAGATCGCAATGCAAATCTCGGCAACTGGCATGACGCCATTGAGCAATGGTACGGCCAAAACATGTCATCCGTCGATTACCGGCCGACCGACCTGGAACAGGTGGATGCGCTATTGGAAGTAGGCATCGGGAATTATAGAATTTTTAACGCGCAAACATCGTTGCAGGTACTGGTCAAGCTGATCGATCCCAAAACCCGGCAAGTTATCGGAAGGACCCGCGCGCGAACCTTTTCTGCCAAGGATTCGCCACAAACGCTGCTCAGCCAGGATGCCGAAAAGTTCAAACAACTTGTGACCCTGATGGGGACGCAACTGCTTACTCAAGCATTCGGCGACCTCGGACTGCCTCACAATGCCCCCGGCAGCCAGTTCCAGGCAGCGGTTGATAAGACAGCACTATGACTATCGCCTACGCCAAGCGTCTGCGCGGCTGGCGTTTTGTCCTGTTTAATGCCATGCTCGCGCTGGGACATATCGCCGTGCTGTTTAATGTCGGCGCCTATATTGCACTGTTGCCGCATGTGGCCGGCGATCTGGGCGGCGTATCCCCAAGCTTTGCGACCTGGGGACAGACTTATTTCATCATTGCCCTGGCGCTCGCCTTTCCCATCGCCCGTTGGCTGTCCGGCCGGTTTGGCGACTACCGTTTGTTCAGCGCGGCGTTTGTCGTGTATGCCTTCGCGTCCTACCTGTGCGCCGTCAGCCAGAGCTTATGGCTGTTTGTTCCGGGACGCATCCTGCTCGGGTTTGCAGGGGGAATTACGCTCTATATCGGCCAGTCCCTGATGCTGAAGGAGTACCCGGACAACCGGAAAATGCTGGGCCTAGGGATATGGGGGCTGGTCACGCTGATGCCTTTTACTATCAGCTTTCCGATAGGCGGCCTGATCGCCGACGAATGGGGCTGGCGCTACCTGTTTTATCTGAACGTCCCTCTTGGCCTGGCCATTGCCGGGATTGTCGGTGCACTGCTTGCCGGGCGTGGATTCGAGCGCAGCCACATCCGTTTCGACAGCATCGGCTTTATGCTCCTGGCTGTGATTCTGGGCGGCATACAGACCATGCTGAATCTGGGTAACGATTTTGACTGGCTGGATTCACCGATCCTGCACAGGACGCTGATTATCCTGATCATTGCTATCCCCTGCTTTATCATCTGGGAACTCGGCGAACGCCATCCGGCATTCAGCATCCGGCTTTTTTCCCAGCGCAACTTTACGATAGGCGTGCTTTGCCTGATGCTTGGGTTTCTTTCCATCCAGGGGCTGCTCTCGGTTTTCATCGTCCAGCTTCAGTTATTGCTGGGCTATTCGTCCTCTCTGGCCGGCATGGTTTACCTGCCGGTGCTCCTGCTGGCGCTGCCGGTGACGCTGGGCATGCACGTAATGCCCAAAACTATCGATGCGCGCCTGCTGGCCTGCATCAATTTGCTCGGCTTTTCTTTGACCTTTTACTGGCTGGGCTTGTTCGATGACCCCGGCTCATTCGACCAGATTTTTTGGCCGATGTTGCTGCTCGGTTTTTTCCTGGGCTCGTTCTTCGTGCCGCTGACCCGGCTGACGCTTCATCGACTGTCCGGTATTCACCAGATACGCGCGGCCGAAGAATCGGGACTGCTGAGAGTCGCTTCCGGCGCCATCGGTATCACGTTTCAAGGCATCGTGCTGTATCGGCGCAGCGCTTTTCATCAGCTTCAATTGGCGGATCACTTCGGGGGACGGCAATTCGCTTCCGTCGATGTACTGCAAGGCTTTTCTTCAAGATTGTTAGCGTCCGGCCTTGATCCCGGCATGATCAACCGTAATCTTTTCACCATTCTCAAACAGCAATCAACGCTTCTGGCACTCAACGACGCCTTTTTGCTGGCGAGCTACCTCTTTCTTGGCATGGCCGGACTGGTTTGGCTGGCTTATCCGACCCATCCGCCGGCTCACCCAACGCCAGCGACAGAAGTAGCGGCTATTCGGGCGGAAGAAATAATGGAAGAGCCGTAATGCGTTTATTTGCACCTACTCTACTGCCCCTTTTGAGATTGCTCGTATTCATGCCCTTGATATCCAGCTGCGCCTGGATACCTCAGGGCGATAAGCCTGCCGAATTCTTGAAAACGCCGTCCATGGCACACACGTTATCCCATACTGGTAGTGGGCCGATGCTTCCTGCCCGGCATTGGCCGCCCGAACGCTGGTGGCAGGAATTCGGCAGCGCAGAGCTCAACGGCCTGATGGATGCCGCGCTAAAGGACAATATCAGCCTGAAAGTCGCGGCCGCCAGACTGCGTCAGGCGCAAGCCATGGTCCGCGTTGAGGGCGCGAGGCTGCTACCGTTCCTGGATGCGGCGGCCGGCCTGGAAGTGGGGCGTTTTTCAGAGCATGGTTTCAATGTGGTGTTGCGGGGCGAGAATTATGTTTCGGCTTTTATAAATCCCCTGAGCCTGCGCTACCAGTTTGATTTCTGGGGAAAAAATCGCGCCGCCCTGGATGCTTCGCTGGGCGAGGCGGCCGCCGAACAAGCGGAACAGGCCGAGACCCTGCTTCATTTGACCGGTGCGATTGCCCGGTCCTATATACACGGCGTGACACTGCGCCGGCAGCTCAACCTGATGCAGGACATGGCCAAGCTGCGCCGTGATCTGCTCATTCTGGATCAGACCCGCCTGAAGTTGGGCCTGGATTCCGGCGACTTGGTGAAACAAGCCAGCATTGAATTGGAGCAGATCAATAAGCGCGAAGCCGGCATCCGGGTTCAGCTGGATATTCAGCGCAACCTGTTGGCCCGCCTGATAGGTAAAGGCCCCGACTCGACGCAAAAGCTGTTCACCGGTACCATTATTAGCTCGGAAAAGATGCGCTTGCCTGCACAACTTCCTCTGGAGCTGCTCGGCCAACGCCCTGACCTGGCCTCAGCGCTTCATCGAGCCGAGGCGGCAGCGCAACGGGTCAAAGTCGCTAAAGCCAGCTTCCTGCCTACCATCGACCTGACGACATTTGTCGGCGTGAACGCCCTCAGGCTGACATCGCAAGGAGGAAGCTCTTTGGCCAACCTACTGTTCTCAGGTTCCAGTTTTTCCTACGGCGTCGCGCCGGGCCTGCGGCTTCCTTTGTTCGAAGGCGGACGCCTGCGCGGCGAATTATTCACGCAAAGAGCCGAGTACGACGTCGCCGTGGAACTTTACAATGAAACATTGCTGCGTGCCGTGCAGGAGGTCGCCGATAGCCTGAGCCGCTGGCGGGAAACCAGTGCCCTTCTCGAAGCGCAAGGCCGCTCGCTATCTGCGCAACAGGAAAACCTGAGTTTCTCGCAAGTGCGTTTTCGTAGCGGCCTGGACGATCGCCGGGCGCTGCTGACCCGTCAGCATACCGTGCTGGACCAGGAATATGGCTTGAAGGCTCTGGAAGCCGATAAACTGCTGGCGATGGTGGATTTGATGGAAGCGTTGGGCGGAGGCTACGTCAATGATCTGCGCACGGCCGACCCCGAACAAGAAACACAGCCCGGTTGGTGGCCGTGGTCGATTTAATAAAAAACCGGGGCGGATGGATTCACATTAAAATCCGATGCCACGCAGCGGTAGGGTACGCATCGCGCACCTCTGGGGACTTGATCCAAAAAATGGTACGCGATGCGTACCCTACGGTGCTGAACGGATAGATTCGTATATAAAAATAATAACCCGGCACTGACGATAGAACTAGCTATGACAACTCATCCCAAAATTATCCGCGCCCGACGCAACCGCTATCTATTGATAGTTGCCTTGGTACTGGCCATAGCCGCTTTGGCTTATGCCGGCTATTGGTGGGTCAACTACCGCTTCCGGGTAGTAAGCCACAATGCTTTCGTCGCCGGCAATCTTATTCCGGTGGAAGCGGACGCAACAGGCATCGTCACCCAGGTATTAGTCGAAGAAAGCCAGTATGTGAACAAGGGGGATTTGCTGGTTCGCCTTGATCAGCATCGTGCGCAGACCGCGTTAAGCCAGCGTAAGGGCGAGCTGGGACAGGTGGTGCGCAATATCGGGGCGGTTTTTTCCACGCACCAGCAATTGTGCCAAAAACTGCTTGCCCGTTCCGCCCGGCTGGCCCGTGTCCGCCATGATGTGACTCGGTTTCGGCAGGCCTTGCCTGACGGCGCCGTGTCCGAGCAGGTTGTGCAAAATGCCGAAGACCAGGTAACGGCCCTCGAAGCCGAAATGCGAGAAGCCGACGCCGAGCTCAAAGCCATCGAAGCGAAAGTGGGTGGCACCAGTAAAATTTTGCACCCGGACGTAGAGGCGGCCAAATATAAATTCATCGCCGCTTATCTGGATTACTCCCGGCAGCAGGTCCGCGCACCGGTTTCCGGCTACGTGTCCATGCGCAAAGCCCAGGTCGGGAACCGGGTTCAACCTGGCGATCCGCTGATGACCCTTGTGCCTTTGGAGCATCTATGGGTGGAGGCAAACCTGCGGGAAACGGAACTGGCGCGTATACGCCCCGGCCAGCCGGCAGAGATTAGCGTCGATCTCTACGGCGAGGACCATGTCTATCATGGCACCGTTGAAGGCCTGGTGCCGGGTACCGGCAGCGTCTTTGCGTTATTGCCGCCCAATAACGCCGCCGGAAATTTTATTCATATTGTGGAGCGCATTCCCGTACGCATCGCATTGCAGAAAAACGAGATACTAAAATATCCCTTGCGGCCGGGGCTCTCGACCGTGACCTCAATCGACGTCCGGGAGTCGGATCGGCCTCTGGACACGTCATTGGCGGCAGTGACTAGCCCGGAGTATCAAACCGACATTTTTACCGATGAACTCGACGAAGCCGAAGCCAAGGCTCAAGCAATTATTATGGACAATTTGCTTCAAAAAACCGATCTATTGGAGCCCAGTTGCAGGCCTTCCGAATCGGCAAATGCTAAAAGCGCTAACGCTGGCCGGTGATTTGCTTATGGCCTGGCTTAAGGGATAATGAAGTTCCAATTTGGACCGCCTGAATCAACTAACCCGCTGAATAATGCAAAAAAAACCGCCCCGAATTTTTATCTACGCCGCGCTGCCCTGCGAAGCCAAGCCGCTGGTCGAGCATTTCAATTTAAAAAAAGATACGACGGTTCAACCGTTTGCGGTTTATTTAAATCAGGACATCTGCCTGACGGTAACCGGGCTGGGTAAAAGCGCGATGGCCGCCGGTGTGGCTTACACTCAGGCCTTGTTCGCTTCAGTTGAACACCCGGTGCTGATTAATATCGGTATCGCCGGACATAAAGACCATGCTGTGGGCCGCCTGTTTTTAATCGACAAAATCACCGATGCCGACAGCCAAAAAAGCTATTATCCGCCGCTGGTTTTTACGCCGCCGTGCGCCACGGCCAACATCCAAACGGCATCAAGGCCGCAACTGGTATATGACCGGCACCATCTTTACGATATGGAAGCGTCCGCGTTTTATGAAACCGCTGTGCGCTTTTCGACCGGTGAACTGATCCACTGCCTGAAAGTCATCTCGGATAATGAATTGTCGCCTGTCGAAAATATTCAGCCCAAACAGGTCGCATCATTAATAGCCGCGCATGTTGCAGCGATTGAAACCCTGCTTGAGGAATTAAGCCGTCTTGCGGCTCTGGTGGCTGTGCCTGAGTCCAGGCTGTTTGAAGAACTGATCCAGCGCTATCATTTCACGGCCAACGAACAGGGGCAGCTAAAAAACCGGCTGTCCCGCTGGTCGGCATTGACCCGGAAGCCAATCCCTGAGCTTGATGAAACCCGTTTGCGCAAAGGCAAGGATGTTTTATTTTGGCTGGATCAGCAGCTCAGTCAAATTGAGTTTTCTTTGTAATTCTACTTTGTCAAATTATTTGTAAGCGGGTCATACAGGTATCCTAAGTTCAAAGCCATCCATGAAGCCTGGATCTATCCCATTCGACGTGCTTCCCTACACGCAAATCGATACCCCATGCGAGCGTCATCAAAATAAGTCAATAATTTTTCCGGTTGCCAAATCACACTGCATGAGCCACACTCGGCCATCACGGGCTTGTATCTCATACTCCATAAAGAAATTTCCGTGTCTCTGCAACAGCCGTTGTTTTTCAATTATACCCGGATGCAAACGTAACGCTTCTCGTTGACAAGGCTCGATATAAACTTTGCTAGGAAGCAATGGATAGCGACCGGTAGTGTTCGCATCCGTGCTATCGATCGCTACGGACCCAGGCTCCAATTCTGAGGAAGTCACCGCTGAATGGGCTATATTTGAAAATCCAATTTGAATCATAAGACTCAACACTAAGATCAAAGATTTTTTAGTAAACTTGTGATACATGAAAACGCCTTATCAAAACCTGTAGAAAATTCGCTTGAATGAATCCCGGCCCCGATCGATGCTTTTTGATCTCAAAATCACATTGATAAAAGCCAGTTATTAAACAATCAATTACAGAATATAAAAAACGTTATAAAAAAGTTGTAAAGATCATAAGTTTTTCGGGCTAACATGAGTTTCCATTAGCTCAGGCAATAATCTTCATAATTTGTATTTTGATAAAAGCCATACTTTCATTCTCGACAAACCAACCGGTACCCCACGCCCGCTTCGGCGAGTAAATAACGCGGTTGATTGGGATCCGTCTCGAGTTTCTGGCAAGCCGCGCAGCGTGGCGCGGATACGCAGATACGCGCCGGCAGTTCGCCGATGCCGAACGGCTTGGTCAGATAAGGATACGGTCATTAATAACTTCCCGATAGGGATCGGTTAAAATTTTTCCGTTCGCCCTGAGCTTGTCGAAGGGTGGACGGAAAAATTTAGGCCTACCGCGTCAAGCCGATCATGCTTCGACAAGGCTCTCCTGAGTTTATCGAAGTGCTCAGCACGAACGGCTTGACGACAGAAAACAGTAATTCCGGGAAGTTATTTTTAACCAAATCCTAAGTAAAACGATCCTACGCCCTAAGATCTACAAAAAAGCTTACAGCTCAATCCGAATCCCCACTTCGACGACCTGGTCAACCGGTATCCTGAAATACTCGATAGGGCTGGCGGCGTTGTGGAACAGAAAGCTGAATAAAGCCCTGCGCCATTTCGGCATCGGGTTTCTGCGGCGAAATGAAATTCTCTCGTGTCCGACGAAGAAAGAGGTGTTTTTCGGATCGATGACCAAGACTTCATTGCTCAATAACTGCAACGCCCGGCGCACATCCTGCTGATCCATGAAGCCGAAATACATTTTCACCCGGAAAAAGCCGCGCTCCTCGTCGAACACCCGGACTTTCAGGCGTTGCGCTTCTCTAACGTGCGGCTCGTCCTTGGTCACGATGGTCAGCACGATCATGCGTTGATGCAGCACGTGATTGTGTTCCAGGTTATGCAACAGCACCTGAGGCACGCCGTGAAGGCTTTTGGCCAGATATATCGCGGTGCCGCTGACCTTCGCCAGCGAACCGCTTTGTATCCGATGATCCAGCTCTTCGAACATGACCCGCTTTTCATCCATATCTTGCGCCAGCATGTCGCGGCCCCGCATCCAGGTGTTAATGACCAGGAACAACACGCCGCCCACGGTCAGCGGCAGCCAGCCGCCTTCGGGTATTTTCAGGCTGTTGGCGAGGAAATATAAAAAGTCCAGGGTTAGAAAAATCGAGACAAAAATCCAACTGATCGCCTTGCTCCATTTCCACAATTCCTGAATCACGATAAAAGCCAGTATCGTCGTCGAAATCATAGTGCCGGTTACCGCCAATCCGTAAGCGCTCGCCAGCGCGGTCGACGATTTAAAACTGATGACCAGGATGAACACCGAAACCATCAACAGCCAATTGACCGCCGGGATGTAAATCTGCCCCATCTCGTCGCCGGACGTGTGGAGAATATTCATCCGTGGTGAATAACCGAGCTGGATCGCTTGCCGGGTTATTGAGAACGCCCCGGAAATCACCGCCTGCGAGGCAATGACTGTAGCCAAGGTCGACAAGATCAGCAGCGGATACAACGCCCAGTTCGGCGCCAGCAAATAAAAAGGATTTTCTATTGCCTCGGGATGGGCTATCAGCAACGCGCCCTGTCCGAAATAGTTCAACAGCAACGCCGGAAAAACGAAGCCAAACCAGGCATAGCGTATCGGCTTCAAACCAAAATGCCCCATATCGGCATATAACGCTTCGGCCCCGGTAATCACCAACACGACGGCGCCCATGATTAAAAAGCCTTTCCAGCCCAATTCGAGCAATAAATGAATCGCATAATAAGGGTTCACAGCCATCAGCACCGCCGGCTGCTGAATGATATTGACGACTCCCATTACCGCCAATACGACAAACCAGACGCACATCACCGGCGCGAACATCTTACCGATTGCCGTCGTCCCCCGCGCTTGCAGCGCAAACAACGTCCCCAGCACCGCAATCGTGATAGGCAACACATATTGCTCCAGTTTCGGCGCGATGATTTGCAGACCTTCGACCGCGCTTAATACCGATATTGCCGGCGTGATGATGCTGTCGCCGTAGAACAGCACCGCGCCGATCAAGCCGGTGATGACGATGAAGCCGGCTTTTTTCGGGTTGTCCCTGGCCGTCTGCAACGCCAGCGCCAGCAAGGCCATGATGCCGCCTTCGCCGTTATTGTCGGCGCGCATGATAAACGTCGCGTACTTCAGCGCCACCACCAAGGTCAGCGACCAAAAGATCAGCGACAACACGCCGAGAACGTGCATGGTGTCTATCGCTACGCCGCTATGAAACACTTCCTTGACGGCATATAACGGACTGGTGCCTATATCGCCGAATACGACGCCTATCGCGCTTAAGGTCAACGCGGCCAAAGGGGATTTTTTATTTTCAGTGGACATATTGAGATCAGAATTATTTCGATAAACAGCCGGCAGGCATCATCGACGCCCCGGCGGCAAGATGGCTGAAACAGCGTTAGTTGCAAGCGCTACGTAGCCGGATAACAAAAACAATTTATCCGAAAGAGTATAAAAAAATTGTAAAGATTTGACAGATCAGAACTACAACTGTGCGTTACGATGAAGCAGGGCAATCGCGCAATGTTGATGTAAAGCGACGAAACTCCCTCCCCCTGTGAGAGGGCGAGAGGATCAAAAAGAGATTTTTTCATTAAACGTACCATTTAACAGGCTCGCGAGGGTAATAAGATGATACTGAAAAGCCATTTAAATTTCCCTCATCCTAATCCTCTCGACAATTGCTCCTGCATTGCCTACATGGACAGATATTTGCTCCTCGGCAACTGCTCCCTGCGTCGCCTAAAGCGCCTACTGTTGGTGCTCTACCTCCTGCGTCCGTGCAGTCGTCGGCAACTGCTCCTGCATTGCTCTACTACACGCCATCCATGGCGTTATGCAATATCTGCATTGACCTCCAAGGGGGGAGGAAATGCCGCAAGATTGAATGGAACAATCACGGTCACCACATCCCTGTGGATTATGTAGGTACTTAGCGTGAGCACGACTGCAGGGAGAGGGAACAAAAGCCTCCATTCTCCACATAGCGTGACTGCCCTATACGATGAAATTAGTTTATCGATAAAGCTATGCAGAATATGGCTTGAAGTCATTATTGTCCTGAGTCAGCAGTTGAATCAGTTTCGGATGCACGAACAGTTTTTCTTTTCCAACCTGAATTTCATACAGTACGCCAATATCCGACAGTTGTTTAAGGTAATCCGAAGCCGTTTGCCGCTTGGCGATATCGCGTTGCACTAAGTTTTGTATTCGGCAATAAGGTTGCTCGAAAATGACTTGTATCAGCTCATGGCTATAGATTTTAGGCAGTCGATTGCGGACATATTCCGTTGTCTGGACCATCAATTCCCGCACGGCTTCAATTTTTCGTGTGGTCCAGCTGGCACTCATTTCTACTGCTTTTAGTATAAAAATTATCCAGTCTTGCCAATTTCGGTTTCTGGTGACATCAAGCAACAGCCGGTAATAGTCTTGTTTATATTGGACGATATAACGGCTCAAATAGAGGATAGGCTGACTGAGAAGTTCTTGCTCGATCAAAAACAAAATGTTCAGAATACGCCCGGTACGGCCGTTGCCATCGGTAAAGGGATGAATCGCCTCGAACTGATAATGGGCAATCGCCATTTTCATCAATGGATCGATGTCGTCATGCTGATGTATAAAAGTTTCCCAATTGCTTAGCAACCTGCGGATGACCTGTTCACCGACTGGCGGAGTGTAAATGACTTCCCCGGAAAGGTGATTATTCAGCGTAGTTCCAGGAACTTTGCGAACTTCCATTTGGACGGATTTAATCGTGCTGCAAACCTCCAGAGCCATATTGGGACATAACGGCCTGTGCTTCAGCTCTTCAAAGCCTTGACGAAGAGCGGTCCGGTAACGTAACGCTTCTTTAGTCATAGGATCAGCTTGACTGTCTTCTTGCGCGTACTGGAAAAGCTTGTCGGTGGTCGTAACGATGTTCTCTATTTCGGAACTACTTTGGGCTTCCAGTAGCGGTAATAGATTAATTAACAGCTCTTGATTAGGTAGCAATTCTCCGGCCTTTTTCAGCTCCGCTAACGCTGCCCGCGCGGGAATACAGGCTTTTAGCACGGCAATACTTTCAAGTTCTTCGGTAGGAGGTAACTCCGGCAAATGGTTATAAGGTTGATCAGGTTGCCACATCATGTTTAATAGGAGTTAATATTTCGACATGTAGTAACTATATGTCGAGACAATGAACATGTAAATACAACATGTATAAATAAATAGTTATTTTCGACATATAGTTGTTAATCAAATTAGACAGACTGGAGTAATTGTTTATAGCGGCACGGTACTACATAGTTCCTAATCTGAAGATTAGAAGCTACTTTATTCTCCGCCCGCCAACCGATACCCCACGCCCGCTTCGGTCAGCAAATACCTTGGCTGAGCAGGATCGGTTTCGAGCTTCCGGCGCAATTGCCCCATATAAATCCTGACATAATGGGCATGCTCGACATAGGCAGGCCCCCAAACCTCCAGCAATAACTGCCGATGCGTCATCACTTTACCGGCATGCCGGATCAACACCGTCAGCAGCCGGTATTCGATGGGGGTCAGATGAATTTCACGGACGCCGACGTGGGCACTGCGGCGCGATAAATCAACCTGCAAATCGCCGACGCAAAACAGCGTATCGATGCCGTCTCCTGCAAGCCGTGCGGCGTGGCGCAGCGATACACGGATACGCGCCAGCAGTTCGCCGATGCCGAACGGCTTGGTCAGGTAATCGTCCGCGCCGGCATCCAGCGCGGCTATTTTGTTGCTTTCCTGGTTTCGGGCCGACAGCACGATGATCGGCACGGCGGACCATTCGCGAACCTTGCGGATCACCTCGACGCCGTCGATGCCCGGCAAGCCCAAGTCGAGAATCACCAGCTCCGGCTTGCGCGTGCCGATTTCCACGATGCCGCGTTCTCCGGTACCTGCCTCAATGATCTGAAAACCTTGCGCGCTCAGGCTGGTGCGCAGGAAGCGGCAGATTTGCGGGTCGTCTTCGACCACGACGATGACCGGTTTGACGCTGCTCATGGAGACTCCCCAAATTAAGTTAAAAATTTTTCACCACGAAGAACACGAAGTTTATTGCTTGGTGTGCTTCATTTATCGTTCCTACGCTCCAGTGCTTGTCGTTATACACACTCGACGTAGGCCGGAATAAGCCGGTTTGAGCGCCAGCGAGAACTGGTGTTTCCGGCGTCCCGATTGCCGGAAAAGCTTCCGCTCCTCGGCAACTGCTCCCTGCGTCGCCTAAAGCGCCTACTGTTGGTGCTCTACCTCCTGCATCCCTGCAGTCGTGCTCTCGCTCCTTACCTACATCCATGTAGGCAACATCCGCCCTTGCTATCGCCGGACGGACTTATTCCGGCCTACATCCGAGCCGCCATTTCAGCCTTCATGCCTAAATGGCGGTCTTGAACTTATGTATAACGACAAGCACTGGAGCGTGGGAACTATTAAAGTTTATTACTTCGTATTCTTCGTGGTGAAAAAATAAGTTACTCATCTTGAGTCATCTCCACGTCCAGTTGCGGGGGCGCTTCGTCTATCGGCAGCAGAAAATAGAATTGCGCCCCGCCGCCAGGCCGGTTGCCGGCTTCGATAACGCCGCCATGCGCAATAATGATGGCCTTACAAATAGCCAGGCCCAAACCGACGCCGCTTTGCGTTCCCTCCCGGTGTACCCGGTAGAACTTATCGAACAGTTGTTCCTCTTCTCCCGGCGGTATGCCGGGACCGCGGTCCGCTACCGACACCTTTAGCATATGGCCGGAGCACTCGGCACTAATGTCGATGGGACTGTCCTTCGGCGTATATTTGCAGGCATTTTCCAGCAGGTTGACCAGCACCTGTTCGATCAGTACCGCATCGACGCGCACCAGACAGAGTTCGTCCGGCAGCTGGGTATTGACGACCCGGCCATTAAGCCGCTTGCGCATCCGCGTCAACGTTCCGCCGATAATTTCATCCAGCGGATACCATTGCCGGTTCAGCGATGCCTGTCCGGCATCGAGACGCGCCATGTCCAGAATATTGTTAGCCAGGTTCGACATGCGCAGCGCTTCGTCATAGATGGTCTGGCTCAATTCCTGCCGATCAGCAGCTGCAAGCTGGGCATCCTCTTCCACCAAGGTACTGGCTGCACCGACGATAGACGCCAACGGTGTGCGTAAGTCATGGGAAATGGCGCTGAGCAGGGAATTGCGCAAGGTCTCCGATTCCATGCGCAGCTGCGCCTGTTGTGCCTCTTCAGCAAGACGCACCCGCTCAATGGTCTGGCCGACCTGGCTGATAAAAGTATCCAATAGCCGACGCTGTTCGGGCAGAAACACCCGGCGCAAATTGGCAGCGCGTAAAGCCAGCACACCGATGACGCCGCGAAAGCCGGAAATAGGGAAGAACACCGCGTTGGCGCCGGGCAAGGTATCAGTGCCTTGTCCTGCCATCTGGCCGTGATCGAAAACCCACTGCGCGACGCTGAGATCGCAACCGCGCAGGGACTCCGGAGCTGGGGGATCCGGCGGATAGACTATCCGACCGTCATCATCGGGAAACAGCAGGACGCTGGCGCCGCCGAACTCCTCACGAATACGGCGCACTGCGACTCGCGCAGTATCCGCTATGTTACGACTGGTCGCCAGCTCTTCGCTCAGCGCATAAAGAACATTGGCGCGCCGCTCCCGATGCGAGGCCACTTTCGCCTGAGAGCGCATGTTGCTGGTCAGATGGCTGATAATCAGTCCGACCAGCAACATAATGATGAACGTCACTAAATACTGGACATCCGCAACCGCAAAAGTATGGACCGGGTTTACAAAGAAAAAATCGAATACGGCAACGCTCAGTACCGAGGTCAGGATGGCTGCCTCACGGCCAAAGCGGGCCGCCATAAAAACCACGCCCAGCAAATAAACCATGACCAGATTAGCCAATTCGAATTTTCCGGACATCAGCCAGGCGACCAGGCTGGTACCGCCGGTCATCACCAGCGCCCAGCCCCAATTCAACCAGCGCCGCTTGGCGCGTCCCCAAGGATGGCTGGAGCGCGGCACTTTTGCTTTAGGCGTTTTTTGCTCGAAACTGTCTTTACCGCGCGGGCTTCCCAATAGATAAACATTAATATTGTGCGCTTCCGTAATCAGAGTATCGACGATCGAGCCCAGCAGCCAGCGCCGCCAACCTCGGCGACGGGGCTTGCCCAGCACGATTTTGGTGACATTGCGGCTTTTGGCAAAATTCAGGATTTCTTTGCTCATGTCCGGGCCCGACAACGTCGTTGTTTCGGCGCCCAACTGTTCGGCAAAACGCAATACCCGCAATACCTCATCGCGGCGTTCGACGGGCAGGCGTTGCAGCTCTGGCGTTTCCACATAGGCCGCGATCCAATGGGCATGCAAGCTGGTCGCGAGGCGCTTGGCGGCGCGCACCAACCGTTCGGCAAGAGCGTCGGGGCCTATGCACACCAATATCCGGTCGCCGACCGGCCAAACATCGCGTATCGCATGGTCGTCCCGGTAGTCTTGCATTTGCGCATCGACCCGATCGGCGGTCAGACGCAAGGACAACTCGCGCAAGGCAATCAGGTTGCCTTTGCGGAAGAAATTGCGCATCGCCCGTTCCGCCTGTTGCGGTACATACACTTTGCCTTCCTTGAGCCGCCGCAGTAATTCATCGGGCGGCAAGTCGATCAATTCGACTTCATCGGCCATCTCAAATATCGTATCCGGCACGGTTTCCCGCACCTGAATCCCGGTGACTTGGCTGACATCGTCGTTGAGACTTTCCAGATGCTGGACATTCAACGTGCTGTAGACATCGATGCCTGCATTCAGTAATTCTTCGACATCCTGCCAGCGTTTGGGATGGCGGCAACCGGGGGCGTTGCTGTGCGCCAATTCGTCTACTAAGACCAGGGTCGGTCGGCGTTTCAGCGTGCCGTCGAGGTCAAACTCGCGCAGCACCGTGCCGCGATGTTTCACCAGCTTGGGCGGCAGCACATCCAGGCCTTGCAATAAAGCGACGGTTTCCTGCCGCTCGTGGGTTTCGACCAACCCGACCACCACATCGACACCTTCAGCCCGCTTGGCTTGAGCTGCCAACAACATCGCGTAGGTTTTGCCAACCCCTGCTGCCGCACCGAAAAAAACCTTAAGCCGTCCGCGCCGTCGCCGGTTTTCCGCCTGCTCTACACGGGCAAGCAAGGCATCAGGATCTGGTCGTGTGTCATTCATGCGTGAGTCCGGTCGTTACTGGAAATTCATTCATTAAGGCGATGATCCAGCGCCAAATTTAATTTCAATACATTAACACGGGGTTCGCCCAACATACCCCATTGCCGAGTTTCAGTATAACGCTGAACCAGTTCGCGCACGCGGTCAGGAAACATATGCCTGGCTTTGACGACGCGGCTGATTTGATAGGCCGCCGCCGCAGGACTGATGTGCGGATCAAGGCCGCTGGCCGAGGCGGTCACTAAATCCACAGGCACTGCTTCCGAATGGCCGGGGTCTGCATCGCGCAACGCCTTGATGCGCGCCTGGACGGCGTCTATCAGTGCAGGATTAGTCGGGCCTTGATTGGAACCGCCGGAGGCTCCGCCGTTATAGGGAACGGGCGAAGTCGCTGAGGGCCGACCCCAAAAATATTCTGGACGGCTAAACGCCTGGCCGATTAATTCGGAGCCGAGCGGTTGCTCGCCGCTGCCCAGCAAACTGCCGTTGGCTTGGCTGGGGAGCACGGTTTGCGCGATCAGCGTGACCGTCAATGGATAAGCGATGCCGGTCAGCACGGTAAAGAACAAGAGCATGAGTATTGCAGGTTTGATGTGGTTGGTCATTGATGACTCCTTTGTTTGTCTTTTATCTCGCGTACCGTTAATGCTGATCGGCAGGGCCGGAACGCTTTGAAAAGGGTGCGCGATGCGCACTCTACTTTCTCAATTAAATCGAATAAGTACGGTAGGGTACGCATTGCGTATCCTATTAAACTGTAGGCCGGAATAAGCCGATTTGAGCGGCAGCGAGAACGGGCGTTTCCGGCAAACACCACTCAAGCCAGCGCACTCAAGCCCAGGTCGATCAGCTTAATGCCGATAAACGGCACGATAACACCGCCGCCGCCATATACCAGCAAGTTATTGCGCAATAATGTTTCCGCGTTTTGCGGCCGGTAAGCCACACCTTTCAGCGCCAATGGAATCAAGGCGACAATAATCAAGGCATTAAAAATAACCGCCGAAAGAATTGCGTTGTCCGGGCTGCTAAGCCCCATGATATTCAACGCACCAAGTTGCGGATAAGTGCTGGCGAACGCGGCCGGGACGATGGCGAAATACTTGGCCAAGTCATTAGCCAGGCTGAACGTGGTCAACGCGCCGCGTGTCATCAGCATTTGCTTGCCGGTTTCAACGATCTCGATCAGCTTGGTCGGATTGGAGTCGAGATCGACCATGTTACCGGCTTCTTTGGCCGCTTGGGTGCCTGAGTTCATCGCCACCGCCACATCGGCCTGGGCCAAGGCCGGGGCATCATTGGTGCCGTCGCCGGTCATCGCCACCAGTCGGCCTTCGGCTTGCTGCTCGCGAATCAGCTTGAGCTTGGCTTCCGGCGTCGCCTCGGCCAAAAAGTCGTCGACACCCGCTTCGGCCGCGATCGCCGCTGCAGTCAAGCGGTTATCGCCGGTGATCATGATCGTTTTAATGCCCATATTCCGCAGTTCGACAAAGCGCTCCTTAATGCCGCCCTTGACCGTGTCTTTCAGCTCAATAACGCCTAATACCCGTCCACCGTCAGCAACCAACAGCGGTGTACTGCCCCGGCGCGCAACAATATCGGCCGCTCGAGCCGCTTCCTCCGGGAATTTTGCCTGTTGCGCTTCCACATAGCCGCGAATCGCATCGGCAGCGCCTTTGCGGATCTGGCGCTCGCCGATATTGACGCCGCTCATCCGGGTTTGCGCGCTGAAAGCGACAAACGTCGCATCCAGTTCGTGAATATGGCGCTCGCGGATACCGAATTTCTGCTTGGCAAGAATGATAATACTGCGACCTTCCGGCGTTTCGTCAGCCAGCGTCGCCAGTTGCGCGGCATCGGCCAATTCTTTTTCGGTGGTCTCGCCTATCGGCAGAAAAGCCGAAGCCTGGCGGTTGCCCAGCGTAATCGTGCCGGTTTTATCGAGCAGCAACACATCCACATCGCCGGCCGCTTCAATGGCCCGGCCCGAGGTGGCGATGACGTTTTTCTGCATCATCCGGCCTATGCCGGCAACGCCGATAGCGGACAGCAACCCGCCGATAGTGGTGGGAATCAGGCAGACCAGCAACGCCACCAGCACGGTGATCGAAACCGGCGTACCGGCTTTGGCGATTTCCACGCTGTACAAAGAAAACGGCAACAGCGTCACGGTGGTCAGCAGGAAAATCAGCGTCAATGCCACCAGCAAAATGGTCAGGGTGATTTCATTAGGCGTTTTTTGCCGCGATGCACTTTCCACCATCGCAATCATGCGATCCAGGAAGGCTTCGCCAGGATTGACCACGACCCGCACTACCAGCCAATCGGACAATACCCGCGTACCGCCGGTTACCGAGCTGAAATCGCCGCCCGATTCGCGGATCACCGGCGCACTTTCACCGGTGATCGCGCTTTCGTCGACACTGGCCGCGCCTTCGATGACTTCGCCGTCGGCGGGAACAAAATCGCCCGCTTCAATCAGCAGGATGTCGCCGCGCCGTAACGAGGTGCTGGTGACTTTGGCGTAATCAATGCTGTAATGCGGCTCATCCAGTTTCTTTGCCATGATGTCGCGCTTGGCACTGCGCAATGCCGCCGCTTGCGCCTTGCTGCGGCCTTCGGCGACGCTTTCCGCGAAGTTGGCAAACAACACCGTGAACCAAAGCCAGAAAGTTACAGCCAACATGAAACCGGTTTGGGTACTGTTCCCGGAAAACAACGCCCACAGCCATAGCCCGGTGGTCAGTAAGCTGCCGATATAGACAACAAACATCACCGGATTTTTCCATTGTTGCTGAGGCGCCAGTTTGCAGAAGGTATCGCCCAGCGCATCCAGCAGTATCTGGGTGCTAAATAGCTGTTGCGTATGTTCTTTTTTGCTCATTGATTGTTTACCTTATTGCTTGAATTCATAATCGTAGGCCGGAATAAGGCCATCCAAGCGCGTAGCGCGAGGTGGCGTTGCCTACATGGATGTAGGCAAGGGGCGTGAGCACGACTGCAGGGATGCAGGAGGTAGAGCACCAACAGTAGGCGCTTTAGGCGACGCAGGAGCAGTTGCCGAGGAGCGGAAGCTTTTCCGGCGAATTTGGGCAGTGTTTGCCGGAAACGTCAGTTCTCGCTGCCGCTCGAACCGGCTTATTCCGGCCTACGGAGCTGTATTCATGACTAAATGCTCAACCACCGGCCCTAAAGCCAACGCGGGCACAAACGTTAACGCACCGACCAAAATCACGGTGCCGATCAGCAGCATCACGAACAACGGCGTATGCGTAGACAAGGTGCCGACGGTGGTCGGCACGGTCTTTTTTGCCGCCAAGGAGCCGGCAATGGCGAGCACCGGAATAATGATCCCATAGCGACCGATCAGCATCGTGACCGCCAAGGCCATGTTATAAAAAGGAGAATTGACGCTAAGTCCGGCAAAAGCGCTGCCGTTGTTGCCCGCAGCGGAGGAAAATGCATAAAGAATTTCGCTAAACCCATGCGCGCCGGGATTGGCGACCGCTGTTTTCCCTGCCTCCACCATGACCGCCAGCGCCGTTCCGCCCAAAATAAAGAAGGCCGGAATTAAGATAACGATAGCCGCCATTTTTATCTCGAAAGCTTCGATTTTTTTGCCGAGATACTCCGGCGTGCGGCCTATCATCAGACCGGCGACAAATACCGCGATCAGCGCAAAGATCAGCATCCCGTAAAGGCCGGAACCGACACCGCCGAAAATGACCTCACCCAACTGAATCAGCCACATCGGAACCAATCCGCCCAATGGCGTATATGAATCATGCATCGAATTGACCGAACCGTTCGATGCCGCTGTCGTCAAAGTCGCCCACAGCGCGGAATTGACGATGCCGAAACGCGTTTCCTTGCCTTCCATGTTGCCGCCGGCCTGATCAACGCTAATGCTTTGCTCAACCCCCAGCGCAGCCAGCGCCGGATTGCCGCTTTGCTCATTAGCCACGGTGACAAACAACAGGCTGACCAGCACCAACGTCATCGCCGACAAAATAGCCCAGCCCTGGCGCGTATCGCCCACCATCGTGCCAAAGGTATGGCACAGCGCCGCCGGTATCAGCAAGATAGCCAGCATTTCCAAAAAATCGGACAATGGCGTCGGATTTTCGAAAGGATGCGCCGAATTGGCGTTAAAAAAACCGCCGCCATTCGTGCCCAATTGTTTGATCGCGATTTGCGAGGCGGCAGGGCCTACTGCCAAGGTTTGCGTGGTCTTTTCTGTTGTGGCGGCCTGCTCGGCTAACGGAACGGTTTGGTAAGGTTTGAAGGTTTGCACGACGCCCTGCCCGACCAACGCCAACGCCAGCACCAACGACAGCGGCAGCAGGATATACAAAGTGCCGCGCGTCAGATCCGCCCAGAAGTTGCCGATGCCGTCCGCATGGGTGCGCTGGAAGCCGCGTATCATCGCAACCAAAACCGCCATGCCGGTGGCCGCCGAAACGAAGTTTTGCACGCTCAGCCCCAGCATCTGGGTCAAATAACTCATCGTCGTTTCGCCGCCGTAACCCTGCCAATTGGTGTTCGTGGCAAAACTGACCGCGGTGTTGAATGCCGAATCGACAGTGACATGGCCCAGTTTTTGCGGGTTCAGCGGCAGAAAAGTTTGCAGCATTTGCAAGGCAAATACCGTAAGCCCCCCGAACAGATTAAACCAGAGCAGTGCTGCCGCGTATTCTTGCCAACGCATCTCCTGTTCCGGCTTTATGCCGCTGAAGCGATACAGCCCTGCTTCCAAAGGCGCCAAGATGCGCTTGAGAAGTAACGGGCGATTTTCATATACCGCCGCCATATAAATGCCCAAAGGCTTAGCCAGCAGCAACAGGACGACAAAATAGAAGGTGATTTGCGATAAGCCGTTTGCCGTCATTAGAATTTCTCCGGGTAAAATAACGCCACCAGCAGATAAACGAATAATGCGAATGCGAGCAAGCCGCTCAAGCCGTAGATAAAGGTCATGATTACCTCTCTTTTATGGATGTTCCGAGAGATTAATGTAACGCGGTTGTTATAAAAAAACTGTAAAAATAGCTGATCTATCGCTGCCGATCAGATTATTGAGTGCGTTGCGAAATTCAGTTGTTGTATGAGGATATGTATACGTTGTGCTGAGAAACGAGGCTATGCAGGAACTCAAGCTGTTCTGGAAAGATCATTTTACGGTCAGCGAACAGGGACAGCTGAAAAACCAGCTGTCCCGCTGGGCCGCATTAACCGACGCCCTAGCTCCTGAATTTAATAAAGACCTGTTGCCCAAAGGCAAGGATGTTTTTACTTTGGCTAAATCAACAATTCAATAAGATTGAGTTTTCTTTGTAACTGTCGTTTTCAGCCGTTAAAAGAATATGAAGGCGCTCTTGGTGACTGCGACAGCTGCGATATAAACGAAGCAGGCCAGCGCCCCGGCAAAAGCTTTCCAGCGCAGGTCGCCCTGGCTCTTGATGGCGACAATGCCCAAACCGACGTATGCGACCAGTGCTATTAATTTGGCAACAATCCAGCCGTACTCGGCTGACAGCCATGAACCTTGAAAAACCAGCGCAAAACCGGTGAGCAGCAATAAGCTGTTGATCACATGCGGCCCGATTTTTATCCATTTTTGTTCGAGCATTCCCGGATTCTTCTCTGCAAAATAGACTCTGCCGACAAAGCTGGAAATAGACAATAAAATAAAAATGAGGTGAAAAAATTTAATCATGCTGTGCTCCTAAGGTTGAAATTATTAACGTTACTGGATAAATAAGTCTGTTGCCGATGTTGCAGCAATAAGTTCCGGAAAACCAGCGGATCTTTCTGCTGGGTTATATCGCCGGGGCGGGGATAATACTGATGTTCCAGGCGGGACAGCCAGAAACGCAGCGCTGCCGCCCGCAGCAACGTCGGCCAGTGCTGTTTTTCCAGCGGCGCCAACGGCCTCAGGCTTTCGTAGGCGACTAACAACGCCGTGAGCTTTTCGTGATTCACCACGCCGTCATCGCAACACCAATCGTTAGCCGTTATCGCAACATCAAGCAGCAAGGTATCAGTGCAGGCGCTGTAAAAATCCAGCAAACCGCTGAGCCGGTCATCGACAAACAACACATTATCCCTGAACAGGTCGGCATGAATGACGCCGCGCGGCAGATGGCCCGTACTGTTCTTCGCCTGAAAAGCCAGCTCATCATCAATCAGCGCGCGATCGGCTGCCGTTAAATGAGCATCGATGTTGTTCAGCACTTTTTTGCACCAACTCAAATCGTTGCCGCTTTTTATCGGGAAAACGTAGCCTTGCGTGCTACGATGCAAACTTGCCAACTGCAAGCCCATTTCCTGACAATGCAACACCGAGGGCGACGTCACTGCCGCGCCGGCTAAGCGGTTAAATACCGCCGCCGGTTTGCCGCCAAGCTGGCGCAACAGATTGCCTTGCCGGTCGCTTTGGGGACGAGGACAAGACAGGCTGTTTTTACCCAGGTGCGCCAGTAAATTTAAAAAATGCGGCAATTCCCCGGCAGTCAACGACTCAAACAGGGTCAGAACAAAACTGCCCTGCGTGGTCGTTACCCCGTAATTGGTATTGTCTATGCCGTCCGTTATCCCTTCAAAACCGGCGACTTCACCGAGAGTATAAGCGCTAAAGAATTGATCGAGTTGCGGGCGTGTGATGCGAGTAAATACGGACACCGGTTTTAAGCGACTACCATTCCAGCAGCTTCCACATATTGATATCGAGTTCTCTATCTACATTGTTGCGGCGTTCATCCATTTTGCCGTCGCCATTGGTATCGATAAAATAATACGGCGGGCCGACAGCCGGCACGACTTTTATCATATAAAGCCTGCCGCCACGGCGGTATTCCTGAATGGTGTCTTTACCTTTACGGATAATGGTAATGTCCGGCTCCATGGTTTCGCCGTTTTGCACCGGCAAAGGCGGCTCCGGCGCCTCCGGTACGGCCTCAAGCTCAGGCTCGGGCGGCCGATCATCGACGGCATAGACCGGAAAGGCCAGCAAACTTAGCAAAATAAAACGTCGCATAAAGGGACTCATTTAAAAACAAAAACTGCGGCTATCTTATTACAGTTTCTACTGGCTTGCTTGACTAAAATGGCCCCGCAATGCCGACAATGATGGTTTTTGTTACCGAGCTCAACCTATACGGCTTTCGGTATCAGAAGAGGATTGATTACAGTTAGAAACAGAGGGGCAAACCAAGTACCAAACCGCGAGCGATTTGATTTACAACAGCCAGCCGCGTTGCTGGGCAGTGTCGAGCATCGCCTCGACCCGTTCCCACAGCGCCGGCGCCACTTGGCGCAAAAGCCCGGCCCGGTTGGCCACCTGTTCCCGGCTGATGCCGTTTTCCCGCCAGGATCGGCCTTCGTTGCTCATGTGGGTGAGGATGGGCTGAAGAGCATCCATCGCCTTGACAATGCATGCTTCGGGTGTCTTGCGTTGCTCAAACAGCCGCAACGACGCTGGGCGACAGTCTAACGCATAGCCTGTATATTTTAAAATTACAGCCAACCCGCCCTTTTCAGGCGTAAATACAGCAGCAGGCTGGCTACCCCGACACCGCCGACCACCAACGGATAGCTGTATTCCCATTCCAGCTCCGGCATATGCCTGAAATTCATGCCGTACCAACTGAATACCATGGTCGGTATCGCCAGGATCGCCCCCCAACCGGCCAACCGTTTGACGACTTCGTTCTGGCGCACCGTTTCGAAAGTCAGATGCACCTGCATCGCCGCCAGCAACATCTCGCGCATGCCGCGAATCGCCTGGTCGATGCGTTTGATGTGATCGGCAATGTCGCGGAAATACACGCCCACATCCTTGGGAACAACTCCGCTATGAAAGCGCATCAGCTCGTTGCAGATATCGATAACCGGATTAATGACGCCTTCCAGCTGCAACAACTCGCGCTTTAGTTCATACAGGCCTTCTATGGTCTGCCGACTGGGCCGGGATTCGAAAATTGCCAACTCCAGCACATCGAAGCGCTGCTGCAAACCGTCGATGACCGGCACATAGTTATCGACGATGAAATCCATGATCGAATACAGCACAAACCCTGGGCCTTTAGCCAATTGCTGCGGCATGGCCTCGCAACGCTCCCTGACTTTGCTGTGGCTGCGTGAAGCGCCGTGCCTAACCGTCACCAGAAAACGCGGCCCCATGAAAATATGGGTTTCGCCAAACTCGACCTGCTCTTCGGCAAGATGGACGGTATGCAAGACCATGAACAGCGATTCGCCGTATTCCTCGAGTTTCGGACGCTGATGCGCCGTGAGGGCGTCTTCGATAGCCAACTCATGCAGTCCGAATTCCTGCTGGATTTTGGCTAACAACTCGCCGTCTGCTTCGTACAAACCCAGCCAGACAAAAGTATTTTCCCGTTTCAGAACTTCGCTGATGTCCTCAATGCTCACATCGCCGATACTGATGCCGTTTTGATAGGCCGCGCATTTTATGATCTTGTTGTTGTCGATTTGTCCCGTCAAAAGTTTCTCCGGTTATTTGGCAATGGTAATGAAGCGATTCGACCGGTGAAACCATTGGTAAAAATCAATGAATGCAAAGCTTGATGCCGATGGGAGCGGGCGCTATTCAATAGCAGCTGTTTGGGCGGAATGCCAGTGCTTGCCTTGCCGTATTCGCTTACAGTATAAGCCGGCGCCATTGGCGATAAGCAAATTTGCAGGCCGTATAAAGTCGGCATCGTCGGCCATTTTGCCGTGGCCTTGGTTAACATTGCCGACCGGTAGGGATTGAAAATCATGCCGTCCTTTGAATTTAATAAAAAATCAAGTTTGCATGCTACAGGCGCTAAACTCAACCAGTTTTAATTGTTGCCGGTGTCCTCCGCTGCATCATCAAGCGCTGACCCATGCCTACGGGTCAGCACAATTATTCAGTTCGGCAATATCATCCCATCCGTTCGGCATCCGGTACGGGTAGAATTCCTGTGGCTCGGCAGCGCTGCTATCAGAATTTAGCATCGACCAGTTTCTGTTCGCGGATGATTTCCCCGGTTTCCAGGCTGCACAAGGCAAACCAGTCCGAGCCGCCTTGCGTTTGTATCTCAAACCGCACCCAGAAATTTCCGGACCGATTCAATATCTGTTGTTTCTCAATTAATCCGGGATGCCGAAGCAGTCCTTCCCGTTGACAAGACTCGATATAATCCTTGCTTGTAGGCAGCGCATAGCGATCGGCAACGTTTTCATCCTCGCTGGTCATATCCCGATAAAGCGCCGATTCCGATGACGAGAATGTGTTAGAAAATGCAGGCCAAACCACAAGGGTCGACACCAAAATCAACAGAGATTTAGTAAACTTGTTATCCATAAAGCGCCTCTTGAAATTTGTAAAGAAACCGCTTGAATTAACTCCGTCTCAGCCAGCCTTTTTGATTGTAAAACAGCCGAGCAGATGAAACCGGTTATCAAGCTATTGACCGCATGGTAAAAGAAGATTTCTTAAGAAATCCCTAAATAGGTTTTTATACTGATGAGCCGAACCTAGGAAATAATAAAAGTCTTACTTTTTATCAAAACTTGGATGTAGCATAGCGATTACCTTCAAATTCACGCGAGCTTTTATGTCTATCACAAACGATATCCCGCAACTGCACTTACAAATGCGTCAGTGGCGGCAGCATCTGCACCGGTTTCCTGAAACCGCTTTTGAGGAAATACAAACCGCGGCATTTATCGCCGATAAGTTGGCAGGATTCGGCCTGGACGTTCACCGGGGTTTAGGCGGCACCGGCGTCGTCGCCACGCTGACTGCCGGGGACTCTGACAAGAAAATCGCTTTGCGCGCCGATATGGATGCCTTGTTCATTCAGGAACAAAACACTTTCGCCCACAAATCCTGTCACGACGGCAAAATGCATGCCTGCGGCCATGACGGCCATTCGGCGATGCTGCTGGGAGCCGCCTGTTATTTGTCCGAGCACCGCAACTTTGACGGTACGGTATATTTTATTTTCCAGCCTGCCGAGGAAGGCCGTGCCGGAGCCAAGCGGATGATTGATGACGGCTTGTTTGAACAATTTCCGGCCGACTGCGTGTTTGGCCTGCATAATTTTCCCGATATTCCGCCAGGGCATTTTGCGGTTAGATCCGGCGCGTTGATGGCCTCATTCGACTGTTTCGAAATCATCATCACCGGACAAGCGACCCATGCAGCATTGCCGCATCTGGGTAATGACGCGATCGTCGCAGCAGCCCAGCTGGTTACCGCGTTGCAGACTATTGTCAGCCGAACGGTTAATACTATTGATCCGGCTGTAGTCAGCATTACCCAGATCCATGCGGGCAATACCTGGAATGCGTTGCCGGAGTCGGTGCTGTTAAGAGGTACTTTCCGTTGCTTTAGCAGCGATATTCAAAAAACCATTGCCGATAAAATTACCCGGCTGGTAAATGCCATCTGCGAAGGTTTTGAAGTCAGCGCAACGATCAAGTTCAACCCGGAAAATCCCGGCTATCCGGTGACTTTTAATGCGGAAGCTGAAACGGAACTGGCGATACAAGCGGCAATGGCTATCGCCGGAGCGGAAGGCGTCGATCAAAAGCCGGTGCCGTGCATGGGGTCGGAAGATTTTGCGTTTATGTTGCAGGAAAAACCCGGCTGCTATCTCTGGATAGGCAACGGCTCATCCGAAAACGGCTGCCTGCTGCATAATCCGAATTATGATTTTAACGATGAGATATTGCCGGTCGGCACCGCTTATTGGGTGAAGCTGGTTGAAACGGTGTTAAGGTAAGTAAGTGTTTAGACCTTCCAGGTTTTGAAAACCTGGAAGGTCTAATTTAGCTCTTTTTCGGCTCAAACAGCATATGCGCCATTTTTTTTGCTTTGGTTTTTAGATAACCCACATTGTCTTCGTGAGCCACGGCCTCGACCGGAATGCGGCCGGCCACGTTGATGCCGAGTTTGGTCAAGCCTTCTATTTTCTTCGGATTGTTGGTCATCAATTTTATGGACCTGACGTTCAGGTTTTCCAGCATTAACGCGGCAATGCTGTATTCCCTTTCGTCGGCAAGATGGCCCAGATGGATATTCGCATCCACGGTATCCATGCCCTGATCCTGCAGGTTATACGCTTGCAATTTTTTCAACAGGCCGATGCCGCGGCCTTCCTGGCGCAGGTAAATCAATACGCCGAAACCGGCTTTATCGATCATTTGCAACGCCATATCCAGCTGTTCTCCGCAATCGCAACGTCTTGACCCTAATACATCACCGGTAAAACATTCGGAATGGATGCGCACCGGCACGTTTTCCTTGCCTGCAACCTCGCCTTTAACCAGGGCGACATGCTCCTTGTCATCAATGGTGTTGCTGTAATAATGCAGGATAAATTCGCCGTGTTTGGTGGGGATCGGCGTCTGTACCAGATTTTCTAATTGTGGCTTCACTTAAATATAATTAGTCCAAAAATTCATTGTATTTTACCCAATTCAACGGCTGTCCAGTTAAAAAGTTTCTTGCAGGCCTTGGCGTTATGATTTTGCTCTCAGAACATCTGCTGTAGGGCGTGCCGTGCGCGCCTTGAGGGCTAAGGCGCGCACGGCACGCCCTACCTGTGATTATTTGAATTTCAATCCGCTATTTTCTGGCTTCAATCAGCTTGATAATATCGCTGCTGCGGTCATCGACATTTACCGAGGTAAAAGCGCAGGCTTTAACGTTCTTAACCGTATTGCGGTTAATGTTTGCCCCGACCAGCTTGACAACGATGGGGTTAAGCAGGTTCATGAGCGCGGCAAGCACGGGGTTTGAACTGATCACATGTTCCAGCAACAATACCTGCCCGCCCGGTTTGCAGACCCGGTAAACCTCTTTCAAGCCTTTGAGCGCCGATGGCACCGAACAGAAAACAAACGAGCAAATCACCGTATCGAAACTGTTATCGGCAAAGCACAGCGACTGGACATCCATCAGCTCCAGGTCAACTTTGACATTTTTCCTGTCCCGTTTGCGAACCGCTTGCTTGAGCATTTGTTCGCTAAAATCAATCGCGGTTATTCTGGCATCCTTGGGATAATAGTCGAAATTCTTGCCCGTCCCCACGCCGACTTCGAGGATATGATGCCCCTCGACCTTGGCCCATAATTTCTTCCGCCAGCTTTTAAAAAACAACCCTTCCATGACCGCTTCCATGCCCTCGAAATACGGGGCGATCCGGTCGTATCGTTTTCTAATAACGGCGCTGTCTGGCTTCATAATGGCTTCGGGTAATTAATCGGGTGCTGCATAGTACAGCGCAAGCTTGATTTTCATCAACAATATAAATTGATTGATTCACCACGGAGAACACGGAGAACACGGAGTTTTAATATTGATTTTCTCCGTATCCTCCGTGTCCTCTGTGGTGAATAATCCTTTCAGCCTGATTGGGATAATACTTTCACAGTCCGAAGGATAAGAAATTTTTCATTCTTCATGTCTTTGTGTTCTTCGTGGAGCAGTAACAGGAATTGAATTGGAGCAGTATTTTAAGGATATTGCACAGGCACTGGCGCCAATTTCCAGATGTCCCGGTTATAGTCGCTGATGGTTCTGTCCGTGGAAAATTTGCCGCTGTTTGCGCAGTTCAAGATGCTCATCCGGGTCCAGTGGTCTTTATCCTGATAGGCGGCTTCCACGCGTTTTTGCGCATCGATATAGCTTCTAAAGTCCGCAATCGTCATCCATGGATCGTATTTGCTTTTAATGGATGCGATCAGTTCGTCGAAAATCCCCAATTCGAACTGGTTAAAGTGGCCGCTTTCCAACAGATTCATCACCCGCTGCAAATCTTCATCCTGATCGATGATGGCATAGGGATCGTAATGCTCCCGCCTTGCTTCAATCTGTTCTTCGGTCAGGCCGAACAGGAAAAAATTTTCCTCGCCGACTTCTTCCATTATCTCAATATTGGCCCCGTCCAATGTGCCGATAGTCAACGCGCCGTTCATCATCAGTTTCATGTTGCCGGTGCCGGAAGCCTCTTTTCCTGCGGTGGAAATCTGTTCGGAAAGATCGGCGGCCGGGCAGATCATTTCCATTCCGGACACCCGGTAATCGGGTAGAAATAATAAGGTCAGCTTACCGTCGACATCCTGATCCGCATTGATGACATGCGCGACATTGTTAATCAGTTTGATGGTCTTTTTTGCCATCGCATAACCGGGCGCGGCCTTGCCTCCGATCAGGACGCAACGCGCAACCCAGTTGGCGGTATCGCCGCGTTTGATGCGGTCGTACAGATGAATCACATGCAACACATTCAAAATCTGCCGCTTGTATTCATGGATGCGCTTGACTTGGATATCGAACAGCGCGTCGGAATTTAAACGGATGTCCAGGTATTGTTTTTTGTGTTCAATCAGGCGGTGCTTTGCGTTTTGTTTTATCTCGCGCCAGCGGTTTCGAAACTCGGCATTTTCGGCAAAAGGCTCAAGCTTTTTTAATTCGTCCAGATGGGTTATCCAGCCGCTACCGATGGTTTCGGTTATCAGCGCGGCTAATTCGGGATTACAGGAAGCCAGCCAGCGGCGCGGGGTTACGCCGTTGGTTTTATTGTTGAACTTGTCAGGCCATAATTCGTAAAAGTCGCGAAACAAGCCCTGCTGCAATAGCTGCGAATGCAGCCGGGCAACGCCATTGACCGAAAAACTGCCGACGATGGCAAGATAAGCCATACGCACCTGCTGCTCGGCGCCTTCCTCGACAATGGACATCCGGGTCAATCTGTCCCTATCGCCGGGCCAACGTGATGCAACCTCCGACAAAAGACCGGCATTTATTTCAAAAATAATCTCCATCAATCTCGGCAACAACTTTTTCATGAGTTTGACCGACCATTTTTCCAGTGCTTCAGGCAACAGAGTGTGGTTGGTGTAAGCCATGGTCTGCCGGGTAATGTCCCAGGCTGCATCCCATGACAGGCCATGCACATCCATTAACAGGCGCATCAGCTCGGCAATGGCGATACTCGGATGGGTGTCGTTTAACTGGAAACAGTTTTTGTCGGCAAAATTGCTAAAATCATGACCATGTTGCCGGACCCAATGGGAAAGCACATCCTGCAAGCTCGCGGAAGCCAGGAAATACTGCTGGCGCAGCCTCAGTTCCTTGCCGTTTTCGTTGGCGTCATTCGGATACAGCACCATGGTAATGTGTTCCGCGGTAACTTTTGCGGCCACCGATTCGGCATAATCGCCGGCATTAAATTCATCCAGGTTGAATTCCTCAGTCGCGACGGCTTTCCATAACCGTAAAATGTTGACGGTATTATTTTGATAACCGGGTATCGGCGTATCGAAAGGCACCGCCAATACATCATTAGTGCTGAACCAGCATACCCGCTGATTGCCTAGTTCATCGGTCTGTATTTCGGTGTGGCCGCCAAACTTGACGCGTAATGAATATTCCAGCCGCTCAACTTCCCAGACGTTGCCGTAACGCAGCCAGTGGTCCGGCTTTTCGACCTGTTCGCCATTAATAATGGTTTGGGTAAACATGCCGTATTCGTAACGCAAGCCATAACCGACGACCGGCAATTGCAGGGTCGCGCAACTGTCGATAAAACAGGCGGCCAACCGGCCTAGCCCGCCATTGCCCAGGCCGGCATCGAGCTCCCGGTCAACCAGCTCTTCGATGACAATGCCCAAGTCACGCATGGCCTGCGTGGCTTCATCGGTTACCCCCAGATTAAGCATGGCATTGCTCAAGGTTCTACCCATCAAAAACTCCATCGAAAGGTAATACGCCCGTCGGCTATCCAGTTTGTTATAGGTTTTATGAGTGGTTTTCCAGCGCTCCATCAGCCGGTCGCGGATGGCTAATGACAATGCCTCGCAAGCATAGAAAGGCGATGAACGGAAATTTTCGTCCCGTCCCAACGAATGAACATAGTAGCGTTTAAAATCCTCAATAAAACTCTCCTTTTTTACTCCCAAGGTGGGAACATCTGTGATTGAAGGTATAGGCTTGCTTAAAATAAATCGTTTATTAGGCATGGTTACTCCAACAGATTGATGCGAATAAGGTATTAGCTTAAGTAGTGCTCCATTATTGCCTGTTATCTTTAATTTTCGGTTAAGCCTTCGCGCGATTCAGAATTTCTTGCCACAACGCCTCGTAAGCCGCTGTAGATGGGCTGTTCTTGATATAGCCTGCCAACGGCATGCGCTTCAGGCCCATGCGTTCAATATCGCTGGCATAAGGAATGGCGGCAGCTAAAATTTCAGGATGGCTCTCGCTCAAAGCCGCCATGATGTCCCGGTGCATTTTTTTGCGCCGGTCAACCATCGAAAAGAACGGAATCAGCGCCAGTTTATTCAAGCCCTTAGCTTCGATGAAGCTTTCCAGCTGCTCGAGCGTTCTTAACGACAAGGTAGTAGGGATTATCGGCGATAGCAATATATCCGCAGCCTCAAAAACGGCTTCGGACAATAGCGAAATGTTGGGCGGGCAATCCAGAAAAATAAAATCATAGTCTTCCGATAAAGGCTTCAGGAGTTTTTTAAGTTGTCGGGTCGGCTTTTTTTTGGCATCCAGAACCAGGTCCAGGTTTCTGAAAGAAAAATCGGCCGGTAACAGGTGCAGGTTATCAAAGTCAGTGCCTTTAATCAGGTCTTCCAGCTCACGTTTTCCAGCGATTATGTCTTTGCCGCCGCCCTTGATCTTTGGCTTGATGCGAAAATAATAGCTGCTGGCTCCCTGCGGATCGAGATCCCAAACCAGGGTGCGATAACCGCTGCTGGCCGCTGTGTGGGCCAGATTGACCGCGCTCGAAGTTTTGCCGACGCCGCCTTTGATACTGTAGACCGCCAATACATTCATTGCTTAGTCTCATGCTTATGCAAGTAAGGTTGAAGCAACAATAACACAACAAGCGCTACTATGGGCAAAACTGTCCGGTTTCAGCATAACGGGCGCATGACCCGCAGCCATAACAATTGGCCTTCATATTGTCATGTTACCGCGGGCTTAGGTTGGTGCGTCAAGCCACACGCCATTGCGACCGCCTTGTTTGACGATATATAACGCGTTATCCGATCTTTTCATTAATTCTTTCCAGCTCGGCTCGGCGCCCTTGGAACCTGCCACGCCAATGCTCACAGTCACAGGGTAAGTTAATTTAACCCCCCCGAGCTGCTTTTGTTCGATGGCATTGCGGATACGCTCGGCCAGTAATAGAGCGGTGGTGCCGTCGGTGTTGGGAGCAATAATCAAAAACTCTTCGCCTCCCAGCCGGCAGACAATATCACTGGTGCGTACGTTTTCCCGCATCAGGCTGGCCGCATGAACCAACACTTGATCGCCGACATCATGCCCCAACGAGTCATTGACCGACTTGAAATGATCCAAATCCAGCATTAACACGCTCAAAGACCGATTGCAGCGTTGCGCAATCGCCGACTCCTGCTCCAGGCGGCTCATCGCGTAACGCCTATTAGGCAAGCTGGTCAGAATGTCCGTATTCGCCATAGACTTAAGGCGACGGTTCGCAGCAGCCAGCTCGGCAGTATAGCGTTTGATGTCTTCGCTTTCCTTTTCCAGTTCCTTTTGCAGCGTAATAATGCGCTGACCGGCCCGTAAGCGCGCCAGCAGCACACGCAGGCTGACCGGTTTGATCACATAGTCGTCGATACCGGCATCGAACGCTTCAACCAGAGCATCCTCATTTTCCGTCGAGGTCAGCATAATCAGGTAAATATTTTTGCCAAAGGCTGACGCGCGTAAGGCCTTGCAAAGGGCCAATCCATCCATAGGCTTCATCCGCCAGTCGGTAAGCACCAATTGCGGCTTGTGCTCGATGATATATTTCAGCGCGGCTTCACCGTTTCGACACGTTGCAACCTGATTACCTGCCGCGGCAAGCTGCTTGGAAAGGCGCGCCAGCATCATCGGATCGTCATCGACCAGCAACAAGTCCAAACCCGGCAACGCCGGTGGTTTCGTGGCAGCGACAGTTTTTAATATGGACGGCCGCACATCTGTTTTTACATCGATCAGCTTCCCCCAATCGTGCCAAAGCTCGATGGTTTCATCAATAAACCTTAGCAAAGCCGCTTCATCCATTGCATGAAGGACTGCCTCCGTGGCTAAATCCTGCCACATCGCGGCACGGAGGTTTTCATCAGCCACGCAGTAATTGCCAATCAGCCGGGCAAAAATCAGTTGTCTGGCAAAATCGGCTGTTCGGTTGACTCCTGCTACTCTCTTGTCAAAACTCAGTTTCAAGGCATCCAGAAATACTATGGGAAAACCCCAATCAGCCAGCAATACGAGGCTCAAGGCTTTATGGTCGGTAGCGAAACGCTCACTCTCCAAAGCCAGAAGTTGTTCGCCCTGCGCACCGAGACATTCGCCATAAATATCCGGCCAAGCGGTTGCCAGAGCGAGACTGCCGATGTCACTCAGCAATCCCAAGGTAAACGACTCCGCAGGCACCACCGTGGTTTCCCGAGCAGTGATGGACGCGATGGCTACCGACATCGCCAAGGATCTCGACCAATAAGTTTCGTAATCAAACTTCCGACAATGTCCGCTGCTGTTGCTGCCGATCAGGGAAAGGCTCAGCGCGAAGTTGCGCACCGTCTGCATGCCCATCATTATGACTGCTGTTTGAACATCGGCGATGGGCCGCCGGGCTCCGAAAGCGGCCGAATTGGCAAAGCGCAAAATGCGCCCGCTAAGCGCAGGATCGACTTTAACCAGCTGGCTCACCTGTTGCACGGTGGCATCGCTTCGTTGCACGAGTTGCATAATCGCCAACGCCGTTCCCGAAGGGGAAGGCAGGCGGTCGGCAACTTTGAGTTCATCAAGATTGAATTCAGTATTCATTGCTATGTTCTTTTCTATCGACTACAGGGATGTAGGAGGTAGAGCAACGCAGGGAGCGGTTGCCGAGTTGCAGATTATCGACTAAATTCACCATGGCCCAGGTCAAGTCATGGGTCATTAACTCAAAATCGGCATTCGGGATATCGCCTGCTGCATCCGGATAAAGGTCTTGAACGGAAGCCTCGCCTACAGGACGTGGAACGGGAATAGAAGCTTGACGGGCAGAGCGCTCCAGGCTTACCGCAAGACTGATTACGTTTTCGGCGCAAAAATGTCCGGCCATGCCTTTAATAGTGTGGGCTGCATCGGCCAGCGCAACAAGATCGGTTCGGGACAGGGCGGCATTCAATTCAGCCAATTGCTTTGGCGCTTCCTCAAGAAACAAATCTATCATCTCGGCCAATAAATCATGGTCGTTATCCAGCCGTTTAAGCGCTGAAACTTCATCCCAACAGGCTGAGCCTGCTGCGTCGTCTTCTGTCAAAAGAGAACGTCTCTTTTCAACGCCACGCTCCTGGGCTATCCGCGCGACTTCAGGGCTTGCCGGCTCGCCCAACCAGCGCGCCAAAACCATCGCCAGATCGGCTCGGCTGGCGGGTTTGCTTAGATAATCGTCCATGCCGGCGGACAGGCATTTTTCACGCTCGCCTAAAGAGGCATGTGCAGTCAGCGCTGTAACCGGCGTATGTGCTCCGCAATCTGAGGCCATTTCCCGTTCGCGAAAAATACGTGTAGCTTCGTAACCGTCCATAACCGGCATTTGGCAATCCATGAAGACCAGATCGTAGACCTGGCGTTCCAGATGCTCCAAAGCTTGTTGCCCGTTATCGGCCAAATCGGGCTTAAGCTGGAACTTGGCGAGCTGGGAAAGTATGACTTTTTGATTGATCTTGTTATCTTCCACCACCAGTACCCGTTTGCCGCTGTAATCAAGCAAAACCTCTTTTAGCTGGCTCGCCAGAACGGAATTCCGATCGGCAAGCTGTAATGCATCGACAACGGCATCGAACAGCTGCGATTGCCGAACCGGTTTTAACAGGCTCTGTTTGAAACCTAACTCCAGTCTTTCGGCTTGTGAGCCGATACTGCCTGAGGATAAAAGGAGTCGTGGCGTATCGGCGAGGTCGGTTTTCTTGATCATGGCGCGGGCCAGGGCAAAGCCGTCCATATCCGGCATTTGCATGTCCGACAGCAAAATATCATAGGGTTCGTTTCGCAGAGCGGCGGCTTCGAGCTCAACGAGCGCTGCCGGCCCGCTGCCTGCTTCGCGCGACGTAAAGCCCCAGTTGTTCAGGTAATGCGTCAAAATCATGCGATTAGTCGCGTTATCGTCGACTATCAGCGCGCGCTTGCCGGAAAAATTAGCCTGAGGAGCCGGAATGTCGTTCTCCATCGACACCAACGGCAAGGTAAACCAGAAATTCGCTCCCTGGCCCAAAGCGCTTTCAACACCGATGCTGCCGTTCATCAGTGCAACCAGATCCTTACTGATCGATAAACCCAGCCCGGTGCCGCCGTAGCGCCGGGAAGTGGTACTGTCAGCCTGGGAAAAAGCCTGAAACAGGCGTGCTTGCGCCTCGGCGCTGATGCCGATACCGGTATCAGCCACCTCGAAACGCAATTTGACGGGGGCTGCTTCGGTATCAGCAGCATTTTTTGATACGCCCGGCTGTGCCGATGCAAGAGTAACTGCCGACACAGTTACCGAAACTTCGCCTTGCTCGGTAAATTTAACGGCATTGCCGATCAGGTTGGTGAGCACCTGACGGATGCGCGTGGGATCGCCTTGCCATTGTTGCGGCAGATTGGTCGGCAGAAAACAGTTTAATTCAAGATTCTTGCTGTGGGCGCGGCTGGACAGCAAGGTACAAACTTCTTCCACTAAATCCGGCAGATTAAATTCGATCTGCTCCAGCTCGATTTTGCCCGCTTCCAGTTTGGAAAAATCCAGGATGTCGTTAATGATGGTCAACAATGATTCTGCCGAATTTGCCGCGGTATCGATCAGGCCCCATTGTTCACGTGACAGTTGCGTATCCTGTAAAAGATCCAGCATGCCCAATACGCCATTCATCGGAGTCCGGATTTCATGACTCATATTGGCCAAAAACTCGGTCTTGGCATGCGCGGCCTGCAACGCGGCATCTCGCGCAGCTTTCAGCGAAGCATTGGCCTTATCCTGGAGCAATGCGATCGCCAACATTTCGCCTACTTCATTGAGCATGGCAATGCGGGATTCGTTTTGCACAGGGTGGGCATCGGTAAAAACAAACAACACGCCCAGAATGTCGCCACCGGAAGAGACCGGCACAATGTAGTGGCCATGAAGCTGATGATCAGCACAGCAGCAATGATCGGAAACGATCAGTTTTCTTGAAACGGCAACCTGTCCGCATAAGCCGTCGCCGGAGTCTATGCGTTGTTCCATGCCGTCGTAATTCCCGTGCACGACAAACCTTTCCAGATAATCATTCCCTTCGGCCCGCAGATACATGCAGCCTTTGCGCTGTGGATCAAAACCCTTGAGGCCGAATAAAATTTCCAGAACCTGAATGAAGCGCTGTTCCAGCGTCAAAGGTTGATGCAGCGCCTCGGAGATGGTCAGACGGGCGGCGATATCGTCGCTTTCGATTTGCAAAGCCGCTTCTTCTTCGACTTGTCTGCTGACATCATGCTGAATTTGTACATAGCCGGCCAGTGTGCCATTTGCGGCCAAAATCGGAGTAATGTTGGTCTTAGCCCAGTAATCCAGTACATGCTCGGCAGCTTGCCCGGCGTTACGGCTGTCATTTTCAGACGCCGAAGCATTGACTCGACGGCGCCCCAGCAGGCGACCTGACCAGGCTTCGCCGCAACGGAGCCTGCCTTGCATCTCGGACAGGGTCTGTTGATCGGCGTTAGGGCTGTCCAGCATGTCGGGTTTCTGGCCTGTCAGCGCATCCTCCGCCCAGCCGGTGAACTGGCACAGTGCCGGGTTGGCGTACTGAATACGCCCTTCCTCATTAGTGATGAGTATCATCTCGCTGCTGGCATCCAGCGCACGTTTAAGCGCAGTCAGTTTTAATTCATTCGCTTTCCGGTCGGTCGTATCCCGGCGTATCGAAATGTATTGCTTGGGCTTGCCGGCTTTATCCAACAGCGGGACGATAGTGCTGTCCACCCAATACAGTTCACCGTCCTTGCGGCGATTGCAAAACTCGCCGCGCCATGTCTGGCCGGCGGTGATAGTGTTCCATACGTTACGAATGTAATCCTTATCGTGATGACCGGAGTTCACGATGCGATGGTCTTGTCCGACCAGTTCTTTTTGGGTATAACCGGAAACTTTGCAGAACATGTCATTGACATAGACAATGCGCCCCTGAACGTCGGTAATGCTGACCAGCACATGATTTTCCAAAGCCTCCAGCAACTCCTTATTGGAGGTCGTCTGTTCCTGGACTCTCTGCAAGGCCAGCAGCCGAATCGCCAGAAGCCACAACAGCGGCGCACTGAATGCAGTCAGCAAGATGATGTTGCTTACGGTATGCTGCCATGGCGATGATATAATCGCCCATTGATGAGCAACACTCAGCAGCCATAGCGCCAGCATTTCGGAAACACCGATCACGGTAATAATGATACCTAACAAGGATAGAAAATGATGTTTGGAGCATTCCGATGGCGATAATGGAGGCGGCATAAGTCTTTGATTGGATTTCATTGTTTATCACTACACAGGCCCTGACTCTAATGGCCTGATCATCGTTTAACCATTTACGGCGTAGAAATGGCTATTTTCTGTCTGTTGTTAAACTTTAATGCCTGTGTTTATCCGGCAGGAACGGGCAGCCATCGAATGACGATCGATTTTTACTGATTCCATGCCAGCCGATACTGAAACTAGAGCGTAACTTTAAAGCCGTTATTTTTCAAGGCGGTTATTGAATAAGCAATGATAAACTTTCAATCAACAAAAAGTTATCTTATCCTTTATATTATAAATCTCACCCACGCCGCGCCTGCTCCCGACAAGCTTACGGCATAGACACTATCCTTGGCGACAAAAAGAAACCATGACTGAAGCAACCTCTTTATTTTCCGATGCAAAACTTGTAATTCCAGGCGGCGTGAACTCCCCGGTCCGATCTTTTAGCGGCGTGGGCGGCACACCGGTATTTATCGATCATGCCCAGGGCGCTTATATCTATGACAGTTTGGGCAATCGTTACATCGATTATGTCGGCTCTTGGGGACCGATGATCTTGGGCCATGCCCATCCTGAAGTTATCGAGGCGGTCAAGCGCGCCGCCGAAAAAGGCCTGAGCTTTGGCGCGCCGACCGAAATTGAAACGCAGATGGCCAAAAAGGTTTGCGAACTGATGCCGTCGATCGAACTGGTCAGAATGGTCAGCTCCGGCACCGAGGCGACCATGAGCGCCATTCGCCTGGCCCGGGGCTACACCGGCCGCGATAAAATCGTTAAATTCGAAGGCTGTTATCACGGCCATTCCGATGCCTTGCTGGTCAAAGCCGGCTCCGGCGCATTGACGTTTGGCGTGCCCAGCTCTCCGGGCGTACCGGCCTCCGTTGCCGAAAACACCATTACCCTGACCTACAACGATAGCGAGGCGGTCAAAGCGTTGTTTGCGGAACTGGGCGAGCAAATCGCCTGCATCATTGTCGAGCCGGTCGCCGGCAACATGAACTGTATTCCGCCTGAGCCCGGTTTCCTGGAATGCTTGCGCGATGTTTGCAGCCAATATCATAGCGTGCTGATTTTCGACGAGGTGATGACCGGTTTTCGGGTAGGCTTAACCGGTGCGCAGGGACACTATAATATTAAGCCCGATTTAACGACATTGGGCAAAGTCATCGGAGGCGGCATGCCGGTCGGCGCATTCGGCGGCTCGCGCAAGATCATGGAACATCTGGCACCGCTCGGCCCTGTTTATCAGGCCGGTACGCTGTCCGGTAATCCTGTGGCAATGGCCGCAGGTTTAAAGACCCTGGAATTGATCGCTCAGCCGGGCTTTTACGAGACGTTAACCGAAAAAACCGAAAAGCTGACTTCTGGCCTGAAAGAACGTGCAGCCAAGGCCGGTATCGCGATGACCACCAACAGCGTCGGCGGCATGTTCGGCCTTTTTTTCACTGCCGAACCGCAAGTGAGCCGCTTTGCTCAGGTCATGCAGTGCGACCAAGCCCTGTTCAAGCGCTTTTTCCATGCGATGCTGGAACAGGGTGTATATTTGGCGCCTTCAGCGTTTGAAGCCGGTTTTGTTTCGGCGGCGCACAGCGATGAAGATTTGGAAAAAACCCTGGATATTGCAGAAGCCGTATTCAAGCGGTTGTAACCCAGTAGGTCGGACACCAACAGTAGGCGCTTTAGGCGACATCTTTTCGTTGCCCGACATTTTGGCTTCCTATTCGAGCATAGTAATGTCAGGCATAAAAAGCATGCCTGACCTACGGGACTTGGTTCAATTAAAACAATTAATTAGATGATTTTGAGGACTATACAACAAGTTAGATTTTTATAAGATAATCCATGTCCTGTATATTTCGTTAAGCCTTTCCAATCTATGGCAATCTCTGACTCCGATCCACGCGTCTTCTTCGCTGCCGAACGTACGCTCCTTGCGTGGCTGCGCACTGGCCTGACAATCATTGCCATCGGCTTTATGGTTGCGCGCTTCGGTCTTTTCGTTCGGCTAATGTCATTGCAAGTTCAACCACACCAGCTCGACACTCTGTCGCTCTCAGCAGGATTAGGCATTGCCTTTGTTATCGTTGGCTCATTGGCTATCTTCCTGGCTGCGATACAGCACAGCCGCTTCATTGCAACGCTTACGCCTCATGACTTGCCGCCGACATATTCTAAAAAGCTTGCCATCATTCTGTCCTTGTTGGTAGCGGCCTTGGGAATTGTGTTAGCTGGCTATCTTTTGTTTACTTCCAACTGATGCAACCCTGAACTAAATACATATGAATTTTATCAATAACATTCCTCCGCTGATATGGACATTAATAGGTCTTTTGATAGGCGCATTTACGGTGCGTTTGTTGAACGGCAAGGATAAAACCCTGATCCGGCAACTCTCGACCGATCGGGCTGTTTTGGAAGAAAAACTCAAGCAGTTTCAAAATCGCGAAGCCGAATTCAAGCAATTGCAGCAGCTGTTTATCGAGACCAAAACCGAGAATACGCAATTGCAGACCCGCATCGATGAGCAGGCCAAAAACACTGAGGAAAAATTAAAATTGCTGCTGGATGCGGAACTGCGCCTGAATACTCAGTTTGAAAATCTGGCCGGCAAGATTTTCGACGACCGCAGCAAGCAATTCACCGAACATCATAAAACCAGCCTGGACCATATCGTCACGCCGTTACGGGAACAGCTCGGCGAGTTCAAGCAGCGCATAGAAACGGTTTACGACAACGAAAACAAAGACCGCATTTCCCTGCGTGAAGAAATTGTCTCGTTGCGGCGCGATACCGCGCAAATGAACCAGGAAGCCCTGAACCTGACTCGCGCTTTAAAAGGCGACAAAAAAGCTCAAGGCAACTGGGGCGAAATGATCCTGGAAAAAGTGCTGGAAAAATCGGGGCTACGTAAAGGCATCGAGTACGAAACACAAGGCGCATTCCGCGATGAAGATAACCGGCTGTTCAAACCCGATGTCATCGTCCGCCTGCCGGAGAACAAGGATGTGGTGATCGATTCCAAAGTGTCGCTGCTGGCTTATGAGCGTTATTGCTCAACCGAAGACGACCTGGAACGCGTCGCTGCGTTAAAGCAGCACAGCGACGCGGTGCGGGACCATATCAAAGGGCTCAGCAACAAGAATTATTCGGACTTGAAAGGCTTACGGTCGCTGGATTTCGTGCTGTTATTCATGCCGATTGAATCAGCCTTTCTCGCCGCATTCCAGGCCGACGAGCGCTTATTTACCGACGCTTTCGAGCATAAGATCATCGTCGTGACGCCGACTACTTTATTAGCTACCCTCCGCACCATCGAAAACATCTGGCGCTATGAACGCCAAAACGAAAACGCCCGGGCCATCGCCGACAAGGCCGGACTGGTTTACGACAAGATCCGGGGCTTTGTCGACGACCTGGATAAACTGGGCAAGCAATTGAGCACCGTCAACAGTACTTATGACGGCGTGATGAATAAACTGACGCAGGGCAACGGCAACCTGATCCGCCAGGCCAGCAGTTTTGTCGAGCTGGGCGTTAAGGTCAAAAAGACCCTCCCTAAAAGCATCACCGAACAGTCCGGTATTGATAGCGACGAGAGCTAGAAATTATCGGTTTTTATCGGCATGTTACAGAACATCTCAGCAATATTTATGCGATACTACGCAGTTTTGTTGTCCCGTTTTTTTAATACGTCTGTAGACCGATGATTGGCGATTTGCTCATCATAAAACCGCGCTACGGCACTCTGAGAAATTTATGATTACCTGCTTAATTTGGAGTTACACATGACCGCACTGGTTGGCATCATCATGGGCTCGACCTCTGACTGGGAAACCATGCGCTTTGCCGCGGAAACGCTGGAAAAGCTCGGCATTCCGCATGAAGTTGAAGTCGTTTCGGCGCATCGTACCCCGGATAAACTGTTCGATTATGCGGAAGCGGCTGAAGGCAAAGGACTGGAAGTGATTATCGCCGGAGCGGGCGGAGCGGCGCATTTACCCGGCATGACCGCGGCAAAAACCGCCGTGCCTGTATTGGGCGTACCGGTGCAGTCCAAAGCCCTGAACGGCATGGACTCCTTGTTGTCGATCGTACAAATGCCTGCCGGCATTCCGGTCGGTACACTGGCAATAGGCAAAGCGGGCGCGGTCAACGCGGCCTTGCTGGCGGCGGCGATCATTAGTAACAAACATGTCCAGTATAAGGACGCATTAAATAATTTCAGAAGTGAACAAACCGAATCGGTGCTTGCGCACTCAGATCCAAGAGCAGAGGACGATTTATGAAAGTGGGTGTATTGGGCGCAGGTCAGCTGGCCAGAATGATAGCGCTGTCGGGCATACCTTTAGGACTGGAGTTTATTTTCCTCGACCCCTCCGCCGATGCCTGCGCCAACCGGTTGGGCCAGCCTTTAATTGGCGATTACAGCGATCCGTCCCTGCTTGCAGAGCTGGCCGAGCGCGCCGATGTGGTCACTTACGAATTTGAGAATGTTCCTGCTGAAGTTGCAGGGTTTCTGGCCTCTCACACCCAAGTATATCCTTCCCCGAAAGCCCTGGCCGTCGCCCAGGACCGCTTAATCGAGAAAAGCTTTTTTCACGACATCGACATCCCTACGCCAAATTATGCCGCAGTGGACAGCCTTGAAAGCCTGGAGCAGTCTATGCCTACCCTCGGCTACCCGGCTATCGTAAAAAGCCGCACCCAAGGCTACGACGGCAAAGGCCAGTCGCTGCTCAAGTCGGCGGACGATTTAAAACAGGCATGGGAACAGCTGCAAGGCGCACCGGCTGTCGTCGAAGCCTTCGTGCCGTTCAAGCGCGAAGTGTCGATCATCGCCGTGCGTAGCGTTTCAGGCGAGGTTGTTTTCTATCCGTTATCGGAAAACCTGCATCGCGGCGGCATATTGCGCGTTTCCGAATGCCGTGCCGATGACCCCATGCAAAAGCAGGCGGAAAGCTATGTATCCCGCTTGCTGGAAGCGTTGGATTATGTCGGCGTATTGGCCCTGGAACTGTTTGAAGTCGACGGCCAGCTGGTTGCCAACGAGTTTGCGCCACGGGTGCATAACTCCGGCCACTGGACGATAGAAGGCGCGGAAACCAGCCAGTTTGAAAATCATTTGCGGGCGATTCTGGATTTGCCGTTAGGTTCCACAGCGCCGGTAGGCAACGCGGCCATGGTGAATTTCATCGGCGGACTGCCTGCGACGGAAGAGCTATTGGCCATTCCCCACACGCATCTGCATCTTTACGATAAAGCTCCGCGCAAAGGCCGCAAAGTGGCTCATGCGACGATCCGTGCGGAAAATCAGCTGCAATTATCAGAATTGGTCAAAAAGCTGACCGCGTTGGCTGATCAGGTTGATGATTCGTAAATATTATTTGAATAACTTTACAGCCGAAAAGGCATGCTGCCCTGTTCGAAATGTTTTACGTTGGTTAATTGTAGCTACTTAGCTCTGATATCGCAGAAACGTTAGGGACGGGGCAACAAACCCCATCCCGCTTGGAGGCTCAATCCAGCTGCTGTATAGGACTATAAAATTCCCAACTTCTAAACTTACGGTTGCGATACTCCAGAGAGCAATACGAGGATCCATTAGATTGCCTCACTCTTTGCTGGTTGCTATACTCCGCCGACAGTGTGCTCAGCATCACACATAGAGTGCTAAGTTTATTTGGCCTCGACAAGAACCGAAGCCTTCATATAATAACAATGCACTTGTTCCATGAATACATCCCGCAAATCAACTAAAACGTCTAATAAATCCTCATCATTGCCGAAGTGTTCAAGCTCTGATCCAATCGCTCGGCTCATAGACTCTGCCCAGCGTGGCGAACTCGTTGTGATTGTTGGTACTGGCGTAAGTATGGCACTCACGAATGGCACGATTCCTAGTCTTTCATGGAAGGGATTAATAGAAAATGGCTTCGCCTATGGCGTGACGAAAGGAAAAATCACCGCAGCGCAAGATGAGGCTTGGAAAGCACAGCTCGACTCCAGCGATCTCGATGATCTACTCAGTGCGGCAGAGTTTATGGGCCGCAAACTCGAAGCACCTCAGGGCGATCTCTATGCCCGTTGGCTAGAAAACGTATTCAAAGATGTCCAACCAATAAATAAGGAAATGGCGGATGCCATCAGCGCCCTCCATGCCACGGGTATTCCCCTTTGCACACTAAATTACGACCCACTGTTAGAACGCGTAACAGGACTTCCTTCGATCAATTTTAGCGAAACCACCTAAGTCACAGTGTGGATGCGTCGTGAGAGTGCAGGCATCCTGCATCTTCACGGTTCATGGGATGCTCCCTCTACCTGCATACTCGGCATTAGCGACTATGAGACTACCCGCAACCATGATGTGCGTGATCTTATCCAGCGCAGTCTCAGCTCATTTAAGCAGCTGCTCTTCATCGGTTGCGGCGATACATTTGCCGATCCCAATTTCTCGGCGCTCATAAAGTGGTTGAGAGAGAAAATAAATACCGGAGCGCATCAACATTACGCTTTGGTTCGTGAGGACGAATTAGCCACACGACACGCCGATCCATCATGGCATGGTTTCGTTGAACCGATTAGTTATGGCGCAAACCATGGCAACCTTTCGACATTCCTGCTAAAGAACTTCCCTTCGCCTAGTTTGCCATCTAAAAAGAAGCGCAATGCCACAAAAGCCGTCAGAGTTAATGATGAACACTCGCGACTCATAGACGATTATCTAGCCTTCTTGCTGAAAGACTGTGGACAAATGACCATTGAGGGAGTACGTGCCGATATGGACACTGCACAGCGCAAGTTTGACCTCGAACGCCTCTTTGTCCCGCTTAAGGTGCTGCCTTGTAGACCCGATATTCCCGCGAATGATCCAGAGAGCGAGCAAAAGCTTGTAGAGTGGCAGGAAAAAAACAAAGATCCACTGCCCTTCGGTAAAGTATTTTCCAAGCACAAACAATTAGCCCTGTTAGCACTGCCCGGAGGCGGCAAAACACTGCTGCTAAAACGCCTCGCTGTGGCTTATGCTGATCCCTCCCGCCAACAAGCCAGCGATGATCAGCTGCCAAAACTTAATCTTGTGCCCGTTCTCATACGTTGCCGCGAATGGCGTGAGCATATCCAGTTACCCATCCTCACACTTCTTCGTAATATCGCTGACATCACCGGGCAGATTGCTTTAAAGGGTCTCGACAGCGCTCTTATTCCGTTGTTTAAGAAAGGTCACGTCCTCCTTTTAGTCGATGGTCTTGATGAGATACACGATGATGCCAGCCGTAGTATTTTTGTAGAACATCTGGAGACATTTCTTGATGAGTATAAGAATACCCGCCTCATTGTTACCAGCCGGGAGGCAGGGTTCAATCTTGTAGCCCCCTGCCTTTCACGCTTTTGTGAACGTTGGAATGTTGCGCCTTTAGATGAAGGGGCAATCACCGCACTTTGTAATCACTGGCAGACCCTCATGGTAGGGGAGTCCCCGGAAGCATTGGCTGAGGGCCATGAGTTAGCACAGCATCTTCTGCACAATGGTTCACTGCGCCGCCTTGCAGAAAACCCGTTGCTGCTGACGATGCTGTTGGTGGTTAAACATGGTGCCGGACGATTGCCACCGGATCGCGTCAGCCTTTATGGCCGAGCCGTTGAAGTACTGCTCGATACGTGGAACATCAAAGGTCATGACGCGCTCAACCTCAAGGAGGCCATACCCCAGCTTGCTTGCGTCGCTTTTCAGCTCATGCATGCTGGAAAGCAAACGGCAACCGAGAAGGAGCTGCTGGAATTGTTGGAAGCGGCGCGTGATAAATTACCGCAAATTCGTCGCTACGCCAAAGACACACCGTATGAATTTCTTAAGCGCGTTGAACTACGCTCCAGCCTTCTGCTTGAAGCAGGGCATCAACTGGAAGCAGGACGCACCGTACCATTTTATCAATTTCGCCACCTTACCTTTCAAGAGTATCTTGCTGCCGTAGCCGCTGCCGAAGGATATTACCTGGAATATGGTGCTGGCGATAACGTCCTAACACCGCTTTCGTCCTGCCTTACATCGGAGGAATGGAAGGAAGTGATTCCCATGGCAGCAGTGCTGGCCCGAAAACAGGCGGAACCACTCATGGCAGAGTTGGTAACAGAAGGAAATAAGCTACGCCATAAGCTGGAGTCAGGAAAAAAATTTAGCGGCAAGAAGGAATGGTTAGGTTATCCCCCTCGATTACCCGCCCCCGTAGCGCGGCTTTTGCAATGTTTGGTAGAGGAAGCGGAAGCTACGCCGAATACACTCACAGCAGCATTGCAACTGCTTGCTCTTTTTTCAAGCGGCTGCCAGACCAGTGGTGATTGGCAAGCGCTCTGCCGTGGCCCCTATGGTGATGAGCTACTGCATCAAATGTGGCTTTTGTATGAACCCATGCAGTGGCCAATCGGAACAAAAATCTATTGGTCTTACGGAAACTTCATACACTATCGACAACCACCGGGCTATTGGCTGAGCACCGAAGGACAAGCAGAGTTACAAAGACTATTCACTAGCCAGATTAAGGAAGAAATAGTCCGGGGGCTGTTTGCATGCTATGGAATAGCACGGAAAAATTATGACAATCGGTTTAGTCCGGAATGGATGCCATTGGATAAAGTGGAAAGTCTGCTTTATCACGACGAGCTTGCTCTCTGGGCTGCGGCAGCGGTTACTTTTACAGTTATCCGAGTCAATCAAAAAGAGTGTTGGCAGCCTTCATCGGCGACATTAGATCGTCTGCTCATTCTATGGTTGAGTAACGATGCAGACAGAGCACTGGAACCATTATCAGCTGCTTTCTGCACGTTTGCTGGTCTTTCACGGCAGACATGGGAGCCAATGTTATCAGATTCTCAGGTACAGCGAGTCCACCAATTGGCAGAATTAAAACTTGAGGGAATCGATTTAGATTTCCTGTTGGGAGCCTGCATCATAGTTGCCTTTCATGCAAAAAATGTGTGGACTGAAGATGAACTTGCCAGCCGACTAGCTAAACTTAAAGATAAAAAAAATGGACGTATATTCTTTGCACTCCATGGAAATCGAAACTTGAGCATTGATAACATGCTGGAACAGATGGGTGAAGTGGGCAAGAAATATCTTACCGAAAAAAAGCCACCACGCAGAAAGAAGAAATCGTAACACGGTAAATCAAGCGATCCATCTGCCATTTGTATTTACAAAGCCAATACATTATATATGTCTTGTTTATATGGATATTCACTACGAGAAAAACGGCGTCAACTTTGTTTGGAATGCCCGCAAAGCTGCGGCGAACTCTGTCAAACATGGCGGAGTTACGTTCGACCAAGCCACGGAAGCTTTCTTCGACCCGTTTTTAAAGCTGGTTGATGCAAACCGCAATCATGAATCGCGAGATGCGGTTATCGGCTACGATGAAAAAGGCCGATTGCTCTTTGTTGTGCATATTGAGGTTGACGGTGATCGCGTAGGATAGGTAGAGCTATGCGAAACCCATCGCATAGATAATTGATTTATGATTGGTTTCGGCTGCCGCCTCTAACCATCCTACGGCCTAAGCATATAAAAAACCAGATATCCTCAAACTGTTGTTCAGCCGCTTGAGCTAACCTGATTTTCAGCACAAGGTTTTCTTGTCTTGGTTAATGCGGTCAATTGCGCGATTTCTTATACGTTGGAAATGATCGCTCAGCTCTTCCGGTTTGAGTTCAGTATACCGGCCTTCAGCAATATCTCGTTCACCCTCCGCCAGTTTCGACCTCAAGTGATCCAGCTTCATCTGATTGATCAGCTCTTCGTTGGTTTTCATAAACCTCAGTGCTTCACGGATAACTTCGCTGGCATTGTTGTATAAACCGGAACTGACTTTTTCTTTGATGATGGCTTCGAGTTCTGGTGTTAGTGAAATATGCATGATAGACGCCTCCTGAATTTAGGATGCACTAGGGATACAAACATTGTCAATTTTTGGAATGCAAGCGCCGTAGCCGTAGGGTACGCATCGCGTACCATTTTCAAATTTTTCCGATGAATTTAATCCGAAAAGGTACGCAGTGCGTACCCTACCGGGCTGCATTTTTTAATTCCGTCCAGACTCACTGACCACCACCGGCTGATCCATTATCCGGCTCAACCAGGCCTCCGCCGTCGCCCGATTGGTTTTCAGCACGCCATTAGGAAAAAAGCCAAACCCCAATATCAACAACGCCGATACGCACAACAGCGCCAGCTCGCGGGGACGCAAATCCTGCACCTGTCTGACGCCTGCCTGAGTCACCGGGCCGAAAAAAGCCCGGCGGGTAAAGGTCAGCATATAGGCCGCGCTCAATACCATTCCGATCAAGGCTGCGATGCTGATGCTGGGGTGCGCCAGCATGGTGCTGACAATCAACAGTAGCTCGGCAGGAAAACCGCTGGTTCCGGGCAGTCCTATGCTGGCCAGCGCAAATAAAAAATAAAAGCAGGCCAGGCGCGGCATGACTTTAGCCAAGCCGCCCAGATGAATGGCTTCGGTACTGCCCAAACGATGCTGGATAAAACCGGCCACCAGCATCAAGGAACCCGCAATCATCGTAAAATTCAGCAATTGAAAAATCGCCCCCTGTATGCCTTGCAAGGTCAGGGAGGCAATGCCGACGATAACCAGCCCGACATGACTGACGCTGGCATAAGCCAATAAGCGGCGCAAATTGGTCTGCTGCAACGCAATCAACGCGCTGTACACCAGCGTTATCGCGCCGAGTATGCCCAATACCCAGCTGTATTGGACGGCGGCGGATGGCGCCAGCGGCATTACAAAACGGATGATGCCGAAAGCGCCGAGTTTCAAGCCGGTCAGCAGCGCGGTTAGCTGGGTCGGACCTTCCATTGCCACAGTAGGCAACCAGGTATGAAACGGTACCAAAGGCGCTTTAACGGCAAAGCCGAGCAGTAATAATAAAAACACCAGCGCTTGCAGGCTATCCGACACTGGCGTTGCCAGCAACACCGGCAAGCTGAACGCCAAATCCTGAGGAATACTGCCGCCTGTCGCGGTGGCGTGATTGACCGCCAGTATGATAATCGCAAACAGTAACGGCACACCGCCAAACAGCATAAACAGCGTGTATTTCATCGCCGCGCTACGCCGCCCCGAGCCGATGCCCCATAAGCCGATTAAAAAGAAAATCGGCGGCAAGGTCAGTTCCCAGAACAAAAAGAACAGCGCCATATCCAGCGCCACAAAGACGCCGATGGTGATGCTTTCCAGTGCCAGTAATAAAGCAAAATGGAAACGGGTCAGGTGTTGTACCGAATTCCATGAGGCGATGATCGCCATTAGCGTCAGCAGAGCGGACATCGGCAAAAACAGCACCGAGATGCCGTCTATACCAACCAAGTATTCGATATTCAGGCTGGGTATCCAGGCATATTGTTCAACCAGCTGAAAGCCGCTACCAAGGTTGGCATTAAACAGCTGCACCGTCACCCCTGTGGCGATTAATTCCAGCACAGCAAACACCAAAGCGATATTTTTCACGAAGCGGATATCGCGGCTCATCATTATCGCCATCGCGCCCAATAAGGGCAGCAAAATAATCAGGCTTAAAACAGGAAAACTGGCATTACTCATGTTGATCGTCCTTGACGTCGGCATCGGTATCGTTGGCGTCAGACTGTGCGCCGTGCATTGGAAATTGTCTGCCGATAGCGGCCGCATCCTGGTCTATAAAATTCAGCCACGGTGTCGTGTAAAAGCCGGTGCCGATCAGCAACAGGCAAATCACCGCGGTAATAAAGCGCTCTTTCCAGACCGGGTGGTGTGCGCAGCTGTAGGGTTGCGCAGCACGCTTGGGGGCCGCCATAAAAGCCCGCTGAAAAGCCCATAACAAGAATGCGGCAGACATTACGTTCCCAAGCAAAATAGCGATGGCAAGCAGCCAGCCGTCTTCCTCAATAATCCCCTCGACCAGTAAATGCGCGGCATCGAAGCCCGGCGTACCGGGCATGACCATGGTGCTCAGCGCAGAGATCAAGAACAGCAATGCCAAGGTACCGTTAGTGTCGAACAGCCCGCCCAGACGCGGCAGATAGGCGGTTCTGCAACGCTCGTATATCAGCCCGACGCTGAACAGCATGCCCGCCGCCGCCAAGCCGTAAGCTACCGACAGCAACAGGCTGCCTTCCAGGCCGTTCTCGTTAAAGCAGAAGGCGCCGATGACCAGCATGCCTGTTTGGCTGATGACCGCAAAAGCCAGCAGCCGGCGGATATTGATTTGCATCAGCGCCAGCAATGCACCGTAAAAAATGCTGATCAAGCCCAGTATCACCACAAAGCCCGACCATTGTTCGGCAACGCCGGGCACCATCGGCAAAATGAAACGGATGACCGCATAAATGCCCAGTTTCAAGCCCACCAGAAAAATGACGGCGCTGGCGACCGTGCCCTGCTCGGCCAGCACCGGCAACCAGCCGTGAAACGGAAATAGCGGCATCCGTATCGCAAAGCCGAACAACAGCAGCACAAAAATCAATACTTCATCGTGTAAATAGGCATTATTCTGTTTAAGCGTCAGCCAATCGAAAGTCAGCGCATGTTCGGAATCGATCAAGCCGAAAGCCAGCAATAAAAAGCCGGTCAGCGTCATCAGCAAACCGCTGACCCAGTATTGCAACAATTGCACGACAACCCAGCGCCGGTTTTGCCCGGTTCCGGCATGAATCGTCAGCAGCGCCACAGGAACCAGTTCCAACACGCACCAAAACCAGAATTGCAAGACATTCAGCGCCGCAAACGCGCCGATCAATACGGTTTCGTAACCCAGCAGGCAGGCAATGAACAGCCGGTCGGTCACATGCCGGGTGATCAAGGTATAAATCAGCGCCAGCAGGGTTAAAATGGCGGTCAGCGGGATAAACAGGATATTCGTCCCATCGACACCGACACTGTAACTGAGGCCGGCAAAATGCACCTGCTCAGCCAGATGAATACCTGGGGTGGCGGAATCGAAAACAGTCAGCAAATAGAAACTCAGCAATACCGTCAGCGTCGCCCCGGCAAAGCCAAAGCGCAGTGCCGCTGTCGACGACTTCGACAACAGGATGGCGATCGTTGACGCCAGCGGAACCAGCGTCAGCGCGGTCAGCAGCGGGAAGGCCGCCAATTGCGACCAGTGGTTAACAGTAATATCCATCAGGGCCTCAAAATGCGACTAGCAAGGTTATAAACACAAACAACACCAGATAGCGGGGTCTGAGCACTGATTGTTCAAACTTGTTGGCGATATGGCCAAGCTCCCGGCCATAATTGATGGCATTTTTGCCGACGCCGCGCAATACGAAGCGATCCTCGAACCAGTGCAGCACGGCCGCCATCCATTCGGTAAGTTTTCCCGCCAGGCCGCTGCCTTGGGCAAATTGATCCGAGTCATTATCCAGGCGGGCGCCCACCATGCGCTCTTCCAGTTGAGCGAGCGACGATATGGTCCGGATCGCCGGATCGGGAATGCCCATGATCCGGTCGACGATATGATCGTCAAAATAACTCAGGTCATGCGCCAGGCCGCGTACCGGCTTAACTAGCGCCCAATCGGTAACTGGGTCCAGCCAAAATCGCTGCAAGGATGCGACATAAATCCAGAGCGGCACAGAGCCAAGCCGAGAGGCTTCGGCGCGTAAGCCCTGGACGTTATGCATTAATGACGGCGCTGTCAGGAACTGATAGCCGCGAACCACCGCATGAGCGCAAAGATGCCAGCCGGCCAGTTGCCAAAAGCCCAGGCCGCACTCCAGGAACATCAGCCCCAATTGGCCGGAGGTCGCAAAAATCAGCGAACTTTTAACGTCAGTCTGGGTCAATCCGACCACAAAACCATAAACAGCGGTCATCAAACCCACGATAGCAACCACTGCCATAGCCAACGGCGCGTGTTCAAACACCGGTCTCAGCAAAATGACCAGATAAACCCCGGCATGTACCATAACCGCACCGTAAAATACCGCACTGGACGGCGTAGGCCCTTCCATGGCTCTGGCCAGCCAAGGGGTAAAAGGCAGCTGCGCGGATTTGGCAAAAGCGGCCACAGCAAAACACAGCGCTATCGCGGTCGCTTCACCCGGACTGAACTGCTCGGAAGCGGCCATGATATTGCTCCAGTTAACGCTGCCCAGCCACGCATAGCTCAAGCCCGTACCCAGCAAAAATGCGGCGTCGCCGATACGGTTGGTAATAAAAACGCGCGTGGCATTTGCAGCGGCAACCGGACGGTCATAGGCGTAGGCGATTAAAAAATAGGAACATAATCCTGCCACTTCCCAACCGATAAAAGTGCCGATGGCATTGCCCGACAGCACCAGCAACAATATCGCCGACGAGAACAGGCTCAGGATAAAAAAGAACCGGTGATACCCCGCTTCCCGATGCATGTAGTTCACTGAAAAATGGATGACTATTGCCAACAGCATCGAAAACAGCGCAGCCAGCCAGACACTAAAGCCGCCGGTGATAAAGTTGATTTGTATATCCAGCGTATCGCTGTTCAGCCAGTGCCCTACATCGTAGAAGCCGGCATTTTTCCCCAGCAGATCGGCGCCCAGCAAGGTCAAAGCCAGCAAACAGGACATAGTAATCGTCCAACCGGCTATATCCGCGGTTCTGCTTTCACCGGCCTCGCCGCTAATGGCGCCAAACAGATGCCCGATACCGATAGCCAAAGCCCCGAGCAATGGCATTAACGGAATTAAAACAACTAATGCGTCCATTAATTTAACTCCCGACAATTTACGAGATTAAGCACAGGTTTCAATAATGCCAAGAAAAAGCCCTCTCCAGAAGGACGACCCCATGGACGGGGGAGGTAGAGTAACGCATGGAGCAGTTGCCGGGAGGGTGGGGTGAGGGGAAATAATACAATCATTTTTCCTTGCCTGTGATCTCTAAAATAATCAAATAAATTCTCTCTAAAACACCTTCACTATTTTCAATAACCTCATTATTCCAGAAACGAATTACTTTAAATCCACGTTGTGCAAGGCATAAACTTCTTCTTTCATCATAGGCCACTCGCTCTAAATGCTGAGAGCCATCTAGCTCAATAATTAACTTTAATTCCAGACAGCAAAAATCGACAATAAAAGGATCAATAGGAAATTGTCTACGGAATTTAAAGTTTAATACCTGTCTATTTCTTAGCTTTTGCCATAACAAATGCTCAACATCGGTTTGGTTATGTCTTAGCGATCTAGCCTTATTAGTTAGATTCATTTCCCTTCACCCCACCCTCTCCCTCTGGAGAGGGCTATTCTTAGCTCTTTCTATACCAGGTTGACTAATTAGTACTGGCGCGACCGGCAATGTCTGGTCCCGGTAACAATCCGGCGAATTATCCCGAACCGGCAGGTCTTTTGCTTCGGCCTGCCAAAGCACGAAGCCTGTACCGGGCTTAAATACAAAAATATCGGCACTGTCAGGGTCTTTAGCGCTTAAATGTACCCAGCCGCCTGCAACCAGCTCCCGTATGCTTTCCTGGCGATGGTAGATTTCTTCCAGCACCGCTGTTTTGGCTTCAACCAGAATCTGCAGACGCATCGGCTCGTGGATTTCAACCATTTGTTGAGGCAATCCGGTGCGTAAATCGCTGCTCGCCCCTTCCATGACGCCAAAAAAACCGGTGACATTGTGCGGCACTTTAGAACCGCAGCCGAAGCGTTCGTTGTTGACGGTGGAAAAATAGTATTCCAGATTAATGCCTGCGCCGACCGGAGCCACCGCCAGCAGAATACCTTCCAGCACTTTGCCGTCAGTATCTTGGGTCGGGTCGTAGGAAATCAAAAACACCCGGCGGTCAAAAAATGCGCCCTGCGTTAAAGAACGTCGGCCGACGACCGCCGAGGCATTGGTGGCATGGCCGAGCTCAGGCCGCGCCTGGGAAAAATCGGCGGCACGTTCCTCTATATGTGCCAAAGCCTGTTCGGGTGTCGGGTTGCGCGGCGCCGAAGCCAGCCTGCGGCAACGTTCGTGTGCAGACATCTGTTGAGCATGCCGTAATTCCTGTTGTAGTTTTTTTAATCCGGCCTGACGTTCGGCGGGAAGCTGGTCGAGGTCGTACCAGCTGATCTCTTCATTGCAAGTGTTGTGCTCGGCGCCGATAAACCAGGTATCGGCCGGGATAGCGATACCGCGTTCCGCCAGCAGTTTGCGTATTTCAAGCCGATTAGCCATCGCCGCAAACAATCGGGCATTTGGTCCGCCATGCCGGCCGCTGCAGGCGCCGCAATCATAGGCCGCCAAATGCGGGTTATTCTGGCTGATCGAGCCGTGCCCCATCAGCACGACCAATTCCGCGAATCCGTAGGTCAGGCCGGTATTGCGCAAAAAGCCTGAAACCCGGTCAGCCTGTTCGCTATCGGTAAATCCCAGTTTGGGACGCTCCGGCGTGGCAGCTGTCTGATCGGTCGAGGTAAACTGCAATTGCGTTTTAACCTCCGGCGAAACCCGCTTTGCCATGCCGGAAACCAATTTTTGTTGCGATTTTGGAAACAGCGCTTTAGCCAATAACCCGGCCAAGGTGACCGGCGCAATCGCATCGATAACCGGCTGCGACAACAACAGATTGCGGCGCAAACCCTGATGCACTTGCTTGGCAAACCATTGATTCAGCGTGCGTCCACGGCTATGTTTGTTTAATGCCGTTTCGTTGCCGGGCCTTGGCACTTCCTGAACTTCATGCGCCGGCGTTACCACTACCGGGCACAACGGCGTGACCTTGCTGTCGTCCAGGCCCTTGTAATTCATGGCAACGCCGAAAAACCCGGCAGCGCCCAACGTTTCAACAGCGGGATTGAGTTCTTCAAGATGGCGGCGAAAACCTTCTTCACGGTCATCCATGCAGAACACGATCTGCGAATCGGGCCGCTGCCCGCGTCCGGCCCAGCGGCCGCGCTGGTGATTGGCGCGCACGGCCTGAAAAAAGCCTTCTTGGTAATGATATTCGTAAGCCGTCAGCCAAACTTTGCTGCGCTCGGCCGGGCTGAACCCATCCAGCACCGCCAGCATGGCTTGTAAATCGTTGGCATCCAGTTGTTGCAGGTCTTCAGTGTTAAGCCCCAGATGCTGGCACAAACGAAACAGCCGCCAGCCGCTGTTATGCGGCGCATGCGCGGCTACAGCCTGTTTCTCCGCCAACGGGCAGCAGCGCCAGGTCCAAATCAGGTCAGCCAGTTGCTGCCAGTCGGTACGATCATAACGTTCGGAACCGGCATGTAAAGTCAGCGATTCCGCCCGGTGAGTCAGATATTCCGGCAAGTCGCCTTGGTACAGGCAAGTGCGCACCATGAACTCCGACAGGTTTTTCCGGAAATAGCTTTGTATTGAACTGAGCTTGGCTTCGATTTTCCAAGTATCGCGGCAAACCTGATTCAGCCACAGCCGATCCAAGGTCAGGCGTATGGCCAGATAATCGGCCAGCGTCGGCGCTGCGTCATTAACGGTTTGATAATTGGGGTGATGCTGCCGCCAGTTGATCAGACCCGACCAGCCGGGTATTTCCAGCGCTAGGCGGCGAAGATAACCCTCCCAGTGCGTTTGCGGTATGCCCAGATGGCCGAGTTGCAGGATGATGGTCTCGACCGCATCTTCGGGCAGTTCGGCGACAATTTGCTGCCAGTCGCGCAACTCATGCAGGAAAGGATTTGCGTCATACTGAGCCGTTTCCCGCCAAGCGGCATAAAGCCCCAAGAGGCTGCGCTCTGGCAATTGCCATGCCGCTACGCCTTCATCCAGTCCTGATGCGCAAAAACGTATCAGCTGCGAGCGGATAGCATCGAGAATATCGATACCGCTCACTGCCAGGATAAAGCCCCGCAAGCTGATGTTGCCGCCTATTTGGCCCAGCAGATCATCCAATGCCGCGTCCGCCTGCTCCCGCATTTGCTGATGTGTTATCGCCAGGGAGGGTGTGTATGCCGAAAATCTGTCGGGAACAGATTCGGCGATCGCCACGGATGGTGTGTATGCCGAGAATCTGTCGGGAACAGATTCGGCAATCACCAAGGATGGTGTGTATGTCGCAAGCCTGTCGGGAGCAGGACCGGCAATCGCCAAAGAGGGTGTATCTGCCGGAGGACTGCCGGGAACAGGCGCGGTGGATGCGCCATTTTCCTGCTTGGGAATGCCGGCGCCATGCTCCAGCCAGTCCTCCGCCTGTTCCAGCGACAAATCCAGTATGTTTTCCGGGTGCAAAGCCGCCTGCTCCAGCCCGAGCTTGATTAAAATATTTTCCCACAATTGCCGGATCTTGTTGCTGTCGGCCGATAAGCTCTTGCGAATCGGCTCGGGCACATCGGCTTGCACTGCATCCAGCGCCGCCAGCTCTTCTATTTGCCAATTCAATTGGCTGACGCTGACCGCCGACAGATCGAATAATAAGGCAATGCGGCAGATATCCTGCCGGGTGATGGTTTTGTCTTTCCAGCGGCAAACAAATTGCTCAGCCTGCAAGTCCGGATGTTGGGCAAAGGCGGCTGCCAAGTCGCGATCATCAATGCGACCCTGTCGGTAAAAATCGCGGTTTCGTGTTTCGGGAAGATAGCCGCAAATGCCGGTCAAGGCTTCGAATTCAGCCAGAGCCTCGTCAAACGGCAGATGCTGAAAGCCATGCAAAGTATTGTGATGCACGAAATCAAGGATCGGCGCTTGCCCGGGCAGAACATGATCCAAATGATTCAGCGCTGCGGTGATTTGATCGCGCAACGCGGCGTTTTTATACAAAGGAGTTTCTTGCATTGCTAATCCTACAAAATCCGTTGACGGATTACGTCGTTCATCTGACTGATAGTGGCTGCGGACAGATCAAGCAGCAGTGTGGGTTGTAGGCCGAACATCACAATGCCTGTCACCAGTATCCCGACAGCCAGCATCTCCGGCGCCCTCAAATCTTCAATGTGTCGCATTTGCGCTTTTACCGGTCCGGTAAACAACAGACTGACGGTACGCATCGCGTAGGCGGCTCCGATTAAAATGCTGACGCTAAAAAATACCATCACGCCCATACCCATCCCGGCGCTTGGAAACGTACTGAAACCGCCGATCAGCGTATGCAGCTCGGCAATAAAGCCGACCGAACCCGGCAGCCCCATTGCCGCCAACAAGGTTAAGGTCATGAACAGCGCAAAACGCGGCATCACCTGAATCAGTGAGCTGTAATCCTGAATATTACGGGTATGGGTGCGTTCATACAGCAAGCCGACCAGCAAAAACAGCGCCCCGGCAATCAGGCCGTGCGCAGTCATCTGTAAAACCGCGCCGGTAATGCCCGTTTCATTCAGTGTCGCGATACCTAACAAAACGATGCCCATATGGCTGACAGAAGAATAGGCGACCATGGCTTTGAGATCGCTTTGCCGCCAGGCCAGTAATCCGCCGTAAAGCATGCCGAACAATCCCAGAAAAAACAGGAAGGGCTGCAATAGCTTAGCGGCTTCCGGCAGCATCACCACTGCCCTGATCAAGCCATAAGCGCCCATTTTCAACAGAATACCGGACAATAAGATGCTGACCGGGCTGGGCGCTTCAACATGCGCCAGCGGCAGCCAGCCGTGCAGCGGAAAAATCGGCATTTTGACGCCAAAACCGATCACAAAACCCAGCAGCACCAAGACCTGCTCAATCCTGGGCATGTCTTGCGCGGCCTGATGCATGGAGGACATTAAGGAACCGCCGTGTTCAAGATCATACTGACTGATCGCCAACAGGCTGATCAACATAAAAACCGAGCCGCCCATGGTGTACAGGACAAAATTAAGGCTGGCGGTGTGCCGCCGTTTGCCGCCCCAGCGGCCAATCAGAAAGAACAGCGGGATTAACGTCACTTCCCAGAAGATGTAGAACAACGCCCAATCCTGAGCCAGAAACACGCCCAACATCCCGAATTCAAGCAGCAATATGCAGATATGGTAGCCCTTGACGCCGGCAGATACGTTGACGGATACCAGCAACGCGATCGATGTGAGCAAGGTCGCCAATACCAGCATCGGCATCGATAAACCGTCTATGCCTAACGCATAAGCGCTGCCTAGCTTGGGGTTAAGCGGATAATATTCATTAAACTGTAAACCCGCATCCTGCGCGTTATAGATGCTAAGCAGCCAGCACACCAATAAAAAGGCAATGGTGGTAAACAGATTTGCGATATAGCGGATTAGCCGGACGTTCTGACCGGGAGTTAAAGCCAGGAGCAAGGCCCCGGCCGCCGGAGTCCAGAGCAATATGCTGAGTATCCCCATGATTGTAATATTCCTTATGCTCTGTGATCTGATAGTTTCAAGGAACGGCAATTGTACGTTAAGGTTATTGCTTGGCAAGCATTAACCTTGCAAACTATCAATAGTTCTTTAACGATTATGCCAGATTGCAATAAGGTAAGAGCCTGCGAACTAAACCTGCTATTTTACACTCACTGCAAAAGCGTCTCGCCTTGTCAGTTTAGCATTGCAACCTTTCAGTTTCCGGCAATACCGCCCGAATGCGCCGGAAACGCTACCACGCGCTACGCTTGGGTAGCCTTATTCAGGCCTACAGGACTGCAAGAGCGCTTCGCCTTGTCAGTTTAGCATTGCAACCTTTCAGTATCCTTTCAAAGTCAATGCGTAACCCATTTGCACTGTCTGGTTAGACATAGTGTTACTTTTTGTGTGCTTCAAACTGCGCGTCGGCTGCATCTGGCTATTTCATGGCTGGAAAAACGGCTTCGGCATCTCATCAGAAACCAAGTCTTGCTCCAAGAGAGCTTCAAACTGCCTGGCCGGTACCGGCTTGCTGAACAGATAGCCCTGCAACTCATCACAGCCCTGCTCGCGCAAAAATGCAAGTTGCCCTTCCGTTTCCACGCCTTCGGCAATGGTTCGCAGGCCAAGGCTTTTCGATAAATTGATGATGGCGCTGACGATAGCTTTGTCTTCCGGATCGCTACTGATGTCACGCACAAAAGATTGGTCGATCTTGAGCTTGTAAACCTTGAATTTCTTCAGATAGCTCAGCGAGGAATAGCCGGTACCGAAGTCATCGATCGACATGCGAACGCCGCACTCATGCAACTTGTTCATCATGGCGATGACGCTTGGCGGGTTGTGCATCGCCACACTTTCGGTCAACTCCAGCTCCAGATATTCGGGCGGCAAACCCTCTTCGTCGAGTATGCGAGTGATCAGCTCCGGCAAATCGGGATGACGAAACTGCATCGCCGACAGATTCACTGCCATGATCATCGGACTGAAACCCTCATTCATCCAGGCTTTGGCTTGCCGTACAGCGGTCCTTAATACCCATTCGCCGACTGGCAGGATCAGCCCGCTGCTTTCCGCTATCGGAATAAACTCTGCCGGAGACATCATGCCTAATTCAGGATGCCGCCAGCGCAGCAAGGCTTCCGCGCCAATAATACGCCGGCCGTGTATGGCTATTTGCGGCTGGTAGTAGACGTGTAACTGGTTCCGTTCCAGCGCGTGATGCAGCGCATTCACCAATTGCAAATTGCGGGCCGAGTGCGCCTGCATTTCCTGGGTAAAAAAACGATAGCATTGGCGGCCTTCCTGTTTGGCCCGGTACATGGCGGCATCTGCACTCTTGCAGAGCGTTTCCAGGTCCCCGCCATCGTCGGGATAGAGCGCAATGCCGATTGATGCTGTCAGAGCCAGGTCATAGAGTTCGATCAAATAAGACTCGGCAATGGCATCCAGCAACTTCTGCGCGACATGCGCGGCGCCGATGGCATTGACCCCCGGCAATAATAAAATAAACTCGTCCCCACCCATGCGAGTCACGGTATCTTCCGTTCTAAGCGCTTGGCGCAAACGTTTTGCCAATTCAACCAACAAGGCATCGCCTATGCTATGGCCGAGCGAGTCATTGATGTCCTTGAAATGATCGAGGTCGAGAAACATCAATGCCAAGTGCCCGTTGCCGCACTTTGCCAAGCTGAGGGCATAGTTAAGATGATCATTCAGTTGCGTGCGGTTCGGGAGCCCGGTCAGCAAATCGTAATTCGCCAGATAGTGAATGCGTTCCTCGGTGTGCTTTTGCTCGGTGATATCTTCATAAATGCCCAATAAGCCGATAGTTTCACTCGCTTCATTCTGGAGCGGCACTTTGGACGTCCGTAGCCAGATGTTTTTCCCGTCAGGCGTGGTTTGTTGCTCTTCAAAAGCAAGCTTAGGAGTATTTGAACTCATTACCCGTAAATCATCCGCTCGGTAAAGTTCGGCCTGCTCTTTCCACGCCAGCTGAAAATCGTCCTTACCGATGATATCCTGCGCTGAATCTACTCCCGCATCTTTGGCAAAAGCAGGATTACAGCCCATATAACGTAATTTCGTATCTTTCCAGAATACGCGGATGGGAGCGGTATCGATGATCATTTTAAGCAGATGATGCGAGTCGGCAAGTGAGCTCTCTGCCTGTCTGCGTTGCGCCTCGCGCTCAAAGCTGTTCAGCGCATAATCGATGTCCATCGCCATTTCAATCAGCAGGTCGCGTGCCGGTTGATCGAAGGCATCGATTTCGGCGGCGTACAATGTGAAAACGCCTATGACCGCGCCGCTTCTGTGCAAGGGCAGCGAAGCTGAAGCTTTCCACCCGAACTTTGTACCCCGCTCGCGCCATAATGCAGTGGCGGGATCATGCTGATAATCCTGACACCAGAAAGGACGATTCTTGCGCATCGATGTTCCGGTTGGGCCGCGACCGGAAGCCTTGTTTCCGTCAACCGAAATGTCAATCCCTTCCAAATATTCCGTGCCGCTGCCATAGGAAGCAACCGGATTAAGCTGTTTGCTTTGCTCATCCAACATGCCTATCCAGGCCATTTTCATGCCGCCGAAAGTCACCGCATCGCAGCAAATCTGCGCAAACAGCTCTGCTTCATCAGTGCAGCGCACGATAGCTTGGTTGCACTGGCTCAAAGCGGCATAGAGCTGGGTCATGCGCTCATTCTTAAGTTCGACCTCCCTACGACGAGCGTCGTTTTTGGCAAGGTTGATTTGTGTTTCCGACAACCAAGCCAGCATACTGTTTTCCATGCCTTTCGGGACGGCAATCGGCAATGAAAAATCGCCGCGGCCTATGCAGTTAAGACGCTCATACAGTTCATCAACCGATGAGCCCAGTGTGGTATATAAAGCCAGGTAAGCACGCCACAACATGAACATCAACAGCAAACCGGAAGCAACGAGCGCCATGCGCATAAGCATGGCTGTGTGCTCGGCAATGCGGACGGTATTCAAGGTACGCCGGTCCATCAGATGGTAGAACTCGTCGATCGGCCGCATGATATCCGCCTTGGCCTGATGATAGACCGCATCGTTCACCATTTGGCTTGCCTTGAGGCGATTGGCGTCAGTGGGTATGGCTGTCGATTCGATCAGCTTCATTGCTGCAAATTCTACACGAGTGAGCCCATCCGAATTAGCCTTGGCTGTTGCGAGCTTGGCAAGCTCTTGCTCGGTAAAACCGGCTTGCCGCATCAGATCCAGCAAAGCCATCTTTTGTCCGCTGTCCGGCCGCGGCCGCTGATCATCAGCCAGTGTCAGATCCCAATAAATATCGTGATAGTTGGCCGGGCGGGACATCTTGCCATCGCGGATATCGAGAATTTCCTGGAAGTGTTGTTTATAAATGGGGTTGGCGGTAATCACATAACTGTGCACCATATGGGTGAGATCATCTGATGACTGGCGCAACTCGTCAGCCAACAAGTGAGATTGAAGCCGCAGTTTATTGGCACGATCGATCTGCTTTTCCGAATGGACGTATATGCCAAATAGAATGGCGAAAACGACAAACATTCCCAACGCCAACCAGAGGCTGAGCGAAAATCGAGATAAGTTATTTGGAGGCACCATCATATTTTTCCTTTTCGTTCTTCTTGAACCGCCATAAGGAAATCTCTATTAATTGCAAATTAAGCTATCGTGATGAGAAGGTATTAAATTTCCAGCTTTTTAAAGTCCCGGCATTTTACGATCAATTTTTGTTTCAGTGAATTAACCATGACTGCCTGTCATTGTTAAACTCAAACTTATTACCTTAGATCCCGCTTCTGCGTGCTTATGCTTATGCTTATGCCTCCGCCCCGGCAGAAAAAGCCCGCATTTCAACGGTACATTCTTGAATAAGACAAACGCCTAAACTACGCCTCTAACAAAGACAAGACAATAATTTGTTCGCCGCATTATTATCGGCTGCGGCGAGGATAATGCCCATTAAAGAAACTGAGCATGTCGTTGCCATGCCACATAGACTTGCTTTTTGCATGGCGCTAAACTCTACTCGATATTTTGTATCTGTTCGCGCATTTGCTCGATCAGCACTTTAAGCTCGATGGCTATCTTGGTCATTTCCTTGTCGGTCGACTTGGATCCCAAGGTATTGGCTTCACGGTTCAATTCCTGCATTAAAAAATCCAGCCGCCTGCCGACCGGGTCTTTTTGGTTAAGTACCCGCAGCACTTCAGCGATATGGGTTTCCAGCCTGTCGAGCTCTTCGGTGATGTCCAGCTTTTGAGCCAGCAGAACCAGTTCCTGCTCCAAGCGGTCAAAATCGGGCTGTGCGACCAGTTCGGTAATCCGGTCTTTCAGTTTATTGCGAATCAGCAGCAACACTTCCGGCATGCGTTTGCCTGCTGAAACGACAAAAATCAGCATTTTTGCGCAACGCTCTTCAATCAGCAGTTTAAGTTGCGCGCCTTCTCTTTCCCTCGCTTCCACGAGCTGCGCCAGGGTCTGGTCGACAAGAGCGACGATCCCCAGACTGAGTTGCTCCTTGTCAATATCCGGTTCCTGCTGGATACCGGGAAACGCCAGCACATCCAGCGCCGAAAAAGACAAAGGGCCAAGCATTTGCTGTTCTATGGAATTGGTCGCGGCCAGCAGCGTCGCTACGGCCTCGGTATTGATGTTGTAAATTTGCCCGTTTTTAGCCTGTTTTTTGTAATTCAATGAGCATTCGACTTTGCCTCGATTGATCTTTGCGGCAATGGCTGAGCGTAGCTCGGCTTCAACAAAACGCAGGCGCTCCGGCAGTCTTAAGCTAATGTCGCAGTAACGGTGGTTAACCGAGCGCAATTCACAGCTGATGGTCAAGTCGCCGATTTCTGTCTCGTTAGCGGCAAACGCGGTCATGCTTCTAATCATTTTTCACCTATAATTAACGGGCTCCTGTACAAACAAACAACCCAATGGCTGAATATTACGATCCGCAAACTTATCCCAAAGAGTGGAACTACCTGCAAACTGGAACCATTATAGACCAGTATGTGATTGAGCGGGAGTTGGCGCACGGCGGTTTCAGCTCCGTTTATCTGGCCAGGCAAATAACGGACCAGTTTCAGGTCGCCATTAAGGAATATCTACCTCGCAAGTTTGCACACCGGACCTGGAATAATAAAGTTGTCGCCAACAGCGAAGAAGCTGCGACTTTATTCCAACGCGGCCGGGTATTGTTTTTTGAGGAAGCCAAGGTTTTATCGACCTTAAAGCATCCCAATATTGTCGAAGTGATCGGTTTTTTTAAAGCCAATTCTACCGTTTATATGGTGATGACTTATGACTATGGGCTTACGCTGGATAAGCTGTTAAGAGATAAATCACTGTCCGTCACCGAAGACTTTTTATTGACCTTGTTCAGTTCGTTATTGGCGGGATTGAGCCACATTCACAGCCAACAGTACATCCATCTTGATATTAAACCCTCCAATATTCTGGTGCGGCCCGGCAATGACGCGTTATTGCTGGATTTTGGCGCCATTCAGAGCTTTCCGAAATCGCACTTGGGCAAGCAAACCAAGGTTCTGACCAAAGGTTTCTCGCCGATAGAACAGCATGACTTGAGCGCCCAGCTAGGCCCATGGACGGATATTTATGCGGTGGGCGCGAGCATGCGCAGTTGTCTGGACCGTAAACCTCCGGTTCCGGCACAAGACAGGACTCGGCAAGACACACTGGTCCCCGCAGTCAAGGCGTTTAATAAAAAATTTCCGGAGCATCTGCTGGAAGCCATCGACTGGGCCATGGCCTTGCAGCCGGAAAACCGTCCGCAATCGGTTGCCGAGCTGCAGCAAGCTTTTGCCGACGATTGATAAGCCTAAATTGAGCAGCCGAGTAGTGTGCTGTTCAGGTATACTGTGCGGTTTTATTTTAGCGGAACAACTATGAGACCAAGCGGACGTAATCCGGATCAACTTAGAGACATCAAATTTACCTGCGGTTTTACCAAACATGCAGAAGGCTCTGTCCTGGTTGAATTCGGCGATACCCGGGTGCTTTGCACGGCCAGTGTCGACAGGAGTGTGCCGCGCTTTCTTAAAGGCAAAGGCGAAGGCTGGATTACCGCTGAATACGGCATGCTGCCGCGTTCGACTCATACCCGGATGGGACGGGAAGCCAGCCACGGCAAACAAGGCGGGCGCACCCTGGAAATTCAGCGCTTGATTGGCCGATCCTTGCGGGCGGCGATTGATTTAAAAGCGTTGGGCGAACATACCATCACCATTGATTGCGATGTGTTGCAGGCTGATGGGGGAACCCGTACGGCGTCGATTACCGGCGGCTTTGTCGCACTGTCGCTGGCGGTACAAAAAATGCTCAAACGCAAGCAAATCAAGACTAACCCGCTGCACGGACAGGTGGCCTCGGTTTCTGTGGGCATTTATGACGGCGTGCCGGTATTGGATCTGGATTATGCCGAGGACAGTACTGCGGAAACCGATATGAATGTGGTGATGAACGATGCCGCTGCGTTTATTGAAGTGCAGGGGACGGCTGAGGGCCATGCCTTCAGAAAGGAAGAATTGGACGCAATGCTGGAACTGGCAGGCAATGGCATCAAAGATCTGCTGGAAAAACAACGTATCGCGATAGAAAATCATAAATGACTTTTTCGACCTTACAAAAAATCGTCCTGGCCAGCGGCAACCCCGGCAAGATCAGGGAAATTCAGGCGATATTGGCGGACCACCCGATCGTTCCTCAATCGGCATTTAATGTTGTCGACGCGGAAGAAACCGGCTCCACGTTTGTGGAAAACGCCATTTTAAAAGCCAGAAATGCGGCGCTGCATTGCCAATTGCCGGCGATAGCCGATGATTCGGGACTGGTCGTTGATGCGCTGAACGGCGCGCCGGGCGTGATTTCCGCCCGGTATGCCGGCGTCGGCGCCAGCGATCAGGACAATGTGGACAAGCTGCTTCGGGAACTTGAAGGCATCCCGGCTGAACTGCGCACGGCGCGGTTTATCTGCGTGATGGTATTTATGGAACACGCTCTTGATCCCTGCCCTGTGATCGCCCAAGGCGTTTGGGAAGGACGTATTTTGGATCATGCGGTCGGCGAAAACGGCTTCGGTTATGACCCGGTGTTTTGGGTGCCGGAACGGAACTGCGCATCGGCGGAATTACCTCCAGACGTTAAAAATTCGCTGAGTCACAGGGGGCAAGCGCTGAAAACGTTAACAGCGCTAATCAAGGCCAAAGAATCTGCTTAATGAATTATCCACAAAAGGCACGAAAAACACGAACAAAACACAATTATTTTGTTTTTTCGTGCCTTTTGTGATTTTCGTGGACAAAATGATTTTTCCAAGTTGATGAACACCTTACTCCCTACCGCCAAGCAGTTCGCCAACGTCGTTACCGAGATAACTCCGCTCGGCAACGGCCTGATCAATGATACTTACCTGGTCACAACACCCTCCTCTCCGTTTGTCCTGCAACGCATAAACCGCACGGTTTTTCCTGCGCCGGAGCAAATCATGGCCAACCTGACGACGCTGAATCAGCATATCGCGCAAAAACCCAGTGAATCGGTTAGGCTGCAAATTCCGGAAATTTTAACAACCTTAGATAATAAAGCGCTGTATCAGGATGAAAACAGCGATTGCTGGCGGGCGTTGAGCTTTATTGCCAATACCGAGAGCCTAGAGACCATCGGCTCCGTCGGCGATGCTGAACAGGTCGGGTTGGCTTTGGGACATTTTCACCGCTTGACTAGCGATCTTAGCCCCTCGCTGTTGCATGATACTCTGCCCGGTTTCCATATAACGCCGGGCTATTTAAAGCATTACCATCAGGCAAGGCAGCAACCGTCCACCCCCGAAGACCGCTATTGCGCTGACTTTATCGCCCGGTTTCAGCCTATCGCCGATGACTTGGAATCCGCCAGACAGCAAGGTTTGCTGTCCTTGCGGGTTATCCACGGCGACCCCAAATTGAATAACTTCCTGTTCGATAAACACGGCAAGAAAATCGTCAGCCTTATCGATTTGGACACCGTCAAGCCAGGCTTGGTTCATTACGACATTGGCGATTGCGTGCGATCCTGCTGCCATACCTTTGAGCCAGCCGTATTCGATCCGGATATTTGCGCCGCGCTGTTAAAAAGCTACCTGCACGAGGCCGATGCGTTCTTTACCGAGTACGATTATCACTATTTGTACCCCGCCATCCGGCTGATCCCGTTCGAATTAGGCATCCGTTTTTATACCGATTATCTGCAAGGGAACCGGTATTTCAAGGTTAAAGAGCCCGAGCAAAACCTGCGACGCGCAATCGGCCAGTTCCGCTTATGCGAAAGCATCATGGCGCAGGAATCCGCAATTAAGAATTTGATCTCGCAATTACAAAAATAGCCAGTAACGGCTCAAGCCCCCGGTTCTCAAAAATTCAATTAGATTTTGTTCATCGTTATGCTGTAAGGGCTACGAAACGCCGTCAGCCGGCAGATATGACCCATCCGTTAGAGCACTAAGCGCATCCAGGCAAAAAATGTGACACTTTGAAGACTCCAAATGCCTTTAAACGGCGATGATCTTTTACAAGTACTATTCATGCCTTTGGATACCGGCACTCTCTGCCGATATGACGACTCTTGCCTAAGTTGGAAATTAAGCGACCGCATAAAACCTTACTTTAAATTTTAAATAAGAATCGTTTGTAACAACATTGCTATCTGTCCTATACTGTATTCACCAATTACTTTGTGAGAGATCGTGTAAATGAAAAATAATAATCGATTGTTAAAAGGTGGGGTGCTGACAGCGCTGGCCGCCTTGAGCATGCCTGCCAGCGCACAGGAAAAGCCCATCATCCTGGATACCGTCAACATTATCGGCGATGCCGCCGCGGCAAAAGATATACCTGCTTCTGCCCAGGTCATCAGTACCGAACAGATCCGCGATCAAAGTTATAGCGATATTAACCGCATTTTACGACGCGCTCCCGGCGTTAATATCCGTGAAGAGGACGGCTTCGGATTATTTCCCAACATCAGTTTTCGCGGCGTGGATACAACGCGCAGCGCCAAAATCACCGTCATGGAAGACGGCGTATTGACCGCGCCGGCGCCTTATTCGGCTCCCGCTGCGTACTTTAACCCGGCCGGTGGCCGTATGAGCGGCGTGGAAGTCTTGAAAGGTTCCAGCCAGATCAAGTACGGCCCGCATATCACCGGCGGCGTACTCAACTACTTATCGACCGCAATCCCTGACCATGGCAAGGCTTATCTCAAAACCATCTACGGCAGCTATAACGAAGTGAGAACGCAGGGTTTTGTCGGCGATACTGTGGAAACGGGGCATGGCCGCTTCGGTTATTTAGTGGAAGGTTTTTATCGGGGCTCGGATGGTTTCAAAACTATCGATACCACACCGGATTTTCAAAACGGCGACCAAACCGGCTTCCAACAGGTTGAGCCAATGGTGCGTTTGTCCTGGGAACCGAACACCGATATGTATCAAAAGCTTGAAGTCAAGTACGGTTATTCCAGCATGGATGCGGATGAAACCTATCTGGGTCTAAGCGAAACCGATTTTAGAAACGATCCCTACCGGCGCTATTCGGCATCGCGTTTTGACAATATAGATTCACAACGAAACGGCGGTTTTGCGCGTTACTTCATATCGCCGACCGACAACTTGGATATTGTTACAACTGCGTATTACAACGAATTTGATCGTAACTGGAGCAAACTGAACGACATTCGCAATGTGCCTAACGCCTCTGGAGTGGGTACGCAAAATATGGATTTAGCGAATGCATTGGCTGGCACCAACGGCGGCAACGGCTTAGCCTGTCTTAAAGGCGATCTGGCCTGCCAATTGCGTGTTCGGGATAACAATCGCAGTTACTATGCGGGCGGCGTGGAAACAGCGGCGAATTACCGTTTCGACGTAGGCGCGACACAGCATGAACTTAATGGTGGCTTCCGTTATCACGAAGACCAGGAAACCCGGTTTCAGCACGATACCACCCATAGACAAGCGGCCAACGGCACAATTACAAGCACGACTGTCGGCGCGCCGGGCAGCCAGGATAACCGTTCCGGCCTTACCAATGCCTATGCGTTTTTCCTGAAAGACCGGATCGAACTGGGGAAATGGGGATTTACGCCCGGTATGCGTTATGAACACTTGAATCAAGTGTATAAAAATAATCTCAGCCCAAGTACAAACGGTAGAAGTTCTCTGGATATGTATGCGGGCGGGGCCAGTCTGGATTACCGCTTCAACGAAGATTTCATGATGTTCGGCAGCGCCCATCGCGGTTTTTCACCGCCGAGCCCGCAAAATGCCGTGATTGACAAACTGAAAGAAGAATCCAGCAATGCTTACGAACTAGGCGGGCGTTATAGCCATGGCGCTTTTTCAGCCGAGGTCACCGGTTTTTATACCCAGTTTGAGAACTTGCTGGTGGTCAATAACATCGGCGGCGCCGGAACCGGGCAAAGCGAAAACTTCGGTGCTGTGGATAGCCGAGGCGTCGAAATGGCGATGAATTTCGATGCCGGAAAAGCATTTGACTGGAGCTTTAGCAACCCTTACTTCCTGTCGTTTACCTATACCGATACTGAACAGTTGAATGATGCCAGATCGACCGATGCGGAGTCGATTTTCAGTTACGGCAGGAAAGGCAACAAAGTGCCGTATATACCTGAATACGCACTCAGCTTCGGCAGCGGACTGCACTTCAACAAGTGGGGTGTCGATGTTTCCGGCAACTATGTCGGCGAAACATTCACCAGCGCCAACAATACCGAGAGTCAAGTCAACGGTGCAGGAATACCGGATGCGCGCTTCGGCAAAACCGACGACTATGTCATCGCTGATATCTCAGCTTATTACAAGGTCGCTAAAGGCATTAAAATTCTTGGCGGCGTGCAAAATCTGGCCGACGAGCAATACTTGGTCTCCAGACAACCCTATGGTCCGCGCCCCGGCATGCCTATTTTTGCTTACGGCGGTTTTGAACTGGATTTCGATATTTAAGTTATAGCATTTCTTCCATTGCCCTGAGCTTGTCAAACCATACCCAAAAGGTATCGGCCCTTCGACAAGTTTAGGGCGAACAGTAAGTTAATTCATCATTATTAGAAATGCCGTAATTGAGAACATCAAATTAGGTAAGTCTACTGATTGTCTGAGCAAGCCGTTTGCTCTACCCTCTTCTCCCTAGCTGTCCGGCCAATACAGCGCGCTGTAAATGGTCATGCTCGATAAACCGAACAGTTCTGTGTCATGCCTGCATGAACATCGGCTGTCGCCGGAAACCGATACGACAAGCTCAGCAAAGATACCCCGATTGTAGCGTTTCCGGTTTCATCGTTGTTGTTTATCCAAAGGCACAAGGTAAAACAGGTGCCGAATAAGCAATTGACTTAACGGGAGCTTCAGAATTGCTGTTTAAAATCCGGGATACTAGCGATTAGCCATCTTACGTTAGTTAATTTCATCTCATTCCTTATAAGAACAAGAAATCAAATATGAAAGCAAATATCGGTTTAATCGGTTTGGCGGTCATGGGTCAAAATCTGGCTCTTAATATGGACGACCATGATTTTAAAGTGGCGGTCTTTAACCGCACGACCAGCACTGTGGATGAGTTCCTGGACGGCCCGGCCAAAGATACCGAGATTATCGGCACGCACTCGCTGGAAGAACTGGTCGACAATCTGGAATCGCCGCGCATCATTATGCTGATGGTGAAAGCGGGAGAGGTTGTCGATCAGACTATCGACAAGTTAGTGCCGCTGTTATCGGCCGGCGATATTATTATTGACGGCGGCAACTCGCTGTTCACCGATACCACCCGCCGCACTATCGCCCTAAAAGAACAAAATATCCTGTTTGTCGGCGCCGGCGTTTCCGGTGGAGAGGAAGGCGCAAGACACGGGCCATCCATTATGCCCGGCGGCAATGAAGAAGCCTGGCCTATCGTCAAACCCATTTTGCAAACCATCAGCGCGCAGGTCGATGGCGAACCTTGCTGCGAATGGGTTGGCGATAACGGCGCCGGCCACTACGTCAAGATGGTACATAACGGCATTGAATACGGCGACATGCAACTGATCGGCGAAGCTTATCAATTACTGTCCGACGGCTTGGGCTTGGGCGCGAATGAATTGCGTTCCATATTTGCCGCCTGGAATCAGGGCCCGCTAAGCTCATACCTGATTGAAATTACCGCCGCCATCCTGGCCTACAAAGATGAAGACGGTCAGCTGCTGCTGAAGAAAATCCTCGACACCGCCGGACAAAAAGGTACCGGCAAATGGACCGTAATCGACGCGCTGGACTTGGGCATTCCGTTGACCTTGATCGGCGAAGCGGTATTCGCCCGTTGCGTATCCGCCCAAAAAGACGAACGGGTTAAGGCCGCGTCGATACTCCCTAAAAAAGCCCTGAGATTTATCGGCAACAAGAAAGACATCATCAGCGCCATTGGCGATGCCTTGTACGCAGCCAAGATTATTTCTTATGCCCAAGGTTTTCGTTTGATGCGCGAAGCGTCGAAGGAATACAACCTGTCGCTCAATTACGGCGATATAGCCCTGATGTGGCGCGGCGGCTGTATTATCCGCAGCCGCTTTTTGAACGACATCAAAGAAGCCTATGACGCCGATCCCGATTTGGAAAACCTGCTGTTCGCCGACTTCTTTGCCAATGCCATGAAGGAAGCCGACGCAGGCTGGCGCAAAGCCGTTATATTAGGTATTGAGCTAAGCATTCCGACTCCGGCGCTCTCTTCCGCTCTGGCTTATTACGACGGCTATCGCACTGAAAAACTACCGGCCAACTTATTGCAGGCGCAACGGGATTATTTCGGTGCCCATACTTATGAACGCGTGGACCAGCCCAGAGGCCGATTTTTTCATACCGATTGGACCGGACGCGGCGGCAAGACCGCATCGGGTAGTTATACTGCCTAAATGAAATATCTCGAGTTCCAGCGAAAAATCAAAATTCCGCTAGTTCCCAAGCTCTGGCTTTCAATGATGAGAAGAGCATAATCTACGTGCTTTCCCATACCCAGTATTGGAAAGCCGATATTTTCTTTTTCCATCAATCAGCTTGATTTCAAAATATGGATAAAACTTCTGATTGAAATATCGGCTGATATTATTTTTGCTTTTAGGCTTACTTTCTAAAGACTGATTAAGCAAATAGGCAATTTCCGTCGTTGTAAAATACTCACGGCTTGACCATTTATCTGCCAAGGTCAATAAAATTAAGCTTTCCAATTTGCCTGCCGTTAAATTCCCGGCTTTTTTCGCCATTTGGTTTGGGACATAACGAGTTTTAAAGCTATCGAAAAAACTTTCAAGTTTGCCATTGTTTTCAAGTCGATCAGACATAAAACGTTTTTTCAGCTCTGACAGCCCCATTGCCGCTTGCTGTGCATCACGCGAATCAAATCTTTCCCGATTGTCAGCTTCATCATCACGTTGACGAATAACAGAACGTTCAAAACGTATTGCTGCATCGGCTGCAATGTAAACGATTACAATGGGATACCCGCCCATGTAATAACGCTGAAACCAATCCACTTCCAAGGGCGAGCGAAAACCAGCCCGCGTAGGTCCGATTAGCGTAGCGTAATCGGACGCATGTTATTCATCGCTACTAACGATGCTATTAACATCACCGCACCAATTTGCAGGATAAACCCCTCTTGCGACATAGCGATGAAAGGTCGAATAAGGCCAATCGGCTACACGTTTGACGTGCCCATGTTTCAACGGATTTACGTGCACATAATCGATATGGCGTTGATAATCGGCATAGTCGCGTATGAAATGCTCCCAATAATGCCGCTGCCATATCCCACGCTCACCAGCCGCCTTTCGCACATCTGAGCGTCGTTCGGTTTTAGGTAACGCGCGTGAAAACCCGCTTTTGATTAATCGCCAACGCAGGCTGAAATCGCTATCGCCGGGCGGCAATGTCCAGACGCAATGTAAATGTTCCGGTAAAATCACCCAGGCATCGATTTGAAACGGATGTTTTTCACGAACCCGTTTTACCGTTTCACGCAACAAATCGATCTCGCGGATTAGCAAATCGTTGTGATGCCGCTGGAGCAGGTTTACCGTAAAGAACCAAGTACCTCCAGGTATGAATGCGCGTCTGTAGTTGGGCATGTTCTTTTATTGTTCGGGAAAGCATCGATGATAACATTCGAGCTTAAAACATGCGTCCGATTACGCTACGCTAATCGGACCTACGTGATTTTGCATCAATTGATATTTGATAAAATATTGAAGCAAGTAGCCCTGATGAAGCTTGCGGAATCCGGGAATTCATTGCTTCGGTCATCCCGTATTCCGCTACTCTATATACGAGCTAGATAGGGGCTAGGCCTGATAAACTATGGTTCGTAGATTTTGTTATTGCAAAAACTACAATCTTTCAGGCTCTGCCCAATTTTCAACCTGCAAGCCTTCAACACGAATAAATTCCCTCTCGTTGTTGGTGACCAATATCCAGCCTTCCGAGCGGGCATGGGCTGCAAGCCAAAGGTCGTTGTTGCCGATTATCTGCCCGCTACTTTGCAGGGCTGCGTGGATTTGGCCGTAATGTTCTCCGGCAGCTTCCGGGAGCGGGGCAACCTGGATCACCGCTTCAAGTTGGTTGATAGCAGCCAATGCACGCTCACGAGACTGACTTTTTTCTGCCTCGAAACGAAGTTCACCCAGCGTGATGACGGACATCGCCAATTCGGAGGCCGCGTGCCGGGCGAAGCGTTCGCGCACGACCGGCGAGTTATGCTTGGTGACATAGATGCAGATGTTGGTGTCCAGCAGGTAGCGCGCCGCCATCAAAGTGCTTCCCTTTCTTGAGGCGGAGTATCCTCACGGCCATCCGCCATAAAATCATCCGGCAGGCTGACCAGCGCATCAAAGATAGCGGCAGCGTTCGCCGGATTCTCACGCAGGACGATTTCCTCCCCGCGACGAAAAATTTCTACCCGATCGACTTCCAAGCGGAATTCCTTGGGCAGTCTAATGGCTTGGCTGTTGCCGAATTGGAATACACGAGCGTAGGTCATGATGATCTCCTCATTTCATAGTATGCATAGACTGTATATACACTGGGTATTATCGGCAATCACCAACTCCGCCGAAGCAAATTCGACAGACTCCAAATAAGGCTTACATTCGACGGAATATGTTATTCTGCTCGTAGTGTTTCTCACATCCCGGCACTCTGGAGCCCCGTTAGCGCTTAAAGCGAATCCGCCGGAATGACTGCAATATGACTTGTGTAGATACCTAAACCCTGTTCCCATAAAAACAACGAGGTACTAACGATGAAAGCCGAACCCTGTACATACGTTATTTTTGGCGCCACCGGGAATTTGTCCCGGACTAAATTAATGCCGGCACTGTATCGTCTTGATGCGGCCAACCGCTTGCCCAAGGACACCCGCATTCTGGCGATAGGCCGCAGGCCGTGGGATCAGGAAACATGGCTGGCGGAAGTCAGGCAGATGATTAACGATAAAGCGCCGGGCGATTTCGATGAAACTGTCTTTCAGCGCTTTAGCGCCCGGCTGTATTACCATCAAGGCGATATCACACAGCCCCAGTGTTACACAGGACTGGCCGATACGATTAGCCAAAAAGAGAATTTCCCCAAAAACATCGCCTTCTATCTTTCCATCAGTCCCTCGGATTTCGGCACAGTCATGGAGATGCTGAGCAATGCCAGCCTGTTTAACGAGGAATACGGCTGGCGGCGGGTGATTATCGAAAAACCTTTCGGCTACGACCTGGACAGCGCCCAGGCCCTGCAAATGCGCATCAGCCGCTTTCTGACCGAAGACCAGATTTACCGCATCGACCATTATCTGGGTAAAGGCATGGTGCGCAATGTGCTGGTGTTCCGCTTTGCCAATGTGATGCTGGAACCGTTATGGAACCGCAATTATATCGACCATGTCCAGATTACCCATTCCGAGGATATCGGCATCGGCAGCCGCGCCGCTTACTATGACAAGGCCGGGGCCATGCGCGACATGCTGCAAAGCCATCTGCTGCAATTGCTGACGCTGGTCGCCATGGAGCCGCCGGTTTCGATGGAAGCCGAGTCGCTGCGTGATGAAAAAGTCAAAGTGTTGAAGTCCATCCGCCCTATTCCGATAGAAGCGGTGCATGGCCATTCTTTTCGCGCGCAATATGGCAAAGGCCGTGTCAACGGCGAGCAGCTCAACGGCTATATCCAGGAAGAAGGCGTACCGGCGAACAGCATGACCGAAACCTATGCCGCGATGAAACTGTATATCGATAACTGGCGCTGGCGCGGCGTGCCTTTTTACCTGCGCACCGGCAAGCGCATGGCCAAGGCGCAATCGGTGATCTCGATCTGTTTTCGCCATCCACCGTTACAGTTTTTCCGCGGCACCGACGTGCAATGCATGAACCCCAACTGGGTGCTGCTAGGGATACAGCCGGAAGAGTTCATCCGCATTGAGATGACCGTCAAAGAGCCCGGCCTGGAAATGCGCACCCGCACCACCAGCCTTGACGCCAGTTTCCGCCAGCAGAATGAAAAGCCCATTGATGCCTATGAAGACTTGCTACTGGATGTATTAAAAGGTGACCGCTCGTTATTTCTGCGCTTTGATGAAGTAGAATATGCATGGCGCATTGTCGACCCCATCCTGCAAACCTGGGCGATAGAGCGTGACTACATCGTCACCTATCCCGCCGGTTCCTGGGGACCGGAAGACAGCCGCCGCTTATTTGACAAAGCAAGCCAATCCTGGCGCAGCTCATTAATACCGGAGTGTAATTAAATGCAAAATAACAGTCGCTGGCATTATCTGGAAACCGCAGAACAAGTCGCAGAGGCCGCCTGCCGGCAAATTCTTAACGCCGCAGAATCGGCTATTTCAAACCGAGGCAAATTCAAGCTGGTTCTAGCCGGAGGCACCACTCCGGAAAAAGTTTATCAACTGCTCGCCGCATCCAATGCGGATTGGGCCAACTGGACTATTTATTACGGCGACGAACGTTGTCTGCCTGCCGATCATCCGGATCGTAACAGCGTACTGGCAAGCCGGGCTTTGCTGGACAACGTGGCTATTCCGGAGTCCCATATATTTACCATTCCTGCGGAAATGGGGCCGGAAATTGCCGCCGATCGCTATAAAGTCGCCGTCGCCAAAGCCGGGACTTTTGACATGGTATTGCTGGGCCTGGGTGAAGACGGCCATACCGCCAGCCTGTTTCCCGGCCATCAGCACCCGGAAAACGAACTGACCCATCCTGTGTACAATTCGCCAAAACCGCCATCGGAGCGCGTTTCGATCAGTGCTAAAGCGTTAAGCAACGCACGGGAAGTCATCTTCCTGGTTACCGGCGCCAACAAGCAGGAAATCGTCAAGCAGTGGCGTTCAGGAGCGGATTTGCCGGTTGCGGCGATTGTCCCGGAAAATCCTGTCGATATTTATATTGATAGCGATGCGTTTAAGCCGTAGTTCATATCTATCAATTGAATAGTGAGACCTTCCAGGTTTTAAAAACCTGGAAGGTCTGGCGTAGGTATTACGCTGCCTCCCTAGCGCTTTGTCCGCGAGGCATCCTCCTGTATCATGTCGGCTCTTTAATTTGATACCTCCCATACAAAAATTCAGACTCCGGTCTCGAACCTTTTTCACCTTACTATCTATGAATATCGGCAAACTGTATATTATTTCCGCCCCGTCCGGCGCCGGTAAAACCAGCCTGGTTAAACAACTGGTTGCCGACCTGGATGACCTGACCGTATCAGTGTCCCATACCACCCGTCAGATGCGGCCCGGCGAAGTTCACGGCCAGGATTATTTCTTTGTCAGCGTCGCCGAATTTCAAGCCATGCAGGAAAAACAGGCGTTTCTTGAACATGCCCAGGTGTTCGACAATTTCTACGGCACCGCGCAGCAAACCGTCGAAGACAACCTGAACAAAGGCCTGGATGTGATTCTGGAGATTGATTGGCAAGGCGCGGAACAAATCAAAAAACTGCTGCCGGAAAGCCAGTCGATTTTCATCCTGCCGCCGTCGACGGAAGTGTTATTGCAGCGCCTCAGAAACCGCGGCCAGGATGATGAAGAGATTATTGCCCGCAGGATGCGCGATGCGGTGACCGAAATGAGCCATTACAACGAATTCGATTATCTAGTCGTCAACGACGTGTTCGAACAAGCATTGACCGAGCTGAAAAGCATCGTCATCGCCAACAGGCTGACCAAGCAACGCCAATTGCATAATCTGCGGCCTTTGTTAACTTCGCTGCTTTCGTAAGAAGCAATTGCCGAAGTGTAAAATGTAGGCCGGAATAAGTCCGCCCAAGTGCAACGACGGGCGGATGTTTCCGGCATGCATTCGCGAACTGAGCCGGAAAAGCTCCCGCTCAGACAGGCCTACCATGACTTCGTGTTCTTCGTGTCGCCTAGAGGCGCCTACTTTTGGCTTCGTGGTGAAAAACGTCCTTAAATAAATCCGTTCTCTACCACCGGCAGTACCCAATATCGAATCCCCGAGCCGGAAAACTCGGATTTCAGTTGCTCCAATAATTGGGCCAAGCTCTGCTCCGGCACATACATCTGGAAGCGGACTTTTTTCTGCCGTCCGGTGACCTGCTCCGCCAGCGACAGGCCTTCGTTTTTATGGTCGTGGGAACTGACCGGAAAACTGCTGAAACCGTGCTCCGATTCCAGCATCAACAGGCTATCGACCACCGCTTCTTCCAGGCTGATCGGCACGTTGAGCGTGATTAAATATTCCTTGGTGTTCATTGCTTAGCCTCCGGTGACAAGCCGAATAATTTGAATAGAATCGGCAATAAAAATAGTGTTAAAAAAGTCGATGACACGAGGCCGCCGATGACCACGATAGCCAATGGCCGTTGAATTTCAGACCCCGGCCCGGTTGCGAACAGCAACGGAATCAGGCCGAATGCCGCGATGCTGGCGGTCATCAGCACCGGCCGCAAACGCCGGGATGAACCGACCAGCACCACTTTAAGCAAATCCATGCCGGTCGCGATCAACTGGTTGAAATAACTGACCATGACCACGCCGTTCAGCACGGCAATCCCCAGCAATGCGATAAAACCGACCGATGCCGGCACCGACAAATATTCGCCGGATAGCCATAAGGCAAACACGCCCCCTACCATTGCCAACGGGATATTGGACAGCACCAATATGGCCTGGCGGATCGAGCCGAACGTTGAAAACAATAACAGGAAAATCAGGCCAAGCGACACCGGCACCACCACCGACAACGTCGCCGCAGCGCGTTGCTGGTTTTCGAACTGGCCGCCGAATTCAACGGTGTAACCGGTCGGCAGCTCGATTTTCTCGGCCACGGCCTTGCGGGCTTCATCGACAAAACCGACCAAGTCCCGGTTCAGCACGTTGCTGGTGATGACCACAAAGCGCTGGCCATGTTCGCGGCCCACCGAGACCACGCCTTCCACTTTCTCTATTTTGGCAACCGCCGTGACCGGCACCTGTCCGCCATCCGGCAAAGTGATTTGCAGGTTGTCAAAGGTAGCGGTATTGCTGTCGCCGCGCAAAATCAGCGGCGTGCGCTTGATGCCTTCCTGGACTATGCCCAGCTTCAAGCCTTCGATTTGCGCCCGCAGCAGCGTTTCGATGGTGTCGCTGTCCAGGCCCAAACGTCCTGCCGCCGATTTGTCGATGGTCAATTGCAAAAACTGCATGCCTTCATTCTGCTTGACGAAGACATCGCTGGCGCCGCTGATATTGCTCAGCAAGTCCGCTATTTGCTTCGCCTTTTCATTGAGCACGGCCAGATCGGTGCCGAACAATTTGACGGCGACATCGCCGCGCGTTCCGGTCAGCATTTCCGAGACGCGCATTTCAATCGGCTGGGTAAACTGAAAGGCAATGCCCGGCGTTTGCGCCATGACTTTGCGGATCTCATCCTGCAATTGCTCCTTGCTGTCCATGCGCCATTGCTTTTTCGGCTTGAGTATCAAAAAGGTATCGGTGTCGTTCAGGCTCATCGGATCGAGCCCCAACTCGTCGGAGCCGACGCGGGCGACAATATCGACGATTTCGGGAATATTTTTACGCAGGTTTTTTTGCACCTGAATATCCAGGGCCACGGATTGGTCCAGCGTAATCGACGGCAGTTTCTCCAACTGCAAGATAATGTCGCCTTCGTCCAGAGTCGGCATAAAAGTGCTGCCGATCTGCGTAAAAACCAGCACGGTCAGGATCAATAGCGAGCCTGCGCCGATGAATACCTTTTTGCTGTTGGCAATACACCAGACTAAAGCCGGCTGATAAAGTTTTTGCAATTGTCTCGGCAGCCAGGGCTCTTCGTGCGACACCTCTTTCAACAGATAAGAGGCGATCACCGGAATCACCGTCAGCGACAGCACCAAGGAGCCGCTGAGCGCAAACACGATGGTCAAAGCCACCGGCGTGAACAGCTTGCCTTCCAGTCCCTGCAAGGTCAGCAGCGGTAAAAATACGATAATGATAATCAAAATGCCGGATACCACAGGACCTGCAACTTCGCGAGTCGCCCGGTAAATGACATGCAAGCGCGGCAGGCGCTGGGCTTTTTCGGCATGGGCCAGATGGGTGATCAGGTTTTCGACCACCACCACGGCGGCATCGACCAGCATGCCGATCGCAATCGCGAGGCCCCCGAGGCTCATCAGGTTGGCGGACATACCCATGGTGTTCATCAAGATAAAGGTGAACAGCGCCGCCAGCGGCAAGGCCAGTGCGACAACCAAGGCGGCGCGCAAATTACCCAGAAATAGGATCAGCAGGATGATGACCAGCGCGATGGCTTCCAGCAAGGCGTGTAAAACCGTATCCACCGCCTTGTCTACCAGGTTGCCGCGATTGTAGAAAACCTTGGCCTCCACGCCTTTAGGAAAGCCGGGGCTGATTTCGGCCAATTTTTTCTCTATGCCGGCGATGGTTTGCCGGGCATTCGCGCCGCGCAAACTCAGCACCAGCCCGGTAACCGCTTCCCCTTCGCCATTCTTGCTGACGGCGCCGTAACGGGTCAGCGCGCCGATTTTGATGGTGGCGACATCGGCGACGGTAATCGGAATGCCGTTTTTGTTGCCGACCACGATGATACCGACATCGTCCAGGGTCTTGATGCGGCCTTCGGCCCGGACGATCAGGGCCTCTTCGCCGTCGGTCATGCGGCCTGCGCCGTCATTGCGATTATTGTTTTCCAATGCGCTTGTCAGTTGGGCCATGCTGATGTTTCTGGCCGACATCCGGATGTTATCGGGCATGACCTCAAAACTCCTGACCATGCCCCCCAGCGAGTTAACGTCGGCGACGCCGGGCACCGTGCGCAGCGCAGGCCGTATCACCCAGTCCAGTAAACTGCGGCGCTCCATTAAGCTTAAGCCGCCGCCTTCGACGGTGAACATGAACATTTCGCCTAACGGCGTGGTCATCGGGGCAATGCCGCCTTCGACGCCGGCAGGCAGATCGCCCCACATCGTATTCAGGCGCTCGGCGATCTGCTGACGCGCCCAGTAAATATCGGTGCCTTCTTCAAAATCAACGGTAATATCGGTCAGCGCGTATTTGGCGATGGAGCGCAGCATGGTTTGGTGCGGAATGCCCAGCAGCTCGACTTCGATCGGTGCGGTTATTCTCGTTTCCACTTCTTCAGGCGTCATGCCGGGCGCTTTGACGATAATCTTGACCTGCGTCGGCGACACTTCCGGAAAAGCGTCGATCGGGATGTTCTTAAAGGCATAATAGCCGCCGCCTGCCAGCAGCGCGACCAACAGCAGCATCATCAACCGCTGGCCCAGCGCAAAGCGAATCAAGCTACTCATTACTCGTCGCTCCCCAGTCCCAGCCAATTTGCTTTGAGCGCAACCGCGCCCTGGACGGCGATATCTTCGTTGCCGGTGATTTCGCCGCTGATAATCGACTCGCTATCCTGTTTGCCAACGACGACGACCGGAGTCACTGCAAATCCCTGTGCAGTGCGGACAAAAATAAAGGCTTTGCCTTCGTTTTGAGCAATGGCCGTATTAGGGATTTTAAACGCTACCTTGTCGCTGGACTGGATAATGCGGGTATTGAGCCGCTGCCCGGCCCGTAAAGACTCCAGATTGCGCTTTTGTAGGATCGCCCTGGCCAGAATCGACTGATTTTCAGGATTGACGCTTTGCCCCAGCAGGGTGATTTTTGCACTGGCGTCCGAGTTATCGATCAGCACCCGGTCTCCGATTTTAATGTCGCCTACGCGTTCCTGCGGAATGGCGATTTCCAGCCAAAGCTCATCCAGGTTGGCGATGCGAAATAACGGCTCCATGATATCGATATGCGTCCCGACCACGGCCAGACGCTCCATGACCACACCGGCAATGGGCGCGCGGATATTGAGCTGCCGGGTCAAGCGATGCGTCTTGCGGAAGTTCTCAACCTCACTGACCGTCATTCCGGCAATTTCCAGTAATTGCCTGTGTTCATCCGCCTCGGAAACAGCGGAATGGTATTCGCTGCTGGTTTCCTGCCAGCGCCGGTCGGCAATCACGCCTTCCTGCAGCAGCTTTTTATCCCGCTGATAAATAGCCGAAGCCAATTGCAGCGCGCTGTCGGCTTTCAGGTATTCCCGCTGTAGCGTCAGCAGGTCCGGACTGTTCAGTTGGGCTAAAACTTGCCCTTTGGCGACTTTATCGCCGACCGCCGCATTCAGTTTTTCAACAATGCCGCCTTGCGAGGTGCTGACGATATATTCCTGCGCCGGTGGAATCACCACTTTAGCCGGAGCGGATAACACCGGAAATTGCGTAACGGGTTCCAGTTTGCCCAGTTTCACGCCGAGGGCATCGAGATTTTCCTGTGAAATTTGAATGACATTTTCAGCGGCATAACCGCCTAAACCGATTAAGCTTAGCAACAACAGCATTGCCGCGCGGGCGAAAAATATTCTCATGGCATCACTCCGACAGCCTGGTTATAAAGCGCTATATCGCGCTGCAACATGACCGAGCGCTGCTTGGCATTTAATACCGCTTGCTGGGTTCTGGACTGGATCCTTAATAAATCCATCAGGTTAATCTCTCCGACCGAAAAGCTTGCCTGGGTCATTTTGAAATGATCTTCGGCAACCTGCTTTAACTCATTGGCAATGCCCAGCTCGACCCGATTGACTTCCAGGTTATGCTCAGCTTCGTGATGGGCCTGTTCCAGATCGCGGGACAATTGCTCACGTTCTGCAATCAGCTTATTGAGCTCGACATTAACAGCGGCAACCTGCGGCGCCAGATGCGCACTGCCGCCGAAAGGCACGGTCACGCCGATGTTGAAGCTTTCCGTTTGGTTACTGCGCTCGTCGTTATTGCTGCCCCGGTCGCTGTTGATGCCGACCGCAACATTGGTCTGGCCGGAACCCACCAATTTAATCGCATTGAGCTCCGCCTGTTTGCGTTCGATCTGGCTGTTAATCGCCATTAAAGCGGGATGGTTTTGTTGAATCTCGGTTAGCTCAACCAGCTTTTCCTGGTAATCGCCGGGTATTTTGGTCATTTGCGTGATGCTGGTATAGCGCTTGCGGGCATGCATTAATTCCGCTTCAGCCTGAGTTACCGCCGAGCGTTTTTGCAGCGACTCCGATTGCGCCAGCAATAAATCGGCTCGGGGCAAATCGCCCAACTCGACACGCCGCTGCACTTTGGCTACTAACTGATCGGTGATATCGAGCTCGATTTTTGCCTGTTCATAACTTAAACCGGCCAGTGCCATATTCCATAAAGCGCCCCTGACCAGTCCCGCCACGCGTAGCTTGACCGCCTCCGCCTGTGACAAGGCGCTGCTTTCCGCCAGCTTTGCCGTTCTTTGCTCGGCATCGCGCTGGCCTATATTCCATAACGGTACCTCCACTGCGGCATCGAAGTAATGCAAGGTGCCGCTGGTCGCTTCCTGAAAACGAAGCCCGGCTAGTGATGCGCCGGCTGTCCAGCTATCGCCTCTTTGCGCTAGCGCCGCCGCCTCTTCTTCCAGCGAATTAAGCCAGGTTGCATCGGGATATTTCTCCAGCGTTAAATCGACGACTTTAGACAAGCTTAAAGCGGCGTCGCTTTCGATCGGGTCATGATGTTCGACAACGTATTCCGAGTCGGCAAAGCTGAGCGTTATCGCCGCAAAAAAAACCATATTCCCTAACAGGAACTGAGGGATGAGCCTTCTGGAAAGGTTCAAAAAAAACATAAGTCGGACTCGATGCGGTGCTAACCGCGTTGTAAGATTTTTATAAAAAAGCAATGTACAACTGCATACCGATATTACAGGGCAATATCGATACAAAAACGGGGATTATTGAGCGGGAGGCGCGCGGGGAGACAGCGATGGAATAAGCAACCGGCAAACAAACTGTGCTGCTTGCGGGGAGAAATTGGCATCAAAAGGGGATAGCGCGGTTTTAACGGTGGCGGCCTGCTGATGCAGATAGGGGTCGTCGTCCGAATCTACAACGGCATTAGACTGATTGTCTTTTATGCCGGCATCGACACCGACTACGATGCCATCAGCATTAAAATCATAATTGACTGCCATAGACATCAGGGCGTCATGCTTAATGCCATACCTTTCAAGGCCGGGGACATGCAGTCCCAAGTCAGAGACTTTCTCTCCGGCATGCGCATGCACCAACGGTGCAATCAATTGCAGTATTGCCAGGGAAATAACGATGAATTTACGTAGCGCTATAAACATGCAGACAATGCTATGCTATTAAAAAGTAATTAACAACTTGTTGTTTGATTATTCATCCTGATGATGCAGCTTATTCAGGCGTATAAGTATATGAATGAACATGGTAATTTTTTCATTAGCTATAATGCTTAAGCAACCGAGCAAAAGTTCTTCGGTATCTTGGAGTGCGCGCTCCGCCTCGGCAACCGCTCCCTGCGTTGCTCTACCTCCTGCATCCGTGCAGTCGTAAAGCGCCTACTTTTGGTGCTTGCAAAGCAGGCAGAGCCTGTACTCCGGCTTTGGACCTTAGCTGAAAATTTATATCCCCGTACTTATCTTCGCAGCGGCTGCCCTTTTATTTCAGTGGGTTGCCGTGAAATTATCCCAGCTTCCGGTATAAAGTGCTGCGATCCATACCGAGAATCCTCGCCGCCTTGATTTTATTACCACCGGTCACGTCCAGCACGTGGCGCATGTAGGCGCGCTCTACATCCTCCAGCGTCCAACCTTGAGCCATGGCTTTTTGCAGAAAATCTTCGCTCTCCGGCAACCGCGAAGCCTGCGCCATATCTTCCAGCAATAGAGTGTCATGTTCCGTTAGCGCGATAGCCCGCTCCAGCGTATTGGCAAGTTCGCGGACATTACCGGGCCAATGGTAAGCGCGAATCCAGCGTAAAACCTCCGCCGAAATATTAATTGGCATCGCTTTACCGAGACGTAGGCTGATCTGCCGGCTCAGCACATTCACCAGCTCGTCCATATCTTCCTTCCGCTCCCGCAAAGGCGGTATTTCCAGGTTAATAACATTCAGGCGATGGTATAGATCGGCGCGGAGCTGGCGTTCGTTGACGCGCTGCTCCAACGGCTGATGGGTGGCCGCAATCAAGCGTATATTGACTGCGGTCTCCTGAATGTCGCCAAGTGCCCGAATTTTTCCCGATTCCAATGCCTGGAGCAGTTTGGGTTGTGTTTCCAAAGGCAGTTCGGCAATCTCATCAAGAAACAGCGTCCCCGAGTCGGCCTGCACGAACAGTCCGGGGCGGTCCTGGCGAGCATCGGTGTAAGCGCCTTTGCGGACTCCGAACAATTCGCTTTCGACCAGCGCTTGCGGCAGCGCCGCGCAATTGACCGAGACGAACGGGCTTTGCCGGCGCGGACTTGACTCGTGAATCCAGCGAGCCACCGCGCTTTTGCCGGTGCCGCTTTCGCCGGTTAAAAGCACGGTGGAATTTACCGCTGCCGCGCGTTTTGCCAACGTCAACATTTGCCGCATACGCGGACTGTGGGCGACAAAAGCGCTCTCGCCGCTATTGACAGTTGCGGCGCCGATCCTGACTGCCGTGCGGCGCATCTGCCGATCCAGCAGGGTGCGTTCTATCGCGGTGTAGAGTTCTTCTATGCGGAAAGGTTTGGTCAGAAACTCACATGCACCGGCCCGTACGCTTTGCATGGCAAGATCGATGCTGCCGAAAGCCGTCATCAGCAGCACCAGCTGTTCGGGACGCTGTTGATGAATAGCAGCCATCAGCTCCAAGCCGCGCATTTCCGGCATCTCCACATCGGAAATGACCAGGTCGAACGGTTCGGCGGCAATAGCATCCAGCGCTTCAGCGGTGCCGGTATAGCCCGCGACCGAATAATTTTCTTGCCGCAACATGTCCAACAAATAATCGACAATGCCCGGATCGTCGTCCACCACCAGCAGACGAGGTTGTTCTGTGCTCATAGAGTTGCCTCCAGCGGCAGATGGACGATAAAACAACTGCCTTTGCCCGGCTCGGACTCGGCTACGATAGTGCCGCATAATTCCGTGATGATGGCTTTCACTACGGCCAGCCCCAAACCGGTACCGCCTCGGTCTCCGCGGGTCGTAAAGAAGGGTTCGAAAAGCTGCGCTACATGTTCCGGCGCAATACCTCTACCGGTGTCGGTGATGCTTAAGCGCAGTGCCGGAACGCTCTCTTTAATGCGGGTTAGCGTCGCTTCATGCAGATCGACGGTTATCGTGCCGCCGTCAGCAATAGAAGCCAATGCATTACTAACCAGATTCAGCACAATCTGTTGGACGCCGTCCCTGTTGGTCAACATAAACGGCAGTTTTTCCGGACATGTAAAGCGAAGCTCGATATTGCGGCGGCGCACTTCGTAACGCAGCATATCCAACACTTCGGCAATGGCGACCGCAATATCGCAGTGCACCCGCTCGGGCGGACTGCGGCGCGCAAACTCCAGCAGGCGTCGCACGATGCGGGTAATGCGGTCGGTCTGTACTACCAAGATGTCGGCAAGGCGGCGCACGTCGTCAGGATGCTCGGCGCAACCGGCCAATGCCCTGGCCCTGCCGTTGACGATTTGCAGCGGCGACCCGATTTCATGAGCCAGTCCTGCCGATAGCTGTCCGATGGTGATTAGCTTGTCCGCTTCCTGCAAAGCCCGTTGCAATTGCCGCCTTTGTTGGGTTTCGTCGTCCAGACGGCGGTAAGCGGAAAATAACTCGGCAGTCATCCGGTTAAATTCCTGCGTCACCGAAGAAATTTCGTCGGAACCGTTCACCGACAAAGACTTTGGCGGTTCCGTGCTGTTCTTGAAAGCCCGCATAGCCTGACGGAGTTCCAGTAACGGCCGGGTAATGTAAATTTGGCCTAAAAAGAAGCACAGCAGGGAAGAAAATAAAATAAATGAAAAAAAAGATAACAGAATAAAAGTTCTGGTTTTACTTAACTCTTCATTCATCGCTTGCAATGATCGCACCACAGCCAAATTGCCCCGCAAAGAAGTCGAAGCCTTATTAAAAGGCAGTGACAATACCAGGAAGTCGGGGGCATCGTCGGAAGGAAAATAAAACTGTTTCATCTCACCATCCAGTGCAGCCTGGTATAGGGCCTGTTTGACCGGTTCCGGCCAAACCAGGCTTTCCGTATCCGAGCGAATCACGTTACGGTTTTGGATATAGATACGCACATCGATAGAAGGTTTGAGGCGATCTATTTGTTGCAAGAGTGCTTGCACGTCTTCCGTTTGCCGATCGCGTAAGGCGTTTTCGACTGAAATCAGCAAACTGTAGCCTAATAGCCGTGTTTCTTGTTCAACGTCATTGCGCAAATCTTGCGCTTCGGTTCGAAGATGATACGTTCCGTACACGCCGAAAACGATCAACGTTAAGGCAAATAAGGAGAAAGTTAATTTATAGATAACCGACATAATGATGAATTCTGCGCCGGACTGTCGCAGAATGCAACATCTCTTAACGAGGCATTTCTTATAAATTATCTAACCATTGGAAAAATAAACCTTTTTTCTTAAGGAAATTATGGCCCGCTTATTGCGTCTTAAGCATAGAACAAATGTTCCATTAACTTGCGATGCTGTTAACAACGACTGCTTACCGATTTTACTCATTCCTTCTCTCTATGTGGGAATGCCGTGACAGAAGACTACGGCCCAAGTTTGTGCGACCTGGGCTCTCGAATAGTGCATGAAACTTGCAACGCAGTGCGCCTTAGGAATTGGTTAAAAATAACTTCCCGAAATTACTCCGGTCGTCAAGCCGTTCGTGCTGAGCTTGTCGAAGCATGATCGGCTTGATGCGGTGGGATGAAATTTTCCCGGCCTCCCTTCGACAAGCTCAGGGCGAACGGGAAAATTTCATCCCATCTATGTTAAGGAGCTATTACTGACCATATCCTTAACTACGCTCCCACGTAGCGAGAGAAACGCAGTATTTATATGTAAAAAAAATTTTTGAGCTCTTACTTAAACACACCATTCGCCCCGTGGGCCAAATACTTAATATGAAAAATAGCCGAATACTGTTCCTTGCCTTGTGCCTGCTCACAGCATCCTGCGACTCAAAAAAAGAGGCTGAAACTGTCGATACCCATCAAGTGGCAAGCCCTCTATTAAAGGACGCAGCCTACAGCCGTGAATATGTCGCCGAAATTCAGTCGGTGAGATATGTCGAAGTAAGAAGCAAGGTTAAAGGCTACATTGAGAAAATTCATGTCGACGAAGGCCAGCCGGTCAAGGAAGGGCAGTTGCTGTTTACGCTTAACTTTTTGGAGTTTGAAAAAGAACTGCAAAAAGCCAATGCCGCGCATAAAAATGCGCTGGCGGATGTGAAGGCCGCCGAAGTCGAATTAAAAAACGTGAAGCTGTTGGTCGAAAAAAACATTGTCTCCAAGACCGAGCTTGAAGTCATAAAAGCCAAAGTAGACGCCTTAAAAGCCGATGTGGAAGAGGCCTTGGCACACAAGGAACAGGCCGCTTTACAACTTTCGTTCGCGCAAATCAAAGCGCCGTACCTTGGCATTATCAACCGCATTCCGAATAAGGTTGGCAGCTTGATAGCAGAGGGAGATATGCTGACCTCTATCTCCGACAACCGGGAAGTATTTGCCTATTTCAACCTGTCGGAAATGGATTATCTGAATTACATCGCTAACGGTGAAAAAGGCAATAAAATTATAGACTTGAAGCTTGCCAATAATAGGCTTTATAGCCATAAAGGCGAAATAGAAATGATCGAAAGCGAATTTGATCAAGCCACAGGCAATATTGCTTTCAGGGCCAGGTTTCCGAACCCGGATGCCATTTTAAAACACGGCGCAAACGGCAAGGTCATTATCGACAAACAGCTCAAAAATGCGTTGCTCGTTCCCCAAAAATCAACCTTTGAAATCCAGGACAAGCTGTATGTTTTCGTAGTCAATCAAGACGGTGTGCTGGAGCAACGAAAAATCATCCCCAAAATGCGCTTTCCGGATTTTTACGCCGTGGAATCCGGTTTATCCAAAGACGAAAAGATAGTGTTCGAGGGTGTCGGCAATTTAAAGGATGGCACTAAAATTCATTTTGTTCCTGTCGATTTAACAATCGCCATGTCGTCAAGAAAGAAAAATTAAGCAGACGGTAAAAATCATCATGACCACTAAATTTATTCACCGTCCGGTATTGTCGATCGTTATTTCCGTGCTGATCACCTTGATCGGTTTGTTGTCGCTAATCAAACTTCCTGTCACGCAGTTTCCCGATATTGCGCCTCCCGAAGTCAATGTCACGACAAAATTTACCGGCGCCAATGCCGAGGTTGTTGTCAAAGCTGTCATAACGCCGCTTGAGAGAGCGATCAACGGCGTGCCCGGTATGGGCTATATGTCGTCTGTTTCGGGCAATGACGGCAGCGGCGAAATCCAGATCATTTTCAAGGCGGGAACCGACCCGGAAGTCGCTGCGGTCAACGTGCAGAACAGAGTATCTTCGGTATTGGACGAGTTGCCTGCGGAAGCGATCAAATCCGGGGTTATTGTCGAGAAAGTACAAAACGCCATGCTTTTATATATAAACATACTCAGCACGGACCCAACCCTGGATGAGAAGTTTCTTTACAATTTTACCGACATCAATGTCTTGAAAGAACTCAAAAGAATAGACGGAGTGGGTTTTGCCGAAATATTAGGTTCCAGGGAATATGCGATGCGCGTGTGGCTAAAGCCCGATAAACTGCTGATGTACAACCTCTCGGCGACTGAAATCGTTGAAAGACTGAAAGCGCAAAATGTCGAGGCGGCGCCGGGCAAGATTGGCGAAAGCTCAGGCAAGGCGGCACAGGCGCTACAATACGTCTTAAAGTACACCGGCAAATATAATACCAAGGAGGCGTATGAAAACATCGTCTTAAATAGCAAAGAGAATGGAGAAATTTTGCGGCTCAAAGACGTAGCCGAAATCGAATTCGATTCCCAGGATTACAACGTGCTGTCCAAGGAAAACGGCCGGCCCTCCGCCGCCATTTTGTTAAAGCAGCGTCCGGGCAGCAATGCCAAGGAGGTGATTGACAATATCAAGAGCAGTATGGCGGAAATAAAATCGAATTCCTTTCCGCCGGGCATGGACTATACCCTAAGTTATGATGTTTCCGAGTTTTTGGACGCGTCTATCCATGAAGTCATTAAAACCTTGGCGGAAGCTTTTCTGTTGGTTACGCTGGTAGTGTTTATCTTTTTGCAGGATTTTCGTTCCACCATCATCCCCATTATCGCTGTGCCGGTGTCGCTGGTCGGCACTTTTTTCTTCATGCAGCTGATGGGCTTTTCGCTCAACCTGATCACGCTGTTCGCGTTGGTGCTGGCTATTGGCATCGTCGTGGACAACGCCATTGTGGTGATTGAAGCGGTGCATGCCAAAATGGAGCATTCCGACATTGGCGCACGCAAAGCAACCGAACACGCGATGCGCGAAATCAGCGGGGCGATTATTGCGATCACCTTGGTGATGTCGGCGGTTTTTTTACCGGTCGCGTTTATGGAAGGCCCCGAAGGCGTCTTTTACCGGCAGTTTTCCCTGACCATGGCATTTTCCATTGTGCTCTCGGGGATCACCGCGCTAACGCTGACCCCCGCACTTTGCGCTTTATTCCTCAAGAATATTCATAATGAAGGACATATTAAAAAATCAGGCTTGCAGCTGTTCTTTGCGGGATTTAATGCCCGCTACAACCGGTTATCCGGCAATTATAAAAAACTGATCGGCGCAATCGCTAACAGAAGAATTATAACTTTCGGCCTATTAGTCGGCTTTTCCGTAGGCGCAGGCCTGATAGGGGCTAAAATTCCTTCGAGTTTTATTCCTGAAGAAGACCAAGGGACGATCTACGCGAATATCACAGCACCATCGGGAGCAACGCTTGAACGCACCGAAAAAGTGTCCGAGGAAGTGCAACGCGTCGCATCAGGCCTGGATGGCGTGAATTCGGTTTCAAGCCTTGCAGGTTTCAGTCTGCTTTCCGAAGGCACAGGCGCCGTTTACGGCATGAACCTGATCAGTTTAAAGAACTGGGATCAAAGAACAGCTTCCGATAAAGACATCATCACTCTGCTTGAGCAAAAAACCAGGCATATCAAGGATGCAAATATCGAGTTTTTCACACCGCCGCCGGTACCCGGTTACGGCAACTCCAGCGGCTTTGAAATGCGCTTACTGGACAAAACCGGTTCGGACGATCTTGAGCGCTTGCAGAAAGTGGCCGATGCCTTTGTCGAAGAGCTCAACAAGCGGCCCGAGATCGTGAATGCTTTTACTACGTTCAATGCGAGCTTCCCGCAATTTTTGCTGCATATTGACGGCGACAAGGCCGCGCAAAAAGGCATCACTGCCGACAATGCGATGAGTACCCTGCAAACCCTGATCGGCAGCGAATATGCCACCAACTTTATCCGCTTCGGCCAGATGTATAAAGTCATGGTGCAGGCGCTGCCCGAATACCGGGCGCAACCCGACGATCTGATGAAGCTGTACATCAAAAACGATGCCGGAAAAATGGTGCCGTTCTCTTCTTTCCTTCGCATCGAAAAAGTCTACGGCCCCGAGCAGGTCACGCGCTACAACATGTACACCTCGGCCATGGTCAACGGCCAGCCGGCTCCGGGCTACAGCAGCGGACAAGCCATTGCCGCGATCAAGGCAGTGGCTGAGCAAAAACTGCCGAAAGGCTTCGGCTACGATTGGGCCGGCTCGTCCAGGGACCAGGCGCAAGCGGGCAACCAGGCGATTTATATTTTCATTATTTGCCTGTTATTCGTGTACCTGCTGCTTGCCGCGCAATATGAAAGCTTCCTGCTGCCCATGGCAGTCATCCTGTCCCTGCCGATCGGCATATTCGGAGCCTTGTTTTTACTGATGGTAATGGGCTTGGAAAACAATATCTATGCGCAAATAGCGATGATCATGCTGATCGGCATTCTCGGCAAAAACGCCATCCTGATCATTGAATTTGCGACCTTGCAGCACCGGCTCGGAAAAACGCCGCTCGAAGCCGCGATTGAAGGCGCCGCATTGCGCCTGCGCCCCATTTTGATGACCTCGTTTGCCTTTGTCGCCGGCCTGATTCCGTTAATGTTCGCCACCGGCGCGGGAGAGATAGGCAACAACACCATCGGCTCGGCAGCGGCCGGGGGCATGATTTTCGGGACGCTGTTCGGGGTCATCGTCATCCCCGGCTTATATGTGACGTTTGCAACGATTGTCGACAAACATCACCGGAATGGAAGAAAAGAAGAAGCTGCGTTCACTGAAACTATCTAATATCCAATGAAGAATAAAACGTACTACGGCCTGACCGTTTCATTATTGACGATTACCTTAAGCGGCTGCGCAACACTCAATACCGAGTTATCCATTCCGGACAAGGAACTGCCCGCCCGCTTCCAGGATCAAAAAGGCACCGCCTCTATTGCTGACACCCACTGGCGACAATATTTTCCCGATACGCTTCTGCTAAAGCTGATCGATACCGCCATAGCCAACAATATCGACTTGCAAATGGCCTTGCAGCGCATTGAGGTTTCGCGTTCAAGCGTGAAACTGGCAAATGGTGCGCTGCTGCCGAAAGTGGATCTGAATATAGGAGCCGGGATTCGTAAGTTCGGGCTTTACACGATGGACGGGGCTGGAAACGCTTCTACTGAAATTACGCCCGGCCAAATCGTTCCCGAAAATTTACCTGACTATTATGTGGGGCTACAAGCATCCTGGGAAGTCGATATTTGGGGCAAGTTGCGCAACCAACGCAAGTCGGCGGCCGCTCAATATCTGTCAAGCATCGAAGGCACCAACTTTGTCATTTCAAATCTCATTGCCGATGTTGCGATTGGCTATTACAAATTGCTGGCATTGGACAATGAACTGGATATTATCAGGCAGACTATCCTGAAACAGCAGGAGGCGCTGGAGGTCATTAAAGTGCAGAAAGAGGCGGGGCGGGCGAATGAATTGGCCGTGCAACAATTCAACGCACAGCTGCTCAACACGCAGGTCCTGGAAAAACAATCGCTGCAACAAATCGCCGAAACCGAAAACACCCTTAATTTCCTGCTGGGCCGCTATCCGCAGCCTATCCAGCGCGGCAAAGACGTTTTGTTCGCGAAAATGCCGCTAGCCATTTCAGCGGGCATTCCCTCGCAATTATTGGCGAACCGTCCCGATGTCCGTGAAGCGGAATTCCAGATCCAGGCCAGCAAATTTGATTTGAAAGCGGCAAAGGCGGCGTTTTTCCCGAACTTTAACATCACGGCCAGTTTCGGCTTTCAGGCATTCAATCCCGAGTTTTTGTTTATGTCGCCCGCTTCAATCGCCTATTCCGTCATGGGCACTCTCGTTGCGCCGTTGATCAACAGAAATGCGCTGGAAGCCCAATTCAACACTGCCAAAGCCAACCAGTTGAGCGCGATGTATAACTACCAGAAAACCATTTTGAACGGCTATGTTGAAGTGGCCAACGAACTCTCCAGGATTCAGAACCTGCAACAAATCAATGCCTTAAAAACACAGCAAAGCGATGTGCTGAAACAATCCGTTGAAACCTCGAACGAACTGTTTAAATACGCCAGGGCAAGCTACCTGGAGGTGCTGCTTGCCCAACAAAACGCCTTGCAAACCCATCTCGAATTAATCGATGTAATCAAGCAGCAACGGATATCGACCGTGAATATTTATAAAGCTTTAGGAGGCGGGTGGCGGTAATTCTCCAGGTACTCGGTGGCTCATCGAATTCACTGGAGCGGTAAATTTGCCGAAAATTGAAAGGTTCACCCAAGCTCCCACGCGCTGCATCGCTGCCATTAAGTTAAGCATTGTAGGAGCGGGCCATGCCCGCGATGAAAGAGCTGCAACTCTGCAATCGCCGCCCAAATGTCGCGGGCGCGGCCCGCTCCTACGGTATCATTATCTTCTTAACTGACGTTACACGCTGTCCTGTCCATTACAGCCAAAAAGATAAACACCTAATCCCTCTGTAGGGCGTGCCGTGCGCGCCTTCGGAGCTAAGAAGCAGGCATTGATGAATTTAAGCAATGACCATGAAGAACATGAAGGGTTTAAGCCTTCATGTTCTTCATGGTTTAACCATAAAACGTGCTCACGTCATATCTCCGAAGGCGCGCACGGCACGCCCTACCCACTCCGTCACAGCCATTCGAATTAAAACATAAAACCGGCTTTTCGCGACCGATGCGTAACATCAATTCTTAACTTAATCGCAGTGACGCGTTGCGTTGGGAATACGGCGACTCCGCAATTACTGAGAGAGGGCATTAAAATCCGTGTTAATCCGTATAATCTGCATCATCCGTGTTCCATTCGGCGCGAACTATGCGCATTATCGGGTTGCTTAGCCCTGATCAACGGCGGCAATGCTATCATACGCGCCACTTTCAACATTATATCCTTGCAGGTAAAGCCCTGAGGCGGCCCTTACATGAACATTGGTCTTATCCTGGTTTTGATCTTAATCAACGGTATCTTTGCGATGTCGGAAATGTCGCTGGCTTCTTCGAGGAAAGCCCGCCTGCAAAAGCTGGCTGACGAGCAGCGCGCCGGCGCCAAGATGGCCCTGCAACTGCATCAGGAACCCTCGCGTTTCCTGTCCACGATCCAGGTCGGCATCACTTCGGTAGGCATCCTGAGCGGCGCCTTGGGCGAAGACGCCCTGACCGTGCCGCTGCATCAGCAACTAATAAAGTTTCCACTGATTGCGCCCTATGCGGAGGGCTTGGCGCTGGCGCTGACTGTGATTTTGATTACCTATTTTTCAGTGGTGATCGGCGAACTGGTGCCTAAGCGCTTGGCGCTGCTGCGCCCGGAAAGCATTGCGGTTATTGTCGCCCGGCCGATTAACGGTTTGGCTGTTATCGCCAGTCCGCTGGTTTGGCTGCTGTCGTGTTCCGGCAATTTGCTACTGCGGATCATGGGGGCTCATCGTCCGCCGCAAGCCACGGTAACCAATGAAGAAATCAAGATGATGATGGAAATCGGTTCCGAAACCGGGGTTTTTCATGCCAGCGAAGGCCATCTGGTCGCCAATGTGCTGAAACTGGACGAACATCGCGTCGGCGCCATCATGACCCCGCGCAACAACATTTACCTGATAGATATGGCCGACGAAGAGGCTGCTATACGCGATAAAATCGCCGACTGTCCCTATTCGCGGGCGGTCATTTGCCGTAACGGACTCGAAAATGTTTTGGGCATATTACGCCGCAGCGATTTATTAAAAACCTCAATGAACGGCGCTGAGCTGGACGTCCTGAAAACGTTGCGGCCGCCGCTGTATGTGCCGGACTCGATGTCGCTAACCCAGCTGTTGGAATTTTTTCGGGAAGTCCGCGCCGACTTTGCGTTGATCGTCAACGAATACGGCGAAATGGAAGGACTGGTGACATTAAGCGATGTGCTGAAAGCGATTGTCGGCGATATGCCGAGCGTGCAGTCGGATTCCGCCCCCGATGTGGTGCAACGCGACGACGGTTCATGGCTGGTGGACGGCGGCCTGTCGATCAGCCGGCTGAAATCGGTGATCGGCATGAACGGCCTTTTTCCTGGAGAAACCGACCATGCTTTTAATACTGTGGGCGGCTTTATCCTGTTTTACCTGGAAAGAATTCCCCACGTAGCGGACAAAATCGAATACGGCGACTGGTACTTCGAGGTCATGGATCTTGACGGCACCCGGATAGATAAGGTGTTGGTTACCTCTAAAATTACGGACAATACGGACGAGTAAAACCATCCGCAAACAATCAGCTGCAGGTTTTTTTACCCGCCCATCGATTGGTATACGCATGCGCCAACGGTGCAATCAATTGCAACATCGCCAAAAAACATCAGTGGATTTGCTTAGTGCTGAAAACCTGCGCACAATGCTATGATATTAATTAACAACTTGTTATTTGATTATTCACCCCAATAACAGGTGAAACTGACTTGTTGCCTGAAGCAACAAACATCGACCCGAAGAGTGCGCGGCAGGACAGTCGGCATGATTCAACTTAACTTAAACTTGTGAGTGTATGAAAAAATATACCGGAATTATCGCTACTTTATTGATCGGCCTTTCCTTAACCCTGGGCGTGATGTCGGACGCGGATGCCAAGCGTTTCGGCGGCGGCAGCTCTTTTGGCGGCCGATCTTCCTACAGCGCACCGTACCAACGCTCTGCAACGCCGGCGCAACGTCCTGCCCAAAACCAGCAACAAGCGGCTACGCCAAACCAGGCGGCCAAGCCGGGCTGGGCCAACCGTAGCGGTTTAATGGGCATGCTGGGCGGTCTGGCACTGGGCGGATTATTAGGCTCGCTGTTTCATGGCGGCGGTTTTCAAGGCATTAACTTTATGGACATTCTTATTTTCGGCGGGATTGCCTTTTTACTATACAAATTATTCGCGGCTAAAAAAGCGGGCTCTGTACAACAGCCTGCCTATCACCGGACGGCTGATAACAGCTATCAGGAGCAGCAACCAACCCAGGCTGATCCGGCCGGTTTTAATACGGATATTCTGTTCGGCAACAAAAACAATACCGACTCCTCCGAGCCAATCAGTCACCCCGTACAACAGGACGCAAACTTTGCTACTGCGGTCGTTCCGGCTGGCTTTGACCAAAAGGCTTTTCTGGACGGCGCCAAGATAGCTTTTGCCAATCTGCAAAAAGCCTGGGATGAACGCGATCTTGCCGAAATCAGAGGTTTGACATCGGATAAAGTATTTGCCGAAATCCAGGATCAGCTTAAATCGTCTACAGCCGAAAACCACACCGAAATACTGAAACTGGAAGTGGAATTGCTGGAAGTCAGAGAAGTCGGCTCGGAACTTGAAGCCGTCGTGCTGTTTGATACTATTATGCGTGAAGATGGTGATGCCCAGGCAAGTCAAGTCCGGGAAGTCTGGCATTTCATTAAACCGAAAGTCAGCGTCCAGCCCAAATGGTATCTGGATGGCATTCAGCAATTAGCAGAGTAATTCGGTTGAAAACGGTACGCGATGCGTACCCTACCGAACTATTAAAGCAGAAGTAGGCCGAAATAAGCCTGTCCGCGCGTTAAGCGCAGGATAGGTGTTTCCGGCGTTCCGATTACCGGAAAAGCTTCCGCTCCTCGGCAACCGCTCCTGCGTTGCGCTACCTCCTGCGTCCGTGCAGTCGTGCTCACGCTCCTTACCTACATGAACCACACGGATGTGGTGCCCGCGATTACTCCCTGCAATCTTGCGGCATTTCCTCCATCCTTGGAGGTCAATGCAGATATTGCAGGAGCAGTTGCCGAGAACACGGAGTTCTATATTGTATTTACTCTGTGTCCTCCGTGTTCTCTGTGGTCAATCTCTTAAACAGAATACTTTCACAGTCTCGTACCCTACCGGACTGTTAAAGCAGTGAAGAGCTAAAAGTAATGCTTAAAATTACTTCTTTTCTTCGGGCGCTTTTTGATTTTCTTGATGTTTCTTTTGCCATTGTTCGTGGCGTTGTTTTTTCATTTCATCCATTTTTGTCATTTGTTCTTTGGTAAGAACTTCCTGTAGACGTGCGCGGGTTTCTTCATGGATGGCTTTGAGCTTTTCATGCTGTTCCTTGAAGATGACTTCCACTTTGCTTTTTTGCTCGGCGTTTAAATCCAGGTTTTTGGCCATATGCTCGATTCTGTTGCCATGGTGTCCCTCAAAATCGCCTTTTTCTCCGGGAGCTGCGGCAACTGTTAAAGGAAGGGCTAAAGCCAGTGCGATGATTATGATTTTTTTGTTCATGTTTGCTCTCTTTGGTTAGGAGTTAGGGTTACAGAACAGTCATCTCCTGTTCTTGATGCTTACTTTAACAATGAAAAGCGCAAACAATTTGAAGACAATGTGCAAACAATGTGAAACTTTCAATCAACGACTCTATCCTGTGGATCGTAGCGATAACCGGCGCCATAAACTGAGTGAACCAGTTCCTGGCCCGGCAATATATCGGCCAGTTTCTTTCTCAGTTTTTTGATATGGCTGTCGATGGTCCGATCGGAGACGATGCGTTGATCCTGATATATCAGGTCCATTAATTTTGCACGGGAAAAAATGCGTCCGGGCTGCTGATACAAAGCTTGTAGCAGCTGAAATTCGACCAGGGTTAATTCGGCTTCGTGCCCCTCGGCAAACACCCGGAAACTGTGAGGGTCCAGCTTCAATTTCAGTGCGCCGACCGGCGCATCCACTGTTTGTACTTGCAACCGGCGCAGCACCGCTTTAACGCGAGCGACCATTTCGCGAGGACTGAACGGCTTGCAGATATAGTCGTCGGCTCCCAGTTCCAGGCCAAGCAGGCGGTCTATTTCTTCAATTCGCGCCGTTATCATGATAATCGGCACGGCACTGAAACTTCTAAGTTCACGGCAAATATCCAGGCCGTCACGGCCGGGCAACATTAAATCCAGTAATATCAAATCGGTATGATTGGCTTTAAGCCACGGCAACACTTCCAAACCGTTGTTCAAGCAATCGATGTCAAAACCGGCATTTTGCAGGTAATCCGCCTGCAGGCGGGCCAGTTTTAACTCATCTTCTACAATCAGGATATGGTTCATGAGCTGATCGGTAATTCAATGCGGATGGTCAGCCCTTGCAAAGGCGATGGTTGCGCTTGTATCGTGCCGTCATGCGCTTCGACAATATTAGTGCATATCGCCAAACCCAGACCGGCGCCGCCATGATGGCGGTTGCGCGAGCTTTCTACGCGGTAAAACCGGTCGAACAATTTGGGGAGTTCGTGTTCGGGTACGCCCGGTGCGCTATCGGAAAAATTAAGCACCAGTCTGTCGCCGATCCGAAAAACAGTAATGCCCAGCTCGCCGTTGCTATCGGTGTAGTTATTGCTGTTGTTGAGCAGGTTCCGGTAAAGCTGGGATAAGCGGTCGGGATCGGCATATATGCTGACGGGGCCGGTCAAGTGATTAGTCCATTTAACAGCAATGTGTTTGCTTTGGAATTCCGGTTTTAACGCGGCGAGATTTTCTTTTAATATCGCTACCGGATCGAGGTGAACTTTGCGATAACTCAACGCACCTTGATCGGACAGGGATAATTGATACAGATCTTCCGTTAAACGGTTAAGCCGCATGACATCGCCGAACAGGGAATCGATCGCATCGCGGGTCAGGGGCCTTATGCCGTCCTGCAAGGCCTCCAGTTCGCCGCGTAACACGGCCAAAGGCGTGCGCAGTTCATGGGAAATATCCGCCACCCAGCGCCGCCTTGCCTGTTCCGACTGTTCCAGGGCTGCGGCCATATCGTTGAAGTCACGCGCCAACTCTCCCAGCTCATCTTTAGACTCGAGCGGCAGGCGAAGATCATAACGCCCCACCGCAAGCGCCTTTGCCGCTGTGGTAATGCGCTTGAGCGGCCGTCCCAATATGTAGGCCAATAACAAGGCAAGACCGGCGGACAAAACAATCATTAACAAGGCAATCCAGATAAAGGATTCGGACTGACGCTGCATAAAGCGGATTTCGCTGACCTGATTGACGGCCTTGCCGGGCAGGAGTCCGAGAAAGCCGACAGTTTTTTCTTGATACCGGATAGGTTGCAAGGATAATTGCGGCAAGGCGTCCTGACGCCCGAAAATAATCGTCTTATCCGCATTCAACAGCATCGCGCGCATTTCAAGAGGGAGGAAATGCTTTTTAGGATGCGGCTCGGGTAATGCCGGCGGCCAACTATCATCGGTTTCCCTTCGCGCTTGCATAAGCCATACGGGCGGCCGGTGAGACCGGTGAGGATTGGATTGCCACAATAAATCAATCCATTTTCGCTTATCGCCGGCCAAGCCATTCCAACCCTGGTTGTTTGCATAGTATTCGCTAAGCTCTTCAACCAGGTTGGTGACTTGTTCCTGCTGCCGTGTTTCTATAAATTCATTGAAACCCCGGTTTAAAGACCAGCGCATGAAAATATACATCCCTAAAACGACAAGAAGCGTTGTCATCAGGAAAGTTAAAAATAACTTGGCTCGAATTGTTTTATGCATGGATATGCTCACCTAAGCGATAGCGTATTATTATCAATAAATGTGCAAGAATTATGAAGATAATGCTGGAAGGCGGGTCGCTTATTTAGAAAGCCGCAAACTGGGACAGACCGTCTCCGGAGTTGTGCCGGGCAGTTCTGGCAAAGCTGTTATCACGAAGTCCGGCTAAAGCCGGACTTCGTGTTTTTTGTGGTTGAAGCTGAAGATCAGACTGCCTGCTTCTTTCTATAACGGATAGACGAAATCACCGATAGCGCTATCAATAAAGCTCCCGTCAAGCCGGTGACCACCTCGGGGATATGATGGGTTATGCTGACCAGCATAATACCCGCCAACACGCCAATGGCATAATGAGCGCCATGCTCCAAAAACACATATTCATCCAATGTTCCTTTCCGCACCAAGTACACCGTCAGACTTCTTACATACATCGCGCCGATAGCCAAGCCCAGCATGATAATGACCACATCCTGGGTAATCGCAAATGCGCCAATCACGCCGTCAAATGAGAACGACGCATCCAGCACTTCAAGATAAATGAAGCTCATCATGCCGCTCTTTTTAAGCACGGCAACCACTTCTTCGCCCTCTTCTTCAGACTCAAACAAAGTCGCCAAACTGTCCACGATCACATATAAAATCACGCCTGTGACGCCGGCAACCATGACATCCAAACGAATTTCCTCGGGCAGATAGTTTTGGAGAATCAACAGCGGACCTAAGGCCATGATGATTTCAATGGCTTCAAGCTTTCCGAACGAGGACATTTTTCTTTCTATATAACCCAGCCAATGCAGTTTCCGGGTTTCATCGAAGATAAACGAATAAAACACCATCAGCAGGAACATGCCGCCAAATGCCGCAATTTGCACATGGGACGCTTCCAAATGCTTGGCATAAGTCGCAGTGTCTTTTAACGCCATCTCGGTTACGCCCATAAAATCGATACCGGTGGCCGCTGAAACGATCACGATGGGAAACAGTAGCCGCATACCAAAAACGGCAATCAAAATCCCCCAGGTTAAAAAATACCTCTGCCAGCGTTCATCCATACGCTTTAAAATTGATGCGTTAACAACCGCGTTATCAAATGATAAACTGACTTCGAGAATTCCCAGAATAACGGCGATAAAAGCGCCTATAATTCCTCCCCAATAAAATGCAGCCCCCAAACAAATTGCGGTGATAAAAAAAGAAAGACGAAAATGTTGCATATAATATTCTCTAAAGGTTGGTTGTTTATGCTGGGCAACTATAGGGATATTTGATTTAAAATCAAACTTTATAGATATCAGCAACTTCTTGCCGCTTAATATTTTCGGATAATTTCATGGGTTATTTTTTATGAAAAGTCGTAAGCATTAAATTACGTGTGTATCATCAATGCCAAAATACTAAAATTACGAATTTTCATATACTGATGCTTATGCCCTTGTTTCGGCTGGCTACTTTACTGTATCTGGCACTCTGTTCTTCGCCTTTACTAGCGAAACTCGCGCTGCAACCTGCCGAAAAAGTTTCTTTGCAGCTCAAGTGGTTACATTCGTTCCAGTTTGCCGGTTATTACGCGGCCAAGGAAAAAGGTTTTTATGCTGAAGAAAGACTGGACGTCACTATCCGTGAACGCATTCCCGGCACCAGCAACATTGAACAAGTTCTAAAAGACGAGTCTCAATACGGCGTAGCCGATACCGGCCTGCTGGAACAACGGCTTACCGGCAAGCCGGTCGTGGTTTTAGCTTCTATTTTTCAGCATAACCCGCTGGTGTACCTTACCTTAAAAAATTCCGGCATAATCAGTCCTTACGAGCTTAAGGGCAAACGGGTCATGGAAGACAGTTATGACAATGCGCCGCTGCTTGCCATGCTCTATGAGACGGGTATTTCCGCTAATGACTTTATCCACCAGTCAAACTCCTTCAATCCCGATGACCTGATCAACGGAAAAACGGATGCGATGGTCAGCTATCTCACCGACCAAGTTGATTACTTCAAGCGAAAAGGCGTCGAAGTCAACATCATCGATCCCCGCAATTACGGCGTGGATTTTCTGGGCGATAATCTGTTCACCACGGAACAGGAAATAAATCGGCATCCTGACAGGGTTCGGCGCTTTTTGCGGGCTTCTCTTAAAGGCTGGGATTATGCGCTCAAACACCAGGACGAACTGATCAGTATCATTCTCAGTAAATACAATCCCAACAATCGGCTATCTGCCGAGCACTTGCGTTTTGAGGCACAGGAAACGGTCAAGATGATCTTACCGGAGACTATTCCGATTGGTCACACCGACATCAAGCGTTTTCAACGCATCGCCGACACTTACCAACAACTGGGCCTGATAAAGTCAATAGACCATCTGGAAGACTTTGTTTACGGACAGGTAAAATCAGGTCGGCTTAATTTCACCCCGCAGGAACAGGCCTGGCTGCAGGCGCACCCGGTTATTCGTGTCGGCATTGATCGGGATTTCGCTCCGTACGAATGGGCCGATGCCAGCGGCAATTATGTCGGCCTGAGTGCGGATTATATTGCTTTAGTTGAGCAACGGTTGGGTGTAAAACTTGACATAGTGAAAGATAAACCTTGGGCTGAAATATTGAAAATGGCGCAGCAGGGAAAACTGGATATGCTGTCCAACGCCAATAAAACGCCTGAGCGTGAGCAGTATTTAATTTTCACGGAAGCCTATCTCAGCACTCCGGCCATCATTATCAGCGATAGCAGTAACGGCTTTATCGGCACGCTGGATCGCCTCAACGGAAAACGGGTGACGCTGGAAAAAGGCTATTTCATGCAAGAACTACTCGAGCATGACCATCCTGAAATACAACAGATTCTTACCGAAAATGTTCACGATGCCTTGACCATGGTCAGCAGCGGCAGAGCGGATGCCTATATCGGCGATGCCGCTTCGGCAAACTATGCGATTAAACGGGAAGGTATGCTTAATCTGAGCTTTTCCGGAGATACCACCTACCAAAGTCACCACCGCATGGCCGCTACCAAAGCTAATCCGGAATTGGCGGGCTTACTGGCCAAAGCCCTGGCCGATATTCCCCAATCCGAAAAGGAAGCCATCCAGAATCGCTGGATGAGTTTTAAGTACGAATCCGGCGTAAAAACCGAAATCGCTTTGTTCTATTCGGCAGCGGCATTAGCGCTGCTTGCTTTTATTGTCACCTGGAACATGCGTTTGCGACGCGAAATCAGCAAACGAAAGCAGGTTGAAGAAGAACAGCGCATGGCCGCCAGCGTTTTTGAAAGTACGCAGGAAGGCATCCTGATTACCGACGCCAAGCGCAATATTATTGACATGAACCCGGCATTCACCAATATAACGGGATATTCTCGAGATGAGGTGTTGGGCAGAAAGCCCAGTTTGCTTAAGTCAGGTCTTCACGACAGCAACTTCTATAAAAACATGTGGCAAACCATCGACCGGCAGGGCTACTGGCGAGGCGAAGTCTGGAACCGCAAGAAAGGCGGGGAGATATTTGCCGAATGGCTGACCATTTCCGCGGTTGCCAACCAACAGGGTAAAATAACCCATTACATCGGCACATCTTCAGATATTACCCAGCTTAAAGCGCAAGAACGAAAGCTGGAGCTGATGGCTCACTACGATCCGCTTACCGGTGTGCCCAACCGGATTTTGTTGGCGGATCACATGCATCTTGCTTTCGCTCAAACCCAACGAGATAACTGTTTAATGGCGGTGGGTTATCTTGATCTGGATGGTTTTAAACCGGTCAACGATCGGCTGGGCCATGAAGCGGGCGACCAGTTGCTGATAGAAATTGCCCTGCGCATAAAAAATTCTCTACGCGAAGGCGATACCCTTGCCCGTTTAGGCGGCGATGAATTTGTGTTTTTATTACTGGGACTGCACAAAGTTGAAGACTGTGAAGCCACGTTGCATCGTCTGCTGGAAGTCATCAGCCAGCCGGTTATCTTAAGAAATCAGGCAGTCTCGGTATCCGCCAGTATCGGCATCAGTATTTTTCCCGACGATAACACCGACCCGGACACGCTGTTGCGGCATGCCGATCAGGCCATGTATCAGGCCAAACAGGAAGGCAAAAACTGCTTTCACATTTACAATCTGGAGCTCGACCGTCAGCTTCATTCGCATCGCGAAACGCTAAACCGCATTGAACAGGCGCTTGAAAACGAGGAATTCGAACTGTATTTCCAGCCCAAAGTCGACATGCAGCAAGGCGTTGTGTTAGGCGCGGAAGCATTGATACGCTGGCGGCATCCTGAACGCGGACTGGTCATGCCCTGCGAGTTTTTGCCGCTGCTTGAAAAGCATGACATCGTAACCCGGCTCGATGCCTGGGTTATCGACAAAGCATTGCAGCACATGCATCACTGGCAAAGCCTGGGCTTGCAACTCCAAATCAGCGTCAATATTACCGCCCGATCGCTGCAATCGGACGATTTTGTGCTGCAACTCTATTTTGCATTTGAACGGCATCCCTCTATCAAACCGGCTCATTTTGAACTGGAAATACTGGAAACCCAGGCGTTACTGGACTTATCGCTGACATCCCAGGTTATTAATGACTGCCAAAAACTGGGCGTACAGTTTGCGCTGGATGATTTCGGAACCGGTTATTCTTCGCTGAGCTACCTCAAACATCTGCCTGCGGAAACACTTAAAATCGACCAGACATTCGTGCGCAATATGCTGGAAGATGAAGATGATTTAGCCATCGTGCAAGGCGTTATCGGTTTGGCTGAATCTTTCCACCGAGAAGTTATTGCCGAGGGTGTGGAATCGATCGAACACGGCATTGCCCTTATGCAGATGGGCTGCAGCCATGCCCAAGGCTACGGCATTGCCAAACCCATGCCGGCTTCTGAGCTTGCCGCCTGGGTGCAGCAATGGCAAGCGCCGGAAGAATGGCAAGTCAACCGATCCGAAACAAGCTCTCGGTTAAGCGCCAGTTAATTATATATTTACCACAGAGGACACGGACGACTGCATGGACGCAGGAGGTAGAGCAATGCAGGGAGCGGTTGCCGAGAACACGAAGAAATAAAGCTCTGTGTTCTCCGTGTCCTCTGTGGTAATAATCTATATCGCATTTAATAACTATATTCATCAACCGACATGACTTATTCCGAAGATTTTTTCAACCTGGCCAATCAGCTGATTGATGCCGGCCAATTTATCGACAGCAAAGGCTGGGTACCTGCAACCAGCGGCAATTTTTCCGCGCGGCTGCCTGACGGCAACATCGCCATTACCGTTTCCGGCAAGCACAAAGGCCGTTTGCAGCTGGACGATATTATGCTGATTGACGCCGATGCCAACTCCCTGGACGGCAAAAAACCGTCTGCGGAAACGCTGCTGCATACCTCACTGTATAAACGCTTCCCGGAAGTTCGGTCGGTACTGCACCCGCATTCGATCAACGCCACATTGTGTTCGCGGCTTTTCAAATCCGAAATCGTGCTGGAAGACTACGAGCTGTTAAAAGCCTTGGCCGGCATCGATACCCATGAAAGCCGGGTGGTGATACCGATTTTTGCCAACGACCAGAATATCCCCCACCTGGCCGCGCAAGTGGAACAATATATGGACCACCACGGCGCCATTTATGCTTACATCATTGCTGGGCACGGGCTGTATACCTGGGGCAGCTCGGTACAGGAAACATTGCGTCACCTTGAGGCGCTGGAATTTTTATTTGATTGTGAATTACGACTGCACGGAACCCAAAGACCATGAGCGCATTAACCGTTTATCCCGAAAACCAACCGCAGTCAGGCGCCGCTTACACTGACTTTAATGCAATACACCGGCATCTGGACCAGATCGGCGTTCAGTTCGAACGCTGGACCGCCAACTGCGAACTGGCCGCCGATGCCGACCAGGACATGGTGATTGCCGCTTACAGCGATTCCATCGACCGCCTGAAACAGCAATACGGTTTTCAATCCGTTGACGTGATCAGCTTGAATCCCGACCATCCGGACAAAGCCGCGTTCAGGCAAAAATTTCTGTCCGAGCATGTCCATGCCGATTTTGAAGTGCGCTTTTTTATCGAAGGCCGAGGCCTGTTTTACCTGCATGTCGGCGGAAAAGTGTATGCCGTATTGTGCGAACAAGGCGATTTAATCAGCGTACCGGCCAACACCACGCACTGGTTCGATATGGGTGAAAATCCCAAGTTCAAATGCATCCGCCTGTTTACCACGCCGGAGGGCTGGGTGGCTGATTTTACCGGCAACGACATATCCAAATCCTTCCCGACCCTTGACCAGTATGTTGCAGGCTTAGCATGATCAAAGCCATCGTTACCGATATCGAAGGCACGACCTCATCGATCCTGTTCGTCAAGGACGTACTGTTTCCCTATGCCCGAGCCAATCTGGCCGACTTTGTCCGTCGCCATGAGCACGACCCGCAAGTCAAGCCCTTGCTGGACGACGTCTGCAAGGAAGTCGGTTTGGAATTGTCGCTTGAGCAAATCATCGCCCAACTGATCCAGTGGATAGACGAAGATAAAAAAGTGACGCCGCTAAAGTCCTTGCAAGGCCTGATCTGGGAAGCCGGTTACCGCCAGGGCGATTTCAAAGGCCACCTGTATGCCGATGCGGCGGAAAAGCTCAAGTTATGGAAAGCCGACGGACTGGATTTATATGTCTATTCTTCCGGCTCGGTCTATGCGCAAAAACTGCTGTTCGGGCATACCGAATACGGCGATTTAACGCCGCTGTTTTCCGGCTATTTCGATACCCATATCGGCGGCAAGAGAGAACAACAATCGTATGACAATATTGCCAAACAGCTGGGCATGCCGCCGAACCAGCTATTGTTTTTATCGGATATTAAAGAAGAGCTGGATGCCGCCAAAGCCGCAGGCTTTGAGACGATCTGGCTAACCCGAGACAGCGCGCCCGACCCGCAAGCCGAGCACCGGCAAGTAAATAATTTTAATCAAATCGATGTAGGCCGGAATACCCACAGAGGGCACAAGTAAGCCGATTTGAGCGGCTGCGAGAACCGGTGTTGCCTACATGGACAGATATTTGCTCCTGCAATATCTGCATTGACCTCCAGGGATGGAGGAAATGCCGCAAGATTGCTGGGAGCAATCGCGGCCACCACATCCCTGTGGATTATGTAGGTAAGGAGCGTGAGCAGGGAGCGGAAGCTTTTCCGGCAGACCTTCCAGGTTTTTTAAAAACCTGGAAGGTCTAACTCGCATAACGTGCGGATCAGGCTATCGTGTTCCGGCTTATGCCCAGCGGATGCCGGTAAAGCGCATACCTCGGTCTCCGTACGCCATAATTGAGCGACCAGCGGCTTGGCTTTAGCCAATACACCGCTGGTCCAGAAACATTCCGTGCCTGCCGCGCTCTCATCTGCCAACAAATGGCCGGCTTCCAGCCGGTGGCGAAGTTGCCGTGCAACAGCGGCGGCCGAATCAATCACTGACACCCCGGGGCCTGCTATCTGCTGTATCAGCGGCGCCAGGAACGGATAATGCGTACAGCCCAACACCAGCGTATCAGCGCCCCGCTCCAGCAATGGCAGCACATACCGCTCCAGCAATAGCCGGGTTTTGTCGCCCGACAGATCCCCCGCTTCCACCTGCTCAACCAGACCGGGGCACGCTTGGCCCAATATTTCGGCATCCTCACCATAGCGCGCAAACAGTTTCACGAAATTATCGCTGGCCAAAGTCCGGCTGGTCGCCAGAACGCCGATAACGCCTGACTGGGTGTTCGCGGCTGCGGGCTTTACCGCAGGCTCCATCGCAATAATCGGCATGGAAAATCTTGATCGCAATGTCGTTATCGCAGCGCCCGTTGCCGTATTACAGGCAACGACGATGGCCTTGGCATTCCGGCTTATCAAAAACTCGGTAATCGCAATCGACCGTTCCTCGATAAATTGCTGGGATTTATCGCCATAAGGCGCGTGAGCCGAATCCGCTACATACAACAGGTTTTCACCCGGCAGCGCCCTGCGAATCTCATGCAGGACCGACAGTCCGCCAACGCCTGAATCGAAAACACCAATAGGACTTGCCGCATTCATGTTTTGCGACTTTACCAAGCAGTTAAGGATACTTTCATGCTAGACAATGCCAACCACTTGAAAAAGGCAGGATGTGCTGAAAGACAAATAACTCTGAAAGAGAGGATCATAAATTCCAATAACTCAGCCGTTTTTTTCGTCTTGGGCATTAAGGGTTCTAAATAATTTAGAGCATGCTGTTTACAGTTATTCATAGATTCGGCCAGGAGCCGCGTCGTCCAATAGTTCTAAAATAATACCAGATTTAATCAGCTTGGGCGTTTTAACGAATTTTGTTTGTCATACTCATCCATTATACAGCGGATAAGAATAGATTCTCTTATTCACTCTATCGTTAATGGTCTGGAGGAAACAGCCATAGTACCTTTTATATTTAGAGGAGTTGATTCGTATAAATGTAGGATTTGAACTACACTAATAATAGTTGCAAAAGTTCTTGCATCTAAAGCGGGCCTCACTTCAATGGATTCGCCTAATATTGAATGCCAGTAACGGCTTATCTTAGCAAAAGCTCGCTCTTTTACTGGGTTACGGTTTAGCCGTTCAAAGCCGGCTTTGAACTCCCGATATGGCAACACGAGTAGGAAACAGACCCCGGACTGAGCCCCGTTACGAATGCCAAAACTTATTGGACGATTAATAATAATAAAAATCCTGACATTTTATGTGCACTTATTCACGAGAGTCTGCGGGGGCTTATCCTGCGCGTTACTGTTTGCGCTGTATAGCCCGGTGGCGTTTGCGACCAACGGCATCAATCTGATCGGCTTTGGCACTGAATTGACATCGATGGGCGGAGCCGATATCGCGGTAGCTCGCGATACCAGCGCACTCAATACCAATCCGGCGGGATTGACGCAGATTCATGGCCAGGCACTGGATGGCTTTGGCTCGGTGCTGCGCACTTTTGACCTTTCCCACAAAGATAGTTTCGGCAACGATAAGCACGCCGACAACAAATATACGTTTTTGGGCGGCGGCGGTTATGTTGTATCACTCGATTCAGTGCCGTGCACCGTCGGAGTTGGTTTGTTCAGTCAAGGAGGTGCCGGCGGAGAGTTTAAAAACATCGCTACCGCATTCGGTAACCGCGACGACATGAGTTCGCTGTTCGGTATGGCCAAAGTTAGTCCGGGAATCGGCTGCCGCGTTAACGATGCGTGGTCGGTAGGCGCCAGTCTGGCAATCACTTATGCCGGCGTAGAGCAGAAATTTTTTCCCAATACCTCAGTCGGCGCAGTCCCGTTTGCAGGCTATAAGCTCGACGATGCCTCCGCGCTAAAGGTTGGATTCAAGCTGGGTGTACAGTATCGCGTCAATCCATTCCTGACCTTGGCGGCGACTTACACGGAAAAAACCGAATTACCGCTAACCGACGGCGAGCTGGAGGCCAATTATTCGGGGATGGGGTTGGGGATAGTCAAATATCGCAATGCCAGCGTGACGGGTCTGGCACTGCCGCGCGAAGCGGCTTTGGGCTTAGCGTTCAAGCCAGCCGATGCCTGGCTGTTATCTTTTAAAGTTAATTGGATCAACTGGTCTGACGCGATCCAATCCGTCACATTACGCGCCACGGATGCTGACTCCCCTTCGGCACCGGCAGCCTATCAAATTGTAACGGCCGGCGACTGGAATAACCAATGGGTGTTCGCCTCCGGACTGGCTTATAACTGGAATGATCTCACGACAATCTATGCCGGATACAACTATGGCAGTAACCCGATCCCGGCGCAGAACGCCAGCCCGTTGATAGCGGGAATTCTGGAACATCACATCACGCTGGGCGCGGCGCGGCAATGCCGAGGTCAGGAACGAGGCACTATTCCTGCATTTGATGTTGAGCCGCCGCTGGTAGTTGAAAAGTGTGATCCGCGCCCACATCAGCCACCAGAAAAACAGCGTCAGAACCGAGCCTAGCCAAAACCACACCGGCAATGCCGCCGGAGCCGGCTTGGGCGGCGGAGTCGGTATCGTAAAACCGAACCATTGAGGAAACAGTAAAAACAGGAAGAGAGCGGCTTCCACCAACGCTAGCCCAACAAAGATGACCAGGTTGAAACCGGGAGGATTTTCCACAAAAAGCGGCGGAAATACGCCAAAGCCGGGCGGCAAATGGGTTTCGGGATAGGCAAACCATGCCGCAACAAGCGGCAATCCTATCGATAATAGGACCGGCCAAACCAGACCACAGACACGCTGCATGACTCATCCCCTCGTTGATTATTTAGAACAGAATACCTGACCTTTGCGGCTCCGCTTAAGAAGACGCTTATGTCGTTCCGTCAATATACGTACCGGGTGGTCTGGCCCATCGTTTTGCGAAAACGCTTATTTTCGTACATTCGGCTATCAGCCATATGCTTGAGTTCTTCTTTGCTGGCAGCTTCATAAACATAGGCCGAACCGGAACTGGCGCCAGCCGAACCAAACCCATCGGCATGCATGCCTTCAATTGCCTGCATCAGCATCCTTTCAATCCACGGCACATCCCCTTGCTCGCAGGTAATCGCAAACTCGTCGCCGCCCAGACGATGCGCCCGCGCCCTACCATCCAAGCGCTCGCTCAAGTGCCGTGCGAATACGCGCAGTAATTCGTCGCCGCGCTCATGCCCGAACTGGTCGTTGTAATATTTGAGGCCATCCATATCGATAAACGTCAAGCTGCCATGCTGGGGCATGGCTTCCAGCGCTATATCCAGCGCTATGCGGTTGGGCAGGCCGGTCAAGGCATCAGTGCGGGCAATGTGGTTGCTGAGTTCCATGCGTTCCAGCGCGTGTTCCTTTTCATGATGGAGCTGCGCGAACTGATAGGACAACACCAGCGCCAGCAGCATGATCTCTACCGCCACAGCAAACAGGCCCACATGTTCGATATACAGGTTAAAGGAGTTGAGGCTGCTGGCCGAAATCGCCGCGATTCCCAGTACAAAAAACATTCCAATGGCGAGCAGGTAAAGCCGTGCAGTTGCGCTGCCCTCGCGTGAACGTACGAAACCGGCAAGCAAGCCATAAGTCAGAAACAGGCCGACACCGTAGCGATCGATTTCCATCGACCAGTGCGGCATAAACACCGCTAACACTACCAGCCCCCCCAACAGAGCCAGCAGTACCCTACCCGCTGTGTACAGGCGTGGATAAACCTCATACCGAATTTCCAGCAAAGACATCACAAACAGGATATAGGCGCAATTGGAGAACAGGATAGGAATACTAACCAGATAGAACCAGTGCATATCGAACAGTTCTGTAAACACCAGCAGTCCCGTGCCGTTATACAGCAGATTGCCGAGAATGAAGGTCGAGTACATCGCCTCCGGCAAACGCCGACGAACCATAGCCAGCGCCGCATAATAGACCATCAAACCTAAAAACAAGCCCAGACTAAGCAATGTCAGGGCGTTCCCCGGCTTCATCGCTTGCCGGTAAGCGTCCAGCGTGTCCAGATAGGGTTGCGGCACAGCTACCAAAAAAGGGGAATTCAGTTCAGTCAGCAGACGGTAATGGCCGACGGAAAGATCGACCTCACGGCCATGCCTCAGAAAAAAAGGGTTGATATCGCGGCTCTGGATTCCGCCCTGCACATCGGCCACCGGATGTTGCTGGGCATCGAGGATGATATGACGAAAATACCCGATAGCACTGGTGTTCTTGAAATCCAGCACATGGCGGCCGGCAGTGTTGATGTCGAAATCCACTTGGTGCCAGAAACGGCCGCCAGTTAATGCCACCTTATCCGCAGGTTTGAGTCCCGCCGCCGCAAGATCGACCTGTCCCTGATAAGACCAGTCTTCCGATGCCTGATACCAGAGCCCGGCAAGCTCGCGCGCATCGGCCGAACAAACGCCTGACCCTATCAGAAGGCATACGGCTATCCAGAATGTCAGAATCCGGGACATTTGTTTAAAAAGTGTTTGAATCGACCAAACTTTGCCATACTTCCCCACAAAGGAGCTTAAGCATCTTAAGCCAAAATTGAAACCTCTTTAAGTATCCCTTCTATTGAAAAGACAGATCGTCTTGTTACAAACCAAATAACTCGCGCATTTTCTGCCCTGGGCTTTCCGCGCGCATAAATGCTTCGCCCACCAGGAAAGCATAGACGTTATTATCCAACATCAGTTGCACGTCTTCATGGGTATGAATGCCGCTTTCAGTGATAATCAAACGATCTTCGGGAATTTGTGCTTTTAGGTCCAGCGTCGTCTGCAATGAGGTTTCAAAAGTGCGCAGGTTGCGGTTGTTGATGCCGATCAGTTTGGTGTCCAGCGTCAACGCCCGTTGCAGCTCTTCGGCATTATGGACTTCCACCAGCACATCCATGCCCAGTTTGGTGGCGATATCCGATAGCTCGTGCATCTGACCGTCTTCCAACGCGGCAACGATCAGCAATATGCAGTCGGCGCCCAACGCGCGGGCTTCGTATATTTGGTAAGGGTCGATCATGAAGTCTTTGCGCAGCACCGGCAGCGGACAGCGTTCCCTGACCATTTGCAGGTAAACTTCCGAGCCCTGGAAGAACTCCTTATCGGTCAATACCGACAAACAGGCCGCGCCATTCATCGCGTAATCCTGGCCAATGGCAATCGGTTGAAAAAACTCCCTGATCACGCCTTTACTGGGGGAGGCTTTTTTGATTTCGGCAATAATGGCCGGTTTTTTTGCCAATACCTTGCTTTGCAGGGCATTGTAAAAACCGCGCGGGCCTTCTACGGTGCCGGCAATTTCTTCCAGGTTGGCGATGGTCATGCCCAATCTTCGTTTGGCAACCTCTTCGGCTTTTTTATCGAGGATTTTTTTTAAGATGTCTGGCGTATCGGTCATGGTTCTAGTTGTTTTTTAAGGTTTTTGAATAAGCGATCAAGGCATCGAATTTGGCTTTTGCCCCGCCGCTGGCGATAAGGGCTTGGGCTTTATCTATGCCCGCGCTTAAAGAATCAGTGATATTGGCCGCGTAAATGGCCGCCCCTGCATTGAGCGCCACGATGTCCCTGGCCGCTCCGGCTTGATTGTCCAGCACCGATTTTACCATCACCAGGCTGGAAGCTGCACCATCAATGGCCAATTCGCCCAGGCCGGCTCGCTTAAAACCGAATTGTTCCGGCGTAATCGTATAGCGGGTGACTTCGTCGTCTTTAAGCTCGGCAATCGTTGTGGGCGAGGCAATGCTGATTTCGTCGAGCCCGTCGTCGGCATTAACGACCAGCACATGCTGGCTGCCGAGTTTTTTTAACGCCTGTGCCAGCGGCTCTACCCACTGCTTGGCAAATACGCCGATCAGCTGGTTCGGCGCTCCGGCCGGGTTGGATAGCGGGCCTAGCAGGTTGAACAGAGTTCTGACGCCCATTTCCTTGCGAGCGTTGCTGGTATATTTCATGGCGCCGTGATGTTTGGGCGCAAATAAAAAGCCGACGCCGATGTCATTGACGCAACGTGCGACCTGTTCGGCATTCAAATCCAGGTTGACCCCGGCGGCTTCCAGCAAATCGGCGCTACCGCAGCTGCTCGATACGGAACGGTTGCCGTGTTTGGCGACCTGCCCTCCGGCGGCGGCGACGACAAAAGCGCAGGTCGTGGAGATGTTAAAGGTGTTAGCGCCGTCGCCGCCGGTGCCGCAAGTGTCGATGACATGATCGCCTTGAACCGGCACTTTAGTCGCCAGTTCGCGCATCACTTCGGCGGCGGCGGCGATTTCGTCGATGGTCTCTCCTTTGCAGCGCAGCGCGATCAAAAAACCGGCGATTTGCGCGTCGGTGGCGTTGCCGCTCATGATCAGCCGCATCACTTCGCGCATTTGTTCGGAACTAAGGTCTTGTTTGTTCAGCAGGGCTTGCAGGGCTTGTTGTATTTGCATTTAAGTTCGGTTTTTTATTTATCCACGAAAGACACGAAAAGCACGAAAGCAAGCACCTTTTCGTGTCTTTCGTGCTTTTCGTGGAATAATTGATCATTAGAATCAGCTTTTCAACGCATCCTGCAAACGCTGATAAATGCCGCCGAAGCTGCCGTTGCTCATCAACACAAAATGCCCGCCGTAACGCGCTTCGAATTTAAGCTTGGCGATGATGTCATCCAGCGATGAACAAATTTCGATATTACCAGCGTATCTTTTCAGTTCGCTTAAGTCCCAACCCAAGGCTTCCGGCTGGTAGATGATGGCCAAATCGGCATTGTCCAGAGATTCCGCCAGCGTTTTAGTATGGACGCCAAGACGCATGGTGTTTGAGCGCGGCTCGACGATGGCGATGATGCGCTCTTGACCGACCTGTTTGCGCAAGCCGTCCAGCGTGGTTTGTATCGCGGTCGGATGATGGGCGAAGTCATCGTAGACCGTCACGCCGTTCCCTTCGGCACCGCTCAGGGCAGGAATGCTGGCGATCACTTCCATGCGCCGCTTGACGTTTTTGAACTGCCCGAGCGCAGCTATCGCATCCTTGGGCAGGATGCCGATGTGTTTCGCGGCGACTATCGCAGACAGCGCATTGTAGACATTATGACGGCCGGTTAACGACCAATCGACACAACCTTGTGTTTGGTTGTCCATTATTACGTCGAACTTGCTGCCGTCACTGTTGATCAGCTGAGCGTTCCACTGGGCATCAGAATCAATCGAGGTCTTGGCGACCGGCGTCCAGCATCCCATCGTCAATACGTCATTGATATTGGCGTCGCACTCGGGGCTGATGATCAGGCCCTCGCCGGGTACCGTCCTGACCAGATGATGGAACTGTTTTTTGATCGCATCCAGGTCCGGGAAAATATCGGCATGGTCGTATTCCAGGTTGTTCAGGATGGCGGTTCTGGGGCGGTAGTGGACAAACTTCGAGCGCTTGTCGAAAAACGCGGAATCGTATTCATCGGCTTCGATAACAAAAAAGTCGGACTCGCCAAGCCGCGCCGAAATGCCGAAATTTAACGGGATGCCGCCGATTAAAAAGCCCGGCTTGAACCCTTGGTGCTCGAGTATCCAGCTGAGCATGCTGGTGGTCGTGGTTTTGCCGTGGGTTCCGGCAACGCCCAGCACCCATTTGTCCTGCAACACGTGCTCGGCCAGCCATTGCGGGCCGGATACGTATCTCAGCCCTTTGTTCAGCACCGCCTCGACTTCAGGATTGCCGCGCGACAGGGCATTGCCGATGATGACCAGATCGGGTTTGCTATTTAGGTTTTCAGCCCGATAACCTTCCATCAACGTGATGCCTTGCTGCTCCAGCTGCGTGCTCATCGGCGGATAAACATTCTGATCGGAACCGCTGACCTGATGCCCCAACTGCCGGGCAATCACAGCGAGTCCGCCCATGAATGTCCCGCAGATACCTAAAATATGAATGTGCAATGTTTTGTCCTGAGTTGAATTATTTTTTGACGGGCGGATTGGCGCCGGGTTTTTCTGCCGGTTTCCCGGCTGCGCCGTCTTTAGCGGTCGCTTCTTCTATCGGCACTTCCGCCTCTTCTTTGGCCCCGGCTTTTTCCAAAATTTTAATGATGTTTTCGTGAGCATTCTTTTTGGCTCTGGCCATGACCGTCACATTCTGTTTATCCAGCGCATTGACGTCGGCTCCGGCTGCAATCAGTAAATTGACTATCTCTTCATTGCCGAAAACCAGCGCATCCATCAATGCGGTCGTTCCCGAATTATCGGCGAGGCTGACATCGGCTCCGTACGCCAACAGGGCTTTAACAATCTTTACATTGCCGCTGAAACTTGCGGCCATCAGAGCGGTGCGGCCGCTGGCTGTTTTGCCGTTAACATCAATCCCTTGCGCCAGCAAAGCCTCTGTTCTTTCAAGCTTTCCCATCATGGCCGCCGCAAACAAATCTTTGATGTCTTCTGCATGAGCCGCTTGGGACAAGGCCAGCCACAGGATTAAAAAGCAGTCTTTAAATTTCATGCTGAATAGATGCTTGCGTTTAGTGATAAGTTACGATCAAATAACAATATATAACCTATATGATCCAATAATGAACGAAAAAAACAAAATATTAGTTGAAGCCACTCCTTTTTTTATAGAGGCGCAATCTGCTCCCGATGAGGATCGCTATGTCTTTGCCTACACCATCACGATCACCAATGTAGGCGAAATACCGGCAAAACTGCTTCAGCGCCATTGGCTGATTACCGATTCCAACGGCAAGATCCAGGAAGTCAGGGGCGACGGGGTCATCGGCGAGCATCCTTACCTTAAGCCCGGCGAATCATTCCGTTACACCAGCGGCGCGATGATAGAGACACCGGTCGGCACCATGCAGGGCAACTATACGATGCATTCGGATGAGGGTGATGAATTCCGTGCGGACATTCCCAGATTCACCTTGTCCATCCCAAGAACCCTGCATTAAGCATGTCAATTTATGCAATCGGCGATATTCAAGGCTGCTTTGATGAGTTATTAAGACTTCTTGAGGTCATTTCTTTTGACGAACACACGGATCAACTGTGGTTTGCAGGAGACTTGGTCAATCGCGGCCCCAAATCCTTAGAAACCCTCCGCTTCATCAAATCATTGGGAGATTCAGCCGTCACGGTGCTGGGCAATCATGATTTGCATTTATTGGCCGCATCCTGTGCGCCGAAAATAGCCCGCAAAAAAGATTCGCTGCTGCCGATACTGGAAGCGCCGGACAGTGATGAGTTAATCGATTGGCTCAGACACCGGCCGCTGTTTCATTTTAACGAGGATTTCTGCCTGGTCCATGCCGGTCTTCCGCCGCAATGGGATTTTAAAAAAACCCAAAAAATGGCCTTGCTGGCGGAACAGGCTTTGAGAGGCCCCAAATATCAGGCGTTTTTGAAGCAAATGTACGGCAATAAGCCCAATATCTGGTCATCCAACTTGAAAGGGGTCGAGAAATTGCGCTTTATCATCAATTGCTTTACCCGGATGCGTTATTGCGATGTTAACGGCCGGCTGGATTTTGTTAACAGCGGGCCACTAGGCTCTCAGCCTAAAAGTCTTATGCCGTGGTTCGAAGTACCTAAGCGTAAAAACGCCGACATGCGCATTATCTTCGGCCATTGGTCAGCTCTGGGATATTACGAGGGACCTAACTGCTATGCCATCGATACCGGTTGTCTTTGGGGCGGCCAATTGACTGCGTTAAAACTCGGTGAACAGGTGCAGCGTTTCAGTATTGACTGCCCCGAAGTTAAAAAAATCCGCAAAAGCTATCCGCAGGCAGCCAGTTAATTCTAAAAACCGGTTTGTCAGATGATGTTGGAGTCCAAAGGATGTTTTACTCTTCTAAACAAGCTTTGGACTTCTACTATTTACGTCTTTCCAGCTTCAAAAAGCTATAACTGAAATCAACATCAGGATCGTCCTGAATATCTTCCCGCTCCACTTCGATCCATTGCTCCGCGTCAAGCTCCGGAAAAAAAGTGTCGCCCGGAAACGCCTTGTGGATTTGCGTCAGGTACAGCGTATCGGCAATCGGCAGCATCGACTTAAAAATATGCGAGCCGCCGATGACAAAAACCTCATCGCTGCCACGACAACTCTCCAGCGCCTTTTCAATATCGTTGAAAACCAGACAGCCCGGCTGGCTGTATGACGGGTTTCTGCTGATGATGATATTGGTGCGCCCCGGCAGCGGCCTGCCTATCGACTCATAGGTAAGCCGGCCCATCAAAATGGGCGCGCCCATGGTAATCTTTTTAAACTTTTTCAGGTCGGCGGATAAATGCCAGGGCATTTGATTATTCAAGCCGATGGCTCGGTTACTCGCCATCGCGACGATAAATGATATTTTCATGTTAATGCAGTATTCTTCCGAAAATTAATTTTTATCAAACATCATACTATGAAAAATATTCTGGTTGTATTTACCGGCGGCACTATCGGCTCTGTTGCAACTGGCGGAACCATCAATACCGACAGCAGCACAGCGTTCAAACTGATCCAGCTGTTCCAGCAGCGTTACGAAGATCACCGGCAAATCCATTTCGATACGATTCAGCCCCTACAGATTTTAAGCGAGAACCTCGCGCCCCGCGCCTGGAAAACGCTCATTGAAGCTATCGAAGCCGCCCGGCCCGACCGCTATGACGGCATCATCATCACGCATGGCACTGATACTTTGGCTTATACAGCCTGCGCGCTGAGTTTTTATTTTAATTCCGCCAAAACTCCGATGCTGCTGGTTTCCAGCGATTATCCGCTGGATCATCCCAAAGCCAACGGACTTGAAAACTTTATCTGCGCCACCGAGTTTATCCTGCAAAAAAACGAGCCGGGCGTTTTTGTGCCTTATCGAAACCAGCACCAGGCGACCCAACTGCATCAAGGCACGCGGCTGGCCTGTTCTTTACAGTTAAGCGGTGATTTTTTCAGCGTTCAGGGTAAGAGTTACCTGCAATTTGCAAATCGGCAGTTTTCGCTAGTGAATCCGCCTGCGCAGCGCTCCCCTGCTCAAAGTACCCCATTAAAAGCCGAGTTTTCCGAGCGCATCCTAATGATCAAACCCTATCCGGGGCTCGATTACACGCGCTTTAATTTGGACGGTGTCGATGCCGTTCTGCATGATTTATATCACTCCGGCACCGCATGCGCATCCTTGCAATGGGGCGAAAACTATTCATTGCTTGAATTTATAAAACATTGCGGAAACCAAGGCGTCGCCGTCTATCTGGCTCCGGCGGTCAAATCGGCCGATGCCTATCAAAGCACCCAGGCATTAATTGAACAAGGCGCTAAAATAATCTGGAATATGTCGATAGAATCCACTTATGTCAAACTGCTGCTGGCTTATGGAAATTTTGGCGATCAGCGGGAAATAATGGAGTTTCTTGACAAGGATATTGCCGGGGAACACCTTTAACCGGGCGTGTGCATATAACAAATACCGGAGGACTTCGTTAGGAGATTCCGACTCACTGCCATTAAGTGCAGAATATTGCGAGTCAGACCTTCCAGGCTTTTAAAACCTGGAAGGTCTTGCATGTAGCTTATTCCGCAATAAAATGGTTTTGGTAATCGTCCATGGACCGTTTAATCACTTCATGGGCTTCTTCCCGTCCATAAACATTGGTTATTTCGCAGGCGCTTTGCTCGCTCGGCAGCTGTTTATAGGTCAGAAAATAATGTTTCAGGCGGTTGATATAGGACTCAGGGCAGTCCGATACGTCACGCCACTGCCGGTAAAACTCGTCACCTTTCATGACCGCAATTATCTTGTCGTCAGCTTCTCCATCGTCGATCAAACGAAACCCGCCAATCGGTATTGCCTGTAAAAGAATATCGCCATGAGTCACGCTACGCTCACTCAAAACGCAAATATCCAGCGGGTCGCCATCACCTTTAGTAACCTGTCTGCCGGATTTTAGCGCGGCATATTCGGCAACCCGATCCGCACAGAAGGTTTGCGGAATAAACCCGTAAAGTGTTGGAACCGTGTTGGAATACTTTTGCGGCCGATCGATTTTAAGATACCCGGTTTCTTTGTCGATTTCATATTTAACGGTATCCGACGGAACGATCTCGATAAAAGCCGTAACGATGTCCGGTGTATTGTTGCCGGGACTGATACCATGCCAAGGATGCGCTTTGTATTGTATATTCATGAGTAATGGTTCTTTGCTTAAAATGTGAAATGCCTGCTCCTGTCTTGACCGCTAAACAGAAATCGGTGCCTTGATATGTTCATGCGCCTGATAATCGATCACTTCAAAATCCTCATATTGATAACCGAATATCGATTCAGGCCTGCGCTTTATTTTTAAGGTCGGCAGCGCGTACGGCTTACGAGTTAGCTGCAAGTTAGCCTGCTGCTGATGGTTCAGGTATAAGTGCACGTCGCCGCCGGTCCAGATAAAATCGCCCACTTCCAGATCGCACTGCTGGGCAACCATATGCGTCAATAATGCATAACTGGCTATATTGAACGGCAAGCCCAAAAATGTATCGCAACTGCGTTGATAAAGCTGGCAAGACAGCTTGCCGTCGGCGACATAAAACTGAAAAAACGCGTGGCAGGGCGCCAGAGCCATTTTGCCTTGCGCCACATTCTGTTGAGGACTGATGCTTTCGTCGGGCAAATCCGCGACATTCCACGCGGATACGATCATCCGGCGGCTGTTCGGCGTTGTTTTAAGCTGTTCGATAACTTGCTGAATCTGGTCGATATGCCGTCCGTCAGGGGTCGGCCATGAACGCCACTGATGGCCGTATACCGGGCCCAAATCGCCGTTTTCATCGGCCCATTCATTCCAGATATTGACATTATGCCGATGTAAAAAATTCAGGTTAGTGTCGCCGTTTAAAAACCAGATCAACTCATAAATGATCGATTTCAGATGTATCTTTTTAGTGGTCACCAACGGAAAGCCTTCCGCCAGCGGAAAACGCATTTGATGACCAAAAATGGACAGCGTGCCGCTCCCCGTTCTGTCGCCTTTGGGATTTCCTTCAGTCAGGATTTTATTGAATAATTCTAAATATTGCTTCATGCGTTTTTTGATGACTATTGGTTTTTAATAAAACTAAAGACCTGCTTGGGTACTATCCGGCTGGATTATTCAGCGCTTTTAAGTTTTTGGATTTTGCATTCCATCCATCTTTCTGCTTGGAATTTCGCCGGGTTTAAACCGGACATGCAATTCGACGATTCACGATAAGCGCCACATCTAATTATTATCTCTCCTTGTAAAATACCTTGATTAAAGCAGACGCATACGCTCAAAATCGGATTAACGATCCCACTCGAATTTGAGGGTAAATTCTGTAAAGCCGGCTTGAAAGGTTTATCGCTGTTTCTTGTACGATACATTCCAGGCAACTTCCCACTATCTGGGCTGGAGCATTGATGTTTCCTGTTCAACTTGGTTTGCCGTTACTGCAAACGTTGTTTTTCAAGTGAGCGCCGTTGTCGGTTCCAGGCCGCGGCCGTGCCAAAACGTCGCATCCTGATTCGGATAAAGATCATAAACTGATAACACCCTTCATTGCACTACGTAGTGGTGCTGACTTTTAAGATTCTATCATGTTTAAAACTAGACCGAGCAAATGCCGGCCGCTGGAGGTTTGCTTGAGCCTTTTGCTTGAGCAGCTAATAAATAATGAATTTCCTCGCATCAATACGACTTCTGGCCCATAAGCGGGGGCATAGCTGGACACATCGCTGTTGCTAATTCCCATCAGTATTCGTACCAATAGAAATTCTTTTATAGCTGAGTCTATATTGTCAGCCACTGATTAAATATGGGTCAGTATTTATCAGAATAAGCCTTTGGTTTATGTTGCTTTTTTAAGTTTGTCCGAGACATTGGATATCAAGGAAGACTTTTAGATTTCTATATTAATTATTCTCACGAAATTGATCGGTAAATACGCTAAGAATGTTGAATAAGTTCTTGCTAATACTGAGTGTTTGTTTGTAAAAATATTATAGGGAACTAATATGCGCCAGTCTGAATTACGGTCATGGGAAAACAGCAATCAGGAAGAATTAATCGGTATAAAAAATTGGATTAGTGAATTTTTATGCAGCCCTCATCCCTCATTGGGCCGAGAAGGGAATGTTTGCCCGTTTACTAGAGAAGCTATTAACAAGAATACTATTTATTTTTCTCTGGAAAAATCATTTTATTTGGACCAAGAGATCGAGATTAAAAGAATATCGAGTCAAATTAGGCTATTTAAAACACTTACCGTTGATAATCATGATGAGTATAAAGTCATCATAAATGCCTATCCTTATCTTGATAAAAGCGAATACATTAAAATTGAGTTGATCCAAAATAAATTAAAGCCGCTCTTTGTGGAAGAAAACTTGATGATTGGACAGTTTTATCCAGGGTGCAAAGAAAAAGGGCTTTGGAACGATCGTTTTTTTCCTCTTGATAGCCCTATAAGTTTATTGGCTATTAGAAATATGGCAATAACCGATATTGTTTTTTTAATGTCCACCAATTCTTTTTTAGACAAATACTTGCAGGTATTCGGTAAAAGAGGTGAAGATTTTTTAATAAAATATATGGAACGCAAGCAATTACACAGTTAAAGCAAGAGTCACCGATTATCTGTTGTTCTTGCCCGGATTAATCCGTAAGCGGTTGTCTGCTCATCTTTGCAAATAACTTTATATTGTCTTTCGGATTACTACGAAATAAATAAGTGATCGAGCTAAAATTTTCCGGTATTTTGGAGTGCAGGCTTTGCAAGCAGAGCTTGCACTCCAGCTTTGAACCTTAGCTGGAAACTTATATCAGGCACTTAATTTACAATAATTATAAATATGTCATCAAAAATACATACAATAAAAGAAAACCTCTATGTCAACTCTGTATATATAGATAAATTAGAGCTATCGTTTAATCAGTTTATCGTCGTGTCCAAAGACAAAAATATAACCCTGATAGAGACCGGATTTAGAAAAGATTTTAATGATTTGTGTACCAACCTGGCGCTGCTTGGCTTAGCTCCTGAAAACATCCAAAACGTCATAGTGCCTCACTTCGAAGCCGATGAAATGGGAGCAGTGCCTGAAATATTAAACATATCAAACAAAAAAATAAACCTGTACGCTCATCCTATTTGTACATTTGGGTTAAATGATGTTTTTGATGCCAAAGCAAAACCGGTAAAAGACAATGAGATTATATCTGTCTTTGACGGCTGCTCTCTAAAGTTCATACATACAGAACATGTTCATCAATGGGATAGCTTAGTCGTTTATTGGATTGAACAAAAAATATTGTTTTCTTCCGATCTGTTCATTCAAGGCGGTGAATTTACCGGCATTCATACCCATAATTGCGTTAATGAAATAATTGCTTCGATTAAAAAAGATAATTATCTGCCTTCACATAATCATCTGGTTAATGCCTTAAATAAAATAAAGGAAAATGACATTGAAATTGTTTTGCCAATGCATGGATCCGGCCTGTCGAATAATATTGATTTATATATAGAGTCATTAAAAAACCTGGATTTTTAATAATTCCCCGATAACCTCCACTATTTGAGCTCAATAGCCAACTCTGCTGATAGGTAGCAGCACTTATTGATTGCAGAAAATGGGCGTCCTAATCTAGGGGCGCTTGGCATAACACACTAAGCAATTTCTTGAGCGCTTGAACCAATCTATGCTGTCCATTAACTTAATTCTTGGGCTTGATTGAAATATATTGATAATCAGATGAGACAATGGAAAAACAATTCGATAATGCCGATACGGCTACTGCTTTTCATGCCCATCCTTTATTACTGTGGTTTATCGGCGCACTCGATATTCCTATTTTGAAGGTTAGTCTCGACGAGCTAGCTCGTCGCCATGAATTGCCTGAATTAAGTTTTACTGAACTGAGTGGCCTACCAACAGAGACTCCCCCTTTTCCAGTTCATTTAGCAAGGGTCGACCGACCTAAAAAGGCGGCTTTGGATAATAACTATGTGCAAGCCAAACTCATCTGCATTAATAAAGAGAAACAGGTTTTACTACTGACATTTCATCCACTCTTCGATGGAGCTGATGTATTTGCGCACGAACTTTTGATGCTATATAGCGCGTTCAGTGAAGGGCTGCCTCCCCCCAAGCTATTGTTTTCAAGCGAAGACGCCGCTTTGGAACGAGAACGTCTGCAATCTTACTGGAAAAAACAGCTGGCAGATGCGCCGGCTCTGCATTTACCTACGGGTAAGCCTCGCCCGCAGGTTCCGTCGTTTCAGAAGGCATGCCAATCATTCCTGCTACCGCCGAACATAGCCAATGGGCTGAAAACCTTGAGCAAACAGGAAGATGCAACGTTGTTCATGACGCTGACGGCGGCTTTTCAAGCGTTATTGCAACGCTACAGCGGTCAGGAAGACATTGTGATCTGTACGCCAACTGCGACGGAGAGCTTTCTAAAGATCGAAAACTTGCTCGGTTTTTTCGTCAATATCTTAGCGTTGCGTAGCAACCTGTCCGGTAATCCAAGTTTCCGTGAACTGTTAGCGCAGGTGCGTGGCGTTACGCTTGAAGCTTATGCCCACCCAAACATGGCTTTTAACAAACGGGTAGATAGGCTCAATCTACAACGAGATCCACTGTTCCAGGTTATGCTCGTGTTTCAGGATAAACCGCCGTTGAAGCAAATTATTCCGGAATTTCTCCAGCTCGATAGCGAGGCCGTCAAATTCGACCTCACGCTCATACTGTCGGAAACCCGGCATGGCATAGAAGGAACAGTCGAATACGCGACTGACTTGTTCGAGGCCGCGACTATTACCCGCCTGATCGGCCACTTTCAGACTTTACTCGAAAGCATCCTTGTTCGCCCGGAGGCGCACCTGTCGGAATTGCCGCTGTTGACTGAAAGCGAACGTCGGCAATTGCTGGTGAAGTGGAATGATACGGCTATAGATCTTACCGGCGCCAAATTCATTCATCACTGTTTCGAAGAACAGGTTCAACGTACGCCTGATGCCGTGGCTGTAGTTTACCTTAACCAACAGCTCACTTACGGCGAACTTAACCTTCGCGCCAACCAGTTGGCTCATTATCTGCGCGAAATCGGCGTTGAGCCGGAAACATTGGTCGCGATTAGTCTTGAGCGATCCATCGAGCAAATAATCGGTTGGCTCGGCGTCCTAAAAGCCGGCGGCGCTTATTTGCCTCTTGATCCCTATTATCCCAAGGATATGCTGGCATTCATGCTTGAAGACAGCGCCCCGATAGCGTTACTGACCAATAGTCAGCATGAAGCTCTGTTCGCTGATATGCCACACTGCCCCCGTTTGGTTGACTTGTCGGCCAAGTTTCCTGCATGGGCAACTGCTGCCGATAGCAATCCCGATCATAAAAGTGTGGGTTTAAAACCTGAAAATCTGGCTTATGTGATCTACACGTCCGGCTCCACCGGCAAGCCCAAAGGTGCCGAGATAGCGCATCAAAGCCTGCAAAACCTGCTTCCGTGGTATATCCGGGAGGCAACGCAGCTTAGTTCTGAGGATACGGTTCTGGTAGTGTCTTCCATGGCTTTTGACGCCACGCAAAAAGTCATATACGGCCCTTTACTGACTGGCGCCCGGCTGGTCCTGGCAAGCGAGCCGTTTGATCCACAGGCGATCGTAAAGCTGGTGCTAAAAGAACGTGTCAGCCTGATAACCCTCACTCCGAGCGGATTTTATGGCTTGATCGATGCCGGCACTAACGGAGAGCTCCGTACGCTACGGCGGGTTTTTCTTGGCGGTGAACCGATGCAGCCTTCCAAGCTGCTGGAACTGCCTGAGCCACGGCCCGAGTTTTTCAACTGCTACGGGCCAACCGAGTGCACGGCTATAGCGGCCTTTTTCCGTTTGCCTTCTGATCTTGAGCAATACCGCAACCGTCCTGTGCCTATCGGCAAACCGATCTGGAATGTCCGGATTTACATCCTGGATAGCTATCGGCAACCGGTGCCGATTGACGTCACAGGAGAAATTTATATCGGCGGAGCGGCGGTTGGCCGTGGCTATCTGAATCGGCCGGAGTTGACAGCCGAGCGCTTTGTGCTCGACCCGTTCGCAACAACTGCGAATGCGCGTATGTACAAGACCGGCGACCTGGCCCGATGGCTTACTGACGGCACCATTGAATTCCTGTCCCGCAACGACTTGCAGGTCAAGATTCGGGGCTTTCGCATCGAGCTGGGCGACATTGAGGCGTCATTGCTCCAACACCCGCAAATACGCGAGGTTGCGGTGGACGTGTACGAAATCAGCCCAACTGACAAACGGCTGGTGGCTTATTTGGTACCCCAAAACAATGCTATGCCCGCCCTTTCAGAGCTTCGGGACTTTCTAAAGTCGAAATTACCCGAACACATGGTCCCTTCATTTTTTGTGTTTCTCGATGAACTGCCGCTGACCTCGAATGGCAAGCTGGATAGAAAGGCCCTGCCCGAGCCGGATATGAGCCGACAGGTTCTGGATACGGATTTTATTGCGCCAAGCAGTCCGGTGGAGCAACTGCTAGCCGAAATATGGAGTAATGTTTTAAGCGTTAACCGTGTCGGCACACACGACAATTTCTTCGAACTGGGCGGGCAGTCATTGCTCGCCACGCAGGTACTAATCCGCGTTGGTGAGCAACTATCGGTCGATATTCCGCTGAACGCCCTGTTTGAAAAACCGACTATCGCCGAATTGGCAAAGCTGATTGAAAATACCGGAGTCAAAGCGTCGAGCGTTTCCAAGCCCATTACTCCACAGCTTCGCATGGCTTTTAAGATGGGTGCAACTTGAAATAACTCAGCGGGAGCGAATTTTCTTATCCAGTGTGCTTTTGAGCAGGATACAGTTTGGTAGGGTACGCATCGCGTACCAGTTTTCTGAATCAAATACCCAAAAGGTACGCAATGCGCACCCTACAGTGCTTATGGAAATATAAATTTTATTTTGCATCCTGGTTTTTATGCGCAAAATAAAACATCGTTGCGCCAATCAAGATCATCGGCGTTGACAATATCTGTCCCATAGTCAGCCAGTCCAATGCGATATAGCCTAATTGCACATCCGGCATCCTGAAAAATTCGACAAAAAACCGGAAGCAGCCGTAAAAAAACAGCGCCAGTCCGGTCGCAGCCATAGTAGGTCTTGGTTTGCTGGTATAGATCCAGAGTATGACAAACAGCACCACGCCTTCTAAAAAAGCTTCGTACAACTGTGAGGGATGACGGGCTAACGGGCCGCCGTTAGGAAACACCATGGCCCAAGGCACATCGGTGGGCCTGCCCCATAATTCGGAATTGATGAAATTACCGATACGCCCTGCCCCCAAACCGATAGGTGCCAGCGGCGCAATAATATCGGTCAATTGCAGCACGCTGCATTGCTGCTTTTTGGCGAACAACCACATTGCGATGAAGACGCCCACCATGCCGCCGTGAAAGGACATGCCGCCCTGCCATATTTTAAACAGCACCAGCGGATTTTCGAGGAAGCCGGGGAAATTATAAAACAGGATATAGCCGATCCTGCCGCCCAGCACGACGCCGAATGCGCCGTAAGTTACCAAATCCTCTATCGCTTCCGGCTTGATCGGCGACCAGGGCTGTTCGGCACGCTTTTGTCCTAAAAACCATACCGCGGCAAACCCGATCAGGTACATAAGGCCATACCAATGGATTTTTACCGGACCTAAACTTACAACGATGGGATCGATTTGTGGAAAACTCAGCATAATTGTCGAATGGATAATTTATTGAAAAGATATTTTTGATGGGAGGCAGTTCTTTTTCAGCTTTAGTGTGTCTTGCCATAAAAAAGCATCCGGCTGCCATGCCGTTAACTGCGAAAAGTTTCCATATCTAGCAGCACAGATTACCGACTGTTACCCAAACTCATGTTGTATTGTATCTTTAGGCACATCGACCAGCCTAATAAGATTTATTTCTTAAGCCTCATTATGAGCCTGCGGTGAAATACTGCTTTGCCCAAATTCAGTTCCACGGCCGATTTATAAAAACTGTAAATTTACATAAAATAGAACCTTATTGTATGCGTGTATGGGGTTATGTTGAATACAGTAAAAACAGCCGTTTCGATGAGCAATCCGGACATGCAGCCTCGCTGTGCTGCCATCCGTTTCGCAATCGGCGAGTGCTCGCTGGGCTCGATTCTGGTAGCGATCAGTGAACGTGGCGTCTGCGCCATCGCTTTGGCTGATAATCCGAAAAGTTTAATGCGGGATTTACAAGATAAGTTTCCGCAAGCCGAACTTATCGTTGCCGATCCTGATTTCGAGCAGCTGATTGCCAAGGTGGTGGCTTTTATCGAAGCCCCGGCTTTGGGACTGGATTTGCCGCTGGATGTGCGCGGCACGGCTTTTCAGCAACGGGTGTGGCAGGCTTTGCGGGAAATTCCAGCCGGCGCCACTGTCAGCTATTCCGAAATTGCCCGACGCATCGGTGCGCCTAAAGCAGTACGGGCCGTAGCCGGCGCTTGTGCGGCCAATATTTTGGCTGTTGCGATACCCTGTCATCGAGGGGTCAGAACAGACGGTAGCTTGTCCGGCTACCGCTGGGGCGTCGAGCGTAAAGCGGAATTGCTGCGCAGGGAAAAGCATCCATAATGGACCCTACCGTGCTGACTTGTTCGCTGGGATTGCCGAATCATTACCGCGCCAACGATATTCTGGCCTTCCATAAGCGTGATGCCTTGGCTGTTGCGGAGTCGGTTGACGATCATAGTCTGCGCAAAGGTTTAGTGTGGAACAATCAAGCCTCCTGCCTGACTATCCGTTTTAATGAAAACAGCGCCGATGCCGAACTGGTTATCGATGGCTTAGCCAATACAACCGATGCCGATGTGTTGAATGACAGGGTGCGGCGCATGTTGGGTTTGAATCAGCATGTTGAAGACTTTGAACAAATCTACCGGCACCACTCGCAAATCGGTAGGCTGATCGAGCAGCAGCCGGACTTGCGTGTGCCAACGACAGCGACTGTTTTTGAAGCCTTAAGCTGGGCAATCACGGCTCAGCAAATCAGCGTTAAGGCGGCAATTTCCATACGCCGTAAATTGATTCAGACAGCCGGACTACAGCATTCCAGCGGACTGTTTTGCTACCCGGATGCCAAACAGCTTGCCGGGGCCAGCGAGAACGATTTGCGTCAAATCGGATTTTCGAAAACCAAAGCACAAACCTTACTGGCGATCAGCCGGATGATCGAAAACGGAGAGATCCGTTTAAAAAGCGAGGTCAATACAGCAAATGTAGAGGAAATTTTCCGGCAATTGTTACAGATACGCGGCATCGGCCCGTGGACTGTCAATTACGCCTTGCTACGCGGCTTCGGTTGGCTGGATGGATCGTTGCATGGGGATATCGCGGTACGAGGCGGCTTGCAAGCGCTGCTGGGCAGTGCAGATAAAATCACTGAACAGCACACTCAGCAGTGGCTGGCACAATTTTCCCCTTGGCGAGCACTGGTGGCCGCCCATCTATGGGCGTTTTTTATTCGCCATACCCGAGAGCAACGTCTCAATTCAACCGCAAAAAACCGGGGTTAAAACACCGGTCATTTCGTTAAGCTATTATCCACAAGCTTTTTTGTTCCTGTATTCAGGACTGATGCATTCAGAATGAATTACAAATGGGCATACGGAAACCGCTAAGAAAGGGCTTAATAACGAGGCTAACGACAATCCGCATCAACAATGGCACGGCTCTATTGAAGCAGTGCGGTATTAAAATCCAACCGAAGCATTAGTACTCAGTCAAATTTATAATGTCGAGTGAGAAGCCGCTCCCACAGTTAAATTATCAGCGGACAAAACAGGATTGACAGTACTAGATCCAAAGTGGACAGTTCGTGATGGGCCTGCAAATTTTACGAATTGTTACATGCCTATAAAAGCCACCTGTTTTTTTTGGTTAGTAAATATAGGTATCATTACATATTGTGCATTCAGTTCTGAATACGTATTGTTGAACTATGGGCGGAGTGATGGATTAGCAACTTTTGACCTGATAATGTATGACCATTTTCGGCCAATTGCAGACCTGCATATCATTTTGTCCAGTCAAGCCCCTTTTTGAGGAAAGGCAACAAAATATAATTAAATAAACTACGAGGATTTTAAAATGGCTGAAGAGCAAGAAAAAGATTACACATGGTGGTACGCTGGCGTTGCTATTGCTGCTATTGTTGTTTTAGTTGTGCTGCTGAAAAAGGACGAAACTAAGCATTTGCAAAGTGGTGCGGTTGAGCAGTTGCAAACTGAAACCTTTAAAAATATAGAAAAAAGAAAAACCAGTAACGTTACTGGTGACGTAGGTAATTGAAATATCATCCCGCCCCCGTTATTTTCATAACGGGGGTATTGTTATTTTTATGTTAACTCCCTATCGATAAGTGCCAGCGAGAAGTTCGTTTGCATTGTTAGCATGGCACAAGCTACCGATTGATTGGCCAGCAATAACCACGAACCTCATGTGATCCACTTAGTATTTACTCAAATTCAGTACTAAAGCCGTTAAAACAATCTGAAGAGTTTCTACCTGTACTATGCCCGTCGCTATCTGTGTGCCGCCGAATTTACGACGTCGCCCAGCTTCAACCGTTGCGTGTAACGCCTGCCCGGCCGTGCTGTGCCTTTATAAGCGGCCTTATTCGAAATGCTCACAAGCGAATGCCAATCCGTACGATCGAGAATGGGCACCGTATTTCGAATCCCGCCGGTCAAGAAAATGCCGAACTCGTCGAGAGGGCGGATGAAGCTCTACCGTGCCTGGCTAAGGCAGGATGGCAGATATCCCATCGAAATTGGCATAGGCTACACCAACATACCGAGAAACACCGTGGTGGAACCGGGTACCGAAAGCTGTCTTTGTAGAGGGCTTAAGGCGGATGAAAGGAAACTCTCAAGTCCATTTCTACCCGACTGTTTGACAGCAGAGGAACCAATTAAATTAAAATTCAAAAAAAGGGGAGGGCATAAAATTGCTTTGCCTCCCCCTATGGCTAGATTATCATCGATGGATGAAGGGGATAGCTTAATCGTTTATTTAGCGTTTTGAGATATGTGCGAATACTTATATCACCTCACAAACTCACGCCCTAAAGTTAAAAGGTTGATTCGCCGCCAGGCAATTCACCACAGGACGACAGGATGTCATCGGCGTTGTGTGTATGGTTTGCTTCTCGAAACTACCCTACAAATAAGGCTATTTCGACTCTTTGGAGGACCCTTGTGAATCGGCGCTAGATCCACATTCACCGATGCTTCTGACATTATTTACTTGCTTGCCGATACACTTGTACTCCGGGTTAATTTTGGTCGTCTGTTTTTTACAGGTTATGGTACTGCTGATCACCGTATAAGGGTCACCGGCTTCAGTTACGCCCGTCTTGCCGGGCGATTCCAAGTATATTTGAGCCCTGGCATCAGCTTCTGTGTCTGCAGTTCCAGTGGCTGTTACGATGTGCCTACAACTATGTCTTTTCTGGGAGTCATTAATGTCGGCTTGTTTCTTTTCTTCGAGTTTTTGCCTTTCTTCGCTTTCAGCTAGTTCTTTTTCTTTTTGAGCTTTTTCAGTAGCAAGTTGTGTCTTTTTTTCGGCGTCTAATTTTTTCTGCTCATCATCAATACTCCCAGTCTTCTTGTTACTTGGCAGCGCAGGACCTTGTGAAACTGCGGCTGGATTTTTCTCTCGCTTCTTTTGGGGTTTAACTGATTTCTGATTATTTTCAACTACTTGCGAAGCGTCTCTATACGAGTATGGGAATTCACACTCGTACCGATCCTCCCTCGATACGCTACCGATTATTTTGCATGTACATTCCCCGATGCTGATCAACTCGTGGGGACCTGATGAAAAAGAATCGATAACTTCAGGTACACGCCTCTGGCACCACGTACTAACTTGATTCTTATCGAGTGCTGATGAATAGGCTAATTCCTTAACAATACGCCCCTTACCTTTTAATGTTGCTTCTTTATAAACCAAATCTGATGGGCTAATTTCCCAAGCTCCAGCAATAGAAACTTTGGATATTACAAGCAACAACAAAACAACGAATATTCTCATTTAAGAGCTCTTTAAATTTAATAAACAGAAACCTAAACGAATGGAGGCATTCACCCAGGCCAATTAAACTTGATTTTAATGGCTAGCATCGGCCATTACAATTGCTTAAGCTGTTAGCCTGCAGAACCGCAGGAAAGGATCAAACAACGTGCGGTCTATCAATTGCGAAAGTTGGACTGCGTTCCTCAACCGATCATGCAGATAGTCAATCTCCAAAAAATGCCGTTTGAATGTTTTTCATCTGCCGGCGACTGACCTGAATGGGACGTAAGGAATAAGCTTTGTTACTCCCCTGTTGGCAGCATAACGACCATTACAAGATTGCCGTACAATGCCGATAATTAATTATTGCCATCCTGTTCTGTTACTGCGATTTCAGTTGAAATCATAGCGAGAAATAGGGATGAGAACTTAATCTGATGGATGATGTCAAAATGTCAGTTTAATTAATGCCTCGAACTCCATCACGGGAACCGGCCTGGAGAACAGATAGCCTTGCCCATAATCACAGCCGGCCTGCATTAAACAATCACGCTGCTCCGAAGTTTCTATCCCTTCGGCGATAACCTTCATGCTTAGTTTGTGCGCCATCAGGATCATGGCTTCGCACAAGGCCATATCGGTAGCATTAGCCGGAAGATTGTGCACGAAAGATTGATCTATTTTCAGATAGTCGATGTCGAACTTTTTAATATAGGACAAAGACGAATAACCGGTACCAAAATCGTCCAGCGATACCTGAATGCCGACATTCCTGTAACTGAGCAGCATGTCGGAGGTAGCACTGGAGGCATCCAACAGCAACCCTTCGGTGATTTCAATAACCACGCCATCTCCAGCCAGCTCTAACATATCCAGGTGGCTCAACCAGTTGAAAGCCATGGCGTCCGGCCTGCGAAACTGTACCGGCGATTTGTTTACACTGATTTGGAAGCTTGGATCAATGGTGTTGCGTAAAGTTTTAACTTGTTGAGCTGCTTCTTTAAATACCCAATCGCCTATCTCACTTATCAAACCGATTTCTTCTGCGACAGGAATGAACAATGCCGGGCTTATTAAGCCTTTGGTCGGATGATGCCAGCGAATAAGTGCTTCGGCTTTATTGATCTTCCCTGTGTTGAGTTCGACTATCGGTTGGTAGTAAACCTCGAACTGTTGCATGGCAAGCGCACTACGAAGATCATTAGTCATGCTCAAACGATATTGCGCAGCTTCTTGCATGGCTGCCGTAAAGTAGCTGTAGCAATTGCGTCCTTGCTTTTTTGCCGCATACATGGCTTGATCGGCATTTTTGATCAATTGTTCCGCATCGCTTGCATCGGCCGGGTAGATGGTGATACCGATACTCGCTGAAACATAACTTTGCTCGCCATTAAGTGGAAAAGGCTCGCTCATGCTGGACAGAATGCATTGGGCAATGCGTCCAACAGCCTCTACATTTTCCAGGTCAGCCAAAATAACCATAAATTCATCGCCGCCTAGACGTGAGATGATATCGGAGTCACGCACACAACTGCATAAGCGTTGGGCAGCGATTTGCAGTAATTTATCGCCGAGGATGTGGCCTAACGTATCATTGACTTCCTTAAAACGGTCAAGATCAATAAAAAGCACTGCGAAAGTAGCCCCATTCCGCTGTGCTTTTTTAATTTCATGTTCCAAGCTCTCATGAAACATCCGCCGGTTTGGCAGTCCGGTAAGCGTATCAAAATTAGCCTGCCGCCAAATTTGTTCTTCGGATAACTTTTTCTCGGTAATGTCGATAGCCACACCGTCCCAAAGAGTTGAGCCGTCGCTGAGTTTGGGACGAGAACATACGTGTATCCACCGTTCGGCACCTTTTGGTTGATGCGTGCGCAATTCCATTGAAAAGTCGCTTAATTCACGGGCACTTCTGTCCTCGGCTTCTTTATAAAGCGCTATTTGTGCAGGATCGATTTGTCCAAGCAGCACCATGGCGTCATTTAATACGGCTTCGGCGGTAATGCCATGCACTTTTTCAACACCTGCACTGATAAAATGAAATCTGGGCGTTCCATCCTCGGCAAGCGCATATTGATAGATATAACCATTCGGCAAATTGTTGCCCAGCGAACGAATCTTGTTTTCACTTTCAGCCAGTTTTTCTTCAACTCGCTTACGTTCGGTTATATCGCGACTGACGCCAACTAAGCCTAAACATTTTCCGTCAACTGCATAGATAGGGGTTTTCACGGTCTCCAAAATAACGCGTTGACCGTCAGGGTAAGCCACCTCTTCTTCATTGCTGCGGGATAGCCCGCCTTCCAGCATTTCAATATCGTTTGCCTGGAAGCTAAGCGCTGTGTTCTTGTCGAAAAAGTCAAAATCAGTCTTGCCGATTTGTTCTTGTTCAGTGCGTCCTACAAACTTTTCGAAGGCTTTGTTGCAGCCAAGATAAACGCTGTTATGGTCTTTAAAGAAAATCAGGTCAGGCACCGCATCGATAAGCGTTCTTAACAAAGCTCTTTCATTTAACAGCGATTCTCGCAAGGCATATTCTTCAGTGACATCACGAAACACCAGTACCACACCGAATATCTTACCCGCGTGGGTTCGAATCGGCGCCGCAGAATCAGCTATTTGGTATTCAGTGCCATCCCGGGCAATGAGTACCGTATGATTAGCCAAGCCGATGATTCTGCCTGTGGCTAAAACCTGTTTTACCGGGGCTTCTGCGGTCTGCCGCGTGTGGGCATTCACGATAATGAAAACGTCTTCCAGCGGTTTACCGGTGGCTTCTGCGGATGACCATCCGGTTAATTTCTGCGCTATTTCGTTCATAAAGGTGATGCAGCTATTCACATCAGTGGCTATGACCGCATCGCCGATTGAGAACAAGGTAACCGCCAAATGTTCTTTGCTTTCTTCAAGTTGGCTAATAGTCTGGGCCAGCTGTTTACGCAGCTGGTTCCAGACCTTGCCGAATGAAGCCAATTCTCCGTTGCCTGTCAGGTTCGCAGACACAGTATAGTCGCCGGCTGTAAAACGAGTCATCACCTCGGTCAGATGTTGAAGCGGCCAATCTATCCATACGAAAATTATCGTGCCGATAACCAGCATCAGTAATAACCCGACGCCTAGTATCGGATACATAGAGCGTATCAATACATCCCAACTGGCGGATTTGAGGCGAGCGACATCATAATCCAGCAGCAAATAACCGATCTTTGTCGGACGCAGCTGGCCGGACTCAGTAGCGATGATAACGGGCTGATAGCCAAGGATACGCTGATGATCGGCAGAAAATTGAATGCTTGAATTGCGGCTATCTGTTAACTGTTTCAGTTTAAATTCGGGCAGTACCTCTAGCGAGGAGCGTCCAAGCCATTCTAACCGCGTTGCCTGACTCACCCGTCCGGCATCATCTACCAAAGCAATGCTGTTGATCTGAGTATCAACGCCATATCCTGCGATTTCTTCGGCGATCAGGTCTTGTTGTCCATGTCTAAAAAGCGCTTCAATGTGCAGCTCGGTGTTTGCCAATAAACGTCGAACATCATTAACCGAACGTGTTTCAATAGTATCCAGCACTTGCTGATATTGATAAAAAACAGAAAATGATAAGAGCAATATAAACGAACTGATGACCAGTAAAGGTAAGGCCTTATGGAGCCGAATGGTAGAGATGGGGGTCATTGGGAAGTTTCTGGTAAAAATTTGGGATCTGCCAGTAGCTCAGTACTGATATTGCCTTGCAACAGTTGATGTGCTTGCATCAAGCCGGCTAAACCGGCGGCCGTTTTGCGCAAGGCTGGTTCAGAGTCGGATATCCATTTCCGGTTGTCCGCCAAGCTAGGCAGTTTAAGTCCCTTAAAAAGCGGCATAACCTGTTGCGCATCTAATGCCAGACGAGGCGCCATACGAACAGCGGCATCCTGGGGGTTTTGAACAAGATGATTGAGTCCGGCAAAATAACCGCTTATGAGCGCTTTAAGCGCAGCTTCATGCTGTTCAAGAGCATCGGCGCGAACCACCAGGACATCAAGTATTCTTCCTGGAACCTGGCTGCTATTGAACAATTCATGCGCCCCTGAGCTTAACAACTCGCTACGAATAGGCTCAAAGGTGACTATTGCATCAACTTTATTGTTTTTCCAGGTAGCGAGATGATCGTTTACCGATGTTGGAATAATTTCAATATCATCCGCTTTGAGCGAGGCGCTTTGAAGAGCGGCATCCAAGACAATTGCACCGGTTGCATTATTTTCCACGCCGATACGTTTACCGCGCAGTCCCTGCAAATCGGCAATATTTGAGCGTGCCAAGAGAGCGTCGCCACCATTGGAAATGTCCATGATCAAGATAACGCGCAGATCGACATCGTTATTTTGCAGCAAGCTGAGCGTCTCATCCAGCGTTAACGTGGCGGCTTCTACGGTGTTATTGCGGATAGCATGAGACACTTGGCTTGCGGAGATCATTTCTACCAGGCGTATCGGCGCCTTATCGTATAAACCAAGGCTGCGTGCGAGATATAGCGTTTCATAGCCAGGCCAAACACTAGTGGCAACCCGAAGGATGGGCTCAGGCTTTGATGAACAGGCAGGCAAGGCTAACAGAAAAACCAGAACACAAAGAAAACGAGACCCTAATAAAAACGGGTGGTCTCTACAGACAGCGGTTTTGATCAACATGACATATTCCAGTTGTGTATTGTCCAACTTGCTTTAAATAGGTGGCTCAAACTCCTTCGCCTATGTTCAGGCGATAGACAACAGAAAGCAAGCTAAAAATCTTATGAAGCATTAGCAATCCATTTGGTCTGTCTCCTCTTTATCTTCCTGCCCTTCTTCGCTGGTCACGGCTTTGCTTTCCGTGATTCTTTCAGTGGATTCGGCGTGTAACAGAGAGGGGTTTCACACAACGCCTTGTTGTTGGAGATTTTTTTTTCGCTTCTCCATTGAGCGGTCTTATTTTTTTTCTCTGTCAATCTACTGAGTCACTACTATAAGGGCTCTGACTCCTGACAATGTCACCTCATTGGCAGGTCTCCCCGCTTACTTCAATTTACCTTCCGAACATTCCGCTCCCAACCACAGGGTAGGCTTAAGTTTCGTTTCATTCGCCATGACAACGTAACTGATGATTTTCAGGCTTCATCATGTACTCGCAGACTCGCCGCCTTGCCCTGCCGAATCGGATTGGTTATCCTACGGACTGCTCTTTCGCTTCCAGTTGCTCCCCACCTCATTTCACAATGACGCAGTTACTTTCTGCTACGACGTTATGGCATAGCCGACAGTGACTTCCACCCTGTTGATAAATTGCCCTTGTGGGCGCACGAGTTCAAAGCTGGCTTTGAACGTTTGGCGATCGGACAAAACAAGTAGGCTACAGCCCCCAACCTGAGCCGTTACCAATGCCAAAACTTATTGGAGGGCTAATATATCTAACGCGGCACCAATCACAATTCTCGAACCCGAGTCAAATCTCGCATAAATGACTCAATTGGCGTTGTCTTCAACAAACTTCCGCAACTCATCGGCCACAACATTTTTTATATTTTTTACCGCTACCACAAGGGCAAGGATCGTTACGGCCCGGTTTTTTCGGGGGATTTAATGCGGAGGCATGCAACAGAGGCAATGTGTTTTTTCCCAATTCGCGGCGCAGATCATTGTACAACTCGGCAAAGGCATGACCCAAATCAGGGAATGGGGTTAAAAACATCCATTGCGGTTTGTGTTCCAGAGCATTTTGCAAAATCCCAAAAGCCTCGTCCAACCGATTCAAATCAGTCAGTGTACTAGCCAGTATAAACTGCGCGTCGATAGCCGTCGGAGCCAACTGGGCGGCTTTACGATAGGCTTTTAACGCGGCTTTGGGCCGGCTAAGAGGCACTAACAAATTACCCAACATCAGCCAGTCTTTAGCCGAATCCGGATTCAGCGCCAAGCGGGCACGCACCGTGGACAGCGCATCGGATGCAGGCATCACTTTGCCGCCAAGGCTGCAATCGAGCTTTCTGACCAGTGGCTGGGTAATATCGCCGGCATATTCGCTAATCTGGAGTTTGAGCAATTCCGCAGTCACGGCCGCTAGAGCCATTGGGGTAAATGTAAATTCCACCTCGGCATCGCAAGCAGCGCAGGGAAATTCGTCCGCCAACAGACAAGCCCTTTCCTCGCTTTTACCGACGATCACCCCTTTGGCCTGATAACGATTGACGGCGCCGCAATTGGGGCATTCCAGTTCCAACGACAAATAATCAGTGCGCGGCAAAGCGCCCGAAGACCATGCTTGGAACAGTTGCTTGGACCGCTCGTAATCGGCCATTGCGCTTAATTTAGCGTCCTCCAGCTCGGCATCCTGATGATCGAACAATCTTGCGACGATGTAAAATGCCCGATCGATCAACGCTTGTTTACGCCTTAGATGGGCTTTCAATAAATCCAATAATCGCGGATCCGGCAGCGCAACCGCCAATTCACAAGCCCGTTCCATGTCGTCCTCCAACAACTCGGCAAACCGCGCCACCGCAAAATCCGCCGCAGCTTGTCCACCCACTCTACGAATGCCGGTCAAACCATAGATTTGTTCCGACCCGTCCAGTTGATCCCAACGCTCGATTAAGGCTGCTTGCGCCTTACTGCCTATTTCGATTAAGGCCTTTTGCGCGGACTCGCAAAGAAAATCCCCTTTATCGCCACTAATGGCGTCTATCAATGAATCGATAAATTCAGGATATTTAAGTTCCGCCATCACGTCCGCGATATGAATGCCGCCATAATCGTTGGCACTAGCTTGCAAGCGTTCGATCAGTCCGTTAGCTACCGCGGCCGGTTCAAATTGTTTCAGATGCTCCGTCAATGGCTTTTGCCAACGAGGCTCGGCGACATCAGCCGCCAATAAATCCATGGTATCCGTCAAATTCAAGTTTGAAACATCCATGTCGTTTTTCGCGTAACCTTGTATGCAGGCTGCGATGGCCAGTTGAATCTGTTGCGATTTGGACAAAAGGCCTGAAATAGCCGACGTATCGCGTATTAGGCTTAATAGTTTCTGGCAGGCCTCGGACCTTTCACCGAGAGCTTGCAGGCAATCCAAAACTTCTTCGAGTTTAGGCGGTTTGGCCAGCCATTGGTCGAATTGTTCCAGTGGCGCATCATCGCTGAAAAAAGGCGTTAACTTGGCGAACCGTAACGGCGAATCATATTGATCCCAATCGAACACTTCGCTCAAATAGTGATGACGGCCAAACAGGCTGCTAAATAATGATTTCCACAGTGCTTGCCGGCGGTCTGCGTCGGTTTGATTTTTCAACGCGGTTTCCAACAGAGAAACCAGGGTTTGCCGGGACAATAATTGACTCAGCTCCAAGAGCGAGCCCAGCAGCATCGATTGGATCATGCGATCCGGCCACGCTAAAACCGCTTTGGTCAACTGTTCGGCGAGCTCGCGATGTTGTTCGTTATTCGCATCATTCAGGATCTTGCCGACCGCACTGAATCTGATTAAATCCTCATTATCACCTTGCGGTAACCGGTCGATGGCATCCCGGTACAGCCGGATTAACTCATCCGGCGCTATTTCCATCAGAATTGCGGAGACGGTTGCCGACAATGATCCCGGCCATGCCGGCCAATGCTTGACAAGCAAATGACTCAGATTAGTTAAACGCCGGGCCGGATACTTCCGCAATAAATTGTTCAACAGCGTGGTTTCCTCGCTCTCGATCAATTCGGCAAGCAACACGTCATGAAACCAGGTGTCCTCGATAGCGGAACGCTCGCTTTCCGCGCTCTTGGGCACATCGTTGTAATAACGGATAGCCCATTCCAGCATTACAGGATTGTCCAGTTTGCCTTTGGCGGCGGTGATGACGTTAATCATAATGATACCCTATGAATTAGGTTAAGGTTTTGCCGGCCGGTAAACTCAGCCTGATGGTTCATGGTCATTCGGTTGATGATTGAACCGTTACTTGGCCGTTCATAAGCAGAGGAAGAGTCAATCGTGAAGTTCGATTAAGCGCAGATTTTTGAAACTAGGTTGAAAGATCATTTTGTTGTAATTTGACATCATTGCATCATAGCATTTTAAAAGTGCATTGTCTGGATAGGCGAACTCCAGCGAATGAAGATCGTCTTTTGTTATTGAACCGAAAGTTGTGCCTTCCGAATTCCTACGATCAAATCCCTGTTTAAAATATTCCATTACATAAATAAGAAAACCGTGATAACCATCCTACGAGCTGCTACACCTGTTGCCGGGATTACAAGATGATGACGGCGGCTGTCATATCTCATAATTTATAAAATCCCTACAAACCTAATACTCTGACTATTCCGATTAAAAATCACTTTCAGTTCCGATACAAATCTACCGACCGCCTCACCATTTCTCCACACACCTGACATTTGCCTTCCAAAATTAAACAATTGGATTTTGATGTACAGGAGTAATCGGTAATCGTTGTGCCTTATCGGCAATGGCTACACCAAACGGACCTAAGTATTGTTTGTTTGTCCGCCTCAGACATGGCTTGCCATTGTTGTCCAGCTTTCTGCGTAAATTGATTGGCCATAAGTATTTTATCGTTGTAATCCGGCCGCAACATCCCTAAACGACGCTAGCGCCGCTTCAAGGTGCTCGATGATTTCTTGCTGCAGCACATCGGGGGGCGGCAAGTCATCCAGATTCTCCAAGCTGTCGTCTTTTAGCCAGAAAATATCCAGGCTGGCCTTATCGCGGGCCATCAACTCGTCGTAGCTGAAATACTTGAAATACTCAGTTTCGTTGCGCTCATGACGATTTTCCGGGTTGTAGCAGGTAATGAAATCCTGCATGTCGTCGAGCTTTAGCGTCCTCGTTTTTAGCGTGAAGTGCTTATTGGTACGCAAATCGTAAAACCACACGCCTTTGGTATGGGTCTGGCCATCCTTAGGCTTGGCATCGAAAAACAACACATTCGCCTTTACGCCCTGCGCATAGAAAATACCGGTTGGCAGGCGAAGCACTGTATGCACGTCGCAATTTTCCAGCAGTTTACGGCGGATTTTCTCGCCGGCACCGCCTTCGAACAGCACGTTATCCGGCAGCACCACGGCAGCTTTGCCATCCAGCTTCAACATGCTGACGATGTGCTGCAAGAAGTTGAGCTGCTTGTTCGAGGTCGTCTCCCAGAAGTCCTGGCGCTCGTAAGTTAGCGCTTCTTTATCTTCTTCACCTTCCTCATTGGTAATGGTCATGCTGCTTTTCTTACCGAACGGCGGATTAGCCAGTACGTAATCCACTTTCTGTTTTGGCTCAGTAATCAGTGCATCCGAACGCTCCACCGAAGGTTCGCCATCCAGCTCGCCAATGTTGTGCAAGAACAGGTTCATCAAACACATGCGGCGGGTATTCGGAACGATCTCGTTGCCATGGAAGGTTTTGTCGCGTAAAAACTCTTTCTGACGTTTATCGAGTTTTGCTCCTGGCCGAGTCAGCCAGCTGTAGGCGCCCAGAAAAAAGCCGCCGGTGCCGCACGCGGGGTCGGCAATAGTCTTCATCGGCTCAGGACGAACGCAGGCTACCATGGCCTCGATCAAAGCACGCGGCGTAAAGTATTGGCCCGCGCCGCTCTTGGTATCTTCCGCGTTCTTTTGCAGCAGACCTTCGTACAGGTCTCCCTTGGTGTCGGCGTCGAGGCTGATCCAGTTTTCGGCATCGATCAATTGCACCAAGCGCGAGAGCTTGGCCGGGTCTTGGATTTTGTTTTGCGCCTTGAAAAAGATCGCGCCCAGCATGCCGGGTTCTTGCCCCAGCTTGTGCAGCGTGGCGAGGTAATGCGACTCCAACGGTTCACCGACTTTGGATTTCAAGCTTGCCCAGTCGTAACCCTTGGGGATATGGGTATCGCGGTTATAAGGCTCTTGCGCATATTCGTGCGCCAGCTTCAGGAACAACAGATAGGTGAGCTGTTCCAGGTAATCGCCATAGCCCACGCCGTCGTCGCGCAGGGTGTGGCAAAAGTTCCAGACTTTCTGGACGAGGGAGGATGTGTTCATCGTTGTTGCTCTTTCTCGGTGGCGGTGCGGGTGATATACGCCTGCCGTGGGTCGTTGGCTTTAGGATAGGCTCGCAGCAATGCACCTTCGGCTACCAATGGATTTAAGATGCGGGTTCGTAAATCTTTGCCATCGCGATCACGTCGATTCAGCAGATTGGCCAAAACTCGCAAACCAAGATAACGCCCGGTGCACAAAGCCAGAACCGTATTTCGTACCAACTCTGGACTAGCTCTTAGCCGTTCACTGACGGGTGCTGCCCGTTGTCGGAGCCGATCTATTTCAGCCTCACTCAACAAGCTCAAGTCAGACACTACCTGTACCGCAGTGCCAGATGGCAACCTCTCAAGCTCCGGGGGTAACGTGTTTAGCTCCGGGGGTAACGTGTTTAGCTCCGGGGGTAACGTGTTTAGCTCCGGGGGTAACGAGGGCACACCATCCCCCTCAAAAAAGGACAAGGTTCGCCGATCCTGCCAGGGCAAGAAATACACCATGCCCCGACCTACGCCGTCAGAAACCAGTAGCTTATCTTTCACCAGACGAGTGAGCATTTTAGTGATGTCAGAAGAATGATCAGTGGCAATTTCGCGCAGGCGTCCATGGTTAACCATGCCTTCAGTTACGGCCATTACCAGTGCCAAACGCTCAAGTGGCGACAGACTTGCGAACAGAGGTCCCAAATATGATTCCAATTCAGCCACAGCCTGTGGGGGCAGCAGGCTAGTCATACGCAACTCCATCAGCGTTTGCTCGGATTCGCGCAATTCGTACAACACAGGGCGGCGCCAATGCTGTCCCTCCCAGTTATGATAAATCTTGGGCAACCCGGAACCGGCATGGTCACCGTATCCCACCAACTGAAACATTTTCTGCAAGCGCCGATTACGGCAATCACTATTGCCACCAATCACCGCCAGCTCCGGTGGAACGCGCATCAGACCAGGGTTGCGAAAACCAAACATATCCGGCCGTTTCACCACCAGCACCGATACACGCCCCGAGTAATCGGCGTGAATTAAGGTATTCACCAAGGCCTCGCGTAATGCCTCATGCACCGGTGTATCGTCAATGCGCTGACCCGCCTGCAACTGAAAAGGCACTTTTAAATCAACCGTCAGCTTTTGGTACACTTTTCGGAAAAAGTCATACACATTGCCCGACCAGCTGCCGTCAGGTATTAATCGGTCAGTCCAGCGTTTTGCTGTCTTGGCTTCGGCTCGCTCCTGATAATCCACCATGTAGTGCGGCAAGACATCGCAGATCACCTCAGCGCGGCCAAACATCAACAAACCTGCCAGCCGTAGACCGGAATAACCTTCTTCGCGGTTTTTGCCCACCGCGCCGATCCGCTCCAGAAATTCGGAAAGAGGCAAATCCGTCCAAACATGACCGGGTTTCACGGCTGCAAAGCGATTGCGGTACGCCGCCACCGTATCCATGTCCAGATCGTTGAAATCAAAACCCTTCAGCACACGCTCGTCGCGGGAATCCTCTACCCGCTCGGCCAGCATTCGCCGAACCGTTTCGTCGTCGGCCTGATAATCGCCCTCGTAGCGGCGCAGGTAAGTGCCGCCAAATGGGTTACTGCCCAAGTGTACAGGCTTCATCCGTCTGGCCGCGCGGGGTACTTGTATTCGCAGCACGGTTTGACCATCTATCCGTACCGGCTGCACGTCCTGCTCGGTCAGCAGGTTAACACTCACCTGTTTACGATTATGCAGGTTATCCCAGATCGCCTTGCGCACTCGTTCCACATCCTCCAGCCCTACGGCATGAAATTGTCCGCGCGGCTTTTCCTGTACGCCGAGCAAAATCACGCCACCCTCGGCATTGGCCATGGCGCTATAGCTTTTCCAGACATCTTCCGGCAATTCGCCGCGCCCATCGCGTCCCTGTGCCGCCTTGCATTCGAGATCGCAGGATTCAGCCAGAGTTTCTAAATCAAGGCTGTCGCAAAGATCGCTCATCTTGTCTCCTTGGTCTTGCGTCCGCGCGGTTTCTTCATCGCTTCACGCCCGGCACGCTCGGCACGGATACGCTCCAGCAACACGCTGGCCGGTTCGTCGTTGGGGTCTTGCGGCACCAACTGGCCGGAGAAGGCGGCTTTGAGGATGTTTTTGCGTTGGGCGGCGGATTGTTTGAGAGAATGTGTGTTGTATATCAATTGCTCATCACACAACGAAAACTTTGCTTTGATGATTTCGATCAACGCAACCTGCTCATCAGTTGGCGGCAGCGGTACTGGTAATTTAGAAAACTTGCCTGCACTCAAATGATTGATTCCAACGCCTCCTGAAAGCTTGCCAAATACGCCAAGCTTTTGCATTGCCAAGAAGGAATAGAAAGCGTACTCGGAACTAATTCCTTCAGGCGAGAAACGAAGCACTGTATTTTGAAAACAATACAAGCCAGCAGCATGTTTCCAAATTGCTGGACGCCCAACATGCTCTGGACTTCCTGATGCCTCGGTGAGTAATACATCGCCAACCTTGAGCGCAAAAGTTTCTTTCTCTGTTTCCGAGAAGTCCATTTCGAGCACATCGCTTAAATCAACGCCGTCTTCAGTGATATTGGCGGCTCGAATGTAAGGAGTTGGGTTGGCTTTTCCCACTTTGCTCGGCGATCGCTGCCGACCCAGTTGTACATGCCCAAGTTGCTCAACACTTGCCCAAACCCAACCCTCCGGCAATTTCGGTAAACCACTGGTATCCGGCTGCACCGGCTCGGGGTATTTAAGCTGCCAGCCCTTGGGCGGGGCTTTGCCTTGTTCGGCGAACTTGGCGAGTTGTTTGGCTTCCCAGCGGGCGCGGCGCTCGATGAGGATGCGTTGCAGCAATTGCGCGCCGGTTTCCTCTTCATCCGTTCGTCCTGAACCTGTCGAAGGATGATCGGATGAAGAGGTCAGTGTAGAACGCCCTTCGACAAGCTCAGGGCGAACGGATTTTCGAGCTGCACGCCATTCGGCGGTCAGCGCACCTTCCACGGCGGCTTTCAGTAGCGATTGCCTATATTGCCCCAGTTTTTTCTGCGCGGCCTTGAGTTCAGCCACACCGGCATCGAGATCGGTGAGCAGTTCTTCGAGTTTTTCGACGATGCGGGTTTGCTCAGCGGCGGGAGCTACAGGAAAAGGCGCTGTTTCGAATTTTCCCTTATTAACTATTGAAACAGTTGTTGCAGATGAGTTTTTAGTAAGCCATTTGCCAAGAGTTTGTGTGTAATAAAATCCATACACTGCGTCTACAGGTGGATAGAGAATCAATGCATTGATTTGCTGATTTGTGGCACTTGGTATCTTTGTCAGCGCTGTTTTTCCTAGGTTTCCTATACAAGAAACAAGAACGGCTTTAGCCGGAAGCAATCGAGAATTTTTCGTTCCCTGAATGGATAAAGTATCAGGTGCGGAACTAACTGGAGTGTCCTTTAACTGTGGGGGCTTAAAAAATGGAATGTCACCGCCATAGTTCCCTGGATCAGAGGTTAGAGGTGTGTTTCCCGTAACGACTTCAGCCACGTCCTTCAGTTCGACCCACTGCCAAGTCGGTGGGATTGGATAGAGATCACTCACGCCACCAACTCCTCATTCATCTCGTCCATCAGCCCATCCAACTGATTACCAAACACTCCCCAAACCTTCTGCAAGCCCCCCTTATCCGCCAGTTCGGCATAATCAAAGTCGTCGCGGCTGATGCTGCAACTGCCGGCGATATGGTCTTTCATCAGCCGCAGCCATTCGGTTTGCTCGGGCGTAAACGCCGTGGTGCGCTGGGCGTTGTGGCGGAAAATCCATTCCTGAAAGCGCTTGTCAACCTGTTCGCTGAAAGGCTTGAGCTCGGTTTCCAGCTCCAGCGCAAAACGCAGCAATGATATCAGGTCCGTTAATTGGCGTTTGCTGTCCACGCCTTTGACTTGCCCGGCCTGCACGCGGGCGTATGCGTTCCAAAGCCGCTCTGTGGTCAGCATCAATGGCGGCTTGCTCAGGTGTTCGTGCAATTCTTCTATCATGTCGAAAGTGAGGTGCCGGCGCTGGTAGGGCTGCTGGTAAAAGAAACCCAGCGCGGCAATTTCATCTTTGTGCCGGGCGATATAATCGGCGAAGCTTTTGATCAGCGCTTTGGCCTGGGTTTCGGCCTGTTCGCTGAAACCGGAGAAGGTTATTTGATCCAGATTGATGTGGTCGATGATCTGCTCGCGTTCGCGGCGGGCGGCTTCGATCTCATCGCGCAAAGCGGGTTGATCGAAAGGCGCGCAGGCAGCGGCTACTCGCTCGGCACGGGCAATTTCGATTTCTTCCGGCAACAGAGTGTCTTCACTACGGGTAATACCATTGGCCTTGGCGGTGGCAAGCGCCATGGCGACGATGGCGTCGGGGTCGAGCGCGGCAATCAGGCGCTTACCCAGCTCGCCGACCGAAACGCCGCCCGACACCTTTTCGATACGAGCTTTGGCTTTGTCATCGAGCTGCTTGTTCAGTCGTACCAAGCGGTTGGCGAGCGAGAGTACGGTGTCGTCATCACGGTGGCCGATGGCGATGCCTTGCAGCAAGTCTTTCAATGCCACAGTGGGCTTTTTTTCCAGCGGGCGACTTTCGGTTTTGAGTGATTTTTCCACACCCACCGCGTCAATCAGCACAAAGCGCGTTTTGGCGCCGTCGGCGCTATTGCTGACCCGTTTCAGACTGTCGCCGTCGAGCGAGCGCACGCCACGGCCTTTCATCTGCTCGTAATAGCCCCTGCTGCGCACATCGCGCATGAACAGCAGCACTTCCAGCGGTTTGACGTCGGTGCCGGTGGCGATCATGTCCACGGTGACGGCGATGCGCGGGTTGTAGTCGTTGCGAAAGCCGGCCAGCACGCTGTCGGCATCTTCTTCGGAACGATAGGTGACCTTTTTGCAGAAGGCATTACCCTGACCGTAGAGCTCACGCACGATGTTGATAATGTCGTCGGCGTGGCTGTCGGTTTTGGCGAAGATCAAGGTTTTGGGTGTTTCTTTGCGCGTCGGGAAAATTTGCGTTTCCACGGCGGTCTTCATCGCCTGAATGACCTGACGGATCTGGCTGACGTTGACCACGGAGCGGTCGAGCTCTTTACTGGTATAGGCGGTGTCATCTTCGGTTTCAGCCCAGCGTTTTTTGCGGGTTTGCCGGTCGCGGTGATCTACCCATTCTTTGGCTTTGAGCTCGCCGCCTTTTTTGGTGATTTCGGTTTCAATCTCGTACACGTCATAGCCGACGTTGACACCATCGGCAACGGATTGTTCGTAGGTATATTCGGCAACGATGTTTTCGTTGAAAAAACCGAAGGTGCGTTTATCAGGCGTGGCAGTCAAGCCAATTAACGTGGCATCGAAGTAGTCAAGCACCTGTTTCCACAGATTGTAAATGCTGCGGTGGCATTCATCGATGATAATGAAATCAAAGGTTTCCACTGGGACAGCCGCGTTGTAACGCACGAATTTTTCTTGTTTCGTGGTTTGCTGTACCTCGTTGAGCGATAGGTCTTCAGCGGACTCGTCGATCGGTTCACCCGAAAGAATCGAGTACATGCGCTGGATAGTGCTGATGCACACCTGCGAATGCGGATCGATGGTGGGCGAAGCCAGACGCTGCACGTTGTAGAGTTCGGTAAACTTGCGGGCATCATCCGGCGGCGTGTAGGCCATGAATTCCTGATGCGCCTGCTTGCCGAGGTTGCGGGTATCGACCAAAAACAGGATGCGGCGGGCAGCCCCGAATTTAAGCAGCCGGTACACCGAGGTAATGGCAGTAAAGGTTTTGCCCGCACCCGTGGCCATGTGCACCAAGGCGCGAGGTTTATTTTGCGCCAGTGATTTTTCCAGCCCGGCAACGGCACTGATCTGACAATCGCGCAGATTTTGCGTGGGCAAGGCAGGCATTTGCTCGACGAGCCTGCGTCGCGGGGTTTCCGATTGGGCCAGCCAGGCAGCCAACGTTTCGGGTTTGAAGAAATGAAAAATCTCGCGTGAACGTGGCGCCGGATCACGGCCATCGGTAAAACGAATGATCTGGCCGGTAGCTTCAAACAGGAAAGGCAAAGGTGTATTGTCTTTTCGCCATTTGAGCGTGGCGTTGGCGTAACGCTCGGTTTGATGCTCGGTAACCGTGAGGTTTTCACCCGCGCTGTCTTTTTTGGCCTCGATGATGCCGACCGCATTGCGATTTACGAACATCACATAATCGGCAGGCCCGGTATCGGTGGGATATTCCCGCACCGCCACGCCAATACCCGCCGCCAAATTGAGCTGCTTCATGTCCTGGATAACCCAGCCGGCTTGTTCGAGCTTTTGATCAATTTGCTGGCGGGCTTTGGTTTCCGGCGTCATGCGCGTTGCTCTCCGTTGATCTGGGTGCTGAATATTATTTGGCGTTGCCGCTTTGGCAGAATGTTTTGGCTCAAACATTGAGAGTGAGCCAAAATAAAAGTTTTTCTACAACAAATTCTTAGAGGAATAACACCACCATTTGGCACATTAATTTGGCTCAGACTTGGCCGATAGACCCGGTTTTGAGCCAAGTTATGGGAGACGGTAACGTATGCCACTTCGTCCTCCTCTGGTTGCAACTTGCCGTCATTCACCTCAACTTACAAAAGTTACACATCCAAATTAGTAACATCCAAAGCATTTTTGACGATGAAGTCCCGACGCGGCTCTACCACATCGCCCATCAGCGTGGTAAAAATCTCATCGGCCGCAATCACGTCTTCAATCCTGACTTGCAGCAAGCGCCGGTTATTGGCGTCCAGGGTGGTTTCCCAGAGCTGTTCGGGGTTCATTTCGCCCAGACCTTTGTAACGCTGGATATGCTGGCCTTTTTTGATTTCCTTCATCATCCATTCAAAAGCCTGTTTAAAGTTGCTGACCGGCTGCTGTCTTTCGCCCATTTGCATGAATGAGCCTTCGTTAAACATGCCTGCCGTATCTTGGGCATATTGCGCGATTTTTTGATAATCCTTGCCGTTGAAAAAAGTCGACGGCAATATAAAAGTTTTGGTGATGGCGTGCAGGCGCTTGTTCACCACGACAGAAAAGTCACTGGCCGATTTGTAGTCCAGCTGAATAGTGTAGACGCCTTTGCTGTCGCTATCTGTCAGTTTTTGCTCCATATCGGCAAACCAGGCGGCGAGCTTTTGTTGATCCTGTCTCAGTTCATCGCTGATTACGTCCATATAGGCAAACTGTTCCAGGAAAATCTCATCGTAGCGTCTGGATAAACGATTGTTGATGCCGTCTACATCGGTAAACAGTTTAGCCAGTTTTTCCAAGCCTTGCCCTTGAATAGGGGGCGCAGATACGTCGGTAAACAGCTGGGCTTTATCCAGCGCGAGCTGAATCAGGTATTCATTCAGTTGGGCATCGTCTTTCACGTAATGCTCTTGTTTGCCCTTTTTAACTTTGTACAAAGGCGGCTGGGCAATGTAGATATAGCCTTTTTCGACGATTTCGGGCAATTGACGGTAGAAGAACGTCAGCAACAGAGTCCTGATATGCGATCCATCGACGTCCGCATCGGTCATGATGATAATGCGGTGATAACGCAACTTGTCCAGGTTGTATTCGTCTTTGCCTATGCCGCAGCCTAACGCGGTAATTAATGTTCCGACTTCTTCCGAGGAAATCATTTTGTCAAAGCGGGCTTTTTCTACGTTCAGGATTTTACCTTTTAACGGCAGGATGGCTTGGGTGCGACGGTCCCTGCCCTGCTTGGCCGATCCGCCCGCAGAGTCCCCTTCCACCAGGAACAGTTCGGACAGCGCGGGATCTTTTTCTTGGCAATCGGCTAGTTTGCCGGGCAACCCGGCAATGTCCAGCGTGGTTTTGCGACGCGTCAAATCACGCGCTTTACGGGCTGCTTCCCTAGCGCGGGCGGCCTCAACAATCTTGCCGACGATAGCTTTGGCTATTTGCGGTTTTTCCAGCAGGAATTCTTGCAGTTTCTCGTTCATTGTCGATTCGACCAGCGGTTTAACTTCCGAAGAAACCAGCTTGTCTTTGGTTTGAGAGGAAAACTTCGGATCCGGCACCTTAACCGACAATACCGCCGTCAAACCTTCCCGGGCATCATCACCGGTGGTTTGTACTTTTTCTTTTTTAGCCAAACCGCTGGCTTCAATGTATTGATTGATGGTTCGGGTCAAAGCGCCACGGAAACCGGCCAAATGGCTGCCGCCGTCGCGTTGCGGAATGTTGTTGGTGTAGCAAAACACATTCTCTTGGTAGGAATCGTTCCACTGCATCGCCACTTCGACGGTAACGCCTTCTTTTTCGGCAATGAAATGGAATACTTCCGGAAACAACGGCGTTTTGTTTTTATTGAGATGTTCGACAAAAGCGCCTATGCCGCCTTCAAACTCGAATACGTCTTGTCTGTCGGAGCGTTCGTCTTCCAGGCTGATGCGTACGCCGGAGTTCAGGAACGATAACTCCCTGAGTCTTTTTGCCAGAATATCGTAGTGAAACTCGACATCGGTAAACGTTTCGGAGCTGGGCTTGAAGTTTATCAAGGTGCCGGAGCCTTCAGCAGGCCCAACTGCGGCTAATGGAGCGACCGGTTCTCCCATACGGTACTGCTGTTTGTAAAGTTGACCGTTCTTGCGGACTTCAAGGTTCAGCTCTTCGGATAAGGCATTAACAACCGACACACCGACGCCATGCAAACCGCCGCTTACCTTGTAGGCGTTATCGTCAAACTTACCGCCGGCATGCAGCACGGTCATGATGACTTCCGCAGCCGACCGGCCCTCTTCCTTATGAATGTCAACAGGGATGCCTCGGCCATCATCGGAAACAGAGACCGAGCCATTACTGTGAATAATCACTCTGACTTCTTTACAGTAGCCGGCCAACGCTTCATCTATCGAATTGTCGACAACTTCGAAAACCATGTGATGCAATCCGGAACCGTCATCCGTGTCGCCGATATACATGCCCGGTCTTTTCCTTACGGCGTCCAATCCTTTTAATACTTGAATATTGGTGCTGTCGTATTCAGGCCTAGCAGTTACAGCGGCCATTGGGCTTGACGTTTCGACAACTTGATCACTGGAGTTACTCATGCTTGTTTTTTTCCTATGGGTTGCGAATGTTCCACGTGGAACACTACACGGATTTTATGGTGCCATGTTCCACGTGGAACATTTTATAATTTTGTATCTGGCTTAGATCGCCAAAATCAATTTCTTCTGTAGCCGTGATAAATACCTGGCATGCCATCTCTGACAAATAACGCAGTAACTTAGCACGGTTAGCTACATCAAGCTCTGCCGCGAAATCATCAATCAATATGCAGCCGGTCTGGCTCTGTTCATTGGCGAGCAACTGAACCTGTGCCAATTTCAAGCTCATGACCAACAGCTTTAATTGGCCTCGTGAAACAAAATACTTGGCTAACCGGTTATTGACCAACAACTGAAAATCCCCGCGGTGCGGCCCGCTATGCGTAAATCCATAACGCAAGTCTTTATCCTGATCTTCAGTTAAGACCCGACTCAATTCTTTTGACGTATCCCAGCCTGACACAAGCTTCAGATCGATTCCTTCAAGGGAAAGAAATCTGCCGACAATCTCGATAAAAACGGGTTTGAATTTTTGCAAATATTGCTGACGGTAGCTATCGACTATTGTACCGTAATAAACGAGTTCATTATCCCAAACATTGATCTGCTCCAGCCGTCTCGTTTTCAACAGCGCATTACGCTGTGTTAAGGCTTTTTTAAATTTTCGCCATGTCGGCAGAAAATTTTCTTCGTTATTGAAAACGCCCCAATCTAAAAATTCCCGTCTGACTTGCGAACCGGCATCAAGCAATTCATAACTTTTCGGATGGATAAGCTGCAACGGCAATGCATAAGCTAAATCCGACCGTTTTTGAGTCGACTGCTGGTTGATGCGGATTTCGATATTTTTTCCATCCAGCTGAATTCCCAATTGCAGTCGGCTGCCGTTTTTCTGCAGGACTTGCGCTGAAACGACCAGCTGATTCTGATTAAAATTGATGGCGGGCTTGATCATTGAAGAGCGAAAAGACTTCGCTCTTCCCAAGATGAAAATAGCTTCGATCAGTGCGCTTTTTCCGCTGGCGTTTTCACCGACAATAAGATTAATTGTCGGTGAAGGATAGAGACATTCTTGCTGGATATTCCTAACGCCGTAAATATCCAATTTCAACAAACTCATAGCTGCAATATTACAGTCTCATGGGCATGACAATAAACTTGTACCCGCAATCGCCAGGTTCATCTATAAAACAACTGCTGGCGTTGCTCGCAATGGTCATAACTGCAAGCTCGGAATCCAGGTTTGAAACAGCATCCAATAAATACTGGGCATTAAAAGCAATCGTTAAAGGCTCGCCTGTGTATTCAATAAACAGCTCTTCCTCGGCTTCATCATGCTCCGGATTATGCGTACTCATTTTCAGACTGCCAGAGCTGATGTCAAAAGTTACGCCCTTGAATTTTTCATTCGCCAAGATCGCGACACGGGTCAATGCTTCTTTTAATAACTGTTTTTGAATATGAATTTGGTTGAAAAATTCCTGCTGGAAGACTTTACCGAAATCAGGATATTTAGAATCCACCAGTTTTGCCGAGAAAATCAGGTTCTTGATAAAAATTCTAATGTTATTGTTGGAAAACTCGACTTTCAATTCAGCATCCGGATCGTCAAGCAACCGGCTGAGTTCGAGAACGCCTTTTCTCGGTAGAATGATCCGGGCTTCAAAACCGGTCGCCTGATCCAGGTTATCCTCATAAATGGACAGGCGGTGGCCATCCGATGCAACCAGTTTCAACTTGCTGTTGGAAACATTAAACAACAAACCATTCAGATAGTAACGGACATCCTGATTAGCCATGCAGAATACCGTTTTATCCAGAGCTTTTTTAAATTTGCCGGCATTGATAAACAAGTGATTCTCTAATTCGGATTCAGCAAACTCAGGATAATTATCCGCCGGTAAACAGCTCAAAGAAAAACGGCTGCGGCTGGAGGCAATCTTTACTTTATCGTCTTGCTGCTCAAATTTGATTTCAGCTCCGTTTGGCAGCAGCCGGCAAATATCCAGAAATTTTCTGGCCGGTACCGTAATCGAACCGGGCGTAGCGGTTGCGATCGCCGAACCTGCTCCCGGCAGGTTTTCGGCATACACACCGTCCCTGGCGATATTGATTTTGGCGATAATCTGAATTTCCAAGTCAGTACCCGTCAAAATCAGTTGATTATCTTCGATTACTATCAAAACATTCGATAGAATCGGCATCGTTTGCCTTTTCTCTATCACGCTGACTATTTGTTGCAACGGAAGCAGAAGTTCTTCTCTATTAATAATAAATTTCATAAAATATATTTTTTATATTATTACTACTAGCTTAAAAGGAAACTGTTGATAACAGGTTTTTATCCTTAACAATCAACTAGATGGGTTGTTATAAATAGTGTGGCTAAGGATGCTATTTCAGCGTGTGCAGTTTGTTGGTAACTAAACGGCACCGGCAAAAGTGCATTTTATCCACAGGTTGCTCCAGGTTAATGCGACAGAGTTCTCAACAGGTTGGAATAATCTTCCGCAATTTTGTTATCAGCCTCTTTTAACTCGGAAATTCTTTTGCAGGCATTCATTACCGTAGTGTGATCGCGACCGCCGAAGGCATCGCCGATTTCAGGAAAGCTGTGCGATGTCAGCTCTCTGGCCAAAGACATGGCTATTTGCCGCGGCCGGGTAATGGACTGCTTTCTGTTCTTGGAAGATAAATCGGCGACGCGAATTTTGAAATATTCGGCAACCGTTTTCTGGATATTGTCGATATTGACCAGTTTATCCTGCAACGAAATTAAATCATGCAGCGCTTCTTTGGTGAATTCAATGGTGATTTCACGGCCGGTAAACTGGGCGTTGGCAATGACACGCCGTAAAGCGCCTTCCAGATCCCGGACGTTGGATGGAATCCTTTTGGCGATAAAAAAAGCCACGTCATGAGCCAGATCAATATTAGCCAAAGCGGCTTTCTTCATTAAAATAGCGGCTCTGGTTTCCATATCAGGCGGCTCGATTAACACAGGAAGTCCCCAGCCAAACCGTGATTTCAAGCGGTCTTCAAGGCCTATGATCTCTTTCGGGTATTTGTCGCAGGTCAGAATCACCTGATGTTTCTTTTCCAGCAGCGTATTGAAGGTATGAAAAAACTCTTCCTGAGAGCGTTCCTTGCCGGCAAAAAATTGAATATCGTCAATTAACAACACATCCACACCGCGATAAAACTCTTTGAACGCATTAATCGCATTTTGTTGCAATGCCTTCACCATATCCTGGACAAACTTTTCCGAATGCAGATAAACGACAGTCGCTGACGGATTTTTTTGCAAAACCGCGTTGCCTATCGCATGCATCATATGGGTTTTACCCAGCCCTGAACTGCCGTAAATAAGTAACGGGTTATACGCTTTGCCAATATTTTCAGAAACTTGTATTGAAGCGGCCCTTGCCAACTGGTTGGACTTACCTTCAACAAAGTTATCGAATGTGAATGCTTTATTGAGATAGTTTGGACTGGCTTTTTGGGGAGCGGCTGGCTTGGCTATTTTGGCGGCCGTCGTAACGGTTGTGTTTTTAGAACCGATTTCCAGACTTAGATTTAAGGTACCGTTGGAAAACTCATGAATGGTTTCTTCAATTTTTGCAAAGTGATGCTCTTTAACCCAATCCAATACAAATCGGTTAGGAGCCAGTAATTTTATTTGTCCATCGCTTTCAATGGCCTGCAGCGGCCGTATCCATGTACTGAAGTCAGAACCTGAAATTTCATTTTCAAGTTTAGAAAGACAGTTGTTCCAAATTGAGCTCATTGATATAGTAAAAAGTTGATTATAATTAATAAGGTAATTTTGATTTTTATCACTATACAGCAATAAAACATTGGTCTACAGAATTGACAGGCCTAATGGTTTATTTTATCATCCGCTGTCTTTTTTATCTGTTTTTGTTAACACTCATCCGATCAGGCCTTAAGTAAAATGAAAAGAACATACCAACCAAGTAAAATCAAACGCGTAAGAACTCACGGTTTCCGTGCAAGAATGGCAACAGTCGGTGGCCGTAAAGTTCTTAATGCTCGTAGAGCAAAAGGTCGCGCCCAGTTAACCGTTTAGTTGACGGTTGGTGGCTGAAGAAGTTTTTAGTTTCCCCCCGCAGTTACGGTTAAAAAAACCGGCTGAATATAAAAAGGTTTTTGCTAAGCCTGTAAAATCAAGCGACCAATATTTTACCTTATTAGCCATAAAGAATGATTTTGATCATCCGAGGCTAGGCTTGGCAATTGCTAAAAAAAATATAAGAAAGGCAGTACAAAGGAATGTGATTAAACGAACTGTCCGGGAAAACTTTAGAATAAAGCAACACGATTTGGGGAATATTGATATTGTTGTTTTGGCTCGTAGAGAAGCCGTAGATGCTCCGCCGGATTTGTTAAGAAAATCATTGGAAAGGCATTGGCTTAAGTTGGTATCCCGATGCGATTCATACTCATAGCAATTGTAAAGTTTTACAAATACTTTATTAGCCCCCTGCTAGGCGATAGATGTCGCTTCTATCCAAGTTGTTCAAGTTATTCTCTGGAAGCGCTTCAGCTCCACGGGGCCATTATCGGCTCTTATCTCACCCTCAAAAGATTATTAAAATGCCATCCGTTTCATGAAGGTGGCATTGATCCCGTTCCGGAAAAATTTGGTAATAAGAATGGATAATATAAGATTTGTACTAATCGTTACTTTTGCAATGCTTGTTTTTATGCTTCAGCAAGCCTGGCAACTGGATTATGGCCCGAAACCTGAAGTTGCAGCTATTACAGACACTGTAGCTAATGCCAAAGAAGATCTGCCTCCTGCCACTGGGGCATCAACCCAAACAGATCCGGCAGAACAAAATACCGCAGCTGTCCCATTATCCACAACGTCCTCCGCCAATGTCATTACCGTTAAAACCGACGTGCTGGCACTTCAAATCGATACCAAAGGCGGCACCATCCAGAACCTGGATTTACTGAACTACCCGGTAGAAAAACCCAACACCGTCGTAAATAAATTGCGCGCAATGATCGGTCTATCTGTTCCGGAAAAAAACACCGCTCCAGTACGCTTATTTGACAGTAGCCAGGAAAAATTATTTGTTGCGCAAAGTGGTTTAATTGCCGATAGCGGCTTTGCGACGGCGCCGACCCATCACACAGTATTTAAAGCTGAAGCAGCCAGTTACGAACTAAAACCGGGACAAGACAGTTTAACAGTGCCGTTAACATGGACGGATAATAATGGCCTGACCATTACCAAACTGTTTACCTTTAAACCCGGTAGTTATGAGATAACACTGGCACAGAATGTCAAAAATGATTCCGGCAAGCCTTGGTCCGGTAGACAATACAGCCAGTTACTTAGAGTTCCCGATACGTCCAGCAAAGGTGGAATGCTGACTGGCGGTATGAGAGCTTACGACGGTGGCGTTATCTACACCGAAAAAGAAAAATACCAAAAAATAGACTTTGATGACATGGCTGATGAAAATCTTGATGTTTCAACCAAAGGCGGTTGGACAGCAATGATTCAGCATTATTTTGCTTCTGCGTGGATTCCGCCCGCCGATCAGGATAATCATTTCTACACCAAGTCATTAAATGACAACCAATACGTTATCGGGACTTATTCTCCAGCGGTAACCGTTAACGCAAATACTGACGCGCAATTTGTGGCCAGATTGTTTGCTGGTCCTAAAATCCAGCCGATGATGGAAAACATAGCGCCGGGTCTTGAATTGACTGTCGATTACAGCTTTTTGACTTTTATCGGCAAACCGATTTATTGGTTATTGAACCAGATCCACGATGCCGTCGGTAACTGGGGCGTAGCCATTATCGGCGTAACGCTGGTTATTAAATTGCTGTTTTTCCCATTGTCGCAATCCAGCTACAAATCAATGGCCAAGATGCGCAAAATTCAGCCGCGTCTTAAAGAACTGCAAGAGCGTTTTGCCGACGACAGACAGCGTTTCAATACCGAAATGATGGCCCTGTACAAAAAAGAAAAAGTCAATCCACTGGGCGGCTGTTTGCCGATCTTGGTGCAGATCCCGGTGTTCATGTGCTTATACTGGGTACTGAGCGAAACCGTCGAGTTTCGTCAAGCGCCTTTCATGTTATGGATACAAGACTTATCGATTCAAGACCCGTTTTACGTATTGCCGGTCATCATGGGCATCACCATGAAAATCCAGCAAGGCTTAAACCCTGCGCCGATAGATCCGATACAGGCAAAAGTGATGAAGATGTTCCCTATCGTCTTTACCATCTTCTTCCTGTTCTTCCCGGCCGGTCTGGTTTTATACTGGGTAGTCAACAACACTCTGTCTATCATCCAACAGACCATTATCACCAAGCAGATCGCTAAAACTGCTTAACCCAGGCTAAAGTGGATATAGAAAACCCAGATACCATTGCAGCTATTGCAACACCGCCAGGGAACGGCGGTGTCGGTATCATTCGCATTTCGGGCATTCTAGTTCCCGAAATCGCCAAACATCTAATCCGCCGCGCCTGTTCCCAACAGGCCAGCGGCATACACTCCATCCCTGGAGATAATAACCCCTTAATTCCCAGGCTGGCCCAGTACTCATCTTTTACTGATGAAGACGGCTCAGTCATCGATTCCGGCATCACCCTCTACTTTCCGGCTCCGGCTTCATACACCGGTGAAGACATCCTCGAACTTCAAGGCCATGGCGGTTCGGTCGTACTGGACATGCTGCTGCGGCGCGTTTTATCGCTAGGTGCCCGCTTAGCCAACCCCGGCGAGTTTACCGAACGCGCATTCCTCAATAATAAACTCGACTTGGCCCAGGCCGAAGCCGTTGCCGACTTGATTGAAAGCAGCACCGAACAATCGGTGCGTTCGGCGCAAAAATCAATGCAGGGTGTTTTTTCAGTACAGGTCAACGAGCTGGTTGAAGAACTGACCGAGCTCAGGACTTACGTTGAAGCGGCGATTGATTTTGTCGACGAAGAAATCGACTTTCTGACCGACGGTGTGGTCGAAAACCGGATGGTTAAGATACTGAACCGCATCGAGCAAATCCAAAAAACGGCGCAACAAGGCCGCCTGCTGCGCGACGGCATGACCGTCGTATTGGCCGGCAAGCCGAATGCCGGAAAATCCAGCCTGCTCAATGCACTGGCCGGACATGAAGCTGCAATCGTCACCGACATCGCCGGAACCACGCGTGATGTATTAAAAGAGCGCATCCAGCTGGACGGCATGCCCCTGCACATCATTGACACGGCCGGTTTGCGCGAAAGCGATAATGCGATAGAACAGGAAGGCATCCGCAGAGCTCACCAGGAAATCAAAAACGCCGATAAAATCTTATTGCTGATCGATGCACGAGAACCGGACGTAGAGTCGATAGTAAAAACCCTGCCGCCCGGCGGTAACATCACCCAGATCTACAACAAGATAGACCTGCTGGGACTGGAACCGGAAATTAAACAGACGGAACTCGGCACCCAAATCTACCTGTCGATTAAAACCGGCGACGGCATGGAATTGTTAAAGCAACACCTCAAACAGAGCGTTGGTTTTAACGAAGCGACCGACAATGTTTTCATCGCCCGAAGACGGCATATCGAAGCTTTAAACAAAGGCCATGAGTTTGTCGAAAGTGCGTTAAATCAGTTAAGAAGCAGTCAGGCCGGAGAGCTGGTCGCCGAAGATTTACGGCAGGCGCAAAACAGCCTTGCGGAAATTACCGGCAAATTCACTTCGGATGATTTATTGGGGAAAATATTTTCCAGCTTTTGCATTGGCAAGTAGTTAACGCCACTGCTAATCGCCAAATCAAATTGCCAGCCTGGCTATTCCAACATTTGTTTCCAAATTTTCCAAATTCCTGCAGTTAGTTTGCAACGACCTGCATGCAATTAACTTTCCGCTTTAACCGCTAACCGTTTTAGCAAACGGTGAAAATTCCCCCGATCCATCCCCAGCATTCGCGCCGTAGCCGCCATATTACCTTGTTGGGCGGAAAGCTGCCGCTGGATGAGCTGTCTCTGGAACTCGTCAACTGTGCTTTTAAAATCTATCGGTGCGGGTAACGTTTTTAATACATCTATTCCGGTTTTAACAGGCGCATCATTCAATGGCTCGGGCACCATGTCCAAATAAACCAGAGAGATGGTTATAAAATCCGCTTGGCGGTTTTCCGGAGTTGCCGATTTTAGCGCCGCCCGACTGAGTAAATGCTCCAATTCACGGATGTTGCCCGGCCAGTGGTAAGCCAATAAGGCCTTCTTGGCATCCTGATCCAAGCGCAACTTTTTAATGCCCAGACGTTGCTGATTTCGCTCCAAAAAAGCGCCCGCCAGCAACAACACGTCCTTTCCCCGCTCACGCAATGACGGCACGTGCATCGGATAAACGGCCAAACGGTGATAGAGGTCCGGCCTGAACTGGCCGGCCGCGACTTCCTGTTGCAGGTTGCGGTTGGTTGCGGCAATGACCCGGACATTGACTTTGATTTGTTTGTCGCTGCCGACGCGTTGTATCTCGCCATTTTGCAAGGTGCGCAATAACTTGGCTTGAAGCGAAAGCGGCAGCTCGCCGATTTCATCGAGAAAAAGCGTGCCGCCGTCAGCCAGCTCGAATTTGCCGGTTCGATCGCTAACTGCGCCGGAAAACGCGCCTTTGCTGTGGCCGAACAATTCACTCTCGGCGATGCTCTCGGGCAGTGCCGCGCAATTGACGTAGACCATGACTTGGTCGGCGCGAGCCGATTCCAGATGAATGCGCCGTGCAACCAGCTCCTTCCCTACGCCGGTTTCGCCCAAAATCAATACGGCCAGCTCCGACGGGGCAACGATGGAAATTTCATCGCGCAGTTTCCGCATGCATTCGCTGTCGCCGATCATGTCATGGTCGGAATTTTCCTTGAATAAGGCCTGAGTCGCATAACGCACCCGCTGCTCCAGCGAGGCGATCAGCCCTGCGGCCTTAACCGTTGCGGCGGTCAGGCTGATAAAGGTGCTCAGCTGGATCGGGTCGATATTGTCAAAAATGCCGGGAGCCAGAGCGTCCATCGTTAAAACCCCCCAAGGTTCTCCATCGATAAAGATCGTAACCCCCATGCAATCATGCACCAGCAGCTGATCGTTATCGGTTTCAATGAGTCCATCATAGGGGTCAGGAAGATCGGAATCAGCAGCAAACCGTACCGCTTCCTCGGAAGCCAGAATTTGCGCCAAACGCGGATGGTCGTTGATGACAAAACGCCGTCCCAGGGTATCTTCCGACAAGCCGTTAACCGCCAGCGGTATCAGGCAAGGGTCTTCAAACTTGAGCAATGCGGACGCATCGCAAGGAAAAATCCGGCACAAATGCGCCAGTAAGCGTTGGTAGCGCTGTTCGGCCGACATATTTGTGGATAAGTCGGCGACAATGGAAATCAGCGAGCTGGAGAATAAGTTTGTCGTCATAGTGATAACGGTGATGTCAATTAAATAACATTATGATGATGTTAATAGTACAACATTACCTTGTTTAAACCAGTAAATACAAGGTTTTTCGCTTGGCATGGTAAATGCTTTTACCTATGGGATTGGGAAAAAATCCAATAAACCCGAAAAAACTGTGTTCGATCTTAATTTAAAGCTATTCAAGCTTGAGGAGAGTACCTGATGTTTTGTTACCAATGCGAACAAACCGACCGCTCCGATGTCGTCAGCGGTTGCGCAACTGCCAAAGGCATGTGCGGCAAAGATGCCACGACTTCCGATTTACAGGATTTGCTGATTCACGGCGTCAAGGGCATTGCCCAATACGCCAAGCGCGCACGCGCCCTAAATGTACCGGACAATGGCGCCGACGACTTCATGCTGTACGCGATGTTTACCACGCTGACCAACGTGAATTTCAACGCGACCCGCTTTGTTACGCTGATACAGGAAGCCGCGCAGATACGGGATCGGGTCAAGTCGAGCTATATTCAGGCGGCGCTTGCATCTGGCCTTACGCCTGAACAACTCACCGGACCTGCTACGTGGCAGCCTGCTGACGATATGGACGGAATGCTCAAACAAGCTGCCAGTGTAGGCATCAATACCGGGCTCGACCAAGTCGGCCCGGACATTATCGGCTTGCGCTCATTGGTGCTTTACGGCCTCAAAGGTGTTTGTGCTTATGCCCACCATGCTTATGTGCTGGGCAAGGAAAGCGAAACGATTTATGCCGGCATCGAAGATGCGCTGGATTTTTTAAGCAACGACCCCACCGATGGCGAAGCTTTGCTGAACCAAGCTATGGCGTTGGGTACTGTAAACCTTGCGGTAATGGCGTTATTGGACGAGGCCAACACCGGAACTTTCGGTGCGCAGCAGCCAACCCAAGTGCGCGTGACGCCGATCAAAGGCAAAGCCATTCTGGTGTCCGGCCACGATCTGGGCGATTTGGCTGCTTTGCTGGAGCAAACCCAAGGCACAGGCATCAATATTTATACCCACGGCGAAATGCTGCCCGCCCACGCTTACCCAAAACTCAAAGCTTATCCGCATCTGGTCGGCAATTACGGCGGCGCCTGGCAGGACCAACAACGGGAATTTGCCGAGTTTCCGGGACCTATTTTGATGACTTCCAACTGCATCATTGAGCCGCAACCCCAATACCGCCAGCGTATTTTTACCGCAGGCCCGGTAGGCTGGCCCGGCGTGCGCCACATTAGCAACAAAAATTTTGCGCCGATGATCCAGGCCGCTCAAGCATTACCGGGATTCAAAGATGACGTTAGTGAAAAATCGATCACCGTCGGTTTCGGCCGCGATGCGGTGCTCGGCGTAGCCGACAAAGTGATCGATGCGGTCAAGTCAGGCGCTATCCGCCATTTCTTCCTGATTGGCGGCTGTGACGGCGCAGCTCCAGGCCGCAATTATTACACTGAGTTCGCCGAACAGGCTCCAAAAGATACTGTGGTTATGACCTTGGGCTGCAACAAATACCGCTTCAACCAGCATGACTTCGGCGACATCGGCGGCATTCCTCGGCTGCTGGATTTGGGCCAATGCAACGACAGCTACTCGGCGATCAAAATTGCCACCGCACTGGCCGGCGCTTTTGAATGCGGCGTGAACGAGCTGCCGTTATCGCTGATCGTGTCATGGTTTGAGCAAAAAGCCGCTGCCGTGTTGCTGACCTTATTGTCGCTGGGCATCCGTAACATTCGACTTGGCCCTACCCTACCCGCTTTCCTGACGCCTAATCTGGTGCAGGTGCTGGTAGATAAGTTCGGGCTAATGCCGATCACTAACGCACCGGCCGACATTGAAGCATCGCTGACGCGTAAGGTCGCATAATTTTATTCCTCCTGCCGCCGGAATGCCTCGGTAACAATTCACACTTTGAAAACCCCTGTTTTTCAAAGAAAGCTTGAATATTTACAGTTCTTCCGGGGGCATTTTTTTGGAGTCCAAAAAAATATGAAAACTCATGCTATTGAACTGTCTACCCAAGACGGGGAACAGCTCCATTTCGAATGCGCCGCCGACCAGAATCTGCTAACCGCCGCCGCCAACGCCCATATAGTTTTACCCGCCCAATGCGGGCAAGGAAATTGCGGCACTTGTTATGCCAATGTCACTGAAGGCGAGTATTTCCTGGGTAAGCACAACCCGGACGCACTGCCCGCAAACGATGCAGCAAAAGGTGGCACCTTGCTTTGCTGCACTTTTCCTAAGAGCGATTTGCATATTGACCTGCCTTTTGGCCATGATCGCATCCTGATCGGTGAAATCAAGGTCAGAAATGCCGAAATCACTGCTATTGATCCCGTCGGCGAAAATACTTTGCGCCTGGAGTTGCACTTAGCGCCGGACGAAGACGGCACCAGCGTTGCCGAATTTGAGCCCGGCCAGTTCATGGAATTGGAAGTGCCGGGGCAAGATATTAAGCGCGCCTATTCGCTTGCCAATACCGGCAACTGGGAAGGTCGGCTGGAATTTTTGATTCGGTTGCAACCCGGCGGACTTTTCTCCACTTGGCTTCGTGAACAGGCGACTGTGGGACAGACCCTGATCGTTCATGGCCCCAAAGGTGCATTCGGCCTGTCTGAAAGCGGCCTGAGACCGCGCTGGTTTGTGGCTGGCGGTACCGGTTTGGCGCCGATGCTGTCGATGTTACGACGTATGGCCGAATTTCAGGAACCGCATCCGGCCCGGCTTTATTTCGGCGCAAACCGCACCGAAGAATTGTTTTACCAGTCCGAGCTGAAAGCGTTGCAGTCAGAACTGCCCCAGCTTCAGTTGAATTATTGCGTATGGAAACCTGATGATAATTGGCAGGGTTTTTGCGGCACGCCGGTTGATGCCTTGGCCCAAGATCTGGCAGATACGGCTGTTTTGCCGGATATTTATCTGTGCGGCCCCCCGGCATTGATCGATGCAGCCGAAGCGGCCGCTAAAGCCAAAGGCGTACCCGATGAACAAATATTAAGTGAGAGATTTTTGCCGGCTTAAAGACCGGAGGATCTGAAACGAGCGTTCAGGTAAGAGTCGAAGTAATTCGGAAGAAAGTATCGGCTTGTGGCCGAAAAACGGAAAGCGTTAAAAACCCTATCAGGAAACAAAATGGTCTCCTGATAGGGTCAGGTCATTCTTAGATTAAGCTTTTCAAAGCTTCAAACTTTTTAGCAGCGTCTTTTAAAGCTTCTACTGCTTCGTCCTTTTTACCTTCTTGAGCCAGTTTTCTGGCTGACTTCAGAACGTTGTTAGCTGATGCGCGGGCTCTATCAACTTTATCGTTAGCATTGATTTCTTTGCTTAAATCCGATGCATCTTTAATAAGATCGGCAAGTGCGTCGCCTTCTGTACCAGAAGCTGCAGCGTCAATAGCAACTTTGATTTTAGCGCTTACATTGTTAATCGCATCAGCAGGAGCATAGGTAATTCTGCCTTTATCAGTTTCTGCCATAGCTGAAGTTGAAACAGCACCCAAAGAAGCTGCAATTAATGAAGCCAGTAAGATTTTTTTTAACATTTTCATATTCCACTCGACAAGTGATTGTTATATTTTAATTAAATTGGATGTGTAACTATTTATACCAATAGCCATATACCGGCATAAATTCTAACACATATTGAAACTGTACAACCAGCAGTCGAAGAATGAAAAAGTGATTTTTAGTGTGGTTTATTTTTGAATTAAAAATCAGATTCAAACACCTTAAAAATGATTGAATCTGACTTAACAGCTTGTGACTTAGTGACCGGCGTCGTAAGTGACTTTCATTTCTTTAAATTGAGCTAAACTGGCTCTTAACGTTTCTTCGGCTGATTTAGTGTCGCCGTTTTCAACAGCTTCACGAGCCACTCTCAATTTATCATTGGCTCTTTGGCGAAGACGTTCGGTTATCTCATAACGAAACTCTTTCTGGTATTGGCGAGCTTCAGCAATAGTGTTTGAAGTCTCTTCTTTGCCGGCGCCTTTTTCGATTAAGCTAATCGCTTCTTCGATTTTAGAAATTGTATTTTCAGCGGCTTCTCTAACAACAGCATTGCCGTCTTTTTTTTCAGCAGCAAAAGTTGTTGATGAAACTGCCGCCATTGACATTGCTATAGCAATAGAAACTGCGATTTTTTTTAATACTTTCATTCGTTAAACCTATGTTGTTATATATTTTTGTGTTTAGCATAACTATTAAAAATGAGAGTTAATGCTAAAAAGCAAAAATCCAACATAATGAACGGCTAATACTGCGAGGCATTCTAGCATAGAAAAAATTAATCGCTTGATTTTAAAGAAATAATTACCTTTATTATTAAATGGTTATAGGGCCTCGCATAGCAGCCGTCTTATCACTCGGATGAAAATAGCATTTATAAAAACAGCGTTATTCATCATCTCTTTTAACGTCAAGAACCATTTCTCCAGCCTGATCTTCGGACACAATAAATAAAATAGGCCTGCAACAAACCGAACAATCTTCGTAATATTGCTGAGGACCGGAACTGGTATCTACCAATACATCCAGGGATTCGCCGCAATAGGGACAAACAATAATGATTTCATCGAGTTCGTGCATGATTAAACCTTTCTAAGCAAAGTATCCAACCAGGGCATGGGCAGAATGCGTTTAAGAAAGCCAAACAAATAGGTTGGAAAAGTGACGTAATAATGCAGTCTAGGCTGCCTGGCTTCCAGCGCGTGAATAACTTTTTCGGTAACGGCAGTAGCCGGCAGCGTAAACGGAACGGCGGCCCCTTCTTTTTGCAAGCGGGCTTCCAGGGTTTGATAAATTTCTTGATGATGGCTGTGCGCTGAATTTATGTTTTTCTTATACAGGGCAAGAGAGTTTTTTCTGAAATCGCTCAGAATAGGCCCCGGTTCAATCAGCGAAATATGAATATTAGTGCCGTAAAGCTCAAGGCGTAAAGTATCGGCTAAACCTTCCAGCGCAAATTTACTGGCATTATAAGCACCCCGATAACGCATCGCGACGAGTCCCAAGATTGAACTGTTATAGATAATGCGGCCGTGCCCCTGTTGTCGCATCAAGGGTATGATCAGGTTGGTCAATTCATGAGTGCCGAACAAATTGGTCTCAAACTGAAACCTGAGTACATCGCGTGTTAAATCCTCAACAGCTCCGGGTTGACCGAAAGCCGCATTGTTAAACAACGCATCGATTTTCCCGTCTGTTAATCTAATTGCCGAATCGACTGCTTGCCGGATGCTATGGCTGTCGGCCAGATCCAGCTGGATTGCGGTAAAACCCTCTTGTTGCAGACGAAATACATCATCCTCTTTTCTTGCCGAAGCGATAACCGTATGCCCGCGTTTTTTTAGTTCAACCGCTGTGGTATAGCCAATGCCGGTAGAGCAACCGGTAATTAATATGGTTTTTGATGAGTTCATTGGGCAATTATTTGCTTAAATCCTGTTCGGTAAATTGGAAATTTTTTCCGCTACTGCAATCGACTGAAAACACTAACGCTTTCTTGGCGCTTTTATTATGCAGTTCGGATGATTCAACGCGTGTACATTGTCCTGATGACAATGCTTTTTCTGCGGCTTTCCCTCTTAAACGCTCAATATCAGAAAGTCTGGATTGAAAGCTTTGAACTAAAACCGGCAACTGATCCGGAGCATAAGGCGGGATAGAAAAGGCGGAAAATTTATCGGGGTTGTTTTTAATAAGGAACTGGTTTTTTGCGCTTTCGCTCATCGCGTCTAGCTTAAGCTGGGCTTGTTTTTTGGTTATTTGTTCCTGTTCAAGTTTTTCTTCTTGTTTGTTTTTCTCTAAAGCCTGTTTTTCCTTCTCTTTCTCCTGTAGGTCGGTCGAACTGCCTGTTTTAATATTGATTTCTATCGCCTTGTGTCCTGAATCGCAAGGCTTGGACTGATAATCCGTCTTGCCATTAATGTCGGTGCATTTGTAAATTCCCGCAAAAGTACAGGTCGAAAAAAGGCTTCCTAAAATAAACAGTGCAATTCTCATTTTTTCCTCGGTTTTACCATCGCAAACAATATTTCGAAAAAGTATAGGTGATAAAGGCAGTTGAACAGATTTTTTGTAGAAGTTAACAGTAACAAAATAAAGAAATTTAAAAGCATTTATTATTATTAGCTCAATGTTTTCCTGTTGATAAGCTATTTTTCATATTTAACATCAAACACTTGTGTCTTATGGTAAAGTGCGTTTAAGGTTATCCGCATCTTGTGGATGGGTTGTGGATAACTTAAGCCTCAATGTTATCCACATTTTCATCCACAACTTGTACAGGATTTTTTAACAGACTTACTCTATGTTGCCTCAGGTAATAACTGTATAAAATAGGCAGGTTTTCGTTGAAAAACGGTTTACGGACAATATATTTGCCAGTTGAAAACCAGTTTGTGATAAATGACTAAGGCTTTCGCACTGCGATTTAGAAATAAACAACATCATGTCAGAACAACTATGCTAGAAAAAAATCGCAATAATGATACTGTTCAACCTGCGTTAATGCGGTTGAAAAACTATATTAATCAAGAGATTATCGGTCAGGATGTATTGGTTGAACGGATGCTGATCGGCTTGTTGGCTGACGGCCACATTCTGGTTGAAGGCGCTCCGGGCCTTGCCAAGACCCGGGCTATCAATGTGCTGAGCAAAGGTATACAAGGTGATTTTCATCGGGTGCAGTTCACTCCCGATTTGTTGCCGGCCGATTTAACCGGTACTGAAATTTACCGTCCTCAACAAGGCACGTTTGAATTTCAAAAAGGGCCTTTGTTTCATAATCTGATACTGGCCGATGAAATCAACCGGTCTCCGGCAAAAGTACAGGCGGCGTTATTGGAAGCCATGGCCGAGCGGCAAATAACCGTAGGCCAAGCCACTTATCCATTGCCAAAATTATTCATGGTCATGGCAACGCAGAATCCTATCGAGCAGGAAGGCACTTATCCGTTGCCTGAAGCACAGCTGGATCGTTTTTTACTGCATGTAAAAATTGATTATCCGGAAGCGGAACATGAAAAAAGCATTCTGCATTTGGCCAGGGAAGAAGCCCGTTCCGGTTCGATAAAAGCGGACGCCCAATATGAACCGATCGAGCAAAAAGTCTTGTTCGCTGCACGTAATGAAGTATTGGATCTGCATATGGCGGAAAGTCTTGAAAACTACTTATTGCAGATTGTCTTGGCAACCCGCAATCCCGGAGCTTATGGACAGGATCTTGCAGCCTGGCTGCAATATGGCGCAAGCCCCAGAGCCAGCATAGCGCTGGACCGTTGTTCCAGAGCCAAGGCCTGGCTGGCGCAACGCGATTTCGTCAGTCCGGAAGATATTCAGGACATGGCCTTTGACGTATTGCGGCACCGCCTGATATTGTCATACGAGGCCGAGGCCGAAGGCATTACGACCGATCATGTCATTAAAGAACTTATTGCCAGAGTTGCCGTACCTTGATGTTTTTTGCTAAACAAGCGCCAACAACCAGCGAACTGGTTTCAGTGTCGTTAAAGACGCTGCTCGACTTGGCGAGACCGGCTGCCGGATTAAACCTGAAACATTCTGCGATACGTGCCGGACAAAGCGGCGGTTATGTCTCCCGATTTAAAGGCCGCGGCATGGAGTTCGAGGAAGCCCGAGGCTATCAACCGGGCGATGACATACGCAGCATCGATTGGCGGGTGACGGCGCGTACCGGCGAAACGCATACCAAGGTGTTTCGTGAGGAGCGCGAAAGGCCGGTATTCATTTCTGTGGATAATCGCCCGGCTATGCATTTTGCGACACGCGGTATTTTTAAATCGGTACTGGCTGCCAAGCTGGCCGGTCTGGTGGCGTGGGCGGCCCAACATCATGGCGACAGAATCGGCGGGCAGATTTTCACCGGCCATGTGTGCCGTGAACTGAAACCGCAAAACGGTAAACATGCCGTACTGCGGTTTTTAAACGCCCTCTGTGATCAGGATGATCGCGCAGAGCAAACCGTTATTACGCTGGAACACATACTGGCAAGGCTGATGCACCACGCCCGTCCCGGCAGCCGGGTTTATATCATCAGTGATTTCCGAGGCATTAACGCTCAGGTTGAATCCCATCTGGCAAAGTTATCGCGGCATTGCGAAGTGGTGTTGATTTTTGTCTATGACCCCTTGGAAAGCCATTTGCCGGAAAAAGGCCGCTACCGTTTTACCGCCAGGGAGGGTGTGTATGGCGCAAGCCTGTCTGGAACAGGCGCGCCGACCGACGATCAGCGGGATGTGGTTATCGATACCGGCGACCGGCAGCGATTATTAAAATATCAGCAACACTTTACCCAGCGGCTGCAACAGCTGGAGCAGATAGCCAAAAAAATGGGTCTGGCGCTTATTCAATGCAGTACCACAGACGATCCGATACAACGTTTACGATAAATGAATCCAATCCTCGAATTAAAAGATATTCACGAACCTGAAGCCATAGGTTGGTGGCCGCCGGCTATCGGCTGGTGGCTATTGGCAATAGCCATCCCGCTGCTGGTTGTTTTGCTGGTCTGGCTTTATAAACGGCTGACCCGCAAGACCGCAATTAAAACCGCCGGCAAGCTATTGGCCCAAATCAAGCAGGATGCAAGCCGGGATAATCATCAGAAATTATCCGACCTTTCGATGCTGATCAGGCGCGTAGCCATCAGCATGTCGCCACGGGAAAAAGCCGCCGGTTTAACCGGACGGCAATGGCTGGCATTTCTTGATACTTCAGTAAAAGGCATGCCTTTCAGCGAGGGCATCGGCCAGCTTTTGGTTGACGCGACTTACCGGAACACGCAGCCCACAGAGCTGGAAATTTCTCAATTAATCACCTTGTGCGAAGATTGGCTTAAAGCCCAGACAAAATCATGATTCACTTTGAATGGCCCTGGTTGTTGGCCGCATTACCATTGCCGCTATTGATCCGCTGGCTGGCTCCGGCCAAGATGCCGGTGGAGCAGGCGGCGTTAAAAGTCCCGTTTCTGGACGATTTTTCCGATGGTGAAACCAAGGCCGTTTCCCAAATCCAACAATGGCCGCTAGCACTAGCGGCCATTGCCTGGCTGTTATTGGTCATCGCCTGTGCCAGGCCGCAATGGCTGGGTGAACCGATTGAGCAGGCGGTCAGCGGCCGGGACTTGATGTTGGCGGTGGATTTGTCCGGCAGTATGGAAGAGCAGGATTTTGTGATTAACAAGCGGTCTGTCGACCGGCTGACTGCGGCCAAAGGCGTCGCCAGCGATTTTATCAACCGCCGTGCCGGCGACCGGGTGGGCTTGATCCTGTTCGGCAGCCAAGCCTATCTGCAAACGCCGTTAACTTTTGACCGGAAAACGGTAATGACTTTATTGAATGAGTCGGTCATCGGTCTTGCCGGCGACAATACCGCGATAGGCGATGCGATTGGTTTGGCGGTCAAGCGCCTTAAAAACGAGCAGACCAACAGCCGGGTTTTGGTGCTGATGACGGACGGCGCCAATACCGCCGGTGAAATCTCACCGCTTAAGGCCGCCGAATTGGCCGCAGCCAATCATCTGAAAATTTACACGATCGGCATCGGCGCGGATGAAATGATCGTGCGCAGTTTTTTCGGCAACCGCAAGGTTAACCCGTCCCGTGACCTGGATGAAAGTACCTTGATAAAAATTGCCGAAAGCACCGGCGGCCAGTATTACCGGGCCAGAAATACCGACGAACTCAATAACATCTATATGCGGCTGGACGAGTTGGAACCGGTCGAAAAAGACAAACAATATTTCAGGCCGCGTAGCGAACTGTATTACTGGCCGTTATCGCTGGCATTAGGTCTGGCGGCGGTCATTGCGTTGTCCAAGGTAAAATTGTCATGAACATAACCGAATTCCATTTTATCAGGCCGTACTGGCTGCTGGCGCTGATACCGTATCTGGTGCTGTTGATGGTAATGCTCAGGAACAAGCTGAGCCAAGGCAACTGGTCGGCGGTATGCGATGCCGCATTATTGCCGTATCTGTTGCAGCAAAAGGCGGTCAACCAAAGCCGCTGGCCGATAACAACCGGAGCCATCGCCGCGCTGCTGGCGATTGTCGCGCTGGCCGGGCCGACCTGGGAACGCTTGCCCTCGCCGGTGTTCAGGAACGATGCCGCGCTGATTATTGCGCTGGACTTGTCCCGGTCGATGGATGCCGCCGACATCAAGCCCAGCCGCTTGGTGATGGCGCGCTACAAAATCGCCGATATTCTAAAACAGCGCAAAGACGGCCAGACCGCGCTGCTGGTTTATGCCGGTGACGCGTTTACGGTAACGCCGCTGACCGATGATACCGAGACCATCGATAGCCAGCTGTCGGCATTGAATACCGACATCATGCCCAGCCAGGGCAGCAATACCGTGTCGGCGCTGGAAAAGGCCGTTGAACTGTTCAAACAATCAGGCCTGCAAAAAGGCCAGATACTGCTGGTCACCGATGGCGTCGATGTGGATAAAACCATGGCTGCAGTCAAGTCCTTGGATAAATATCAACTGTCGATATTGGGTGTCGGAACGGATGACGGTGCGCCGATAGCAGTGCCTGAAGGCGGGTTTCTTAAAGATGAGCAAGGCAATATCGTGGTGCCTAAACTAAATTCCAGCGATCTCGCAAAATTGGCAAAGGCCGGCAATGGCGTCTACCAAACCATAACGGCTGATAATGCGGATATTCAAGCCGTGCTGGCCAACGTGGACAGGTCGGTCCAGCAGCAGGGCAAGCAAAACGATAATCTGGTGTTGGACCAATGGGCTGAAAAAGGCCCGTGGCTGTTACTGCTGGTGTTGCCGCTGGCCGCGCTGACATTCCGAAAAGGCCTGTTATGTGTTGCCTTGCTGCTGATGCTGCCACTGCCGAAAAACAGTTATGCGCTGGGCTGGCAGGATCTGTGGCAGACCAGGGATCAGCAGGCGCAGCAGGCTTATAAGCAACAGGATTATGCCAAGGCGGCGGAGCAATTTGAAAACCCGGACTGGAAAGCGGCGGCGCAATACAAGGCGGGAGAATACGACAAGGCGCTGGAAAGCCTGAAAATCAGCAAGTCCGAAAGCAGCGCTTACAATCTGGGCAATGCGCTGGCGAAAGCCGGTCAGTTGGAAGAGGCCGTCAAAGCTTATGAAAAAGCCTTGGCTGTTAACCCTAATGATGCTGACGCTAAACACAATAAAGAGATCGTAGAAAAAGAGCTGGAGAAACAAAAACAGGATCAGCAACAGGACGACAAACAACAGTCCAAAGACGATTCCCAGCAAAATAAAGATCAATCGGAAAAATCAGGCGAACAACAGCCGGATCAAAATAACAACGAGGACAAGCCCGAACAAAAACCGGAGCAGAAGCCATCGGACAAGCAGCCGTCGGACGAAAAACAGCAGCAAGATCAAGCTGAACAAAAAAAGCCGGAAGCTGAAAAGCCTCAGCAAGCTGAACAGGGTAAAGACGAAGCCAAACAGCAGGAAAAAGAGCAAACGCCAGTTGAAGCAGAGCCATCGGATGAGCAAAAACAAGCCAATGAACAATGGCTCAAAAGAATCCCTGACGATCCGGCCGGCTTGTTAAAACGTAAATTTAAATATCAATACAAACAGCGCGGCGGCCAAGAAAGCGGCAATGCTGAGGGTTGGTAAACATGAGTAACTCAATCGCCATTTTCGGTGAAGCGCTGTTCGATCAATTCCCGGACGGCCAGCAGATATTAGGCGGTGCGCCGTTTAACGTGGCTTGGCATCTTCAGGCTTTTAATCAGCACCCGTGTTTTATCAGCCGGGTAGGGCAGGATCCTAAAGGCGATAAAATCAGGCAAGCCATGCTGGCTTGGGGCATGGCTGTCGACAACCTGAGCAGCGATCCTGACCACCCAACCGGAACGGTGCAGGTGACGTTCTACAATGGCGAGCCCGGCTATGAGATTTTAGCCGGACAGGCCTATGATTTTATTGCCGCGCCGGCGGATAGCGGCCGGAACTATGATGTTATTTATCACGGCACTTTGGCTTTACGGAACGGTGTGTCGGAGCAGGCGTTGCTGGAGTTGACTGCGCGCCATTGCGGCAAGGTTTTTATCGATGTCAACTTGAGAGCGCCCTGGTGGCAAAAAGAAGCGGTCAAGCGCTGGATCGGCAAGGCGGATTGGGCCAAGCTAAACCATGAGGAGTTAACGCACTTGGCGCTGCCGCAAGCAACACTGCAGGAAACGATGCGCTTGTTTCTAGCGCAGCATGAGTTGGAGGCTCTGGTGGTCACTTGCGGCAGCCAAGGGGCGTTGGCCGTCAACCAGGCCGGGGAATTTATTAAAGTTGCGCCAACGGCTGATTTGGCCGTAGTGGATACCGTCGGAGCCGGCGATGCCTTTGCAGCGGTTTTACTGCTGGGCATGCAGCAGAGCTGGCCGTTGCAACTGACCATGGAGCGAGCACAGTCGTTCGCGTCCGCTCTGGTGACCAAGAGGGGCGCTACGGTTCAGGATTTGAGTTTTTATCGGCCGTTTATAGACGCCTGGAACCTTGATTAATCTAAATGATGAACATGAATACGATCAAAAAATTAGTTTTTCTTTTGCTGTTGTCGAGCTTTATGCCCGGCAACGTCTTTGCAGCGCAGATTGGCGTGTCGTTCGACCGTAATCCGGTCAGCCTGGATGAGTCTTTCCAGATCATTTTTACCGCCAATGACACGCCGGACAGTGATCCGGATTTCAGCCCGCTGGAGCAGGATTTCGAGATACTCGGGCAAAGCCAGAGCAGCAACTCGTCGTGGATTAACGGACGGTCCAGCAAGACCATACAGTGGACGCTCAATGTGATGGCCAAACATACGGGCAGTCTGGTTGTTCCGGCGGTGAAATTTGGCGATGATGAAAGCCAGCCTGCCAGCGTTATGGTGACTCAGGCGGCGGCCAATAAAGCTATCAACACCGACGATGATTTGTTTCTGGAGGTTGAGGCGAACCCGCAAAGCCCTTATGTGCAATCCCAGGTTCTCTACACCGTGCGCTTATATCGGCGGGTCGACATTGCCCAGGCGGCTTTGAATGAACCGGAACTGAGTGACGCCGTGGTTGAAAAGCTGGGCGATGACAGTAATTACAACACCCAGATCAACGGCGTTAATTACTTGGTCACAGAGCGCAAGTATGCGATTTTCCCGCAAAAAAGCGGTGCCTTAACCATCAAGCCCTTGGTGTTGACGGCCGAGGTTATGGCGAGCAGCCGCCCGAATTTTAACGGCTTTTTTAATTCGCAGATGACTAAAACCAGGAAGATTTCATCCAAATCGGTAACGCTGGATGTAAAGCCCGCTCCCGCGACTTTTACCGGACAACACTGGCTTTCCGCGGAACAACTGGTGTTAAAGGAAGAGTGGTCCGGCGATAACCAGCAAATGAAAGTCGGCGAACCTTTGACCAGGACCTTGACGCTATTGGCAAAAGGCACGACAGTCGGCCAATTGCCGGAATTGAATGCCGGCAAAATCGATGCTCAGCTGAAAACCTATCCTGATCAGCCGGTATTGCGCGAACAGAAAAAACCGGAAGGCTTGATCGCGTTCAGGGAAGAAAAAATCGCCATCATCCCGTCAAAAGCGGGTTTTTATAAATTACCGGCAATAGAAATTCCCTGGTTTAACAGCCAAAGCCAGAAAATGGAAATAGCCACAATCCCGGAAACCACCATCACGGCGCTTGAGGCGGCAGGAGCTCTGCCGGATATGGCAGCTCCCGTGGCTTCGACGCCGGTGGAACAGCCGCAAAAAGCTGAGCAATCGACGCCGATTATCACCCAGCCGCAACAACAAAATACCTGGTTTTGGGTGGCTTTATTTTTGGGGACAGGGTGGCTGGCAACACTGGCTTACTTCCTGGTTAAGCGCCCGGTTAAAAAGCCGATCCCAGAAAAGAGCGCTGCGGAAATACGTTTGGAAGACAGCATTAAAAATCTGAAAAAAGCCTGCGCCGATAATAATGCTACAGCCGCTAAGGATGCTTTGCTGGCTTGGGGCCGTCAAAAATACGACGTAGCCAGCCTGGGCGCTGTGGCTGAGTTTAGCGAGGCAAGGTTAAGGGACGAAATTTTGCATTTGAACCAGGTTTTGTATGGCAAGTCAGCAGATCAGTGGCAGGGTAAAAAGCTGTTTCAGGCGTTTGTTGAAAATAAAGCCCGGGAAAAGATAGCGGTTACCGAAGATGATAAATTAGAGCCGCTTTATCGGTTGTGATTTGTATAACTCGGAACTTGATCTGACGGCTTCAAATATTAGTTTGAATGAGTCTGACATTGACTGCCTCAGTTCGGCCAAAAGCCGACGTTACAACAAATAACCACATGTAAGCGCATGAATCAATTAAACAAATGCTTAACTATTAATTTCACATTCCCACTACACGATAAAAACTTTAGCCAAGGAGGATGGCTAATTTTTTACAAGTGGATTCCAGAAAAAGATGTCAATGCGATATTGGTATCAAAAGATAATAAAACGGCAAAGATTTATGTTGATACATCTTGCATCGGGAATTTTGACGAAAAGATACATAATATTAATAACTGGGTCAATGTAACAGTATCAAAATTAAAAGTTGATGTAGACGTTAGCGATGTTGATGACGAGTTGATTAAATTTATTTTTAATGAAAGAGATAGAAGGAAACAAATTCATTACGATAAACAACCTTGTGGTGAAGACTTTAAAAATTTACAAGTAAAATATCAAAAGCTTGGAGAAGAGGTTTACGATTTAGCGTTGTCTGTTTTTAATAGATTTCTTTCATATGCAAGAAATATTAAAGGTCAACACTGGCATATTGAAAAAAAATATAATGATTATGATTTTATGGCGACAGCACAGATTGACAATGGTGACTTTATTCCTTGGCGTCCATCTTTGGACAATGGGACAACCATTTTAGTCACAATGCCCAATGAGGATATTTCCATTCACAAAGAGGATTGGGGAAACATTGCTCAATATATCCAAAGCACACAAAGGCCAAAACTTACACTAGAACTCCTGGCCAACTCAAGAAACTTATTTGATAATGGCAACTTTCGAAGCGCCGTGATTGAAGCGGTAACAGCGCTAGAAGTTGCTGTTTCAAAGTTTGGAAAAAGCCCAAATATTGAACTTTTGGCCAGTTCTGTTCAGGTAAATAGAATTGATATAAACAATCTCAAGGGACAAATTGAACATATGGGTTTTTCTTGCTCAATCAGATATTTAATTCCTATGTTAATCTCTAAGGAGGATTTAGCTCAAGTAACTTTAGATAAATGCTTTCAGGCTCTTGAAGTTAGAAATAATGTTGTTCATCAAGGGCAAAGAGATGTTAAGGCTGATTTGACAAAGGAAATCATTAACGAAGTATCAACATGCTGTAAGGTACTAGATCGCTATACTAACCAAGGAGGTCAGAAACAATAGCTAGCGGTATCGATTCCCCCCTTTTTTTCTAGTGATGTAGGCCGAAATAAGGCCATCCAAGCGCGTAGCGCGAGGTGGCGTTTCCGGCATTTTGGCAGTATCTCTACATCGTCTTAAGATATTCTAAAGCCATAAACAGTGCGGCAATTGAGCGGGCTTCGGTGCATTCTCCGGTAGCCAATAATTCATTGATACGGCTTAATTTCCACGGAACAACTTCCAATTCTTCAGGTTCATCGCCTTCCAGTTTTTCTACATACAAATCCTGGGCGATGATCACCTCGGTCATGTGTTCCAGATAGGAAGGTGCGATCGAAAAAGAGCTTAAGTGGTGCAGGCTTTTGGCGCCAAAGCCGATTTCTTCTTTGAGCTCGCGGTTTGCGGCTTCCAGGAAGGATTCACCGGCGTCGGTTTTGCCCTTGGGCAAACCCAGCTCATAACGATGCACGCCGGCGGAATATTCCCTGATTAACAAGACCGTTTCGGCATCCAGCATCGGCACAATCAGCACGGCGCCGCCTGAGCCACTTCGAGCCAGGCGTTCATAGTTGCGCTGTTCGCCATTGCTAAACTCGATATCCAGCGATTCAATGCGAAACAGTCGGCTGGTCGCAATAATGGTTTTGTTACGGATGGTTGGTTTTTCAGCCATTGTGTTATTTTATTAATAATTTTTTTTAATATAACGCACTCTCATGATCGATTGGAAAAAAATTGATACCGTTTTGCTGGACATGGACGGGACACTGCTGGATTTGAATTTTGATAATCATTTCTGGAAAGAGTTTGTGCCGCTGAAATTTGCCGAAAAACAGGGCTTGTCGATAGACGCGGCAAAGCGGCATCTGGAGCCGCGATTCAAGAGCATGGAAGGCAAGCTGGAATGGTATTGCCTGGATTATTGGAGCGATGTTTTAGCGCTGGATATTGTCGGATTGAAAGCGGAAATTTCAGGGTTAATCTCGGTATTGCCGCATGTCACGGAGTTTCTGGAAAAAGCGCATCAATCGCCGAAAAAAATTTATTTGGTTACCAATGCGCACCGGGGCAGCCTGGGACTTAAGATGGAAAAAACCTGCCTGCATGGATTTTTCGACGAGATCATCAGCTCTCACGATTTAGGCTTCCCGAAAGAACATGCCGATTTTTGGCGGTTGCTGCAACAGCGGCTGCCGTTTGAAAAGCAAAGCGCGCTGTTGATTGATGACAGTGTGGCGGTATTGAACGCTGCCAAGCAGTTTGGCATCGCTCACTTAATTTCGGTGAGCAAACCGGATACCAAACAGCCAAAAAGGCTAATAGCCGGTTATCCGGCTATTGAGGATTTTCGGGAGCTGATGGCTGGGCTTTAGGCTCCCGTTTTTTATTTTGAGCAGGACGTTTTCCCGGATATTCGGTTTTGGGTTTTCTGGGTCTTCTTTCCGGTTCTACGACTTCGGCTAAAAGGTCGTCTGTAATCGGCAAAATCGGAATCTTTTGCTCGATATACTCTTCAATATCCGGCATTGAGTAAGCATATTCCTCACAGATAAAACTGATCGCGACGCCGCTGGCGCCGAAGCGCGCGGTACGGCCGATTCTGTGGACATAATCTTCCACATCCTGCGGCAAGTCGTAATTGAACACATGGGAGACATCGGCAATATGCAAGCCCCTAGCCGCGACGTCGGTCGCAATCAACAGGGTGATTTTGTTTTCCTGAAAATCGCTCAACAAGCGCTGGCGCTTATCCTGCGGCACATCTCCGCTCAGTGCGGCCGTTTTGTAGCCGTTAGCATTCAGTGTGTCCTCAAGCTGCTCGGCACAACGTTTGGTGTTAACAAAAATAATGCTGCGTTGAGGTTTGTGCTGGTTCAAAATGCCGACCAATAACGGAACTTTTTGCTCATTCGATGGGCAAAATGCGCTTTGCTGGATGGCTTTGGAGGTGACTTCTTCGGTCTCGATGCGAATCAAGACCGGATTGTTCATATGCTCATAAGCCAGCTCGGTTACCTTGTAGGATAACGTTGCCGAAAACAGCATGTTCAAGCGTTGCTCCGGCGGCGGCATGCGACGCAATAAATAGCGGATGTCTTTAATAAAGCCCAAATCGAACATGCGGTCGGCTTCGTCCATCACCGTGACTTTGACGTTATCCAGAGTAAACGCATTCTGCTTGTAAAAGTCGATGATGCGGCCGGGCGTGCCGATGATGATATCAATGTTGGACTTTAGGCTATCCAATTGCTTTTGATAATCGGTGCCGCCGTATATCAGAGCCATTTTAAAAGGAAGGTGTTTGCCCAGTTGCAACGCATCCTTATGGATCTGAATAGCCAGCTCACGGGTTGGCGCGAGAATGATGGCCCTGGGATTCTTAACCTTTTTGCTTATGGCGACGGCTTTTGGCTCGGGGCCTTCTCCATCGACAGCATCTGCATCCGTTTTATCTTCTGCATCGTCGATTTCGGCATCATTAATTAAATACTGAAAAGTAGCCAGCAAAAAAGTGGCGGTTTTGCCGGTTCCGGTTTGAGCCTGTCCCGCAATATCCTTGCCCCGTAACAATAAGGGTAGGGCTTTTCTTTGGATCGGGGTGCAGTGGTTAAAGCCGGTGTCTTTTAAGCTGCGTAGGATAGAATCAGACAATTCAAGATTGCTGAAGCGGATTTCTGTTAAATGTGTATTGTTCATAGGCTATAGGATAACGTAAAAATCAAATCAGCTGAAATTGATTGACTCCCAGCTTTATCCCTCCTATAGTTTTGATTTTAACAATTGGAGAAATAAAGTGAGCGATTCAGTCCTTCATGTAAGCGATAGCGAGTTTAACGAAACTGTTCTTAAAGCTGCGGGTCCCGTCCTGGTTGACTATTGGGCTGAATGGTGCGGACCTTGCAAAATGATTGCGCCGATTCTGGATGATATTGCAAACGAATACGCCGGCAAGCTGACCGTTGTAAAAATAAACATCGACGAAAATCCGGACACGCCCCAACACTATGGGGTTCGCGGTATTCCGACATTGATGCTGTTCAAGGATGGCGAAGTGGAAGCGACTAAAGTAGGCGCATTGTCAAAGTCAGAACTTGCCAAGTTTATTGACAGTAACATTTAAACTCATCAGCCTAGTATTTAGATCAAGCTCAGGTTTTGCTCAGGCCTGTCACAAAAGGTTGGACGGGGCTGAGTACTTGAGTTAAACTTATGCGGTGCGATAATCACGCGCACCCAATCATATCGTCCGACTACATCCCTGAATTATTCCTGTCCTAGTAGTTGCGGTTTAACACCGTATGTACTTTTCCTTGAGTTTCTTTTATATGAATCTAACTGAGTTAAAACTAAAACAAATAAGTGAAGTTATTGAAATCGCCGAGTCCCTCGGGCTTGAAAACGTTGCCCGGTCACGAAAGCAGGATTTGATCTTCGCTATTTTGAAAAAACAGGCAAAGGCTGGCGACGATATATCAGGCGACGGCGTGCTGGAAATTTTACAAGATGGTTTTGGTTTTTTACGTACACCCGGTTGTTCCTATTTAGCAGGACCTGATGACATTTATGTTTCACCCAGCCAAATCAGACGATTTTCTTTAAAGACCGGCGATACGATCAGTGGAAAAATAAGACCTCCAAAAGACAACGAACGTTATTTCGCAATGCTCAAGGTTGACCAGATCAATTTTGAACCTCCTGAAAATACCAAAAACAAAATCACCTTCTCAAACCTGACTCCGCTATTTGCCAAACAACGATTCGTTCTTGAGCGAGGCAATGGCACCAGCGAAGATTTAACCGGACGCATCATCGATTTAATCGCTCCTATCGGCAAAGGCCAGCGCGGCTTGATCGTATCGCCACCTAAAGCCGGTAAAACCATGATCCTGCAAAGTCTGGCGCAGGCGATTGCGGAACAGAATCCTGAGTGTTATCTGATTGTTTTACTTATCGATGAACGTCCGGAAGAAGTAACGGAGATGGAGCGATGCGTTCGCGGCGAAGTTATTTCCAGTACTTTTGATGAGCCGGCAACCCGGCACGTGCAGGTTGCAGAAATGGTGATCGAAAAAGCCCGCCGTCTGGTCGAGCACAAACACGACGTGGTCATTTTGTTAGACTCGATCACCCGTTTGGCCCGAGCTTATAACACCGTCGTACCTTCGTCGGGCAAAATATTGACTGGTGGTGTCGATGCCAACGCACTTGAAAAACCAAAGCGGTTCTTCGGCGCGGCACGGAATATCGAGGAAGGCGGCAGCTTGACGATTATCGCCACGGCACTGGTTGATACCGGTTCAAGAATGGATGAGGTCATCTACGAGGAATTCAAAGGTACCGGCAACATGGAGTTGCATCTGGACCGTAAAATTGCCGAGAAAAGAATTTACCCGGCGATCAACATCAACCGTTCCGGTACTCGCCGGGAAGAATATCTGGTTGATCCCGATACCCTGCAAAAAACCTGGATCTTGCGCAAGATTCTTCAGCCGATGGATGAAACCGCAGCATCAGAATTTTTGATCGGCAAGCTCAAAGATTTTAAAACAAATGCAGAGTTTTTTGAGTCGATGAAGCGGTAGTTTGCAAGCTCCCAAGCTTCAACTTGGGAACCGGCGCATATGCTCTCGTTTATTCACCACGAAGACACGAAGAAAAAACGTAACTATTCAGCCCATAATGAATAGAACATGGATGATGCGGATTTTTAAAAATCCGAGGCTACGCTTTTTAATCAGTGTCATCGGTGCTCTATAATCGTAGCTTGCTCATATTCCCACGCGCTGCGTGGGAATATGATATGTGCTATCAGATTTCAAAGCTGGCTTTGAATATTATTGGGACGGGTTCCTGATAGGGCGGGTAGTTACAAAAACCAAACTTCTTATCCTTCGTGGTGAGAAAAAATGCTTTTGATCAGCTTTTTGGCGGCACATAGCCTTCCGGCATTTCGTTGTTGCCTTCAAACAAGAACTTGTTTCTTTCTTCCGCCAAGAATACCCGGGTTTTCGGGTCAAAGCTGGCTAATCTTCCTTCATTGATTAACATGGTTTGCTTGGCTAACCATTCATTCCAGGCTTGTTTGGATACTTTTTCAAAAATTTCCTGGCCTTTGGGACCCGGAAATGGCGGTGCATCCAGGCCTTCGGCTTCTATTCCCAACTTTACGCATTTAACCATTCTAGTCATGTTGTTCCTTTATCAGATTGTTGAGCAGCTGCTTGATCGGCGCTGCTAAGCCTAGTTTATTAAGCTGCCCGGTTTTATACCAGACAGTTCGATCGGCTTCCATCACAAAATTTATAGGGTTATCGGACTGGATCAGCAGCGGCGTATAGTCCAGATGATAATGGGAAAAGGTGTGGCGCCGGGTTGTCAGTATCTGTCGGTCAGCAATATGAATGTTCCGGGTCAGGCACCAGTCGCGCGCTTCTTCTACACTGTCAAATTCCGGCAGGCTCCATAAGCCGCCCCAGATACCGGTTGGAGGCCTTTTTTCCAGTAATATACATTTATCGGCATTGCTCAGTAACAATAAGGTCAGCTGTTTGACCGGCAAGATTTTGGCAGGTTTCGGCGTTGGGTATGCCGAGACATTATTTTCACGTCTGGCCAGGCATTCGCCATTCAGCGGGCAGACTTCGCAAGCCGGTTTGCTGCGGGTACAGACGGTCGCGCCCAAGTCCATCATGGCCTGAGTATAATCCGCAACGCGATCTATCGGGGTCAGTTTGGCACTGATTGCCCACAGTTCTTTATTGACGGCGCTGTTGCCGGGCCAGCCGGAAACGGCTCTAAACCGGGCCAATACTCTTTTAACATTGCCATCAAGAATCGGGTGGCTTTTGTTAAAAGCGATGCTCAATATTGCTCCTGCCGTTGACAGGCCGATGCCGGGCAACGTGAGCAGTTCATCCAGCGTATCGGGAAAGCGGCCTTGTTCGGCAATAAGTTGGGCTGTTTTGTGGAGGTTGCGGGCGCGTGCATAGTAGCCAAGTCCCGACCAAAGATGCAGGACCTCATCAGCAGGCGCGTTCGCCAAGTCCGCGATGTCCGGGAATTTTGCAATAAATGCATTGAAATAAGGTATGACAGTTGCGACCTGGGTTTGCTGCAACATGGTCTCGGATAGCCACACGCGGTAAGGCGTCAGGTCTTTTTGCCAGGGCAGGTCTTTGCGGCCGTGTTGATCGAACCAAACCAGGATATTTCGTTGAAAAGCGGATGGACTCATAAGAGACAAAAGACGAAGGATGAAGGGCAAAGGGTCGCATGGTTTAAGGGCTGTTTTTTTCGCCCTGTGCCTTTCGTCTTTTGCCTACTCCTCCTCACTTCAAAATACCTTTCAACAGATTGCCTAGGCCAGGGCCTATTTTCTTGTCGATCTTATTGATTAGTTTTTCAACCTTGGCTTTGTTTTTATCGGTCAATAATGACTCCAGGTCTATCGTATAGAGCGGCTTGTCGAGTGTTCCGGCAACATTAATCGCTACGGCGCCTTTAACTTGTTCGGGCTCAGCTGCATTTGCATCAAGCAGCTTGGCGTCGATTTTGTAGTCCACAGCTTCAGAATTCAGGTTGACGTTGCCCTTGCCGTCGACTCGCAATTTGGAAGATTTGGCAGCAAGGTCGTTATTCTGGATCAGGCCGTTAGCGATCGTGGCGGTGCCGGTCATTTCCGAAAACAGCGTTTGTTCGTTCTTATTGTCTGAGGGCAGGGCGGAGCCTTTAATGAGCGCTTTGCCTTCGTCAATGATTTTTTGCAGATTAAAACCTTTAAGCGCGCTGTCTTTGAACATGAAGCTTAGCTGGCCGTTAAGTGATGTTTTTAGTTCCTTGGTTTTACGGCCCTGGCCTTGCAACTGTGCGGATGCGTTAACAATTCCACTTATTGGGGCTTCTCCCCGGTAGTCTTTCAGTAAAGGCTCAATTTGCACATGGTCTATTTTTTCGTTTATAGCCAGTGCCGGTTTGTCGCCACGCGTATCCATGTGGAGGTTGCCGGAATAGCTGCCTTGGTAAAACTGCTGAACCGCTTGCTGCGTAGTGAACACGCCGTTCTTGCTGCTCAAGTTTATACGGACATGCTGCATTGCCAGATCGTTGACCTTAAGTTTTTCGACCGTCACTGTGCCGTCGGCACTGAGTTTTCTTAGTGTTTCAACAGGCAGAGCGGAGAGGCCGCCAGCCAATAAAACGGCAGGGCTGGCGATGGGCTTGGATGCTTTATTACGGGGGGATAAATAGCGATCGACATCAAGCGCATCAATGTCCAAGTTGAAGTTAATAATCGATTCGGCAAAGCTTTTGATACTGATAGCGCCTTTAATCCGGGTATCATCCAGGGTTAGAGTCAGATTTTGCAGATCGGCCGAATCGCCTGTCGCGGTCAAATCAGTTTGGGCGGATAACTTGCTTAAGGCATTGGCATCCTGCATTGCCGGCAAAGTGATCGCCAGTTGCTGCATAACTTTGGCGGGACTGAACGGCGCAATGGTAACCGGCCCCTGAAAGGAAGGCTTATCCTTAATAGAAGTGCCGGTCATTTCGGCGGCGGCAAGCGACACGTCGCCCGATTTAAGCTGCAACCCGTGAATTTTGGCTGTTTGTTGGTTCAAATCCAGCGCTGCATCGGCGATGACCAATGCTGTTGTTAATGATTGGCTAGGTATGGCTTCACCCGATGATGTAACTTGCAAATCGCTACGGCGTAGCGCAAAAGCATCTAATTTTTCATTAACGGTTAATTCGGTGTTGAGCTTGATGGCATGGCTTGACGTGGATCCGCTTTTCAATGCGGACATCGAAGCTACTATGTTAGCCGGCTCATCAAAGACGAATTTATCGGCATTCAGGTTAAGGTCTGTTATTTCGATATGTTTTTCGTTTTTCAGGTCATCCCAGTTAATTCGGGCATTTTCAATAGTCATGCCGCCGATGGAAAAAGTCGTCCGCTCGGGTACTGGTTGGACATCCGTCTTATCGGCGACAGCGGCAGAAGAGGACTTGGGGGCAGAAGCCGTCAGATCATCCCAGTTAGTGAGTCCTTGTTTATTCCGGGCAAGATTTAAAAGCGCGTTTTTTAATACGATGTGGCTGATTTCTACTTTTTTCGATAACAGCGGCAATAACCGTATGCCTATATTGCCTTCTTCAATTGTTACAAAAGGACGGTCTTGAAACCCTGGCGCATTGCTCAGGGCAATTTTTTCTGTTGAAATACCGGCCCAGGGGAACAGAGAGAGTTTTAATTCACCGTCCAGCGCCAGTTCCCGGCCGGTTTTGTCCTTAACTGCGGCGATAATTTCAGGCTTAAAGTCATTGGGATTAATGACAAATGGCAGGATGAAGACGGCAACGATCAGCAACAAAACCATTGCAGCAATTATCGATAGGATGATTTTAAGCGGTTTTGCCATAATGTTCCCCTTGCGTAGAATGTAGTGACGATCAATTATGGAAATGATTATCTACTTGTGACGGCTGTTGCCGATTAAAGGCAAATTGGAAAAGTCCAATTGCTATCTGTTTATTATAATGAAAATGAGGTGTCAAAATGTTGCATTTAGCTAAATTTGCTGGAATTGCAGTTCTTGTATGGTTCTACTTGTCTGCAAAGGAAAAAGGCGCGTCCCCGATTAATTGGGCTATTACGGGATTGATTGGCTATTGGATCACCTGGTGGGCGGTTAAGCTGACGGTAGTTTCCGCTTTATCAGGCGTAGTTGCTAAAAGCGCTACCGGAACTTTTTTGCTTCTGCAAATACCAGCTCTATGTGCGATCGCTGCGGCTTTTTTGATCAGAAAGAAATTATTGGCGGATGTTGCTGAGAATGATTGAACGGGGTGGTTAGTAAGTTTTCATGGAGCAAGCTCTCAAAACTGATTTTTCTGTCGATGAGCCGAAAAACAGTTTTGCCTCGCTCTTCCTTGGGCCTCCCGTTCTTGCCGCCGATCCGAATTTCAACGCCGTTATCGAACCCCAGCTCCACAACAATCTTGGCGCATTTCGCAAATGACACGGACATAAGACTTTTCTGGTCAATTTGAAGTAGGGTTCAGTCGCCAGTTTGCCCAATCGTCCTCAGCTGGGTAGGTTAAAGTTAGATTAAAGTAATAAGATATGGTCAAGCTATATGCTAATGTTCTTGTTCGTCAATTTAGATTTAAAAGTTGGTCGTGTGAGACATTCAGCGCAATGGCGAGTTCCCCTGATAGGTAATCGTACTCATTGAGTGAGGAAACTGCCTTCTATATATTGCGAACTGTTGTGTTACAGGCTGACTTTTAGACTGATTGACAACAAGATTTCGGATTTTCATAAAAACGCAAATACAGCCTCGGCAAGCATTTTGCCGAGAAAAATAGCTATCATATCGGGCATATTGAATGATTTTAGTAACAGGCGGTGCCGGGTTTATCGGTGCCAATTTTGTGTTGGATTGGCTGGCCCAATCCGACGAGACCGTCATTAACCTTGACGAACTGACCTACGCCGGCAATCGCGAGAATCTCGCTTCTCTGGAAGGGGATCCGCGGCATGTTTTCGTGCAAGGCAGCATCGGCGACTCGGATCTAGTGGCCCATTTACTAGCTCAGCATCAACCCCGAGCCATCCTCAATTTTGCCGCCGAGAGCCATGTCGACCGCTCCATTCACGGCCCGGAAGACTTCATCCAGACCAACATCGTCGGCACTTTCCGGCTGCTGGAAGCGGTGCGCGCCTACTGGAACACTCTGCCCGGTGAAGTCCAGCAAGATTTTCGCTTCCTGCATGTATCGACCGACGAAGTCTATGGCTCTCTCGCTAAAGACGATCCGGCATTTACCGAAACCAACCGTTACGAGCCCAACAGTCCTTATTCGGCGAGTAAAGCCGCCAGCGACCATTTGGTGCGCGCCTACCATCACACTTACGGCTTGCCGGTGCTGACCACCAACTGCTCCAACAATTACGGTCCGTATCATTTTCCGGAAAAGTTGATCCCGCTGATGATCGTCAATGCCCTCGCCGGCAAGCCCTTGCCGGTGTACGGGGATGGCCAGCAAATCCGGGACTGGCTGTACGTCAAAGACCATTGCAGCGCCATTCGCCGGGTACTGGAAGCGGGCAAGCTGGGCGAAACGTATAATATTGGCGGCTGGAACGAAAAACCCAACCTCGACATCGTCCATACCGTGTGCGCACTGCTCGACGAGCTGCGCGCGAGAAGCGACGGCAAGCGCTATCGCGAACAAATTACTTATGTCACGGACCGCCCCGGCCACGATCGCCGCTACGCCATTGACGCCGGCAAGATAGAGCGCGAACTGGGCTGGAAGCCGGCGGAAACTTTCGACACCGGCATCCGCAAAACCGTGCAGTGGTATCTGGACAATCAGGACTGGGTCCGCAATGTCCAGTCCGGCGCCTACCGCGAATGGGTGGAAAAGCATTACGCCGGGCGCGCGGCATGATCGACAGGTTGGGAATGTATTTGCACGGCGCAGCCGCCCACAGGGTGTCGGGCAGGGAGTGCTCGACATGAAAATCCTCCTGTTCGGCAAAAACGGCCAGGTCGGCTGGGAATTGCAGCGCAGCCTTGCGCCCTTAGGTGAATTAGTGGCATTGGGCAGTGACAGTCAGGACCTGTGTGGCAACTTCACGGATCTGGCCGGCATCGTCGAAACCGTTCGGGCCGTTGCCCCGGATATCATCGTCAATGCTGCGGCCTATACCGCCGTTGACAAAGCCGAAAGCGAACCCGCGTTGGCCCGGACGATTAACGCCTTGGCGCCCGGCGTTTTGGCCGAAGAAGCCCAGAACAGCGGCGCCTGGCTGATCCATTATTCCACCGATTACGTATTTGACGGCAGCGGCGACCAGCCGTGGCGGGAAACCGACCCGGTCGCGCCACTGAGCGTTTATGGCAAAACCAAACTGGAAGGCGAGGAGGCGATTCACGCCTCGGGCTGCCGGCATCTGATTTTTCGCACCAGCTGGGTTTATGGCGCGCGCGGCGGTAACTTTGCCAAAACCATGCTGCGCCTGGCGGTGGAGAAAGACCGGCTGACCGTCATCAACGACCAGATCGGCGCCCCGACCGGCGCCGATCTATTAGCCGATGTCACTGCGCAGGCCCTTCGGGTGGCGTTGCAGCGCCCCGAGGCCAGCGGCTTGTATCATCTGGCGGCCGGCGGTCACACGTCCTGGTACGACTACGCTCGCTTGGTCATTGATTTTGCCCGCCAAGCGGGTATAAAAATCAAGGTTGCGCCAGAGGCCATTCAGCCGGTGCCGACCAGCGCCTTTCCATTGCCGGCCCCGCGCCCGAAAAACTCGCGGCTGGCTACCGGCAAACTGCAGAACACGTTCGAGCTAAATCTGCCCCCTTGGCAAAGCGGCATGACCCGTATGTTGACCGAAATTCTTGAGAAATAATTATGACCCCACGCAAAGGCATTATTCTGGCAGGCGGCTCCGGCACCCGGCTTTACCCGGTGACCAAGGTGGTTTCCAAACAACTGCTGCCGATTTACGACAAGCCGATGATTTACTATCCGCTGAGCACTTTGATGCTGGCGGGTATTCGAGACATCCTGATCATCTCCACCCCGCAGGATTTACCGCGTTTTGAGCAATTGCTGGGCGACGGCAGCGACTGGGGCCTGAACCTGCAATACGCCGTGCAGCCCAGCCCGGATGGTTTGGCCCAGGCGTTTATCATCGGCAAAAACTTTATTGGCGACTCCCCGAGTGCTCTGGTGTTGGGCGACAATATCTTCTATGGCCATGACCTGCCCATCCAGCTTGAGCAAGCCATGGCGCGTCAACAAGGCTCCACTGTTTTCGCCTATCACGTGCAAGACCCTGAGCGCTATGGCGTCGTGGCTTTCGATGCGCAGGGCCTCGCCACCAGTCTGGAAGAAAAGCCGGCAAGACCCCAAAGTAACTATGCGGTGACCGGTCTGTATTTTTACGATAATCAGGTCGTCGAGTTGGCCGCCAACCTGAAGCCGTCTGCTCGGGGCGAGCTGGAGATTACCGACCTGAACCGTATTTACCTTGAACGCAGCCAGCTCAACGTGGAAATCATGGGACGAGGTTATGCCTGGCTCGATACCGGCACTCACGAAAGCATGATTGAAGCCAGCAATTTCATCGAAACCATCGAGCACCGACAAGGCTTGAAAGTGGCTTGCCCGGAAGAAATTGCCTATCGAAAAGGTTTTATCGATGCCGAACAACTGGGAAAATTGGCGCTCCCGCTCGCTAAAAATGGCTACGGCCAATACTTGCAGCGCATGCTGAAAGAGGAGAGTCATCTGTGAAAGTTATCCCTACCCCTATCCCTGATGTGCTCATCATTGAACCCAAAGTGTTCGGCGACGAGCGCGGCTTCTTTTTTGAAAGCTTTAATCGCCGCCAGTTTGCTGAGCTTACCGGACGTGATGTTGATTTCGTGCAGGATAATCACTCACGCTCGGTGAAAAACGTGCTACGCGGCCTACATTACCAAATCCAGCAACCCCAGGGCAAGTTGGTACGCGTGGTGCACGGTGCGGCACTCGATGTGGCGGTGGACATCAGGAAAGGCTCATCGACTTTTGGGCAGCATGTTATGCAAGAGCTTTCCGCCGAAAACAAGCGCATGTTGTGGATACCCGAGGGCTTTGCTCACGGTTTCCTTGTGCTGTCCGACACGGCCGAGTTCCTTTATAAGACCACGGACTATTGGCGTCCGGAGTACGAGCGCAGTGTCTGCTGGAATGATCCGACTCTGGCTATAAACTGGCCATTGCAAACGGTGCCAATACTATCTGCAAAGGATGCGCAGGGAATGAGTTTGCAACAAGCGGAACTGTTTGACTAATGTCGCCGGCCATTTGCGCGAATGACACTGGTTTTTGAGTCTCGCTGTAACAAGCTCAATGACGGCTCAGAATTCATTAGATGATCAAGTACAAGGACCTGAAATAGTTCATTGAATTGGGAGCTTGTCTGTAAAATCAATCGCACAACAAAGCGACCATGAGTTACAAGCATAAGTAATTCGTAGCAACCAGCAAAGCTAAGGAATTGCCCGCGTCCCCTCTTCCCGCGCGAACAGAAAGCGTGCAGCTGCCGCTTTTGATTTCAGAAAGTCTTGTTCTGCTCTTCAATTATGTTGAGAATACCGGCATATTTTGAGAGAGAAGCCCACCATAACGCCATGAACCAAAAACAACGCCTGGAAATTTTCGATCGGCTGGCTGCCGCTATACCTGATCCGACCACGGAACTAAACTATGCCACTCCTTTTGAATTATTAATCGCGGTCGTTTTATCGGCGCAGGCGACCGATAAAGGCGTCAATAAAGCTACAGCCAAATTATTTCCCGTTGCCAACACGCCTAGTGACATTTTGGCGCTGGGTGAGGCAGGGTTGAAAGAATACATCAAGACCATCGGACTATTTAATAGCAAAGCCGCCCATATCATCACGCTTTGCCGGCAGTTGCTTGATAAACATAACGGACAAGTGCCGCAAACGCGGGAAGAACTGGAGGCGCTGGCAGGCGTCGGCAGAAAAACCGCCAATGTCATACTGAATACCGCTTTTGGGCAGCATACCATTGCGGTGGATACGCATATCTTCCGGGTTGCCAATCGCACCGGCCTTGCGCCCGGAAAAAATGTACTGGAGGTGGAGCGGAAATTGGAAAAATGCGTGCCTAAAAAGCATATAAAGGATGCGCATCATTTGTTGATTCTGCATGGCCGCTACACCTGCATTGCCAGAAAGCCGCGTTGCCCAAGTTGTGTCATTGAAGATTTGTGCGAGTATCAGTATAAAACCGACTACCAGGATGATGATACTGTAAGGGAGGTCAAACCGGTAAGTTGACGGAATTTAAGGAAGATAAGGAATTCATTCTTTATTTAGTTGATTTTGATATGATGAGCGCATTCGATGCGTTTTACGTATCGATTCATTTCTCGAGTTAACAGCCGGGAACGAATTGAAGCTCAATATTTTTTATCTCAACACACTGGAGTTAACATGAAAAAAATTAATAAAACACCTCTAGCTGCTGCAATGGGTGCTGCCGTTCTATCTACTTTCGCTGCAACTGCGGCTAATGCCGAAGCCAATCCTTTTGGAATGACTGAATTATCGAACGGTTATATGCAAGTTGCAGAAGCTGATAAAGCGGGTGAAATGGCATGCGGCGCGGCAATGGGTGGCATGCAAAAACCTAAGGCGGCGGAAGGCGCATGTGCAGGCAACAAACCTGCGCCGGCTAAAGCGGCTGAAGGCCAATGCGGTGAAGGCAAATGCGGCGCAATGATGCAAGGCGGCAAAATGAAACCCGGTATGGAAGCAGCTTGCGGCGCAATGATGAAAGGCAAAGAAGGTTCTTGCGGCAATATGTCTAAAGACGCAACCGGCAACAAGCCTAAAGACGCAACCGGCAAATAAGCCTAAGCGTGTTAGTACAGGGAGGGCATGGTTAATCATGCCCTCCAGTTCTTATCAAGTCACAGCAAGGTGTTCTTATGGACACAACCCAAAATCTCGTTCACGGCGCCGGCTTAGGCTTGCGGCGGTCATTTCTAAGTCAGATTGTTGAATCCCCCCCCGAAGAAGTCGGCTTTTATGAAGTCGCGCCGGAAAACTGGATCACCATCGGCGGAAAATTCGGCAAGCAGTTTCGCGCGATGACCGAACGCTTCGATTTTATCTGCCACGGTTTGTCGCTGTCGATCGGTAGTACCGATCCGCTCGATGAAAAATTCGTCCGTGAAGTCAAACAGTTCATGGCCGAGCACCAGATCAAATTCTATAGCGAACATTTAAGTTATTGCAGCAAAGGCGGGCATTTGTACGATCTGATGCCGATCCCGTTTACTTCGGAAGCAGTCACTCACGTTGCCGGCCGGATCAAGCGCGTGCAGGATATTCTGGAGCAAAACATCGCTATCGAAAACGTGTCCTATTATGCCGCTCCCGGTCAGGAAATGGCCGAGATCGATTTTTTCAATGCCGTTATCGAAGAAGCGGACTGCGATGTACTGATTGACATCAATAATATTTACGTGAACAGCGTGAACCACGGTTACGATGCCGAAGCCTTCCTAAAGGCAATCCCCGGTCACCGTATCGCTTATGCGCATATTGCAGGACACTATGTCGAAGCTGAAGATTTTCTGGTCGACACTCACGGCGCCGAAGTGATCGACCCCGTCTGGAAACTACTGGGCAAGGCTTACGAGCTTTACGGCGTGTTTCCGACACTGCTGGAACGGGATTTCAATATTCCGGCAATGGACGAATTAATTAAGGAAGTGAACACCATCAGCGCAATACAAAAAGCCTGGGGAAACCAGCATGCGCAGCAATCCGCTTGAGGCCGGCATGAGCGTCGATTTTAAAGTTAAGCAGCTTGAGTTTGCTGCGTATATCCGGGATCCGGAAAATAATCCGCCGCCTGCCGATGTAAAGCCGCAACGCATGGCGATGTATCGTGAGCTGTTTTTTAACAATATCGACAGCTTTTTGTCAGTCAATTTTCCGGTATTGCGGACCCTACTGAGTGACCGGCAATGGCTTGAGTTGGGGCAGGATTTTTTTGCCAAGCATGCCAGCCAATCGCCGCATTTTTCGGAAATCCCGGAAGAGTTTCTGGATTACCTGCAAAACGAGCGGGACAGCTCGGAAGATTTCCCATTCATGCTGGAGTTGGCGCATTATGAATGGGTGGAAATGGCTTTGTCGATCGCCAAAGACACCGTGTCCGCCACTCCACAGAACCTGAATAACCCGCTTGACCAGCATATCCGCTTATCGCCCCTGGCTTGGCCGCTGGCTTATCAATATCCGGTTCATAAAATATCCCCCGCTTTTTTACCTGAAACAGCGCCGGAAGCGGCTACTTTTCTGGTGGTTTACCGCAATCCGGAGGACGAGGTTAATTTTGTAGAAATCACTCCGATCACTTACCGCTTGCTGCAAATAATTCAGGACTATGAACAGGTACTGACAGCCGATTGCCTGAAACAGGTTGCCGAGGAGTCGAAGCATCCCAATCCCGACATGATTATTACAGGCGGTTTGCAGATATTGAAAGAACTCGCGGAAAAGACGGTTATTACGGTAGTGTAGGCCGAATAAACCGTTTTTGAGCGATAATGGAACCGGTGTTGCTGTCCTATACCTGCTAAGAACGTTGCGAGTTAGACCTTCCAGGTTTTAAAAACCTGGAAGGTCTCCTATCGGTATGTTTCTCGCCTAACGCAGAAGACGATTATTACGTGCTGGTGAGTGGGGTAGACAGCATCGCCAAGAAGAAAGGCCAACAAAGTTCAACTTCGCGTTCCTCGCGGTGAATTATTTTCAAGCCAATTATTCAGTCTGCGGCGCTCTGGTAAAATCCGGTCCTTTAGGCAGGGCGTTTTGCTGCAAGCAGTGATAAGCGGCATTCTCATACTTGATCACTAATGACTGGGCATTTTTATGTTCGTTGAGAAACAGTTGAGCTTCATCGGCAGTCAGGTCTTTCATCAAATATTTGGCGATGCACATGCAAGGCGTCCCGTAGCGGTTCTTGTCGAACTCTTTATTAGTTGAATTCTTCAATTCCCGTTGTACGCACTGGTCGGCAAAATCATGCTCAAACTTGTGTTTTTGTATATCGGTCACCGGGGTGTCATGAGAATGGTCGAACGGATTATGCACTGCGGCAGTCGCTGCAGGTTTCTCTGCGGCAATTTTTTCTTCATCATCCGAACAGCCGGTAACCGATAAGGCAATAACCGCGCTGGTCAGCGCAGCAAAAAACAAGTTCTTGGTAAATGTGGGCGTTTTCATAAGCTTGAATCATAAATAGTTAGTGAATTTGTCGAACTTTATCATTTTATTAAGACTCGTTCTACTCATCTTCGCCGTGCCCGGCAACATGCTGATAAATAGCGCTACTGGTTACGAGAGTGTTTTCGCTATCATGGGGCTTTTTATTGATGACTCTCGCCCATGTCTTTTATTAGAAATCTCGAATCCGAATTTGCAGCGCTGCCTGACCAGTTAAGAGCCACGGTTATCGATTCGCTGACCCATTTGGATGAGCGGCTTACGGAGCTTAATCTCAATATCAGACAAACACCGGAGTTTATTGCATCCATCGCCAAGGTCTGGTGTTCGAGTCTATTTGTTGCCGAAAGCTGCACCCGCAAGCCCGAATTGCTGGACGATCTGGTCAATTCCGGCGATTTATCGGCCAGATACAGCGAAAACAGTTATGTTGAAAAACTGGCGCAGGCACCGGTTGATTCGCAAGCCGAGTTAATGACGAAGCTGCGTCATTTCCGGCGCAGGGAGATGGTCAGAATAGCTTGGCGGGATTTGGCCGGATGGGCCGAGCTGTCGGAAACGCTGTCTGACTTGTCGCATCTGGCCGATGCCTGCATTCAATATGCTCTGGATTTTCTCTACCAGGAAGCCTGCGCGTTGCGCGGTACGCCGTTATTGTCCGATGGCAGCCCTCAGCAGATCGTGGTGCTGGGCATGGGCAAGCTGGGCGCTTACGAATTGAATTATTCTTCCGATATCGATCTGATTTTTGCCTACGCCGAAGACGGCGTGCTGCCGGACAGGAAGGAAACGAGCTATTGCGAATTTTTCACCAAGCTATGCCGCAATCTGGTGAAGGTTCTGGACGAGATCACCGTGGACGGCTTTGTGTTTCGGACCGACATACGCTTAAGGCCATACGGCGACAGCGGTCCGGTCATCATGACCTTTGACGGCATGGAAAACTATTACCAGACCCAGGCTCGGGAATGGGAGCGTTATGCGATGATCAAGGTGCGTCAAGTCGCCGGCGACTTTAAGATTGGCGCAGAACTGATGGCTATGTTCAGACCGTTTGTGTACCGGCGTTATCTCGATTACGGCGCGTTTGAGGAATTGCGCTCGCTAAAGGCGCAGATTACCCAGGAGCTGCGGCGTAAAGATAGGATGGAAAATATCAAACTGGGGCCCGGCGGCATACGCGAAATCGAGTTTATCGGCCAGGCGTTTCAATTGATCCGCGGTGGCAATGACAAAGCCTTGCAAACTCGTCCCATTCTGGACGTTTTGCAATTGCTCGGCGAGCGGGAATTATTGTCGCAAAATGACGCCGACCAGCTTAAGCAGTCCTATTGCTTTTTACGTCGGGTAGAAAACCATATCCAGCAATACCAGGACCGGCAGACGCACGATTTGCCGACAGACCCGATGGCGCAGCAGATTTTGGCCTATTCGCTGGATTATCCGGACTGGACCGGTTTTAAACAGGACTTGGATCAGGTCAGAAAGCAGGTGCATGAAGTTTTCGATCTGGTCTTTTCACTCTCGAAGCAGGACAGCGCAAACCAGGACAGCCATAAGATTTGGGCATGCGTGGCGGATGAAACGGAGTTGATGGAGTATTTAAAAGAATACGGTATTCAAGACCCCGAAGGCATGCTCGCCGCGATAAAAGACTTTAAGCATTCGGTGGCGGTCAAACGGCTGACAGCCAAAGGCGCAGGCGTGCTGGACCGGCTAATGCCGCAAGTGTTAGAAGCCATGCGGCAAGTCGATAACCCGGATGAAACCCTGGCGCGGATACTCGGTTTGTTTGAGGCGGTAGTCGGCCGGAACGTATATTTATCGTTATTGGCCGAAAACCCCGGTGCCTTGGCCCAATTGATCAGATTGTCGTCGGCCAGTCCGTGGATTTGCGATTATCTGGCGCAATATCCGGTGTTGTTCGATGAATTGCTGGATACCCGCTCCTTGTATGAGCCGCTCAAAAAAGCCGATCTTGATGAACAACTCAAGGTTTTGCTGGCTCAAATTGAAGTGCAGGACCTTGAGCAATTGATGGTGGTGCTGCGCCAATTCAAGCAACTGAATGTGCTGAGAGTGGCTGCCGCCGATATCATGGGCGTAATTCCGCTGATGGTGGTCAGCGATTACCTGACCTATATTGCCGAAAGCATCGTCAGCCATGTTGTCGAGCGCGCGTGGCTGATGCTGACCGACAAGCATGGCCTGCCGCCCGGCACCGATAATACTGCGATCAACTTTGCAGTCATCGGTTTTGGCAAACTGGGCGGTATCGAGCTGGGTTACGGCTCCGACCTGGATCTGGTGTTTTTGTACGATTGCAAAGACGGCAATGCAATGACTGACGGCGGTAAGCCGATTTCCTGCTCGCAGTTTTACGGCCGCTTGGGGCTGAAAGTCCGGCATATTCTCGATACCAAGTTGTTGTCCGGCGTGCTCTACGAAGTCGATATGCGCTTGCGCCCCAATGGCGACTCCGGCTTGCTGGTTACTCATATTAACGCTTATGAGGATTACCTGAAAAACCAGGCCTGGACCTGGGAACTGCAGGCGCTGGTCCGGGGCCGGTTTATTGCCGGCGATCCGCAGCTGAAAGTACAGTATGAAGCCATACGCCGCCGGATTTTGAGCCTGCCCCGAGATACCGAAAACTTGAAAAAAGAAGTCCGCGAGATGCGCGAAAAAATGCGTGAAGCCTTGGCGACTAAAGATAAGGACAAGTTTGACTTAAAACAGAGCAAAGGCGGTATTGCGGATATTGAGTTTATAGTACAATTTGGCGTTTTAGATCAGGCAGCTCTTAATACAGCATTAACGACTTACACCGATAATGTCAGGCTGCTTGAAGGCTTGCAGCAGCAGGGGTTTATTTCCAAAACCGATGAGGAAAGGCTGAAAAACGCTTACTGCACCTATCGGGATTTCGGACATAAACAGGTTTTGCAAGGGGACAAGGCTGTTATAGCCGAGGCCGATGTTGCCAAAATGAGCGCCCAAGTCGAGCGGATTTGGCGCGAGTATATGGAATAAATATTGTCCACGAAAAGCACGAAAGACACGAAAAAAGATAATAAAGGAGCTGGGATTTTCTTGATGCTTTTTTATAGCGGCATGCCGGAAACATTGGTTCTCGCTACTGCTCGAACCGGCTTAGTTGTGCCCTGTGGGTATTCCGGTTTACAAGGTTTAGAGCAGTAGTTGCACGAATTGCGTCATAAAGATTTTTCGTGCCTTTCGTGCCTTTCGTGGACAGCGAATTAAATAAATAGTTACTAATTAATGTTGGAGAATAAACGATGACGATGGACGATAGAGACGGCGTTATTTGGCTGGACGGGCAATGGGTTGAGTGGCGTGACGCTAAAGTCCATGTATTGACCCATACCTTACATTACGGCTTGGGGGTGTTTGAAGGCATCAGGGCTTATCATGCCGAAAAAGGCACCGCGATTTTCAAGATGCAGGACCATACCGATCGCCTGTTCCGTTCGGCGCATATCATGAACATGAAAATGCCGTATGGTAAAGACGAGATTAACCAGGTTCAGCGCGATGCGGTGGCCAAGAACAATCTGGACAGCGCCTATATCCGCAGCATGTGCTTTTTGGGTTCCGAAGGCATGGGTCTGAGAGCCGATAACCTGAAAGTGCATGTCATGGTTGCCGCCTGGTCATGGGGCGCGTATCTGGGCGCGGAAAGCATCGAGCACGGCATCCGCATCCGTACTTCGTCTTATACCCGCAACCATCACAACAGCACCATGTGCAAAGCCAAAGCCAACGGCAATTACATCAACTCCATCCTGGCGTTACAAGAAGCGCGCGCCAATGGTTACGATGAAGCGTTGATGCTGGATCATGAAGGTTTTGCGGCGGAAGGCAGCGCCGAAAACCTGTTCATCGTGCGCAACGGCAAAATTTATACGCCTGAAACCACCTCGGCATTGGAAGGCATTACCCGTGATACGGTCATGACCATTGCCAGAGAACAAGGCTATGAAGTCATCGAAAAACGCATCACCCGCGATGAGATTTACTGTGCCGATGAAGCGTTCTTTACCGGTTCTGCGGCGGAAGTGACGCCGATCCGGGAGCTGGATAATCGCGAGATCGGCTCCGGCAGCCGTGGCCCGGTCACCGAGCAATTGCAGTCGCTGTATTTCGATTACGTGCATGGCCGTCGGGACGATCATGCCGACTGGTTGACTTACGTCGCGTAAACGTTATGTAGGGTACGCAGCGCGTACCATTTTCCAAGCATCGCCCAAGTTCAACAAAGGTACGCGATGCGTACCCTACTTGGCTTTGTGGTTTATAAATATATAGTCAGATAAGGTCTTGAAAAAATATCACAAGATTCTAGTCGTCGGCCCCTCTTGGGTCGGCGATATGGTGATGGCGCAAAGCCTGTTTATCGCCCTGAAAAACACCCAACCGGATTGCCAAATTGACGTGTTGGCTCCGGCATGGACATTGTCGCTGCTGGAAAGAATGCCGGAAGTGAACAAGGCTATCGCCATGCCGTTGCCGCGCGGCAAGCTTGGTTTGATGGAGCGCGTCAGACTGGGTAAAAGCCTGCGTTCGGAAGGCTACGACCAAGCCATTCTGCTGCCGAATTCCTGGAAATCGGCAATTCCTCCGTTCTTTGCCAATATTCCCGTTCGTACCGGTTACATCGGCGAATGCCGCTGGGGCTTGCTGAACGATGCCAGAAAGCTCGATAAAAACAAGCTGACCATGACTGTGCAACGTTTCGTCGCATTGGGTCTGCCTGTCGATGCGCCCATGCCGCCCGAATGCCCAAAGCCTGCATTAACAATCAGTACAGACCGGCAACAGGCAGGCATCGATAAATTCAAGCTGACGACGGCAGCGCCCATATTGGCCTTGTGTCCAGGCGCCGAATACGGCCCGGCAAAGCGCTGGCCGGCCGAGCATTACGCCGAAGTCGCCAGGCAGAAACTCGACCAAGGCTGGCAGGTCTGGCTGTTCGGTTCCGAAAAAGACAAAGCCGACTCCGAACAAATCAACCAAGCAACTTTGGGGCGCTGCACCGATTTCACCGGCAGAACCTCTTTAGCCGAGGCGGTCGATTTAATGTCGCTGACGGATACTGTGGTCAGCAACGATTCGGGACTGATGCATGTCGCCGCCGCGTTGGACAAAAAAATCATCGCCATTTACGGCTCATCGGATCCGGGCTTTACGCCGCCTTTGAATGCCAAGGCCGAGATTATTTCATTGAATCTTGAATGCGCGCCCTGCTTCAAGCGTGAATGCCCATTAGGTCACAGCCAATGCCTGACCGGCATCACGCCTGACCGGGTGCTTGATGCCATTAACAACTAATTTATCGTAGGAACGATGTAGTGACGATCTGGCCCATAATAAAAATAATTTTATGAAAATTGCCGTCGTAAAACTCTCGGCTCTGGGAGACATCGTCCATGCGATGGTCGCGTTACAGTTCCTCAAAGCGTATTCACCGGAAATTCGGATCGACTGGATCGTTGAAGAGCGTTTTGCCGGGCTTTTAAAAAACAATCCCGACATCGATAACATCCTGACGGTCAACCTGAAAGCCTTAAAAACTAACAAGGCCGGAATTCTTGCAGAGATTAAAAAACTCCGCAGCTATGCCGGCAATAACTATGACTTGGTTATCGATGCTCAAGGGCTGATTAAATCGGCTGTTACTTCGAAAATAGTTGGAAAGCGTATTGCCGGATTCGATGCCGATTCAATCCGGGAAAAAGCCGCATCCTGGTTTTATGACATCAAAGTGGCCTGCGCTTACGATGCCAACACCATCGACAGAAATGCGCTGATACTGTCCCGTCCTTTAGGGGTCACTATCACTCCCGAGCAAATCCTCAACAAAAAGCCGTTTTTGTTTTTTAATAACGAAGATCCGCAGATAAACGATTTCCTGTCCAAAGACCGCAGCAATATCGTGCTGGTGATCGGCTCGACCTGGGACAGCCGCAACTATCCGGCAGCCAAGTATGTGAAAATAGCCGAGGCCTTGCAGCAAAATTGTCTGGTCACCTGGGGCAATGAGCAGGAAAAGGCCACGGCAGAGTGGATGGCGGCGCAATCCGACCTGATCAAAGTCACGCCCAAAATGGATTTGAACAGCCTGAAAGCGCTGATCGCCAAGGCCGATTTACTGATCGGCAACGATACCGGGCCGACCCACATGGCTTGGGGGTTGAACAGGCCGTCAATCACCATCTTCGGCCCGACGCCGGTCAGCCGGGTATACCAGACCGACATCAACAAGGTGGTTAAGTCAGCGTCTATCGTCAATCCTTACAAACTCAACAAGCTCGATTATTCGATTAAGGATATTGATGAGCGCGAGATTATCGAGCAGGCGAAGTTATTATTATCGTTGTGATTAATAAACCACGTTCGCCACACTAATCCCAAGCCGTCGACTGACGGCAAGCGGGCACTTTTTCATCGCCGGCATATCGGCAAACCGCATTAAAACTGTCGCTCATCCCTTTTGCTAAATCAATTTGCAGGGTAACGTGCGAAGCCATCCTGATTTTAAGGAATACCATGACTGATATTTATCAGCTAAAAAAAATTATTTTGATCGACAGCTTCTGGGCTGGAAAAACCGTATTACTGAAACTGGACGGCCATACCAACCTCAGTGGCACCAACGGCGCCGGCAAGACCACGTTTTTGCGGTTGATGCAGTTGTTCTGGGGCGAACGGCCCAGCAACATCGTCGGCGGCAGCGGCAGCAAAAAAGGTTTTCTGGATTACTACCTGCCGCGCGTCAGCAGTTATCTGGTTTACGAATACCAGCGCCCTCACGGACAGACTTGTCATGTGACGATCCAAAGCGACGGCCGCGCCGCCAAATACAAATTCATCGATGCGCCGTACCGGCAGGACTATTACATCAACGAAAACGGCTACCCGCGCGACAGCCACAGCATAGAGCGGCTGTACCGCGGCGCGACGGAAGTCTCCAAATTCGTCGCGGTCGACGACTATTGCAGCATCATCCAATGCCATCAACTGAGCGGCGGCAAGAAAGACCTGCGCCTGCTGCAAAACCGTTATGCGATGGCTTCAACGCCGATCAACCACATCGAAAAAGTCATCGGTTCGGTGATCGAAAAAATCGGCGATTTCGACGTCATCAAGCAAATGCTGATCGATATTTCCCGAGGCAAACTCAGCCAGACATTCCTGCAAAACGAAGACGAACAACAACCCTTCCAGTTGAACAAGCAGCACATCGACGCCTGGCTGGCCGATTTGAATGCGGCGCGGGAAATCGAAGCCCAGCGCGCCGATTTCGACCGCTTGCTGCAAACCATCGCGGAACTGAAGCAAAGCCTGAAGTCTTTGTCCCACCTGCATTTTTTGGCGCAAGGTCAATACAAAAGTTGCCAACAGGAAACGGAAGCACTGGACAACAGCCTCAAAGAGTTAAGCCGTCAGCGCGACCAATTGCAACAAGCCCACAAGCAACAACTGGAGCCCAAAGAAGATGCGCTGATCGAAGCCAACAGCCGCTTGAAAGAATTAAGCCACCAGATCGGAATGTTGGAAGCGAAAAAGCTGGATTTTGAAGAACAAGGCGCCGAAAGCTTTGCGCTAAAAGCCGCCAAGGCGGAGCAATACGCTAAAGAACGGCAGGACATTCAGGCCGAGCTGGATGCGCTGGAACACAAAACCCAGGAAATCAGACGCTTTTACGAGAAACAATTAAACGAATTGCAGCACCGGCACGAAAAACAAATTCAACTCTACCAACAGCAGCGCTCCGACGCGCAACTGCGGCAAAGTCAAAGCTTACGGGAAGCGGACACCGAATTCCAGCAGCGCAAGGAGCGCTTGCTCCAAGACAAAGAGGCACGCCTGCATCCTGTAAAAGAACAGCGCGGGCAGTTTTCGACCGAGTTCCAAATCAAACAAAACCAACAGAAAAATCCGCCGGTTCCGGCCGCGTTGGCCGAACTACAGCAGAAAAACCGGGACGCTTTGGAAGCCGCCGGCAAAGCCTCCAAACAGGCTTATCAAGTCCAGGCCAAAGCGCAAAGCGATTATCAACAGACCTTGAGCCATTTCCAGCAAACCGAACAGGAGCTCAAGGACAAAAAAAACGAACTGAAACGCAGCCGGGAGCGCCATGCCGACTGCCAGAAACGCCTGCGGCCGGAACCCGGTTCGCTGCAATATTTCCTGGAACAGGAAGCCGACGGCTGGCAGCAAAGCATAGGCCGGGTCATCGCGCCGGAACTGCTGGACCATACCGGCCTGAATCCACACTGGAACGGCCAGCCAAGTAACGATTTTTACGGTCTTAACATCAACCTGGAGGCTTTGTCCGACCGCAGTTATCTGACTGCCGACAAGGCTCAGTTGGAACAACAGGAAAAAGCCCTGTTCGAACAGGTAACTAAACTCAGCAAAGAATGCGAAGGGCTGGAAGCCGGCTTGCAGGCCGCCAATAAACTGCGCGAGCAAGCCAAGTCGTCACTAGACGCGGCTCAACAGCGCGTGAAGCAGGCCGAGAATCAGGAGGATACGCTACGTAGCGAGGCTGGCGCGCTGGCCGACCAGATCAAGGCTGAAACCGAAAAAGCCAGGCAGCAACTGGAGCAGGAAATCAACCGATTGTCCTTCGAGATCAAAGCCTGCGACCAAGCCCTGGCGGGCATCGAAACCGAACACCGGCAAGCGCTAAAGGACTTGCAAGACGAACACTTGGCGCGCAAAGGCATCATCGAATCCGACTGCAAAAACCTGCTGGAGACGATAGCCGAGCACATCGAAACCGATACCGGGCAATTCAAGCAGGAACAACGGCGCATCGAGCAGCAACTGAAAAGCGATTTAAAGGCCAGCGGCACCGACGATACTGTCGTTACACTGAGCGCCAAGCTCAAGGAAGCCGAACGCTTGGAACGTGAAGCGCGGGGTTTTCAACGCAAAGCCGAAGATTACCAAGACTGGCTGCAAAATCGCTGGCAACAACATCCGGAGCACTGCCGGCAACGCGACGACTGCCAGCGTCGAATCCAGCAGTTGCAAGACGAAATCGACCGGTTGAAGCAGGATTATCAACGGCAACGGGCGCAGTTGAATCAACAAATCGGCGTCCAGGAAGAGCAACTGAAAAAAAACAACAATCTGTTGGCGCAACTGGAACAATGTATCGATTACTTGCGGAGTTGCCCGCCGGTCTGCGCGGAAGACCAGCCCGAATACGCGCCCGGCACGCTACATCGCCTGACGCAGGACACCCTGAAAGCGCGCAAGCGCCAGGAACGCGACATTCAAGGCGGCAAGCAGGCTCTGGTTCAGTTCTTTAACAGGCACCAACGCAGCCAGTTGGCCGAAGCCTGGTCGCAAGCCCAGAACGCTTCGCCCCAGCACGGCGAGTTTTTCCAGGCCGAAGCGCTGGAGATCGAGCAGCCCTTAATCAACGTGTTGCAGATGGTCGGCCATGTCAAACAGGCCACGGCCCAGCAAATCGAATTGCATGCTTCCAGCGTCAACAACTTTTATCTACACCTGCATAACTTCGACCGCGCAATCAAAAGTACCGGCACGGAGCTGTCCAAATACGTCAGCGAAGAACGCTATTTCGCCGCGCTGGGCGAGATTACCGTCAACATCCGTTCCAAGATGAGCAATCTGGAATACTGGCAGGCTTTGAAGAAATTCGGCGATCACTACGGCCAGTACCGCGACAACGCTTTTTTGAGCGGCCAAGAGGATATTCCCGATGCGCTGGTGCAGGCGATGGGCGAACTGACCGCCTTGCTGCCGGCCACCGGCGTCAAGATCAAGCATTTGGCGTTGTTCGACATCGAATTCAGCATCTTCGAAAACGGCCAGCTCAAGCATGCCCGCAACGCCAGGGAATTGAAGGATGTCAGTTCCACCGGGCTGTCCTATCTGGCCCTGATCACTTTTTTCACCGGCGTCACCTCAATGCTGAGAAAGCAAAACCGGACCGTGGTTTACTGGCCCATCGATGAATTGGGCGATTTGGCCCCAGAAAATATCGAAGCCATGATGAATCTGTTAGCCAGGCAGAATATCCATATTCTGTCGGCGACACCGACCGCCGACCGCCATGTGCTGGGCCTGTTCAAACGCCGTTATCTCATAAACCAGCAAAAGCTGCACGAAGTGGAACTGCCGCAAAGCAAGCTGGATCGATTGTTGAACGCATTGCCCAAGGAGGCCGCCCATGTTTAAGCGCGTCGCCGAAGCCCTGCTCAGCGGCCACTTCATCTGTCCGACCGCTTACCCCGACGCTTTCGAGTATTTATCGCAGCCGGCCAACGCGGACAAGATCAACGCGTTTTTGCAGCCGTTGGACCGGGAACTGCTGAATCTGGACGGCGAACTCTATTACGCCGCCTACACCGTGGTCGACGACAGCAACCGCGCGGCGATCAGAGAAGCTTTCTCCGAAACCCGCTCGCAATTGCGGCCGGTGGTCGAATGGATGGACATGGTCATGACCGCGCTGGGCCAGGATATGCCGATCCGGGCTCGCGACGAAATCCGCCTGCACCAGTTATTGCAAGTCATCGAGCACGAGCCGTCGCTGTCGGAACAATTGAACCGACTGACCCAGTTGACGCTGTTTAAGACCAGCAAAACCGCGATTGCCGAGCAGTTGTCGTGGGTGTTGCAAAAACTGGAGCAATCGGGCTACTTGGCGAGGCCCAATGCGCAAGCTTCGGTTTATATCGCCACCGGCAAAATCAATTATCTGCATAAGATCATCGCCTTCTTGAACGACGCCGAAAACCTGGAACTGGACCAGCATTCGGCCGGCGGCGATGACGGCGAACAGCAGGAATTGTTTTTATGAGCTTCGACCACGAGCAGATTGCAGGATTAATCCGCAAGCTGGCCGGCGCCGATCAACTATTGGCGCAAACCTATATCAACGGCACGGTGTTTGCCGACGACGACAACCGCAACGCGATCGACAGTCTGAAGAAATCCGGCATTTTGCGCAACGCCGATACCAGCGATGAATACCGCCTGACCGGCGATCTGAAGCGCCTGATCGACCGCCTGTTGCTACGCAACCAGCGTTACCAGCAAAACATCAACATGGCCAAGATGATTTTGAGCATCGAGGAGGATATTGAAGACTACCGCCGGGCGTTGGAACAGAACAACCAAGACGAGGCCCACTATCATCTGGAACAGATCGACGATACCCTGTATGAAGCAATAGAAGCGCTGGAAAACAGCCTGAGCATAATGTTCGCGGCGATCACCAGCCAATTCGGTTTCGTCAGTTCGCTGAACAGCAAAATCCGGCAAAACCAGCGGGCGCTGGCCTATGCGCAACAACTGGTGCAGGAACTGAACCAAGTCAGGATAACCGACTGCTACGACTGGCTGAGCTGGAGCGACATTCCGCCGGAACTGAGCCGGAAAATCATTCGCTTCATCGATCAATACAAAAGCATCGTCGAAAGGCTGACCGGCATCGTCGGGCGCATGAAAGAGCTGTTGTTCAAATTGAGGTTGCAGGAGCAAACCGCCAACCGCTGCCGGGCAATGGCCCAGTTTTTAAGGCAACATCCCGAATGGGAGCCGCTGGATTGGAGCGGGGACGCCGGCGTTCCCGACCTGTTGCGTCGAGGCACAGGCCTGAAACTCCAGCCGGGCATCGACACCGCCAATCCAGTGTTGCAGGCCGATCTAGCCGCCATCGTTCAGGAACTGCGGCGCCAGTCCAAACCCGTCGCGCCGCTGGCTAGGGACAGCGCTTTAGAGCCTTTGGACACCGAGGTTCCCGGTCAGATCGAATACGATCAAGACCTATACGACAGCCATATCGAAAACCTGTTTGCGCGCGCCCTTGAACAGTATGGCCGTAAGGTTTCGGCGCTGTGTTATTGGGGCGAGCAAGATTTGGCAATCAAAGCGGAGCTGTGGCTGGACATGGTGTTCGCGCAATATTGCTGCTTGCCGCAACGCATGCGCCGCACGATTGCGTTGGACATGCAAGGCGAAAACCTGGAAGGTTTCAGCGGCAACCAGATTATCGAGGAAATCCTGTTGCAGAGGGTGGCCTGATATGAACCGGCAGGTGTTTCAATGGGTTAGTGCTCTGGTCAGAGACAAGCCCGACCAAGCCACCAGTCGCCCGATTAGCCAAATAGGACAGCAAGTGCAGGCGCATTATGGCTGCGGCTATGTCAGCAACAACCGTTTGGTCTTCAGCTCGCAGGACAAACTGACGCTGCGCCAGCGGGTAAAGGACGAAATGGGCCGGGACCCGTTCTCGGAGCAACTTCCGGACGATCGCCTGGAGATGGCCCAATACCATGCCAACGAAAAACTGGCCGCCAAACCGGCCGGCAACGACCAACTGTTATTGAACAGCGCGGACGGCATCGTCTGCGTCAATAACGCACAAATACAACTCTATCCCGAAAGTATAAAGACGGCTGGCTTGCTGTGCCTGAACTCCAGCATTAACACAGTCGAGCACCAGACTATCGTAGTCGTTGAAAACCTGGACATCATGCCGTTGTGCCACACTTGGCAATTGCCGCTGGCTGACCCTCATGCCCTGTGGCTCTATCGCGGCGATCATAAAAGCGGCGCCAAGGCCGAGGCTTGCTGCGATTTCTTAAAGCGTTTCGGAAAATATAAAACCGTTATCGTTTTCAGCGACATGGACCCCCAAGGCTTGGAAATAGCGCTGACTATGCCTCATGCCCAATATTGGCTAGGCCCGGAATCAAGTGCATGGGACGGCTGTTTTAAAAGCGGTTCTGACAATTGCAGCGGCTACGATGCACAAAGCAATGCCATGGCTTTTCTTATGAAAACACATGACGCGGGGCTCCTGACCGAACCCTTCAGTGAACTTGTGCTACGGATAAGAAAAGAGCTCAGTTCGTATCGGCAGCAACATGTCTATGCGCATAACGTTAACCTGTCGCTCTTTCCCATCAGGCAGAAAATGGCATAGTTAACTGATGTTACACCTGGCATTCATTTGCGTCCTGCGGCTCCTGGATACGCCCTCGCTCTTACACCGACGTAGGCAGGAATACTCTCATAGGGCACAAGTAAGCCTGCCCGGCGACAGCAAGGGTGGGTATTTCCGGCAATCAGAATGCCGGAAACGCCGGTTCTCGCTGCCGCTCAAACCGGCTTATTCCGGGCCTACATCCGAGCCATTCCCATATTCATACAAAATAAACAGACTGATGTTTAACAATGAACGGACGATATGCTTGGCTGACGGCTTCCTTTTTCCTTGTACTCCGTTTTTTTTCGTGTCTTTCGTGCTTTTTCGTGGACTACGCTTTTTTATCTAATCAGATAGTTAAGTTAGTATTCCATTCTGAAACCCTAGCAGAACGTCGGACAACGAAAAACAGTCGCCCGATCTCTCTGCAAGATTACGTAAAAATATCAACGATAAGATTGAGCCCTGTAAGCACCAGGCTGCCAATTAACGCCGCCCAAAAGCTATGAACGCGGATGCCCGGAACCAGAGCCGCCACCAGCCACAGCATCAGTGCGTTGATCACCAGCAGGAACAGCCCCAGGCTGAGAATCGTAAGAGGGAATGTCAGAAAAACCATCACCGGCCGGACCACGGCATTCACGAAGCCGAGCACAAGCGCGCCGATCAGCGCGGCTCCCCAGCCTTCGACCTGAACGCCGCGGACGAAGTGGGCCATGATCAGCAATAAGCCTGCTGTCAGAATGAGATGTGCAAAGAACGATAACATATAGACCTCCAATCAGATTTTAAGCTGCAAGGCGCAGGATAGATTCGGCTACGACTGCCGGGCAATCCATCCTTCATGATGGGCTGTTGCCAGCCGAGTCAATCAGGCATTTCATACCGGCCGGTTTCATTTATGCCTTATGCCTGGATTAAAAAGCTCCGCCCGGTTTAAACCAGATACCGGCTCCAGTTCCCGTATTGATTTTCAATTTTGCCGCGAGGCATGCTCGACAGGATCAGCAGCACACCCGCCAGCAGGCCAGCCCAATCAGCAGCCGGGCTTCCGCCGTCGAGTATCCAGGGCGCGATCATCAGCGGAATGGCCAGCAGGATATTGATAAAGCGCGCAGGGCGGGCGGATTCCGCCAACGCGGTAATAGCGACGGTAATGACCAGGGAGCCGATCAGGTGGTCGCTGTTGGCTTGTTCGCCCTGGGTAGCAAAAATCAGCCGGGTGCACATTAACCAGACCCCGATAGCCATACTTAAAACCAACGACCACGGCACATTAACGCCGCCGCCGAACATGTCCTGGAGCACTGTCCAAGCCGGTCTTTCAAAATTATCGACTTCCATTTTACGGCCGCCTTCCATGGTGTCGCCGCGCAGGAAGGCCAGCAGCACCGATTTGCCTTTGCGGCGTCGCTCCGCCAGAAACTGGCCGGTGGCAACCAGTTCATCGACCGAATAAGGAATCTGAATAAGCATGGCCGCAGCGGCAAACAGGCACAGCGTGCACCAGGTTCCGATCAGGATCGGTTGGATAATGATGAAGAAAATGCTGATGATGCCCAAGGGCACAATCATTACGCCGAACAGGACCACCAGCCAGGGTAGGGTGCGCCAGCGGTCGCGGCCGCCGATGATGCCGGTCAGTATCTCCAGCGCATAGGTCACCGCCCCGAGACCGGCGTCGGGAACGGGCCATGCCCTGGAGATATCGGAGGTGATGATGCGTTCGGTGCCAGCGCCGAAAAAAGGGTCCCAGGCATTGCCGATATGGCCCAATTGATAGGCGGCCAAATAGCGGGAAATGTAGAATCCGATGAATGCGAGGAAGATGATCGGTATGCGCTGGGTCCACGATGACGGGCAGTAGTCCCAGCCGGGCGGGATGTCGGGGCCGGTCATGCGTGCGACAATGCCGATGCCCGGCATGGGACGCGCCAGCACGGCAAAGCCGATTACCAGAAAGCCCGCCAGCGTATCGTTCAGGTAAGCCGAAGCGCTGGGCGTCCAGAACACCAAGGGCGCGAACAATAGCCATAATCCTACCGCGGCGTTGGCGATACGGGCCCAGGCCATCCGTTGCGATAGCGGCAGCGCCCCGAACAAAAACACCAGGGCGCCGCATACCAAGTCATTGATGATCATCGCCTGCTGTTGATAACCCAGAATGGCCGGGCTGGTCATCAGCCAGGTGCCCATGGCCATGTTCAGAAAATGCGCCCAAAGATTTTGCCGATGCTCATCGCGCAACGACCGGTTATAGGATTCGATAAAACGGTCGGCGGGCTCAGGCTGCGCGACCATGGTTTCGACCCACTCGG